>Ga0208269_100002_pt1 | contig 407908 bp, 365 predicted proteins | sample LakWasMe88_LOW11_2_FD_183912 | JGI IMG/M metagenome (GOLD analysis project Ga0208269, IMG submission 183912) | Freshwater sediment methanotrophic microbial communities from Lake Washington under simulated oxygen tension - Sediment Metagenome... | ecosystem: Environmental > Aquatic > Freshwater...
GGCTTGGAAACTCCAGACGGCTTTCCAAGGATTATGAGCGCCTAACCGATACGGCCGAAGTATTTATCAAAATTACTGAGGTACATCGTCTTTTACGCGGAATTTGTTAGGTTTTTAAACAGCTTCTTAGTGTCACCACGCTTTAAATATTTAGGCAGAATGCTGGATTTACATAAAAACTACTATTCTCACGAATTATTTCCGCTGTTTGCCAACCGCGTGCTAAATAGTTCGCGTCCGGAATATCCTGATTATGTGCGTTGGTTAGCCCTGAACCCGGCTACAGAAAGTGACCCCATGCAATTACTGGCCCGTTCCGGCGGGATTCGAGCGACCGATGAATTATGCGTTTATTCCCATCCTGAAATCAACGATCAAGGAGAAATGGAATTGTTTTTTCTCAGTCACGGTTTGCGTCATCTTGAGCAGGTAAGCTTACAACGTATCGAACGGCTGCAAAGTGGCGACCGGATTGTATTAAGGCGGGAAGATAATAACGAACATGACTGTTTTGCTTTGGTGCTGGAAACCGGCGAGGCTATCAAAGTTGGGTATTGCCCACGTTATTTGAATCGGGATTTGCGCAGGGTGATGGAAAAAACCGCAGTACAACTGACAGTAGAGCGTTTAAACCATGATGCACCGGTTCAATTTCGGTTGCTGTGCAAGGCCGTTTTTAAGCTGCCGCAAGGATTTCAATTGTTTGAGGATGATGAATATCAGCCTTTAGATAAGGAAGCGGTTGCGGCGTAATTTTGGAAGTTTAATTTGCGATACGATTACGAACAAGCCGTTGAATTATTGGTTCGCTATGCGCTCTAACGGGTCAGGAAAAAATCCGTTTGGAACGGATTTGCATTAACCCGAACGGCTCCGGGCAGGATAGGCCTGAGTGAATCCCGGCCGGAGTGACGATTCTGGGGCAAATTGGTGTAAACGTTGAGCGCTTCCAGCGTGGTAACGGACGCAATGCAAAACATCGCGTCCTTCGCGGTTTTATGTTTTAAATTGATGTGCGTCGGAAACGCCAGTTCTCGCCACCGTTCGAACTGGCTGAAATCCTTCTTATCCCTTCATCTTCTTTTCCAATTCTTCCTGGGTCAAATGCCGCACATCTTCGCCTTTGACCATGTAAATCAAATGCTCGCAAACATTACAGGCATGATCGCCGATTCTTTCCAGCGAGCGGGCAATCCACAGTACATCAAGCATCCGGGTAATATTTCTCGGGTCTTCCATCATCCGGGTAATCAGCTGCCGGATAATGCTGGCGTATTCACGATCGACATTTTCATCCAAACCGGTAATCGTGGTTACGTCCTCTACATTCATGCGGGCAAATACGTCCAGGGCGCCGTGCAGCATCTCTTGGACTAATTCCGCCATGTGTTCCAATTCATAATATTGGTCGTGTTTATTGTCGGCACTCGACAATTGTATGGCCATCTCGGCGATGCGTTCAGCCAAGTCGCCGACCCGCTCAAGCTCATTGATAACCTTGATTACGGTAATTAACAATCTTAAATCGAATGCCGCAGGTTGCCGTAGCGCAAAAATCTGCATGCATTCCTGATCGATAGCCATTTCCAACGCGTCGACCTGATTATCCTGTTTGATGACCAGTTCGGCCATTTCCACGTCACCGGTCGAAAAAGCCGTTACCGCCAGCTCGATCTGTTGTTCAACAAGCCCGCCCATGGTTAAAACTTTATTACGCACATCTTCCAATTCTTTATTGAACTGGCCTGATATATGTTGCCCTATTTTTGTGTTGTCCATTGCTTGCTCCAATTAGCCGTAGCGACCGGTGATGTAGTCTTCGGTTTGTTTTTTTCGAGGATTGGTAAATAACTCGCTGGTCGTACCCATCTCGATCAATTCACCCATAAACATAAATGCCGTGTAGTCGGAAACTCGAGCGGCCTGCTGCATGTTGTGCGTTACTATAACGATGGTATATTTTTCTTTCAGCTCATTGATCAGTTCTTCAATTTTTAAGGTTGAAATAGGATCCAGTGCGGAAGCCGGTTCATCAAGCAACAACACTTCAGGCTCTATCGCAATCGCCCTGGCAATGACTAGGCGCTGCTGCTGCCCGCCCGACAGGCCTAAGGCGTTATCATTCAAGCGGTCTTTCACTTCATCCCACAGTGCTGCGCCGCGTAATGAGTTTTCAACCGTTTCCTCCAGGATCCGTTTGTCATTGATGCCTTGAATTCTAAGACCGTAAGTGACGTTCTCGAAGATAGACTTGGGGAAAGGATTAGGTTTTTGAAACACCATGCCGACGCGTCTGCGTAAAGCGGCGACATTGACGGTCTTATCGTAAATATTGTCATTATCCAGCAGTATCTTGCCTTCGATGGTCACGTTATCAACCAGGTCGTTCATCCGGTTAATACAGCGCAGCAGTGTCGATTTGCCGCAGCCGCTGGGGCCGATATAAGCGGTTACCTTTTTCTTGGCCATTTCCATATTAACGCCATGTAAGGCCTGTTTCTCTCCGTAGAAAAGATTTAAATTTTCTACTTTGATGCAGGTTTCATTTTGTTCGCCCGTGCCTTTCTGACTGCGTAAAATTGAACTTACATCAATGGCATGTGTGCGTGTGTGTTGTGCTGTCATTTCTTTAACCTTCCAGTGCCCGGTATTTTTCTCGCAGATGATTCCTGATTAAAATGGCTGATAAATTCAACCCAACAATGACCAGTACCAACAATAATGATGTTGCATAAACTAAGGGTCTCGCCGCCTCAACATTGGGGCTTTGAAAGCCGACATCATAGATATGAAATCCTAAATGCATAAATTTTCTGTCTAAATGCAAAAACGGATAGTTGCCGTCCAGCGGCAAGGTGGGCGCCAGTTTAACCACGCCCACCAGCATTAACGGAGCTACTTCGCCCGCCGCCCGCGCCACAGCCAGAATCAATCCGGTCATCATGGCAGGGCTGGCCATCGGCAATACCGTCAACCACAAGGTTTCCAGCTTAGTTGCACCCAAGGCCAGACTGCCTTCGCGTATAGATCTGGGGATACGCGCCAAGCCTTCTTCGGTTGAAACAATGACCACCGGCAAGGTCAACAAAGCCAGCGTGATTGAAGCCCACAACAGCCCCGGCGTACCGTAGACCGGGGCAGGCGCCGCTTCAGGAAAAAACAGCTGATCGATGTTGCCGCCCAGTATATAGACAAAAAAGCCCAAGCCGAATACGCCGTAAACAATGGAGGGCACGCCGGCCAAGTTATTAACTGAAATCCTGATTAAGCGGGTGATAAAGCCCTGTTTTGCATATTCCCGCAAATACACCGCCGCAATAACGCCAAACGGAGTCACGATAATCGACATCATCAGCACCATCATGACCGTACCGAAAATAGCCGGGAAAATCCCGCCTTCAGTATTGGCTTCGCGCGGCTCATCGGTTAAAAATTCAACCACCTTAACGCCATAATGCACGATTTTATCGAACACGTTCATGGTGTTCGGTTGGAAAACCTTGACTACTTTATTCAAGGGAATTTCGACTTCGCTGCCGCTTTCGGTTTGCGCAACCAGGCTATCCCGCCTTATTTGTTGATATAGTTCATTTAATTGCGCTTGATACTTTTTATACTCAACTTCCAGCTCGGCTTTTTCAGCGGCTAACCGTTGTTCTTCGGTCGTATCCCAGAGATTTTCCAGTTGCAGCTTTTTTTGCTCAAGCCTTAATTGTTCCAAGCTGTAGTTGATAGCGCCGACTTCCTTTTTTTCCAGACGGGCTATTTCCTTAAAAAGGCTTAAGGCCTTGTCCAGTCTGGCCTGAACAGCAGGCCAAGCTTGGCTTCCTTCGGCGATAATCTTGCCGTTTTCCTTGACCGCAACCAGTCGACCGTAAAAATTACCCCATTCCCGGCGCTCCACCACCATCAGCTCGGCAGGAGACTGGTACTGTTTGATATTGCGTTCCAATATCCAGCGAAAATCGGTGCCGGTAATATCCCGGTTGCCGGCTTTAATCAGGTATTGCACCAAGGTATCTTCATCATCGGCCATGGCATAGCCGGTCGATTTAGCCATCGTGGCCGGGGTGATACTGGTATCGACATGTTCACCGATAAGTGTCTGAATTTCACCGTTCGGTTCCTGATAGCTGAACTGTACAACTTCGGACGGCCAGAAGTGGCCGGCGCCTCGTACTAAAATCAAGCCCAACACGCCAACCACCATAATAAGGCAGGCGCTGACCGCCGCCGCGTTGAGCCATACCCAGGGAGTACCGCTTTTAAACCATAATCTGATCATAATGAGCTATATTTTTCACGTAGGCGCTGACGAATGACTTCGGCCAGCGTATTAAAAACAAAGGTAAACATAAACAACACCAGAGCCGCTAAAAACAACACCCGGTAATGCGTACTGTCTACTTCCGATTCAGGCATTTCCACAGCGATATTGGCCGCCAGGGTACGCAACCCCTGAAAAACGCTTAAATCCATCACCGGGGTATTGCCTGTTGCCATTAACACAATCATGGTTTCTCCGACCGCCCGGCCGAAACCGATCATCACAGCGGAAAAGATGCCCGGACTTGCGGTTAACAGCACAACCCTGACCATGGTTTGCCAGGGCGTCGCTCCCAGCGCCAGAGAACCCACGGTCAAATGTTTAGGTACGCTGAAAATGGCATCCTCGGCAATTGAAAAAATGGTCGGGATAACCGCAAAGCCCATCGCCACGCCGACCACCAGGGCATTGCGTTGGTCGTAGCCTATGCCCAATTCAGCCTTAAACCAGTCGCGCAAGGTGCCGTGAAACAAAAACGCTTCTAAAGGAACGCTCACCTTAAAGGCAAACCAGCCGCTCAGTAAAATGACCGGGATCAATATAGCGGCGTCCCAGCCTTCCGAAAGATTATGAGCAATGGTCTTGGGTACAAATTGCCAGGCAAAGGCAAACAGCATGACGCCGACAGGAACAATCATCAGCATTGCAAACAGCCCGGCCAGATGCTCTTCCATAAACGGAGCCAGCCAAAGACCGGCAAGAAATCCCAAAATAACCGTCGGCAACGCGCCCATGATTTCAATGGAGGGTTTTACATATTGCCGCATGCGCGGAGCCATAAAATAAGCGGTGTAAATCGCGCCCATCAGCGCCAGCGGCATGGCCACCAGCATGGCATAAAACGCCGCCTTCAGGGTGCCGAAAACCAACGGCGTTAAACTGTATTTAGGTTCAAAATCACTATTTGCCGAAGAAGACTGCCAAATGTAATCGGGCTTTGGATAGCTCTCATACCAGACTTTCTGCCAAAGCGATTTGATAGAAACCTCGGGATGCTCGTTATCGATACGCCAGAAATGCATTTTGCCGTCCGCCGACTGCACCAGCAAGGCATTAGCTCTCGGCGACAAAACCGCTGCCGTTGGCAAGGCGTCGCTTACCCGCTCTTTAATCATTTCCCGTTCAGCGGTTGAGTGATAAATACCCACGATCCCGTCGGCATCAGTGGTCATAAAGCCTTTGCGGCGCTGCTCGGCATTGATCGCAACGACTGCTTTATCGGACACCTTAAATGACCGGGTTTTTTGCATGGCGGGACGGTTCAACTTGTCTTTAACCATGCTCCACTGTGAAACCAAGCCGCTGGAATCGCCTATCATCAGCGAAAGGTCGCCGTTTAAAAAAGTCACGCTGGTGATTTTTTGTCCGGCATCGACCACATTCTGTTGCTGCCTGATAGCCGGACTGCTCTTGTCGCTAATGTCGAAAAAGCCCAACTGTCCGTCATTGCTGATCAGGTACAAATTGGCCTCGTCTTTGTCGATTAGAATATCCGCAATACCTGCCGCCGACTGTTCCAGAACTGAATCGGTACGCGTTAAGGCGGCCTCGTCGGCAAATAACGATTGTTCTTTTTGAAAGTTGATTAAGCGGACTTTGCCCGGACCCTGTGCGGTATCCGCCGTTTTTACGACTATCGTCGTGCCGTCCTCGCCGACTTTAACCGCGATTTTCTCCAACGCTGCGCCGGAGTCGTCCAGCACCAAAGGTTGTTCGCCTAATGGGTATTTAAGCGATGGCGTAATCACCCGCACATTGTTTGGATAAGTGACTTTGTATTGATATTTAGCAATGATCGCCCGGCCATCGGATAAACCGTAAATGACTGCGCCTTCATTGATAGGGCTGCCCTGAGCAAAGCTGGCGATATGCGCGCCTTCAGGTATTGCTACGGGCTGTGACAATACGGTTTTACCGGAAGCCGCCTCAAAAAATACCACCTGTCCGCTGTCGGTAAACCGGGCGGCCAGCTCATTTTGTTCTTCCATCTCCAGCAGCAAGGTGTTGCCTAACGCCTGTTCCGGCACTGCATAGTCACTGACCGATTCCGCCGTAGCCGATATAAACAGGGGATAAACCACATACAGCAAATAAAAGAAAATCAGCACGATGGCGACGATCACGCCCAGACCGCCGGCCACTACGCCATAGCGTGCCAATGCGTCTTTAATCAGCCGCCAGCGCTGATGGTATTCACCGGAACTGATTCTTATGGATGGGGGTTGTTTGATGGATGTATTTATTTCTGACATGCTGAAGATACTAGAAATTAAATGTAGCTATGATATAACAAAAAAACAAAAAAAACGGCCAAGATTCACGAAGCAAATCTTAGCCGTTTTCTTGTCCGATGCGCCTTTATGTCCTGAGGGGGAAGATAACAACACATTAAACCCAACATCCCTGTTTGTGCGTCCCTGCGCAATACTAAATCCTTTTATTTCAATGTAGCCAGTACCTTATCGACAACTTTCGCAGGCAGAGGGATATAGCCGTCTTTTATAACTACTTGCTGACCGGTTTTGGATAAGACCATTTTGATAAATTCATTGTCTAACGGCGCCATCGGTTGGTTTGGCTTCTTGTTGACATAAATATACAAGTAGCGCGTCAAAGGATAAGTGCCTGCGATTGCATTTTCAGGCGTTGCTTCAACAAAAGTTTTGCTGCCTTTCTTTGCTAAAGGCACCATCTTAACGCCCGATGTCGTATAACCCATGCCGGAGTAACCGATACCGTTAACCGATGAAGTGACTGATTGGACAACGGATGCCGAACCGGGTTGCTCGTTTACGTTGTTTTTGAAGTCGCCCTTGCATAAAGCGTGTTCTTTAAAATAACCGTAAGTGCCGGAAACCGAGTTACGTCCGTATAACTGAATGCTTTTTGAGCCCCAAGCGGCAACGCCTGCGTCGCCCCATGATTCAATACTCTTTTCGCCGCCGCATTTATTGGTTGACGAGAAAATCGCATCAACCTGTTCCATGGTTAAGCCCTTAACCGGGTTGTCCTTGTTGACAAGAACCGCCAACGCATCGACAGCTACCGGAATAGCGGTTGGCTTGTAGCCGTATTTATCTTCGAAGGCTTCAAGTTCGTCATCCTTCATTTCGCGACTCATAGGGCCCAGGTTTGATGTGCCTTCAGTCAGCGCAGGAGGCGCAGTAGAAGAACCCGCAGCCTGAATTTGGATGTTTACGTTAGGATAAGCGCGGTTGAATTCTTCAGCCCATAATGTCATCAGGTTGGCCAGGGTATCGGAACCGACGCTGGACAGGTTGCCGGAAATGCCGCTGGCTTTTTGATATTCGGGAACACCGGCGTCAACGGTTTGCACAGCGCCTGCAACGCCGCTGGTTAATGCCGCGATACCAAAACCCATCGCAGTCACTAACGATTTAGTTTTAAAAGATAATTTCATCGTAAACTCTCAAAATAATTTAAAGTGGGACTATTATGAAAATAGAATGTGACAAGAATATTACAGTATCGTTTTTTTTGCTATGCTTAGGTTCCGGCGCAAAATAGCGGCTGACAAGCCGCTATTTTGCCGGTCGATTCATATACACGTGTCATTAAATGTTAATACTAAGCTGTTATGCTTGAGGGTTTATTAATCAAATTAATTCTGAACTCACACTCCTTAATGAATATGTCCTTACAATTTGAATGTCCCGTTAATTTAACGGCTGAAGATTTTATCGTCAAATTAGGCCATGAGCTGGACGCCCAGCCGGCTTCAAGGCATTCTTCCTGTACAACCTATTACGACAGCTTTGATTGGCGATTGTACTCGAGCGACATCAGTTGCGAGTTTAACCAAACCAAACCCTCGTCATCCTTAACATTAAGATCGATTAAAAGCGGTGCGGCTATTGCCGACGCAGCGCTTAATAAAGTTCCTGTATTCAGCAAAGAATTCGAGCCGGGCATCATGCGCGACATCCTGGCGCCGTTGTTGGAAATGCGCGCATTATTGCCGGTTTGCGTACTGAATTATCAGACTTACCATATCAACATCATTAATAAAGATGAAAAAACCATAGCGCGGCTGGTGCTCGAAGAGTACGGCGAATTCAATAACCGTGTTTTGCTGCAACCGATCAGGGGCTACGATAAGGCCGCTGAACAGGTTGTTGAAATATTAACCGCAACATTGGGCTTAACAGTCGCCGATAAACCCGTTTTGCTCGCGGCGTTGCAGGTTCAGGGACGCAAGCCTAAAGATTACTCATCAAAGCTGAATATCAACCTGGACCCTGACATGCGCGCCGATATTGCCGGCAAATACATCTACAGCCACCTGCTAAAAGCCGTTAAAGCCAACGAGCAGGGTACGATTGCCGATACCGATAGCGAGTTTTTGCATGACTTTAGAGTCGCGGTCAGAAGAACCCGCGCGGGACTCAGCCAGATTAAAGGCATACTGCCCGCTAACATCAGCGCATACTATGCCGACTTTTTTTCCTGGCTGGGGCAGATCACCGGGCCAACGCGGGACTTGGATGTTTATCTGCTGAATTTTGAACGTTACAAAAGCAGCCTGCCTGATTCAATCCGTGAAGACCTTAATCCCTTATATGATTTTTTACTCGTCAAGCAGCAAAAAGCCCGGAAGGAGCTGGCAAAAAAACTGCAATCCCCCAGGTATCTGACTACACTGGCTGAATGGGAACAATATCTCAAAGAACCCTCATACCAAAAACCGCTGGAACAAAATGCCAAACTGACTATTAAAGAATTGGCAGACCGGCGAATATGGAAAACTTTTAACCGCGTGTTGGAAGAGGGTAATGCCATTACCGACTTATCGCCGAGCGAGGCATTACATGACTTAAGAAAGTCATGTAAAAAACTGCGTTATTTGATGGAGTTTTTCCAAAGCCTTTATCCTGAGCATCAAATAAAATGCCTGATTAAAAGCCTGAAAGAACTTCAGGAAGTATTGGGCGACTTTCAGGATTATGCCGTTCAAGAGCATAATCTAAAACTGTTCAGCGAAGAAATGATAGCGCTTAACACTCACGCCAATACCTTTTTAGCCATGGGCGTATTGGTGCAGGACCTTGACGCCCATAGATGCCGCGCCCGCCAAGACTTCGCATCGAAATTTGAAGACTTTAAACAGCAAGAAAACCGGTCGGCTTTTCAATCGCTTTTCGCGCCGTCAAAGCCTCACCGCCGCGGGCATTAAGTGTGTGGAATACATCTAATCGATATTATTGTATTATTTATCTTCAGCAGGTGCGGATAGGGAAGCTAAGCGCTGCGGCTAAAGACCGCATGGACGCGTCGAATATCGAAATTGAATGTCGGAATAATCGTTTTTTAAACTTACGCCTAATTAAACTATAAGGATTAAGCATCATGAGTAAATTCAAGTTGATAATAGGTTTTTTATTGACAATGTTGATTGCCGGTTGTGCCGGAAGCTCTACCTATGAAAGCACTGGAGAATACCTGGATGATTCTGTCCTGACGACCAAGGTCAAGACTTCGATATTGGGGGATTCCAGGCTTAAACTGTTACAAATCAACGTTGAAACTTTTAAGGGCGTCGTACAGCTAAGCGGATTTGTCGATTCCGCCAGTGCCGCAGCCAGAGCGGTGGAGCTGGCAAGAACGGTTAAAGGCGTCAAAACGGTTAATAACAGCTTAATTGTCAAGTAACCGCGACGGTACAATCCACACGGATGTGGCGAAGGCCGGGATGGCCCGTAGTAGAGAGCCGACAGTGCCGTAGCACTCGCGGTATATGATCGGTAAAGGTTCCAGCGCCGCTTAAAGCGCCTACTGCGGCAACTTATTTTGCCCTACAGTCGTAATAGGACTGACATCAGGCTAACGCCAGCTCATGCTCATCTAATCCAAATTGTCTTATAACGATCGGGTTAAGGTCTTCGGACTGTTGATCTGTCTTGGCTTCCTCCATGCAGTCGTCGTTTTGCGCATACAGCAAACTCATAATTTCAGGGCTTAACGCAAAGTCAAAGCTGACGTTAAGCTCGTCGAATTCGGTATCCGACACCGCCAAAAACTGCTGCGCCTTGGATACTAGCCAATTGATAATCATCAAAATACCTTTTTGTTTTGTTAAATTCCGACCGATTATGCATCACCACAATTAAAGTTATATGACGGGTAGGTGACAAGAGTGTGACATTAAAGCTTCAGCGCCTTTCGAACCAAGCCGGACGGGGCATGTTGTTCCGTTCGAAATGTTGCAAGGTTAGACCTTCCAGGTTTTAAAAACCTGGAAGGTCTGCATATCGGCATGTGACAAGTCCTCAGATACTTATATTTAACGACGGGCGCTTCGCGAGGGAACGATAAGTTCAGGTTTTGGGTCGTTATTGCCGACCCAATGCTTAAGAATTGAACACCTAGTCCAGCATTCCCGCTTGAATAATGAAATCCTCAACCGCGTTAAGACCTTCTTTGGTCTTCAAATTGGTAAACACAAACGGCCGCTCCCCGCGCATCTTACGCGCATCGCGATCCATGACTTCCAGCGACGCACCGACATAAGGGGCCAAATCGATCTTGTTGATGACCAATAAGTCCGAGCGGGTAATGCCCGGTCCGCCTTTGCGCGGTATCTTGTCGCCGGCCGAAACGTCAATCACGTAAATAGTCAGGTCGGCCAGTTCGGGGCTGAATGTGGCGCTGAGATTGTCGCCGCCGCTTTCGACCATGATAAAGTCGAGATTTTCAAACTTCATGCTTAACTCATCCACTGCCGCCAGATTCATCGACGCATCCTCCCGAATCGCGGTATGCGGGCAACCGCCGGTTTCGACGCCCAAGATGCGTTCCTCCGGCAGCGCCTGGCTGCGGATCAAAAACTGTTGATCTTCCTTGGTATAAATGTCGTTGGTCACCACGCCGATTTCAAAATTGTCGCGCATTTGCTTGCATAACGCGTCGACCAAAGCCGTTTTTCCGGAACCGACCGGACCGCCGATGCCTACTCTTAATATTTGTTTAGCACTCATACACTCTCTCAAGAACGAAATAATCGGGAATACTGCATTTCATGTCGGCTGCTGGCCAAGGCCAGGCCGAACGCGCTGCCGCCGATGTCATGATCGGCAATAGCGAGCGCCTCGTCGGCTAAAGCCGGTATCTTAGCGGCCAACCCGGTCAATAATCGCTGTCCCGCCACTTGTCCAAGCGGCACCAGCTTGACCGCGCATAACACCTGGTTTTCCAACCAGCTCCACAAATAGCCGATAACGGATTCGCGTTTGGGAACGCCCCAGTTGACGGCGGCAAAAGCGAATACCGTAGCCAGCGTGGTTTCAGGCTTGCGTATCCAGGGCCGCATACCGGCTATGTCCAATGAATCCAGCAACCTTGCCAACGCTTGCCCGGTGTGCCGGTCTTCGGCCCTCAATTCGGAAGTTTCCCGGCAGGCAATCAGCGTGTTGCTCCAATAGTCGACGCTTTCAACATCGCCGCATTCCCAGGCGTCGTAAAGCCGCGCCAGAATCGGCAAATCGATGCGCGTCAAACAAAGGGTCATCAAGCCGTTAAGCCATTCATCGGCATCGCTTGCATTGCTGATCCAGCCGTCGTCGACCGCCCGTTCCAGGCCCTGCGAATAACAGTACATGCCTATCGGCAGACCGGGGCTGACCAGTTGCAGCAAACGCAATAAGGCCAGATCAGTGACCATGGCCGTGATACGCGCCTTGCTCCGGCTCGAAAGGCAGCACTTCATGGGTAACCGTCAAGCCCAGCCCTGCCAGCATATGATCCAGCACATGATCGGTCAGGAAGCGAAGCTCGCCCGGCAGAATCTGCAACGCGACATGGCGGTTGCCCAAGTGATAACAGGCCTTGGCGAATTGCAGCGCGTCGTCTGTGCGCACCACCGATAACGACTCCGGCGCCGCATCGACCAGCACCCGGTAATGATCGGGGCCGGTCAGCACCGAGCCTTTGCGCAACACTTGGCCGCGCGGCAAAAACAGCCCGATTTTGGTGCCGCCATCGGTTTTAAGCAGCAAGCGGCTTTTCTGGCGCGATTCATACGGCAACGTGACCACGTCGTCCGGGGCGGTCTCCAGCGGAGATAGTTCAGTCAATTTCAGCATAATCAAAACAAAAAATAACGTTGGGCAAAAGGCAGCACATCGGCCGGTTCGCAAGTCAGCAGCAGGCCGTCGGCGCGGACTGAATAGGTTTGCGGATCGACTTCGATATGCGGTTGGTAGTGGTTATGGATCAAGTCTTTTTTGCCGATGGTGCGGGTGTTCGCGACCACGCCGATCCTTTTGTTAAGCCCTAAAGTTCTTGCAACATCGGACTCGACCGCAACCTTGGGCAAAAAGAACATCGAAGTCGCCGAAGCGGTCCTTCCGAACGCCCCGAACATCGGCCGGTAATGCACCGGTTGCGGCGTCGGAATCGAAGCGTTCGGGTCGCCCATCGGCGCGGCGGCAATAAATCCGCCTTTGAGAATCAGGCTGGGTTTGACTGCGAAAAAAGCCGGGTTCCACAACACCAAGTCGGCCAGCTTGCCGACTTCGACCGAACCGACTTCGTGCGCGATGCCGTGGCTGATGGCCGGATTTATCGTGTACTTGGCGATATAACGCTTGATGCGGAAATTGTCGTTACGCGAAGAATCTTCCGCCAAGCTGCCGCGCTGCGACTTCATTTTATGCGCGGTCTGCCAGGTGCGGATAATGACTTCGCCGACCCGGCCCATCGCCTGCGAATCCGAAGAAATCATCGAAAACGCGCCCAAGTCATGCAGAATATCCTCGGCGGCAATGGTTTCGCGGCGAATCCGCGATTCCGCAAACGCCACGTCTTCGGCAATGCCCGGATCAAGGTGGTGGCACACCATCAGCATATCCAGATGTTCGTCGACGGTATTAATCGTATAAGGCCGGGTCGGATTGGTGGAAGACGGCAGCACGTTAGCTTCGCCGCAAGCCCTGATAATGTCCGGGGCATGGCCGCCGCCCGCGCCTTCGGTATGATAAGTGTGAATGGTGCGGCCCTTGAACGCGGCAAAGGTATCTTCGACAAAACCGGATTCGTTCAAGGTGTCGGTATGAATCGCGACCTGCACATCGAAGCGGTCGGCCACCGAAAGACAGCAATCGATAGCCGCCGGCGTCGTGCCCCAGTCTTCGTGCAGCTTCAAGCCCATCGCCCCGGCGCGAACCTGTTCTTCCAACGCAACCGGAAGGCTCGCGTTGCCTTTGCCGAGCAAGCCGAAATTCATCGGAAACCCGTCCAGCGATTGCAGCATGCCGTGGATATTCCACGGCCCCGGCGTGCAGGTCGTCGCATTGGTGCCGGTCGCGGGGCCAGTGCCGCCGCCGATCATCGTGGTTACGCCGGACATTAAGGCTTCATCGATTTGCTGCGGACAAATAAAATGGATATGCGCGTCGATGCCGCCGGCGGTCAGGATTTGTCCTTCACCGGCGATAATTTCGGTGCCGGGGCCGATGATTATATCGACGCCCTGCTGCGTATCGGGATTTCCGGCCTTGCCGATGCCCGCAATGCGGCCGTTTTTGATGCCGACATCGGCTTTGATAATGCCCCAATGGTCGACGATCAGTGCATTGGTGATCACCAAATCCATCGCCACCGTGGAATCGACCTGGCTTTGGCCCATGCCGTCGCGGATAACCTTGCCGCCGCCGAATTTGACTTCATCGCCGTACACCGTGCGGTCGGCTTCGACTTCTAAAAACAAACCGCTGTCGCCCAAGCGCACCCGGTCGCCGGTGGTCGGCCCGAACATATCGGCATAAGCTTGCCTGCTGATTTTGCTCATAGATTTTTCTCCAATTCGCCCATCACATCCTGGCGGAAACCGTAAATCCGGCGTAATCCGGCAAAAGCCACCAACTGTATTTCGCGTTGCTGGCCGGGCTCGAAACGCACCGCGGTGCCGGCCGGAATATCCGGCCTGAATCCGCGCGTTGCGACACGGTCGAACTGCAAAGCCGGATTGGTTTCAAAAAAATGATAATGCGAGCCGACTTGAATCGGCCGGTCGCCGCTGTTCGCAACCACCACGCTAATCGTCGCGCGACCTGCATTCAATTCGATGTCGCCATCGGCGGGGATGATTTCTCCGGGTATCATGACTACTCCTAATGCATATATTTAACGTAGGGCGTGCCGTGCGCGCCTTTTTGCTGCTCATCGGCGCGCACGGCGCGCCCTACTTTGCTACTCGATCGGGTTATGTACCGTGACCAGCTTGGTGCCGTCCGGGAAGGTCGCTTCAACCTGCACATCGGGCAGCATTTCCGCGACGCCGTCCATCACATCGTCGCGGTACAGCAGGGTGCGGCCGAACTCCATCAATTCGGCGACCGTGCGACCGTCGCGCGCGCCTTCCATAATCGCGGCGCTGATAAAAGCCACGGCTTCCGGGTAATTAAGTTTCAGGCCCCTGGCCTTGCGGCGTTCGGCCAGCAGGCCGGCGGTAAATATCAGCAGTTTGTCTTTTTCGCGTGGTGTTAATTGCATTGTTTTATTCCAGTCATTATTTCAACTTCTATTTTATTCAGACGTAGGCCGGAATAAGCCGGTTCGAGCGATAGCACGAACTGGCGTTTCCGGCGCTCCGATTGCCGGAAACGCTCCACCCTTGCTGTCGCCGGGCGGGCTTATTCCGGCCTACATCCTTGGGAATCATCATGAGTTAATAAGTTTTTTCTTCGAGGTGAATAAAACTCAAGTTGCCCAAATACGCGGCGCACAAGCTTTGCGTTGCACTGAGTCCGGCCGCACAATCGCCCAAACCTGCTCGAAAAAACCGCGCAGCCTATCGCTTCGAGTGTCGATAGCCCGGCACACCAGCAGGTCGTCAATCAGCGTCACGCCTCGGCCTTTTGTATCGCCGATTAATTGTTGAACGGCAGCCAAGCTTTCGGCAGTGGCAGGGCTCGCAAACAGCGTTCCGCAAGCCGATAAGCCCTGCAATCCCCAGCGCGCCGCAAAAGCTTTCGCATCCAGGTACAAGCGTTCCAAAAACAAAGGCTGACCCTGATAATAAACTTGCCAGCCCATATCAGCCAAACCGTTATCGAAATTCTCTCCGCAGGCTGGACGGCCGAGAGACAGTATTTCCCAGCCGATAAAACCCGCACCTAGTGCCAATTCGACGTTAACCGTCGATTTTAACTGCGCGCCCTGATAAATAATCGTTTCCTGAGGCAGCCATTCCAGCGTGGCATCTTTCTCCACTTTTATCGATACGGTTTGGACGGCCAACTCGCCACCGCTACGATAAAACTTTCCGGCCGCCGGTGTGGTAATCAGCGCATGGCTGTGTTGTTCAGCACTGATGCAAAGGTCTAACCGGTCGCCACCGACAATCCCGCCCGGCGGATGCAGGATGTACACATGGCACACGCCGCCTTCCGGGTAAAAAGGCCGTTGTACCGTTAGCGGGCCTAGATGGCGGCGGTGCGCAAGTAGCGTTTTGCCGTGTTTTTGCTCAAAGCCGAGTTCCAGTTTTGCTTGCCAGCCTTTTATTGATGCATTTGCTATCACAGTGTTTTTTCAGTTTGTATGGCGGCATTAATAAAAAGGTACGCACAGCGTACCCTACGCTGTAGGTTGTGAAACCAACGGAAAAGTCTCCGGGTGACGAATTGAATCGACATGCAAATCAATATCCAATTCCGGCCAATAAAGATGGTGGGGTTGGGGACGATCAACATGGAAAAGTTCCGCTACCGGCGCTTTGCGAAACCACGGAAACTCCAAAAATGAAACGAATAGTTCCTCCTTTTCATCAAGCAGTATCCAGAAACCGTGTTTGGTAACGCCGGAAACCTCAACCGGGGAAATGTCTGTGCCAAGCATCTTTAATCTCCTGCTGGTGTAAATTTTCTCGTTCCCACGCGCCGCGCTCATTATTATACACATCTCAATGTAGGCCGGAATAAGCCGGTCCGCGCCTTAGCGCAGGACCGGCGTTTCCGGCATTCCAAGGCCGATGAGCGCCGGAAACACCCACCCTGGCTATCGCCGGGCGGGCTTATTCCGGCCTACATCCTGTATTTAAAATCATCAACAAGTTATCCAAGTTTGCAAATAAACGCCAGCGCTAAACCGTCAAATACCGCTTAACCATCTCATCGCTCAATTCATTCATCGCCCCGGCGGCCACGCCACGGCCTCTATCCATAATATAAAACCGGTCCGCGACCTTCCGCGCAAACGGCAGTTTTTGTTCGACCAGCAATACGGTTACACCCAATTCGTTTTTGATTTTGATGATCCCTTCGCGCACTTCATCCTTCGCTTCGTCGCCTTGTTTAAGCAACGGCGTTGCGATGCCTTTGGCGCGGTTCAAACGAATAATCACGTCGCCGATTTCGCTGACGATATTCGGCTGTATGCCTTCGGTCGGTTCGTCCAGGATCAGTAATTTTGGATTCAGCACCAAGGCCCGGCCGATAGCCAGTTGCTGCTGCTGGCCGCCGGACAAATCGCCGCCGCGCCGCTTGAGCATTTGTTTCAGCACCGGAAAAAGCTCATAGATATGTTCCGGGACTTTTTTAATGCCTTGCTTGCGTACCGCGCGCAGGCCGATTTTCAGGTTTTCATCGACCGTCAGCAACGGAAAAATCTCCCGGCCTTGCGGCACAAAGCCGATGCCCAGCTCGGCGCGGTGTTCCGGTTTGGCAAGGGTTAATGCCTCGCCGTTGTAGTCGATAGCGCCGTCGCGCACGGCGATCAGCCCCATGATGCTCTTAAGCAGCGTGGTCTTGCCGACGCCGTTGCGGCCCATTAAACACAGGCAGGAACCGGCCGGCAACTCCAGATTCACATCCCACAAGGTATGGCTGCCGCCGTAATATTGATTCAATCCGCTAATTTTAAGCATCAGTCCCCCAAATAAACCTGTATCACGCGTGGATCGTTCTGCACCTCGTCCATAGTGCCTTCGGTCAGCACCGAGCCTTCATGCAGCACCGTCACATGCTTGGCAATCGAGCGGACGAATTCCATATCATGCTCGACCACAACGATGGAGCGCTCGCCCTGCAACGATAACAGCAATTCCGCGGTGCGTTCCACTTCCTGATGGGTCATGCCCGCTATCGGTTCGTCGACCAGCATGACTTTTGGCTCCTGCATCAGCAACATGCCGATTTCCAGCCATTGTTTCTGCCCGTGCGACAGGATGCCCGCCGGTTGCGACCTCAGTTCGACCAGCCCAATCGTTTCCAACACTTGCTCGATGCGGTCGCGCTGGGTTCCGTTCAACTTGGCGAATAAAGTCGCCCATGCGCCCTTATCGGTCGCTAAAGCCAGCTCCAGATTTTCGAATACGCTGAGCATCTCGAACACGCTGGGCTTTTGGAATTTGCGGCAAATACCCGCCTGGGCGATGGCCGGTTCGTCTATTTGCAGCAGGTCGATGGTTTGCCCGAAAAACACCGAGCCGGTATCGGGCCGGGTTTTGCCGGTAATCACATCCATCAAGGTGGTTTTACCGGCGCCGTTCGGGCCGATCAGGCAGCGCAATTCCCCGGCGTCGATATACAGCGACAAGTTATTCAAGGCTTTGAAGCCGTCGAAACTGACGCTGACATCTTCAAGATAAAGAATCGGGCCGTGGCTGACATCCAATTGGCCCGGCTTAAGCGCTATGCCGTTCATTGTTTTTGCTCCTGCAAACGTCGTTGCCAGAATCCGACCAAGCCGTCAGGCAATAACACGGTCACCAGAATAAAAGTCGCGCCGAGGAAAAACAGCCAGATTTCCGGCATCCATCCGGTTAGCAAGGTCTTGGTGTAATTGACCAGCACCGCGCCGACGATTGCGCCGTACAGCGTGCCGCGGCCGCCGATAGCGACCCAGATGACGATTTCCAGCGAGTTCAGCGGCGAAAATTCGCTGGGATTGATAATGCCCACTTGCGGCACATACAAAGCCCCGGCAATCCCGGCCAGCATCGCGGCAAACACGAAAATCCATAATTTGAACATTTCCACGCGGTAACCGAGAAAACGCACCCGCATTTCCTGATCGCGAATCGCCGTTACCACCCGGCCCAGTTTGCTGTTGACGATCCAGCGGCTGACCAGGAAGGCCAGCATCAGGATCAGGCCCGAAGCCATCAACAAGCAGGCGCGCACTGAATCGGACTGGCTGTTAAAACCGAGAATTTCCTTGAAATCGGTCAGGCCGTTGTTGCCGCCAAAACCCATCTCGTTTCTGAAAAAGGCCAGCAACAGCGCGTAAGTTAAAGCCTGGGTAATAATCGACAGATAAACGCCGGTCACCCGCGAACGGAATGCCAGCCAGCCGAACAAAAAGGCCAGCGCGCCGGGAACCAGAAAAATCATGAGCGCGGCAAACCAGAACTGCTCGAAACCGTGCCAATACCAAGGCAGTTCTTTCCAGTTAAGAAATACCATAAAATCGGGCAGCAGCGGGTCGCCGTAAACGCCGCGGCTACCGATCTGGCGCATTAAATACATGCCCATCGCGTAGCCGCCCAACGCAAAGAAAGCGCCGTGTCCCAAAGCCAGAATGCCGCAATAACCCCAAACCAGATCCAGCGACATGCCCAGCAACGCAAAGGTCAAATATTTTCCCAACAGCGATACCGTGTAAGCGGAGAAATACAGCGGCGAACCCGGTGCAAACACCAGGTTGCATACCGGAACAATCAGGCTGATTGCGGCCAATACGGCCAGCACCGAGAGCGCGGCTTTATCGTTTTTTAACAGCATCGCTTAGCCCTCCACCGCTCGGCCCTGTTGCGGAAACAAGCCGCGCGGACGTTTTTGAATGAATAAAATGATGAACACCAGCACCAGTATTTTCGCCAATACCGCGCCCGCGTAGGGTTCGAGCAATTTATTCGCAATGCCCAGCGAAAATCCCGCCACCAGCGTGCCCCATAAATTGCCGACGCCGCCGAACACCACGACCATAAACGAATCGACGATATAAGCCTGTCCCAAATTCGGGCCGACATTGGTGATCTGGCTTAAAGCGACTCCGGCGACCCCGGCAATGCCCGAGCCCAGCCCGAAGGTCAAGGCATCGACCCGGCCGGTCGGAATGCCCATGGCCAAGGCCATCTTGCGGTTCTGCGCAACGGCGCGCACTTCCAGGCCCAGGCGGGTGCGTTTGAGGATTTGCAGCAACAACACAAACACCAGCAGGCAGAAAATCAATATGTACAAGCGGTTCCAGGTCAGCGACAAAAAGTCGTTGATTTGCAAGGTGCCGCTCATCCATTCCGGCGTCGCGACACTGCGGTTTAACGGCGAAAATATCGAGCGCACGGCCTGTTGCAGAACCAGGCTGACGCCGAAAGTCGCCAACAGCGTTTCCAGAGGACGGCCGTATAAAAAGCGGATAATGCCGCGCTCGATAATAATCCCGGCCAGCGCCGAAATAATGAACGCCGCCGGAACCGCAATCGCCAACGACAGCCCCAAATGGTTAGGCATCAGTTGTTGGGTGACGTAGGTGGTATACGCGCCGAGCATCATCAGCTCACCATGCGCCATGTTGATCACGCCCATCACGCCGAAAGTAATGGCCAAACCAATCGCGGCCAAGACCAGCACCGCGCCGAGGCTTAAGCCGAAAAACAGGGTTTCGATAGCGGCATAGGCTTGCAGTTGTGAATTGATTTTTGACAACGCGGCTTCGGCCTGATTGCGCACATCGCTGTCCGCCTCCAGATAATGGCCGTCGCTATCTTTTTCGACCAGTCCGTTTAGCCGGTTAACCACATTCCGGCCGGCTTGGTCCTTCAATAAATCGATTGCCGCCAAGCGCACCCTTTTGTCGGGGCTGTTTAATTGTTCCAGGCCTAAAATAAGCTTGATCGCATTTTGTACGCTTTCGTCCTGTTCCATCATAAGTTGGCCGCGCAACAACGCCAAACTCTGGTCATCAATGGATTGACCCATTGCGCTGACGGCGGCGAGTCTTACCGCGGCATTGTCGTCATTCAGCTGCAAGCGGCCGATTATTTTCCGCAATGAAGTTCGCAGGCTGTTATTAACGGTGATTTTTTGCGTAGCGGAGCGTTCCACCATGCCCAGATTTTCTCCGCTTTCGGCGTCGGTAAGCTTGTAGTCCGTTTCGACTTCTTCGCCGATGACCAGTTTCCCATCGGCCTTAAGATTGAATAATCGCCCGTCGAGCAGCGCTTGCAATACGGCAACGGCCTGCGGCTTTTCCACGGCGGCCAGTTGTTCGATAGCCTGTACACGCTCTTGCATGGACCCGGCTTTAAGATTCGATAAAGCGGCCGAGAAGGCATCCTCGGCGGCATTTTCCTGACCGATACTCAAGGTTGGCGACATCAGGAACAATCCCAGCATTACCCGGCAACACCATCGGAAAGAATTCGGTTTCATAACATCTCCATACTTTAAATAAACCTGGAAAAATCATTTCGTCCACGAAAGGCGCGGAATAACCCGGCATATCGTATGGAACAGGCCGTAGGGCGCGCACGGCGCGCCCTACGGCCTGTTTTGACTGTGGAACAACGTGTCGGAGTGCAGGCTTCGCTTGCGCTTGCAGGCGAAGCCTGCACTCCCGTGTTAGTTAACAACTATGTTCTATTTTCTAATCATTACCGGTCAAAAATTCTGCCCGGAGCACTTCTTGGTTTTGGTGTTGTAATTGCCGCAACTGATCGGCGCTGTCCAGTCGGCGATAATCGGTTTGCTTTCCGGCAAAAAGTCGGACCAGGCGTCGCCGTCGACCAGTTTGTTGGTTTGCCAAACCGTCTGCAATTGGCCGTCATCCTGGATTTCGCCGATTAATACCGGTTTGCTGATGTGATGGTTAGGCAACATTTTCGAGGTGCCGCCGGTCAGGTTTGGAAACTCGACGCCGATAATCGCTTTTTGCACCGCGTCAGGATCGGTGGTGCCGGCTTTCTCGACCGCTTTGACCCACATGTTGAAGCCGATGTAGTGTGCTTCCATCGGATCGTTGGTGACCCGTTTCGGGTTTTTGATAAAGTCATGCCATTGGCTGATAAAGGCGGCATTTTTGGTGGTATCGATGCTCATGAAATAGTTCCATGCGGCCAGATGACCGACCAGCGGCTTGGTGTCCATGCCCGACAATTCTTCTTCGCCGACCGAAAAGGCGATAACCGGAATCTGTTCCGCTGAAATGCCCTGATTGCCCAATTCCTTGTAGAACGGGATATTGGCGTCGCCGTTAATGGTCGAAACAACTGCGGTTTTCTTGCCGGTCGAGCCGAATTTCTTGATGTCGGCGACAATGCCTTGCCAGTCGGAATGACCGAAAGGTGTGTAATTAACCATAATGTCCTTTTTGGCTACGCCTTTGGACAGCAGGTAGGCTTCAAGGATTTTGTTGGTGGTGCGCGGATAAACGTAGTCCGTGCCCGCCAATACCCAACGTTTTGCCTTTAAATCGTTCATCAGGTAATCGACTGCCGGAATCGCCTGTTGGTTCGGCGCTGCCCCGGTATAAAAGACATTTTTGGACGACTCTTCGCCTTCATATTGCACCGGGTAAAAAAGCACGCCGTTCAATTCTTCTATGACCGGCAACACCGATTTGCGCGATACCGACGTCCAGCAGCCGAAGATGGCGGATACCTTATCCTTGGTTAACAGTTCGCGGGCTTTTTCTGCGAATAACGGCCAGTTGGAGGCCGGATCGACGACCACCGCTTCGAGCTTTTTGCCGAGCAAACCGCCTTTTTTGTTCTGCTCGTCGATCAACATCAGCATGGTATCTTTCAGCGTGGTTTCGCTGATCGCCATGGTGCCGGACAATGAGTGCAGCACGCCGACTTTGATGGTGTCTTCGGCGTTTGCCGCGCCGGTCGCAAGGGTCATTGTCGCTATCGCGCCGGCGATGCCGAGTAAGCGTAGTTTTGAAGATAATCTGTTCATATGGGTCATCCTGAATAGTTTAAAGAGGGTTTATATCTGCCACTGAAAGCCGACTTTAACGGCGTTGGTGTTTTCGCCTGCCGCTGTCGAGGTGTAATTCAGGCCTTTGGTCATAAGATCGCCGTATTCCCAACTCAAGGACACTCGGGCGTTATGGCCGTCGATCACGTAGTTCACGCCGCCTTCGTAGGAATTACGGTTGGAGCTGCCGCCGGGCATCACATTCACGTAACGCAGATACGGCTGGACTTGGCCGATGCCGATTTTTTGCGGGAACAGGTACATGCCGCTGACGTCGTAGGCGTTGCCTTCGAACATCGAAAAACCGCCGCCCGCATTGCGCGAGGCCTGGCTGTAGCCGTTGGAAATGCCGTAGTTTTTATATTCGCCGTTTACCGTCACCACGCCGCTATTGGGCAGCACTTTCTCCATCAGCACGTCGACTGCGGTGCCGCGGAAGTCGCCGTGATCCGCCGCGGTGCCCGCGCCGTCTTCCTGATACTGGTTGGACACGCCGACGGTCAGAATGTCGCCGCCTTTGCCGTAATAAGTGCCGGAGGTGTAATAGCCGGGATTTTTCTCGACTTCCCAGAAGTTGTAAGCGAAACGTTGGCCGTACAAAATGTTGTCGTCAACATTGGCGCCGCCTCTTAAGCCGCGAAAGAAACCGACCGCATATTGCAGGCGGCCGTTAAACGCCGCGCCCCAGAAAGTCGCGCCGTCGTCACGGCCGAAAGAACCGGCTGAAGTGCCGTCCGACTTAATGGTCAAATTGTAATCGGCAGGCTCGAATGGGGTGCCGGAGCTAAAAATATTGTAGGTCGCGCTGTAAAACGGACCGTTCATTTCCCGGCGTTCGGCCGGAACCAGCATGCGACCTACCCAAAGGTTAACCATCGGGGTGTACTCAAACTTGCCGATCGCATCAAGTACCCGCACTTCGCCGCCGTTGCTACAGGTTTGGCAATCGGTGTTGAACTCCACTTTCAAATATTTGTGAATTTGTCCATTGACGTACAAACGGATGTTGTCCAAATTAAAATCGTTGCTCCATTTGTTGCCGCTGGTGCCGGCACCGCTTTCGGCAGCTTGAAAACTGCTGCGTAAACCTGCGCCGACGCTGACCCATTTGGTATCGTCAATTTTGAACGTTGCGCCGGCTTGCGAAGTCGGAGCATAGCCGACCGCCAGCGTTAACAGGCTTAATGCCGAAAGAAGCGGCTTGCTTCGTAGTCCGGCCATTGTTTTTGTAGAATCACTCATGTCGGGTTCCCCAGAATTTAAAAGGTGATTTGATATTGCATCCGGGTTATCCGGATGCAGCCAGGAAGTTGGCTGGGATTCATTATTTTGCTCGGGGGGAATTTGCACAATGCGTCATCTGACTCATCAGTCAAATGACGTATAGCCATCAACCGGCAACTCGCCTACAGTTGCGGAACCTGTCTTACACCATCCGGAGTCGCATGAATAAGCCGATACAAAGCCCTGTCGGGAGCCTGTTGTTCAAATCTATCGCAATGGCCTGGTTATTAAGCGCCTGCTCGCCGGGTTTGGAAAAAAAACCGATGCAGATCGACACCGCATCGATTAAGCGGATTGAATTCAAGATCGGTACGGTCAAGCAACCTTCGCTGAAATCGACATTGGCCCGGCAGGACGCGGCTATCCAGATTGGCAACAATCTGGCCGGCTGGGGTTATCCGGTCGGCGCTAAAGACACGCTGGTTTTCAGCCATACTTTAACCGCCGAAATCGGCTTGATTGAGCACAGCGGAACGCCGCCCGGATTTTCATTTTCTTCCGGGAATTCCGATCCGAGGGCCATCGATTTTCAAAAAGCCAAGGTGCTGCCGATCGGCTGCGAACTGACTTCTATCGCACAGCCGACCCGGACGAGTTATTTGCATATGGACTTTGTTGCCGGCAATGCGGCCAGCGAAGCGCAGTTGGTCGATCACATCAGCACCGTCTGTTTTAATCTGTTGAACGAGCTTAACTGGCCGGATAAAACGCAAAGCGAGCCGTCTTCAAGCCTTAAGCCAAGCTGGATACCGGAAGTGCGCATCGAAACCGTAACCAGCCCGGTCGAAGCGGAAAAAGCCGATGCTCCGGTTAAGACGGATGAAGGACGCAAGCAAATCATCATTCATAATCAGGGGACGCCGGTGATTCTAAAATTCGGCCATGAACGGCTATGAGCCAAGCGGCTGTTATCGGGCGTGATTACAGCTGATTCCCTCGTTCCCACGCGCCGCGTGGGAACGAGGGAATCATAATCAGGGGAAGCCGGTGATTTTAAAATTCGGCCATGAACGGCTATCAGCCAAACGACCGTTATCGGGCATGGTTACTGCTGATTGCACCAAATTGGATCGATGATTTTGTTGCTAGGTGCTGTTTAGCGCATCGGCCCTTGCTAAGGGGCTCTGGTGCGGTTATTGCTTCATGGAACGGTGATTAAGCCTAGCAGGGCGCGCCCTACAGCACAGCGTATATAAAACCCATTGAGGAAACCGGTATCCGACAAAGTGTCTCAAAAATTCGTCGCGACTATAACGCCTGGGTCGCCAACGAAACGCTGGAAGACTATGCGCTTAGATTCGCCCCGCGCACCTTTCGCAAATGGTCGGAATTCCAGGTAGCCAATACCGCGTTCGGGTCTACGTCATTCCTGGTTCTGGAAGCGATAGGCGGCTTTCTAACCGTCAATTACGGTTTTACCAATGCGTTTTGGGCCATTCTGGCGGTTGGCTTGATTATTTTTATCACCAGTTTCCCAATCAGCTATTACGCCGCCCGCTATAACATCGATATCGACCTGATGACCCGTAGCGCCGGTTTCGGTTATATCGGCTCGACGATAACCTCGTTGATTTACGCCTCGTTTACGTTCACGTTGTTTGCGCTCGAAGCGTCGATCATGTCCTTGGCTATCGAGTTGTATTTCCACATCCCTATCGCCATCGCGCATATTATCAGCGCCGTTACCGTCATTCCTCTGGTGACTTTCGGGATCACCACGATCAGCCGCTTGCAGATCTGGACGCAGCCGTTGTGGCTGGTTCTATTGATTGCACCCTATATTGCCGTGTTCATGCGCGAACCGGACTCGATGCTGACGGTGCAAACCTACTTTTGGATTGCGGGCAGCGGCCAGGGCTTTAACTGGCTGATGTTCGGCAGCGCGACCACCATCGCCTTTTCAATGGTCGCGCAAATCGGCGAGCAAGTCGATTTCCTGCGATTTATGCCTGAGCTGACTGAAAAAAACCGGCTGCGCTGGTGGCTGGCGACCATTACCGCGGGTCCGGGATGGATTGTGTTCGGCATGGCCCGGCAGCTGGGCGGAGCGTTGCTGGCTCATCTTGCCGTTCGCCACGGCATAGCGTCGATCCATGCGCATGAACCGACGCAAATGTATCTGGTGGCTTACGGCGACTTGTTCGGCAATACCGAATTAGCGTTAACGGTCACTACGTTGTTTGTGGTGATTTCCCAGATCAAGATCAATGTCACTAATGCTTACGCAGGCTCGCTGGCCTGGTCGAATTTTTTTTCGCGGCTGACTCATAGCCACCCCGGCCGGGTGGTATGGCTGGTGTTTAATGTTTCCGTTGCCCTTTTACTGATGGAATTCGGTGTCTTCGGCGCTTTGGAAAAAGTATTGGGGCTATTCTCCAATATGTCGATAGCCTGGATCAGCGCGGTTGCGGCGGAATTGCTGATCAACAAGCCTCTGGGCTTGAGCACTAAAGCCGTTGAGTTCAAGCGCGCTTACCTGCCGGATCTTAACCCGGTCGGCACGCTGTCAACCTTATGCGCCTCGATCGTGTCGATATTGGCTTATTTGGGCTTTTTCGGCGCGTTCGCGCAGGCTTTTTCAGCGTTTATCGCCTTGAGTCTGGCTTTTCTGCTGGTCCCGTGCATCGCTCTGCTATACGGGAGCCAACGCTATCTGGCGCGCGACATCCACCTTAATAATCAGGCTCCGGTCAGTCGCTGCACTATTTGCGAAAATCATTTCGAACGCGAAGATGTGGCGTATTGCCCGGTCTATGAGGGCAGCATTTGCTCGCTTTGCTGCACGCTGGACTCGCGTTGCATGGATGCCTGTAAACCGGGCGTGCGTTTGGACGATTATCTGCAAAGCTTTGCAGAATGCTGTCTGCCGGGTTGGGTGAAGCTGAGCGTCAGGCTGCGCTTGATACGCTTTAGCTTGTTGTTTTTGTTTCTGGCGGTTTTAACCAGCGTATTTGTCGGCATTATTTACTATCAGGATTTATTGCTTGCCGAGCACTATCTGCCTTCGTTCAATCTGTTACTGGCAAATTTTGTCAAGGTGTACGCTTCATTACTGGTGTTCATCGGTTTATGCACTTGGTGGCTGGTTTTGAACGACGAGAGCCGGCGCGTTGCCAATGAAGAAATTGCCAAGCAGACTCAGCTGTTGTTGATGGAAATTGCCGAGCACGAGAAGACCGACGCCAAGTTACAGCAAGCCACCAAAATGGCGGATCGCGCCAACAGCGCGAAAAGCCGTTTCCTGAGCAGCATGAGTCACGAAATACGCACGCCGTTAAACAGTATTGTCGGCTATGCGTATATTTTGCAGAAAGACCCGACCATTCCGGCGCATAGACGGAAGGCGGTGGATATTTTAAAGCGTAACGGCGAACATTTATCCGCGCTGATCGAGGACATTCTGGATATTGCCCGCATCGAAGCGCGTAAGTTCGAATTGCGTCAGGAGCCTATCGATTTTCCGGGATTTATTGAGCATCTGGTCAGTGTGTTTAAGCCGCAAGCCGAACAGAAAGGCCTGTCTTTTTACTGCCAGATTATCAACACTCTGCCGCAGCGGGTGCGCGGCGATGAAAAGCGGGTCGGACAAATATTGATCAACCTGCTCGGCAATGCGGTCAAATTCACCGTGACCGGCGAGGTTATCTTTCGTATCGGTTACAGCTGCGGCGTAACGACGTTCCAGGTCGTCGATACCGGCCCCGGCATCCATAAAGATCAACTGCAAAATATTTTTCAGCCTTTTACCCAATTACCGAATGAGAATTTAGACGCCGGCAGCGGTTTGGGCCTAACCATCAGTAAGATTCTGTGCGAAATCATGGGCGGCGAACTGGTTGTGGTCAGCGACCAGGGCAAAGGTTCCACTTTTACCGTCAGGCTGCTGCTGCCCAATCTGGGCGGCGAACAGCAATACATTCAGGAAGAAGACATTATCGGTTACCGGGGCAAGCGCCAAAAAATCCTCATTGTCGATGATCAGCCGGATCATCGGCAGTTGATATTGTCAATTTTAGAGCCCTTAGGTTTCGTTTTGAGTGAGGCGGAATGCGGCGAAGAATGCCTGGATAAAGTCGAAAAAGATGCGCCGGATCTGATTCTGCTGGATTTGTCGATGCCCAGACTGGATGGCGCCGCAACCGCGCATCTGCTGCGCCAACACGGCAATGCAACGCCGATTGTCGTGTTAAGCGCCAACGCTTATCCGTCCGACCGGCTCAATGCCATTAATGCCGGTTGCAACGATTTTTTGGTCAAGCCGATACAAGTCAGCGAATTACTCTACAAACTTAAACTGCATTTGGCGCTAAATTGGATTTATCAGGAGGATGAAGCCGAACGGCAAAATTCCGACCGGTCGCCGTCACTGGACGTTATTCAGGAATTAACCGGCTATGTGCGAATCGGCGACTTACAGGGGCTTAATCAATATTTGACCCAACTCATTCAGCACCATCCTGAATACAGTTATTTTGCGCAGAGAATCATGACGCTGGCCGGCGAATTCGATCTGCTTAAGATCAAGAAACTCTTACATATGGCTAGCGAGGAGCTAAGCGGCAATGACCGGGAATAGCGGAATTGCCATGATTGTCGACGATACGCCCGGCAATCTGGCCTTGTTATCGGACACGCTCTCGGAAGCCGGTTACCGGGTGCTGGTTGCCACCGATGGCTTATCGGCGCTGGAACAAATCGCTTATCTGAAGCCGGATATTATTTTGCTGGATATTATGATGCCGGGCATTGACGGCTTTGAAACCTGCAACCGGCTTAAATCCTCGCCGGAAACGGCCGATATTCCGGTGTTATTTATGACTGCGTTAAGCGAACTGGACAACCTGTTGCGCGGTTTCGATGAAGGCGCTGTCGATTATATTGTCAAACCGATTCGCCCCCCGGAAGTGTTGGCCAGAGTGGAAGTGCAGCTGACTCAGGCGCGAAATCTGCGCCGCGTTGAAAATGCGTTAAACAACAGCCCCTTTTCCGCGTTGGCAATCGATCCCGTTGGCAATATCACCTGGTTAACGCCCGGCGGCATCCGCTGGCTGGATGAGTTTCTGCAAAAACACGGATTAACGAGTAAGCATGATGTCGGCTCGCCGCTGCCCAAACCGCTGCTCGACTGGATTAACCGGCGCTTAGAGCTGATTGATAAATCCGAATCCTTTGAAAGTTATCGGGCCGGAGCCGGTTTTCTGGCAAAAATAATGCCGTGCCAAAGCGCCGGCGAATCTTTGCTGGTTTTGGAAAAGCATTCAGACGAGTGGGATCTGGATTGGGTAAGAAGCTCCCTGGGGCTTACTGTGCGTGAAGCGGAAATACTGATGTGGATTTCCAGGGGTAAAACCAACAAGGACGTGGGTCTTATTCTGGGCAGCAGCCCGCGTACCATCAATAAGCATCTCGAACATATTTTTGAAAAGTTGGGCGTGGCCACCCGCGCCGCGGCGGTTTCTATGGTGTTGCAGCGCCAGCAATTCTAAAGTTAAAGGCGATCCTGCTTTTTAAGCATCGTGAGCGAGCCGCCGGGCTGTTTGGTTGATAGCGGACAATGGGGTAAAAAATGGTAGAATCACGGTTTTTTGCAATCCGAGAACGTCTCTTAACGATGCCTAATACCTTAAAGCTTCCCCTTGAATCACTGAAACTGAATGTCGATTTGGCGGGCTTTGAGTTCCCCACCGCACCTAAGTTGCCCGATACCATTTTGGGCCAGTCCAGAGCCCAGTCGGCGTTGGAGTTCGGCGTTGCGATGAGTAACCCGGGTTACAATATTTTTGTGATGGGCGAGCCGGGCTTGGGCCGGTTGTCGATGATTACCAGCCATCTGGATGCCCAGGCCGGAACGTTGCCCGCGCCGCCCTCCTATGCTTATGTCGATAATTTCGATAATCCGAGAGAGCCGGTGGCTGTTGAGCTGCCCGCCGAGTATGGACAAACGCTCAGCAAGGACATCGAAAAGCTGATCGATAACCTGCTGGCGACCTTTCCGGCCGCATTTGAAAGTCCCACTTATCAACAAAAAAAGGGCGCTATCGAGCGTCATTACAACCAGTACTACAACAACGCCATTGACTTGGTCGATAAGAAGGCCTTGTCTTTGGAAATTGCGTTATTCCGGGAGAATGAAACGATTTCCTTTGCACCTATCCGGGACAACAAGGCGCTGAACGAAGATCAGTTCACCCAATTGCCGCTGCCGGAACGGGAAGTCTTTCATAAGCATGTTGAGGAACTGGAAGAGTATTTGAGCGACGTATTGCTGGAGTTGCCGCAGTGGCGCAGGGAGATGGTCGAAAAAATCAAGCAGCTGGATAATGACACTATCAGTCTGGCGATAGAGCCGTTGTTTGCCGAACTGAACGACAACTACCAAAATATCGATGACGTCATCACCTATTTGGCGGAAATCAAAAAGAACCTCTGCAACACCATTGCCGATTACCTGATGCCGAGCCGGACGCCGGAGCCGCAAGACAACACCGCCAAACGGCAGTTGCTGACCGAATTGTACGCGCCCAATATCCTGGTCGACAACAAGCAGGAAAGCGGCGCGCCGGTTATTTACGAGCCGCACCCGATTTATCAGAACCTGTTCGGGCGCATCGAATACGCCAGCGATCAGGGGACGCTGGTCACCAATTACCGCCGGATTTGCGCAGGGTCGTTGCACAAGGCCAATGGCGGTTATCTGATTCTCGATGCCGAAAAACTGCTGAATTATCCGTTCGTCTGGGAAGGCCTAAAACGCGCTTTGCAATCCGGCCGCATTGAAATCGAATCGCCTTATTCCGATCTGGGCATTAACACCATCACCCTCAAGCCCGAAGTCATCCCGCTGAACGTCAAGGTGATACTGGTTGGCTCCAGGGATATTTACTATCTGCTGGAAGAATTGGATGATGAATTTAACGAGATGTTTAAAATCCTTGCCGATTTCGACAGCTACATTCCGCGCAACGACGAATCGATGCAGCGTTTTATCCTGCTGATGATCAGGCAGGCCGCAGATTCCGGGGCCAAGCCGCTGACGCGGACGGCCATCGAATGCCTGATCGAGTACAGCTGCCGGATGGCCGAAAACCAGCATCATTTTTCCGCGCGGATTAAGGACTCGCTGGAGATCATCGCCGAAGCCAACCTGTTTTGCAGGCGCGATAACCAGGAGGTTTGCGATCGGTCGCATATCGAACAGGCGCTGGCCGCAAGAGAGCATCGCAACGGCAGAATGCCCGAGAACATCCTCGAAGAAATGCTGGTCGGCACCATCCTGATCGATACCGACGGCGAGGCGGTAGGCAAGGTCAACGGCTTAACCGTGCTGGAAGTCGGCGGCAGCAGCTTCGGCGCGCCGGTGCGCATTACCGCCAGCGTTTACCCCGGCTCCAGAGGCATCGTCGATGTCGAGCGCGAGGTGGAATTGGGGCAGGCCATCCATTCCAAAGGCGTGATGATCTTGACCGGCTACCTGGGCCACACCTATGCCCAGCAATTTCCTTTTGCCATATCGGGCAGTATCGCGATCGAACAATCCTACGGCTATATCGACGGCGACAGCGCCTCGCTGGCCGAGCTGTGCTGCCTGATTTCGGCGCTGACCCGGACGCCGATCAAGCAGACTTTCGCGGTGACCGGCTCGATCAACCAGTACGGCGAAGTGCAGGCGGTCGGCGGCGTCAACGAGAAAATTGAAGGCTTCTTCAGGCTGTGCCAAGCGCGCGGCCTTAACGGACAGCACGCCGCCATTATCCCAGCCGCCAACAAGCGCAACCTGATGCTGAAACAGGAAGTGATCGATGCGGTGGCCAAGGGGCTGTTTGCGGTTTATGCAGTGTCCAGTGTTGATGAAACGCTGGAGTTATTGACCGGGGAATCCGCTGGCGTGTTAGATGGTGAGGGTTTGTACCCGGAAGAGAGTATTAATTTTAAGGCTATCTCAAGGTTGAAAGAGATTTCGGATATGGCTGGGGATGAGGATGATAAGGAGGAAGGGGCTTAGCTTAGCAGGTTGTTAATTCACCACGAAGACACGAAGTTTTGTAACCAAGCGGGACGGGGTTTGCAAACCGTCCCTAACGTTTTGGCAATGTCTGAGCTAAATATGGCTACAGGCAAAACGTTTCGAACGGGGCAACATGCCCCGGCATTGCTCTACCTTCTGCATAACCCACAGGGATGTGGGGAATACAGATTTTGCAGGAGCAAAAATCTGTCCATGCAGTCGACGGATGCCACGGATTGGGGCGGATTTACACGGATTTTTATTCAGCGTTTATCTTGTTATATTTTGTAATATGGGTAATATCATACAAACCGAGATGGAGGGCTTGTGGCATTAAAACTCGAATGGAATGCTAATAAGGCTAGCTTGAATGAAAAGAAACATAGGGTATCGTTTGAGGAAGCAAGCTCTGTATTGTCCGATCTCTTATCCATCACTATAAATGATCCATTGCATCGGGAAGATGAAGAGCGTTGGGTTACGATATGACAATCGAATAAACGAAGAACACTTGTTGTGGTTCACACTGAAAGAGGCGATGCCATCAGGATAATCTCGGCGCGGCTTGCAAACACCCATGAACAAAATAGGTACGAAAATTATGGCTAATCAAAACGACCCCGACATGTTAGATAACTACGATTTTTCAGGTGGTGTTAGAGGGAAATACGCCAAAAGGTATAGCGAAGGAACCAATCTAGTTTGTTTAGATGAAGACGTCGCCGCGATGTTTTCTACATCTGAGGAGGTGAATTCAGCTTTACGTTCTTTGGGGGAAATTATTCGTCACCATGAGAGCATTGGTCAAGCAAAAGACCCCCAAACGTTAGGGACAGGGTTTTCAACCCCGTCCCTAACGTTTGGGCAATGTCTGAGTTAAATATGGCTACAGGCAAAACGTTTCGAACGGGGCAACATGCCCCGTCCGGCTGTGAGAAGTGCCTTCTGGCTGCCAAAGGTCAATAATCAACTGGCAACCGCGCAGCTAATTCATCCCATCGAATCACAATATCCGGCAACACGCCGACCTGGGTTTCGCCGTTTAATTCGTACAGTTCGGGCTTGCCGTATTCGCCGTCGATCAATCGGTAAACGGTCAACACACGGTCAATCGGGTGAACCAACCAATATTCTTTTACGCCATGGCGTTCGTAAAGACTGCGTTTTTTGATTTGATCGTGACCGGCCGTGGACGGCGACAACACTTCCACGATCCAGTCCGGCGCGCCGCGCACGCCGCGCCGATCCAGTTTGCTGCTGTCGCAGACTACCAATACGTCCGGCTGCACGACGGTATCGATGCTTTCATCCGCTTCGTTCTGTTTCGGCAGGCGAACATCGACTGGGGCAATGAAAGCGCGGCAAGATTTACCCTTAAGTGCCAGACGAGCTTGGAGATAAATTTCCCCGGCCACATCCTGATGAGCCAGGTCGGGAGCCGGAGACATCGCATACGCGCTGCCATCGATCAGTTCATAGCGGCTCTCATCAGGCCAAGCCAGATAATCGCCGTAACAATGATGTTGAGTATCTTTTAATGCCAAACCCATATCAGTTTCCTCGTGTACGTCATGCAGACCGGTATTGATGGAAAAAAGCATAACACAGCGCAGCGGCGGATAATGAACAGTTTGACGGAAAAACGACTGGGCGTTGAATGGAGGTCGTTAGTTCCCCATTCGGAGAGGCGCTGAAAGTATGCGTTTTAGGACAATACGGACGATCGCATGAGATTTCCAACAGGATCTAATTAGTGACCAATTTCCATAACGACTGCGTCTATGCCGTTTTCCCTTAATCGACTGCGAATGGCGCTAACGCTGGCCATTTGGGTGTAAGGTCCCATTTTGACTCGGTTCCAGACTACGTTGCCGACTTTTGCTTTCTCGACTTTGGATTCAATGCCCATCAAAGCCAGCTTGGCTCTTAAGCTGTCGGCGTCTTTAAATTCCCGGAACGAACCGGCCTGCAAAATATAGCTGGCGGTTTTTGCTTGTCCCACGCGCTCTTCTCTGGCGCGGGTGTTGATTTCGTGATCCGGCACGATGACTTCTTTTTCGGGCAGGATGGTGTAAAAATCAAATTGCGGCAATATCGGGCCCGGTTCAGGTTTTTTCTCCTGCTTGGGCGCTTCAACTTTTGCTTCCTCGGCCTTGGTCGGTATATTCTGCTGAGGCGTTATTTGTTTCGAGCCGGTGCTGCGTAAATACACCAGAAAGACTACAAACGAAATAATCAACGCCGTAATAAGCATCCATCGCCACAGGCCGAGACTTTTTCGTTGGCCAGAGCTTTGTCTGTACGACGAGGTATTCTTATTCTGCGTTCTATGTTTGTAGTCTTTAGCCATTTTACATTGCTTCAGGTGTGTTGATATTCAGCAAGCCTAAGCCGTTTGCTAATATCTGTTTCGCCGCGCAAATCAAATTGAGCCTTGCGTTGCGAAGCTTCGCATCGTCGACAAGAAATTGATGCGCATTGTAGTAAGTGTGGAACTCGTTTGCCAATTCGCGCAGGTATTGAATCAGCTGATGCGGTTCGTGCTGCAATGCCGCGCGTTCCAGCACTTCAGGATAGCGGGCCAGCGTTCCCAGCAGGCTGGTTTCGTGCTCTTCGGTTAATAGCGTCAGGTTTTCCATGCCCAGCGGTAAATTCCGTTCCCAGTTTTTCTCGTCCAATTGGCGCAATACGCTGCATACTCTGGCGTAAGCATACTGCACATAAAATACCGGATTCTCGTTGGATTTGGAGGTCGCCAGTTTCAGGTCGAAATCCATGTGCTGTTCCGACCGGCGCATCACGTAAAAGAAGCGCGCCGAATCTTTACCGACTTCATTGCGCAATTGGCGCAATGTGACAAATTCGCCGGAGCGGGTCGACATTTGTACTTTTTCTTCGCCGCGATACAGCGAGGCGAACTGCACCAGCAGTATTTTTAACTTGGACGCGTCAGCGCCCAAGGCCTGAATGGCCGCTTTGACGCGGGGAATGTAGCCGTGATGATCGGCGCCCCAAATGTTGATAATCTGGTCGAAACCGCGATCCAGCTTGTTCATATGATAGGCAATATCGGACGCGAAATAGGTGGATTGACCATTGTCGCGGACCACAACCCGGTCTTTCTCGTCGCCTAAAGCGGCGCAGGCAAACCAGGTCGCGCCATCTTTTTGATAAAGATGACCAGCGGCACGTAAGCGTTCCAGCGCTTTTTCCACTGAACCGTCGTCCATCAGTTGGCGTTCTGAAAACCATTCCTGATAATCGACGCCAAACTCGCTTAAGTCGATTTTGATGTCTTCCAGAATATCGTTCAGGCCTATTTGAAAAAAGTCCTGATACAACGCCGCTCCCAGCAAGGTTTTGGCGCGGGCTATCAGCGCATCGATATGTTCTTCCTTGTCGCCGCCGGCCGGTTCGTCAAGCGGAATGTCTTCAAACACCAACTCTACGGGTCTGCGATATTCATTGTTGGCGTTTTTATGAATGTTCCAGGCGATTTCGCGTACGTATTCGCCCCGGTAAGCATTGCTGGGAAAATGCACCACTTCGCCGCATTCTTCAAGGTATCTGAGCCAGATACTGGTGGCGAGTATATCCATTTGCCGCCCGGCATCGTTGACATAATATTCGCGATGCACGTCAAAGCCGACGGCCTGCAATAAATCGGCAACCGCAGAGCCATAGGCGGCGCCACGCCCATGACCGACATGCAATGGACCGGTTGGGTTGGCGGAAACGAACTCGACCTGGACCTTTTTACCGGCTCCGACATTACTTAAGCCAAACTTCGGGCCTTGGTCGTGAATTTGCTTGATAACCTGGTATTGGGCGGTGGGGTCGATAAAGAAGTTGATAAAACCGGGGCCCGCCAGTTCAACTTTAACAATGACGGCATCGTGAGGCAGTGCGGCAATCAGTTTTTCTGCCAGCTGGCGCGGGTTGGCACTTACCTGTTTCGCCAGTATTAATGCCAGATTCGAAGCAAAATCGCCGTGTTGCGGGTCACGGGTGCGGTCAATCGTAATGTTCGGGGTGATTTCCTGAGCGAGAACACCGTCTGATTTTAGTGTTTCAACGGCTTGCAGGATAAGTTCCTCTATCTTTTTTTTCATTGCTTCACTGCGTAGGTTAGATCAAGTAAATAGGCGTGCATTATCCATTAAAATCATTCGATTATCCATTCAAACAACATCGGCGCCAAGCCGCCGGATAATCTCAGGCGAACAACGCGGCTTTTGCAGGTTTTGGTTTTTCTGGTTTTCGGGGCTGATCAGTTAAGCAATGCATGCGATTGCTGATGCGGCGTAGGCGGGGTGATTGGCGGGACTTACAGGGCATGTATATGTCCCGTAAGTCCCGCCAAGGGGAAATCTTATTTTTTTGTGAAATACATGTAGGTTCCGTACTTATTATCTTTAAGTACCATGACTGTATCGGTTTTTTCCACTAGCGAGTAAATATCGAACTTGCCCGCTCTGCCGAGTATGTTGACTTTTAAAGTGCCGTCTTCAACAACATAGTCGACTGCCGGCGCATCATAGGGGTTGCCTCTAACTTGAGGAATATCTTTTTGGGTAAGCTGATTGTTATCAAGTACCCAGGTCATGCCCATCGGTTTTTTTTCACTATCTTCCGGCGATTTTTTTGTATATTCCAGAAACCAACTGCCGAGGATGTCTTTATTGGAGGTTAGGGTATCGGCAAGGGCGGCTGTGCTTGAAAAGCCAAACAGCAAGGATAACGCAAGTAGCAGACTTATTTTTTTCATTATTTTTTCCCTGAATTAAGAAACTGGATATAACCACTATTTTATTAGTGTAATACTATTGTACAAGAAACTGTCTTGGCGAGTATTTAACTTTATCTTTATAGGGTTTATCCGGCGATAAGATTTTGCCGGTTTATTGGCGAATACCGCCGTGAATGATATAAGTCACTGATTATCCATGTATTGACTGAAAAGCTTTTGTTCCCGCAGAGGAATGTCCGCTGTAGTGCGTACCGTGCGCGTCTTAGAAGCCAAGGCGCATAACATCGGTTATTAACTGATGTTACGCATTGTCCACGAAAAGCACGAAAGACACGAAAAAACATAGAACAGTATATTTCTCGGTTAACGATGTAATGCCAAGCATTTAGCCGCATTCCTTTTGACAACGTTCATGACAGGTATGTGACTTGATACAGGCATGACGGACAGGAGAGGGACGCGCTTTGTTTTTCATGCTTTTCGTGGACTACGCTTTATTAGATGCGTGCGTAACATCAGTTATTAAAAAGGCAAAACAATATCGGGCTTGATTTTTGTCAGCAGTTGTCTAAATCGTTCCTGAATGCTGTGCATTGCGGTTTCCGAATCGGCCTCGAAACGAATAACCAGCGATGGCGTGGTGTTTGATGCCCGCACCAGTCCCCAGCCGTTCGGGAAGTCGACGCGCATTCCGTCTATATCGATGATTTTGCCGTCGGCAAAATTGGCGCTCTTAAGCAGCTGGTCCATAATAGTGACGTTTTCGCCTTCTTCCAGCGCTACATTCAATTCCGGGGTATTGAGGCTGTCGGGAAAATCGGCGAAGACATCGGCGCTGCTGCGCGGGTCTCTGGACAGTATTTCGAGCAAACGCGCGGCCGAATATAAGGCATCGTCAAAACCGAACCAGCGATCATTAAAGAAGATGTGCCCGCTCATTTCTCCGGCCAACTTGGCGCCGGTTTCTTTCAGCTTTGCTTTCATCAGTGAATGCCCGGTTTTCCAGAGGGTCGGCCTGCCGCCGAATTTTACGATTTGCTCGGCCAGATGGCGACTGCATTTCACATCGTAAATGATTTCCGATCCGGGTTTTCCGGCCAGTACATCCTTGGCGAACAGCATCATTTGCCGATCCGGCCAGATGATTTTGCCGTTTGAATCGACAACGCCCAAACGGTCGCCATCGCCGTCAAAAGCGATACCGATGTCGGCTTTGTAATGCTTGACGGTGGCAATCAGTTCGGACAGGTTCTTGGGGTTGCTTGGGTCCGGATGGTGATTGGGGAAGGTGCCGTCGATGTCGCAGAACAGTTCCATCACTTCACAACCCAGCGTTTTCAGCAGCGTCGGCCCCAGCTCGCCGGCAACGCCGTTGCCGCAGTCCAGCACCACGGTCATGGGTCTGGCGATGTGTATATCTTCGGAAATAAGGCCGATGTATTCATTGCTGAATTGGCTGTTCTGTTCGATGCTGCCGGCCTTGCCGGTTGCGTAAGCCTGATTATCAATGCAGGTTTTAAGTTGTCGGATTTTTTCGCCGGCCAGCGTTTCGCCGTTGATGACCATTTTCAGGCCGTTATAATCGGCGGGATTGTGGCTGCCGGTAATCATCACCCCGGAACGCCCTTCGGTGTGTCGAGCCACAAAATAAAGCACCGGCGTAGGCACCATGCCGACATCCAGCACATTGAGGCCGGTGGCGATAATTCCTTTGGCCAGGGCTTCCGCCAGGGAAGGGCTGGAAGTCCGTCCATCACGGCCGACCACAACTTTTTTACAGCCTTGCTCCTTAGCCTGAGTGCCCAACGCGCGGCCAATATCGTAAACCGTTTCTTTAGTCAGCGTCTTGCCGACAATGCCCCGGATGTCGTAAGCCCTGAAAATAGCGTCTGCGTCAGGTTTTTTTGCGGAAACGGGCATCTCAAAGAAGTCCGGCACGGTTTTTTCAACGATTTCCTGTTTATTAAACTTAACGCCATCGGTTTGTGCTTTAGGCGATCCCGTCTCATCTTCCTGACTTGGCCGCTTGGCTTCTGATTTTGCCTCCATGACTGGAAATGCAGGAAGACTGCCGCCGGGAGCGGCGATGTCGTCGCCAAAGTCATCAAAAAAACCGCTCATGCCAAAATCGGCGACCTGATGATCGTCGGCTACCACGTCGCTGTCCTGATTATCCATCACCCGTTTAAACTGCGATAAAGTAGAAATAACCGCATGCAGTTCAGGCAACTTAACAGGATAGCTATCCTGGCGTTTATTCGTCATCATGTCCTTACAGGCTTTTAGCACGCTGCCGAGATCTTGCGTCAGCAGGCTTGAAAGCTTTCGGTAGCCCATAAAAAAAGCCAACAGCGCCAGCAATGCAGGAACAATAACCATGCCTGCAATGATCGTCAGTTGGGCGGCGTTTACGCTGTCGGCATCCTGGTAATACAGTTCCCAACCGGTGCCGGCTACTTTTATTTGCGTATCATCGCGTGGTTCTGCACCGGCCGGCGCTCCGGCAGCGCCTAATACCAGCGTTGCCTGCCTCAATTCAAGATGGCCGTCTTTTAGCTCCGCTGCCTGCACGGTTTTGCTAATAAAGTCATAGTTCAAGCTGGCCAGGATCACGCCGACCGCCTGGTTATTTTGCATAATCCTGCGGGTTATCGCCAGATGCCGGTCGGGGCCGACATCGCCTTGGATAGCTGGTAGTTGGTTTTTGGCAAAAGACTCCCGCACCATGTCCAGATCGGCATAGCCCATTTTGGGCACGCTTTTGTCATCAAGCTCGCTGACGCCCGGTAATAACAGCCTGACCTTCAGGACGCCGGGTAAATGCTGTTCAAGTTTTGCCGCCATCGTGGTTAGTTGAGTCGTGTCTGCACTGGTAACCGCCGCCAGCACCGCCGGATCTAACGCCATTTTTTCCAGCGTCTCGGTCAGCAGGTTGATCTGTGCCGTTATGCCTAAGGCGACGCTTTTGGCAACAGCCGCCGTTGCGTCCTGCTTTGATTGCGCGATTTGCGCTGAGCTGATCCAGTAAACGCCGGCGCCGGCAGTCAGAATCATTAAAACGGCAAGCGCCGACAGTAAAGAAAATAGCCGTATCATGGTTATGCCTCTATGAACGAAAAACAGCTTAATGACGACCTGTATGGCCAAAGCCGCCGGAGCCGCGCAAACTTTGGTCGAACTCGGCGACTTGTTCAAATTCCACCTGCACCACCGGCACAAAAACCATTTGCGCGATGCGCTCGCCGATATTGATGGTGAAAGCGGTGTCGCCCCGATTCCAGCAGGAGACGAAGACTTGCCCCTGATAATCCGAATCGATCAGTCCGACCAGATTGCCCAACACGATGCCGTGTTTGTGTCCCAGGCCGGATCTGGGCAATAACACCGCGGCTAACTGATGATCATCGATATGAATCGCCAAACCGGTCGGAATTAACAGGGTTTCTCCCGGTTTTAACTCGACCGGCTCGTCCAGGCAGGCGCGCAAGTCCAACCCTGCCGAACCTGATGTCGCATATTCAGGCAATGGAATGTCTTTGCCTAAACGGCCGTCCAGAATTTTAAGCTGTATTTTTGTGCTGCCTTTCATATTCCATTCTCTCTGCGATTAAGCTGATTAGTTGTTCGGCTAGCCGATTTTTGTCGGTCATTGCCAAGGATTTTTGACCGTTTTTCCAGAACACCAGCAAGGCGTTTTGGTCGCTATCAAAGCCGCCCAAATCGCGACCTACCCAATTTGCCGCAATCATATCCAGATTCTTGCGGGTCAATTTGTCTTGGGCGTATTGTTCAAGGTTATGCGTTTCTGCGGCAAATCCGATCGTGAACGGGCGCTTGGCGAGCCCGGCGACTTCCGCCAGAATATCCCTGGTTTTTTGCAGGGTCAGCGTGGTTTGTTCGGCCTGTTTTTTTATTTTCTCTTGTTCCATCAGGGCAGGGCTGTAATCGGCAACAGCCGCAGCACCGATGTAAATATCATAATCCGGGGCTTTGGCGATAACCGCCGCATGCATTTGCGCCGCTGTTTCTACGCTTATAAGTTCTACATTATCAGGGGCCGAAAGCGTAACCGGGCCGCTGACCAGCGTGACTTCGGCACCGGCGTTTAATGCGGCGTTGGCAAGTGCGTAGCCCATTTTGCCTGAACTGCGATTGGTGATGTAGCGGACCGGATCTAAAGGTTCGCGGGTCGGCCCGGCGCTGATTAAAATCTTAAGCCCGCTTAAACTCTGTGCGCTCGGTTCAGCCATTAAACGCTTGCAGATTTCCAGAGGCTCGGACATTCTGCCGAAGCCGGTATCGCCGCAAGCCTGATCGCCCTGTTCGGGGCCGAGCACGATAACGCCGTGGCTTTTAAGTTTCTGAATATTTTCCTGAGTGACGGTTTTATGCCACATGGCTTGATTCATGGCCGGGGCAACGTAAACAGGACAGCTTGCCGCCAGATAGAGCGTGGATAATAAGTCGTCAGCCAAGCCGTGGCTGCATTTTGCAAGGGTGTTGGCGGTGGCCGGGGCAATAATCAAGGCATCGGCCCAGCGCGCCAGATTGATATGGCCCATCGCATGCTCTTCATCCGCATCAAGCAATTCGCTATGCACCGGATTGCCGGACAGCGCCTGAAAGGTCAACGGGCTGACAAAGTGCATGGCTGACCGGGTCATCACCACGCGCACTTTGGCACCTCGTTTTCGCAATAGCCTGACCAATTCGGCCGACTTGTAGGCAGCAATACCGCCGCTGACCGCCAATAAAATATGCTTGCTAATAGTCCTGCCCTTAAAAGATGAACAAATGACGACATTATGGCAAGTATGCGGAAATTCTTCTATGCTTAAATCTCACTCGTATAGGAAGATGCGCATGTCCATTAAAGATTGGTCGGCACAAGATCGGCCCAGAGAAAAATTGTTGCGGCGCGGCTCGGCCGCTTTAACCGACGCGGAATTGCTGGCTATTTTCCTGCGCACCGGTTCGCCCGGTAAATCCGCAGTTGACTTGGCGCGCGAGCTGCTCGTCGACTTCGGTTCCCTGGGCGCTTTATTAGGCGCCGACCAGCAACGCTTTTGCGAGGGCAAAGGCTTGGGCGAGGCCACTTATGCCCAGCTCCAGGCTGTGCTGGAAATGGCTCGGCGACATTTTAAGGAAGCGCTACAGCGCGGCAATGTATTGACCAGCCCGGAAATCACTCGTTCCTATCTCAGCGCACAACTGCGCGGCTACAGCTACGAAGTGTTTGCCTGTTTATTTCTCGATAACCAGCACCGGGTGATACAACTGGATGAATTATTCAGAGGCACCATAGACGGCGCCAGCGTTTATCCCAGGGAAGTTGCCAAGCAGGCGCTACGTTATAATGCGGCAGCGGTGATTTTTGCCCATAACCACCCGTCCGGTATTTCCGAACCCAGCCAGGCCGATAAACATATCACCGAGAAACTTAAGCAGGCTTTGGCCTTGTTCGACATACGGGTGCTCGATCATTTTATTATCGGCGACGGGCAGCCCTATTCCTTTGCGGAGCATGGATTGTTGTGAGGCTGGCCCGGCGATCAAAACACGTTGAAAGCAAGGTGCGTTATTTACCCGCGCTAGTTATAGAAACCTGCTTATGCGTTGCCAAAAGCGGAAAAATAATTCCCCTTTTTCTTAAAAAATAGCCCGTTTTTTTAAAATTCAGAGCAAGGTCAATGTCAATATAAACTAACGCGCTGTTGCATAAGGAAATTAAATAAATGGTATTTTTTATGCTTTAATCTTGGCGAATCATTTGGAATTAACACTTTGGCGGGGGTAAGGCATTCAGCTTAATAGGCGGATTCAACGGGTAAGTAATCGCGCTTATTGATTGAAAAAGTTGGACGCTCTACCCTAAAGATGCTTGTATAACCACGCTATTTTTGACGGCTGTATGGCGCTATTCCCGAGTGATAGGGATTGTATATTTAAGCTTAAGAATGTCAGGTCGACATTGCCGACATGACTGGCGGAAGCATAAATTTAATAAATTCGCTTTGAGGAGATCATCATGAAAAACATAGTATGGATATTTAACATCATTGTTCAACTCACCTTAATGGTCGCGCTGCTCTTTAACCGCAGGATTTATTTGCACTGTGTCGACCTTGACAGCTAATTGGAAGGTTTTATGAAGGAAGCTTTGGCCGGCTCCTGACTTTTCTCAGGGACTGGCAGTAAGCTTCCCGTGTAGAGTTGTTCATAAGGGACGCTTTGCATTTATGCGTATTAGAGCCCAATCTCAATCAAGATGGCATCATCAAAAGCAAAACAGCGCCACCCGCGAAGCATGCCTTTCTTTAATTTGTCGGAGACTATATTGAATGAAAGACGCAAAGATAACGCCGCTTACCGTGCAACAATACGCAGGAATTTCCGAAGATATTTATGACGAAATTGACAGGGTCGTCTACGCCGGATTGGTTGCGGCTAAGTGTGTCAAGCATCCTGAATACGGGGATATTATCCTTGTTTAATGATCCACGTTTAGCCCGCCCTGGTAAGCGGTAGTGGAATTTGCTACTCGGTCACGGCGAAGTCTCTTGCGGACGTTGGTCGTCATCTGAAGAGGCGGACAAGGTAATGCTTGCCTGGTCGATGATCTCGGTTCGGTAGCGGTAAATTCGGATATTTTCAGACCAGTAATCGGGCGCTAATCCTGCTTTTAGTTTTAAATGCCGCAAAAATTGCTCAGGTTCCGGTAATGACGCCCATACCGACGGCAAAAAAGTGCCGCGTCGGCGGCTTTGTTCCAATATTAAACCGTCTATTCTCGGCAGCTGTTCGCGCTTGGCCGCAACGTTGTAAATATCCGGTTCTTCCAATATCAAGCCGTCTATACCGGGTTGCAGTTGGGATATTAAATCCTGTTCAGAGGTGAATGCAATGGGTTCGGCAGCGGTGAGCAAGGACAGGTGTATTTCCAGGTCGGCGAGTTCGTCCTCTTGCAGTGGCGGAAAGCGAGGGTCTTTGAAGGCGGCGGAAAATGCGTTTTCGGCAATATCTTCGGCCAGCGGCCTGAGCGCTTCCAGCATGCCGATGCAACCGCGCAACTGATGGTTTATCTCCAGGGTAACAAAAGTGGCGCGCCGCTTGGTTAATTCTTCCGGATAATCGTCCAAGTCGATGTTCAGGGGACGGCCTGTTTGCAAGCCATGCTGAATGGCGCTTTTCGCCAAATCCAACAGGCGTTGCCGATTCGCATTATTCAATGACATAAGCACCGTAGCCGACCACGTTGGCTTTATCTCCCGCCGTGTCGCCGGAGTTGCGCAGGTCGATGGTGGTAACGGACAGCAATTTTTTCCTTGCCAGTTTTAACAGGCCGCTGACAGGCACTTTACCGCAAGCGGATTCGGAGGCGAGTTGCTCATATTGCAGCTGTTCTATGGCCCGGCTGGTCGATTTATCCATCTGCTGGGCGGTGGCATAATCATGATAATGGCTCAGGTCGGAACTGATCACAATCAGCGTTTCATCGCCGCCCCATAGCGCGTCAAGCACCTGGCTGACTTGTTCCGGCGACGCCTCGCCTGCAACGATGGGCACGATTTCAAAGCTATCCAACATTTCCTGCAAAAAGGGCAGATGCACTTCCAGGCTGTGCTCGTAGGTGTGGGCCTGCTCAATATATTCGACAAAGGGCAGGTGAGCTATGGATTGGACTGCCGCCAAGTCCACAGGGACAGATCCCAACGGCGTGGTAAACGTGTTGGCCCTGCTCACGGCCAGGCCCCTGAAAGCAACGCGATGAGAGGGGCCGATAAGCACCACGCGGGTTATCTTGTCATGGGCTTTTTTTAGCCGGGCATAGGCGCTTGCGGCGATCGGGCCGGAATAAATATAGCCGGCGTGAGGCGCGATGATGGCTTTGGGGGCTTGCGCGGCGGTCGACGCATCATTCAAAAACCGGTCCAGCATCAGATGAAGTTGTTCCGGATTTGCAGGATAAAAAGAACCTGCTACGGCGGGCTGTCTATTCATTAGCGTGTCCTTGTGTTTAATCTATACAACGGCATGGGGATAGGCTGCACTTGTTAAGGAAAACCCCGGCGGCGTCTTAGTTCGCAAGATAGTAACACTTAATTGTTACGGATTTTTAACAATCCTTCGGCTCTGAAAAGCGCAGTACAACGCAAGTCGACGGCCTATCGATGGCATCGATAATAGGATTAAAGCCATTCTGCATCTATAGGTGCCATTACCTAGGCGTACGAAAAGCGTTTATTTTATTTCGCTGATAAGCCATGCTGGATAATCGCTGCAAAAAGATTGAACTGTTGAAGTTAGCTTTCATCCTGGAAAAGTCATTTGATCGACGAAAACCGTAGGCGACTCTAAGCGACGCAAAAAGTACAAAATATTCAAAGAGATGCCACGTTGCAGAGCGTCATCCAAAGGGTGAATGGTTAAAGCAACAGAACATGTTGATTTTTTCGCGTCTTTCGTGCTTTTGTGGACTGACTGGCGTTTTTAGGTTCATGTGCTTAAGCTGCGTTTTTTTACTATTTATTAGTGGAAACAGGAGAATAATCATGACTGATTTTGTTAGCCAAGATACCGTAATAACCCGCTACTGGCATACGCTGGATGATGGTCGCGTGCAATGCGATCTTTGCCCCCGGTTTTGCAAGATGCACAAAGGCCAGCGCGGTCTATGCTTTGTCAGGCAAAACCTGGACGATCGGATTGTGATGACCAGTTACGGACGTTCCAGCGGCTTTGCCATTGATCCGATCGAAAAGAAACCGCTGAACCATTTTTTACCGGGTACCCCGGTATTTTCTTTCGGCACCGCCGGATGTAACCTGGCCTGCAACTTTTGCCAGAATTGGGACATCAGCAAGTCGCGGGAAATGGATACCTTGATGAGCAAGGCGTCGCCCGATGCCATTGCGCAGACGGCGTTTGATTATGGTTGCGACAGCGTCGCTTATACCTATAACGATCCGGTCGTTTTTCATGAATATGCGATTGATACCGCTCAAGCCTGCCGGCGACTGGGCTTAAAATCAGTGGCGGTATCCGCGGGATATGTCTGCGCGGAGCCCAGAGCCGAGTTTTATCAATGGATGGATGCCGCCAATATCGATTTAAAAGCCTTTACCGAACGGTTCTATCACAAAATTGCCGGCGGACATCTGGAGCCGGTATTGGAAACGCTTAAGTACATCAAGCATGAAACATCGGTTTGGCTGGAGCTGACTACCCTGGTTATTCCGGGCGAGAACGATTCGGAAACCGAGCTGGAAGGCATGACCCAATGGGTGGTCGAAAATCTGGGGCCGGATGTGCCGATGCATTTTACCGCGTTTCATCCTGACTGGAAGATGCTTGATAAGCCGCCTACTCCGCTTTCATCGCTATTGCAGGCGCGGCAAATCGCTTTAAAAAACGGGGTGCGTTATGCCTATGTCGGCAATGTGCATGATAAATCCGCAGAGAGCACCTATTGCCACCGTTGCAAAAAGTTGCTGATAGGCCGCGACTGGTACGAATTGTCCGATTGGAATCTGGATGGGGCGGGAAATTGCCGTTTTTGCGGCGAACGTTGCGCGGGCCTGTTCAATTCGAAGCCGGGAAACTGGGGCGCGAAGCGAAAAGCGGTGGTTATGGGGTGAAGATTAACCTCAGTCGGGCAAACAAACCGTAACCAAAATTAAAGACTCAAGCCGGACGAGGCATGTTGCCCCGTCCGAAACGTTTTGCGTTGAAAAGTGTAATCGCTTTGCTTGGGCGCGGCTCAATGCGACGGATGCGACGATGATGACTTTGTTACATCGGTTCTGCGCAAAATATAGCGCTCCGCCAATTTGCCGGAGATACGGTTGCCAGTGTTATCGAGCTGAATGAGCGTATTTTCGCCGACAAGATATTGCCGCGTCGTTGAATTATCGCGCGGCGTTAAAACAAGCGTATTGCTGTTATTGCCTTCAGTAAATCGTCCTTTTTCGACAATTTCTCTTTCCGACTTACCGACATATTGGGTAATCAAGAGGTAACTGTTATTTTTGTTCAAAGCGAGTGTCGTTTTAACGCCCTTGCAATCGTCGCAGGGCAGAAAGCCGAGATAAACGCCGGGCCAATCAAGGCTGTTTTGCGCATGATGCGTGGTTGCATCCTTTGTCTCCGTTGTTTCAGCAAAAGCAGTGCTGCAAGCCGAAAAAATTGCGATGAAAAGAAAACAAGTCTGAATGTATTTAAAGGTTCGCATATTTGCTCCCAGGCAAAACGACGATAATAATTAAAGTAGCTGCGCAGGTCGAGTTACCGGGTGGGGCAGTTCGTAAATGCGTAACGCACCGCTACTGCCCTGATGCCTGTATCCGTACAGTCGTAACTCGATCTACAAGGCTACAGCGAATCGCCAATATACTTTTTGTAAAAAGGCCATGTTTTAACGTGCAGATGTTTTCTGATAGGGGTTTTAATGACCGATACGCATAAGGCGATAGAGAACAGACACCAAACCGCAGAATATTCGTTGGGGTCAGTGGTTGTAATATCGGAAATAAACGGGCCGATCAAATAATGGAAGCCCACGAAACGCCACGAACCGTACATAAGCGGCATGTAAAAAGCGACCAGGATATACGTCAGCGCATGCAAGCCCCAGTTAAATCCGAACAGCCAGCCGACAGGGTCCGACAACAGGCCGTTCAACGGCATTTGCCAGGCGATATGCCAGGAGCCGGATGTGGAGCAGACGCTCGGTCCGCAAAAGCCTTCTATGCCGATGTTGCAGGAACCGGCCCAGGCAAAAGGATACATTTTGATCAGCATGGAGAGCGTTCCGATGGCGCAGATCGTATAAACAGTCGTGCGGATTTTGATTTTGACGCTTTCCGGGATGAAATACATCGCCACCATATTGACAAAAAACGGCTGGAACGAGACGTGCAAATAGCCCAACAGCGTGAGTATCTGGTTACTCGGATTGTCACATAAATCGATATAGACATAAGTGACTGCCTGTAATAATTCCATCAAGGCAAAATAAGTTAACGGAATCCAGAGCTCTTTCGATTCCCCTTGTTTAAGCGCAACATAAGCTGCGGTACTAAGACCTGCGACGGCTAAAACGCCTGACGCTTCACCACTCCAACACATAGAACTGACCTTTTTTTAATTATTAAATACTGTCCGCCCAGGCATCTATTCAGTTGGGCGGGCAGTAATGTTTTAGTTAGCTATGCGGATGTTTTTCAATATTGACCCTCGCTAGGCAGTATCGACAGTCGGCATAGCTATAGCCTTGTTTTTATAACCCGCCGGCAGGAACATTTGGTGATCGAAACAAACGGTTGTAAACCTATCCATTGTATTACAAATAGTCTGGAATTGAGAAAATGTAATCCACCCCTTAAAGACATTTCACCACGAAGACACGAAGTTCACGAAGGAAAAGACGCGAAGCCTATGAATGAATACGAGAGGTAATGCGCAAACAGCAGACGTTTTTGGCGATGCAGAAGCGGTTGTCGAGAGGGGAGTACCGGCAATGGCAAGGAGTCACATAAAAACGTCGTGTCTTCGTGGTGAATCAATCTCTTGAAGCTTAAGTTGATGCAAATGAGGCGCTTGCTCTACTAAATGCCCTTATAGCCGGAAGTGATCGGGTAACGCCGGTCGCGGCCGAACGCCCTGCCGGTAATCTTGATTCCCGGCGGGGATTGCCTGCGTTTATATTCGTTTCGGTCGACCAGGCTGACGGCTCTGGCTACATCTTCGCGCCTGAATCCGGCGGCAATGATTTGATCGGCCGACTGATCCATTTCGATATAACGTTCCAGAATCGGATCCAGCACATCGTAAGGCGGCAAGGAGTCCGCATCAACCTGATTGGGCGCGAGCTCAGCGGATGGCGGACGGATAATGACCCGTTCCGGTATTACCGGAGATAACGAATTGCGATAACGCGCCAATTGATAAACCAGCAGCTTTGGCACATCCTTGATCGGCGCAAAACCGCCGGACATGTCGCCGTACAAGGTCGCGTAACCGACGCTCATTTCACTCTTGTTGCCGGTGGTTAATAACAGCTTGCCCTGTTTGTTCGACAGCGCCATTAACACCACGCCGCGGCAACGCGCCTGAATGTTTTCCTCGGTGGCGTCTTTAGCCGTACCGGCAAAAATATCGGCCAGCATGCCGGTAAACGCATTAACGGCGGGTTCTATCGGGATAATATGATGCTTGACGCCTAGGGCTTCCGCTTCGAGCACCGCGTCTTCGTTACTCATGTCCTGCGTATAGCGCGACGGCAGCAGCACGGCTTCGACTTTATCCGCGCCCAGCGCATCGACGGCCAAAGCCAGCACCAGCGCCGAATCGATGCCGCCGGACAAGCCCAAAATGGCCCCTTGAAAGCCGTTTTTGCGCACATAATCCTTAATGCCCAGCACCAGCGCCTGATATTCGCTGGAGACTTCATTGTAGGACGGCGCACAGGTAGTTTTTACCGGCTTATTGCCGTCAAACTCGACCAGGCTGATCTGTTCTTTAAATTCCGCAGCACGGAAGACGATTTCGCCGCCTGCGTCTACGACAAAAGACGCGCCGTCGAAAATCAATTCATCTTGTCCGCCCACTTGATTGACATAGATCAACGGAATCTGTGCGTTTTTAACTTGGCTGCAAATAATGGCTTCGCGCTGGTGGGTTTTTCCCGAATTAAACGGTGAGGCGTTAATGGTCAATATTAACTCGGCTCCCGCTTGTTTATTGTCATCAATAATGCCAAGTTTCCAAACATCTTCACAAATGGTCAAACCTATAAACGTACCGTTGAATTCAAACACGCAGGGCTGGTTGTCCGCCGTAAAATAACGCTGCTCGTCAAACACGCCGTAATTGGGCAGCGCCCGTTTGCGGTAACAGGCGACTATCGCACCTTGATGCAACACCGCCACACTGTTGTAAAGCTTGTCGCCATCGCGCTCGGGAAAACCGACGACCATCGCAATACCGGCAACGCGGTCGGCCAGTTGGTAAAGAGCGTTATTGGCGGCGGTAATAAAGTCGTCGCGCAATAACAAGTCTTCAGCAGGATAGCCGGTAATGGTGAGTTCAGGAAAGACGATCATATCCGCGCCCAATTCATCACGGGCATGGACGGCTGCTTTGACGATGTTATCAACATTGGCGGCGATGTTGCCGACCAGGAAGTTGGTTTGGGCTAGGGCTATTTTTAGAGTCATGTAGTGAAAGTATTAAGGCCGGTAGGTTTTCAAAGAGCCGCGCTAATCCAAGATACGGTCTGGTTTACTGATTTTTAAATGTAACAATTTGCCGCTTTTAATAAATTTTTCATCAAAAGTATAGAATTTTTCAACGCTAGTATTTGCTGAATAATAATGAAGGGCATCAGCAAAGTCGAAGCCTTTGCTATAAAGCTCACAGGCTTGTGCAACTTGCCATGCGTTTTCTACAGTTAAATTAGGCAGCCCGCATATTGTCAAAATTGAATGCAAGATCGATTCGCGAGTTAACCTATATGCCGACCTGAGTACCCATTCAAACTCCAATAACGTTGTTTTACTAACAAAAATTGATTCAGTGTTTTTGAGTACGGCTTTAGCTTGCTGCGATTGAATGGGATCATCATTTACTGCGTAGCGCACTAAAATATTGGTATCAACAGCGATCATTCTTTACGCCATTGCTGCCTAATATCATCGGCAATAGCCTGTTCCATATCGTTTAATGATTTAGTTTCTCCTGCATAGCCTGCACAACCGAAGCCTTGTTCTATATTTGTTTTTTCAAATGGCGAGACTTTAAGTTTTTTTTGTTCCAGATAACCAATAAAGTCCAGCACTTCCAGAGCAAAAGATTCGGGTAAGGCTTTGGATTTTTCATAAATTATTTCGGCGGTATTCATGACGTTTCCTTTTGAATTTTGATGTATATGCTAAGGTTGGTTTCAAGCCAAAAAGACAGTGTGGTGGGTATCATGGATATAAATGGCGGTTTTGGCTAGAGCTATTTTTAAGGCATCGGAGGTTGCAATCCGTATTACTGTCTTTGGTTTAGATTTTGTAGTTGGGTAAAAAAATCCCTAAAAATTGGACATTTTCCAGCCACAACAGCCCCTGCTATCCAAATCAGGGCTAGGCGTTAAGCAATTTTTAAAAAACTCCAGTATCGCTACCAAATTGCTTTTACCGGAACCGTTTGAGCCGATCAAAATGTTAAGGTTATTTAACACAATACCGTCGTCATTAACCAAGTTTCGGTAATTTTTGGTGGTGATTTTCGAAATTATTTTAGTGTTTTCCATAGTTTTTTACTGAATTGAGACGCGATAAATCGCGTCTCTACAATCAATTTTTACAAACACCCCTTCATCGCCACGCCAATATCAGTCGGCGAACTGACCACTTCAATTCCCGCCGCTTTAAGCGCCGCAACTTTACCTTCCGCCGTGCCTTTGCCGCCGGTCACTATCGCACCGGCATGGCCCATGCGTTTGCCGGGAGGCGCGGTTTGTCCTGCAATATACGCAACCACAGGCTTGGTGACGTGGGCTTTGATATAGTCAGCGGCTTCTTCTTCCTCGCCTCCGCCGATTTCGCCGACCATCACGATGCCTTTGGTTTGTTCATCGGCCTGAAAGCGGCTCAGCACATCGACGAAGTTCATGCCGTGGATCGGATCGCCGCCGATGCCGACGCAGGTGCTTTGTCCCAAGCCTTGCGCGGTGGTTTGATGCACCGATTCATAGGTCAAGGTGCCGGAGCGCGAGACGATGCCGATTGAGCCGGGCAGGTGAATATGGCCGGGCATGATGCCGATTTTGCATGCGCCGGGGGTGATCACGCCGGGGCAATTGGGGCCGACTAGCAACGCGCCGGTACCCGCCATCGCCGCCTTAACGCGCAGCATTTGCAATATCGGTATGCCTTCGGTGATGCAGACGATCAGTTTAATCCCGGCGTCGACCGCTTCCAGAATCGCGTCGGCGGCGTAAAAAGGCGGTACGTAAATGACGCTGGCGGTGGCTCCTGTGCCATCTACGGCGTCCTGCACGGTGTTGAACACCGGCAGACCCAAATGGGTTTCGCCGCCGCGTTCCGGGGTAACGCCGCCGACTAATCGGGTGCCGTAGTCCAATGCTTGCTGGGAATGAAAAGTGCCTTGTTTGCCGGTAAAACCCTGGCAAATTACTTTAGTGTCTTTGTCGATTAAAATGCTCATGCGGCCTCCGCCAATGCTACGACTTGTTCTGCGGCGTGCGCCAAATCATCGGCCGCATAAAGATTCAATCCTGTGTTGCTCAGCAAAGCCCGGCCCTGCTCGGCATTGGTGCCTTCCAGGCGCACCACTACGGGCACGGCGACATGGACCTGTTCGACGGCGGCTAAAATACCCGCTGCGATAATGTCGCACTGGACGATGCCGCCGAAAATATTCACCAATACTGCCTTCACGCTATGATCCGACAGGATCAGCTTGAACGCCTCGCAGACTTTTTCGACGCTGGTGCCGCCGCCGACATCGAGAAAGTTGGCCGGCAGTCCGCCTTTGAGTTTGACCAGATCCATAGTCGCCATAGCGAGTCCCGCGCCGTTGACCATGCAGCCGATATTGCCTTCCAAAGTGATGTAATTCAGCCCGAATTGCTGGGCTTTGTTTTCTTTTTCGTCTTCCTGATCGGCGTCCTTCATCGCTTTTATATCGGGATGCGCTTCCACCGCGTTGTCGTCGAAATTGATCTTGGCGTCCAGCGCCATCAGCTCGCCGCTGTCGGTTTCTATCAGGGGATTGATTTCAATCTGGCTGGCGTCCTTGGCTAAAAACAGGTCGTACAAGCCTTGCATGATTTTTCCCAGCGCTTTGATCTGCGCCCCCTTAAGGCCCAAGGCGTAGGCGACCTTCCTGCATTGGTAACCTTGAAGACCCGCGGCCGGATGGACCGGAACCGAGATAATCCGCTCAGGCGTTTCGTGGGCCACGGTTTCTATGTCCATGCCGCCTGCCGCCGAGGCGATAAAAATAATGCGTTCGCTGCCCCGGTCGACCAGCACACTCAGATAGAGCTCGCGCTTGATCGGGTAGGTTTTTTCGATCAGCAGCGAGTTAATCGGCAAGCCTTCCGCGCCGGTCTGGTTGGTCACCAGCCGCTTTCCGAGCATCTCCCGGCTAAACTCGGCCACTTCAGCCGGGCTTTTGGCCAGCTTTACACCGCCGACCTTACCGCGACCGCCGGCATGAACCTGAGCTTTAACCACCCAGCCGTCGCCGCCCAGTTGTTCGGCAACCTGTTCGGCGCTTTCCGGCGTTGTCGCCGGTTTGCCATCAGGCACCGGTATGGAGTAATGTAAAAACAACTGCTTAGCCTGGTATTCATGAATATTCATTAATGACTCCTTGGATTAACCGGCAACGTCCGGCGGGGTGTTTTTTCACACAGAGATGACAACTAAATGCTACGATTAAAGGCGTTATTGAGCATTTTAACGAAGTCCTCGCAAAACGCTATTTTAAAAATAAACATGCCGCCAAATACCAACGAGACCATTTTTCCCTGTCCTTTTTCTAAGGGTTACGGCATTCCCGCCCAGCAAGCCTGGATATTGTTAAAAGTTTTTTTAGGCTATCGGCTTATCCTGGCCGGACTGTTTGTCGCGTTGTTTAACAGTTACACCGATTCTTCATTACTCGGGGCTTACGACAGTCAATTATTCGTCTACAGTAGCCAAAGCTACTTGATACTCTCGATCCTGTCCGGCATCTGCATCGCTTGGCGACTTACCCGTTACACCACCCAAGCCCAGTTGCTGATTTTTACCGACATATTGATTCTGACCTTGATCATGCACGCCTCCGGCGGCATTAACAGCGGCATGGGCACCTTGCTTGCGGTATCCATCGCCGCAGGCGGGCTATTAATCGGCGGCCGCTGCGCGATGCTATTTGCCGCGCTGGCCAGTTTGGCGGTGTTGGCCGAACAAGTCGTTGCCGATTACACGCACAGTTTTAACTCGACCTCTTATGCCAATGCCGGGATGCTGGGCGCTGCATTTTTCACCATTGCCTTGCTGTCGTATATCCTCGCGCAACGTAGCGAACAAATATTCCAGCTTGCCGATCAGCAAAAACAAACTATCACGAAACTGGAAGATCTCAACAAGTATATTATCCAGCATCTGCAATCGGGCATCATTATCGCTAACAAACAGCAGGTCATTCAGATGGCCAATGAGTCGGCATTACGATTGGCAAATTTATCGGCGCTGCCGGTCAGGCTTGGCGATATTTCGGCATACTTAGCTGAGGCTTTTCAATGTTGGTTATCCGATCCCGAACAAAATCTTGTGCTGCTGCAACTGCCGAATCAGTCCGAAATTCATAGCCGGTTCATGCCGCTGCCGACCGGGCACGAGTTTTTGTACATGATTATTCTTGAGGATATTGCGCTTTATCATCAGCAGGTTCAGCAAAGCAAGCTCGCATCGCTGGGGCGGCTCACCGCCAGTATCGCCCACGAAATACGCAACCCGTTAGGCGCTATCAGTCACGCCGGGCAATTGCTCTTTGAAAACCCGCAGTTATCCGTCCAGGACCGGCGGCTGACGGAAATCATTCAGACCCACTCGGTTCGCGTCAACCATATCATTGAGGACATTTTACAGCTATCCAGAAGAACCGATTCCAGGCGGGAAAAGATTCGTCTAAAACCTTGGCTGGACAATTACTTGAAAAACTTCACGCTTGAACATTCCGTTAATATGGACGCATTCGAGCTTTCTTACCCTGAGGAATCCTTATGCGCGTTTATAGATCCGGGTCATTTAAGGCAGATTGCGGACAACCTGTGCCGGAATGCGCTGAAATACGGCAAGCCTGAAGGCGGGCCGATAGTTTTACGCGCTTTTGCCCTGCAACAGGCGCCTTGCATAGAAGTGATCGATAACGGCTCCGGCATCAGCCGCGAGCACCAAAGCCACCTGTTTGAGCCTTTTTTTACCACTTCTTCCAGCGGCACAGGATTGGGGCTTTATATCTCAAAAGAGTTAGCCGAATTAAATCAGGCGAAATTGAGCTATTATTTAACCGACGATAAGCGGAGCTGTTTTCGACTTTGCTTGCTGAATGCGGAACAGACCCTAATTGACCTATGAATAAACCACTGGCATTGATTGTAGACGACGAACCCGATATCCGTGAGCTGTTGGAAATCACGCTTAACCGGATGGATGTCCAAACAGCCTGCGCTGAAGATATTGCTCAAGCCAAGGCGTTATTGAAGCAAAAGTCCTTCGATCTTTGCCTGACCGATATGAAACTGCCGGACGGCAACGGCTTGGAGCTGGTTGACTTTATACAAACGTTGGCTGCACCGGTACCGGTCGCGGTGATTACCGCGCACGGCAACATGGAGTCGGCCATTCTGGCGATGAAAAAAGGCGCTTTCGATTTCGTTTCCAAGCCGTTTGATTTAACCGCATTGAGACTGTTGGTTAACAATGCCTTAAAGCTTTCCGATGCCGGTGCTAGCAAAGAAAGACGAACCCGGCACACGCTGCTGGGTGAATCGGTAATCATGCAGGAGATCAGGGCAAAAATTGATAAGCTCGCTCGCAGCCAGGCGCCGGTTTATATCAGCGGCGAGTCGGGCTCAGGCAAAGAGCTGGTTGCAAAGCTGATTCACCAGCAAAGCTCGCGTAGCGATCATGCTTTTGTCGCGATTAATTGCGGCGCTATCCCGCACGAGCTGATGGAAAGTGAATTTTTCGGCCATAAAAAAGGCAGTTTTACCGGCGCCGTCAGCGACAAAAAAGGCTTATTCCAGGCCGCAGAAGGCGGCACTCTATTTCTCGATGAAGTTGCCGATTTGCCCCTGTCGCTGCAAGTCAAGCTACTGCGCGCGATACAGGAAAAGAGAATTCGTCCGGTCGGCGAACAGCAGGAAATCCCGGTTGATATTCGATTGCTCAGCGCCACCCATAAAAATCTTAACGACATGGTCCGGGACGGCAGCTTCAGGCAGGATTTATATTACCGGATCAATGTCATCGATCTTCAGGTTCCGCCCTTGCGGGAGCGGCCTGGCGATATTCCCGTCCTTGTCGATCATATACTCGCCAAGCTGACCGGTGCCAACAAACAGGACCGGCCGGTCTTATCGGCATCCGCATTGGCGGCATTGCAAAAGTATCAGTTTCCGGGCAATGTGCGGGAGCTTGAAAATATCATGGAAAGAGCGCTTGCGCTGTATGACGGCAACAGCATAGAGAGCGATGATTTGAATCTGCCCATAGACAAGCATAAAGCGGTTGAATCGCCGGAATATAGTCCGGCGTTGGGTTCATTGGAAGCGCATCTGGAAGGCATTGAAAAAAAAGCCATTGCCCTGGCGTTGGAAGAAAATGAGGGGGATAAAACAGCGGCTGCCAAACAACTGGGGCTGTCTTTCAGATCATTGCGCTATCGTTTGAAACAGCTCGATATGGATTATTAACTGATGTTACGCACGCATCTAATAAATAAAGCGTAGCCCACGAAAAGCACGAAAAACAAAGCGCGTCCCTCTCCTGTCCGTCATGCCTGTATCAAGTCATATACCTGTCATGAACGTTGTTAAAAGGAATGTGGCTAAATGCTTGGCATTACATCGTTAACCGAGAAATATACTGTTCTATGTTTTTTCGTGTCTTTCGTGCTTTTCGTGGACAATGCGTAACATCAGTTATTAATATCCGAGCAAGGCAAAAAAACTCAAAACCTCACCGATAACCCCGTCCTTCGTCAAGCAGGCCGGTAAATAGTTCATTGCAAGTCGCTGACACATAAAGGCGGTCAAAAATGTGAACTGTCCAGCACTTTCGATCAGATAGTTGCGGCAAATTTCTGATTCATCATATTGTCATACAAGTAATTTATCGTCGCCTCATTTTCAACACAAAGGCGAATCAATGTTTGATCAATCCTTATTAAATCAATCGAGAGCGGGACTGTCCGAAATCGAGGCGGAATATATTGCAGGCAGTCTTCTAAAAGTCTGTTCTACGGTATCGCCCCAACAAACCAATAGCGAAGTGACCGCGCTGTTGGACGAACAGCGCGATCTGATTTCTGTTGCCGTGGTAGAAAGTGGCAAGCCGATTGGTTTGATTAGTCGCAATATATTTATGGAAGGCATGGCCAAGCCTTACCATCATGATTTGTTCGACCGAAAAAGCTGTATTGCCTTCATGGACAAAGAGCCGCTCATTGTCGATCAAAACATGAGCATTCAAACGCTCAGTTTTAAAGTGCTGGGTTCCGGTCGCAAAACCATCAACGACGGCTTCATCATCACCGATGAAAACGGCGATTACCTGGGGCTCGGCACCGGCGAAGATTTAATCAAGGTGGTTTCTTTTTTACAGGCGGAAAAAAACCGGTTGGTAACAGAAAGCATTAATTACGCAAGCATCATCCAAAAATCCTTCCTGCGTTCGTCAAGAGAAGACATGAGCGCCGTATTGCAAGACTACTTTATGCACTGGGAGCCGCGCGACAAAGTCGGCGGCGATTATTATTTCTGCAAAAAATTCGATGACGGTTTCTTTCTTGCGTTGATCGATTGCACGGGACATGGCGTTCCGGGCGCCTTTATGACGCTGATCATGGCGTCTTTCCTCGATCATATCCTGCATCAGGATAATCGTCACGACCCGGCCGGCGCGCTGGCGATAATGAATAAGAAGGTCAAGAGGGCGCTTGGTCAGGTAAGCGAGACGACCGCTGACGGCATTGATGTCGACAGGTTTTCCACAAAGCAGAGCGGGCAGTCCGATGACGGCATGGATACGGCGTTCTGCTGGGTCAATACGCAAAGCGGAATGCTCACTTACGCCGGGGCCAAAACCCCCTTGTTTTATATAGGCAACGCCTCATCCGAAGTGCTGTTGCTGGATCCGGATCGCAAAGGCGTAGGCTATATTGACACGCCGATGGATTATGAATGGACCAACCAACAGCTCCCGTTAACGAAAGGGATGTGCCTTTACCTGACCACCGACGGGATCATCGATCAGATTGGCGGCGTAAAAAAGATCGCTTTTGGCAAAAAACGCTTTTCGGCGCTGCTTCAGGATAATTATCTCAAACCCATGCAGGAACAGGAGTCTATTATCATGCAAGCCTATTACGACTATCAGGGCAAGCAGAAGCGGCGCGACGATGTATCTCTGATGGGATTCAGATTTTAATTAACCGGGGGATTTTATGCTTATCGATTTGTTTACCGTATTCCGCGAAGAGGCTGATGCTAACGGAATTGTTTTTTATTACAGCGGTATTCTGTCACAGAATGTCATCATAACCATGAGCGACTCTTTAAAACAAAAACTGCAAATTCAGGACGACAAGGGTGCCAGATCCCGCAAGGTGTTCTCCACTTTTATCGAAATGATACAAAATGCGCTGCATTACTCGCCCGGTGGGCTCGATTCCGACGAGACCAAGGAAGGCTCCATCATTGTCGGCAAAAAAGAAGATAAATATTTTGTTATTTGCGCAAATTTTATTCAAAAACAGCACGAGCCGCGCATTCGCGAAAAAATAGATCCGATTCTGGAAATGAGCGCCGACGAAATCAGGCAGGCTTATCGTACGCAATTGAGAAACGACCAGCACAGTGCCGACACGATCAGCAAAGGTGCGGGTCTTGGATTTTTAACACTGGCAAGAGATTCAATCGAACCTATTCAATACGCTATCAGAGATGCAATAGGGTATGAAAATGAACTGTCTTGCTTTTATCTTAAAGCTACTATTTGAGGAACTATCATGACCGACATCTACATTCCCGCCACTTCCGATACACCTGAAATCAACTTTAAGTTTTCAAGCAACACGCTGAGCATGTCCGGTGAAGCGTACCCTGAAAACGGCGTTGAATTTTTCCGTCCTATCCTTCGGCAATTGCAAAATCATTTAAAATCACTTAACGGCGATGCCATTGAATTTAATTTTCAGCTCACTTACTTCAACAGCGTCAGCACTAAAATTTTTTTTAGCATGTTTGAATTATTAAACGAATACGCCAAAGCCCATCCGAATTGCGTCTTGTTAAACTGGCATCATGATGAAGACGACGACACGATTCTGGAATTGGGACAGGATATTCAGGAAGACTTTACCTGGATCGACTTTAACGCGGTCGTGTTAGCGTAATTGTTCGGCGCTGGTTGGTTTCCAGGCTGAGTCATTAGCTACGGCGATGTCTGACCGGGATCGCAAAATCCGTTTTTCGATTCCGGTCGTTGCATTTGGTGACGCAGGTCATCTATGCAACGTGTAAGGCGGGATTAGCCGATAGGTTGTTTATGAGGCAGCGAAGATAACAGCGCTTTGAAGTCCAATAAAAAAGGGAGGCCATTCGGCCTCCCTTTCATTTACGATCAATGATCTAAGTCTTATGCCTTATATTGATCCATGGTTTCCAGTTTCGCTATGGCTTCTTTTATTTTCGCGTCAATCTCGGCATTCAGCTCATTAGCAGAATAGACTTTTTCCAATAAGCCTTCTGCAACCAAGGCGTCTTTTATCCAGCGTTTGGTGAATCGGTAATTGCTATAAGTTGTAGCGACTTCTCCTGTTTTCGGATCCTTTAAGCCGGTGCTCGGCGTAGCGACAGCCGCGGGTTTTTTAGCGGTTGCGAGTTTGGTTGTAGCCGCTTTTGTTGTTTTAGTCGCCGCAGGTTTAACCGCTGCCGGCTTGGCCGCTACAGGAGGCGCAGTTTTAGTTGCAGTAGCCTTAGGAGCAACAGTTTTAGCTTCTGCCGGTTTAATTGCCGCCGGTTTTTCTTTAGTAACGGCAACTTGGGGCTTTGGCTGTTCCACTGCTACTGCCTGTGGTTCAGGTTTTGCGGCCGGTGCTTTGGATTTAGCCGTTGTTTTCTGTTCGTCTACAATCGCATAAACAACATAGGCAACAAAAATAGTAGTTAATATAAACAACCCTTCAATCATAATAGCTCTCCACCTCTTTAAAAGTTAATTTTTCGTCGCAGGTAAAGCTTCCGTTCACACCTTTTAGCTATAAATTCAAGCCGCTAAACCGTACCGCTGGTGCCGGAATATACCAGAAGCCGGTGTGCAGGGAAAATTCTAATTCGAAAAACTACAAAGTTGCCCGATACTTAGCGCCAAACTCTGGCGATTACCAGCATATCCGCTTTTGTGCCAGTTTAGGTAAATCGTCACGTAAGCCCATGGCGTAGCGGTTAAAATAAGCCTTGACCCATGCCGTGTTATTAACCAGGTTCATGCCCGCCGAGCGTAGGCCGACCAAGGGCTGGGAGGTTACGCCATAGGTCCTGTTCAGCACGTCCATGCTCGACATCATCATCAGGTTATCGCCTTTACGCCAGCGTTCGTAACGGCGCAGGAAGCGTGAGCTCGATAACGGTCTTTTTTCCTGTCGGGTCTGGATTACCAACTCCGCAATCGCTGCGGCATCCAGCAACCCGGCATTCACGCCTTGTCCGGCCAGAGGATGCATGGCATGGGCGGCATCGCCGCACAGCGCGAAACGTTGGTCGACATAGCTGTTTGTGTATTGAAAGCGTAAAGGAAATGCGGCGCGGGGGCCGACGTCCAACATCTTGCCCAGAATACCGCCTGAAGCTTGTTCCAGAATTTGGAGGAAGTCTTGATCGGCAAGCGCCAGATGGCTTTTCGATGTTGCCGAGCTCAGCGTCCAAACAATCGAACATTGCCCGTTTTTCAGCGGCAAAAAAGCCAATGGCCCCTCATCCAGAAAACGTTGCCAGGCGGTGAACTGATGATTCTTCTCAGTGCTTACCGTAGCGACCAGCCCGTTCTGATGATAGTCCCAGCCGGTAACGTCGATACCGGCCATCGCTCTTAATGTGGAGTCGCGCCCGTCTGCGGCAATCACCAGATCGGCCTCAAGGATTCGGCCGTCTTCCAGTCGCAACTGCCTGCCGCTTTCGTTAAGCTGCATGTCGACGACTTTTGCGGGTGTAATGCAAGTGACCGAGGGCAAGCTGTCCAGCACATCCCAGAGGGCGGCAACGGTAACCCGGTTTTCGACCAAATGGCCGAGTTCATTAAATTCGGTGTCGGCGCAATCGAAATGCAATTCCCCGTCGGCGCGGGCATCCCATACCCGCATGTCGCGGTAAGCGCAAACGCCGCGTTGCACCATGCCCGGCCAAGCGCCGACCATTTCCAGGATGTTCCGGGAGGCTTGGGTTAGCGCGGAGACGCGAATATCGATAGGTTCCGCCGGCCACTGCCGTTCCGGGTTAAAGCGTTCCAGCAGCGCAACCTTGATGCCGCCATGCGCCAGGGCGCAAGCCGTTGCCGCGCCGACCATGCCGCCGCCGCAGACGATGACTTCATAACGTTCGGTCATTGTTCTAGCTCCTGCTACCCAGCCGGGGCAAGCGCCCCGCCAAGCCCATGGCATGGCGGGTCAGCAATGCTTTTGCTGCGGGAATATGATCCAGCACCGCCAGGCCGATATTCCTGGCGGCAGCCAAGGCCAGCCAGTCGTTGGAAAAAATCCGCACTACCGTATCGGTAAAGCCGATGGTCCGATCATGATCTGTCTGCCTGGATTCGGCGTAAGCCGTTAAAAAATCGGCGGCGCCTATATCCAGGCCTGTTTCATGTTGCTTGATGATCATCTCGGCCAGTTGCACAACGTCGCGCAGGCCCAGGTTAAACCCTTGACCCGCAACCGGATGCAGTTGATGCACCGCATTGCCGATGACCGCGGTTCGGGCGGCGATCATTTTTTCGGCGCGAATCAGCGACAACGGGAACGCCCGCCGCGGAGCCGCCAAACTAAGTTCGCCCAGCCTATAACCGAAACACTGCTGAAGCTCGGCTAAAAAATCCGTCTCGCTGCCGGACATCAACGCATTGGCATCTTCGCTGCTGCGCGTCCAGACCACGGCGCAATGATGGTTGTCGACCGGCAGCAAGGCCAGCGGCCCTGACGAGGTAAAGCGCTCGAACGCGGTATTCTTATGGGGCAGGGATGCTTTAATCGTGGTGACCAGCGCGGTCTGTCCGTACTCGGTGCTGTGCTGGTTTATTTCCAGTAACTTACGGACCGATGAGTTGCCGCCGTCCGCGCCGACCAGCAGTTTGGCCGAAACGCTTAACGGCTCATCGCCGCGTTTCAGGCTGACATTGACGGCGTCATGACCGGCCATCAAGCCGATCAGTCGGGCAGGGCAGATCAGTTTTATATCGGATTCGGCAACAAGTCTTGCGACATGCGTTTCAATATCCCGCGCGGTAATGACGTAGCCCAGCGCCGGCACATTTTCTTTGTGCGCCGAAAGCCTGACTTTGCCGAAATGGCCTTGATCGGAAATATGGATGTCTTTGATTGCGGTGGCGGCCTGGCTGATGCCCTGCCAGATACCCAGCGATTCAAGCATTTTTACGGTACCGGCGGCTAAAGCCAAGGCCCGGTCGCCGGCGGGGGAATCATGGTGTTGCTCGCGGGTGCTGGCTTCAACTATCGCAATCTTCAGCCCGGTTTCTTTTAACGCCAGCGCCAGGCAGTTACCTGCCAAGCCGCCGCCGGCAATTAATAAGTCGTAATCATGTTGCATCAGCTCGCCTGCATTAAGCTTTCAATTTCCGCAATGGTCTTGGGCGCGCCGCCGGTCAAAATCTCATGTCCCTCGGCGGTTACCAGCACATCGTCTTCAATGCGTATGCCTATGCCGCGCCATTGCTCGTCAACGGTCAGGCAATCCGCGGGGATATACAGGCCCGGTTCGATGGTCAGCACCATGCCGGGTTCCAGCAAGCGCCATTCCTTATCCAGTTTATAGTCGCCGACATCATGCACATCCATGCCCAGCCAGTGGCCGATCCGGTGCATGTAAAACTGTTTGTATTTTTCGTCCTTGATCAGCTTGGTTACTTTGCCTTTGAGCAGGCCCAGCGCTACCAAGCCTTTGGTGAGCGTTTCAACCGACGCGTCATGCGCCAGGTGCCACGGCAGACCTGGCTTGATCTGCGCGATTGCCGCGGCCTGCGCATCCAGGACCAGTTGGTAAAGCTGTTTTTGCGGCTCGCTAAAATGTCCGGAAACCGGGAAGGTGCGGGTAATATCGGCGGCGTAATGGTCGCACTCCGCACCGGCATCAATCAACAGTAAATCGCCGCTTTTTAATTGATCGGCATTTTCCGTGTAATGCAGTACGCAGGCGTTTTTTCCTCCGGCGACAATCGAAGGATAGGCAACCGCGCGCAAGCCGTCCTGGATAAAGTTATAAATGATTTCCGCTTCTATCTGGTATTCATACAGTCCGGGCTTGCATTTTTGCATGGCTTTGACATGGGCGTTGGCGGAAACGTCGGCGGCGCGACGCATCAGCTTGAGCTCTTCAGGGCTCTTGAATAGCCGCATTTCGTGCAGAATATGCTCCAGCGAAGCCAGTTCGCCCGGCGCCGTAACGCCGCTTCTGGATTGGCTGCGAATATGATTTATCCAGACCAATAAGTTGTGGTCGAGATCGGAATCGCGCCCGATCGGATAATAGACCTTGCCCTTATCTTCCAACAAGCCCGGCAAGATGTCATCCAGGTCGTCGATCGGAAAGGAATCATCCGCTTTGTAATGAACGGTCGCGCCTTCTAGACCTGCGTGCGCGCCTTCCCACAAGGCTTTTTTCTCATCGAATTCGCGGCAAAATAAAATGTATTCGCCTTGCTTGCGGCCGGGGATAAACACGGCCAGAGAATCCGGTTCATTAAAGCCGGTCAAATAATAAAAATCGCTGTCCTGCCGGAACGGATAATTGACATCCCGATTGCGAGCCCGAACGGCTGCGCTGCCTATCAGTGCAATATTGCCTTTGCCGATGTGCTGCATTAATTGCTTACGGCGTTTTTTAAATTCACTTTGTTTCATGTTTAATCAGGTAAAAGGTTAAGGGCGAAAGGCTCAAGGTTTAAGACGGTTTTTTCGCCTTTCGCCTTTCATCTTTCGCCTTTGTTATTTAATTCGCTCCGCAGCAGCAAAACAGCCGACCTCATGTATTCGGTAATTTCCATAAAATCGCTCTCATCTTCTTCGCCTTCAGCCTCGGTATCCAGCTTGGTGAATTCGGCAATGTCTTTTAGGATTTCGGTCGCTTCCCTGGACAAGTCGGAGGCGGCATGGGTAAATCCCACGCCCAATAAAAAGCCTTGGCACCAGCCGGTTAAAGCCTCAACCTGTTCGCTTAGCAAGGCTTCGTCATCGTCGGGCAATAGCAGGGCGAATTCGAAGTCGTCGCAGGCCAATAAGCTTCGCGTTTCCTCGAATAAATGCACCAACAGCGTTTGTTCTGCTTCCGTCACCGGCGTCCCATCCCGAAACAGTTCGGTTAACCATTCGGCGCTCTGAGTCCGTTCATTGGCGCATAGCATGCCTGTCGCCATGCCGTGGGCTTGCCCTGCCGAAAGCTCGGCATCGCTTTGTACAACTATTGCATTAATTATTTGGTAAGTCATAAATTCCACATAATAATTTCACTATCGCGGACTAAAAATATCGCTTATGCTACCATGATCATTAACTTGGATAATATTTGTTAATCTTGAATCGTCCGGTAAATACGCAATATCTTACGTATCTCATTGCAATAACCCAGTATCACCATGACACAATCAAATCAATCTTTAGAGTTAAAAGAGCTCGAAGATAAGCTGGACCAGCTTATCGAGCAGTATACTCATGTAAAAAATGAAAACAGTTCGCTGAAAACCAAACAGGATTCATTAGTTCGGGAAAAAGCCAAGCTGCTGGAAAAAACCACGCTGGCCAGAACCCGGGTTGAAGCCATGATTACTCGTCTGAAAGCAATGGAGAACGGATCATGAACAAAAAACTCCAGCCGGTGTCGCTGACCATTATGGGCAAGGAATACAAAATTGCCTGCGCACCCGACGAGCAAAGCGACCTGATCCAGTCGGCGGGGCAGCTTGATATTCAAATGCGCCAAATGAGGGATTCCGGCAAGGTCGCCGGCGCTGACAGAATTGCGGTCATGGCGGCGCTTAATTTGGCTCATGAGTTGCAATTGATGAAAAGTCAAAATGCCACGCTCAACCAAACCTTGAACGAATGTCTGGCGAAAATGACGCACAAGATAGAAAACATTTTAGAAAATCCGTAAACACGCTAAACTATTGTCCTGCATTTCCTGCGGCGTTCGAGAGTGTGCTGGGTGTTTCCTGAACCTGTTTTTACCCCGGGGGCGGATACCCGTATTGGTGAGCATGCCCGTTTCATACGGGAAGCCTGATTTACCGGTCATGTCCCCACTTGAACCTCCGGTTCAAGGACGAAAGCACATTACGGCGCAGGCGGGAGATGCACCATAATACTTCCCATAAAGAAATCCCCCATGAACTATTGGCTAATGAAATCCGAACCCGATACGTTCGGGATTAACGATCTGTATAACAAACCCAACCAGACCGAACATTGGGACGGCGTGCGTAATTATCAGGCCAGAAACATGATGCGGGACGACATGAAGCTGGGCGATCAGGTTTTCTTCTACCATTCCAACTGCGAAATGCCGGGCATCGTCGGCATTATGGAAATCGTCAAAGAAGGCTATGCCGATTTTTCCGCTTTCGATCCGGACGACAAGCATTTCGATCCCAAAAGCGATCACGAACATCCCCGCTGGATGATGGTTGATGTTAAATATGTCAGAACCTTGTCCCGCACTATTTCCCTTAAAGAATTAAAAGACCAGGAAGAATTGGCAGAGCTCGCGTTGGTAAGGCGCGGCAATCGATTATCGATCATGCCGGTTAGCAAAGAGCACTGGGAGTTTATTCTTTCACTGGAATAAAGTAGATATAGCGATTATTTAAACTGTACTCATGCAAACGACGATATGGGCAAATTTGCACATCTTATTCCCTGGCTGAAAAAGTGCTGCTATATCGCACTGCTTTCGAGTTAGCCTACATAGCGTTAAATCCGGCTAGGGTGTTGGTTGCTCCCAAAATTACCGGATGGCTGTCGACAGTAGGCGCAAGCCTAAGCAAGGAGATTAATCTGACTTATAAATCATTCAAAGACACGTTAACCGGACATGGCGTTTATTATGCCGTAAGCCGGTTTGAAGCCGGCGAGGCGCAGGGATGAAGGTGATTATTCTGGCCGGCGGTTTGGGTACTCGAATCAGTGAAGAAACATCAATCCGGCCTAAGCCGATGATTGAGATCGGTGGCAAGCCTATACTTTGGCATATTATGAAAACCTATTCAGCCCACGGCATACATGATTTTATTATCTGCTGCGGCTATAAAGGCTATGTCATTAAGGAATACTTCGCCAACTATTTTTTGCACATGTCCGATGTAACTTTTGACATGCAGAATAACAAGATGGAAGTGCATCAGCGTAATGCTGAGCCATGGCGTGTAACGCTGGTGGATACCGGGGAAGAAACCATGACCGGCGGCCGTATTAAGCGGGTTGCCGACTATGTAAAAGGAGAGGATTTTTGCTGCACTTATGGCGACGGTATTGGCGATGTGAATATCACGGCGCTGATTGAGTTCCATAAACAACATGGCAAATTGGCTACTTTGACAGCCACACAGCCACCGGGACGTTTTGGGGCGCTTAATTTGAACGGGAATAATATCGTTAGTTTTCAGGAAAAACCGCAAGGAGACGGCAGTTGGGTGAACGGCGGTTTCTTCGTGCTCTCGGCCGAAGTACTCAATTACATTACAGGCGATTGCACGGTTTGGGAGCGCGAACCTATGGAACAGCTTGCCAGAGAAAGCCAAATGGCCGCTTATTTCCATTCCGGCTTTTGGCAGCCGATGGATACTTTGCGCGACAAAACCTATCTTGAAAGTTTGTGGGCGAGCGGGAAAGCACCTTGGAAAACATGGTAAGCCCGTTATTCTGGACCGGTAAAGTCGTACTGCTAACCGGTCACACCGGCTTCAAAGGCAGTTGGCTTGCCCTGTGGTTGCAATCCATGGGGGCAACAGTAATCGGTTATGCGCTGCCGGCGCCTACCAATCCCAGTTTATTCGATGCTGCCAATGTGGCTGAGGGCATGGTTAGCATCGAGTCGGATATACGCGATTTTGCGGCGCTTTCAGCCGTGTTTGAAAAATATCAGCCTGAGATTGTCATACATATGGCGGCTCAACCTTTAGTGCGCTATTCCTACGCCAACCCGATAGAAACTTATTCCACCAACGTAATGGGCACCGTGCATTTGTTGGAAGCGGCACGGCTGACGGGCAGTGTGCGAGCCATCGTCAATGTCACCAGCGACAAGTGCTATGAAAACCGGGAATGGGCGTGGGGCTATCGCGAAAACGAGCCAATGGGCGGCTACGATCCTTATAGCAATAGCAAGGGTTGCGCGGAGTTGGTGGCGTCGGCCTATCGAAGCTCTTATTTTAACGCCGGCAATTTCGCCGACCATCGCGTGGCACTGGCTTCGGCCAGAGCGGGTAACGTGATCGGAGGCGGCGATTGGGCCGAAGACCGGCTTATTCCCGACATCATACGCGCAATCATGCAAGGCAAACCGGTGCATATCCGCAACCCGCATGCGATTCGTCCCTGGCAACATGTGCTGGAGCCGCTGTCCGGCTATTTGTTGCTGGCGCAAAAGCTTTACCAAGAAGGCGCGGTTTATGCCGAGAGCTGGAATTTCGGTCCGAGCGACGCAGATGCCAAGCCTGTGCAATGGATTGTGGACAGCCTGACTCAATCTTGGGGCGAGGGCGCGAGTTGGGTGTTGGATGAAGGCGATCATCCGCACGAAGCGCATTATCTGAAACTGGATTGCTCCAAGGCGAAAGCCCACCTGGATTGGCAACCAAGATGGCGCCTCGATGACGCATTGGCGGCGATTATCGATTGGCATCGGGCCTATCGGGACGGGGAAGACATGCATGAACTGACCTTGCGTCAGATTCGGGCATATGACAATAGTTTTAAAAAACAATAAGCGGGAATTTGAAGTGGGCAAGGCAGAGTTAAAACAACAGATATTCGATCTGGTTGAACGTTACAGTGAATTACATTTCGCGGAGCAGTCATTTGAGGCCGGCGCCAGCGTCATCCCTCCCTCCGGCAAAGTGTTGGGAGCCAGCGAACTGAAAAACATGGTCGAGGCCTCCCTGGACGGCTGGCTTACCACCGGACGCTTTAACACAGCATTTGAACAGCGCTTTGCAGAATTTGTCGGCGTGCCTTACGCATTGACGACGACTTCAGGTTCGGCGGCCAACCTGCTGGCCTTTACCGCGCTAACATCGGACAAGTTGGGTGATCGCGCGTTAAAGCCGGGCGATGAAGTAATTACTGTAGCGGCAGGTTTTCCTACCACCGTTAATCCCATTTTGCAGAACGGCATGGTGCCGGTGTTTGTGGATGTGGATATTCCTACCTACAACATCGATCCGCAAAAAATCGAGGCGGCGATAACCGAACGCACTCGCGCGATCATGGTTGCCCACACTCTGGGCAATCCGTTTGATCTGGATGTCGTGATGGCTTTAGCCCAAAAGCACAATCTGTGGGTGATCGAAGACTGCTGTGATGCGCTGGGCTCACTTTACAAAGGGCAGCATGTCGGCACCTTCGGCCATATTGCCACATGCAGTTTTTATCCGGCCCATCACATCACCATGGGCGAGGGCGGTATCGTTTTTACCAAAGATCGTAAACTGAAAAAAATCATCGAATCCTTTCGCGATTGGGGGCGCGATTGCTACTGTGCGCCAGGTTGCGACGACACCTGCCGCAAGCGTTTTGGCTGGCAACTTGGAACCTTGCCCAAGGGCTACGATCACAAGTACACTTACTCGCATTTGGGCTATAACCTCAATATCACCGACATGCAAGCCGCTTGCGCGTTGGCGCAAATGGATCGCTTGCCGGAATTTATAGCCGCGCGCAAACGCAACTTCGCCTTCCTTAAAAAGCGACTGAAATCTTGCGAAGCGCTTTTGATTCTTCCCGAGGCGACAGAGGGCAGCGAGCCATCCTGGTTTGGTTTTCCGATTACAATAAGGGAATCGGCGGGCATTGAGCGGGTCGAGCTGCTGAAATATCTGGATCAACACAAAATAGGCACGCGCCTTTTGTTCGCCGGCAACTTAACGCGCCAGCCTTATTTCAAAGATAGAGTCTATCGCGTCAGCGGCGAACTGACTAACACAGACGACATCATGAACAATACCCTCTGGATAGGTGTGTACCCCGGCTTGAACGAGTCGATGCTGGACTATGTTTGCGAAAGGATTGAGGCGTTTTTGGGTCTGAATACATAGATAGCATCGGCTTTTTATAATACGAAAACAACAGGAATAGCCTTTGAAAGCGTCCGATGCCCTTGCTCGATTCCTTATTGCTCATCGAGTTCAAACTTGTTTTGAACTGGTCGGCGGGATGATAACCCATCTGCTGGATAGCTTTGCCCAAACAGGGCAATTCAACATCATTTCTATGCATCATGAGCAGTCTGCCGCCTTTGCGGCGGAAGGCGTGGCAAGATACGCCAAAGGAAAAATGTGTGCGCTGGCAATGGGAACTAGCGGCCCTGGCGCTACCAATTTGATAACAGGTATCGGTAGCTGCTGGTTTGACTCGGTTCCCTGTCTATTCATCACCGGACAAGTGAATACGCACGAATTAAGAGGGGAGCGCCCTATCCGGCAGCAAGGTTTTCAAGAACTGGATATTGTTGAAGTAGCGCATTCCTTGGCTAAATATGCGGTGAGGGTAGATCACCCCGAAGATCTCTTGCCTGAATTACACAAAGCTTTGGCGGCCGCTCTTAGCGGACGGCAAGGGCCGGTGTTGCTGGATATACCCAATGATATACAACGGGCGGATATTCCGGATGTTCTGGTTGAAGAGTGGTTGAATAAGCCATTGGAAGTCAATGCGGGAACAGGCATAAGCATAAATGATCTAAATGCCCTGAAAGCCATGTGTGTTGAAGCAAAGCGGCCATTGTTCTGTATCGGCGGAGGCGCGCGTTGGGCCGATTCAATGAATCAATGGCTGTCAATGGCCGATGCTCTAAGTCTCCCGTATGTTACAACGCTGATGGGGCATGAACGGGTTATTGCGCGTGGATTGTATTTGAATATGGTTGGCAGCTATGGCAATCGTGAAGCGAATTGGGCTGTTCAGAATTGCGATTTGCTCATAGTGTTGGGCGCTCGTCTTGATGTCCGTCAGACTGGTTCCGACGCTGAAGACTTTGCCCGTAAAGCGCGCATCATCCAAATTGATATTGATCCTTTTCAGCTAGAGAATCGGGTTCACGCTGACCTTAACATCTGTGCAACGACTGAAAGTGTCTTTAAAGCGTTTCTCCTTCATGCTGATACATTTCCCCGCCTGGATCATGCGTGGATACAAGAACTCTCAATGCAGCGCAGTTATGCGCAAATCGATGAATACCCGGAGTGGAAAATCAGTCCCGGTGAAGTTTTCAAAAAGCTGAATACTCACTTGGCTGACCAGCCCGTGGACTATGTCTGTGATGTTGGCAATCATCAAATGTGGGCCGCACAAAATCTGCGTCTTTCTCAAAACCATGCTGTGCATTATAGCGGGGGCATGGGTGCGATGGGTTTTGCTTTGCCGACGGCAATAGGCGTTGCGATTCAGTCTCAAGGCAAGGTTATTGTGATTAGCGGGGACGGAAGTCTGCAAATCAACATTCAGGAACTGGATACGCTTAACCGGCTGGCATTGGATGTCACCATTATCGTAATGAATAATTCAGCGTTAGGCATGGTCAAAAATTTCCAGGATATGTATTTCGATGGGCGTGATCAATCAACCCGAAAAGGCTACAGCAGCCCCTCTTTCACGGCGATTGCGCTGGCCTATGGCATTGAATCCCATTGTGTTACTAACGCTACGGATATCGATTATGCCTTAAGCTTAATAACTGCCCGTAAAGGGCCGTTGCTCATTGAAATCATAATGGAGGGGGCGACAGAATGCAGGCCCCGCTTGGCTTTTGGCTCGAAACTGGACGAACAGTTTCCCAAGTTGAACGCACGATGAGAATAGCCATCCTGGGCGCAACCAGTCAGATTGCCAGAGACTTGATCGTCTCGTTTTCCGCAGGGGAAGAGCATCATCTACACTTATTTGCACGCCGGCCTGATGAGGTGACGAAATGGTTAGTATCTGTAGGGCTGTCAGCATGCTATTCGGTAGATGGCTTTTCAGAGTTTAGCAAGCAAGAATTCGATGCCGTCATAAACTTCGTGGGTGTTGGCAATCCTGCTCAAGCCTTGGCGATGGGGAATTCGATCTTCGACATAACTTTGCAATTCGATGAAATGGTACTTGCTTACTTGCGGATACATCCTGCTTGTCGTTACCTGTTTTTGAGTAGTGGCGCAGTATATGGATCAGCTTTCGATGAACCGGTAACCGGCAATACTCCGGCCATTGTGGCAATTAATAATCTATCGTCACAAGAATGGTATGGGGCTGCTAAATTACATGCAGAATGCAGGCATCGGGCGCATCCTGAATTATCTATTATCGATATTCGTGTATTTAATTATTTCAGCCGCACACAAGACCTTTCGGCGCGATTTCTGATTACTGATATGATGCGCGCCATCCGTGATAAGACGGTGTTGAAGACTTCAGCCGATTACATTGTGAGAGACTTTTTGCATCCCTCTGATTTTTATAAATTGGTTAACGTGCTTCTTTCTGCACCGCCTAACAATGCGGCTGTTGATTGTTACACTAGAGCGCCAATTGAAAAAACGAAACTATTGGCCGCGATGCAAGAAAACTTTAGGTTGCGTTATGAAATCACCGAAGCCGCCTCCAGCATTAATGCAACCGGCGGAAAGCCTTATTACTACTCACTTAATACCCGTGCTGCGGATTTTGGATATGAACCATCCTTGACTTCTCTGGAGGGGATATTGCAGGAGACGAACGAAATATTCCAACATTTAATATTTTAGGCAAGGAAAATCGCATTATCATGATTGCTAATTTTTCGGTGCGGTATTTTTGCTTGAGTGATCAATTGATACTGATCGCAGGCCTACAGTCGGCAAATAAATGAAAGGTGCCGGTCTCAATATCGTGGCCAGAGTTTTGGTCATAGTCTTTCAGCTGGTCAACGTCAAGCTGTATACCCATTATCTTGATGCCAAACAGCTGGGCATCTATTTTTTCTTGCTGGCAGTTTCCTATTCAGCCAATGCCATCTTGTTTGTCCCGGTGGATTATTATCAGCAAGCCAACTTGGCTAAGGTCATAGCCGCTTCCGGAGGCGCTCGACCGCTGTTGAATTTTAATGGCGGATTGGCTACGTTTTATTTGTGTTTTTCGCTGTTGGCTGTTACAACCTGTGCAGTTATCAAGCCGGGCTATACTGTTTATGCAGCACTTATTGTGGGGTTGGCCTTTGCTTTGTATGTGGTTCAGGCGCTAAGAAACACATTGAATAATCTTGAGCATAGGAGTTGTGTTTCGGTTAGTTTCATTCAGGAAGCTGTGTTTAAGGTGTCATTGTTTTACATCTTGGTCAGGTATTTTGCAGCGGATGAATCGCTGCTGATTAGTGCATGGCTGGTTTCACTGGGCTTATCTTGCATTTATCTGTCCTACAAAGCCTATAGACACCGGATCTTTATTGCCTCCAGCGCCTATCGGATATGCGCTAAAGACGTTTTTAACTTTTCCTATCCTTTTTCCATTGGAGCTGTTTGCAATTGGCTTCAACTGCAAGGGTATCGGCTCATTTTAGTGCCGTTAGGCTTTGCGGAAGAAGTGGGTGCGTTTGCAACCATCTCGAATATCGGTAGCTCTGCAATTGGTGCTGCGTCACTGATCTACAGCCAGCAATTTACCCCGTTGATTTACAAGACGTCAGGCCAATACACAGCTAAATACTTAAAGGGGGCGATTGCCGTGATTATTAGCGTGACGCTCGTCTCTGTTGTGTTCGGTGAACTTGCGGTGCGGTTGTTGACCAGTCCCGGTTTTGAGCAGCACTGGAAACTGCTTTTGTTTGGTGTGATTACCGACGGCGGCAATTTGATCATTGGGGCGTTGATGATCCATATTACGTTGATAGGCAATACGAAAAAAATCTTCGCTTCTTCGTTGGTCGGTCTTTTATCAATGACGGCATGTTTCGGTTTGTTGTATTGGATGTCAAAAATCTCGATTTTAACCATTGGCGCGCCATTGCTTATTTCCCAATGGGCCGTGGTGTACTATATGTATTCTCTCTATAGACGAACTGCGCGCGCAACGTCCCACTAGCCATGCGGTTATAAAAGGCAATTTACTATGCAAAAATCAAATGTCACCGTTTTCCTGGAAGTATTCAACGAAGAAGCCCGCATTGAGTCGTGCTTAAAAAACTTCTCTTGGGCGGAGGAATTGATTGTGTTTGATAAACACTCCACAGATCGGACACGCGAGATTGCAGAAAAATATGCAACTAAAGTCATCACTGTTCCTTTTACCCAGGCGAGCGAGAATATCGTTAACAACTATTCCAATCATGGTTCCTGTGAATGGGTGTTATTTCCGACAGCATCAACGCTTATCCATCCGCGCCTTGCCGAGGAAATAGCCAAGCTGACATCGGACGGTGATTTTGAATATGATGTGATTGGAATGCCTTACGGGATGTATTCACTGGGCATAATAAGTAGCAAATCACCTTGGACTGCGGTGCGGAAATATACTCTGATCAGAAAGTCAGTCCTGAAGTTAAGTAGCAAGTTGCATAACGAGATCAGTTATACCAGCAATAAAATTTATGATATGCCTTTTTTGGGCGATGATGAACTGCTGTATCATTGCACCAATAGGGACGCGGATGATTTTATCAATCGGACAATCAGATATACGAAGTATGAGGCGGAACATGATGAGTCGCTTGATCGTAGTCAAGCTTTAAGGCGATCACTTGTTGAAATATTGAAATCAATTTTCATTGTCCTTTTTCGTCGGCGCAGTTTTCTTTTAGGATGGGACGGTATTGCATTGTCGTTGGCTTATATTAGTTATTTTATGCTGAAGTTTATTTATCTATGGGATAGTCATCGCGTTAATGGCAACACTATATATCCGGAATTACGGAAAAAGCTTGATGATCTATGGGGGCAAAGGAACGCCGGTTGATTCCGGCGTTCCTTAGGTAACAAAAATGGATAGGTTTAGCCGATTGTGGCTTACATTGCCATACAGTATCGTTAAAATTTGAATAGAAGATATTCGCGAGCCATGAAACAAGAAACCACTCCTCTAATGTCTATTATCATAGCTGTTTTCAACGGTGCAAAAACTTTGCAGCAATGTATCGACAGCGTCGCTCAACAAACATATGTAAACATGGAGCTGATTATTATTGATGGTGGCTCTAAAGACGGGACGGTCGATTTACTTATGGCGAATAGCGAACAGATTAACTACTGGATTTCCGAACCGGATAGTGGCATCTACAACGCATGGAATAAAGGCTTATCGCAGGCAAAAGGCGAGTGGATTTGCTTTCTTGGTGCAGATGATTATTTTTGGGATGCGCAAGTATTGGATCGGATGGCATCAAAATTGGCGACAATTCCTACCGATATTCGTGTGGCCTATGGGCAAATTATGCTGCTCAATAATGATGGGGAGAATCTGTATCCGATCGGCGAACCATGGAGCGAAGTAAAAGAACGCTTTAAACAAGTTATGATTATCCCTCACCCAGGCTTAATGCACCGGCGCAGCTTATTTGAGCGGCACGGAAATTTTGATGAATCATTTCGCATCGGTGGCGATTACGAGCTATTGTTACGAGAGCTGAGGACGGCCGAGGCGATCTTTGTTCCTGATATCATTATGATTGGAATGCGTCAAGGCGGGCTCAGCAGTAGTCCGTCAAACTCTATTGAGGCGATGTGGGATATCAGGCGCGCTCAGAAGATGCATGGTCTGATTTTTCCTGGCTATTTCTGGGTGATGGCTTTGATAAGGGTTTATCTGCGTTTGATATTATGGAGCTTGGCTGGCGAGGAAATGACTAGAAAGCTTATTGATCTGGGCAGACGTGTCAAGGGCTTGCCTTTGTATTGGACAAAGACATAAACAGCTAAATAATAGCAGGGTGTAGTTTATATGGGAACACTAAGAACCTTGCTCGCAATTTCGGTTGTGGTTGGGCATTCCTGGTCCGCGGGTATGGTATTTGTCGGCGGTCGAAATGCGGTTCAACTTTTTTACATCATTTCAGGCTTTTTAATTTCTTATGTTCTTGTTGAAAGTAAATCATACAAAAAAATCAGCACCTTTTATATAAACCGGTATTTGCGTTTGTACCCCATTTATTTTGCTGTAGCAATGCTTTCATTGATTGCTGTTTTGATAAGTGATTCGGGTTTTTTTGAGGTATACAGTAAAAACCCTATAAGTGCGGATATCTTTTTGGTTCTCTCAAATGTTTTTTTATTTGGACAAGACTGGGTGATGTTTTCCGGGATAGAAAATGGCCAATTAACTTTTGTTACAGATTTTAGACAAAGCGAGATAGCGTTATACCAGGGACTAATTGTTCCTCAAGCTTGGACACTTGGGGTTGAGTTAGCCTTTTATTTAATTGCTCCATTTATTCTACCCAGCAGAAAGTTAATTTGGGTTTTTCTAGTTTTGTCTTTAGCCGTTAGGGTTTGTTTGGTTCTGGATGGCGTTGGTCTAAAAGATCCGTGGACTTATCGTTTCTTCCCGGCCGAATTAGCGCTATTTCTTATTGGCGCACTCTCTCATCAAATTCTTATGCCGTTCTATATAAGAGTGGCTGGTGAAAAGATAATTTTTTTATCAAAATTGACGAGCATGTTTATGGTAGTCGGCTTGGTGTGTTATTCCATGATTCCGCTAAAAGAGGTTGTTAAAGCGCCACTCCTGTTTGCATTCTTTGTAATGGTCTTGCCATTTGCTTTTATTTTCCAAAATCAAAGTCATCTGGATAAAAAAATTGGTGAGCTTAGCTATCCTATTTATATTGGACATATGCTCGCTATTTGGGCTGTTGTGTCTTTTTCAACGAAAATAGGGAGTACTAATATATTTTGGATTTCAATTTGTTCCGTTATTGTTTCGATAGTATATGCCATATTTTTGAATAAACTTATCGGGAAAAAATTTGAAAAGGTCCGGCATAAGTTAAGAAATTAAGGTTTTTTTATGCGACACAAAAAACATATTATTGTCGATAGTTGAAAGCAAGTATGCCAAACAAAGTGTTTATTCATGCGACGAATATCCATCAAGGCGGCGGGCGCTGCTTGCTCGACGCTTTGCTAAAAGCGTTCCACGGCGAAACGGAGTTTGTGTTGTCCCTGGATGACCGGATGCCTACACCAATGGGCATGGAGCGCAATGTCAAAATCAAGCGCGTAAAACCAGCTGTGGTACAGCGATTGAATGCCGAGATATGGCTTGGCCGGAGTGTTGCGCCAAAAGACATTGTTTTGTGCCTTGGCAACTTGCCGCCTTTATTTAAATTGCGTGGATACACGGCGGTCTTTGTGCAGAATCGGTATCTGATCGATGATGTCACGTTGAAGGGCTTCCCGCTTAGGGTGCGATTGCGGCTTGCTGTGGAGCGGTTGTGGTTATCCAAAAAGATGTCAAATGCCAGTGAGTTCGTCGTACAAACGCCCACGATGAAAAGATTATTGGAGATAAAGACGCAAGGGAGAGTGCCGGTGCGAGTCCTTCCCTTTATAGCGGAACCCAATGGCGATGCGCCAAGTGTGCCGAAATCGGAGGCGCAAAAAATATATAAATATGATTTCGTATATGTGGCATCGGGAGAGTCGCACAAGAACCATCGGCGATTAATTGAGGCATGGTGCCTGCTGGCTGAGGAAGGAGTGTTTCCCTCGCTATGCTTGACTTTGGATGACGCTCGCTTTGCTGCGGTATGTATAGGGATAGACGCGATGCGTCAACGATACGGATTAAAATTAACGAATGTAGGCGAGTTGCCCCACGAGGATATTTTGGCGCTCTATGGAAATGCGGGCGCATTGATTTACCCTTCGAACTTTGAATCGTTCGGGCTGCCACTGATCGAGGCACGCCAAGCCGGATTGTCGGTGCTGGCCGCAGAGCTAGATTATGTGCGTGATGTGCTTGATCCTGAGCAGACCTTCGATCCAGATTCGGCAGTTTCAATTGCGCGCGCTGTTAAACGTCATCTTGGCGTCGTTGAGACGCCTTTAAAAATAGTAGATGCGACAAATTTTTTAGATATGCTGCTTAGATTCGACTGAAATGTGGCGTGGGGCAATAGACAGAGTGATGCATAAAGTCTCAAGCTTTCACCAGACGCAATTTCCTGGTTTTATAGAGAGTTTCAATAATCCAGTTGGGATTAGCGGCGTTCGGCAATTTGCCAAAAAATAATACTCGTAAATCATAGCCATAAAAAATTGCTTTTCTCTTTCTGTCATGGGGTAAAATATTGGCTTTGTGGTCAGGCAGCGTCCCACCGTTGCTGTTCGCCAAAAAGCAAGGTAGTGCGTGGCTGATTGGCAAAAGACTTTTCGGGTTTTCATAAAAAATCAAACGCACCCTCGCCAGGCATTATGGCGGGGAGGCAGGTATTTCGGGCATATTAAATGATTTTAGTAACGGGCGGCGCCGGATTTATCGGTGCGAATTTTGTATTGGACTGGTTGGCGCAATCCGGCGAAACAGTCATTAATCTCGACGTACTCACCTATGCAGGCAACCGTGAGAACCTTGCCTCATTGGTTGGGGATGAACGGCATCTTTTCGTGCAGGGGGATATTGGTGATTCCGCCCTGGTGACCGGGTTACTCGCTCAGCATCAACCTCGTGCTATCATCAATTTTGCCGCCGAAAGCCATGTGGACCGGTCTATTCACGGTCCGGAAGACTTCATTCAGACCAACATCGTCGGTACTTTCCGGCTTTTGGAAGCGGTGCGGGCCTATTGGAGCGAGCTGCAAGGCGAAGCCAGGCAAAACTTTCGCTTCCTGCACGTTTCCACCGACGAAGTCTACGGTTCTCTCGCTAAAGACGAACCGGCCTTTACCGAAACTTACCGCTATGAGCCTAACAGCCCGTATTCGGCGAGCAAAGCCGCCAGCGACCATCTAGTGCGAGCCTATCATCATACCTATGGCTTGCCTGTGCTTACCACTAACTGCTCCAATAACTACGGTCCATACCACTTCCCGGAAAAACTCATCCCGCTGATGATCGTCAATGCGCTTGCGGGCAAACCACTGCCGGTATACGGCGATGGACAGCAAATCCGTGATTGGCTCTATGTCAAAGACCATTGCAGCGCTATTCGCCGGGTACTGGAAGCGGGCGAAGTCGGCGAGGTTTACAACATCGGCGGCTGGAATGAAAAACCCAACATCGACATCGTCCACATTGTTTGTGCGCTGCTTGACCAACTCCGCGCCCGAGAGGACGGTAAAAGCTATCGCGAACAGATTGCCTACGTTACGGATCGCCCCGGTCATGATCGTCGCTACGCGATTGACGCGAGCAAGATAGAACGCGAACTCGGCTGGAAGCCGGCTGAAACTTTCGATACCGGCATTCGCAAAACCGTTCAGTGGTATCTTGAAAACCAGAGCTGGGTAGCTAACGTTCAATCCGGCGCCTACCGCGAATGGGTCGAAAGAAATTACACAGGGCGTACAGCATGACAAATACCTTGGGAGTGTATTTGCCCGGCGTCGCGGCTCGCAGGATGCCGGGCAGGGATAGTTCGACATGAAGATTCTTCTGTTCGGTAAGGGGGGGCAAGTCGGTTGGGAGTTGCAACGCAGTCTTGCGCCTTTGGGCGAGCTGGTGGCGTTGTCTGCCAGCAGTCAAAATTTATGCGGCGACTTCACCGATCCGGAAGGTATCGCTCAAACTGTTCGCGCCGTTGCTCCGGACATCATCGTCAATGCCGCCGCGCATACCGCCGTCGATAAAGCCGAGAGCGAACCGGATTTGTCCCGCACCGTCAACGCATTAACTCCCGGCGTTTTAGCCCAAGAAGCCAAGCGTAGCGGAGCGTGGCTTGTTCATTACTCCACCGATTACGTGTTTGATGGCAGTGGCGACCAGCCGTGGCAGGAAACCGATCCTACCGGTCCTCTGGGTATTTATGCTAAAACCAAGTTGGCAGGTGAGGAGGCTATTCGCGCTACAGGTTGCCGGCATCTCATTTTTCGTACCAGCTGGGTTTATGCCGCGCGCGGCGGCAATTTTGCCAAAACCATGCTACGGCTGGCGCGTGAGCGAGACAGCCTCGCTGTCATCGACGACCAGGTCGGCGCGCCTACCGGTGCCGACTTATTGGCGGATGTGACCGCTCACGCTATTCGCTCGGCCTTGCAGCGTCCTGATGTTAGCGGCGTGTATCATCTTGCGGCCGGCGGTGAAACCTCGTGGTACGATTATGCCGGATTTGTCATTGAGTTTGCTCGCCAAGCCGGCATCGACATCAAGGTTGCTCAGGAAGCTATTCAGCCCGTGCCTACCAGCGCATTCCCTTTGCCCGCCCCGCGTCCCAAAAATTCGCGCCTGGATACCCGCAAATTGCAAAACACCTTTGATTTGAGCCTGCCCCACTGGCAAAACGGCATTACCCGTATGCTTACCGAAATTCTTGAGAAGTCATTATGACCCAACGTAAAGGCATTATTCTGGCCGGAGGCTCCGGCACCCGGCTCTACCCCGTGACTAAAGTAGTTTCCAAGCAACTGCTGCCCATTTACGACAAGCCGATGATTTACTATCCACTTAGCACCCTGATGCTGGCGGGTATTCGCGATATCCTTATCATCTCCACGCCGCAAGATACGCCGCGCTTTGAGCAATTGCTCGGCGACGGCAGCGAATGGGGACTGAACCTGCAATACGCCGTGCAACCCAGCCCGGACGGTCTTGCTCAAGCTTTTATCATCGGCAAAGACTTTATTGGCAACGCGCCAAGCGCGCTGGTATTAGGAGATAATATTTTCTATGGCCATGACCTGCAAATTCAGCTTGAGCAAGCCATGGTGCGCAATCAAGGCGCGACCGTTTTCGCTTACCACGTGCAAGACCCCGAGCGATATGGCGTGGTCGCTTTCGACAAGCAGGGGCGCGCCACCAGCCTGGAAGAAAAGCCCGCACAACCCAAGAGTAATTATGCAGTCACCGGCCTGTATTTCTACGACAACCAGGTGGTCGATATTACCGCCGATCTTAAACCATCGGCTCGCGGCGAGCTGGAGATTACCGACCTGAACCGCATTTATCTTGAGCGGAACCAGCTCAATGTGGAAATTATGGGGCGAGGATATGCCTGGTTGGATACCGGCACCCACGAGAGCTTGATCGAAGCCAGTAATTTCATCGAGACTATCGAGCACCGGCAGGGCTTGAAAGTGGCTTGCCCGGAAGAAATCGCTTACCGCAAAGGCTTTATCGATGCCGGTCAACTGGAAAAGCTGGTGCAGCCGCTCGCCAAAAACGGCTATGGGCAATATTTGCAGCGCTTGTTGAAAGAAGGAGAGTCCTCATGAAAGTGATCGCCACCGCTATTCCCGAAGTGCTGATCATCGAACCCAAGGTGTTCGGCGACGAGCGCGGCTTCTTTTTTGAAAGCTTTAACCGCCGTCGGTTCGCCGAGCTCACCGGGCGTGATGTCGATTTCGTGCAAGACAACCACAGCCGTTCGGCTAAAAATGTACTGCGCGGCCTGCATTACCAAATCCGGCAGCCGCAAGGCAAGCTGGTGCGCGTGGTGCAAGGAGCGGTCTTTGACGTGGCCGTGGACATCCGGCGCAGCTCGCCTAGCTTCGGGCAGTCTGTTGGGTTGGAACTTTCGGCCGAAAACAAGCGCATGTTGTGGGTACCTGAAGGCTTCGCGCATGGCTTTGTGGTTATTTCGGAAACCGCAGAGTTTCTCTACAAAACTACCGACTACTGGATGCCGGAATTCGAGCGCAGTATTGCCTGGAACGATCCCGCTATCGGCATCCAATGGCCGATTCAAGGCCAGCCCTCCTTGTCCGCAAAAGATCAACAAGCCAAATCATTGGCGGAGGCGGAGCATTTTGCATGAATCCTCCTGCTGTCAAATCATCGCATTTTTAAGTGACTAATGAGACGTTGCGCCGTTGTCGCCTAAAGTTTGTTTTCCCCGTTTTTAGTAAGATGAATTCCAGTTAAGCATCGAATTCAAGTACTAAATGCACGGGGAAAGGCCCAACGGACTCGACTTGACCTTCCGGGCCGGATGCGCGTCGCAATCCCCGGCGTTTCAACACCGCTTTGAGTATATGCGGTATTTGCACCCGGTTGATATATTGTCCAAAGCAGGTATGTAATCCAAAACCAAAGTGCATGTATTGGTAATCGGGTCGGTCAAGTCGAAATTGACTGGGAGATTTTAGCTGGAGACAATCCATCATGGCCGATTGAGTCGCCGCTATCACCTTGGTACCCTTGGGTATTTTGGTGGCTCGCCACGACCCGCGTCCCACTACGTAATCTTCTGCTGCAAGTCGTGAGATTGCGGGGGAAAAAGAATTAAAGCGTAAAGCTTCCTGCATAAATTGAGTCAGTAGGGCGTCGTCAGCTGCACGGGCAGCTTGTTGGGCTTGAGCTAACAAATCAGGATGAGACAACAGATAATCGAGAACAAGCACAACGCATTTGGATGTTGTGGGAATGGCGCCAATAATCAAGCCGATAAAGTTATTACGAATATCCAGATTACTCATGCCGGGCATATCGGCATCCTGCATTTGCAGACAACGCTCAAGAACATCATCATGTTGCCGACGATTTCTTTGCCTTTGTAAAATAAAATTATCGAGATAGTCGCGCGATTTCGCAGCCGCCGCTAATGCGGTTTTTTCTACTTCGGGATCATCGGGATAAAACAGGTATTGAAACATTGAGGTAGCGGCATTGGTGAATTCCTCTTCATCCCAACCAGGCGTGCCGAAGTAATGACCGACCAACCGGGTGGGGACGACTCTGCTTAACTCGGCGGGCACGTCAATTCGTCCTTGCGCGGAAGCCATGATTTTTTCGGCGCAATTATCAACAAACGGGGTGATTATTTCGGGGAGATCAGTTCGACGCACGGCCAGTCTCATGTTGGAAACGTCACGCGTATAAATGGGCGTATTTTGCATGCCTAAGAAAAAATTTTCACCTGATGTGACTTTTTCCATTTTTTCTTTATAGGTGACATGAAAAATATCATCATGCGACAAAACTTCCTGCACATGATCAAATCGAGTAACGAGCGCAGTATTTTTATACACAGCTATCGGCTTGACCCATCTCAATATACTGAACACTAAATCCAGATTGGCAAGCACCCATGCCTGAATTTTTGTAGTAATGGAAGCTTGTGTATTAGAAGCCATTTTATTCTCCTGTGTTATTTAAAAAGCGACTCAACCCAGTCGGTTATTTGATAAATCAATGTGGCGTATGGACGTATAGTGAGGGCGGGTAAGACGAGCGCTAACCCACCCTGTATCGCATCCAATTATTGATGCTTATTCGAATATAAATTTAGGTTGGATCGATCACGCCCTGGGCAATCATTCTCAAGGCTGTCATGCTCGGTATGAAAAAATAATCGCCGCCCCGGGTCTCTACGAAACGTGGGATTTTGGACAAAATATACGGAGTCTCATCGCTGTCCGGGTCAACCTGGAGCACAGCTTTACTCGAAAACTTATCATTAGCCGAATGGTTTCCCAGGATGATTTCCTTGTCGTTACCCGCTCTGAAGTCGTTGCCGTAATTAATCCATTGTTGCTGGACGAACTCGAATTGCCGGTTTATATCGGCATTGACCATCATGATGATAATGCCGTGGTTACCGTCATCTTTGCTACGATCCTTGACCTCTCCGTAGGGCAACCCACGCCGCAGCAGGCGGCGTCTATTCGACAAGGCGCCCGGCGTGTCAAATGCCTTTGGGTTTGTTTTTAACGAACCTGGCTTATCGCCCTCGATCATTTCCAGCGAAGCGCGCGGATTGATGCGGCGGATATGCGCGCTAAACGGACATTTGCCGCCACTCATGTCATTGTCGTAAGTAAAGTTACTGAGCAAGTCGTCTATAGCCTTTTTATCATCCTTGTCTTCCGCCTCCTTAAGTTTTTTATCAAATTCGGCTTTGCTGTCTGCATCGGGCGCCGTGGTTAAAGGCGCGCCGTTGTCGCGCCAGCGACCCACAAACTTGGCTGCGAGTAATTCCTTGCCGCCAGGGAATTTTTTGCCGTGTTCGTCCAGATAGGATTCAAAGGTGGCGACGTTTTCATGCAGTTTGCGGTACACCATATAAGTGCCATTGCGTGAAAGCAGGATAGGATTGGGTGCCGGCGGATATTCCTTGGCTTCATCGATATGTCCGAGTAAAAATTCCCCGGTAGCTAAAGGCGCCCATGAGCCGTCCTCCATTTGCTTGCCGCGGCCATTGATGCGCTCGGCATCATAAGGAACGCCTTCAAAGACCGGATCGCTAATGCCATCGGTGTAACCGAAATGCTCCTTGGCAGTCGGCAAGCCATTTTCTATCACGATTTTGGCATCCTGATAATCCAACAGTGCGCCGTCATCGCCGCGATGGCCGCCCAGCACAGCTACACCTTTTTGATGATCTTTGATAACGCCCAGCAACCAGTTGTAACTTTCCCCGAGTAAATCGGAGTCTTTCGAGAACTGTGCATTGAGTGCGATAAAGATATGTACATCCTTTTCGCGGGTTTCACGGTTTTCGCGCCATATCGGATCCCAATGTTCAGGTGAGCTTGGGCCGTCATCCCCCAGTATGTCCTTACGTTCCTTCATGCCGCTGACAAATTCCGGCGAGAAGCCAATCAGCGACGATCTGGGGATTCCCAGTTGCTTCAGGCCCTGATAGGTTAACGCGACATTAACCGTCCAGGGTGGCTGCTCGACTTGTCCGGGGCCGCTACCCCATTCAACCGCCGTCGTCACTCTTTTGCTAATCGCGCCGACAAAATCCCTGCCTATGGATTCATCCTTGATATTCAAAAATATATAGCGGGCTAACGGGTAGTGGAAGCGACCGTAGGCACGGAGCACGTGGCCTTGAATATCCAATAAATCTAATTGCTTAGTCACAATGTTATCCTCCTAATCTTCTAAACGATATTTTCCCGCAGCCCATGTCGGCGCGGACAGGTTGGCGGGCTGGACGCGATCAAAGAATGCCTGGAAATTATTCCTTAATGCAGTTTTATCAAGCCCTTGGTTATCGATGGCAAATTTAGCAAACTCCTGTTTCAGATAGAGTGCTTTCAATTGTTCATTCAGCGGATCATCAGTAGAGCCAACAAAAAAAAGCGTTGCCGTAAGCTGGCATTTTTTCATGTAGGCAATAAACTGGTCTGCGTCGTTAACGTCCTCAAAACCGTAGCAATAGCCCCAGATTTCTTTGATGCGATCGCCGATTGCAACCCACATAGCGCGTAGATAAGCGTCAATAGTGCCTTCCGGGCCGCAATAAAAATTGCTGGAAAAAACCAGATAGCGCGATTTTAAATGGTCTTCTTTCGGCCACGCCCAGCGGCGTAAGAAATTCGGCACGAAGGGCAGCCAGTCGACGACTGTATCCCAGGCATTAGCGCCGGGCAGAGTTTCCGTGTAAACATCATCCAATACGAAAAAACGGCAAAGGTAGGTGTCCGGGGTTAGCGCCATAGGACTGTTATATTCAGCATTCCATTCTTGTAGCCGGTTTCTGACGATATCTGCATAGGCTGTTTCATCTTGCAAGCCGTTTTTAATCGGAGACAGGATAGTGAGTGCGTAGGCATTGCCACTGATATTACTTGCCATGATTATTTCCCCCTGGTTGCAAATCGTTTTTTTCGTGCCATTTTTGCCGCTTTTGCACCTGATAAGCCGACATGCTGACGATGGGTGTTGGATGCATATCGCCCAAATCATGCTGCAAGCCACGTAATAATGCGTTGTAGCTTTTCATGAAGTCGTCGTCGCTTGCATTCTGCGTGTCCTGCTGGAATTTGATGAGTGCGGATTTGACGGATTTAGCGCTTTTGACATCATTGGAAGCCGCCAATGGGTAAGCGTTGTAGTAATGAATGGTTTCTATCTGGTTGTATTGGATGTAGTTATGAAAGGGGGTTAGCGCGACCGATTTTGGATAGCGGACAGTCCATTTCCAGAGTAAGTCCAGCCCGCCAGGAATCGCAAATGTAAAAGAATCGACATATTGATCCCAGCTTCCGTTGAAATTACTAAAGAACAACATATAGTTGTAATTTAAGTCTTCCTTTGGCTGCTGCGGATCCAGGTGCGGAAACTTATCTCTATCGATAATGACCCAGCGTGCGTAATGTATCAATGAAAGTGTAATCAGACCGGTTAGGTTGCTGGGCTTTTTGGCGGCGTACCAAAATATAAGTTTATTAACCCAGGTCAGATATGGCCTCAACGGTGAAATGACATTCATCGCATAAGCCTTGCCTGCTATATTTGACATACTTATTCCTCTTCTGTTGTATGGACTGAGCGGCTAAAAAATCCAATCAGTCTATGTGTTGTTGAATAACTCAGTAGTAATTTTATAATTTAAGGTAGTTGAAATTGCGTTAGTATTTACTATCGCCAGAATAAAGAGTTTTGAGCAAAAAAACGAAGTATACATTTGTATATTATTGATTATAGGTATTTAAATGTAACCAAGCGCCCAGAAAAGCCATTCAATATACGTACTATTACTAACGGCTTAAAACATAACAGAATTCTCCTGACAAACCAAATTTTATCAAATATAAGCCATGTAACCGTTCGGTCTCCTTATGTGAATTAAGCGGTAATTAGTGCTCAGCCCGTCTTTATTGGTCGGGTGACCTATGGAAAACAGCTTTCAATTTCTGCCAATTCTTTATTAAAAAATGGCGTCAAAATTTACCGGTATAAATTTATATCTTTTTGTTATTATTAATAATAATTGTATTTGTAGTTGGCAATGCCCACGCTGAAGCCGGCAAAATTGGATGCTGATGAACACCGTAGATTGCCAAAGTCAGCTACTTTTTCGCCAAAACATCCTCGATGTGAGTATTTGCTTTTTTGCCGTCGGCTTTTCTTCTAACGGAATGCAAGAGTTGTCGCGCAGCCCGAAGACAATAAGCGCCATGATCGCACCAAAGTGCTGGCGCATGCGCTTGGGGTCGGCTTGAGCGCCAGTGCGTTTTTATTGCCTGATGCGTGCAGTTGTTCAGCCCAACGTCTTGAGACACCCCAAATGTTTTCCAATGCAATGGCAAAAATAATAAATTGATTTCAACCTTGCGAGTTGGACCTACGTTCGGTGAACCGCTCTTTGGCTTTTAAAATTGTTTGGAATATTTTCCGCGCCCTGAGTCAGCGGCTTAGGATTACCCGTCCACACGGTTAATGATTCAATGCAAGTCGCAGCACATCAGTGCTAAAGATTCAACAAAGTGTAGGACATGCCGTGAGCGCCTTTAGCCCCCCCAAGCGCTTTTGGTGAAACCCTTAGTCTCTCTCTACAGGTCTTTGTTATTTAAAACTCTTCCCAGCCGTCGGCATCACTGGTTACCAATTGAGGCTTTTGCCTGATCGACTGACGCTGTTTACCCGCGCCTGTTCCAGTCGGCGCAGTTTCCTTTCGCGGCGGCGCCGAATTAAATGAATTGCCGACTTTAACTGGTATCCCGGAAGAGGCGCCGTGCGAGTTGCCGTCCAATTGAAAGTGCGCCACCGTAACCCCCAGGTTTTGCGTTTGATCTTCCAGCGCTTCCGCCGCTGCCGCGGCTTGTTCTACCAAGGCCGCATTTTGCTGGGTTACATCGTCCATTTGGGTGATGGCTTGGTTGACTTGTTCTATGCCGGAACGTTGTTCAGCCGAGGCTGCGGTGATTTCGGCCATCATATCGGTAACGCCGCGAATGGAGGCGACAATTTCCTCCATGGTTAGCCCTGCCTGACTAACCAGCTTACTGCCCCCTGAGACTTTGTTTACCGAATCGTTAATCAGGTCTTTAATTTCCCCGGCAGCGTCTGCGGCGCGCTGTGCAAGATTACGCACTTCAATTGCCACGACGGCAAAACCTTTGCCTTGTTCCCCTGCTCGGGCGGCTTCCACCGCAGCGTTGAGCGCAAGTATGTTGGTCTGGAAAGCAATGTCGTCGATTACCGAGATAATGTCGCCGATTTTGCGTGACGAGTCGTTGATGTCAGCCATAGTCGTAACGACTTGACCGACCACTGCAACGCCTTTGCCGGCTATGTCGGATGCGTTAACGGCGAGCTGGTTGGCCTGTTGGGCGTTTGCGGCATTATGCTGCACGGCGGAGGTCAATTCTTCCATGCTGGCGGCGGTTTGTTGCAGGCTGGCGGCTTGCTGTTCAGTGCGTTGCGACAGGTCATTATTGCCCGCTGCGATTTCTTTTGCCGCGATATTGATCGTTTCGGAAACGTCTTTGATTTGATTGACAATAAACTTCAGTGTTCCGACCGTGTAATTGGCGTCATTTTTAAGTTGACCAAAGAGACCGGAATAGTCGTTGTCGATGGTTTCGGTCAGGTTGCCGCGGGACAGCGCGCCCAGCACCCGCACGACTTCATTGAGACTGGTTTCGCTGGTTTGCATGAGCTGGTTAATATCGACGCCCAAATGACGTAAAAAACCTTCCTTGCCGTCCAGGTCAAAACGCATGCTGAAATCGCCTTTGGCCGCGGCTTCCACAATGATCGCGACTTCATTCTCCGCGATGACCTCGTCGGTGCGGTCGCGCCATTCCGCCACCGTGCCCAGCCGTTGACCTTGCTCGTTGATTACCGGGTTGGCGATCACTACCATCGAACGGCCGCCCACCATCACCGCCGCCTCATAGTTGCCGGTTAAAGAACTGAGTATTTTTGCCTGAAGCGCAGGATTTTGGTGAAAATCATCCATATTCGCGCCAACCAAATTATCCGCCGAGAACTTTGATAATTGCCGACTGGTTTCCATGTCGGCCTTGCCGAGCATAGTGAGCACTTCTTGATTAACGTAAATAATGTTGCGGTCGTTATCGGCAATCATGACCCCGGTACTGACGTTGTCCAGCGCAATTTTGACCCGTATGGTTTCGTCCGCCGCTTTACGGTCTGCCGTTATGCGCGCCAGCAATTGTTGCTGCATGGTTGCCATGGAGCGCAATAAATCTCCGATCTCATCGCGTTGATGCATATCGATGCTGGAGTTCAGGTCGCCATCGGCAATGGCTCCCGCGACCTGTTGGGCGGTTTTGAGCGAACCTAAAATGCCGCGGCTGATCAATACAGTCAAGACTATCGCTATGGCAACGCTGAAAGAGAAAATGCCCAGCAAGCCGATGTCGTAGCGACCGGTCATCGCCTGCGCTTTATGTTCATTCTCGGCGATTTGCGCCGTTGTATAGCGTAACAACTCATCGATAACGATACGGTGCTGGTCGTAAGAGCGACGCATTTCCTGAAAACCGGCGAGTACAGCGTCGCGGTCTCCGGCCTGGACAGCCGGCAGAAAATGCTGTTCGGCCTCAGCATAAAAAGCCTGCGCAGGCTGGTAAGAGCGTTCAAGCAATAAATTACGAAGCTCCTGGTCCAGCGGTTGGGTTAACCAAAAGCTGTGACGGGCATCGTATGCCGCTCTCAATTTTTTAAATCGCGACACCAACGCTTGCGTCTTCAGATCATAAAAGTCTTCGGCAACAGTCAGTTGCAGCGCCACCATATAAGATTCCATGATGTATTCGGGCGGCGGCAGCACATCGGCAATAATGTCTTTACCCTGCACAATCCGCTGATAAACCGGACCGTTAACATTCAGCGTGGTCATGGCCTTGAATGTCGCAATGCCGAACAGCAAGAAGCCGATAACCAAGGTGCCCAAGATGAGTATAAAGCGTATTTTGATGGTTAAGTTCTTAAACATGATACGTTTCCTTTTCGATTTTATAGTTGCCGTGATTGACGATGCGGCGGATTCAACCAGCTTCCCGGTTAAAAACTTCAGCGCCAGGCAGCGGATGACTAAACCAATAGCCCTGAAAAGCGTTGCAACCGCAACCGATCAGATAATCAACCTGCTCGGCGGTTTCGACGCCTTCGGCAATAATGTCCAGCTTAAGACTTCCGGCCATTGCGATAATCGCATTAACAATTGCCGCATCATTGTCGTTGCGGGTAATGTCTTGCACAAAAGAGCGGTCGATTTTTAACTGGTCGATGGGCATGCGCTGCAAATAAGCCAGTGAGGAATAGCCGGTGCCGAAATCGTCGATTGAAAAGCGAATGCCCCGCTGTTTCAGCAAGCGCATTTTTTCGATGACTTCATTAACATCTTTAATGATCAGGTTTTCGGTAATTTCCAGCATGACCTTGGCAGGATTAGCCCCGGTCAATTTCAGTGCCGAGATGACTGAATCGACAAAATTGAAGTGATTAAATTGTGCGGGACTGATGTTGATTGCCAAGTGCGGCACTTCGAAGCCCTGCGCCTGCCAGGCGGCAAGCTGTTGACAGGCCAGGTATAAAATGCGCGCGCCCAGCTCGATGATCATGCCGGTTTCTTCGGCAATCGGCAGAAAGTCAATCGGCGAAATCGTGCCTTGTTCCGGGTGTTGCCTGCGAACCAAGGCTTCAAAACCCAGCAACCGATGCGCCGCGTCATACTGCGCTTGATAAAACAAGACGATCTGGTCGTTTTGCAATGCACAGCGTAATTCGGTTTCAATATTCAGGCGTTTATTCGCCTGCTCCAACATGTTGGGATGATAAAAACAGTAGACGCTTTTGCCTTCGGTTTTCGCCGCATACATGGCAACATCTGCCTGGCGCAGCAGTTTTTCGGCGCTTTCATCGAATCCTGTGGAAAAAAGAGTAATCCCAAGACTCGCGGATATTTGCAGTTCCTGACCCTCGATGAGGTAAACCTGAAGCAGCGCATCCAACACTTTTTGAGCCACGCTGCCGGCCGTTTTTTCCGCGTCATCCGGATAATGGGTTAATCCCGAGAGTAAAATAACGAATTCATCGCCGCCTAATCGCGCTACGGTATCTTCGGTGCGTAAATGGCTTTGCAAGCGTTTGGCGACCTCTTGCAACAATAAATCGCCGCACCGGTGGCCCAAGCCGTCGTTAATTTTTTTAAAATCGTCTAAATCCAGAAAAATAACCGCTCCGAATTGCCCGGAACGTTTGGCGGCGAAAATCTCTTGTAGCAGTCGTTGTTCAAATAACGCGCGATTGGCGAGACCGGACAAGGAATCAAGGTGCGCCATCTGCCATAATTTCCGCTCGGTGTGCTTGATGATCGAAATATCGCTGAACGCGGAAATGTAATAGAGCACCTGCCGGTTATCATCTTCAATGACGTTGATCCGTTGCCAAATTGAAAATGAATCGCCGTTTTTATGCTTATTGACTAACTCGCCCCGCCAATAGCCTTTTTGATTAAGCGATTCCCAAAGCTGATCGTAAAACGATTCGCTGTGTACGCCCGAAGAGAGTAAATAGGGCGTTTGTCCGATCGATTCTTCCAGCGAATAGCCAGTAATAGCGACAAAAGCCGGGTTGACATGCAGGATTTTGCAATTCGCATCGGCAATTAACATGGCGTCCGACGAATGCTCAAAAAAGCACTGATACAGTGCCGGTTCTATTTGAGATTGACGATAGTAAATATGATTAAGTTGAATATGGCCGGTAGCGAACGGACTATGCTGCCGAAAACTCGAAGTCATCTCTTTTGCCAAACTAGTCGTGAAATAGTCCGCTTTTTTTAATACCGACATGCCATTCTTCCCATCAAAGTGTATTGCTGGAAAATAGTTTAGTGCAGTGAGTGACTAATAAAGAAATGATATTATTCGATTTTAATATCCAATAAATAGATTTGTACGGGCAGGTTTTGTTACTCTATACCGTCTTGTCAGACACGGTTTAGCGGCATGAATTTTTAGCCTAACCGTCCAATCTGAAAAAATTATTTGATTCACTAAAAGAGGGCGTAAGCAGAACGCGCCGCTGAAGGTATTCATAGGCAGATAATAATATCTTTTCGGACAATGATGAGGTTTAATCTATGCTTTATTTATGCGGCGGATAGGGTCATGGGCGTAACGTCAGCGTCTTTATATTTATGCTATCCTTTTATTGCAAAAACGTTTTCTTATACTGCGCACGGTCGCTGGGGAATCGGGAATAGCTTGCATTGGCGTATGGATGTCAGATGCCGACCGGATTCGTAAAGGTAGCGCGCTGAGCATGATGACCGGCATCTGGTTTTGAATTTGTTCAAAAAGGAACCTTCAAGGCTAAGTCTGATTGAAAAACGCCGCATGGTCATGGCTGTTTGGGATGATGGCTTTACAGATAAAATTTTGTTTTGTAATAAATTTTAATGGAGTTGCCCTGTTTTTATCCGGGATAGATTGGCATACTACTGCTTTTATATAAACTCGGATTCTTCTACAACAATACCTTGTAAAGACATAGGATTTTCTCACATGACTATTATCAGTACTATGTTGGCGTCAGGCATTTCCCTTAATATATTGTCCACTAGGCAGGTGAGCAAACTGAGTTCGGCTCAATTAGGTGAAATGACATCGGCTCAAGTTGCCCAGTTAACGAGTGCTCAGATCAATGCCATTTCACCTGCGACCATCGTCACGCTGAGTTCAGAGCAGCTTAGCTCCTTTACTTATAGCTTTTCACCGAATCAAGAAAAATTGTTTACTCAGGCTCAAATTGCCTCACTGACCACTTATCAGATCACGCTCTTTGAACCCGAGGACATTGCCGTATTGACCAGTTCCCAAGTCGCCCAACTGGCATCGGACGGGGTAAGCGCATGGAATTCCACCCAAGTGGCTGCCCTTAAGGTTACTAATGTGCGGGGATTAGGCACCGCTATTTTAGCCGCGCTTAGCAGTACCAATCTTAATGCCCTGAGCGCTACCGTTGTCGCAGGACTAAGCAGTACGCAGCTTGGCGCGCTAACCAGTGCTCAGGTTTCAACCCTGAAAGCCGCCGATATCGCCGCATTGACCAGTGCCCAGATTGGCCAGCTTTCCATAGACGGGATAAATGCCTGGTCAGCAACTCAAGTGGGCATCCTGAAAGCAACTCAGGTACGAGGGCTATCTACCGACGCCTTAGCCGCGCTTAGCACTACCACCCTGAATGGCCTGAGCGCCACCGCTATCGCCGGACTGAGCACTACGCAGCTTGGCGCTCTGACCAGCGCGCAGGTCTCAAGCTTGGAAACAGCCGACATCGCCGCATTGACCAGTGCCCAGATTAGCAAATTAGCCACAGACGGGGTCAGCGCATGGAATTCCAGCCAAGTGGGTATTCTTAAGGTTGCCCAGATACAAGGACTGTCCACCGGCACCGTGGCCGCGCTGAGCAGCGCCAGCCTGAATGGCCTGAGCGCCACCGTTATCGCCGGACTGAGCACTACGCAGCTTGGCGCTCTGACCAGCGACCAGGTTTCAGCCCTGGAAACCGCCGACATCGCCGCATTGACCAGTGCCCAGATTAGCAAATTAGCCACAGGCGGGGTCAGCACATGGAATTCCAGCCAAGTGGGTATTCTTAAGGTTGCCCAGATACAAGGACTGTCCACCGACACTTTAGCCGCGCTGAGCAGCACCAGTCTGAATGGCCTGAGCGCCACCGTTATCGCCGGACTGAGCACTACGCAGCTTGGCGCTCTGACCAGCGACCAGGTTTCAGCCCTGGAAACGGCCGACATCGCCGCATTGACCAGTGCCCAGATTAGCAAATTAGCCACAGGCGGGGTCAGCGCATGGAATTCCAGCCAAGTGGGTATTCTTAAGGCTGCCCAGATACAAGGACTGTCCACCGACACTTTAGCCGCGCTGAGCAGCGCCAGTTTGAATGGTCTGAGCGCCGCCGTTATCGCCGGACTGAGCACTACACAGCTTGGCGCACTGACCAGCGACCAGGTTTCAGCCCTGGAAACGGCCGACATTGCCGCATTGACCAGTACCCAGATTAGCAAATTAGCCACAGGCGGGGTTAGTGCATGGTCAGCCAGTCAAGTGGGCACCCTTAAGGCTACCCAGATACAAGGGCTGGCCACCGACGCCTTAGCCGCGCTTGGCAGCACCGGCTTGAATGCCTTGAGCGCCACCGCTGTCGCCGCACTGACCAGCACCCAGCTTGGCGCACTGACCAGCGACCAGGTTTCAGCCCTGGAAACCGCCGACATCGCTGCATTGAGCAGCGCTCAAATCAGCCGGCTGTCCACAGAAGGGGTAAGCGCATGGAATTCCAGTCAAGTGGGTAGTCTTAAGGTCGCCCAGATACAAGGGCTGTCCACCGACGCCTTAGCCGCGCTTGGCAGCACCAGCTTGAATGCCTTGAGCGCCACCGCTGTCGCCGCACTGACCAGCACCCAGCTTGGCGCACTGACTAGCGACCAAGTCTCAGTCCTGGAAACTGCCGACATCGCCGCATTGAGCAGTACTCAGATTAGCCAGCTGTCCACAGACGGGGTAAGCGCATGGAATTCCAGCCAAGTGGGAATATTGGCGGCGACTCAGGTGCAAGGACTGTCCACCGACACCTTGGCCGCGCTGAGCAGTACCAGCCTGAATGGCCTGAGCGCCACCGCCATCGCCGGCCTGAGCACTGCGCAGCTTGGCGCACTGACCAGCGGCCAGGTTTCCACATTGGAAACCGCCGACATCGCCGCATTGACCAGTACTCAGATTAGCCGGCTGTCCACAGAAGGGGTAAGCGCATGGAATTCCAGCCAAGTGGGAATACTGGCGGCGACTCAGGTGCAAGGACTGTCCACCGACGCCTTGTCCGCGCTGAGCAGTACCAGCCTGAATGGCCTGAGCGCCACCGCCATCGCCGGCCTGAGCACTGCGCAGCTTGGCGCGCTGACCAGCGGCCAGGTTTCCACATTGGAAACCGCCGACATTGCCGCATTGAGCAGTACTCAGATTAGCCAGCTGTCCACAGAAGGGGTAAGCGCATGGAATTCCAGCCAAGTGGGAATACTGGCGGCGACTCAGGTGCCAGGACTGTCCGCCGACGCCTTGTCCGCGCTGAGCAGCACCGGCCTGAATGGCCTGAGCGCCACCGCCATCGCCGGCCTGAGCACTGCGCAGCTTGGCGCGCTGACCAGCGGCCAGGTTTCCACATTGGAAACCGCCGACATCGCCGCATTGAGCAGTACTCAGATTAACCAGCTGTCCACAGAAGGGGTAAGCGCATGGAATTCCAGCCAAGTGGGAATACTGGGGGCGACTCAGGTGCAAGGACTGTCCACCGACACCTTGGCTGCGCTGAGCAGTACCAGCCTGAATGGCCTGAGCACCGCCGCCATCGCCGGCCTGAGCACTGCGCAGCTTGGCGCGCTGACCAGCGGCCAGGTTTCAACATTGGAAACCGCCGACATCGCCGCATTGAGCAGTACTCAGATTAACCAGCTGTCCACAGAAGGGGTAAGCGCATGGAATTCCAGCCAAGTGGGAATACTGGCGGCGACTCAGGTGCAAGGACTGTCCAGCGACACCTTGGCTGCGCTGAGCAGTACCAGCCTGAATGGCCTGAGCACCGCCGCTATCGCCGGACTGAGCACTGCGCAGCTTGGCGCACTGACCAGCGGCCAGGTTTCAACATTGGAAACCGCCGACATCGCCGCATTGAGCAGTACTCAGATTAACCAGCTGTCCACAGGCGGGGTAAGCGCATGGAATTCCAGCCAAGTGGGAATACTGGCGGCGACTCAGGTGCAAGGACTGTCCACCGACGCCTTGGCCGCGCTGAGCAGCACCAGCCTGAATGGCCTGAGCGCCACCGCCATCGCCGGACTGAGCACTGCGCAGCTTGGCGCGCTGACCAGCGGCCAGGTTTCCACATTGGAAACCGCCGACATCGCCGCATTGACCAGTACTCAGATTAGCCGGCTGTCCACAGGCGGGGTAAGCGCATGGAATTCCAGCCAAGTGGGAATACTGGCGGCGATTCAGGTGCAAGGACTGTCCACCGACGCCTTGGCCGTGCTGAGCAGTACCAGCCTGAATGGCCTGAGCGCCACCGCCATTGCCGGACTGAGCACTGCGCAGCTTGGCGCACTGACCAGCGGCCAGGTTTCAGCCCTGGAAACTGACGATATCGCCGCATTGTCCAGTACTCAAATCAGCCAGCTGGCCTCGGCCGGGGTAAGTTCATGGACCGCTAGCCAATTGGGCGCCCTTTCGTTTCATAGTGTGCAAGGTCTAACCACAGATACGTTAGCAGCGCTTAGCAGTGCCAGTCTTAATGGCCTTAGTGTTACGGGTTTCGCCGGACTGAGTACAGCGCAGGTTGGCGCATTGACTAGCGCCCAGGTTTCGACCTTGAAATCTATCGACATCTCCGTACTGTTTAGCGCCCAGATCAGCCAACTGGCTTCAGCCGGGGTAAGCGCATGGACGACTAGTCAAGTAGGGGCCCTTCATGCTGTGCAGGTACCAGGGCTGGCTACAGACGCTTTAGCTTCGCTTAGCAGTGCCAGCCTTAATGCCCTGAGCACTACTGCTGTCACCGGGTTGACCACTGCGCAGGTTAGAGCGCTAACCAGCGCTCAAGTTTCGACGTGGGAAACAGCCGACATCTTTGCATTGAGTACTGCCCAGGTTAATGCGCTGACCTCCGATCAGCTGGCAGCACTGGCTAATGCCAACACTTTCCAATACCTCCATTTTTAATGCTTAGATTCAACAAGCAGGATGTCAGTTTACACTGACTGTAATCACTTCACGGGTGTTGTCCTCATTGCCGGAACGAAGCATCAGCGGATGTTGGAGTGCCTGAGGATAGCCTCTCTGTATTTATAGCTTGCTTCGCGCATTGTTTTTGCAGCCAGCGGATTACCCCTGTCACATACAAAATCGGGCAGCCCAGTCCTTAAAGAGTCAGTGCAGACGATGCCATAAACCGCCGGATATACGGAGGGGTTGTTCGGCATATTGCCGGCTTGCGCCGTACCCGTTTTTGAACGGCCCCTGTTCCTCAGTCGTCATGTCAATGTTCACCGCGAAGAAAAAATAAAATAGCGTGCTCCTCGTGTCTTCGCGGTGATTTTATGTAATTTGCGTAACGTCAGTTATAAAAAACTTAATAGTTTATCGTCATACCCACATTGAATGAGCGGCCCATGCCGGGAACTGCCGTTCCCGCAACACTCCTTTCGCCTATATAGGCGCCGCCTAAGGGAAGGGCGTAATTTTTATCAAGAAGATTATCTATGCCGCCATCGACCCGTAAATGCTTCCAGGTATAACTGCTGCGCAGGTTGAGCAGTGCGTAGCCTGCGGTCTTAGGTTCCAAGCGGACGGCTTGGACGTCGGTTTTAGGCGCGACTATTTGCGTTTCGATGGTATTGGCCCAGCCGCCGCGCTTATGTTCAAGCGCTACCGTCGCATTAAACGGCATTTGTTGGTACAGGTTGCCGCCGGTGTCGTTGTTTCGGCCTCTGACATAATTTAAAACGGTTTTACCGGTCAGGCTGCCGTATTTACCGGTATCCAATAATAATTTAGACCCGGAAACATCGACGCCGAAAAGGTGCGCATCGAAATTGGCCAGTTGCAGTAGATTAAAACCGCTGGACGGGCTGGCGCAGGTCACGCCATTACCGGGCTGACAGAGTCTCGCATCGATATAGTTTTCGACATGGGTGTAAAAGGGCGTAATTTTCGCTTCCCAGTCTTCCTGTTTGACATCGTGCCAATTGGCCGTAGCGCTGACGGTGTGAGCGACTTCCGGCTTAAGATTGATGTCGCCGACATAGCCGTTGGCATCGCCGACCCAGTTGTTCATGAACATCGACATTGGCATCGTCATCATGCCCATGGTACGTCCGCGGGACCAAGCAAAGCGTTCGTAAAGATTAGGCGACCGGGTCTTTCTGGACGCCCCCAGTTCATAAGTCTGCATGTCGTTTGGGGTATAGCGGGTTAACGCTGTCCAGTCGATATTAATGTCGGTTTGTTTTCGGTTTTGACTATTAACGTTTCGCGCTTCCGGCGTGATGACGCCGTAGTCCATCACATTTCCGGCAGTCATTTCCACCGCTCCGACGCGGGCGCCGAGTTGGGTCAGCCATTGCCGGTTCCAGCGTCCTTCCCATTCCGCGAGCAGGTCGATTCGATCCCGGTGTCCTCCGTTAATATTCCAAAACGGCCCCGGTCCTTGCATCATGATCATGGGGTTGGGGCCGAGCGGATCCCACCAATCATCCAAACGATAACGCTGATATTCGCTGCCCACGGTCAGCAAGTGCTTGTCGGTGATGTCGATATTGGCTTTTACCGACAGGCCCTGGTTAACGCCATGCGTATCCATCGGCATGCTGCGGGTCGGCGTCGTCAATTTATCCTCGAGGAAGTTCATCTTGTGCCGGGCATCCTCGTGGTAAGCGCGCGTTTCAATGTTGCCCCAGTCGAATTGGCTCTTGGTGAAGACATTGGCGAACCAACTGTCATCGCCGGTCATGTCCATACGCACATTGGGGAAGGCTTGATAAGGGATATTTTGCTGTCCCACTTTGATGACGGCAAGATGGTCGTCGTTACGCAAGGCCAGCGACAGCGATTGGTTCTCCGATTTATAGGCTGAAGAAGCCACGACATCGCTGCCGTTTTTGCTATTAGTCGTGGTGAAATTTCCGCCCGCTTTGTAATTACGGGCCTGCACCGTGGAGCCGGTGTATTTAAGCTCGGCATGTTCGTTCGCTATCGAAGCGGAAATATTGCCGCCTCGCGCGTCGGCGTTGGTGCGATAAAAGGTCGAGGCCTGGCCTTTTATCAACGGAGCCTTGCCGTCCTCGGCAAATTCGGGATCGGCGGAGTTAACGCGAATGGTGCCGCCGATGCTGTCGCCGCCCATGCTGACTGGCGTGATGCCGGCAAGCACCTGCGCGCTCAGCACGCTGGAAGGGGCAACGTAAGACAGCGCGGGATTCATGTGATTGGCGCAAGCCGAAATCAAATTCATGCCGTCGACTTGAACCCGTAAGCGATCGTCCGCCAAGCCGTGGATAACGGGACGGCTGGAAATGCCGCCACCGCCGGAGAAGCTTACGCCCGGCGTACCACTAAGCATTTGCGCGGTATCGCTGGTTGCGGTTCTGGCGAGGGCTATTTTGGAAGGGTCGAGATAGGATCCGAACGGCTGATCGACATTGGCTTTTTGGGCTTTGATGGTTAGCGTATCTAAAACCACTGGCTCTTCTGTCTTTGCTTTTGGAGCGGATTTGGCGGCAGGCGCCTTGACCGCCACCGTGTTGTCGCCGGTGAACGTGTAATCCAGTCCGCTTTGCGCCAGCAGTTTTTCCACGGCCTCGCGTTTACTGTAGCGTCCTTTCAGCGCCGGGCTTTGTTTGCCGACTAAAGCGCCGTCGGCGTAAAAGGGTTGTAATCCTGTCTGCTTGCTCACTGCCTCTATCGCTGCGGCCAGCGGTTGCGCGGGGATGTTGAGGTTGAAAGTGCTTTCTTCGGCTACGGCCGCTCCCATGACCATCGCCAGCGGCAGGGTTGTTACCAGTTTAGGTAGTGTGCGCATCAGATCTCCTTTAAGTTTGTTTGTGACACTAACTTATAAGACTGATTTGGCGATTGTAGACCGCCACTTAGTACGAAAAAAATTGTATCGTTCTCATGTTCCATGGTTCGTAGAGGGGTAAATTCACTTCTACAATGGTTTTTCATGGGAGTCGCCTTAGCTTAATGACACCCTTATAGCGACGCAACGGTAGCAAATGAATGTCCTTTGACTATTCTATAGATACCCAATAGACTGACGAACTGTCATTTACCAGGGGAATCACCATGCGCAAAGAAGTACAAATGTCCATCAAGATGGAGCCGGAATTGAGAGATCAATTTGTGGCTGTTGCCGCCAGTGTCCATCGCCCGGCCGCTCAAATTGTACGAGAACTGATGCGGCTTTATATCGCTCAGCAACAACAGCCGAATCAAGCGACACGCACCGCAATGGAAGAGCTGGAACAAGGTAAGGGAATGCGCTTCGCTTCGGCAGATGAGTTGTTTAAAGACCTGGAAATTTAATGTGCTCAACCCAATTCATTCCAGCCAATTTAAGCGTGATGTAAAAGTTGCCAAGAAACGTGGTAAAGATATGGATAAGCTAAGGGCATTACTTATTTTGCTACTTGAGGAAAAACCGCTTCCCGCAGGATACCTGAATCATCCTCTTAAAGGTAACTGGAATGGTTATCGAGACTCACACCTCGAACCGGATTGGCTATTAATCTACCGTATTGCAGGCGATGATTTATATCTTGTCAGAACAGGCAGTCATGCTGATATTTTTAGCAGTTAACAAAACTCTCTAAGCTAATCAGCCGGAGCTATGACAAAGGTAGTTGTCGCGGTTTGGCCTACCTTGATGGGCAAGGCGCCGGCAATGGTATTGAGGGCAAGACTTAGATTGTTGGTGGGAAATACTCCGCTGACCCTAAGCGATTGCAAGCGCGAATCGGGCACTTGCAGCGAGGCGTCGTGATAGCGGCCCAGCTGCTCCAGCACGCTATTCAGGGGCTGGCCTTTGAATACCAGTTGTCCTTTTTGCCAGGCGGTGGCGATAGTCATATCGGGGTAAGAAATGGCGGAGGTTTGCCCGGTCGAGTCGTAACTGATCTGCTGGCCGGGAATCAGGTTTTGCGCGGCGGCATTTTGCTTGGCGGCAACGCTGACTTCGCCGTCCAGCACCGTTACCGATACCCGATCGGCTTGCCGGTAAATATTGAAGCGAGTGCCGATGTCCTGAATGCGGCCGCCTGCGGCGATGACTTCAAAAGGTTTTTCCGGGTTGTGAACGACTGAAAACAGCGCTTCGCCGCGTTCCAGTTTCACGCTACGCGCCGTCCAGCTGTACTGCACGCTCAGTTCGGTGTCGGTATTGAGGTCGATGCGCGAGCCGTCGCTAAGCAGGATGCCGGCGGACTCGCCTTTGGCGGTGCGGTAAGTATCGGTGCTCAGCCATGACCAGCCAAGCGGACTGAAACCGGTTATCAGGGCAACGGACAAGACTCCGGCCAGACGTTTTTTAGACAATGCGCGACGAGATTGCCGGGTCTCGCGCAGATAGGCGCGTGCGGCCGCAAGCTGGGGAGCGGCAAGCGGCTCGATTCGACTTAAGCCGTTCCAGAATGCTTCAACTTCGCGGTGAGCGGCGCGATGAGCCTCGCTTTGCGCCAGCCAAGCTTCGAAATCTCGCCGTTCTTGGTCGGTGCAATCGCCGGAATGGAGCCGCGTGACCCAGCTTACGGCTTGTTCATGGACGGAGCCTGATGAGGTGTCGTACATATCAGTCATAGCATAATGGGGGGTTGTGAATGGCGCAGTATAAAACAATAGCGGCTGCCGGTGTACGCCGGTTTAAGCCTGATTACGCATCGTATGGGTAAAACAGTGGGCAAGCGCCTTGGCGCAATAGCGCTCCACGGTTCGCCGGGGCAGCTTCAAGGCATCGGCGATTTCGAGGTGGGTTAAGCCGTCGATCCGGTTCAGTAAAAAAACATGACGATATATTTCAGGCAATGTTTTCAGCGCCGCCAGACAGTTTCGCAGCAGGAGTTCTCCTTCCATCAGCGCTTCCGGTCCCGGCAGCGGCGAAATCAGCTCATCCGGCTCGGCTTCATCGGTCTCGGTGGTGTATTTGCCGCGAACGCTCTCCTTGCGGTGGTGATCGAAGCCGAGATTGGCGGCGACCTTGTAAAGATAAGCGCGCGGATTGCTGATGGAGGCGGGTTCGGGATGTTGTAGAAAGCGCAGATAGGTTTCCTGCACCAGGTCTTCGGCCGCGCAATCGCCCACCCGCCAACCGGCGAAGGCCAACAGCTCTTTGCTGTGATGATGGAACAGGCGGTTGAGTAGATCGTGTTTGGATGTAGGCATTGAAAGTCGTGTGCAGGCTGTTGATCGACAAGGAGTTGATAAGTAAAAGCAGCATCCATGCCACACTGGAATACGCCTTGCATGCGAATGCGATGAAGCCTGTGTTGACAGGGCCTGCGCAGTATCTGACAAGATATTTAGCGATGGATTGAGACAGGGCGGGACCGCTATAAATCGTAAAACTGCGTGATATGGCATAGTGCAATAAGGCATATCACGTACGGTTTTTTCTGAGCGCGTTGAGTAGGGTTAGTCTATTAATGTTGAGTCCGGCGCATCGGACAAAAATAAACGCCGCCTAATCCCGTATGGGATAATGCGGTTTTTTTTCATCTCACAACAACGTCATGCAATTCCCCGTTCAACGCCTGCTCAACCGGGCAACCTGGGTTAAGGTTCATCTGTATCTGGCATTAATCGCCGGATTCTTTTTTGCGCTGCTGGGGCTGACCGGCAGTATCAGCGTTTATCGCGAAGAGCTGGACGAGCTGTTGAATCCGAAGCTGGTTATCGAACAGCCGACCGGCAAGCGCCAGTCCCTGGATAAAATCATGGCCGCGGTGCAGGCGGCACATCCCAACCGCTACGGCGCTTGGACGCTGGAACTGCCCCGATCCGCTCATGGCATGATTACGGTCTGGTACGACAAACCCAGGGAAACTTTCTTCGAGCTGCACGCGCCGTTGATGGTGTCGGTAAATCCGTACACTGCGGAGGTCGTTGCCAGCCGGTTCTGGGGGCAAACAGCGACCACCTGGCTGCTCGACCTGCACACCCAGCTTCAACTTGACCGCTTCGGCTGGAATACGGTGGGTATATTGGGATTATTGCTGGCGGTGTCTATCGTTACCGGCGTTTACTTGTGGTGGCCGGGTTGGCGGGGAATTCTGGACGCTCTAAAGATTCGTCATCATGCCGGTATGATCCGGCTTGCCTTCGACTTGCACCGCCTGATCGGGCTGCTTAGCGCATCGATCTTATTGCTGCTGGCGTTCACCGGTTTTAATCTGAGTTATCCTGGGGTATTGGAAACGCTGGTCGGCGCATCCGGCATGGAACACGGCGAAACCGGGCGCAATATCGTCAGTACGGCGATTCCCAACAATCACCCGGTCGGTCTGGAGTCGGCGGAATTTGTCGCGCGCGCCCCGTTTCCCCGTGCCGAACTCAGGCGAGTTACCACGCCTGCCGGGGACAGCGGAATTTATCGCATTAATTTGCGCCAAGGCAGCGAAGTCAATCACCGGCATCCCTACACCACGGTCTGGGTGGACAGGTGGAGCGGTCAGGTCAAAGAGGTGCGCGACCCGTCGGCATTTAGTTCGGGCGAAACGTTTGCAACCTGGATATGGCCTATGCATACCGGCGAGGCGTTTGGCGCTACTGGGCGGTTTATCTGGTTTCTTTCCGGCATAGGTCTGTTCGTTCTCTACGTCAGCGGCTTGCTGCACTGGCTGCATTGGCACGGCAAGGTCAAGGATAGGGACGTGAATTTTATCGCCAAGGATGGTGTGCATGCCGCAAGCCTGTTGGGAACAGGCGCGGTGTCGGCGCTGCGGCCGCTGTTTTACCGCTTGCAGGGAATGAGCTATCGCGCCGGGTTGATGCTGTTTCGGTTGGCCGGTTTGTTGCTGCAACGGGCGAAGCGCTATGCGCCGCATGCGATGAAAGCCGGTATAACGCTATGGCTGCGGCTGCGTTCGATGATAAGCCAACAAAAACGGATCGGGAAAAGCGACTGGGAGTGAATCAAATGATGGGGGATGTTGCCTTTCCGCTCTCGGTAGCGGTTCTACTTGATATATTTTGCAAGTCGATCCCATCGCTGCGGAAAGCGGTTTTTTATCATTTCTTTTTCCGCCAACTCCATATCTTCATATTCAAATCCCGGCGATACCGCTTCACTGATTAAGCCGAATTCGCCGGTCTCCAGCTCGGTTGCTTTCCAGCAGCCTCCTCGGACAATTAATTGCAGTTGCTGGCCGTTATCAAGATCAGCGCCAAGTACTTTGGTCTCAAGCGTGCCGTCAGGATGCAGGATGAAATAAGTTAATGGGGAGCCGCCGTGAAAGTAATGGATGATGTCCGATTTATTCTTGTGCAAGTAACCTATCGGGCTGTCGTCAGTCAGCATGTAAAAAATAGAGCTCAGCAAGCCTCTCGATTTCGAACCGGGGGCTATGTCGGCTTTCAGCTCGGAACTGTAGGTCCTGGAAAAATAGCCGCCCTCAATATGCGGAGCCAATGACAGCTTGTCGATGAGTTGTCGCTTGTTCATGTCATTCTACCTGATGCAAATGGTAATGAGGCGGTGAAAGTGTTGCCGGCTAACAGGAAAAAATTAGCAGAGGGAGGATTATGCGGTGTTGTAAAGACGGCCGATTGACCGCCTTTACAAGGGGAGTTGATGTCTCGGCAGTCGATTCGGGACTGTCGATGGGCATCAATTAATTGGGCATCGCTGATAATTTTTGTTGAACTTGAGCCGTGACGTCAATTTGTTCGCTGGCATAAATAACGCCATCGGTCAGCAATAAATCAAAGCTTTGATCTTTAGCTATGCCGCGAATAACTTCAACGATACGGCTTTGCAATTTACCCAATTCTTCATTACGACGGACATTAAAGTCTTCGCTGAATTCTTGTTGGGCTCTTTTTGCGTCTCTTTTCTTGTTCAGAATATCTTTTTCCATGTTGGCGCGGGCCGACTCGCCCATCACAGCCGCATCACGGGCCATTTTTTCATCCATGCTTTGAATTTCTTTTTGTTGCGCGACTAATTGCTTATCGCGCGGCGAAAATTCTTGTTCCAGACGTTTTTTAGCTTTTTCGGCTTGGGGGGCTTTTTCAAGAACGGCGGGGATATTGACAAAGCCAATCTTTAATTCGGCAAAGCTCACATTAGTAATCAGTAACAGTCCTAAAAATAGGGCGATTTTCATTTTCATCGTTAAACAGGTCTCGGGTTGTAGTGAAATAAATAGGAAATAGAAAAACTTGGAAGTTTTGCTGGATTATAAGGGGGGGAAGCTTATTAAACAAAAGATTTGCACAAATTGTCTTGTAATCTTTAATTTTATCCCGATAAAATTTTTAATTAGGCGGGATGTATTAAGCTAATGGGCGACAGTCCGGTCGCCCGGCGGTTTATCGTTTGTTCAAATGATTCATTAGCCGCCTGCCTGACTGGCGCACTTTATACACAGGCTGGAATAAGGCACGGCTTTCAATCGCTGTTCGCTGATCGGCTTGCCGCAGACTTGACACAGTCCGTACTGGCCTTTATCTATTCTGGCGATAGCTTGCTTGACCAAAGCCATTTCCGTTCTGGCCGCATTGCCTAAATTATCCAGCACTTCGTCATTTTCCGCTTGGGTAGCCTGTTCTTCAAAGTCTTTGTCTAAAGGCTCTTTGACATCATGAGTGATTTTAGCCAGCCGATCGTCAAGATCTTCGAGCATTTCAATTAAACTATCGCGCACTTCTTTATATTCTTTCATGACAAATCCCTCTTGTTGGTTCGGCCTGTATGTACTTGAATCTTGCTTTATAATAAAACTCAATTTCAAGACATTTATAATCCAAACATCCTAACACCCCTCATGCAAAATGCAATCAATCAGCTTTTAGATTCAGCCAATCAGGTCATTCTCGGCAAACCCAGGCAGGTTCGGCTCGCGCTTTGCTGCCTGTTGGCTCGCGGCCACCTGTTGATAGAAGATATTCCCGGCGTCGGCAAAACCACGCTGTCTCATACCCTGGCAAAACTGCTGGGTTTAAATTATCAGCGGATTCAGTTCACCAGCGACATTTTGCCTGCCGACATCATCGGCGCTTCCGTTTTTGATGCTAAAAATCACGCGTTTAAATTCCATCCCGGCCCGATTTTTAACCAGATGGTGCTGGCGGATGAAATCAACCGCGCCACGCCCAAGGCGCAAAGCGCTTTGCTGGAAGCCATGGAAGAGCATCAGGTGACGGTGGAGGGCAAAACCTATCCGCTGCCCCAGCCTTTTTTCGTGATCGCCACGCAAAACCCCTCCCATCAAATAGGCACCTTTCCGTTGCCCGAGTCGCAACTGGATCGTTTTTTAATGCGCATCGAGCTGGGCTATCCCGATCATCAGGCGGAAAGACAATTGCTTGCAGGGCAAAGCAGGCGCAGTCTGTGCGAATCGCTGTCCGTGCAGTTGCCGCCGGAACAATTGCAACGGATACAGCAGGGGGTTACTCAGGTTTATGCATCAAGCGCTTTGCTCGATTATTGCCAGGGCATCATTAACTTTACCCGCGAGTCGTCCGAGTATCACTGCGGCTTGTCGCCCAGAGCCGGTTTGGCGCTGCTGACTGCGGCCAAAGCCTGGGCGTTTATGGATCAGCGCGATGCGGTTATTCCGGAAGATCTGCAAGCGGTGCTGGCGGCGGTCGCGGGGCATCGGCTGCGGGCTGGCAACACGCAGTCGGAAGCCATCGTCGCGCCGATTTTAGCTAACGTCGCCATCCATTGAACTTAAAAGAACGCTTTAGGCTCAGCCGCTTTGTTTCAGGCGAAAAAGCGGTCGATGCGCCGGTCGTTTTAAATCACCGGCGCATCTTTATCTTGCCCACGCAACGGGGCTTGGGCTTTGTGTTGCTGATTACCGTCCTGTTGCTGATTGCCTTTGTTTATAACAATAACCTGGCTTATCTGCTGGGCTTTTTACTGGCGAGTATTTTTTTCGTCACCATCTTGCACAGCTACAAAGCCTTAGCCGGTCTGACGGTGCAAAAATGCCGGACTAAAGCCGTGTTCGCAGGCGAAGCCGCCGGGTTCGAGATCCGTATCGACAACCCCGCCGATGTGGAACGCCGCCAATTACAGCTTGCACTGCAAGACGCTCAAAGCCTGGCTATGACGCCGCACAGCACCGGGCATGTGACGCTGTACTCGACAACCCAAACCAGAGGCTGGCACCGAGCGGGGACGGTCACGCTGTCCAGCACTTATCCGCTGGGCTTGTTTCGCGCCTGGTCGCCGATTCGCTTCGAGCTTAAGGCCTTGGTTTACCCGAAGCCCGCGCCTCTTGAAACAGCTTTTCCCAAAACATCATCCGCGGAAGCCCAACAGGGATTTAACAGCAAGGGCGGCGATGACTTTTACGGCTTGCAGGAATACCAGTCCGGCGATTCCATCAAACATATACACTGGAAGGCGTTTGCCAAGGGCTTGGGCGTATTTAGCAAACAATACGGCGGCGAACAGTCATTAGAGGAGGTTTGGCTGGATTACGAACATGCGCCCGGACATAATATTGAAGAGCGATTAAGTCAACTGTGCCGTTGGGTAGTCGATGCGGAGCAAGCCGGAATCCGTTACGGCTTTGCATTGCCTGGATTAAAACTGCCGCCCGATAACGGCTTGGCGCATTATCGAAAATGCCTGGAAGCGCTGGCGCTGTTTTGATAATCGATGTTAGGTAATCTTATCGTTCCCACGCTCCGGCGTGGGAACGCCGTAGTAGACGCTCCAGCGTCCCGCAACGCTGGAGTGTTGCAGACTGAATTCCCACGCCGGAGCGTGGGAACTATAAGAAACGATTGTTTTTCTTCGTGTCCTTCGTGTCTTCGTGGTGAATTCTTTAATTTTTTCTAAAAACGAATACTTTCACAGCCTCCGGAGCGTGGGAACTATAAGAGAAACGATTATGGCGTTGCTGGGGCCGGACGGGTTTGCAACCCCCGTCGTCCAGTCGCAGTGCTTTTCAGTCCAAGCCGGACGAGGAATGTTGTTCCGTTCGAAACGTTGCAAGTCAGACCTTCCAGGTTTTAAAAACCTGGAAGGTCTGCATATCGGATAAGGGGCTGTCCAAATGACGACACCTCGCAGATACTTGCGTACAACAATCTCCCTATCTTTACAGTCGTTCGTGAACTTCACGCCTTCATGGTAAAAAAACTAAACCTATGAAACCGGAACTCGATAAAAACATTTTAATCTTTCTGCTGTCCGGCATCGGGCTGATTGTTTTTCCGCATGTTTATCATATCCCCCCAATAATCTTCGGCTTTTTTTGCCTGCTGCTCAGCTGGCGTTTTATCGGGGTCTGGAAACCCAACCGGCTGCCCGGCAAACTGATTATCCTGTTACTGACGGTCTGCGCAATCGCCCTGCTGTACAGCCAACATCAAGGCCTGTTCGGGCGCGATGCCGGCACCCATCTGTTTATTACCGCATTGGGACTCAAACTGTTGGAGATTAAAAAACAGCGCGATCTTTACCTGATTAGTTATCTGGCTTTTATCGTCGCGGCCTCCCAGTTTTTATACGAGCAAAGCATACTGATGGCGGCTTATATCCTGCTGGTCTGCTGCGTGCTGTTGGCGACGCTGGTTTGCATCAACAGCCGCAACGTGCAAACACTGGCGGCCTTGAAAACAGCCGTCCTTATCACCGTTCAGGCGCTGCCGATTGCGGTGGCCTTGTTTATTTTATTTCCCCGCATTGAAGCGCCAAAATGGCTGTTGTTCAATGCACAACATCAAACACGGACCGGTTTAAGCGACAGCATGGAACCGGGCTCGATCAGCGAGCTGGGCACTTCTTACGAACGGGTGTTCAGGGTGAAGTTTTCAGGAGCCGTTCCGCCGCCCGGACAACGCTACTGGCGCGGCCCGGTGCTGTCTCATACCGACGGCAAACGCTGGACTCAGGAGGCTTTCCAAAAGCCCTTGGTCAAATCCGTCGTTACCGGCAGGCCTTATCAATACACGCTCCTGATGGAGCCGCAGGATAAAAACTGGGTTTTTGCGCTGGATATGCCCCAAGAGTTTTCCGCGCCTTTATCCCGGAATGCCGCTTACCAGCTGATAACTTCAGAAAACCCCGATAAACGCGCCGAATATAAAGTGACCTCCTATACCGACTACAATACCGGCCCGATCAGTCCGGGCGAGTATAAAGCCGCTACCCAGTTGCCCGGCGAGCCGTCGGATAAAATCAAACAACTGGTCGCTCAACTACACGGCTTTGACAGCGGTCCGGACAACTTTATCAGCCAACTGCTACAGCATTTCCGGGTGGAAGATTTTCATTACACCTTAAGCCCGCCGGTGTTGGAAGAAAACCCGATTGAAAACTTTCTATTCAAAACCCGTTACGGATTTTGCAGCCATTACGCCGCCGCCTTCGTTTATTTAATGCGCGTTGCGCATATTCCGGCGCGCGTCGTTACCGGTTATCAGGGCGGCGAACAGAACACAGTCGGCGATTTTCTGGAGATAAGACAAGCCGACGCCCATGCCTGGGCCGAAGTCTGGCTGGACAACCGCGGTTGGGTTCGCGTCGATCCGACAGCCGCCATCGCGCCGGAGAGAATCGAAGCGGAGCTTGGCGCAGATAGGCAAACCGCCTACGCTATCGCAACCCTAAAGATACCGGCTTACAGTTGGCTAAAACAGGCCGGGCAACTGTGGAGCAGCGTCGATTATAACTGGCAACGCTGGGTCATCAATTACGATAACAAGAACCAGTCCAGGTTCCTGTCGTCATTCGGCATCAATGACATCAAGACCCTGATGTACTGGATGATTGCGGTCATCGCATCGATAACGGCAGTGCTTTGCTGGTTTTTGCTCTATCAAAAGCCGAAAACCAACGATAAAGCGTTGCTGATCTATAAGCGGTTTTGTAACAAGCTTGCCAGGCGCGAGCTGTTCAGAAGTTCCGGCGAGGGCGTTAAGGATTTTGCCGAAAGGGCCAAACTAAAACTGCCCGAGCAGGCCGCCGACATCGATCGAATCACCGCCGTCTTTATCAAGTTGCGCTACGGCCGTATTGCAAGCGGCGAGGATTTGCAGCAGCTCAAGACCCTGGTTGGATTGTTTAGAGCCTGATCGCCGCCTATTCCAGCCCACCCGCAACGCGATCGGCGGTCGCAACGTCATCTTGAAATGACGGCAGAGTAAGTATGTGATTACAATATCGGTAAATAGGCTTAGGAATGTGTACGAAATAACGTGGGCAAGTTGCTAGGAGCCGGAGTGCGGGCTTCGCCTGCAAGCGCAAGCGAAGCGTGCATTCCCTTTGAAAATAGTTGTTCACGTTATTTCATGCAGATTCCCCACAAAGAAAAAGGATGGTTCTTTGCCCTGAAAGACGAGCCAACATTGGCTATAACCGTAAATTTCCTGCGCACCCGGAAACCATCCTTACTATTCGCTATGCGTTTTTGTTTTCAATTACTGGTTTGGGTATTAGGCTTGTCGCTGAGCGTCTCCGCCTGGGGCAACGATCTCGTTATTTCACGCGCCTTTCTGGTAGACCGCGCCGGCGACTTGTCGATCGATCAAGTTATTCAGGCCGATTTTCAGCCTGTCGGCCCCCTGCTGTCCAAGGGCTACACCGATGCCGTGCATTGGCTGCGGCTGAGCGTAACCGCGCCGGATCAGGGCGACACCGTCGAATTGCGCATCCGGCCCACCTTTCTCGACGAAGTGCGCCTCTTCGAACCCGACCCTGCCAGTCCTGGCGGCTGGAATACGCGCGTTACCGGCGACCGCTACAGTTATCAGGATCGCGACCGCGCGGCCGCGACCCTGGCGTTTGTGGTTCGTCCGCAAGCGCCGCAGACGGTCTATTACCTGCGTCTCAAAACCAGCAGCGCCTCCCTTTTGCATGTCGAGGCGCTGGCGTCTCGCGTGGCCCAGATCGAGGACATGAAACTCCTCGGCATTCAGGTGCTGTACCTTGGCGTCATGCTCTGGCTGCTGTCCTGGGCGGTGCATGATTACGCTAACCAACGCCAAGCGATAACGGGCTTGTTTATGATGTGCCAGCTGGTTCATATTCTTTATGACCTTGCCACTATGGGCTACCTCGCGCCTTTTTTGCCGACGCAATCCGCGCCGATCGGCGACCTGGCGACCAGTCTGCTGGTTGTTGCCGCGACTCTTTTCGGCATATTGTTTCATCGGAGGCTATTGCGATTGTACATGCCGCCTAAGTTACTCATGCTCGGGATGGACGTATTGATAGGACTCGCGGTGCTGGATATGGCCCTCATAGCCGGAGGACTGCCGCGTCCGGCTTTACAGGCTAATGCCGTATCGGTTCTGGTGATTCCTTTGCTGTTTTTGGCAGTGGCGTTTAGCGCACGCCGGGAGGGCATGCCAAGCCGGTTCATGCTACGCATCTTTTACAGTCTGGTGGTGTTACCCATGATGGTTTCCCTGCTGTCCATCCTCAGTTGGATTAAGGCCGGCGAGTGGTTGCTGCATGCGCCGCACATACATGGCCTGATTTCCAGCGGGCTGATATTCCTGATGCTGCACCTGCGTTCGCGACAACTTTTTCGGGAAGGCCAACAAGCCGGCCTGGCGCTGGAACTCACGCAACAGCATCTACACCTGGAACGCGCGCAAAAAGAAGAACAGGGACGCTTCATGGTGATGCTGACCCATGAACTCAAAACCCCCATGTCCGTCGTGCGCCTGTCGCTGGACGCCATGAAAGTGACAGGCCCGCTCAAGCAGCACGCCGACCGCGCTCTCGAAGACATGAACGGCATCGTCGAGCTCTGCCGGCAGGTAGACCAGTTGGAGCAGCGCCAGTTGATCATTAGGGCGCAGCCCTGCCGAATGGATGACATCCTCAACGATTTAAAACAAAACAGTTGGGCGCCCGCCCGGCTCCAGGTCAGCATAGATACCTTGCCTGAAATTAACACCGACCCGCAGTTGCTGCGCATTGTCCTGGGTAACCTCATCAACAATGCCATCAAATACGCAGCGCCCGCTACCGATATCGAGATGACCGCCATAGTCGGGCACAGACAGTCAAGACTTGGCGTCTTCATCACCATCCAAAACCAGCCCGGTACAGCGGGATTTCCAGACCCGGAACAGGTATTTCAAAAGTACTACCGCAGTCCCGGCGCGTACGGCAAAACCGGCTCCGGGCTTGGTCTCTATCTGGTTCATAGCGTTACGGAACTGCTCGGCGGCGTGATCGCTTACGATGCGCCGCAAGACAAAATCAGATTCTCTCTATGGCTGCCCTACTGAACCAACTGAGCTTGTCGAGCGGCTATTTTTTGCCCGGATTATAATGAAAAATAGGCCGACTTGGCGGGGGGCGGCGAGTATATCCGCCTGCATAATCCGGCACGGGCGGCAAGCTTTGTTAAGGAGTTCTTTGACTGGCTTACGAGAGCCACGGGGTTAGGCGCTGCCCCTATCGGGATTACATCGTGTCTTTAGAAGGCTTCGTTGATGTCATCCACGTTTTGCACGGAGCACGGAATTATGAGGCGCTATTGTTTCCAGATGAGTTAGATCCGGAATAAGCCAGTTCGCGTGGTAAGTAATCGGGCTAAAGTTTTCGGGTATATTGGAGTGCAAGCTCTGCTTGCAAAGCAGGCAAAGCCTGCACTCCGGCTTTAAACAAGAGCTGGAAACTTATATTCAGGCACTTAGCGAGAAACGGCGTTTAACGCTAGTCAACCCGTTCCACATCAAACACCGTGCCGCGAACCGCGATGACTTTTACCTTGGTGCTAATATCGCAATCTTCGCCGTGAACTTTCCAGATCGAATCGTCGACTTTGATTTTACCTTCCCCGTTTTCTATCGGCTTGTACAGGCTAAAGACGCGGCCGATGTATTGTTGGCCGCGTTTGTTCAACAAGGGATGGTCGGTGGCGATGGGATGTTGTTTGCCGTAAAGCTTCCATGCGGTGATAAAAACAACAGACAGCACCGAAAAAATCGATACCTGCAATTTTATGTCGAGTACAGGTATCAGCAATAGCAGGCAGCCGGTGACAAAACCTGATGCCGCCATCCACAGGAAGAAGAATCCGGGGGCCAGCAGTTCGACGACTAACAGAATCAAGGCTAATAGCCACCAGTTCCAAAAAACAATCTCCAACTCAGTCATGTCAGCTCTTTTTGGTCATGGCTTCTTTGGCCAGCTCGCCAATGCCGCCGAGGGCTCCGATCACACTCGATGAATCCAGCGGCATGAAAACCAGTTTGCTGTTGCCTGAGGCGCCTATATCTTTCAACGCCTCGATGTATTTTTGCGCGACGAAATAGTTAATGGCCTGGACGTCGCCTTTGCTGATCGCTTCGGACACCATCAATGTCGCTCTGGCTTCGGCCTGAGCCAGACGTTCGCGGGCGTCGGCATCGCGGTAAGAGGCTTCTTTGCGGCCTTCCGCTTCCAGAATCGCCGCCTGCTGCGCGCCTTCCGCGCGTAAGATTTCGGATTGCCGCAAGCCTTCGGCTTCAAGAATGGAGGCGCGTTTCAAGCGTTCGGCCTTCATTTGTCGGCCCATCGCTTCAACCAAATCTTTGGGCGGGGCGATGTCTTTTATTTCGATGCGGGTGACTTTGATGCCCCACGGCGTGGTGGCATCGTCGACAACGGACAGCAGCCGGGCATTGATGTCATCACGGCGCGACAGCAATTCGTCCAGATCCATCGAGCCCATGACGGTACGGATATTAGTCATCACCAGATTCAAAATCGCCCAACCCAGCTGGCTGACTTCATAAGCGGCCTTGGCGGCATCCATGACTTGGTAGAAAATCACCCCGTCCACGGTCACCATCGCGTTATCTTTGGTAATGACTTCCTGAGACGGCACGTCCATCACCTGTTCCATCATCACCATCTTTTTGCCGATGCGGTCGATAATCGGCACGATAATGTTCAAGCCCGGCGTCAGCGTATTGGTATATTTGCCGAAGCGCTCTACGGTGTATTCCATGCCCTGGGGAACCGACTTGACGCTCATAAAAACGATCAAGACCGCGAAAATCAATAATGCTAAAACAAAGCTACCCATAGAACCTCCTGATTTCTTATAAAAACTCTATAACTGAGAGTTTTTGACACGGAATGCGTCAACCTTCAACCACCTGGAAATCTTGTTTTATTAGCCGGCTTAAAAAAGCAATGCTAACAATTAAAGTAAAACCGTTAAAATAACAGCGTGCGTGTTGCAAACGGCCGCCCAACTAATAATAATATAAATCTATCTAAATGTAAGTTAACGAGTAATTATAATGCTGATAACCGCCGCCTTTCACACTGGGATCTGGACCCTGCTTTTTTTTATAGTCGGAATGATTAAGCCGAAATGGCCGTTATTCTTTTTGAAAAAACCTGACCGCTTTTTAGTCCTGATTATATCGACCGTCTTGTTTATGGTTTCCGCTACGCTTTATGGCGAAGGCAACCGGCAAAGAGCTTTAGAGGAAAAAACGTCTAAAGAAACGGTATCCAAAATCCTCGACCCGTCTTCCGCGCCGGTGCCTGTACCTGACGTTCCCGCGGCCAAACCAACCGCTCCGAAGAATTAATACCGGTACGCCAACGGCTTGGATATTGCCGGCCGCAGCGTGATAAAAATCGCAGGGGCGACAGGCCTGATAACATTATTCAAAGCTTTTGCCGCACAGGCTTTGGGTCTGGCGCTTATCCTCGTTCTGGCCCGAATGTCGCCTGCGCTGTTTCACGGCGCATGGCGTTTGGCGCTGGTACAAGGCGTTGCCGCCGCCTTGTGGTCAAGCGTATTGCGCCAGCCGTACTGGTGGCTGCCGATTCATTTACTGTTTTTGCCTACGGCCATAGCCATGCTCACTTTGCAACTGCCTTCCTGGTTGTATCTGCTGACCGTGTTGCTGCTGGCGCTGGTGTTTTGGGGCACGGTCAAGGGCGATGTGCCGCTGTTTTTATCCTCTTCTGCTGTAGCCGATGCGCTAGCGGCCATTGTCGAACGGGAAAATGCCAATGGCTTTGCCGATCTTGGCTCCGGAATAGGCTCAGTGGCCGTGCCGCTGGCGCAGCATCCTGCGCTCAAGGTCGATGCCTGGGAACGTGCGCCGCTACCGTGGCTCATTACTGCTTGGCGCTGCCGCAAACTGCCGAATGCGAAGGTGAAACGCGCCAGTTTATGGGACTGCAACCTGGCGCGTTATGAGCTGGTGTTTGCGTTTCTTTCCCCGGCGGTTATGGCGGAGCTGGGCGAGAAAGTCAGGCGTGAAATGCGTCCCGGCAGTTTGTTTATCTCTTCATCTTTTCCGATACCGGATTGGCAGCCTGAATCGATCGTACAGATTGAAGACCGGCGCAGGACTCAGCTTTTTTGTTACCGGGTATGTAACGCCTCATTACCTTCAGGCGGTTAACAATTTTTTATTCACCACGAAGACACGAAGGACACGAAGAGTTTATTTCTTCGTGTCCTTCGTGTCTTCGTGGTGATAGCTTTTAAGCATTTACCTGATATAGCCTCTCAGGCTTTCAGGTATTTCCACCAAAACCAGCTTTGCACATGCAAATAATTGCGTATCGGCGTTTTAACCAGCAGCAACAATAAACCGATTGAATATAAGCACCAAACCGCCGCCCACTCGTTGGGATTAGTGGTGCTCAGCCAAGCCAGCAACGGCCCGGTAATAATATGGTAGGCGGTCATTTTCCACGAGCCGTAGAAAATAGGCATGATAAAGGCCGCGACAACGTACATATTGAACAACACCAGATTGGCCGTGGCGGGTATTTCCCAGGCGATATGCCAGTCGCCGGACGTAGAGCAGATCCGCCTGCCGCAAAACGGCACATTGAACGATTCGGCATATTGGCTGAACAGGATAAACCGGGTTTTGACCTCGTAACAGAACGGCGCCCATTCGAACGGATACAGGCGTATCAGCAAGCAGACCGTGGTCACCAGGCAGATAAAATAAACCGATGCGGAAATCTTGTCCCTGACTTTTTCGGGGATAAAATACATCGACACCGCGTTGACGAAAAACGGCTGGAACGCGATATGGATATAGCCCAACAAGGTCGCCACCTGATTGCCGGGATTGGCGCAATCGTCGATCACCGTATAGGTATAGGCCTGCAAGGCTTCCATAAGCGAAAAGAAGCCCAAGGCATAACACAGCGGAGCCGGTTCTTTTTTATAGTAGAAATAAGCGGTGCTCGATAATCCGATGGCCGCTAATACAGTTGACGCTTCCCCACTCCAGCACATAGTTTTTCCGTTATTTTGTTAAATCTGAAGCTAGATAGCTTGGTTCGTTTGATTATCCCGGTACAAAGGGGGCAAGCGTTGCTTTACCAAGCTCAAACCCCCGCAATAAAGCCCACCGCCTCAATACCCGCAATCGCGCAACGCTCGTCCTGATCGGAAATATCGCCGCTGATGCCGACAGCGCCGATCAGGTTGTTTTTGGTGTCGCGAATCAGCACGCCGCCCGGAACCGGCATTATTTTTCCATCCGCCATGTTTAACAGGGCATTCATAAAGTCGGGCCTCTTTTCCGCCACGCCGGCCAGGCTGCGTGACGATATGCCCATGCTGACCGCGCCCCAGGCTTTTGCGGTGGCAATCTGCTCCCTGATCATCGTTGCGCCGTCTTCCCGTTGCATGGCTTTTAAATGTCCCGCCGCATCCAGAACGACCACGGTAATCGGTTCCATGTTGAGTTTACGGGCCTTGTTGGTTGCGGTATTTATTATAAGATTAGCTTTTTCGAGTGTGAGTGATTTCATCTAGGGTTCTCTTCTTGTTGAAGGTTTTATTATTTTAATAGCGGCATCAGTTGCCGCGATACTTTATCTGCAATGACCGGCTGCCCGTTGGCATTGGGATGCAGCCCGTCTTGTTGCATCATGTCCTTGGTCAGGGCGACATCTTCCATGATAAAAGGCACATACGGGACGCCCAGTTCCGTAGCTAATTGCGGGTAAATATTATAAAAAAGATCGGTATAGCGCTTGCCGTAATTGGGGGGAATTTTCATGCTCAGCAACAAAACTTTTGCTCCGGCTTGCCGGGCGCGATGGGCAATTTCGGCAAGATTGCTTTTTATCAGCTCCGGCGGCAAACCGCGCAGGCCGTCATTAGCGCCCAGCTCAATGATGACGACATCCGGCTTGTCCAGCGTTAAAGCCTGGTCTATCCGCGCCAAGCCGCCGGCCGTAGTATCGCCGCTGATGCTTTCGTTGTGGATAATATGGCCCTTGTCTTTTTCATTCAGTTTTTGCTGCAATAACGTCACCCAGCCTTGCGAAACTTCAATTCCGTAACCGGCACTGATACTATCTCCCAAGACAACAATGGATTTGGCCGCAGCGGCCATCGACATTAACGAAATAATCACGGCAAGTAAAAATCGGCTCATTATGCAAACTCAATCATTGAACAACATTAATATTATCGTAGCGGAAAACCTGAGTAAATCGGTAGCCACGCCCGATGGAATATTGCATATCTTGTCATCCATAGATTTGATAATCAAATCCGGCGAGAGTATTGCCATCGTCGGCGAATCCGGTTCAGGAAAATCCACCTTAATCGGTCTGCTGGCCGGACTGGACACGCCGACTTCCGGGGCTATCCATTTGAATGGAAAATCATTAACCGCGATGAACGAAGACGGCAGGGCGGCGATACGCAATGAGCTGATAGGCTTTGTGTTCCAGTCCTTTCAATTGCTGCCGGGATTGACCGCGCTGGAAAACGTGATGCTGCCGCTGGAATTAAGCGGCGATAAAAACGCCAAGGTTTCGGCTACCGCACTATTGGACAGGGTCGGTCTTTCGCACCGTTTATCGCATACCCCGCAAAAACTTTCCGGCGGCGAGCAGCAGCGCGTGGCCCTGGCCAGAGCCTTTGTGACCAGACCCGCGATTTTGTTTGCCGACGAGCCGACCGGCAATCTGGACAGCAAAACCGGTGCGCATATTATTGATTTGCTGTTCGAGCTTAATCTGGAAAACAAGACGACGTTAATTCTGGTGACGCACGACCAAGCCCTGGCGGCCCGCTGCCGGCGCACCATTAAACTGGATTCGGGGCGCGTAGTCGCTAATTGACATTAATTTTTTTTGACGGGATGTCGCGTGGAGGTATTAATGCTTGACCGCAAAAATACCCTTTAATATTATTCAATGGTATTTTTAATGGGAATTAAAGCTATGCAACAAAAAAACACCAGTGTCACCATTGGCGCGCACTTTGAACAGTTCATTGCACAACAAATTCATGACGGGCGCTATGGATCGGCAAGTGAAACCGTTCGCGCAGGCTTACGGCTGTTGGAAGAACGCGAATTAAAAATAGCGGCTTTACAAAAAGCACTTATAGAGGGTGAACAGAGCGGACGGGCGAATTACTCGTTGCAAAGCCTAATAAACGATCTTGACCAAGAAAGCGCTAACTAATGGCTTTGATGGGGGCGAATTACAACAGGTTAGTTACGGCGTTGATGGATCCCGTTGCTTATCCATCCTACAAATGACGCTTGATTAAGGGCTGAAATAGGATGGATAAGCGCAACACATCCACTGAATTAGTTACGACCAAGCCGGGTTTTGTTCTTACGCATAAGGCCGAATCAGACCTCAAATCTATCGGTAGATATACACAAAACACATGGGGCGTCCGACAAAGGAACAACTATTTAAGCGCAATTGATAAGGGCTTCCATGCTTTGGCTGCGACCCCATGAAAGGACAAGATTACGGGGCAATACGGGATGGCTATCGCAAATATCAAATAGGTAAGCATGTCATTTTCTTTCATGAAATTGATGCCGACCTCATCGAGATAGTTCGCATTCTCCATCAACGAATGGATATAGAACTGCAATTATCAGACGCCACATAACCTTGATTTATGGTGCCGGCAGATCGTTGAATTCCAATTTTATAGGCACACTTATGACACGTTTTAATTTGGCATTGCGGCTGTTATGGCGCGACAGCCGTTCCGGCGAGTTAACCATACTGATACTGGCCTTGATCATTGCAATCACCAGCTCGACCGCCATAGCGCTGTTTGCAGACCGCCTGCAACGCACCATGACCACGCAGGCGGCGGAATTTATGGCGGCCGATTTGGTGATCGCAAGCCCGGCCGCGATTCCGGCCGAATGGCTGTCCAAGGCAACGCAACTCAATCTCGCTCAAGCGCAAACCGTTGAATTTTCCAGCGTGTTGATTGAGCATGACGCGCTGTTGCTGGCCGGCGTTAAAGCGGTCAGTTCCGCTTATCCGTTGCGCGGTTTTTTAAAAACCGCTACCGCATCGACTGAAACCGTCGAACACAGCGGCCCGAAACCCGGAACCGCCTGGGTTGAAAAGCGCGTCCTGTCGATGCTTAAACTTAACCTCGGCGATGCGGCGCAGGTCGGAGAAAAAAAACTCGCCATCACCAACATCATTACTTACGAACCCGACAAACGCGGCGATTTTTACAGCTTTTCGCCGCGGGTGATGATTAATGCGGACGATTTGCAGGCTACCGGCATTTTGCAGCCGGGCAGTCGCGTGCATTATTTCTTTCAATTCAGTGGCGACAGCAAAGCGTTAAGCGAATTCAATCGCTGGATCAAGCCGCAGTTGAATCCGTCCCAGCGCATCATGGATATACATGAAGACCGCCCGGAGCTGGGTTCGGCGCTGGAACGCGCCGAACGCTATCTGGGCTTATCCAGCATTATCGTTATTTTGATTTCCGGCGTGGCGATTGCGATGGCGACCCGTCGCTATACCGAACGGCACTTTAACGCCACCGCCATCCTGCGCTGCTTGGGCTGTAAACAGAACGAAATACTCTGGCTTTACGGCAGTCAGTTTGTCGTGTTGGGCTTATCAGCCAGCGCGATAGGGTGCCTGCTGGGCTGGTTTGCGCAGCAAGCGTTGTTCCATTTATTGAGATCGCTGTTGCCTCAACAGGTCGCCGATCCCGGTTTGTTGGCGGTTTTTTTCGGCTTTATCATCGGTATGGCTATTTTATTGGGTTTCGCGCTGCCGCCGATATTGCGCCTTAAAAAAGTGTCGCCGCTCAGAGTATTGCGCCGCGAACTGGAACCTTTGCCGAGCAGCGCGTGGCTGATTTACGGTTTGGCCATCGCCATTATCGGCGTATTGATCTGGCGCTATACCGATGATCTTAAAATGACCGCGACCATTATCGGCGTCGGCTTGAGTTCCTTGCTGGTGCTCGGACTGCTGGTTTATGCCTTGCTGAATTTTAGCCGAAGGCTGTTGCCGCATCTTGGCTTGACCTGGCGCTTCGGCTTGCAGGGCTTGTTAAAAAACAGCCGCGGCAGCGTCGGCCAAATACTGGCGTTTTCCATTACGCTGGTGGCGATGGTGCTCAGTTTTACCGTGCGCACCGATTTAATCGATGATTGGCACAAACAGTTGCCCGCCAATGCGCCCAATCATTTCGCGCTGAATATTTTCCCCGATCAGCAACAAAACTTTCAGCAAGACCTGCAACAGCAACAAATCAGCGGCAGCCGGTTTTATCCTGTGGTCAGGGGCCGTCTGGTCGCCATCAACAACACCCCGGTGCAACAAATCGTCAGCAAAGATTCAGCGGGCGAAAATGCCACGCATCGCGAATTGAGCCTGACTTGGACCAAGGATTTGCCTGCGGATAATAAAATCACCGCCGGGAATTGGTGGCAGGATACGCAAACCGGTCAGGTTTCCGTCGAACAGAAATTAGCCAAAAGCCTGAAAATAAAGCTGGGCGACCTGTTGACCTTTACCGTCGGCAGCCGGCAGTTTGCATCGACTGTTGTCAGCATCCGCGAACTGCAATGGGATACCATGAAGCCGAACTTTTACATGATTTTCTCGCCCGGCACGCTGGATGCTTTTCCCAGCACCTTTATCACCAGCTTTTATTTGCCCGAGAATCAAAAAGACTTTTTAAACGCGCTGGTCAAAAAATATCCCGGCACCACCCTTCTGGAAGTCGATTTAATCCTACGCCAGTTTAAAACCATACTGAGCCAATTGACCGAAGCGATCAATTACCTGCTGTATTTTGCGCTGCTGGCCGGATTCACGGTATTGTTCGCCGCCGTTTATGCGACGTTGGACAGCCGTATCCATGAGGGCGCGTTGATGCGGACGCTGGGCGCAAATCGCGCATTTTTAAGGAAAACCCACATCATCGAGTTTAGCCTGCTCGGGCTGATTTCCGGCCTGTTAGCGGTCGTCATCTCGGAAGTCATGCTCTATGCGCTGTACACCTATGTCATGCACATAGAGTACCGCGCTAATTTTTATTTATGGGCGATTGTGCCGCCAACCGGCGCGTTATTAGTGGGCTTGGCGGGCTGCTGGGGGGTCAGGAATGTAGCTAATAAAGCGCCGCTCCGGATTTTAAGGGCGCTATAACGCCAAGACTTGGCGGTTAGCGATAGTACTTATTGCTTGCAGAGCGTCGATCCTTTATTCTGAGGGCATTCATCAAACGCCAAGCGCTTATAGTGTTATGGTGTTCATTCTTTATTCATGAAAAATGAAGTATTCTGTAGGGAAACAACTTTACCAGAGGTAACTAAAATGAAAAAACTCACAACCAGCATCGTTTTAATTGGCAGCGCATTAATCTCAGGTTGTTATAGCCAAGGCGGATGGACGCCGACCGTTGACGCTTACAATGACCCTAATGCCTATCGAATCAACCAGGATATGGCCGAATGTAAAGATCTTGCCAGCCATGCCTCCGGGGGTACTGCAAAAGAAACAGCTATCGGTGCAGGCGTAGGCGGCTTAATCGGCGCGGCCGGCGGTGCGGCTATCGGTGCGATAACAGGCAGTCCCGGAACAGGCGCAGCGATAGGCGCGACCGTCGGCGGTATCGGCGGCGGCGCCAAACAGGGTTTCGAAGGCGAAGCGGGATACAAAAGGGCCTATTCCAACTGCATGAGAAATCGCGGGCATCGTGTAGTTAACTAAGCTACAGCAATTTCAACTTAAATTAGTGACTAACCATTAAAAGGTTATGTCATTTTTGTCAAAACAGCGGGTAGGGCGGGCGCGCCTTACCCGTTTTGGTTTTCGGTAAGTGCCTGAATATAAGTTTCCAGCTCTTGTTTAAAGCCGGAGTGCAGGCTTTGCCTGCTTTGCAAGCAGAGCTTGCACTCCAATATACCCAAAAACTTTAGCTCGATTACTTATTGCTTAGAGTTATCGGCACAGGGGGCGGCGGCGAATCGGCCAACTTTGAGGGTCATTGGGATTGGCTCAAAGACGCCGGGGTAAAGGCCGTTGAAATGAACGATGCCGATTGTATTGCACTGATGCGGCGCTTCATCGCGGACTCATTTCTGACATTGTAGTCAATCGGATTGCGGCTTATATTCAACCCCATTTGCTGGTTCCCAAGCTCCAGCTTCCGGTATACCCTCGCCACACAGGAGTATAACCATGCCCAGAAGCCGCACCGTGTCCCATGCGACCCCTGCCCACACTTCCTGACCGCAACAGTAAACTACTGGATGCCGTTATTTACCCGACCGGAAATCGTGAATATCATTCTGGACTCTTGGCGTTTTCTACAGCGGGATACGGACTTTCGACTCTACGGTTACGCCATCCTCGAAAATCATCTGCATCTTATCGCCGCTTCGGAAAATTTGAGCCATGACATGCAGCGTTTTAAATCCTACACAGCGAAACAAATCATCGCGCATCTGGAATAACGCCGCTCAGCTAAGCTGCTTGAGCTGCTGGCGTTTTTTAAACGCGCCCATAAGCAGGAAACCACCTATCAGGTTTGGGAAGAAGGCAATCATCCGCAAATCATCGAATCTGAGGTGGTTATGCGGCAGAAGCTGGATTACATTCATTACAATCCAGTCAAGCGGGGCTATGTGGATCAGCCGGAGCATTGGCGTTATTCCAGTGCGCGTAATTATGCCGGTCAGGAAGGGCTGATTGAAGTGATTCGATCATGGTGAGTTGCTCGGAAGCTCTAGCTTCGCGATACAGGTAGCCGGAGCTTGGGGACTAGCGTAATTGGGTATCAAGAAGAGGCTGTGCTAAACTCCCGGCATGAAAGTTAAAGATCTTATCGCCTTGATTGAGTCGGATGGCTGGCAGCTGGTGCGGCAAAGAGGAAGCCATCGCCAGTTCCATCATCCCATCAAGTCCGGTACGGTCACAATTGCTGGCAAGCCCAGTGTAGATGTCCCGCCCGAAACGTTTATCAGTGTTCTGAAACAAGCGGGTCTCAAGCAGTAGAGGTTTATATGCGTTATATGGTTGTTATTGAAGAAGGCCCGACAAGCTTTGGCGCCTATGTCCCCGATCTTCCGGGCTGTATAGCCGTAGGTGAGACATCCGAAGAGGCGCTGCAACTTATCCAGGAAGCTATCGAATTTCACATTGAGGGCCTTAAAGAAGAAGGTCAGTGCATACCGATGCCGCATTCTTCAAGTTCGTTCGTTGAGGTTTATTCCTGACATTCTGCTCAATATGACTGCGGCTTATACTCAACCCATCCACGGCGAATAGATCATCAATCATGATGCGCTAGGTGTTAAATCCTGAGTCTATCTTCCCCAATCTGCATGATAAAACGCGCATTTAATTTTTGTAGCAGTTGAAAAGTATTGATGAATTCAACGCCGAACTTCGAGCAAACATTAGGAATTTTGACTAATTTGCAGTTTTCTGCGACTAAAGTTTCTTGAGTGACAACGACAGCATTTAATACCTTTGCTTTAGCTATCAACCAAGGATCAGCTTTCCCAAGAAATCCTTCAATATTTCCAGGTTTCATATTTTTAAGTGCCGACGTGTGCTCAAGAATTTCAATAAATTGTTTTTGAGTTCCATCATCGGAAACATCGAGAAACTGATGTTTTCGATTTTTAACCCAAACTGAAAGTTCATCACCATAATCTTTCAGTTCATCATAAACCATGCTAACACTTCCCAGCTCCCCTGCTGTAAATTGACAATCCAACCAATCCCAGTAGCCCGGACAAAAATCCATTTGATAATAAAAGTTCTTAGCTTGAATATAGCTGTTTGAATCTAAAAGATAATTCAAATTCCTAGCTCCTTGGCATACTTAATAATATTGTTGGGCTTAATGCCTAGTAATTGACCTGCATCTCTAAGCAGAATACGACCACTCAACGCATCAGATACAATAGCTTTGGAAAATCGGTCGCTAATCTGAGAGTGCTTAGTAACATAATAGGTTGGCCCCCCGCTTCCACTACTGGGTTCACGATTTCGGTACTGCTCACGCTGATTATCAACAAATTTCTGATACGTTGGCAGAGAAATTTTACCCAAGGTCTGCGCACGCCGCGCAAGCACCCATTGACTAACATGAAAATGAGTTTCAAGCAGTGCTAAATTGTGTTGCCAAGAGTCGAAATTATCATTCCATTTAGCCAAAAATTCAGTTTCCGGCACTAAAAACTCAGCCGCCACAGCATTGCAAATAACTTCTTCCGGTCTATTGGTGTCTGGTGTGCTATCGGAAATTCCGCTTTTGCCCATCCAAATATGAGCCAACTCATGAATTAAAGTAAATAATTTGGCACCTGGAGAATCATTCTGATTTATAAAAATAACAGGAGCTATAGGGTCTGCAATAGCAAAACCGCGAAATTCCTTTACGGAAAGTGGTCGTGTGTGGTGCCCAACATCTGCTTGGCGCATAACCAATATTCCGATTTTCTCAATTTTACGAATCAAATCCCTAAAATAATCCTCCCAACTTCCCCGCTCAGGATGCACACCAAGTTCTAAATGAGTGCGCATGTTATGCACAATGTCTGCGACGGGTGTATTTACATCGCAACACGCAACAATGGGATTTTGTAATTCACCCTGTTCAATCAAGTACTCGGAGTACCAACTTTGCCGTTGCAAAATAATGCTGACGATATCCCGCAATTCAATACTTGGACTAATAACTCGATCACTAGAAATAGTCCGTAAATCAGGTAGTGGTAACGGTTCTACAGGTGGGTATCTAAGAAATAAATAGCCAAAAGGGATATGTGTTTTGTTAGAAAAAGATTGTGCTTGCTTAAAAGTTAATGGCTTCTCTCCCTTTTCCCATTGCTCCAATCTTTCTTCGCTGATAGCTAGTTTTTTCGCAAGCACAGATATACTTAACTGCGCTCTTTTACGAGCCCAGCTCAGAATATCAGGGTTAATCTTTGCATATGCCATAGCCATAAGTGGGTTATATCATTAATTACAATTTTGCCTGTTTAAGCCAAGCTTGATGCGTCAACATTGGTTGAAGTCTAGCATAAACCCTTTCAATGCTGATAGGCTATCATTCCCTTATTTCGCCACGTTACATACAGGCTACGAATAATGTATAGTTCCCACGCCGGGAATTGTGAAAAAATTCGTTTTGGCTTGGCTTGGCTTGGATAATATTTTCACAGTCTCTAAAATCTCCTCAAAAATTAAACGCCTTAGCCTTCCCCGTCTGCGCCTTAAACTTCTTCAACCAAGACTTCCCTGACAGTTTCTCAGCCAACGCCACAGCCAGATGCTGCGGATCAACACCCATGCCCTTGTTCCGCCCCAAGCCCTGCATACAAGACGGGCAATTGGTCAGGATGGTGGCTCTGCCTTGTTCCGGCATAGCTTCCGCCAACGATTCGCGTTTGCGATGCAGCATCGCGGCGGAGATGTCGGGACGGGACAACGACAGCGTCCCTGCCTCGGAGCAGCAATTGGGCACGGGCTGAACAGTGCCGAATCCGCCGAGCTGATCGAGCACGTCCAGCGCCTTGCCGTCCAGCGAGTCGTGGCACGGCGCGTGATACAGATAGCTCTCGCTGCCGCTGCCTGCCAATTGCAAGTCCCGCTCCAGCGCATAGCGGGCTATATCGACCAGCCTGCCGCCGAACAATTTGGCTGCTTCCATTTCATTGAGTCCTTCGCGGCAGGTTCCGCAAGTCACCACGCAGCCGTCGAATTCCAGATGGGTGAACATGTCCCGGATTTGATTGAGCAGGATGGTCACACGCAAGCCGTTTTGCGAATGCATTTCGGCCTGGCCGTTGGCATAGGCCGGAAACCCGCAGCACAAGAAAGGCGGCGGTAACACCACGCGGGTTTTCAAGCCCATCAGCACATGGATGGCGGCCATCGATATGTCGGACACCATGCGCTCGGAACCGCAGCCCGGAAAATAGAACACGGTGCGTTCGGCTTCCTGATCGGGCTCAAACACCAAAACCTGATCTTCCTTGCAGTTGGGCAGCAAATCGCGCAATGTCTTTGACGGCACGGTCGGCATCGGCGAGCTCAGCAATTGCAAGGGGTAATGTTTTGACGGGCCTTTTTTCGGTTGCAACGGCTTGGCTAATACCGCGCCCAGCTGCTGGCCTACAAAACCGGCCCGAAGCACGCCGAAACGGAAAACCTTATTGAAGGTCGGCGAGTCGCTGTGCAGATAGCGCAGCGTCATCTTGGTCGCCGCGGCCGTGTGCTTATAGCCCCAATCGGCCAGAATCCGGCGCTCCAGCACCGATACGTCGGCGGAATCGATGTCGACCGGACAAGGCTTGGCGCATTTGTGACAGGTCGTGCAATGATCGGATACTTCTTCCAGCCATTGCAGCAATTCGAATTTTGTCGAATATTCGCGCTGCGCATCGAACAGCAAGGCTTCGATAATCGCGCCGATCGCCAGGTTCTTGTTGCGCGGATGATAAAACAGGCTGCCCGCCGGATGAAACACGCCGCAATCGGGTTTGCATTTTCCGCAGCGCACGCAATGGGCGATTTTGTTCGCCAGCTCTTCCAGCTGGCCGTGGCGGAGGATGCGCGCTTCCAGTCCCAACAGGTTGAACGAGGGCGTGAAAATATGCTCCAGCACGGCGAAATCTTCGAGCTTGCCGGGGTTCATCAGCCCGGTCGGATCGACTTCGCTGCGATAGGCGCTCAGCGCCGCGATGCGCTCCGGTTCCAGGTACTTGAGCTTGGTGACGCCGATGCCGTGCTCGCCGGACACCACGCCGCCCAATTCGACCACCTTGAACATCACCTGATCGATGACTTCGCCCGAACGCTCCAGCATGTCCCGATCGTTGGACAGCACCGGCAAGTTGACATGCACGTTGCCGTCTCCGGCATGCATGTGGGTCGCCAGCACGATGCGCCGGTCGCGCACTTCCTGATGGGCAAGGTTCACGGCGGCGATAATCTTGGGAAAACCGCGCGCCAGTTCGGCGAAGTCCTTTTTGAACTTTTTGATGATCGACAGGCTGCGCAAAGTCTTTTCGTCGGCTGCCGTCAGCGCGTTTCTGGCGATTACATAAAGCTCCAGCGCCACATCGGCTCTGGCCGCAAACGAATCGGCATTGTCCTCAAGCGGAGGCTCGCGGAATAATGCCGCCGCCCGGTCCAGGAATTTCAGCTGGGCATAACACTCTTCCTGTACGTTGACCTCGTCGATAAAGCGGGCGAATTCGGCCAGCGTGTCCAGCGGAATGACCACGTCTTCATTCAGCTTGAAGGCGTTGGTGCGCCGTGCAATCGCGCCGAATTTCTTGCGGTCCGCCCAGTATCGCTCGGCTTCCGCCGCATCGTGGGCTTCAAAAAGTTCGCTGTTCGGGTACCGGTCCAGAATCGCGCGGATCTTGTCGATGCCTTGCTGCGCCTGGTCCAAAGAATGCCCCGCGACATCGATCAGCAGCACGGCTTTCGGTGTTTTGAATCGGCTCGATTTGACCTGGTAGTCGATCGCTCGCACATATTCGTCATCGAAATGTTCCAGCGCCACCAGCGTGTCCTCGCCTTGATCGGGAAACGGAAACGCTTTGGACAGCTCGACAATCACGCGGCTGGCTTCTTCCATGTCCTGGCCGAAAAACTCCAGACAAATGGTGCGCGTGGCTTCGAATTTCGGGTAAAGGATGAATTCCGCCGAGGTGATGAGGCCGTCGGTGCCTTCCTTTTGCAGGCCCGGAACGCCGCCCAAGGCCTTGTTGGTGATGTCTTTCCACAAGCCTTTCTTCCTGATCTCGCTGCCTTTCAAGACAATGGTTTTGATCGACTCGCCGCTGGTCATGTCCGCTACTTCGAAAGTCACGTCATCTTCCGGCAGGATTTTACGTAATTGGTGGTCGATCCTGCGCACTTCCCAACGCTTGCCGCCGGGCATCGCCATCCGCCAGGAAATCAGGTTGTCGATGCAGGTGCCCCAGCGCACCGCGCACTTGCCGCCCGCGTTTTCGGCTATGTTGCCGCCTATCGACGACGCCCAGGCGCTGGTCGGGTCGGTTGCAAACACCAAGCCCCGGCTGCTTGCATATTGGTGGGCTTTTTCGGTGATGACGCCGACTTCAACTTCAAGCACTTGGGCCATCGCGGTCTGCCCATCCCAAAGATTGAAGGCCATGTCCCGCGTGCCGCGAATACGGTCAAGCTTTTCGGTGTTGATGACCACGCAGTCCGGCCGCAACGGAACTGCGCCGCCGGTCAAGCCGGTGCCGCCGCCGCGCGGCACCGCTTTCAGGCCCATCTTGGCAATGGCTGTGAGCAGCGGCGACAGTTGCGCCTCCTTGTCCGGCATCACCACCGCCACCGGCAGGTACAAGCGCCAGTCGGTCGCGTCGGTAGCATGGGAAACCAGCGTGAACGGATCGAACAATACGTTACTGACGCCGGTCACAGCGCCCAGCTCCCTTTTCATCCGGCGGCGCAATCCGGGTACTTTTTCGACATCGCTGCGAAACGCGTCCAGCAGTTGGCGGGATGCGAGCAGCACCTTATGCACTCGGGCTTCGTCGCCGATATTCTGCTCGATGATGCCCAAGTGCTTTTCGGCATTCTCGAACATGCGCTTGCGTCTTGCCGCCGAGCTGACCAGCTCCTGGAACAGGTAAGGATTGCGGCGGTAAATCAGGATCTCCCCGAAAAAGCGCATCAGCAAGCGGGCGGAGCGTCCGGTGACGCGGCGGTCGCGTAATTCCTCCAGAATCAGCGCGATTTCCGTCCCCAGCAGGAAAGACACGACCTGCCAATCGTCCGCAGACGTGTAGTTGAATGGAATTTCCCGGTAGCCTCTGGGAATGGTTATCGTAGGGTTGGATTCAGTTTTCAATGTGGTCGGCGACATGTTCAATCCTGTCCGGGGTAGTCATCAGAACGTATTGTCTCTTAAATGATTGAGACGGTGAAAGGTATTCGTTTTTCTGGGATCGTATCTATAGTGTTATACAGATAAATTATGACGAATCTTCGGGGGGGCTGCGACAAGTTGTGCGCTATGAGCTGAGGATGGCGAATAGTAGGGCGTGCCGTGCGGGCCTTCTTCGCTTGGGATTAGTTTGATGCTTGACGTCCCTTTGGCGCGCGCGGCACGCCCTACAAGCATTACTCAGTAGGAAGAGCTTCGCTTAAAGCTCCTCCTACAAAAATCCCTTACCGCTAAAAATCCTTGCCGCTCTGAATCCGTCTCACTGTTTTAACCAGCAGATCCACTTCCTCATGGGTATTGTAAAACGCCAGCGACGGACGCACGGTGCTTTCCAGGCCGAAACGGCGCAAGATCGGTTGCGCGCAGTGGTGGCCGGTGCGCACCGCAATACCGACGCGGTTTAGCGCGACGCCAATATCCTGGTTGCTGTGTCCTTCCAGTACAAACGACAATACGCTGGTTTTCTCGGCAGCCGTGCCGATTAAACGCAAGCCGGATATGCTCCTCAGCGCATCCATCGCATACACCAGCAACTCGTGCTCGTAACGGGCGATATTATCGATGCCGATTTTCAGCAGATACTCCAGCGCAGCGCCTAGGCCTACCGCATCGGCGATATTGCCGGTGCCGGCTTCAAAGCGGGCGGGTGAGGGCTGATAGACGATTTTTTCAAAAGTTACATCCTCTATCATATTACCGCCGCCCTGCCACGGCGGCATGGCTTCCAGTAATTCCGCTTTGCCGTACAACACGCCGATACCGGTAGGGCCGAATATTTTATGCCCGGAAAACACGAACCAGTCGCAATCCAGCGCCTGTACATCGACGCGCAAATGCGAAACCGACTGAGCGCCATCCAGTAACACCCGCGCGCCGACCCGATGCGCCATCTCGATCATTTCTCGAGCGGGCGTCACCGTGCCCAGTGCGTTGGAGACCTGCGTGAACGACACCAGCTTGGTATGCGAATTCAGCAATTTTTGATATTCGCTGAGCAATACCTGTCCGTCGTCATCAACCGGAGCGACGCGCAATGTTGCGCCGGTTAAATCGCACAACTGTTTCCACGGCACGATATTGGCGTGATGCTCCAGCCAAGTGATCACGATCTCATCGCCCGCACCGATATGTTGCCGCCCCCAGCTTTGCGCAACCAGGTTGATGGCCTCGGTTGTGCCGCGCGCAAAAACAATCTCCGCAGAAGACGACGCATTCATAAACTTGGCAACGGTATCCCGCGCTTTTTCGTAAGCGTCGGTCGACCGCGCCGCCAGTTCATGCGCCGCACGGTGAATGTTGGAATTCTCGTGCTCATAAAAATACGAGATCCTATCGATCACCGCCTGCGGTTTTTGGGTGGTCGCCGCGTTATCGAACCAGACTAGCGGCCGGCCGTTGACCCGCTCCTTGAGGATCGGAAAGTCCCGGCGTAGCGCCTGTACATCGAAAGCCGGATGAGCGGAACCCAAGGTTGGCGCTTGCGTGTTAAATCCGCCGGTTTTCAATTCATCGAGAAAATAAAATGACGAACCCGACTCGGCGCTTGCCGGGACACTTGCTGAAGGCGCAGAAAACGAACCGAAAAGTTCTTTCAATTCGGCTTCGCCCGGTAAGCCATAGGCTTGAGGCGAAAGTCCCGCTATCAATGACGCATCAAAATCAGTCAGAGACGCAGCTAAGCCGTAAGTGGCCGTCGGAATTGAATTGCCTGCCGCACTTTGCGGAATACTTCCGGTAGCCGCCGTACCGGTAGCGAAAAGCTTTTGCAATTGTGCTTCAATTGCCTGTGGGGAAGAGTCAACCTTGGCTAAAGGTTCAACAGCTGTTCCCAAAGACGGCGCGGCCTCAGTATTTACAGGAATGCTGCTTCCCGAAGGCGCGCGCGAAACCAGCAACTGTTGCAATTGGGCTTCATCGGGCAATCCGAAATTGTGCGGCAAAATACCGTCCAACACGGATTTGTCCAAGCCCGCCAACGGTGATGCCGCGGTCGAAGACGTATTGCCGAACACCGAACCGGTATCGATACTGTCGGGAACGCTATCGAAAGACGATTGATGCGGAGCGAACAACTTTCGCAGCTCCGCTTCCCCCGGCAGGTCGAAACCTTGCGCTATGGCCGGTTTATCGGCGCCCGGCAACGATGACGTCAAGCCGCCCGGCACCGCCGAAGCGGCTATGCCGATGCGCGATCCGTCGCAAGGCAGCGCCGTAAACAGCTCATTGGCGAGTTTGGTCAATTGCGTTAGATCCGGCAATGATGCATGTTGTGCAAAATCGCTGTTACTTGTATTCATGGTACTTGCCCACTTCGACATTCTCGAGCACGCCGAGCGCATCGTCAGTCAATACCGCCAGCGAGCAATACAGTGAGATCAAGTAAGAGGCAATCGCTTTGTGATTGATGCCCATGAACCGGACTGACAAGCCCATGCTCAGTTCGCCGGTCAGGTTGGGTTGGTAAAGACCAACCACGCCTTGACGGCTTTCACCGGTGCGCAGCAGCAGGATGTTGCTTTTGCCGTTGATCACTTTAAGCTTGTCGGACGGAATAATAGGCAGGCCGCGCCAAGTCAAGAACTGCGAGCCGAACAAAGTGACGATAGCAGGCGGTACGCCGCGACGGGTGCATTCGCGCCCAAATGCGGCAATGGCTTGCGGATGGGCCAGGAAAAACGCTGGTTCTTTCCAGACCTGTGAAATCAATTCATCCATATCGTCAGGCGTCGGCGCGCCGGTGCGCGGCTGTACTTTAAAGCCCGGCGCGACATTGTTCAGCAAGCCGTATTCGGCGTTGTTGATCAGCTCGCTTTCCTGGCGTTCCTTAATGGTTTCGATGGTTAAACGCAGTTGCTCATGAATTTGATTGTGCGGGCTGCTGTATAAATCGGAAATACGGGTATGCACGTCTAGCACCGTGTTCACGGCATTCAAGCGGTATTCGCGGCCCCATTCCTCGTAATCGACGAAAGTTTGCGGCAGTTCTTTTTCGTCGAGACTGGAGCAATCGACCAGCAGGCCGGTTTCGTTTTTAACTTTATTGACGCGGTAAATACCGGCTTCAAGCGGTTTCCATTGCAGCAGATGCACCAACCATCGCGGCGTGATGGTTGACAGCATAGGGACGGTTTTGGTGGCATTTGCCAGGGTGCGCGCAGCAACATCGCCTAGCGCGGTATGGGTTTGACCTTCGTGAATATCGGACATGGTTTTTTCCTATTGTGGTGGTTATATTTAGTATCGTTCCCACGCTCCGGCGTGGGAATGCCGTAGTGACGCTCCGGCGTCGCGTTTGGCAACGCTGGAGCGTTGCAAATGCGTTCCCACGCAGGAGCGTGGGAACGATAAAACTTTGTTTGGTAGCTAAGCGGGACGGGGTTTGCAACCCCGTCCCTAACGTTTTGACAACTATTGCAATCTCTGCGTCCGTCAAACGTTTCGAACGGGGTAAATACCCCGTCCGGCTCCCGGAATGGAGCTTGGGAACGAGCGGATACTCCCCGTCCGGCCCCGGTTTCTTCACCTTTCGCCTTGACCCCCTATATCCCTCCTCCATCATGAAACAATTCACTGCGAACATGCGCCTGGGTAATATTGCTGCCGGGCGGTACGCTATAGGTCAGCCAAACATTGCCGCCGATCGTCGAGCCGCGGCCGATGGTGATGCGGCCTAAAATCGTCGCGCCCGCATAAATGACCACATCGTCCTCAACGATAGGATGCCGGGCATTGCCTTTGACCAGAATGCCGTCATCGTCCTTCTGGAAACGCTTGGCACCCAGCGTGACGGCCTGATACACGCGCACATGCCGCCCGATCACGGCAGTTTCGCCGATGACCACGCCGGTGCCGTGGTCGATAAAAAAACTCTCGCCGATTTTCGCGCCGGGATGAATATCGATACCGGTGGCTGAATGGGCAAGCTCCGAGATAACGCGTGCAACCAGCGGCACGCCCAGTTGATAAAGAATATGCGCAAGCCGATGGTGAGTGATCGCGGTAATGCCCGGATAACAAACCAGCACCTCGTCGGAACTTCTCGCCGCCGGATCGCCTTCATAGGCGGCCTGAATGTCGCTATCGAGCAGCGTCCTGACTTCGGGTAAACGCTTGGCAAACTCTCGGGTAATCGCAACCGCCTGTTCGCCTGCATTCTCAACAGCAACAAATTGCAGTTCGCGGCGGACCTGTTTGTAAAGCTCGCGTAACAGCGTATCGAGCGTATGGCCGACAAAGTAATCGATGCCTTCATCGTTCAAATCGGGCAGTCCCAATCGGTTGGGAAACAACACCGCGGCCAGCCCGTCGAGAATTTTTTGCAGTTCCTTGCGCGACGGCAGCTTGGGCGGCCGGTCGCGTCGATGCCGGTTTTCCAGCGATTGCACGCGTAAATGGCGCAATTTTGTTACCAGCTCATCAACGCCCCAATCCTGTTTGATATTTTGATAGCCGGGATCGTTCATGCTGCAAAACCGCCTGCATCGAAAACACCTTCAAACAAAGGCGAACTCAAATAGCGTTCGCCGGAATCCGGTAGCACTACGACAATGGTTTTACCCGCGTTCTCGGGGCGCTTGGCGACACGCACCGCGACAGCCGCCGCAGCGCCGCAGGAAATACCGGAAAGTATGCCTTCTTCCCTGGCGAGTCGGCGCGCGAAAGCGATGGCTTCTTCATTGCCGACCTGTTCTATTTCATCGATTAGCGACAGGTCGAGCACATCCGGCACAAACCCCGCGCCGATGCCCTGAATTTTATGAGGCCCCGGTTTTAGCGGCTCCCCGGCGCGACGTTGGCTGAGTACCGGACTCGCCTCAGGCTCGACCGCAATCGAAATGATGGCCTTGCCCTGAGTCTGCTTGATATAACGGGAAACGCCGGTAATCGTACCGCCGGTGCCGACGCCGGACACCAGAATATCGATAGCGCCGTCGGTATCGTTCCATATCTCGGGCCCGGTGGTTTGCTCGTGAATAGCCGGGTTCGCCGGATTCTTAAACTGCTGTAGCAATACGTAACGCTCGGGATCGGAGGCGGCGATTTCTTCGGCTTTGGCTATCGCGCCGCTCATGCCTTTAGCCCCTTCGGTCAGCACCAGCTTCGCGCCATAGGCGATCAGCAGCTTGCGGCGCTCCAGGCTCATGGTCTCCGGCATCGTCAAGGTCAACGGGATGTTCCGCGCCGCAGCCACGAACGCCAGCGCAATGCCGGTATTGCCGCTGGTCGGTTCTACCAATTCCTTGCCGGGACCCAAGACGCCGCGACGCTCGGCATCCCAGATCATCGCCGCGCCGATCCGGCATTTGACCGAATAGGCGGGATTGCGTCCTTCTATTTTTGCCAGCACGGTAACCGGCGCGCCGTCGATGATGCGGTTAAGCCGCACCAGCGGCGTCTGGCCGATGGAGTGGGAATTGTCTTCGTACCAATGTGACATAAAAATCTCCTTTGATTTCAGCCGCTAAGCTGCCTGGTGAGCAATGTTCGAGTAACGGTCGGCCAAATTTCGGCCAAAAAAAAGCCAGTGATCCCTAGGGATTCACTGGCTTCCGGTTGTCCGGTCAGCTTGCGTTTTTTATAAAGTACTTTAAGTCGTTAGGTTCTGTCAAGGCTCATAGTTGTATTCTCCCGAACACCCTAACGACACATTAATTATCTTTTTATTAGATATAAGCATCGAATAATATCGTTTTATTAAGCAAAAAAATCATCTTAAGCTGTTTACAGGATTTGAAATATAAACACTTTGGAGAAACAAGCTTATGTCGTTAACAAATTTTAATCAGCCGCTTAGCAAAGCAATACGACAACAGGGATTATCAGCAGGCATTGCCGCAATTATGCTTGTATTTCCTGCCGTATCGGAGGCAACCAACGGCTATTTTGCTCACGGCTATGGCGCCCGCAGCAAAGCGCTGGCCGGCGTGGGCGCCGCTCTGCCGCAAGATGCGATGGCCGCAGCAGTAAACCCCGCCGGCATGGCTTTTGTCGGCAATCGGCTTGATGTGGAAATGGAGTTATTCAACCCTAATCGGCAATACACCGTTCAAGGCGCGCCGACTATGGCGCCGGGCGCTTTCCCGCTAAATCCCGGAACGGTTGAGAGCGGTAGCGACCTCTTCCCCATCCCTACGCTGGGCTGGAATCATAAGCTGGACCGCAATCAGTCTATCGGACTAACGGTTTTCGGCAACGGCGGCATGAACACCGATTACCCCGGTTTTGCCAGTCGAACCTGCCCTCCCGGAGGAACTGGAACTTTCTGCGGCGGCAGTACCGGCGTTGATCTGGTGCAATTGTTCATCAGCCCAAGTTACGCCCGGAGTTTTGCCAATAATCGGTTTTCTGTGGGTATAGCGCCGATTTTCGCGGTTCAATCCTTTAAAGCGCAGGGACTGAGTTCATTTGCCGGATTTTCCAGCGACTCGCAGCATCTTTCCAATAACATCCGGAATTATTCATACGGCGCCGGCGTCCGTGTCGGCGGCTTAGCGGAGCTGCTTCCAGGGCTTCGGCTGGGCGCGTCCTATAAAAGCCGCGTATTCATGTCGCCGTTCAGTCATTATGCGGGACTGTTTGCCGAACAGGGCGACTTCGACATCCCGGAAAGCATTAATGGAGGATTGGCGTGGGACATCAATGACAGCGTCACCGCCGCTTTCGATGTGGAGCATATTCGTTACAGCAGCGTCAATTCGGTGGGGAATTCCTTTTTACCCAACCTGCAAACAGCCCAACTCGGCAATACGACTGGCGCAGGCTTCGGCTGGAAGGACATGACGATCTATAAATTCGGCGCCCAATGGAAACAAAACGAGAATTGGACCTGGCGCGGCGGCGTCAGCTACGGCGAACAGCCTATCCGTAGTTCAGACGTGCTGTTTAATATTCTGGCGCCCGGCGTGCAAGAATGGCATTTGACCACAGGATTCACGCGCACCATAACCGACAAAGACGATGTGACCTTTGCTTTCATGTATTCACCGACCAAGAAGGTCAGCGGCCCGAATCCTTTGAGTCCGGGCCAGACTATTGACCTGGAGATGTATCAGCTTTCGTTTCAGCTGGGCTATTCGCGCCGCTTTTAAAGTCTGCTAAGACCTTTGTTTTATTGACCGACAGGACTCTTCAATGGAAAACTTTACACCTTATTCAGCACTGGCCGGAGGCGCGCTGATCGGATTATCCGCCGCATTGCTGTTGCTTTTAAACGGCCGAATTGCCGGTATTTCCGGCATTGTCGGAAGAGCGCTCCCGCCATATCCATATGGCGATGTCGGTTGGCGCTGGTTTTTTCTTGCCGGTCTGTTATTCGGGCCGCTCATCTTAAGGTTGGCTGACGGTAACGCGGCGAATATCGACATCGATACGCCGTGGCCTATCTTGATAGTTGCCGGCCTTTTGGTCGGCTACGGAACCGGCCTGGGCAACGGCTGCACCAGCGGCCACGGCGTATGCGGACTGGCGCGCCTTTCACCGCGTTCGGCTGCGGCTACCGTCGTGTTTATGGCGGTTGCAGGCATTACTGTTTATATCGTGCGCCACTGGTTCGGCGCTGAGGATTAAAGCGATGATCAAGAATTTATCGAGTTTATTTTGCGGCATTTTGTTCGGCTTAGGATTGGTCGTATCGCAGATGGTCAATCCGGTGAAGGTGCTTGCGTTTCTTGATGTTGCCGGGCATTGGGACCCCAGCTTGGCGCTGGTCATGGCAAGCGCCCTGGTAACGCTGGGCGTGGCTTATAGACTGATTATCCGTAGGTCTTCGCCAATACTGGAATACAGTTTCCATCTGCCTGACGCGACATCCATCGATGCCCGATTGCTGATAGGAGCTGCATTGTTTGGCCTGGGCTGGGGGCTGTCCGGATTTTGTCCGGGAGCGGCCATTGCCGCCATTAGCTATGGCCGTACGACAGAAGCCTTGCTGTTCACGTTCGCGATGTGCGTTGGCATTTGGCTGTTCCGTTTGATTCATAGACCCACTTACTCTTAACCTTTACAGGGAATGAAAATAAGCGGCTTCAGGTCAAGGCATTACCTGTTTACGGCCAACCAACGTAGAGGCGCGATTTATCGCGTCTTTTGGTATATCGAATATTTTTTCCCCGGCTGAAGCATCGTGCTAATCAAGAGGCATTAAATCTATCTTGTCCGATTCATTGTCAGGCTCGGGTGCAAAAAACCGTGAACATAGCAAGCCCAGCTCAAACAGCATCCACATCGGCACGGCCAATAATGTTTGCGAGACGGCATCGGGGGGCGTTAACACAGCCCCTACGATAAACGCGCCGACGATAACGTAAGGACGTTTATCGGCGAGGCCTTCGGAGCTTACCAGTCCGGTCCGGACCAAAATAATAGTGAATACCGGCACTTCAAAGCAAACGCCAAACGCAAAAAACAAGGCTAAAACAAAATCGAGATACTTGGCAATATCGGTCATTACCGCTACGCCATCGGGCGCTGCGGCGGTCAAGAAGCCGAAAACCAGAGGGAAAACCACGAAGTAGGCAAAAGCTACGCCCATATAGAACAACAGGGTGCTGGCGATCAGCAGCGGAAAAATCATGCGCCGCTCCCGCTTATACAAACCCGGCGCAACAAAGGCCCAGAACTGATAAAGAATAACGGGAACGGAAATAAAAGCCGAGAACACCAGCGCCAGTTTAAACGGCGTGAAAAACGGGGAGGCCACATCAATAGCGATCATGGTGCTGTTTTTTGGCATGTGCTGTAGCAGCGGACCGGCCAGGAAGCTGTAGATTTCATTGGCGTATGAAGCCAGCCCCAAAAATACCACTAATACGCATAAGACCGCTCGCAACAGGCGGTTACGCAATTCAATCAGATGACTGATAAAAGGCTGCTCTCCAGCCTCGTTAAAATTATTTGAGCTCATATTGTCCGGTTATATCGGTCGGCAACGAGTCAATCGTGGCTTTAAGCGCGTCGGATGTTTCGTCAAGCAAATGCTGGGCATCGTCCAGCGCGGACTGCTCTTTGAATATCCGGCGCAATTCCTCGGTTTGCAGTTCCAGCTTGATTTCTTCCTTGACGGAAGCCGCCATCCTGCGCATTTTACCCAGCCAGAATCCTGCAAGCCCGGCCGCCTTGGGCAATCTTTCAGGACCTATGACCAACAAGCTGACCAAGCCGATCAGACAAAGTTCCGAGAACCCCACATCGAACATGAAAATTAAACTTTATCGCTGGTTTTAAAGGTGACTTCGCCGTCGATGGCTTCACCTTTATCGGCGACAGGCTTGCCTTCCTCGCCTTCAGCCACGGCCGCGCGAAAACCTTTGATGGCTCCGCCCAGATCGGTGCCGATATTGCGTAAACGTTTGGTGCCGAAAACAACAATGACAATGGCTAATACGATTAATAAGTGAGTAACGCTGAAACCCATTTTTAACTCCGGTAGAGGCGCTGCATGGCAGCGCCTTATTGGTTGAAGACCTTGCACAACAAGGTCTCTACTTGTTACGTTGCGGCTTTCATTTCAGGTGCGGACAAGCAAAACGACATTGCAGTGCCGTAATGCGTCATCCGGTCTTTGATCGGCCAACAACACCCTGCAATGAAACCAACCGCAAATCGGCAGTTTCATTAATAATCTGTTTTTGCTGGAGTTTCCAGGCTTAAAAAACGAACGCCCCACTAAGGCGCTGTCCGGTAAAAAATATACCTCGCATAATTTATTTTTTATTCACCACGAACGACTGCATGGATGCAGGAGGTAGAGCAACGCAGGAGCAGTTGCCGAGGCACGAAGGACACGAAGTTTATGTTTTTCTTCGTGCTCTTCGTGTCTTCGTGGTGAGAAAATAACGCATAATTCAGGTTTGTTCTTTCATGGAAACGGCCTAAGGCAATCGGTAAAGATTATTCGGATCTGCTTTTCCAGCATCGCCGCTTCTTACAACTCCCGTCTCTCTGTAGGCGTCCGACGATTTTTTCTGCGTATTCGGCAACATGCCGTAAAGCCCCAGCTTATGCCTGAGTACATTACGGCTAATGTCCAGTAAACGCGCGGTCTGAACCTGGTTTTCCTCGCAGAATTCAAAGGCGGTCCGAATAACCGTCTCTTCCAATATCTCAAACAACTTGGGCGGCGCTTGCTCGCAAAGACGTTGCAACGCGCTTTCCAAAGACGTGGTTGAAACGGAGGGTCCTTGCTCCTGCGTTCTGACGCCGGATAATTTAAAATCTTCAGGGCGTAGACGGTTGCCGGGGCAGACCAGCAGCGCGCGATGAATAGCGTTTTCCAGTTCGCGAATATTGCCCGGCCAATCGTAATTCAATAAAGTCAATTCGGTTGCCGGCGACAGTTTGATTTCGCCGTAGCCCAAACGCGCGCCGTAAATTTTCAAAAAATGTCTCGCCAAAGGCAGAATGTCGCCCGGCCGGTCGCGCAAGGGGCTCAGCTGAATAGTCGCTACGTTGAAGCGATAATATAAATCGGCTCGAAAATGCGAAGCCTCAACGGCCTCTTCCAAATTGACATTGGTCGCCGCAATGATTCTGACATCCACCGGCACCGGTTGCCTGGAACCCACTTTGACAACTTCGCGCTCCTGTAGCACGCGCAGCAATTTAGCCTGCATCGCAAACGGCAAGTCGCCCACCTCATCGAGAAACAGACTGCCTTTGTTGGCGGTTTCGAACCAGCCTTCCTTGCTCGTTAAAGCCCCTGTGAATGCGCCTTTTTCATGACCGAACAATTCGCTTTCGATAAGATTTTCACTCAAGGCCGCGCAGTTTAATGCCCCAAAAACATTTTTGCTGCGTTTGCTGAGCGCATGAACATGACGGGCCACCAGTTCCTTACCGGTTCCGGTTTCGCCGATAATCAGAACGGTTGCATCGCTGGGCGCAATGCGTTCGATCTGTTCCAGCAATCGGCGGGAAACTGGGTCTTCAAAAACCAACGCCGTCGCCCGGATCGAGAGCGACAGCGAACGTGACTGCAATTCATCAAAAGCCAGCAATGTCGACGCTTGCTCTTGTTGGCTGGCGGTGAGAATGCTGTCTGAAAGTGTATCCATAATAATGTACTCGTTTGCTTTGCAAAAAGTGGGTAACCCAAACCTTTTCAGGATCGTCATCCGGATTTAAATAAAATCACTGTCATTAAATCGGGTTAACAGAGCTGATCATGTCACTCCGCCAGCGTTAGGATATGGTCGGTAATAACTTAACGTATCGTTCCCACGCAGAACGAGGGAACCCTAATTCTGCTTTGTCAGATTTCATGGTTACACGCTTCAAAGCCGTCATTCCGGGGCAATCCCTGCGGGTATGGCGCGCTTAGGTATAATCTGACAAAGTAGAACTACGCGGAAGTTATTATTGATGGAGTCCTTAGGCGGTATCTTAGGGTGATTGTTATATGTAATAAAGCGTTATTATTAGATTGTTATATCTTTAAAATAGATATTCATCTCGCTGAGATGAAAGCAAAAAAGTCAGTGAACCGTTAGATAGATTCACTGGCTTCCGGTTATCCGCTTCCTAGCGCTTATATGCCGACAGTTAATGCGGAGAAATTTCAGGCTCCAGCTTTCTAACGCCCCTCGATGCGCGTCGAATCACGCGTTTTTTAGGCGTAAAAGTTTTTTTCAGCAGTCGCCAGCCAACCACCAGCGAGCTGCCCCCCAGCACCAGTCCGAACGAGACCCAGATCAGCATCCAGACATCCCAGATTGGCCGGTGATAAATCCAGCCGAAATCCCAGTGATGCAGACCGGAATATAGCCAGCGTAAGACACGCCCGCTTCTATCCACCCGACTCAACAGACGGCCGTCTTGCGGGTCCAGATAAAAACGGGTTCCAGCCTCGTCGGCCAGTTGCACCAACAGTACCGGCAACGGTTTTTCCACCGCGCTTTGATGGTGCCTGGGGTAGTAGTAGCTGTCGTATTCATTCAAGACTGTCTGGGTTTCCACTTCGGCATTACCGGCCACGCGCTGCACGGCCGCCACGAGCGATGCCGGGTTAAACTGCGGCAAGGCGCCGGGCAGTGTTTGCGGCAGACGTTGTCCGGCGCGGGTATGGGCCAGCAGCACGGCGTCACCGCCAAGTTGCCGCCAACCCAGTTCGACAATGTCCGCATCATCGACGGCCAAAGCCAGTAAAACCGGTAAAACCGGCTGCCATAAACGCATGGCCTCGGGTAATTGGCTCCCCAAATAACGGTTCATTTCTTGCCGATTGGGATTGGCCGTCGAAAATATTTTTCCGGGATTGGTATCAAGAAAACCGCTGAGCGCCCAAGACAGCACCACGATACCGCCGATCAGCCCGCTCCAGAAATGCCATTTAAACCAGAATTCCCGGTAAGGCTGGGTACGGCCTTGGGAATAAGTGGGCTTGCCGCCGAAACCGGGTCGCCAGCGCAACCAGCCGATAATCAGGCCGGTCAATGTCGCCAGGGTCGCGGATAAACCCAGCCACAGTTGCGCATCGTTGCGGATTTTACCCAAGCCTATCGATTCCAGCGGCTTTAACAAATGCAGCCAATTGCCTGCCCAGTAGAAAGCCCGGTCCAAACGGCTGGAGACGTGCAAGACTTCGCCGGTGCGCGAGGAAATCAGCATTTCTCCGCCGTCGCCGACGGCTATGCGATGGAAGGGACTCAAGGCATCCTGATTGCGCAGGATGATCGGCTTCTCGACGGTCTCCAGAAAATCGGCCTTGATAAAGCCGCTGCTCTCGGCATTGAACCAGTTTGCGGCAATTTTCAATGCCTGATCCGGCGTGGTTTTACGCACTGAACCGTCAAGCGCAGACAAGGCGAAACGCTGTCCCTGACTATCTTCTACCAGCCACACGGGTTCACCGGCGCTACGCACCAATCGGGCATCGGCGATACTGACGGCAGCATCGCCGTCTTTTCCTTTGCTACTTTGAGTTTCAGCGTGGGCCGTCGCTTTGGGCTTAGGTTCCGCCGCCTTGCGTTGTTCGACGCTACGGTCCCAAGCCTCGCCCAGGCTTAGCCAGCCGACCTCGGGAGCCAGGGTTTCCGCGTGCGCGAGTTGCTGGCTGCGGTTTTGCGTCGTCGGAGTGGAATACATGATCACCAAACCGGTAAAAAACCAAAAAAACATGAATAAGCCCAGCACTACGCCTACCCAGCGATGAACTTGATATAACAGCCAATTCAACGACTTCATTGTTGCCCTCTGAAAGAATAAATAGGGAGGAAATAACTAAATATGTAACTTCTTTATTAATCGGTTAAAAAATTATCAAAACGGGAGTGCAAGCTTCGCTTGCGCTTGCAGGCGAAGCCTGCACTCCGGATATCGGCAACGCCCTCGAGCGGGACGGGGGCCTCGAGCGGGACGGGGGTTGCACCCCCGTCCCTACCGTTTTCGATAACTACTGCCATATCTTCATCCGTCAAACGTTTCGGACGGGGTTGCAAACCCCGTCCAGCCACAACCTTGCAAATTAGACCTTCCAGGTTTTAAAAACCTGGAAGGTCTGCATATCGGCATGTTTCCCGCTTAACGCCAGGTGAGGAACTGTCGGAATAACGATGAGCGCAACGCGTTAGAACAAGAAACATCTGCTAAATAGTTACGAAATAAGCATCATCACTTTTCTACAGCCCGGAAATATAATCGGCCAGCGCTTCGATCTCGTCATCGCTCAGCGATTCGGCAATCTTGTTCATTACGCCGTCCGGACTGTTTTTGCGGTCGCCCAGCTTCCAACCGACCAATTGAGAGCGTAGATAAATCTTGCGCTGGCCGCCAATCACCGGGTAAATCACGTTACCGGCAATGCCGCCCTTGCCGCGTGTGCCGTGGCAACTGGCGCAAGCCGGAATGTTCCGGCTCCGGTCGCCGTTGTCGAACAAATTCCTGCCCAACGCATTAGCACCGGCACCGTCGCCTTGCATGATTTCCCGGTCGGCGAAATAAGCGCCAATATCCGCCATGTCGGCGGCGCTTAAATCTTCCGCCATGATGGTCATGATCTCGTGCCGACGCGCGCCGGACTGGAAATCGCTTAGCTGCTTGACCAGATAAGCGGCGTACTGGCCCGCATGATTGGGAATCTTGGCATCGCTACTGTTGCCGTCCGCGCCGTGGCATTCCCGGCAACGTCCGGCCTCGGCTTTTTCCTTGCCGATGACCGGATTGCCGCTGCCGATGCGTTGTGCGGCGATTTTCGCCCCGTCCTCGGCGGCCATAGTTTTGACCGAAGCGAGCAGGGCGAATGTGCCGGCGGCAAGAAAGGCGGTTCTCCGCCAACGTCTATGCGGGCGCTTGCGGCAGGAAAAAACCGACGCTATGCTGCATCGCGACACCAAGCGCGATAGTCCCACGCCTACTTAACTGACTGTTTGGCAGCCGCAAGCGTTTGCACGATCTCAAGCGATTTTTCAACATTTTCCGCCGGTTTAAGTCCCGTCAACGTAGCGGCGATTTTGCCGTCAGGCGTAACGATGAAGGTGGTGCGCTCGGCAAAACCGTGAGTGATTTCAACGCCGCGCGAATCTTTTTTCCCCGCTGCCGCTTCCCTGACGGTCAAATCGTAGGACTTGGCGATATTGCCTTCGACATCGGAAGCGACCGCAACTTTACCGCCGCAAAACTCCGGATCGGCGGAAAAATCGTTGAGCCTGTCGATGCTGTCGAGCGATACGCCGATAATGGAAGCTCCGGCGGCGGTGAATTTGTCATGATTGACCGCAAAGGTGTGCGCCTGAATATTGCAGCCGCCGGTGTAAGCTGACGGGTAAAAATAGACCACGACCGGGCCTTTTTTCAGCGCGTCTTGCAGCGAGTACGTAAAAGATTTTCCGGCCAACGAGGCTTGCGTCTGAAAATCGGGGGCAGGGTGGCCTTCCGGTAATGCTGCGGCAACGGGAAGCGTGATTGTGCCCGACAGCAGGCAGCCAAGTAGAAAACGTTTCATGTAGGTACTCTCTTAAAGGGGTTTATAGGTATCGTGGCAAGCGTTATCGCAATTTTTGGTCAGCTCTAATGCCTTGTTTGACGCGGTATCAAAATCATTCGCTTCGACAAACTTCACAACTTCGGCAGCCAAGTCTTCGTATTTTTTGGCATCGGTTACCGCATCGGCGGAATTGCCTCTTTTTTCAAAGAAACCTTCGACCAGCTTGAAGTCGCTCTGCATTTGTTTCGCAAGAGCAATGCTTGAAGTGGCATCTTTGCTGGAAATATTGCTCTGAAGGTTGCGAGAGTTAGTATCTATTTTTTCCATCAACTCTTCGAAATCGAATGCGGCTTCGGCATACACGATGCCGGTTGCCAATATCAAAACAATTCCGAAAAGGTTAATCGTTTTACTCATATCAATGTGATCCTTAAAAAATATCCCAGAGTTACGTATTTTTACTCACCACGAAGACACGAAGAACACGAAGAAAAAACTTAACCTTCGTGCTCTTCGTGCCTTCGTGGTGAATAACAGAACCGGTATTCTGGACTTTTTGTCTATGCAATCAGCTCCTTAATAACCTTGCCGTAAACAACCGTAGGTCGTTCCGAACGGCCCTGATATTTATAGATCAATTTCAAGTGATCCAAGCCCATCTGGTTCAGGACGGTCGCGTGCAAGTCGTAGGTATCGACCGCCTGGCTTTTATCCGCCACTTGCAAGCCGATTTCGTCGGTCGAACCATAAGTCGTTCCCGCCTTAACCCCGCCGCCAGCCAGCCATTGCGTGTAGCCCCAGGCATTGTGGTCGCGCCCGGTGCCGCTTTCGCCCCATGAGGTGCGGCCGAATTCCGATGTCCATACCACCAGCGTCGAATCCAGCAGGCCGCTCGCTTTCAAGTCGGTCAGCAGCCCGGCAATCGGCTTATCGACGATTCTGGCGTGTTTGCCGTGATTTTCTTCGAGCTTGGTATGAGCATCCCAGTCCCTATCGTCGCCATCGATATCCACCGGCCCGGTCACGACCTGGATGAAACGCACGCCGCGTTCCACCAGACGCCGAGCGCGAAGCAGATTGGTGCCGTATTCCTTGGTCACTTCATCGTTCAAACCGTAAAGCGCCTTGGTAGCGTCCGATTCCTTGCTCAGGTCAACGGCTTCCGGCGCCGAGGTTTGCATGCGTTCAGCCAGATCGTAAGCACGGATACGCGCCTGAAGCTCGGTGTCTTCGGGATAGGCTTGTCCTTTGAGTTCGTTTAATTGCTTCAACAGCTTCAGGTTATCGCTTTGTTGCGTCGCCGCCGTTAACTCGGGGCGCTCCAAATGCAGGATCGGCGATTTACCGGAGCGGAAAGCCGTACCCTGATAAACGGCGGGCAGGAAGCCCGCACTCCAGTTGACTGAGCCGCCGGTCGGTTCCTTCTTGCCGTTGTAGAGCACTACATAGGCAGGTAAATCGGGGTTAGCGGAACCCAAAGCATACTGGATCCACGCGCCAAGAGACGGCCGGCCGGGGTTCAAACCGCCGGAGTTCAACTTCAATATCGAAATATCGTGGGTAGCGCCTACGGTCACGCTGGACTTGATGAACGCAATATCGTCGGCATGTTGCGCCAGATTCGGAAGCAGGTCGGAAAACCAGGCGCCGCTTTGCCCGTATTGCTTCCAGGTCCGGTTCGAGACATAAAGTTTGCCGAGACCGCCCTGGGTACTGGTTTTGATGCCCTTCAGGAAAGAGGCTGGCACCTCTTGTCCTGCCAACCTGACCAGTTCAGGCTTGTAATCGTAAAGATCGAGCGTACTGGGCGCGCCGTGCTGATGCAGCCAGATCACCGATTTGACTTTACCGGGGAAGTGCGGCTGCTTGGGCCCAAGCGGGTCGATCAAGTCGGCAGCCAACGCACTCGATATAAACCCGCCTCCCGGCACCAGACCGCCCAATGCAAGCCCGCCCAAGCCGTATCCTGTTTTGACTAAAAAATCTCTACGCGATTGATTATTCATGATTCATTTGTCCTCTAAGAAAGTGATATTTGCTATTAAAACCGGTAGATGAATTCGTTTGAATTCGCAACCGTATGCACCAGATCAACAAAAGCCGCGGCACGTATAGGATCCAATTTTTGATCCCCTTTTAAGCCGGTAGGTATGCTGACCGCAAATTTACCTTCCGCTGTTTTTTCCCTGACGACCTTTTCGTGATTGTTCAAAAACTTTTGCAAGGTTTCTTTTTCGGAACCTGTCGCTGCACGTGAGAACAATATTTGATACAGCCTATCCAACTGCGCCGCTTCATCATTGCCGGCCTCGTTGATGACCCGTCCGGCCAACGCTTGCGACCATCCGAACACCACATCGCTATTGAACAGCGTCAGCGACTGTAACGGGGACGTGGTCACGTCGCGTTTGCTGTGCGCCTCTTGCGCGGAAGCCATGTTGAAAGACTCCAGCAACGGATAAGGCACGCTGCGCCGGGTAAAAATGTACAGGCTGCGCCGATTCTGGTCATGAACATCCTTGGATACTTCCCATTGATTACCGGCTCCCAGATTTGCAGGGACCGGAGGAAATACGCTCGGACCGCCGAGCTTATCTTCAAGTTTTCCCGAAGCGACCAGTAGCGAGTCGCGAATCTGTTCGGCTTCCAGACGTTTCCGCGGGAAGACTGCCAGAAGTTTGTTGTCGGGATCCGCTTTGGCGACATCTTCACGATAAGCCGATGACTGGCGATAGGCGCTGGACAGCAAAATATCGCGATGCAGTTTCTTAACGCTCCAGCCTTGCTTAATAAAGTTGTCCGCCAAGTAGTCCAGTAGTTCCGGATTGGTGGGTTTTTGTCCGGCCTTGCCGAAATCGCTGACGGTTTCCACGATGCCGCGTCCGAAGTATTGTTCCCAAACCCGGTTTACGAACACCCGCGCCGTCAGCGGGTTATTGGGGCTGGCTATCCAGTTTGCCAGCGCCGTTCTTCGGCCTGATGAAAATGCGGTCGGTTTAATGTCCGGTTTCTCGTCGGTGATGGCCTCAGGAAACGCCGGTTGCACCTGCTCCAACGGACGCTCATGGTCGCCGCCGAAAAATACATAGCTGGGCGGCGCATCGGGATAGCCAAGTTCAGTCATTGCGGAAATTTCAGTCGATCCTGATTTAGGCTTAAGGTCGTTAAACTTTTTCAGCTCTTCAGACAACTTGTCGTATTCCGTCCACTTGTCTGCGATTTCCTTGGTGTAGTTTTTGTCTGCGCCCTTGCTTTCCGCAGTATCCCTCAGATAAGCGGCCAAACTGCGTTCGTCCGTGATATAGCCCAAACGGTGATTGACCCAGCGATCCTGGGCATTCCACTGGCTCTTCGGCTTGAAAATCGCCTCCCTGCTGTCCGTTAAATAACGCTCTTTATGATGCTTTTCGGCCTGCTCCCTGACCGTGTCGATAATCGCTTTTTGTTTACTGCGGATCTCCTTGGTTGCGTCTTCCCACTTAGCCAAGGCAACGTCATACTTGCGTTCCACCTCGCCTTTTTTCGCCGCAGGAATATTGTCGACGGCGCTTAAGTTGGCAAAAAATGCCTGTAGCGAGAAATAATCCTTCTGACTGATTTTGTCGAACTTGTGGTTGTGGCATCTTGCGCACTCCACGGTCTGGCCCAAAAACACCTTGCCCACGGTATCGGTAATGTCGGTGGTGATTTGATATTTCCGCTGAATCAGGTCGCGGGAGTTGTGATTGTCGGGGAAGTTAGCCATATAACCGGTGGCGATCAGCGCTTCCTGGTTGTCAGGCCATAACTCGTCGCCCGCCAATTGCTCCTGGATAAAGCGGGAATAAGGTTTATCCTGGTTGAAGGCGTTAATCACATAATCGCGGTAGCGCCATAAATTGGGCCGCGTTTCATCGTTTTGAAAACCGGTGCTATCCGCGTAGCGCGCCAAATCCAGCCAGCGGCGAGCCTGACGCTCGCCGTATTTAGGCGATGCCAGCAGACGATCCGCGAGCTTTTCGTAAGCATCCGGCGCGGTGTCGCCCACAAAGCTTGCGACATCCTCGGGTGTCGGAATCACGCCCCAGGCATCCAGCGTTGCGCGGCGCACAAAGGCGGCTCGATCGGCGTCTCCCGAAGGAGCAAGGCCTTTTGCCTCCAACGGCGCCAATACGAACGCATCAATCGGCGTGCGCACCCAACTTTTATTGTTAACGGTCGGTTGATCCGGCGCTTTCACCGGTTGATACGACCAGAGTTTCGATTTTGCAGCCGGCGCGCTTGCCTCGGCTGCCGCCGGTTTATTATCCGTCGCTACGGCGGAGGCTGGTGCGGCCTCAGGCGCTTTTATCCCGGCCGCTGCTTGCGTACCGATTACACCGACCGGACTGTTGAACAGATCCACGGCCGCTCCGACTTCCCCGGCCATCGCGCCGGTAAGACCCCACATAATCGCGAGATATAGTTTGTTTTTCATTAACATCCTCCAAAAATAAAAGCGCTCAAGACCTTCGTTAGCATCGCTTTATTAGAATTATTATTTTTGCTCTGGCGCAGGCTTGGGCGCAGGTACAGCGATCTTGGCCAGCTTGCCGCCTTCTTCTTCATAGTTTTGCGCGCCCACCGCACCGACCACTTTAAAACCTTTAGCGGTCAGCAGATCGCCCGCAGCGCCGGCACGATTGGCGTGATTCGATACAGTGACAATGTCTCTATCCTTAGGGATAAACGCTAAGCCGCTCTCTATTTCTTTGGACTGGACGCTTAAATAAACAGGGAAGCCGCCTATCTTGGTGAGCTCGTCAGGACGCCGCACATCGATAATCAGCAGTTGCTCGGGCTTGGCAAGCAATGCATCCAGTTGAGCGCGATTAAGTTTTGGCGTCTTGTACTTGTATTCTTTTGCAGCCGGAGCATCGGCTTTTTTATCATGGTCATGGGCAGCGCCGAACGCAACAGGCGTAGCCAGAGCTGTCATCAGTAACATCAAATTGGTAAGTTTTTTCATGGTTATTTATCTTTAATTTAGTTATTGGAAGCGCACAGAGCGCATGTAATCACGGTATATTCGATTAGGTATATGCAGCTACCGTACCAACACCGCAAAAGCCCTCGTTGTTTTCTTGGTGTGCAGTTAAAATAAAATATAAATAACTGATTATTAATAATAATTAATTTTCTCCGCAGCCATGCCCCACATCCTTTATTTACCCATGCATACAAGACTTAAGCCGGTTTGCTGAAAAATCAGCAGCCCAACACCAGCCCATGTTCCTAGGCAAGCAGACAGCAGAGCCGACCGCCGCTACGAACCGGAAAGCAAGACGCAACAGCGATTCGCATTTGAGGTCGTGGCGTATGCAATAAGGCGGAGCATTGGGATAATTCAAAACGGCGGCGGCGAGTTCTTCGGCTACGCTCAGGAAAGCCTTGTCTATCCCAAAAGAGGGCAATAGCCGATGATGATATTTTCGAGTCAGCCCGGAACGCGCGGACTTGAAAGAGGCATTGCAAAGCGGGTGCGCCGGGGCGATCAAAACAAGCTGGGAAACTCCTCGGGAACTAGAGGTGCGATACTAGATGAAATTCGTTGGAACGGGCGTGCCAAGCGCAAGAGGGGCAAGCATCTGCGGGCTTGCGTTAGGCGAGAAACTATCGATATGCAGACCTTCCGGGTTTTTAAAACCTGGAAGGTCTAACGTGCAACATTTCGAATGGCGCGACATGCTCCATCGCGCTTGATTTTATGCGGGTTCCCAAGCGGGAGAGACTGAGAAAGAATTATCCAAATTAGGCTAAAAACATTTTTTACCACGAAGACACGAAGAACACGAAGTTTTCAATATATTGAATTAAAACGATTGTTTTTCTTCGTGTCCTTCGTGTCTCGGCAATTGCTCCTGCATTGCTCTACCTCCTGCATCCATGCAGTCGTTCGTGGTGAATTCTTTAATTTGTTCTAAAAACGAATACTTTTACAGTCTCGGGAGCTTGGGAACTGATTCGTCCGACTTACCTTTACTCCTTAATGCGAATCAGGTCATGACAGCCTTTGCAGGATTCGCCGACCTTTCCAAACTGGGTCTTGATCGCGTTGACATCGCCTGTTGCAGCGACTTTCGCCAATTCGTTTGCGGCCACGTTAAAGGTGTTGGCCGCTACCGTCACTTCTTCTTTTTTCTGGAAAAACTCAGGCTTGAGCCGGGTTTGTTTCCAGCCGACGCCTTGGTCTGTGCCTTCACCGTATAGCGCGCCCAATCCGGAGTTGGCAACCGCTGCAATCGCATTGGCGGCCGCGGCGACAGCATCTTTATTAAAGGTTTCGGGATGATCCACGACTTGGCTTTTGATTTTGCCAACATTCCAGGCCGCAAAAGAATAGGCAGATTGGCGAAACCTGATCTGTTCTTCAATCGGACCGGCTATGGCCGCCGTGGTGGAAGCGGTAATCAGTAGAGTAAGCGCAATTTTTCTGTTCATTGTTTTCAATTCCAGTGTGTTGTAAAAAATAGAGTAAGTAGTTTAAAAACCCGGACTGGCTTGTGCAGTTTGCTGATAGCTTTCGACCGGATGTAAGTAGGCGATTCCATCCGCAACGCCCCACACCACGGTGCAGGAAATAATTAACGATAAAATAAGACCGATGGCGCCGACGCCCTTGACAGGGTTCCCTATCACTGACGCCGCCAACGCTTTGGGCACCTGCTTTTTCCCGGTCAGCATCGGCACGACAAGGTTGGTTTTTTTTACCCATCGGTAAAAAACGATGGCGACAACATGCAAGACGATAAATGCGACCAACAGGTCGAATATCGTATTGTGCAAACCGGTCAAACGATCGCTTAAGGACTTATCGACAAGGCTGAACAACGGTCCGACAAAGGCAATATCGTCATTAGCAAACAAGCCGGTGCCGACCTGAGCCGCGACCGCCGCCAGCAACGCGAATACCGACAACGCGCCCAGCGGGTTATGGCCGATACCTTGCCAGCGGCCTTTAAGGTAGGCGACAAGCCGTGGCAGGGTAGGAAAAAAAGTTAAAAACCGGGCGTGGGTCGAGCCGACGAAGCCCCAGAGAACGCGAAAAACCAGCAATCCCAGAATAAAAATGCCGATGCGGCCATGCCAGTCAATCAGCGAACCGCCGATTTTGGCGGTGATGTACGCGGCTGCCACAGCAACCGCCAGCAACCAATGAAACAGCCTGAGCGGCAGGTCCCAAATATGGATAGTGACTTTCATGTTGATTGCTCCGTTAACGTGGGCGCTTCGCAGCATAGCCGTCCGGATTTGGCCGGTTGCGCAATAGCGACGCTCAGATAAAGTCGATGTAAAAACATAATTGCCCCTTATTCATTAGTAAAAAATCGTGCTTCGGAACAGCCTGAAAAATTTAAAAAAAGACAGGAAATCAATCCATCTCATTCCTGTCAAAATCGGTCCTTCAATAGCGAATCGGAGCACAGCCGCAGCAACGCTTACCGGTTTTGTCGACTCCCATACTCAGAACTTGATCACGTCGACGCCGCCGCCTGCGTTGCTTTGGCCGGTTTTATTCGCTTCCTTGTTGAGATTGCATAGTCCTTTGCTATCTCCTTACTTTTTTCCGTAGGGCGTGCCGTGCGCGCCCTGCAACAGAAACTGCCTAGCTACCGCAAATGCTGGTTAAAAAAACCGATAGTGCGTTGCCAGGCCAACTTTGCGGCGGCCTCGTCGTAACGCGGCGTGGTGTCGTTGTTAAAGCCGTGTTGCACTCCCGGATAAATATAAGCTTCATAGTTGACTCCTGAGGCTTTTAGCGCGGCCTCGTAAGCGGGCCAACCGGCATTGATGCGTTCATCTTCCCCGGCATAATGCAGCAACAGCGGCGCTTTGATTTTCGCGGTCTCTTCGGCGCTCGGCTGACTGCCGTAGAAAGGCACGCCTGCCGCCAGATCGGGACGTTGCGTCGCCAGGAAATTAACAATGCCGCCGCCGTAACAAAAACCGACCGCGCCGATTTTGCCGTTGCCTTCGGGCAGGTTTTTCAGCACCTCGGCGGCGGCGATAAAGTCGGCACGGGTTTTGGTTTGATCGAGCGTTTTGAACAGTTCGCGCGCCTTATCCTCATCGCCCGGATAGCCGCCTAACGGAAACAGCGCATCGGGCGCGAACGCGATGAAGTTATCCAGCGCGATGCGCCGGGCAATATCTTCGATATGCGGATTGAGGCCGCGGTTTTCATGCACGACCAGCACCGTCGGCAGTTTGCCGGTGAATTGCGCGGGCTGGACCAAATAACCGCGAATCGTGCCGTAACCTGAAGGCGAGGGATATTCCACATATTTCGCCGAGATGCGCGGATCGTCCTTGCCTATCTGCTGCGCCTCTGCAAACCGCGGACTCAACGCCTCAAGCAAGCCCTCGGCAGTCAGGCCGAGCAAGGTAAATTTTGCGGCCGAAGCCAAAAATCCCCGGCGCGATAGCTCGCCGTGGACGTATTTATCGAATAGTTTCAGCACTTCAGGATCGAAGTCTTTTGCTGTTTTGCGTGTCATAGTTGCACCTATTAATTATCGTTCCCACGCTCCAGCGTGGGAACGGATCCGGCAACGCTCCAGCGTTGCGAAACACGACGCCGGAGCGTCATATCTGCATTCCCACGCCGGAGCGTGGGAACGATATAGCCCTAAAGTTATTTCGCGCGTCCTTTAAATCCTTGTGCAATCAACGGTATCCGGTAAGCGGAACCGCGTCCTACCGCGTAAAGCGTTTTCTTATCGGTACCGGCAAAAGCGATATTTTGCGGCTTTTTAGGCAGTGCAATAACACCCAACGCTTCACCCTTGGCGTCAAACACTTCGATGCCGGAATTCGATGCCACATAAAGCCTGTCGCTATCGTCTATCGCCAAACCGTCCGCACCGCTGGACCAGACGTTTTCTTCATTTTTCCAGCCGCCCAGTTTGGCGAAGTTTCTCCTGTTGGAAATCGATCCGTCAGCGGCGATGTCATAGGCAAGCACATGTTCGCCCAGGGTATTGGCCACATACAGCACGTTTTCGTCTTTATTCAACTGAATGCCGTTCGGGCGTTCAATATCGTTAGCCAGGCGTTTCAATTCGCCGGTCGGTGAAATATAAAACACGCCCGGATGAGACGGCGGCGGATTAGGGTTGTCTTTAGTCGGACGCGTGCCGCTATCGGTAAAGTAAATGCCGCCGCTCTTATGAAGAACGACATCGTTAGGCCGTTGAAAGCCGACGCCTTCGAAATTTTCGGCCAAGGTTTTTTGCTTGTCTGTCGGATAGATGATGCCGACTTGGGGTTTAAGCGTTTGCACGGCGATAAGCTCGCCGCTCGCATTCAATGCAAGGCCGTTCGCGCCGTTGGAGTTTTCTAAAAAGGTTGAAACGGTGTTGTCCGGCGCAATCCGCGTAATCCGGTTGTCGTTGGTTTCGGTAAACAGCAAACTACCGTCCGAATAGCCGATAGGTCCTTCGGTGCCTTTGAAGCCTTCTTTAATGGTTTCGATGATGACGCCGCCGGCCGACACGCCTGGAATAGCCGGCGTAACCGGGTCATCGGCCTGTACAACAGCTGCAAACGCTAACGCGCCCAGCACTGAAACTAATTTCACATGTGAAGTTTTGAGTAACATCTTGTTCTCCGGGTTAAATGTAAATGTTTTAAAGCTGAAGAGCGGGCGAACAAGCGCCAGACTTGCCGCCCATCCTGTAAAACCGGTTAAAATTTCGCCCGGAAATGCACTCCGTAGTAACGCGCATCCCCATAAGTGCCGGAAGCAGCGGATTGAGTGCTAATTTGCCCGGCATTAGTTAGGTAAATGGTGTCGAAAATATTCCTGCCCACCAAATCCAGGTTGTACTGGCCGTTTTTAGTGCCGATACCGATACCGCCGTCGGTGACATGATAGGCATCCTGTTTGCCTGAAGACGACAGGCTGGCGTTATAGTTGGCAGCCGATTTATAACTGTCGGTCAGGAACGCATGCCATTGCAGGCCGTGATCGTTGAACTTGCCGAAGCCGAGCGGCACTTTATAGTCGAAGCCATAGTTAGCGGTAAACTGCGGCGCATTAGGAATGGTTCGACCGGATTGGTCGCAATTTGTAGTAAGTCCCAGCTCTGCCGCGCAAGGCGCATCTTTAAAGTCGTTATATACGGCATGGTTGAAGGAGCCGTTCAGAAATAAGTTCAAGCCTTGCGTCACGTTCCAATTAGTCTCCAGTTCCACCCCTTGCAACTGAATTTCCTTGATATTCCCCAGAGTGGTCCTGTAACCCGAAGCTGTAGCAGGATCAATCACTGACAGCTGTGATTGGAAACCGTTAATCACCGTGTTGTACAGGTTTACGTTGACCGCCAATTGACGATTGAACCAGTTGCTCTTGACGCCTAATTCGTAGTCCATCACGTCTTCGGGGTCAACATTTTCAATCGCGCCGGTCGTGTCGTTAAATTGAGCCGCTCCTGACTTCTGCCCGCCTGACACCGAGAAATAAGTCATCAGATCTTTGGTGATCTTGTAGCTAGGGTTGACCAACCAATTTTGTGAATTCTGACTAAAACCCTGTTTGCCCTGGGTCCATTTAACGCCGTTATTACCGAGGGCGCTATTGCGTATCGCCAGCGCGGTGCCGGTAACAGCCGCACCGCCGATATAGCCATCCGCGCCTTGGTTGTAGCGATCTTCATAGGTATTACGCAAACCCAGCGTTAAAGTCGCGGCCTTGGTGATATGCCAGTTAACTTGTCCGTAAGCGGCATAACTATCGACTTCCGGATTTCTAGTGCCGGTTTTCATCACCCCATCCAATGATTGTCTTAATTGCTCCCTGCCGGCAGCGGTTGCATTTAATGCCGCGTATTGAGCGTTACTGGCATAAAAAGCACCGGCATCAGTGCCATATAAGCGCTGGTTTTCGGCCGTTGCCTGGCTATGCATCCAGAAAAGCCCCGCTTGATAGTCGATCGGCCCCGGCTCTTGAGACGCAATGCGAAGTTCTTGCGACCATTGCTTGTTTTTTATTTGCCAGCCGCTGATATGCTGAATATCGGCGGTAGTGGAATCGCCATCGTGATGCGGTTCGAATAACGCATCACGATAGGCGGAAACCGACGTTATTTTGTGTTTGAGAACATCCCAGTTGATCTCTGCGGACACCCCTTGCTGATCGCCCCGCGACACCTGTCTATCATTCTCGGCTACTTTGCGCGGATCGCCGATCACAGTAAGAGGCTGTCCGGAGTTCTTGAGATAATTGAACCAATCGCGTCCCAAACGTGAACTAAAGGTGGTAGGACGAACACTGCCATTAGTAAAAGTTGCCGGATCTTCGATAAGCGGGCCAACACTCATGGTTTGCGTAGAGGTGGCGCGATCAACAATGACTCTTGCAGAAAGCACATCGCTTGGCGTCAACAAAAACTGTAGCCGTCCCCCCATTGCATTAGTTTCCTGTAAAAGACCATCGGTTTTGGGCGCATCCAAATTGGCAACAGAGCCATTACGTCTATCGACATAAAACGAGGCGCGATAGGCGAGCAGACCCGGCAAAACAGTGCCTGTCGCGCCGGCCTTGCCTTGTAAGGAATCACGATTACCGCCGAAGCCATCGACGTAATAACCGGATTTAAAGGATGGCGTTTGAGTGACGACGTTGATTAAACCCAGGTTGCTGTTTTTACCTTGCAAAGTGCCTTGCGGCCCGCGCAAAACTTCAACATGATCGATGTCGGCGTAATTAGTCCAGGTTGAACCCACCCAAGACGACCAGACGTTATCGACCATGACACCGACACTCGCTTCCATCGATTCGTTGCCGCTGTTTTTACCCAGACCACGCAAGGCGATACTGGTTTGTCGCACGTTAGTCGCGGTAACGCCTAAATTAGGCACTCGACGAGCAAAATCCGACACGCTGACGATATTATCGCGCTTCATTTGTTCGCCGCTGATCACCGCAATCGGGATCGGCACTTCCTGGAGTTTTTCTTCCTTACGGCGCGAGGTTACGACGACTTCCGACAGATTCTTAGGTTCGTCATCGAAAGACTTCTCTTCTTTTTTCGGCGGCTCGGTTGCTGCAACAGCCGTCGTTGCCGGGGCTGGCTGGGCCGTTGCCGTATTAGCCGGCGTTCCGGCATTATGGGTAACCGCTTTTTTAAGCTGCTCGTTTTCTTTCTTGGTTTCGCCCAGTTCTTTTCTTAGACGCTCAACTTCTGCCGCTAAATCGCCGGAATCGTCCTTGGCAAAGCTGTAGTCCGGCGCTAATAAGCAAGCGCCTGCAATAATCATCGCGGCGCCGTTTAGCGTGGCCCGATTAGGCTTATACGCCTCGGCTTGCACTGTGTTTTCAGCCGCTTCAGCGGATAAAGACCGGCCTACACTCTTGTTCTTTTTCAGCGATTTCAAGCCCTTTACACTAACCGGCCGCCGCCCTAAGTTGTCAATACTCATCTAATCATCCTTTTTAAAAGTCATTCATAAAAATTAAGGCGCGCTCTGTTTTTTTAGACAAAGCATCCCTAGCCGGCCCCAAAAAGGCCGGTTTAATCTCTGTTTGTTGCGTTGATTACTTGCCTGGAACGGTCAGGACCGATAATTTGGTAATTCCGGATCGTTCTATCGATGACATCACTTTGGCTACCGTGCCGTATTGAACGGCGTCGTCGGCATTTAGATTGAGCGCTATTTCAGGATCGGCCGCCTTGCGGCTTAACAGCTCGTTTTCAAAGGCTTCCAGGGCAATCTCGGTTTTGTCGATGAAAACCTTGCCCTTTGCGTCGATGCTGATATAGACGGCTTCTTTTTCCTCGGGCGGCGCGGTTTCGGCCGTCTTCGGCAAATTGACATGCACGGCTTGAGTCAATAACGGCGCGGTGACGATAAACACCACCAATAGCACCAGCATCACGTCAACTAAAGGCGTGACGTTGATTTCGCCCATTACGTCATCATCGCCGCCGCCATCTTTCGTACTAATAGCCATTAGATTTGCACTCCTTCAGCCTGTAGCTCTTCATGACTGGCTTTAAGCGCCGGCTTCTTCGCTGCGACACTGTTGGTGCGTGGCGCTGTAACCGGACGTTTGATTAAAAACGAGGTCTTCAAGGCGAGATGGACAAAATCGATAGAAAAATCATCAAGAGACGCCCAAATCACCTTGTTCCTGCGAATGAAAAAGTTGTAACCGATCACCGCAGGCACCGCGACTGCAATACCGACGGCCGTAGCGATCAGCGCCTCGCCGATTGGTCCGGCCACAACGTCCAGACTGGCCGAACCGCTTTTGCTGATGCTGGTCAACGCGCCCATGATTCCCCAAACCGTGCCGAACAAACCCACGAATGGCGAGATACTGCCGATGGTTGCCAAGATAGCCAGGCCGCTTTCCAGCGCGCCGCGCTCTTTCTGCATTTGTTGCCGCAGGCGTCTGTCCAGCAATTCCTGGCGATCACCGGTATGCTCCAGATCGTGCGTGGTGGTGCCGCCGTCGGCTTCTATCAAGGTAGTGAAACCAATATCGGCGACTCTGGCAGCGGGGCCTTTATTGCCTTCCAAGGCGGCGGCGGCCTGAAAATCCTGGGCTTCCCAAAATTTCTTGCCGTAACTTCGATTGTGCTGCGAAATCCGCAGATGCTGTATGCCTTTGATCAGTATCAAAGCCCAGGTCACCACGGAAAAGCCGATTAAAATCCATAAAGTGGCATCGACAATCAGCGCCGATGTGATTTCAGGAGCCGCAGGCGTTGCTCCGGCCGCATTCGCAATATCAGCGCCTGCAACCGGTATTTGATTAGCTGCCGGTGTAATTGCCGTTGCAGCAGATGTTGTTTCTGTCATAAATAAAAACCTCAAACTTGTAAATTAAAAGAGATAGGAACCGTTACCCAACCGTCGACCGGCGTTTTTCCACGCATCGCAGGAGCAAATGACCATTGTTTTACCGTTCTCACTGCTTCATTGTCCAACACGTCCTTTCCGCTGGATTTAATGACGGAAACTTCGTCAGGCTTGCCGCTGGCGAGAACATGCACTTTCATCAGCACTTTTCCTTCCCAACCGCGCTCCATAGCCACATCCGGATAAATCGGCTCCGGATTATCCAGATAACCGGCGCCCGCACGCGGCTCGGTCACTTTTTCTTCTACCGGCGGCGCAGGGGGCGCGGGCGGCGCTGAAACCACAGGCGCATCGGCTTGCACAATCGTCGGCGTTGCAACGGGAGGCGGCTCGACAAGCTTGGGAACCGGTTTCGGCTGTACCTTAGGTTTAGGCGGCTTGTTAATTGCTACCACTTTCGGCGGCGGCGGAGGAGGCGGCTGGACTACCGGCTTCGGCTGAGGTCGAACAAACGAAATCTGCACTTTGGATGGCGGCTTGACCGGCTCGATCAGTTGTTCTTTTTCAACCGATACCTGGTTGAAATACTCGACAACGGTGGTATGCACCAGTATCGACAAGAGGCCTATAAGCAAATAATCGATGGCCTTGCTATCGCGATGGTCGGAGCTGGATCTAAAATCCCCCAACGCCACGGCAATCGATGAAGCGGACGCGTTTTCCCTAAGCCGACCGATTTCCGGCTTGATCGGAACGACATCGGCCCTTTTTCGCTCAGGCGCGAGCGCTGCCGGTTCAAATTTATCAAAAGCCACCAAAGGTCTATTCATTGAGAGTTCTCCCGTTCATTAAAAAATCACCGGTCTTTGTCTATTCACTGACGAATCGGTAGAGCTGTTCCGCCGGCCGGCCTTAACTATTTATAGAGATAAAGCATGTTCTATGCCATATCAGGCTGTGCGCGTGGAAAGCGCCGAAAAAACTCTCGAAAATTATTGTCAAGACACTGTGTTTAAAGGGATTTTTGTATTAATGGAAGGTCGTGAAGAGATAGGTTTATTAAAAAAAACAGAGTATTTTTAGCGAGTAGCTAACTAGCAGCTGCTTGTTGAGCATCACTTTCATGAAGCTTTTGTTTGCAGGGTGTTTGCTGATCAACACCACTCATCAGGTTTCGGCAGCTTGAGCTAGGGGTAAATCCCCATTCGTGCCAACTTAGGACTCCATCAATAATGGCTTCCGACGTGCTACGATTGTCTTTATACGCAAGTGTTTGCGGACTGTCGTTAGGCGAGAAACATGCGATATACAGACCTTCCAGGTTTTAAAAACCTGGGAAGGTCTGACGTGCAACGTTTTGACACAGAGGGAGGCGTTTCGAATCGAGCAACATGCTTTATTTTGCTTGATTCGAAACACCCCCTTTAACCGCTTACGACGCCTGGACTGCGTGCTGGAAGACAGTAAGGATGAAGCTGTATAAAAGACTCAAGGAAGCCGATGACGCCAGTCCGATGACAAGCGCATGGGCGATGAAAGCATCGAAAAATCGTATTTCAAAAAACCGGGTTCAGTTATGTTCAATAAAAGAGGTTTGCTATTTAAAACATAAAGATAACAAATTAAAATGAAGTAAAATGTACTAATTAATTGCATTTTATTGAGTTAGATATAAAATTTAACTTAGGGAAAAGTCGGTGCAATTGCAGGAGGAGGGTTTTGTTTCTTGTAAGCGCCGTTCGGCGCAATGGTAAGACAGGCGTTGTGTCGAATAATAATCTCCGGATTAATTGACTTAGGCTATGGCCAAAAGCAGGAGATTGGCTTATACACTCTATTAATGCAGAGTGTATAAGCCAGCTTCGGGAATAAATGTCAGTGCTTGTGAGCATAATCACATCAGCTTGGTGTTGCAATAAGGTAAGCTATGCACCATCCTAGAAGAAACTAGCTTTCCTGGGAGAGCAAGATGCCGGGTTTTTGATAAGGACTGTAATGGATCAAATGCGCTAGGCCCGCGTGCTTTTGATCGAGTGCAGATCAAATCTGATCTCGGCTTTTTGCAGAAAGTTTTTCTTTTAACAATATTATATAAGGGGCCCAATATGGCTTTTTCATTAGTTACAACTCAGACAATTCTTGCGCGTAACGCAGGTGCATTATATAACCTGGAACTGGGTTCTACGGCTATGACTAGCTTCGTTACTCAAGCGGGTACGAATACCGATAGCTTTTTAAACACAGTTTATACCAACAGCATAGGCACAACTTCAACCACTACAGTTGCTACCGAGTTGGCTACTAATTTGGGCCTTACCGGTACTGCTTCCACTACAGCAATAAACTATATAGTGTCTCAATTGAATGCTGTCGCTTATACTGCGAGAGGCGCTGTAGTCAACAACATACTCAGTCTGTTTGCCGGATTGACAAGTGATGCTGTTTTCGGCACTTTTGCCACAGCATGGAATACCAAAGTTTCTAACTCAGAAGCTTATGCGGCTATCACTACCAATACCAACAACGTTAGCTTTTCTTCGGTTTCTACTACTGCCGTTGGATCGACCTTTACGCTGACTACGGGTATTGACACAGTTGCTGGCGGCACCGGTAACGACGTTATCAATTCTGTGGTTTCCGCTGGACTTTCTGCTCTGGACAACATCGATGGCGGCGCCGGCACTAACACATTGACTGTGACCGACGCTGCTGCGCTTGCTATTTCTACGACCACCAAGGTTGCGAACGTCCAAACTGCGACCCTGAGCTCTGCAGGCACAGTAAGCGGTGACGTCTCCGGTTGGACCGGTCTGACTTCATTGACCGTATCCGAAGTCGGCGGCACTGCTGCGGGCCTCACTACTGCGGCTACGACTGCCGTTACTCTCACTGATTCAGCTCAGGCTGCGGGTGCTATCCTCGTAAACGGCGGCACTTCGGTTTCTGTAACGTCAGTTGGCGCAACTACTGGCGCTATTACTGTCGGTACAACAACTGCTCCAGCGGGTGCTGTTACTATCAGCAGAGCCACAACCGGTGCTGTTAGCGCAGGCTCTATTACTGTTGCCGGCGGCACGACTGTTGGCATCACTCAGACTGCCAGTAATGCAGTTAATACGACCCAAGTTAATGGTACTGTCACTGTCACCGGTGGCGCTTCCACCACTTCAGTGACTGTGTCTTCAGCAGCCGCTGCAACTAAGTCTGCTACTGTTGCGGGTGTTACCGCCAATTCGGTTAATATCACTGACGTTAACAACGGCAGCACAACCAAAGCAGGAACGATCACTTCGGTGACAGTAAGCAATTACACGACTCTGGGGATCAGCGACAATGCGTTGACAACTTTGAGCCTGACCGGCGGTTCCGGCAACATCATTATTGACAACAGTGGTCTGACTACTGCGACCAACAAAACGCTGGGCTTAACGGTTAATGGCTTGACTGGCGGCACACTGGACGATGCAGATATTTACACTACGCTGAACGTTACCACCGCGACAAAAGCATCGACTTTGGCAAACATTACCACCGGCGCGGCGACTACCTTGACTGTAGCGGGTACTCAGGGCTTGACCTTGACTTCAACTGCCGGTTTGTCTGCGCTGAAAACCGTTACCGTAACCGGATCGGCCGGCGTGACCGGCGATTTTAGCGGCGCTACCGTGACGTCTGTCGATGCTTCGGCTACAACGGGCGCATCGAAAGTGACTATCGATGCATCGAAAGCAACCTTCAGCGGCGGTTCTGGTGCTGATACAGTGACTACGACTGCCGCTACCGTGGGCAAAGCAATCTCGCTGGGCGCCGGTGATGATAGTTTGACACTGGGTGGCGCTGCTGCACCGACTGCTGCAATCGGCGGCGGCGCGGGTACCGATACCCTATCCTTGTCAGCTGCACTGGCTGCCACCGCTTCGGGTTCCGGTACTTTTGCAGGCTTGGTAACCGGTTTCGAAAGAGTGACGTTGACCGGTGCGACAAACCAGACTATCGATCTGTCTGTGTTGGGTAGTTTCAACTACGTGACCACCAGCGGTGGTAATGGTTTGACGTTATCCAATTTGAGTACTGGCGGCACTTTAGCTTTAACTGGTGCGGGTACTGCTTACACGATTGGAAATACCGCGTTCACCTCGGGTACGAATGATGTAGTTAACTTGGCGTTGACCGATGGTTCTGGTGCGGCCGTAGCGTTTGCCAGCACAGGGATCACAGCATCAGGCGTCGAAACTTTTGCGATCACGACTGCGGATACTCAAGCAACTCCATCAGGCACCTTTAATGACAGCGTGACTTTACTGGGCAACTCGGTCAAGACTATCTCTGTGAGCGGTAACGCCGGTTTGACGTTGACATCAACGTCTACAGCGTTAACTTCAGTCGATGCAAGCGGTATTACGCTGGGTGGATTTGCATGGACTTCCGGCGCTCTTGCGGCAGCGGCAACCGTGAAAGGTTCTACAGCTGGAACCAATACGATTGATGCCTCGGCAGCTACAGGCGGTGCAGTGACTTACACCGGCGGTACAGGCAATGACGCGTTTACAGCTACCAACGGTAAGGCAAATGTCGTTACTTTGGGCGACGGCACTAACAGCGCTACAGTCAGCAGCGGCAACAACACTATCACTGGCGGTACTGGGGCCGATACTGTAGTTGCAACGACTGGCAATAATACAGTTAGCCTGGGTAACGGCGCGAACAGCTTCACAGCAACATCCGGTAACAACACTTACACCGGCGGCACAGGTGTGGATACGGTTACTGTAGGTTCTGGTGTTAACACGATTACTACGGGTACTGGTGCTGACGTTGTAACGTTTACAACTGCAGGTGCAAACGTAAACACCTACTCAACCATTACTGATGCGCACGCTGGTATGCAACTTGCGTTTACGAACTTAGGTACTGAAACATTTGTTTCAGCTAAGATTTCAACATTGAATGTAAATACAGCTGTGTTCCAAGACTATGCTAACGCTGTTGTAGCTGGTGCTACACAAGCTGACCATTCAGCGGATGGCGCATTCGGTTGGTTCCAATTCAGTGGTAACACTTTCTTGGTTGAAGTGAAACATAGTACAGCTGGTGGTATTAACCAAACGTTTGTGAACGGTGTTGACCAAATTGTTCAATTGACTGGTTTGGTTGACTTGTCAACTGCTACTGGCGGAACAACCAATATTCTTACATTGGTTTAACGCTGTAAGGTGGGTTCGCCGCAAGGCAATCCACCCTGATGGCTTTGGGTAACGGATTACCCTGAAACAACCGCTCATTCCTTAGGGGGTGGGCGGTTTTTTTATGCTCAAACGTTGCACAATAATATTGTTTCGCTATCACCGCGTCGCCATTCCTGACGGAACCTGTTTTTCACTGGGGTAACCTGCCATCGCCAACCGATGCCTGGGTGCTGTTACTGGATTATCTCCATTGCCTATGGATACTTCCGCCAGAATAATTGGGGCAAAGTAAATTAAATCGCTCGTCTAAAATGCCGGAGATTAATTTACGTATATGCTAGACTGACCAGCGTACTGAATTTGATGGAGTAAGTTATGGCAACAATTACATTTGATACCTTAAAATTTGTTGAAAAACTTAAGGCTGGCGGTGTTCCTGAAGCGCAGGCAAAGGCGGAAGCAGAAGCATTGGTGACTGCTTTTTCTGAAGCAATGGATTCGCAATTGGCGACAAAATCAGATATTAATCGTTTGGAACGCGAAGTGCTGGTTATTAAATGGATGGTTGGCTTGGTACTTGGCGGTATTTTAACTTTAATTCTCAAGGCTTTCTTTCCAGCTGTTTAGCCGGGCAAGGGTAGCGCTTTTTGTGCCCGCTCTATCTGCTTAGTAAGTGAAACCGTCTCCAACGTCATGTTATAATTTATCTTGATTGCAAATCAGTAAGCATCCGGTTTGTTAATGCAGAGTTGCCGATATTGCATAGCCGTCGCTGTCTTCAAACGACTCGTGTAGTCTTCGCAAAAGCGTTGAGCGACGCTTTAGGTGCTGGCTGCGCTATCCTGAGTTTTTCGGGTAGATGCCTATCTTCCAAGGTGTACTCAAAAACTATCCAATTTAAATTTAAAGAGCATCGATCATGTCTGACTGGACTGCCGGCTACGTAGCCGACATTGGCTACACCTACGGCTACTACGCCGAACTCAATCCGTTGCGCATCAAGCTGGCTTTTCTCAATGCCGGGCTTGTCCCGCCTGAGTTGGGAACTCATTGCGAACTCGGCTACGGCCAAGGCCTGAGCGCCAATATTCACGCTGCGGCTTCCGGTAGTGCATGGCACGCCACCGACTTCAATCCCGCCCAAGCAGGTTTCGCCCAATCTCTCGCACGGGTTTCAGGAGCCAATGCACAGCTCACCGACGAAGCTTTTGCCGATTTCTGCAATCGCACTGATCTGCCTGATTTCGACAGCATCGGCCTGCACGGTATTTGGAGCTGGATATCCGACGAGAATCGCGAGGTTATTGTCGGCTTTATTCGCCGTAAGTTGAAAGTCGGCGGCGTGCTCTATATCAGCTACAACACTCAGCCCGGCTGGGCGGCAATGGTTCCCATGCGTGACTTGCTGACTGAGCATAGCGAGGTGATGGGGGCGCCGGGGCAGGGTATCGTTTCTCGCATTGATGATGCGCTGAATTTTGCTGACAAGCTGTTCGAGACCAACCCCTCGTATGCCAAAGCCAACCCGTTAGTTGTCGATCGTCTTAAGGGGATCGGCGCTCAGAACCGCAACTATCTCGCCCATGAGTATTTTAATCGCGATTGGTTGCCTATGCCGTTCTCGCGGATGGCGCAATGGCTAACACCGTCCAAGATCAGCTACGCGTGTTCGGCGCATTACCTCGATCACATCAATACGGTGAATCTGACCCCTGAACAGCAGGCTTTGCTCAAGGACATTCCGGATGCCATGTTCCGTGAAACGGTAAAGGATTTCTGCGTCAATCAGCAGTTCCGGCGTGACTACTGGGTCAAAGGCGCTCGCAAGCTCACTCCACTGGAACAGGCTGAAGCCTTTCGTTCGCAGAAAGTAATTCTGTTACAGCCGCGCGTCGACGTTTCCCTAAAGGTTACCGGAGCCATTGGCGAGGCAAGCATGCAGGAAGCAATCTACAATCCCATACTCGATGCCTTGGCTGATCATAAGCCCAAGACGCTAGGCCAGATTGAACAGTTGGTTAAAGATAAGGACGTGACCTTCGCCCAGATTACGCAGGCCGCAATGGTTCTTACCGGCGCAGCCTACTTGGCTACGGTGCAGGATGAGACGGTGACGTCCAAAGCCAAAAAACAAACCGACAAACTCAACGCGTACCTAATAGACAAAGCGCGAGGCAGCAGCGACATCAACTTTTTAGCGAGTCCGGTGACCGGTGGCGGTGTAGCGGTCGGTCGATTCCAGCAATTGTTTCTATTGGCGATTAGTCAAGGTAAAAAGCAGCCCGCCGAATGGCCGCAACTGGTGTGGCAGATTATTGCTGCCCAAGGGCAAAAAATCGTCAAGAAAGGCAACACGCTGGAGACCCCGGAGGAGAATCTCGCTGAGCTGACTGAGCAAGCGCAAGTCTTTGCCGAGAAGCAGTTGCCGATACTGAAAGCGCTGCAGATTGCTTGATGGCGGGGCTTACGCAACCTCTGATTATCAATCTTGCGCCGACGGGCATGGTTCCCACGCGGGCGCAATCGCATCATGTGCCGCTTATGCCGCAGGAAATTGCGGCCGATGTCGCACGTTGCGTTGCACTCGGCGTGTCGATGGTGCATATCCATGCGCGTGATGAAGACGGAGCGCCAACAGAAGACCCCGCGGTTTACGAAGAGATTATTGATGCGATCCGCGCCGGCAATCCGGAGGTGGTGGTTGTCGTCTCCACGTCCGGTCGCTTGGCAAGCGAAGTCGAGCGTCGTTCAACCGCCCTGTACCTGGATGGCCGTTTCAAACCGGACATGGCAAGCCTGACGCTGGGTTCGATGAACTTTGCCGCCAGCGCCAGCGTCAACGATCCTCAGACAATCATTCGGCTCGCAAAGATCATGCAGGAGCGTGGCATCAGACCGGAACTGGAAGTGTTCGATACCGGCATGGTTAACTTCGCCAAAATTCTTATCGATAAAGGTCTGATCGCGCCGCCGTTTTACTTCAATATTCTACTCGGCAATCCTGGCACCGCCCAGGCCACCTTGCTGCATTTGGCCGCCATCATTAGTGACCTGCCGCCGCAGTCGGTCTGGTCATTGGCGGGGGTCGGGCGTTTTCAGACTAGCGCGAATGCATTGGGCGTGGTGATGGGGGATGGCGTACGGGTTGGTTTGGAGGATAATTTGTGGTTGGATGCGGCGCGCACGCAACTCGCCACAAATGCACAATTGGTACAGCGGGTGGTAAATCAAGCCGAAGCGCTGGATCGAGCGATCGCAACGCCGCGGACAGTGCGCACAATGCTGGGGTTGGGGTCTCAATGAACGCCATCCCGCAACGGCTTGTCATTTTCGGTGTGAGCAATATTTTGTCCGACCTATTTGACTGTGCTTTAGCGAACGGATTAGCACTGGGCAAGGTTGTCATTGATCAGCCAGAAGAATGCGGCGAACGAGACATCAGTCTAACTGCACGGCTCGCAGCACTGGAAGGCGTCTGTGTACCGCCCGCAGTTGAACATATTGACGATTTCAAACCAGCCTCGGGAGAGTTATATCTGCTGGGACCAACCACGCCGACACGCGCTGCTCTGGCAAATAAATTAACAGAGCGTTTCGGTTTGCATTTTCATGCGCTGATTCATCCCAGTGCATACGTGTCGCCTCTGGCAACGCTAGCCGAAGGTGTATTCGTAGGCGCCAACAGCGTCATTGGTCCGGGCGCCCGATTAGCTGAGCATGTATTTATCAATCGTGGGGTGACTATCGGACACGACACGCATATCGGTGCATTTTCGCGTATCCAGCCGGGCAGTAATCTGGGCGGGTTGTCACATATTGGTCGCGGCGTTACTGTGGCGATCGGCGCGACGTTAATAGAACGGCTGGTGGTCGGGGATCATGCTTTCATTGGCGCCGGCGCTGTGGCGACCGCCGATGTTCCCTCAAATGTGTTGGTGGTCGGCATTCCTGCCAAGTTTAAAAAATCACTGGCGTAGTACGTCCGGTAAAGCGCTGCAACGCGAGATCGCAGGCAGCAAGCAAGCTAGGTCCGGATTTATCAAGGTCAAGCGTGGTTGAAAAGAGCGTCTGCATCGCGGATCCTTCTTGCCTGCGCATGTCTGTGCTGACAATTAATGCGGCAAGCTTTGAAAAATAGTCAGTATCGTTGATGGCTGCTGAGTCGCCCACTTTGCAACCGCCGTCTGAATCGCTATAAGTGACTACCGGTAATCCTTCCGCCATCGCTTCAGCAACACTGAAGCCGCCGCCCATGCGCGGCGGGTTGACATAAATATCGCAGCATTGAAACACGGCAGGCATATTGTCCTGTTCGCACAATACTCGAACTTGCTGTGGGGACATCTGTTCCAGTGCATGCGGCATTATGCCTTTGCCACCGACCAGCAGCCATGTAACGTGGGGATGGCTCTCGAGTAGTTCAATCATGCGCGTGGCCCATGCGCCGTCGATTTCCATTTCCAACCGGTAGCCGGCACTGATCAAGACCAGCGCTGTTTCGGGCAAGGCAAGTTCCTGGCGCGACACTGCTGATGTTGTTGGCTTGCGCCTGACTCGGTAGGGGTGATGCCAGCCAATACTATTGGTGAGATAGCGGCCCCATTCCGCATGCGTTTTGCCGGCATCCTCCGGTGATGCGCAGAGCCAGACATCGACCGGGGTCAGCGGTGCAACAGAATGGATGTTCAGTCCCAGCACCGGGCGCGCTTCAAATAGCGGAGCGACAAGGGGGGAATAAAATCCCACCGACATTACCAGGTCAGGGTCGAATTCTGCGACATATGTCAGCATATCCCCCCATCGACCTATCACCGAAAAGTATTCGGTGCCTTGATATGTCGCTATGCCCGGTGGGCATTGCGAACCCCACTTGACTGCATCAAAGGCACCCATTGTGGTGGATTCTCCGGCCCCGAGTAAATGGGTCATGCCTGGAACAGTAAGATCGAGACAGGAAAACAGCGCGACTTCGATGCCCTGTTCGATCAGGATGCGTGCCTGATGCAATGTCGTGGATGTTGGGGCGTGCGGATAGCTGCTTAAGTAGGGGGTAATTATGGCAACTTTTTGAATCCGTTCAATCTTGCGGGAAAGAGGGCGCGCTGTAATCAGCTGAGACAAATGCTGTTCCAGCTTATGTAATATTTCAGGGAAATATGCATCGCGGATCGCTTGTGAAAATGCTGTCCTGTTATCTACATGGCTCAGTATACGAGCCCAGGCAAACACCAGAAACGCAGCCAGTCGGTCCGGATCAATCGGTACAATGCCGTGGAGAATCCGACCCGCTACTGCGAGGTGAGTATCATCGTTCAGCATCGAAGCCAGCCAAGTGCTGCGCAGGAATCCCGCTACGCCATCATTCGGCGTTTGCCGCAGTAAATACTCTACCAGCTCTTTTTTAACGAGTTCGTTATCGGCTTGTAGATAATAGTCCTTTAGTCGGTGCCAGCAATGACTCGCGCCGGGGTTGGCGATAGTTTGTGTCGTCGCATCGCGCAACAACAGAGTATGGAAGTGCATTTCACTCATTGCGACCCAGTATCCCTTTGAAAAAATAGTAACAGCATACCCTTAGGGGCTGAAAACATATAGCGAGTATTGGTAGTGATCCAGTTAATTTGTAGCGGTACACGTTTAATTTGACAGTTGCTGACAGGGACAACATAGCGCGATCGTCCTGTTCAGTCGATTAAAAGCTTTACATAAATTAGGGGAACAGAAAAACAAAACTACAATATAATGCGCTATGCATCATAGTAGTTAAACGTTAGTTTCCGGACAAGCTCTTAGTGTGTCATGGTCACCGTAATTTAGTTAGGATATAGGTTAACAAGATGCCGGGATTTTTATTTTGGTATTGCTATCCATACATTTTTTACTAAATGGTGTAACAATGGTGTATTTCTTATGGTTTGGGCTGGGCAAAGTTATTTTGCAAGCCAAACTTGATACGTTAAAAGGTATTTCTAAAAATGTGGCGGAAACGGCAAATAATTCAAAGCCAAGGCGTAACTTCTATAGCTGACATCTGGCGTGTAATAGATGATCGATTAATGCCGTTGGGACGTAACGGAAAAATTCATGACTGAAACAATTTCTGCGATTGTGGTCAATTTCAATGCGGGTAGTTGGCTGCGAGAGTGTGTAGATTCTTTGCTGAAATGTCCGCTTGTTGCTGATATTATTGTTGTTGATAACGCTTCCGTAGACAATAGTCTGGATGCCGTAAAGAATTTACCGCGGCTTCAGATTATACAAAACACAAAAAATATTGGTTTTGCCGCCGCCTGCAATATTGGGTTAAGTCAGACATACGCGGATTATGTGTTGTTCTTAAATCCTGATTGCTCGTTCGCGTCCGGTACATTGGCGCAAATTCTTGATTGTATGCGGAGTGAAGAATCTATCGGCATGGCCGGAGGTATTTTGATTAACACTGACGGCAGTGAGCAAGCGGGCGCCCGCCGTGCGGTGCCTACTCCCTGGCGCTCTTTTGTACGTGCATTTGGTTTAGCGCGTTTTTCGGATCGTTGGCCCCGCCTGTTTTTTGATTATCACTTACATAAACAACCCTTACCCGATTCTACCATTGAAGTGGAGGCGATTTCCGGCGCCTGCATGATGGTTAGGCGTGCGGCTATGCAGGAAGTCGGAGAATGGGATGAAGGCTATTTTTTACATTGTGAAGATTTGGATTGGTGTATGCGCTTCCGGCAAAAAGGTTGGAAGATTGCATTCGTTCCATCGGCGAAAATCAGCCATGCATTAGGCGTTTGCGGGAGAAGTCGACCGGTGTTTGTCGAATGGCACAAACATAAAGGGATGATACGTTTTTACAAGAAGTTCTTTCGACACCAGTATCCGGGGGTGCTGATGGGGTTGGTTGTGGTAGGTGTGTGGTTGCGGTTTGGCCTCGTGGCTGCTTACTACTCGGCCAAGCGTGCCGGTCGAGCGTTGGGGTTTGGGCGTGGCTGATAATGCGATTTCCATGACACCTATGCCTCTCCCGGAGGATAGAGGGTTACAGCTAAACCTTGTGGGCGTTCTTGGCGCGACAAGTTTGGTGGGAACTTGTTTACTTCCGATGCTTACGGAGGCGGGGTGGCGGGTGACGGCGTTTTCGCGGAGGGCGGTTGGGCTGCTTGACGATAAGGTGGCGTGGAGGCTTGTTTCCTCACCTCCCGTGGTGGAACCATTAGTTATTCGGCCAGCTTATCAAACGGTAACGACCAAATCTTTGATTTCACCGCTAGCGAGCGAGGAGCGTGTTTCGTTTTGGATTTGTATCGCGCCTATCTGGGTGTTGCCGGAGTATTTTGCTTTGCTTGATGCGCAGGGCGCGAGGCGTGTGGTGGTGGTGTCTTCCACCAGTCGCTTTACCAAGGATGATTCCACCGATCCGGAGGAACGGTCCATAGCGCTTCGGCTTGCTGATGCGGAAGCACGGGTGCAGGAGTGGGCGGAAAGCCGTGACGTGGAATGGGTGATTCTGCGTCCTACCTTGATTTATGGTTTGGGACGGGACAAAAATATTGCCGAGATTGCGCGCTTCATTCGGCGGTTTGGTTTCTTTCCCTTGTTTGGCGAGGCAAGCGGCCTGCGCCAGCCTATTCACGTAGTTGATGTCGCAGGTGCGTGCCTGTCTGCGTTGCAGGCGCCTTGCGCGACAAACAGGGCGTATAACATCTCCGGTGGCGAGACGCTTACTTATCGCAACATGGTTATTAGGGTTTTTTCCGCCCTCTGCCGTCGTCCTCGTTTGCTGATTGTTCCGCTTTGGGCTTTCCGACTGGCGGTGACTATGTTGCGCCACTTGCGTCGTTATCGGCAGTGGTCGACTGCCATGGCCGAGCGTATGAATCGTGATATGGTGTTTGATCATGCTGAGGCGACGCGAGACTTGAATTTTAAACCTAGGGCGTTTGTGTTGTCACCGGAGGATGTGGTTATATGAACGGACGCTGGCTGTGGGATGATGGAAATACCAAGAACAAGCTGTTATCCGGTGTCGATTTATGAGGCCGACTTACGGCCCGTTTTTATGCGCATGATAGGTATGTGCAATGGTTGCGGCAAGAGATGCAACTGCGAGCAAAGGAATATTTTAAGCGCTCAGCCAATGCAGAGTGCGAGTTATGGAATATTTTGTTTTGGACAGGTGTCAGGCGAAAGCGTCTTACTTTTTGTAAACTTACTAATACTTTATTTTGCTAATCAATTTTTTAGTGTATTGGAACAATAAGGTTGTTAAAACCTGATGAAAATCCTTATCGTTAGTCAATATTTCTGGCCTGAGTCTTTTCGTATTAATGAGCTTGTTTTGACGCTTAAAGCGCGTGGACATCTGGTGTCTGTTCTAACAGGGAAGCCGAATTATCCGGATGGCGATATCTTTGAGGGTTATCGGGCATGGGGATGTAGCATTGAAGATTGGTGCGGCATAAAAATTTACCGCGTGCCGCTTATTGCCAGGGGCAATAAAAATGCAATTAAGCTGGCGTTAAATTATTTGTCTTTTATTGTTTCAGGCGTGTTGTGCGCACCGTGGTTGTTGCGCCAGGAAAGCTATGATGCGATTCTTGTTTACGCGCCATCGCCAATTTTCCAGGCGATTCCGGCCTCTTTTTTGGGCTGGCTGAAACGCTGTCCTGTCGCTTTATGGGTGCAGGATTTATGGCCGGAAAGCGCCCAGGCCACTGGTTACATACATAATCCACGGATATTGAAATTACTTGAAAGCATAGTGCGCTTTGTTTATCGCCATACGGATTTATTACTGGTTCAATCAAGAGCATTCCTGGTGCCTGTTGCTGAGCTGGCTGGCGGCAAACCGATTGTCTACTATCCCAATTCGGTCGAGTCTGCATTCTATAATCCCCCGGACATGCCATTGCCGAATATTGTTGGATTGTCGGCTGGATTCCCGGTGCTTTTTGCGGGCAATGTCGGTACAGGGCAGGCTGTCGAGGTTATCGTTGCGGCGGCAGAGATATTGCGGGATTACCCTGAGATCAATTTTGTGGTGCTGGGGAAAGGCAGCCGTTGGGATTGGATGCGCAAGCAAGTTGAAGCACGCGGCCTGAGCAATCTCCATCTTGCCGGGCGATACCCGGTAGAAACGATGCCGGGTTTAATGAGACAGGCAGCTGTGTTATTGGTGACATTGGCGGACCAGCCTATTTTTGCTGCGACGATCCCGAATAAGGTGCAAGCCTATATGGCCGTCGGCAAGCCGATTTTAGCGTGCCTGAACGGTGAAGGCGCGAGGATAGTGCGCGAAGCTAATGCCGGCTTGGCTGTTCCGGCGGAAGATGCAGTTGCCCTTGCCGACGGCATATTGCGTCTATACAGGATGTCCGTAGAGGAACGGGAAAGAATCGGCCGCAATGGACGGGCCTATTTCCGTGAACATTTCGATCATGACCGGCTGACGGGGCAATTAGTCGAGCATCTGCATGAATTGACGCTGTCTTTTGGGGAAAGTTAATGAAGATTTTGGTATTGGGCGCGCACGGCATGCTAGGCAGCACGACCATGCGTGTATTGAGTGAACGGCATGATTGGGAAGTGCATGGATCAGTGCGCTCGGAGCATGCAAAGCAGTTCTTCTCTGCTCAAATTGCTGAACGGCTGTTAGTAAATGTCGATGTCACTAATTACGATGCTCTGGTGGATGTTTTTGCACGGGTACAGCCGGAGGTAGTGATCAACTGCGTCGGCGCCACAAAACACAAAGCCGATGGCAATGATCCATTAATGGCCATATCGCTGAATGCCTTGTTGCCGCATCGGCTGGCAAGACTGTGCGCTGCGGTGAATGCACGCTTGGTGCATGTTTCTACCGATTGTGTTTTTTCCGGCAGGCAGGGCAATTATAGGGAGCAAGATGTGCCGGATGCCGAAGATATGTATGGCAGATCCAAAGCTTTAGGCGAGGTTGATTACCCGAATACGATCACGCTACGCACTTCGATGATCGGACACGAGTTGCAAAGTAGCTATAGCCTGCTTAATTGGTTTCTGGCACAGCAGGGCAGTTGTAAAGGTTTTAAGCGAGCCATATTTTCCGGTTTGCCCACGGTGGAGTTAGCCCGAGTGATAAGTGATATTGTTATCTCGAAACCGAGCCTGCATGGTCTCTATCATGTTGCCGGTCCGGCAATTGCCAAATATGATCTGCTGAAACTGGTTGCCGAGGTTTACGGCAAAGCGATCGAGATTGTTCCCGAAAATGAGTTTGTCATTGACCGTTCATTAAATGCGGATCGCTTTCGGGCGGTGACCGGATATCAATCGCCTCAGTGGCCGGAGTTGATCGAAGCGATGCATGCCTATCAGTCGTTAATCAAGGACAAATATGTTTAATAATAAAGTCTTGATGATCACCGGAGGGACAGGATCATTTGGTAATGCCGTTCTTAAGCGTTTCCTGGCGACGAATGTGCGTGAGATTCGCATCTTCAGCCGCGATGAGAAAAAGCAGGAGGAAATGCGCATTGCGCTGAATAACGACAAGCTGAAGTTTTACATCGGTGATGTCCGCAACTACGATAGCCTCTATCAGGCGATGAAAGGCGTGGATTATGTGTTTCATGCGGCGGCGCTCAAGCAGGTTCCATCGTGCGAGTTCTATCCGATGGAGGCGGTGCGCACCAATGTGATCGGCACCGAGCATGTGATGGACGCCGCCACCGCCAATGGCGTCAAGCGGGTCGTGTTGCTGAGCACCGACAAGGCCGTGTATCCGATTAACGCGATGGGTATTTCCAAGGCGATGGCTGAAAAATTGCTGGTTGCCAAGGCGCGAATGCAGCGCGACGGCGAAACGGTTTTCTGCGCAACGCGCTACGGCAATGTGATGGCTTCGCGCGGGTCGGTTATTCCGTTGTTTGTCTCGCAACTGAAAGAAGGCAAGCCGCTTACGGTAACCGATCCCAATATGACGCGCTTTCTGATGTCGTTGGAGGATTCGGTGGATTTAGTGCTTTATGCTTACGAGCATGGCCAGCAAGGCGATATTTTTGTGCAGAAGGCGCCCGCATCGACGGTGGCCGATTTGGCACAAGCGCTCACGGAGATATTCGGCGGTAAAGAAGAACCCCGCATTATCGGTACCCGGCACGGCGAGAAACTGTTTGAATCGCTTATTTCGAGAGAAGAGATGGCCCGCGCCGAAGATAGAGGCAGCTATTACCGTATCCCGGCGGACAATCGCGACCTCAATTATGCGAAATATTTTAGCGACGGCGAGGAGATAATTTCCAGTCTGGATGATTACACCTCCCACAACACTGAACGATTGGATGTCGGTCAAGTGAAGTCTTTATTGCAAAGTTTGGATTTTATTCAGGAGATAAATCGTGCTTAAGGTTATGACCATCCTCGGAACGCGCCCCGAACTTATTAAAATGAGCCGGGTGATAGCCGAGCTTGATCGGAATATGCAGCACATTCTGGTGCATACCGGGCAGAATTACGATTACGAATTGAATCAGATTTTTTTTGAAGACTTGGAAATTCGCAAGCCCGATTATTTTCTGGAAGCGGTCGGTGACAATGTCGCCCAAACTATTGCCCAGGTGATCCAGAAGTCTGATGCAGTGATGGAACAAGAGCAACCGGATGCGCTGTTGTTGTATGGCGACACCAATTCATGTCTGGCGGTTATCGCCGCAAAACGCCGCAAAATCCCCGTGTTCCATATGGAAGCGGGAAACCGGTGCTTCGATCAACGCGTACCGGAGGAATTAAACCGCAAGGTATTGGATCATTTGTCGGACATTAATCTGGTGTTAACCGAGCACGCTCGCCGTTATTTGCTTGCCGAAGGTGTCAGGCCTGAAACCATCATCAAGACAGGTTCGCATATGCGCGAGGTGGTGGATTATTATCTGCCGAAAATTGCGCTTTCCGATGTTGTTGCTCGCTTGTCTTTGCAAGCCGGAAAATTTTTCCTGGTCAGCGCCCATCGCGAGGAGAATGTCGACTCGCCTGAAGCGCTAAGGGATTTGCTGGATACCCTGAATGCGCTGGCGGCGAAGTATGACTTGCCCATTCTGGTTTCTACCCATCCGAGAACGCGAAAGCGGCTGGAAGAACTTGGCATTTCATCAATGGATGAGAGAATTGTTTTTGCCAAGCCGTTCGGTTTTTTTGATTACATTAAATTGCAGATGGAGGCATTCTGCGTGCTCTCCGACAGCGGAACGATTACGGAGGAAACGTCCCTGCTTAACTTGTGCTCAATTACCCTTCGCAATGCGCACGAGCGTCCTGAGGGGATGGATGTCGGCACCTTGATTATGAGCGGTTTGAAAAAAGACCGGGTGATCGAAGCCGTCGAAATTGTGACGTCTCAATACCGGAAAACGGCGCGGGCGGTTTTACCGATTGCCGATTATGAAAACCCTCATGTTTCGACGCAGATCGTCAGAGTCGTAGCAAGCTACGTGGATTATATAAATAGGGTAGTGTGGTCAAAACCTGATGCAAAATAATATCAGTGGAGGCGCCCCTTCGATACTTGTTACAGGCGCCAACGGGTTCATAGGCAAAGCGCTGTGTGCCGAGCTGCTTCGGCAAGGGCAATATGTTCGTGGGGCGATGCGTTCGGTACGATTGCCAATCGAAAATCTTGAAGCCGTGTCAACCGGCGCTATAGATGGTGAAACGGATTGGACGAAGGCATTGCTCGGTATAAAGGTGGTTGTTCATCTTGCCGCGCGGGTGCATTTAATGAAAGATAATGCCGTTAATCCACTGGATGAGATGCATAAGGTCAATGTCGAGGGGGCCTGGAATCTTGCCCGGCAAGCAGCTGAAGCAGGGGTGCAGCGCTTTATTTTTATCAGTTCGATCAAGGTAAACGGTGAGGGTACGTTGTTGGGACGGCCTTATACCGCTGAGGACCAGCCGGCGCCGGTTGATTCTTACGGTATTTCCAAGTTCGAAGCGGAAGATGCGTTACGGCAGTTGGCCGATGAAACCGGTATGGAAGTGGTGATTATCCGTCCTCCGCTGGTCTACGGGCCGGGCGTGAAGGCCAATTTTTACAGCATGATGCAATGGCTGAACAAGGGTGTTCCGTTACCTTTGAGGGGGATTCATAATAAGCGCAGCTTTGTGGCCTTGGATAATTTGGTTGATTTGATTGTAACGTGCATCGATCATCCGGCTGCGGCTAACCGGACATTTTTGGCCGGGGATGATGAAGACCTGTCGACTCCCGAATTGTTGCAACGCATGGGCGCAGCATTAGGCAAGCCCGTCAAACTGTTTCCTATGCCTATTTCGCTCTTAAAAGCCGTCGCTATGTTGTTGGGTAAGCGCGATATGGCGCAGCGCTTGTGCAATTCTCTTCAAGTCGATATTAGCAAAGCGCGTGACTTGTTGGGCTGGCAGCCTCCTGTGAGGGTGGATGATGCCTTGAAGAAAACCGCGGCGGATTTTTTACAAAAATCATAGGTTGTTTAAATTGGCTAATAGTCGATTTTAGGCATTTGGCTTTTTACGCCGACGGGGCTCGGCCTCAGTAAATTCCTGGAAATAATCCGCATTACCCGGATTTTGGCTTCGGCAATGACTACGGCGGAGCAAATATCTGCCAATGCAGGCGTAAAGCGCCAGTCTTTGCCGCTCGCTCCCCGCTCCATATCCATCAGGTGTCAATTACTAAACGAGGTGCAAATGATTTTTTGGTGGTTTCTTGCGCTGACGAGCGCAGTATCTTGGGCGCTGACCGGTTTTTTGTATCGTTATGCCTTGGCGAAGAACTTAATCGATATTCCTAATGAGCGCAGCTCGCACTCGGTGCCGACCCCGAGGGGCGGCGGTGTTGCTATTGTGGTGTCATTTCTGGCTGTTCTGGCCATTTTAAACAGCATGGAGTTACTTTCCACCCCGGTGTTTTTGGCCTTAGGGGGCGCCGGATTCGCCGTTGCGGTAACCGGTTTTCTCGACGACCACGGACATATTGCCGCGCGTTGGCGCTTATTGGTGCATTTTTGTGCGTCGGTTTGGGGGTTGTATTGGCTGGGCGGCTTTCCTCCGCTCGCGGCTTTTGGGTATTGGCTGGACTTGGGATGGTTTGGGTATTTGGGGGCGACGGTTTATATCGTTTGGTTACTTAATCTGTACAATTTCATGGATGGCATTGATGGCCTTGCAGGCCTTGAGGCGATTACGGCCTGTTGCAGCGGCGCGTTGATGGTCTGGCTTGCTGCGCCGGATTCAACGGCTTGGATGCCCCCGGCTTTTCTGGCTACCGCTGCGTTGGGATTTCTTGTTTGGAATCTTCCGCCTGCGCGTATTTTTATGGGCGATGCCGGCAGCGGTTTTTTGGGTATTATGCTGGGGCTGTTTTCGGTGCAAGCGGCGTGGATTGCCCCCCGTTTGTTGTGGGTGTGGCTGATTTTACTGGCTGTGTTTATCGTTGACGCAACCGTTACCCTGTCTCGCCGGGTATGGCGAGGCGAGAAGTTTTATGAGGCGCATCGCAGCCATGCCTATCAATATGCCGCGCGTATCTTGGGCGCTCATCGTCCGGTTACAGTGGCCGTCTGCGTGATTAATGTTTTTTGGTTGCTGCCGCTCGCAAGCCTGGTGGCGGTGGACAAATTGGATGGCATCGCGGGGCTCATGGTGGCGTATTTGCCGCTATTGTGGTTGGCGTATCGTTATAAGGCGGGGGATCGACAGGCGCAATGAAGTTATTGAAAAATAAGGCGGATATCCAAATCGGCGCTCTCACGCAATCAAGTATAATAAAATGGGTTATTGCGATAAACGATAGGACTGATTGATGAGATCACACACACGCACTTGGTTTATCGGTCTTCGACGACAAGCGAAGGCCTTTATACTTATTAGTGCCGATGTATTTTTTGCCGTATTCGCTCTTTGGGCCGCGCTTTCTTTGCGCTGGGGATGGCTGTATATCCCTAAAGGCCATGAGTGGTATCTGTTTGTAGCGGCGCCCGCTATGGCCGTGCCGATTTTTGTTAAACTGGGCTTATACAGGGCGATTATTCGTTATATAGAAGTCAGGGCGTTATGGACCATAATTCAGGCGACTACGCTTTATGCGCTGGTTTTCGCGTTTGTCTTGTATGAGTCCGGCATCAAGGGCGTTCCCCGGACGGTATTGCCGCTAAACTGGCTGAATATGATGCTGCTGGTCGGCGGCAGCCGTTTTCTGGCGCGTTGGTGGCTGGGAGAAGTTTACTTAAATCTGGGAGGAGGCCGGGAGGTAAAGAGTCACAGCAAAAAAAATGTAGTGATTTACGGCGCGGGAAACGCCGGGGTGCAGCTGGCTTCAGCGCTGGGCTATGGGCGTGAATTCAGGCCCATTGCGTTTATTGACGATGATGTGTTGTTGCATAAACAAAAAGTCAACGGTTTGCGGATCTATCCGCTCAGTTCCTTGAGGTACTTGATAGAAAGGCATCAGGTTTCAGATATTCTACTGGCTATGCCATCGGCTAACCGGGCGCGTAAAAGCGAAATTATTCGTTTATTAGAGCCGTTTGCCGTCCACGTCATGTCGATGCCCGGCTTGTCCGATATTGCCCAAGGCAAAGTCACCGTTGATACGCTACAGGAGGTCGACATTGGCGATCTATTGGGACGCGACGCGGTGGCGCCGGATCAGTCGCTGTTGCATGCCAATATCGCAGGAAAAGTGGTGATGGTCACCGGCGCAGGCGGTTCTATCGGCGCCGAGCTTTGTCGGCAAATTATTCGCTTGCAGCCGACTGCGCTGATTCTTTTTGAGCTCAGTGAGTTTGCGCTTTATGCCATAGAAAAAGAGTTGCAGCATCTGTTAACCAAACGCCGCGCCGCGTCCCGACCGGCCGACGGCCTGCCCACTATCTCCGGCGATATAAACGATACTGAGGAAGTAACGCTTGTTCCTGTCTTGGGTTCGGTCGCCAACGCCAAGCGATGCGAAAAAATATGCAATACTTTCAAGGTGCAAACCATTTATCATGCGGCGGCCTATAAGCATGTGCCGATGGTTGAGAGGAATCCGGGCGAAGCGGTCTGGAACAATATCTTCGGCACTTTGCATACGGCACAAGCGGCGATAAAGGCGGACGTTGAAACCTTTGTGCTTATCTCAACAGATAAGGCGGTCAGGCCGACGAATACGATGGGGGCGACCAAGCGCTTTGCGGAATTGATTTTACAGGCGCTCAGTTTAAATGCAGTCAATAAAACACGTTTTACGATGGTGCGGTTCGGTAATGTATTGGGTTCTTCCGGGTCCGTTGTGCCGCTGTTTAAAGAGCAGATCGCAAGAGGCGGACCGGTAACGGTTACCGATGAACGGATCATCCGCTATTTTATGACCATACCCGAGGCGTCGCAGTTGGTTATTCAGGCCGGGGCAATGGGGCAGGGCGGCGATGTGTTTGTGCTGGATATGGGCGAGCCGATTCGTATTGTCGATTTGGCCAAAAGAATGATTCATTTGAGCGGCTTGGAAATTAAAGATGCAGAGCATCCCGACGGCGATATTGAGATTAGTTATACGGGTTTAAGGCCTGGAGAGAAGCTGTTTGAAGAGCTGTTGATTGGCGATAATGTTTCAAAAACCGAGCATGCCAGAATTATGCGCGCGCAAGAGCAGGTTATTCCCTGGGCCGAGCTGGAGAAAATGCTGGAAATTTTGGAGCAGGCAACAGAAGATGATGATTTTGAGCGGGTCAGGGGCGTTTTGGCCGATGCCGTTACCGGTTTTATACCGCAGTGCGAAATTGAAGACGTATTATGGAAAGAGGATAAGCGGCTTGTGAATGGATAAACGCGGTCTATGCAGTCAACGATGCAAGGATATTTGTTGGCAACAATATAACGTATAATGAAATTATTATTTTGCTTATAAGAAACAATCGGTTTCGTTAAATCGGTCACCCTGTTCAGGATTTAAAGAGAGAACCCCATGGATAAATTAACCAGCATGAACGTTTTCGTTCGCGTGGCAAAGGCCGGAAGCTTTGCTGGAGGAGCGCGTGATCTGGATATTTCCAGAGCCATGGCAACCAAGCATATTATGCATCTTGAGGGGGTGTTGGGGACCCGACTATTCAACCGTACGACGCGCAGCTTAAGCCTGACCGACGTAGGCGCATCCTATCTGGAACGGTGTCAGCAAGTGTTGCTTGAAGTTGAGGAAATGGAGGCCGCGGTAACGCATCTACAGACTGAGCCCAGAGGGATTTTAAGAATCAGCGCGCCGCCGGTCATCGGTTCGACGCATATCGCGCATGCAGTGTCTGAATTTTTGAAAATCCATTCCGATTTAACCATAGAGATGATTATACAAAGCAGCCCCGGCGATTTGGTTGATGAAGGGATTGATGTGGCTATTTTTCTGGGGGCTTTGGACGATACCAGTATGTTTGCCCGGAAATTAGCCAGTTCGTCGCTGGTTGTTTGCGGATCGCCGGAATATTTTGCCCAATACGGCATTCCCGAAACGCCGGAAGATTTGGAAAATCACAGCTGCTTGGTTAATTGGGCCATTGCGCCGAGAAATAAATGGCTTTTCAAAGGCGAAGCCGGATATACCGGGATAAATGTTTCCGGAAGAATGCAGGCCAACGTTGCGGACCCGATACGCATAGCGGCAATTAGCGGCTTGGGGTTGGTGATGTTGCCCACTTATATCGTGGGCCGGGATATTGAAAAGGGCAGGCTGCAAGTTGTGCTGGAAGACTATACCTCGCCGCCTTTGGACGTTCATGCGGTATATCCGCATCGGAAGTATTTATCCGCTAAGGTGAGGACTTTTATGGACTTTTTGCAGGAATGGCTGGAACATCGGGTTAGTGCTGTGCCGCCGGTAATGGAATGACAGCGCCGATTAGCGGGCATTTTGGCGGCGCTTGCCTGGTGTTTTGCACATTGCGATGAGTTATATAGCGGCTTGCGCGGCACGGGTAAAGCGTCTGTTTTCGCTCATCAGCCCACTCGCATCCCTGTAGATAAGGGCTAAGCATCGATACCCGAACAGAAAAACGCATTGATTGTTGAGGGATAAAATCAGTTTTGAAGTCATTGTCATGAGTCGGTTTCTTGACCGTGGCCTAGGGGATGAGATAATAGGCGATCATTAACCGGATGGATTGTTGGTTTATCGGATTTTTATGCGAGAAAGAGCAGCGCTAGGATGAGCTGATGATCAGCCTTATTGACGCATGGATGCCGGGAAATAGAGCGCTAAAAACGCACCCAGAGATTAAACACGATGATAGAAAATTTAGATCCGCAACACGCATGGGATTTGTTACAAAATAATTCTGACGCTGTATTGGTGGATGTAAGAACAAAAGTTGAACATGCCTTCGTAGGACACCCGCCCGGCGCAATATCAATTCCCTGGAAGGAAGCGCCTGATTGGCAGGTTAATCCGCAGTTTGTTGCCGAAGTTAAAAAAATCGTAAATGATCGCAATGCGCCGGTTTTATTGTTGTGCCGTAGCGGGCAACGTTCGCTGGATGCGGCAAAAGCGTTGGAAGAGGCCGGCTATCAATTAATAATTAATATTGTCGACGGTTTTGAAGGCCCCTTGGATGAACATAAGCATCGGGGCAACCTCGGCGGTTGGCGTTTTCATCGCCTGCCTTGGGAGCAGAGTTAACCTTATCTCCAAATTGGACCAAGCAGGGTGCGTCCAACAAAATCTAAACAGCAGTCATGACGGCATGTCGTCCTTTCTTTCCCCGCAATTAACCCATTAGAGAGCATTCCGCCCTCATCATGCTTAAAAGAATGCGCGCAACGCATTCTACATTTATTTATTTAAACCTTAGAGTACATAAAAGTGATCGAAAAATTAAGAAATATTGCAATTATTGCCCACGTTGACCATGGTAAAACCACCCTGGTCGATAAATTATTGCAACAGTCCGGCACCTTTGCCGCTCATACTAAAGTGACTGAGCGCATTATGGACTCTAACGATATTGAAAAAGAACGCGGTATCACCATTTTGGCCAAAAATACCGCGCTGGATTGGAACGGCTATCATATCAATATCGTCGACACCCCAGGCCATGCCGATTTTGGCGGTGAAGTGGAGCGGGTGTTATCGATGGTCGACTCGGTATTGTTGTTGGTCGATGCGGTCGACGGTCCAATGCCGCAAACCCGTTTTGTAACCCAAAAAGCTTTTGCTTTGGGTCTGAAACCGATTGTGGTCATCAATAAAATCGACCGTCCGGGCGCGCGTCCTGATTGGGTTGTCGATCAAACCTTCGATTTATTCGACCGCTTGGGCGCAACCGATGAACAATTGGATTTTCCTATTGTTTATGCCTCGGCAATCAATGGCTATGCCGGATTGGAGCACACCATCAGCGGCGGCGATATGACCCCGCTGTTCGAAACGATTGTGTCTAAAGTCAGTCCGCCGCCGGTTGATATAGACGGTCCATTCCAAATGCAGGTGACCAGCCTGGATTACAACACTTATACCGGCGTTATCGGTATCGGCCGGATTCAACGCGGCACTATCAAGCCCAACATGCCGCTGGTCATCGTTAATCGGGAAGGCGTTGAGCGTAAAGGCCGTATGTTGCAAGTTTACGGCTTTCACGGCTTGGAGCGCGTTGAAGTTCAAGAAGCCCGCGCCGGCGACATCATTGCCTTTGCCGGTATCGAAAAACTGGAAATATCGGATACCATCTGTCATCCCGATAACGTAGAAGTGATGACCCCTTTGTCGGTTGATGAGCCGACGGTAACCATGACTTTTCAGGTCAACAACTCGCCGTTTGCCGGCCGCGAAGGCAAATTCGTCACTACGCGCCAAATCCGCGACCGCTTGGATAAAGAATTGCAACATAATGTTGCGCTAAAAGTCGAAGACACCGCTGATCCCGATAAGTTCAAAGTATCGGGCCGCGGCGAGTTGCATTTGTCGGTGTTGATTGAAAACATGCGTCGCGAAGGTTTTGAAATGGGCGTGTCGCGTCCTGAAGTTATTCTGAAAGAAATCGACGGTAAAAAGTGCGAACCGTTCGAAATGGTCACCATTGAAGTGGAAGAAATTCACCAGGGTACGATCATGGAAAAATTGGGCGACCGCAAAGGCGATTTAACCAATATGGTTCCGGACGGCAAGGGACGTATCCGTTTGGAATACATGATGCCGTCGCGTGGTTTGATCGGTTTCCAAACCGAATTTATGACCGCTACTTCCGGCTCAGGTCTGCTGTACCATGTATTCGATCATTACGGTCCAATGAAAGCGGGCGAAGTGGGCAGTCGTCAACGTGGCGTACTGATTTCAATGGTTGCGGGTAAAGCCGTCACTTATTCATTGCATCCGCTACAGGAGCGAGGTGAATTGCTGTTGGTGAATGGTGATGAAGTTTATGAGGGCATGTTGGTTGGCCTGCATTCACGCACTAATGATTTAACGGTTAATCCCTGCAAACCGAAACCGCTGACTAACGTTCGCGCGTCAGGTACGGATGAAAGTTTGGTGCTGGCTAGAATTCAGAAAATGACCCTGGAGCAAGCGCTGGAATTTATTGCCGAAGATGAATTGGTCGAGGTCACGCCAAAATCGATACGCTTGCGCAAGAAGTTTTTAACTGAAAATGAGCGCAAAAGGGCGTCCAAGGGATAACCAAGCCAATAATGTCGTTGGCTTGACCGATCGTCGGGCAAGCCAACGCTTATTCCCGCATTAAAAACTGTCGCTAAATCAGGGATGCCCGCTCGGCGCACCCTTTATGCCTGTCTTTGATTGTAAAGGTCGCATTGAACTCCAAATCAGCCTGAGTTCTTTGGGCTAACTCAAGCTTAAACCCGCTCTGCAAACGTTTAGAATAAACGTGCAACGCTTTCGATTTTGTCCATTCCCATCCGCATCCGTGCAAGCACAGTATTTTGATAGCTTTTAATGGTCAAGCTCAAGCAAGAGTTACCGCGGATTTTTTATGGTTACACTCATAAATGAGTCGGCTGCATAGGTATATAATCAGGTGGGACTATACGCATAAGGTTTTACACATGAATCGATACGACCCAGTTAAAGCTAAAAAAATCGGCGTAGGCGCGATCTCGGCGGCGATTATTTCGATCGCTTTGACGGGTATCGGATGGCTTTACTTTAAGCATCTGCAAAGCAATGCCGTAGAAGAACCCGATATCCGGGTTTTGGCGCTTCCTTCGGATTCCAAGGAGACGGGGACGGCGCCGAGTGAAGTAATTGACGGCGTCACTACGGCAGAATCCGTTCCCGGAGCGACTGACGCTATTGTCGAGCTACATCAGGATGCTTCGTTTGTTTTGCCCGATCTTGATCACAGCGACGCGCTGTTGCGGGAGGAAATGACGGGTATTTCTCCGGAGCTTTCCGGATGGCTGAATACCGACCGGCTGATCAGAAAATATGTGGTGATTGCAAACGATTTTGCGCAGGGCTTGCGGCTTGAAAAGAATTTTCGCTTTCTTGCGTTGACTCAGCCGTTTGCAGTCGATCAGGATAATGAGGGCATGTTTATCGCCGCGAAAAGCTATCAGCGCTATGACCGGCTGTCCGCCGCAGTAAATGCGCTGGATGTACAGGCAACGCTGGCAGTGTATAAAAAATTCAGGCCGTTATTGGTGCAGGTTTTTAGGGAGTTTAGTTATCCGGACGAGTACAGTCCGGAAGATATTTTTACAAAAGCGGCGGCGGTAATTCTTGCCGCGCCGGTTAGAGAAGGGCCAATTGCATTGGAAAGGCATTCGATACACTATAAATTTGCCGATCAACAACTTGAGGCATTAAACCCGGTACATAAACAGATGCTGCGCATGGGGCCTGATAATACTCGTATCGTTCAAAATAAATTGCGCTTGTTTGTTGCGGGTTTGGCTAATCTAAAAGAATAGCTTTAGGGTTTGGGCGGTTATGGCTAAGTTGGGTCGGTTTCCGAGTAATAGTTGATTACAGGCGTTATCGAGTGCCAAACACCACAATGGTTTTGCCGTGCGCGGTAATCAGTTTTTTATTTTCCAACTCTTTTAGAACACGTCCGGCCATTTCCCTTGAACAGCTGACCATACGGCCTATTTCTTGTCTGGATATATGCAGTTGCATGCCGTCGGGGTGTGTTATAGCCTCGGGACCTTTACACAAATCGATCAAGGTACGGGCAATTCGCCCTTCTACATCCATAAACGCCAGATCACTCAAATTACGGCTGGTGTTTAATAACCGCGACGATAATTGCTCGCCAATCATGAACAATATGTCATGTCCATGCTCCATGAGATCTTTTTTCAAGATCTGTCGGAACCGTTCGTAGCTTATTTCAGCCAAATGGCACTCGCCGCGTGTTTTAACGCTGACTTTTCGTATCTCAGACGTTTTAAAAATGCCGATTTCACCGATAAATTCATTTTTATTCAAGTAAGCGAGAATCAGCTCATGCCCGCCTTCGGCGTCTTCCACGCAAACACTGACTGAGCCCTCTATGATAAAATACAGCCGGTCGCCGGTATCGCCTGGTCGAATAATAGTGGTTTTAGAAGGGTATTTTTTTATGTGGCAAAACCGTAAGAAATGTTCCAGTGCTTCTTTATAGGGGGTCTCTTGGTATTTCAGTATCATAGCGACAAGTTATCTATCATCAGTGTCGGGTTAAATTCTACCCACAATGCCGGATTTTAACAAAAAAATCAACATTGTTACTCTGGCAATAAGCGTTTTTATGCTACTCTATGCGTCATTTTTAACCGGGAAAAAAAATGCAAGTAACAGTTAAATGGGTCGATGGCGTGATGTTCGTCGGCGAAACCGGCAGCGGACATGCCGTAGTTATGGATGGTCCTCCCGACCACGGCGGTCGCAATATAGGCATGCGGCCCATGGAAATGCTTTTACTGGGCGTGGGAGGTTGTTCGTCTTTTGATGTGGTGCAGATTTTGCAAAAAGGCAGAAACGATATTGTTAAGTGTGTGGCGGAGGTTACCGCCGAACGCGTCGATGCGGTTCCGAGCGTATTTAGCAAGATTCATTTGCATTTTATTGTTACCGGCCGTGAGCTAAAGGCATCGGTTGTTGAAAGGGCGGTAAAGTTATCCGCAGAAAAATATTGCTCCGCATCCATTATGCTAAGCAAGGCGGCGGTGGAAATCACCCATGATTTTGAAGTTATCGAGGTTTAACTATTTTGAATAAATTGCAATTACACGGCTTTAACAATTTAACAAAGTCACTCAGTTTCAATATCTATGACATCTGTTATGCGCCGGCTGAACAGCAACAGGCTTATATCGAGTATATTGATGAAGCTTATAATGCCGATAAACTGACTCAAATTCTTAAAGATGTTGCCGAAATCATCGGCGCACAAGTGCTTAATATCGCCCGGCAGGACTATGAGCCTCAAGGCGCCAGCGTTACCATGCTGATCTCCGAGGGCGAAGCGCCGCCGCCGCTCAGCATGAACAGCCAATCGCCAGGCCCCTTGCCTGAAACGGTGCTGGCGCATCTGGATAAGAGTCACATTACTGTGCATACTTATCCTGAAAGCCATCCCGATAACGGCATCAGCACCTTTCGCGCGGATATTGACGTTTCAACCTGCGGCCGGATTTCGCCGTTGAAAGCGCTTAATTACCTGATTCACAGCTTTGAGTCCGATGTGGTGACCATGGATTATAAAGTGCGCGGTTTTACCCGCGACATTTCAGGCAAAAAGCATTATATCGATCATAAAATCACCTCTATTCAAGACTACATTGCGTTGGATACGCAAGAAAGTTATCAGATGATTGATGTGAATGTGTATCAGGAAAATATTTTCCACACCAAAATGATGCTCAAGGAAACCGAGCTGGAAAACTATTTGTTTGAAAAGGAATGTGACTTGTCCGCCGATCAAAAAGCGGCTATAGAAAGTAAGCTGCATAAGGAAGTGACTGAAATTTTTTACGGTCACAATTACCGTCAGCGTTATGAGGAAGTTAAGGCTTAATTCTTGATTGAGCGAAGACGGCCCGGATAGGCCGTCCTCTGTATATACTTCCTTCGCTATTCGACGCCCCGCAACTCGGGCTAGAATCCGGTTTTAGCCGGTTACTTTAATTGCCGCGCAATTAAAGTAACCGGATGAAGCACTTCCAACGTAATTCCCCGTTCCCTTAGTCCCGCCGATATATGCAGGGCGCAGCCTATATTGGAGCTGACCAGGTACTCAGGCTGGTCTTTTAACGCAACATCCAGCAAGTCGCTTAACAACGCTTGCGCCATTTGCGGATGATCCAGCATATAACTGCCCGCCGAACCGCAGCATTGTATCGACGCAGGCAGCGGCGTCATTTTAAGCTCAGGGATTTGTTGCAACAGCTTTACCGCCCCTTGCTCCTCGCGCATGACGTTTTTTAACGAACACGGCGTATGCAGACATACCGATGCCGCCAATGGCTGTAGTTGCTCGCTGAGATCGCAGCCCGATTTGATTAAAAACCGGCTAATATCAACTACCTTGCCGGCAAACTCAGCCTGCTGGTATTCCTGCATCTGACTGCCGCAACCGCTGGCGATGGTCACTATCGCATCCAGATTTTTATCCGCAAAAGCGCTGCAATTGGTTGCGGCCAACCGTCCCGACGTTTCAATATCGCCGTCATGCAAATCCAGCGCGCCGCAACAGGTCTGCTGTTCGGGTATGGACACATTGAATCCAGCCACAGTTAACACCTTGATTGCCGCATTGACGGTCTCATGATCCAGCAAAGAACCCATGCAGCCGATAAACAAGCCTACAGTGCCTTTCGCTTCTGCAGTCGCCGGGTAATGCGTCGCCAACGGTGTTGAGTCATGATAATCGGGTAATAGGCGATCGATTTTATCGAGCCTTAATAATTCGGGTAATCTGAGGAATCGCGCCGTTTTTTGCAAAGCAGTGGTTTGATAAAGCTTTAAACCCGACTGCGCCAAGCGACCGGCGGTTTTATTGTGGGACACTTTTTTCAGCAGCGACACCGACAGCGTAGCATCGCGTTCGCCTTTGATCTGTTCGCGGAAATCATTAATCAAGCGACCGTAAGGCACCACCGCGGGACAAACCCGCTCGCAGGAGCGGCATAACAGGCAGTTGTCGATATGCTCAATCAGCTTTTTCGATGTTTCCAGGTGCTTGCCCGCCCAGGCTTGAATTAACGCAATGCGGCCGCGAGGCGACTCATTTTCGTTTTGGGTTTTATTGTAAGTGGGGCAGTGCGGCAGACATAAACCGCATTTGACGCAGAGGTCCGCGTCGGCTAATAAGTTATTCATGATTTTGGGCGGCAATTGCGGCAATTATTTCGGCGTACTCAGCGGTTTTCGGGCGATATAAAAACAGCCCCAGCGCCGATAGTCCGGTGAAGATGTACAAGGTGTTGAAACCATCGCCGAATATAAACATGACCAGGCCGAAAATACCGACAACTTCAACCAGCGACATGGAAACGATAACGGTCGCTAAATAGCGGCTTTTTGCAGCGGCAACTGTTGTATGCGTTGCGGGGGAACAAGGCATGGTCTGATTCAAGCGAAGCTGAATGTGCCGGATCAGGTTGGTCAGCGGAAAAGTCACGATAGCAATAACATAAAGTATCGTTCTGACCAGCACCCTTTGGGCTTCCGGCAACGGCTGTTGCAACCGCTCGCCCATGACATGGCAAATAATGACATAAGTCCCCAGCATCGCAAGCATCATGCCTACAATGACCCAGGGCAGGATAAGATCGGACTTTAATCGTTCGCGTTCAACCGGGTTCCCCATGTTGTTTCCTGTTAAGTGGATGTAGCTGGGTATGATACCAAAACCGGTTGCTATGGAGTTTGAATTTGTTGGTCTGCGAAAATATTCAAAAGAAATATCAAGTTGTCGGTTGTAACGTGAAAGACGAAAGACGAAAGACGAAAGACGAAAGACGAAAGACGAAAGACGAAAGACGAAAGACGAAAGACGAAAGACGAAAGACGAAAGACGAAAGACGAAAGACGAAAGGCGAAAGGCGAAAGGCGAAAGGCGAAAGGCGAAAAAATCAGGTTGCAAATTCCGGCGCCTTTAGCCCTGAGCCTTTCGCCTCTTTTTTAAACATAAAACCTTTTGACAAAATGAGACAACCGGTCGTATTATTCACCCATGCTTATAACGACAAAAAAACAAATTAACCGGGAAAATCTGTTAAATCAGGGCGTAACCTTGCTGATGGAACAGGGCTACCACGGCACCGGATTAAAAGAGATTCTGGATGCGGTGCAGATTCCCAAAGGCTCTTTTTATAATTACTTCGGCAGCAAAGAAAATTTCGGCGCGGAAGTCATTCAGCACTATATAGAGCCGTTTATTAAACAATTGACCGGGCACTTGCAACAGTCCGAAGGTGACGCGCTCGGCGCGCTACAGCGCTATTTTGACGAGGGGATTGCCGAGCTTGAGAAAGCGGACTTTAAAGGCGGCTGTCTGTTGGGCAACTTAATGGGCGAAATCGGCGATACCAGCGATATTTGTCAAAAGTCCCTGCAATCTGCGGTCAATCGTTACCGGGATTTATTGCAATCGGGCCTTGCCCAGGCGCAGCAACAAGGCACGGTAAGAGCCGACAAATCGGCTGAAGACATGGCCGATCTGCTGGTCAATGCCTGGCAGGGAGCCTTGTTAAGAATGAAAATCGAAAAATCGTCCGCACCGCTTAAGCAGTGTTGCCAGGATTTATTAGGGGATTTTTTTAAAGCGTAATCGTGATTGCGCTTTAAAAAGCCGTCCCATCCTTTTTACCATCAACCAGGAGACCAACATGCCAAAATATATTATCGAACGCGAAATTCCCGGCGCAGGTTCATTAGCTTATCGCGAGTTGCAAGGCATTTCGCAGAAATCCTGCGGCATCCTTAATGAAATGGGTCCCAAAATCCAGTGGGTGGAAAGTTATGTGACCGACGATAAAGTCTATTGCGTCTACATCGCACCGGATGAGGAAACCATAAGAGCGCATGCAGAACAAGGCGGATTTCCGGCCAACCGCATTTCTCTGGTCAGAACCATGATCGATCCCACTACCGCAGAATGATCCAACTGCTACCGTAGCACCTATGGGCATAGGGACAGGCCGGTCATCTAAATAGGTCGCGGCCTCGCCAACCCACACATAAGAAGAGACACTACGATGAAAACAAGACAACTAATAAAAGCAGCTTGTTCCGTGCTTGCCTGCTCCGCGCTGCTTAGCCCTATGCCGGGATACGCGGAAATATTGGCGATGGTGAATTATGAAAGCAAACCCGGCCAAACCCCGAGACGCGAAGGCATCGCGATTATCGACGTCGATCCTGCATCGAAAAGCTTTGCCAAAATCCTCAATGACATCCCGCTGCCGGACGACTTGGTCGCTCATCATATCTTCTACAACAAAGACCTCAGCAAGGCTTATATCACCTCATTGGGCAACGGCGCGCTGCATGTGATGGACATGACCCATGTCCCGTATCGCCCCAAAAAAGTCGAGATGCCTGACTGCAAAGTCGCTGAAGACGTGGTCTTCTCCAAAGACAACAAGACGTGGTACATGACCTGCATGGGTTCAAGCAACGTGATCGTCGGCGATGCCCAAACCGACAAGCAGATCAAAGTGATTGCCGCCGATGCGGAAAACGCGTTTATCAGCTATCCGCACGGCATCAGCATCAATGACGACATCGACCGTATCATCGTCACCAGCACCGTGCGTCCGTCCGATTTGGGCGATGCCGGCGAAACCGTGACTGTTATCGAAGCGTCCAGCGGCAAAGTGTTATCCAGCCATAAACTGTCCGATAAGCCTTCCCCGTCCGGCGTGTCGCCCGTTGAGGCGGTTTTCCTGCCCGGATCGAATCCGCCGACGGCTTATATCAACACCATGTTCGGCGGCGCGTTGTGGACAGGTACATGGAATGCAGGCAACAAGAGCTTCGATTTTCAGCAAGTGTTCGACTTTAACAGCGTCAAACAGGGCGTGCCGTTGGAAATCTACTTTAATGACGAAAACGACCGCATGTATATCACCACAGCCAATCCCGGCTACCTCAACATCTTCGATATTAGCCAATCCGCGCTGAAACCGACCTTGATAAAGGCCATACCGACTGCGGGCGGCGCTCACCATGTGGTGCTTACGCCCGATGAACAGTATGCCGTCGTGCAGAACAGTTTTTTAAACTTGCCGGATATGAGCGACGGGTCAATTACCGTAATCGACCTGAAGAAGCTGGAAGTAAAGGCCACGATTGACACATTCAAGAAACAGGGGCTTAACCCGAACTGCATTATCATGATGCCGAAATGGCATCATGATGTTGCGCATTAAAAACTGCGTAGGCCGGAATAAGGCTACCCAAGCGTAGCGCGAGGTCGCGTTTCCGGCTTGTTGAGCAGTGTATTGCCGGAAACGCCCGTTCTTGCTGACGCTCGAACAGGCTTATTCCGGCCTACATGACTGACTGCTGTATCTTTGGCTTTTCCTTCGTGCTCTTCGTGCCTTCGTGGTGAAAATCACATAACATCAATTACAAACGCCGCTGCTTAATAGCCTGCGCCAACTGATGCACCGCCATCGCATACTTATCGCTGTTATTGTATTTCTTGATCACCTTGAAGTTGGGATGGACGCGCCAGTATTCACTGCCTTTAATTGCACTAAGCTCAATAGTCGATTCGCCGCTATAGCCTTTGGTCGGTTCCGCTACCGGCTTGTTGCGCTGCCAGCCGTTACGCGAAAAATAATGCGCGACGCTGCCGACCGCATCGCACTGATCCCAGAGATTGCGATGTCCGTCGTTGTTGAAATCGACCGCCAACGTGCGGAAACTGCTGGGCATGAACTGGCCCAAGCCCATTGCTCCGGCCCAGGAACCGACCGGTTGCAGCGGTTCGTAGCCTTCTTCGCGGGTCATCAGCAAATAATTTTCCAGCTCTGAGGTAAAAAATTTGGCGCGCCGTTGGGTGTCGAATGCCAGCGTAGTCAGGGCATCTAAAATACGCGTTTTGCCGATGTTGCGGCCGAAAAAAGTTTCCACGCCGATAATCGCAACGATATATTCGGGATCGACGCCGTAAGTGACGCTGGCTTTTTGGATGGCATCGGCATTGTTGCTCCAAAAGGCTACACCGTTATTGATATGCGCCTCGGTAATAAATTGCTGGCGGTAGCGCGTCCAGCCTCCCACTTTGGGGTGAGCAGGTTTGGGGCCTTGGTAGGGCGGCGGATTTTCCAGACGGATGACGTAATCCAAACGCTTGGCCTTGGAAAACAAACTGTTTAAATAGCTTTCCGAAAAGTGGTGTTCAAGCACCATATGGCGGATAAAGTTCTGTACAGCCAACGAGTTGGCGTAAGTTCCGGTTAAACCTAAACTCTGCGCTGGATATTCAGGGGCATGATCGGGGATAGTGGCGGTATTGTTGGGATACGGCGCATCGGTTTTAACCGCCGGATTGCCGGCGCAGCCGGTAAGCATTAGCGCCAAAGCCAGTTTAGATAAGCGTTTATAGCCTGTGTTGTTCACGGTTGTCTCTTTTGTTGTTAAACGATTTGAAGTAATTGTTTGCAGATAATTATTCACCACGAAGGCACGAAGAACACGAAGTTTTATTTCTTCGTGCCTTCGTGGTGAACTAAAAGACGTCTATTTCATTTGCATCTTTAAGCCTGCACTGCAAAAAAACACCTGATCGCAATGCTGCCCCATCAGCTGGGAGGCTTTGCCGGACAAGTCGACAAACTGCCGGGCCAAACGGTTGTCGGCGATGACGCTCAGTCCGACTTCATTATGCACCAGCACCATGTCGCAAGATAACTGTAGTACCGCTTCGAGTTCTTGCAAGATGTTCGCTTCGGGGATTTGGTGATAAAGCTGGTTGTTGAGCCACATCGATATGCATTCAACCAATACCGGCCCTCGGCATTTCTGCAACGCTTCAAATAGTTTAACGGGTTCTTCGATAGTGACAAATAAATCTTGGCGGCGTTGTTGATGAATCAGGATGCGCGCCTGCATCTCGTCATCAAAAAACTCGGTAGTCGCCAGATAGTACGGCTTGTCCGTTGCCGCCCGCTCTAAAATATACGCTTCCGCCAGCCGGGATTTGCCGCTTTTGATGCCGCCTATAAACAGTGTTTTCATGACAATACGGCTCCGATTGTTAATAGACCCAGAACAACCAGGTTAATGTCCGTTTTCATTTGCAAGGCTTGGGTTAATGTCGATTTATCGACCGGATGAATGGGCAAACCTAGAGCCGGTTTATGTTTGATTTGGCCGTGGTAGCTGGCGTCGCCGCCCAGCGCAACGCCCAAGGCACCGGCCATTGCCGCAATCGGGAAACCGGCGTTGGGGCTTTCCAGTTTGTTGCCGTCGCGGCATAGACACTGCCATGCGCGTTGTTTGTCTTTTGCCAATGCGACAATCAGCAACGCGGTCAGCCGGGCGGGAATGTAATTGGCTATATCGTCCGCTATTGCAGCGGTTTTGCCGAAATAAAAATAGCGCTCGGTTTTGTAGGCAATCATCGAGTCCAGGGTGTTGACGGCTTTATACGCGGCAATTCCCGGCAAGCCGAACAGCAGCAGATAAAACAGCGGCGCGATAACGCCGTCGCTGAGATTTTCCGCCCAGGTTTCAAGGCCTGCTTTATAGATTTCGGTTTCGGTCATGTCTTTGGTGTCGCGGCTGACCAGATAGCTTAACGCCTGCCTGGGTTGCTCTGCGGTTAACAGGGCGGCGACGCTGTCGTGCAGCATATTCATGGCCAGGCCGGTGGAGGCAAGTATCGCCAAAACCGGCAGCGACAGCCAATCCGGCAAAAGGCCACACAGGTAAACCAGGGTGACGCTGACCAACAAGACCCAGGCTATTAAGCTGACTAACAATAACGCGCCGGGCAAGATCCGGTCGCTGTAAAAGCGCCGTTCAAATGCATTAATGAAATCGCCCATCAATACCACCGGGTGTTTGCAGGGGAATTCGCCAAAGACCATATCGACAAGATAGGCCAAAGCCGCCAATTCAAAAAACATCAGTCCGCCTGTAACGCTTGCAAAATGGCGGCTATATCCAGATTCTCGGCGACCATATCGGCAAAGCCCTGTATTTCGGCCTCGCGATAATGCGCATAGATATAGCCCTGATACTGCGGATTGATGCCTTTAAAGTAATCGGTGCGGAAGCCATCGTGATCGAAAACCCCATGTACATGGGTTCCGGAGAACAGGCCGCCCTGATAATACAACGGGTGATTGTTCATACGGCCGCAATGGATTTCATAGCCGCTGATCCCGGCGTATGCAAACAGTTGGTACTGTCCTCGCGCCAGTATTTTCGGGCTTTGGTACAGCACCGTATCGTCGATAAAGCTTAAGCCTGCTTCGATAATCGCGGCTTCATGTTCAATCGCATCAGGGTCGTGCAAACTCCGGCAGAGCATTTGATAGCCGCCGCAGATGCCGAATACCGGCTTGTTGAAGTGTTGAATCTCCTTAAACAATCCCTGCTGTTTGAGCCATTGCAAATCGCGGATCACGGTCTTGCTGCCCGGCAACAGCACCATGTCGAAGCTTTCCAACGGGCGGTAAGCGTGGATCAGCTCGACATAGAGTTCGGGGTCGCCCATCAACACATCGAGGTCGTTGTAATTGCTCAGGCCCGGATAGGCGATCACCGCAACGCGGATTTTGGCATCGTCCAGACGCTGTTGATAATTGCGCAACGACTGGGAATCTTCCATGTCGATATTCAGCGGCTTAAACGGCAGAACGCCTAAAACCGGAACGCCGAAACGCTCGGCGATGATCTTTTCGCCCTCGTCGAAAAAACGCCGGTCGCCGCGAAATTTGTTGATCACCACCCCGATCAGGTTGTTGCGCATGACCGGGTCCATCAATTCCAAGGTGCCGTAAATCGATGCAAACACGCCGCCGCGTTCGATGTCCGCGACCAGGATATTTTTGGTGTTGAAACTGTTGGCGACAAAAGTATTGGACAAATCCTTGTTCAGCAAATTCAACTCGACCGGCGAACCCGCGCCTTCCGCAACGATCAGGTCATAGTCCTGCTGTAATAATGAAAAGGCCAGTTTGACCTGCTGTTTCAACCGGTCGATTTCAGCGTAATAGGCCGCAATCGACTGGTTTTGATAAACCAGCCCGTTGACAATCACCTGCACCGAGCCGTTGCCATGCGATTTAAGCAATACCGGATTGAACAGGTAACTCGGCTCAACGCGCGCGGCTTCCGCTTGTAGGCATTGCGCCCTGGAAATCTCCCGCCCCTCTTTGGTGACCGCGGAATTATTGGAGACGTTTTGCGCCTTAAACGGTGCGACCTTCAAGCCCTGGTCGGCAAAAATCCGGCACAAGGCCATGACCAGCGTGGTTTTTCCGGCATCTGAACTGGTGCCGAATACGGCTAATGGTTTCATGAATAATCTCTTTTGGACTGGCTATTGTGGGGGCGACTTCAGTCGCCCAGTGAAGAATGGGCGACTGAAGTCGCCCCCACAATAAATAAACTATCAGCAAGCCGGGCTATGGCCTGTTCATCCTTGACCGCAAAACGCACATGGCTTTTATCCAGCCCCTCGAAATTGTCGCAGACGCGGATTAAAATCCGCGAAGGCTCCAATTGCGCTTGTAACCGGTAACCATCACCGCCGTTGGCCATGCGGGCCAGCAGAAAGTTGGCCTGTCCCGGATAAATCTTATCGAACAAAGCTGATTCTTGCAGCGCTTGATGCAGCAAATCGCGTAAATACGCGGTCTGTTGACGGGTCTGTTCGATGAACCCGGTATTTGCAAGCGCCTGCTGCATATAGGCCATATCCAGGCTGGATAATTTCCAGGCCGGTTCAAAGCGTTTCAGTTCCTTGATCGCCGCTGTTGCCGCCAGAATAAAGCCGATGCGGATACCGGCGCAGCCGTAAAACTTGCTCAGCGATTTGATCACATAAAGTTTATCGTAATGCGCGATGCGTTCTGCAACCGAATCGGCTGAGCAGAAGTCCATGAACGATTCATCGATGATGATCGTGCAATCCGCCGCCTGCCATGCTGCCAATAGCTCTTGCAGGTCATAAAGCTGACCGTCCGGCGTGGACGGGTTAACAAAAATCACCGTGCTGCGCTCGGGAACATCCGCCAATAACTGATTAAACCGGTTGATGTTATGTACCGTGCAACCCAGCTCATCGGCGATATGCGCATATTCGCCGTACAAAGGCGTATACAAAACCAGGTCTTGGGGTTGCAAGCTGCGTAATAGGGCGAAGATGGCCGCGCTCGCGCCGTTAAACAGTTCAATATCGACGCCCGCAGGAAGCGGGTAGCGCTGAGCGATCGCCTGTTTTAACAAGCCGTAATCGGGATCGGCATACGGGGTGAGCTGAACATCTTGCAGGCAATTTAAATCGACCGCCTGCTTCGGGTTGATGTTGGCCGAAAAATCCAGCACCTGTTCCGGCAGGCAGCCGAGCCGCCGGGCGAACCGGTAAATATTGCCGCCGTGGTTCATTCTAAAGACCGCAATTTGTCCACGAAAAACACGAAAGACACGAAACAAATCACGGCACTGTATTGATTTAGCCATTCACCATTTGGATGGCGGTCAACAACTTGGCATATCTTTGAAAATTTTCGTGCTTTTTGTGTTTTTCGTGGACGAAATGATTTTTCCATGTTTATTTATAAATTGATGTATTCGATGTAAAGGTAATCGTCAGCCTGCCGCAGTTTATGCACGGAACCCGAATCGATCCGCAGTTGAAACGAATTGGCCAAGGGCAGATTCAAGGCACGCGCCAGCAAGGCGCGAATGACGCCCGCATGGGTGATCACCAAAACCTGTTTGGCTTCGGTGGCTAACAAATCCTGCCAGAAGCTGCCCGCACGCTGGTACAAATCTTCAAAATTTTCGCCGTTCGGCGGCGCGGCGGTCACAAAGTTATTCGTCCAATGCTGCAAAACAGCGGCGTCGATGTCGTCAAAACGCTTGCCTTCCCAGTCGCCGAAATCAAGTTCCTGCAAGCGCGCATCGGTGGTTACCGTATCTGAAAAGGTCTCGGCCAATTGCAAACAGCGCGTTAACGGGCTGCTGAAAACGGTGCAGTCGTCGTCGAACTCGGGCAGTTTGTCGTGCAGGTTTGCCATCTCGTCGGGAAAACTGTCCGCCAGGGCAATATCGCTTTGACCGTAACACAGCCCCGGATCGGTAGCGGTTTGGGTGTGGCGAATTAAATAAATATCCATAAGGCACTCACGCTTAAATAAAAAATAGTCTCGGCAACTTGCTGGCTTGCGCCCAGGCAATCGCCGGTATAGCCGTCGATACGGCGGTAAAAATAATGTCCCAGAAGCAGGGTTGCAATCAATACGGGGATAATTGCCAGCATACACAAGGCAGGCAGCAACGCCAACGGCAATAAAGCTATGACTGTTGAAAAAAGCAATTCTTGATGATTGGGTTTATAGACCGCTCCGGATGATTTGCTGTCATTGCCACGCGCATAAGCATAGCGCTGCATCAGCAACAGCGGCGACAAGCGGCTGAGACTGTGCCCGGACAGCAACACTAAAGGCGCTGCGGCAGGCATTGCGCTTAGTACGCTGACCTTTAACAGCAGCAGTAATAGCAGACCTACGACTCCGTAAACGCCGATATGGGAGTCTTTCATGATCTCCAGGATGCGCTGTTTATTCATGCCGCCGCCGAAACCGTCGCAGACATCGGCAAAGCCATCTTCATGCAATGCGCTGGTCAGCAAAATGCCGGTGATTAGCGCGAGGATCACCGCCGTAGACTGCGGCCAAACTAAATCTGCCAGGTAAAATATTAAAGCGCAAATGCCGCCAACCAGCCAGCCGATCAACGGCAAATAGATAGCCGCCTGAGGCAGCCGGTTGTAATCCAATGTTTGAGGATGGGGCAGTCGGGTGTAAAAGCTGAGGGCTAGAAAAAATAGCATCTTATCGTTCCCACGCTCCGGCGTGGGAACGTATCCGGCAACGCTCCAGCGTTGCCAAACGCGACGCCGGAGCGTCGCTAACTGCATTCCCACGCTGGAGCGTGGGAACGATGGTATTTTCATTTTGCTCTCCCGAGCGAGACGGGGTTTGCCCCCCCCCGCCCCTACTATTTTCGATAATTACTGCCATATCTTCATTCATCAAACGTTTCGGACGGGGTTGCAAACCCCGTCCGGCCACAGAGAATGCACCACGGAGACACGAAGACACGAAGAAAAACAATCTGTTTAATTCAATACATTGAAAACTTCGTGTTCTTCGTGTCTTCGTGGTGAAAAATGTTTTTAGCCTAATTTGGATAATACTTTCACAGTCTCCGGAGTGTGGGAACGATGGTATTTTCATAGGTATTTTTGCATAACCGCTTCATAACTTACTGTGTTTAGCTCACCCGCCTTATAGGCTTGCCATCTTTCTTGCGCTTCTTCACGCCAGATGGCATCAATTTCAGGATTAGGTGTATCTAAATCGGCAAATAATTTTAAAGCAGGCGAAAGATTCAAGGTAAAAAGCCTTGAGGCTTTCGTCTTGAGCCCTTCGCCTGCTTTTTTAATGATCAACCCCAGCCTCATCGAATGTCGCCATCTCGTTCAAAAACACGACCGCCGATTGCAACAGCGGGTAGGCCAAGGCAATGCCGGAACCTTCGCCCAAGCGCAATTCCAGATTCAGCAAGGGTTTGGCGTTGAACTGGTTTAACAATGCCTGGTGCCCCTGTTCGCTGGAAACATGGCTGAATACGCAGTAATCCAGCACGTGCGGATACAGTTTGTTGGCGACTAACAGTGCGGTGCCGGCAATAAAGCCGTCGACTAAAATAAGCATGCCCAATTCGGCGGCTTTAAGATAAGCGCCGACCATCATCGCGATTTCAAAACCGCCGAACGTGGCCAGCGCCTCTAAAGGCTCTGTTGCGTCTTTATGCTTATTGAGCGCTCGCTGCAATACGACCGCCTTATGTTGCAACTGCCCGTCATTTAAGCCGGTGCCGCGGCCTACGCAGCGCACTAACGACAGGCCGGTTAAACGATGCATCAGGACTGCTGCGGATGAGGTGTTGCCGATACCCATTTCGCCAAAGCCGATGCAGTTACAGCCGCCTTGATATTGCCGCAAAACCTGATCCGCTCCGGCTTGCATGGCTTTGGCGCATGCCTCCGCGCTCATCGCCGGGTCGGTTAAAAAATTCCGGGTGCCTTTGTCGATCTTGGCATCGATCAGCTTCGGATGACTGTTCAAATCAGCGTTGACTCCCGCATCGACAATCAATAATTCTATGTCGTGTTGGCGTGCGAAAACGCTGATCGCCGCGCCTCCGGCCAAAAAGTTGGCGATCATTTGCGCGGTCACGGTTTGCGGATAAGCGCTGACGCCGGCTTCAACAATGCCGTGGTCTCCGGCAAAAATAAGGATACACGGTTTGTTTAAACGCGGGGTCAGGCTGTTTTGGCACAATCCAATCTGTAACGCCAGGGATTCCAATTGACCCAGAGAACCCAACGGCTTGGTTTTCTGGTCGATTTTGGCTTGTAAAGCGGTGCTTAGTGTCGAGCTGAGCGGAGGGATGACAAAATTTAGCGGCACGGTGTATTCCAAACGTTTTCAAATAATAAATCTTTAAGGTCTTTACGATCCGCCCATTGCTCTTGTTCCAGCATCGGCTTGTCGTAGAATTTATCGACATGGCCGAGGCATAAAACCGCGAACGGCTGGCTGTCTTCGGGCATGTGTAGCAGGGCTTTCAAGGCTTCCGGCTCGAACATCGACACCCAGCCCAGGCCGATGCCTTCCGCTCTTGCCGCCAGCCACATGTTTTGTATCGCGCAGGCCAATGACGCCAAGTCCATTTCCGGCAAGGTGCGGCGGCCGAATATATACTGCTCCCGCTGTTCGCACAAGGCGGCAACCAGCACTTCCGGGCATTCCAGTATGCCTTCCACTTTCAGCTTCATAAACTCGTCTTTGCGTTCATTTAAAGCCGCGGCGGTGCGGATGCGCTCCTGCTCGACCAATGCGTGTATGGCTTTGCGAAGATCCGGGCAGCTGATGCGCATAAATCGCCACGGCTGCATAAAACCGACGCTGGGGGCGTGGTGCGCGGCATTAAACAGGCGGAGCAACAGATCGGGATCGATAGGATCGGGCAAAAAATGGCGCATATCGCGGCGCTCGTAAATGGCGCGATAGACGGCGGCGCATTCCGCGGCGGAGTAACGGTTTTGGGTCATGGGCAGGTTGTTTTACGCCAGGCTTGCGCATTGCCCTTTATTGCCATTGTAGATGGGACAATAGGGGAGAGTGAATATAAAATGCTGTACCTCAATCCTGAACTATCAACTGGGGATTCCATACAATTTCCCATAGATGCTGATCAGGGTCCTGAAAATAGCCGGCGTAACCGCCCCAGAAAGTGTCGTGAGCGGGTTTTACAATAACAGCACCGGCATTTTCCACCTGCTCCATAACGGCGTTAACTTCCGCTTTTGACGAAAGATTATGCCCGAGGGTGAAGTCGGTTGGGCTTGCACCGCTTAGGGGAAGCCCCGAATCATGGGAAATGCTCTTGCGAGGCCAAATCGCAAGCTTCAAACCGGCCTGCAAGTCAAAGAAAGCCACTGCGCCCTGTTCAAATTCCTTACCGATAATGCCTTCCGTCTTCAAACCAAGGCCATCACGATAGAATCGAAGCGACCTTTCTAAGTCGTCCACACCGATGGTAATGACATTAATCCGGGCTTTCATGCATGATCTCTGATAAATAACTAAACATTATACGGGTGAACCGCCTCAAAACCATGCACTTTGGCTTTGGTGGTAAAGACAGGCGGCGTCCAGCTCTCCTGTTTTTGTCCGGCCAGGAATTCCGCCAGCCATAAGGCCTGATTACGTATCGGCAAAATAAAAGCATAGAGCTTTCCGTTCGGCAGCTCGGCCACATCGCCCAACGCGTAGATGGATTCGTCGCTGGTCTGCAAATAGGGATTAACCTTGATGCCGCGACCTGTTTCCAGGCCGGCCAGTTCGGCCAACTCGGTGCGCGGTTTAAATCCGCAGGCGACTATCAGCCCGTCAAACGCGGCCGTCACCTCGGTTTTTACGCAAACCTTGTCTCCCTCGTTGATAAATTCCTGTACAGCTTGGTTGAGCAGCACCTTGACGCCGGAATCCTGCAACACCTTAAGCAACAAAGCCGAATCTTCGGGCGCCAGCTGCCGTTCCATTAGCCGATCCATCGCATGAAACAGGGTCACGTTATCGCCCGCCGCCGCCAAATCCGACGCCACTTCGCACCCGATTAAACCGCCGCCGACAATCGCCCAGTCAGGCTGTTGGTTTTGATTTAAAAAACCTTGCCGGAATTTGCGCAAGGCTTTCAAATCAACCAGACTATTCAAGCAAAAAAACAGCTTTTCATAAGGCCTGAAGGGCGGCGGAATGAACGCGGCAGAACCTTGCGCAATGATCAGCTTATCGTATTGCAGCGTTAGCTCCCGATCGCTACCGGATAGGGCTATGGATTTAGCAGCGCGATTAATCGCGGTGACTTCTACGTCGCAAAGCACGTTGATATTGCTTGCGCGCAGTTTGTCAAAGGGCTTCAGGATGATGGATTGTTCAATATCGGCCTTGGTAAAACCGCGGGACAGCAATGGGCGGGAATAATAGCCGTCAAGTTCCTTGGTTACCAGCGTAATCCGGTCCTCGGTAGATAACGCACGGTACTTTTCCGCAAAGCTGACTCCGGCAATGCCCGAGCCGATAATAACAATATGCATACTGTGTTCCGCTAAAGATTGATTAGACCATTAAATTAAATCATATTCGCTTTTTTCCACGCCGCACTCGGGGCAACGCCAATCATCCGGAATGTCTTTCCATAAAGTGCCGGGCGCAATGCCGGTATCCGGGTCTCCTTCCGCTTCATCGTAAATATGGCCGCAAACGCCGCATTGGTATTTTTTGTAATCAGACATAACTTCTCCTCATTTAGTGTTTAAAACTCAGCTGACTTTAACAGGTCCAGATTAATTTTCAATCTATAGCTTTTATTCGATACAGTGCGGAAATATCGTCATCGCCGTAACCTTCCGCCATTAACCGCTCATAATCGGCAAGGGTCATGTCGATCAACGTAGTCGATGCGCCGGATTGTTTGGCCATGCTTTGGCAGATAAGCAGGTCTTTATGGTGCAACGCGAGTTTAAAGCCCGGCGCGAAGAGACCTTGGGTCATCGTGGCGCCGCGATGCTGTAAAAACCAGTTGCCTGACGCGCCGCCGGAAATGACCTCGATCACTTTATCCATCGGCAAACCCTGAGCCTGTGCAAAAGCCAAGGCTTCAGTCACCGCCTGGTTGATACCCGCGCCCATGATTTGATTCACTGCCTTGGTGGCTTGACCCGAGCCGGTTGCGCCCATATGCATAATGCAGCGGGTCATGGTTTCCAGCACCGGCCGGGCTTGATCCAGTACTGCCAAACTACCGCCGACCATCATCGCCAGAGTGCCGTTTTTAGCGCCCTCAACGCCGCCGGATACCGGCGCATCGAGAAAAGCGGCGTGTTTTTTGGCCAAGATAGCGGCCGCTTGTTTGGCGGTATCGCTGCTGACCGTAGACATATCGACGACGATAGTGCCGGGCTTGATGGTATTGGCTATCGCCTCAACCATTGCCAGCACATCCTGATCGGCAGAGACGCAAATCAATATTATGTCGACATTTGCCGCAAGCTCTTCCGGCCGGTCGAAGGCTGTGACCTTCAATGCTTCGGCCAAGCTCTGCGCCTTTGCGCCGGTGCGGTTATAAACGCCGGTCAAGTACCCGGCCTTGGCGATATTCCCGGCCATGCCGATGCCCATCGCGCCTAGGCCGATCATGCCTGTTTTCATATTATTTCTCCAAGATTGCTTAAGGCTGCCAGTTTAACCGACTCGTATTACTTGGGGCATCCTTCCATTTTATAAATAGCGTAGCCGTTTTTATCAATGTCGGCTCTGATGTCAGCCGTGACTTCGAGGCTGTGATAGAAGAAACAGTTCTCCGGGGTAACGACCGCATCTTCCAGGTTAATGCCGGCCAGCCACTGTTTGGCACAGCTAATCGCTTGTTGCTGGTCCTGTTCATCCAATATCACATTGAAATGCAGCTTTCTACCTTGCGCGGTTTTTGCGTAAGTGTCGAATACATGCGAGAGGGTCATCGGTTTTCTCCCTTGTTGTTGAATCGGGAATGGTAAAGTGGACCCCATTGCCCAGACAAAAAACACCTTAATTCAAGATAGAGCTCTGTTTGCACTCCAGCTGAATGGCGCTGTCCCAGTTTTGCGGCGGAGTCAGGCATCTCACCCGTACCGTTAAATTTATCCACAATCTTTGCCCCGCCGCCCATTGAGAGGGTTTATAAAACACAAACAATCACCTTATTCGATACATCGTTTAATTTTCCTCCCTTCATTATCTTAATGTCCTTCATAGTAAAAAAACAACTTATAAATCAGCGTAATGCAGCATGCAGATGGAGGTAGTGCTTTTCGTGGACTAACGACGGCTTTTAAGATGAATAGTATTTATATCTATTTATTAGATTATATAATCGAATAATATCGCTTTATTAAAAATAAAAATCCTCCTAATCTATAGTCAACCACAAAGAACGACCGTAAAAATATTACGGTAGTGTTTGCAATGTGTGCTTGATGTCATTTTTATGTGTGCCTCCTATATCTCTCTCTACAAGGATTGTTTTTGGGGCGGGTTTCGACCCGCCTTTTTTTTAAATCGGGAACGGTACAGATTCTTTAAGATTTGAATCCACTGCAATACAGCCCATACAACCTGAAGCGGAACAGCCGCCGATGAGTACAATCTTTATCAGACGTGAGGATAAATTCATGCCGCTACAAAATTTAGTCGAATATTTCAATGACCGCTTCGGACAAGAACACCGTTCCAGTTTTCGTCCCTTTATCCTGGAAGAAGGAACAATAAGCGCGCTGTTCGGTCAAATCAAAATAGGCAGTGTTTTTTCGCCAATACGTAAGGCCTCGAAACCCGCCGAGATCGTCGGCCATGCCGCTAAACTTAAGGTTTCCACCCATGAAGTCCAATACTTGTATTCAGACGAAATTGAAAATCTGTTGAGTAACCATCCTCACCAAGCCGGCGATTTTGAGTCGATCATCAATTTCGACCGCTTATCCCGCACCGTGCATATGCTCAATTACCTGCCTATCACCCATTTGCAGGGCGCGCTGTTCGTGGAAGTCGATCCGCGCCATATACTGGGCGTTAAAAAGGATCATGGCGCCTACTTTGAAGAAGTGATCGGACAATGCGGCCTGGAAACCAAGAATGTCGTGATCATCATGGCGGTAAACAGCAATTATGCCCGGCATGACCAGGAACTGGTCGCCGGCCTGGATAATTATCGGCACAGAGGTTATCAAATCGCGCTTAAGTTCGATTACGTCGCGCAGGAAGGCCAATCGTTCGACCTGATTAATAAGCTGTCCCCTAATTATGTCAGTTTGTCGGCGCGGCATCTTGACCATGTCCGCGACAATGCCATGTTTGAAAAACTGCGCGATTTAAAAGCGTTGGTCGCTTCAACAGACGGACAAAGCATCCTGCAACAAATCGATCAAAAAAAGTCCGATCTGTTGGCTCGCAATGCCGGGTTCGACTTGGTGCAGGGCAGTTATTACGAACGCGCCTCGGCATCGGCATTTTTGCCGGAATCGCTTGAGGCCGGAGTCGGCGCCAATGGCTAACATTCGGGCTTAAAAACGAGCGTTTGTCATGGCGACAGCCGTCATCACATTGTGAGGAAATGCCATGTGTGAATTATTGGGTATGAGCGCGAATGTTCCGACCGATATTCGCTTCAGTTTTACCGGCCTGATGCAACGCGGCGGGCGCACCGGACCGCATCGGGATGGCTGGGGCGTTACCTTTTACGAGGACCAGGATTGCCGCACCATTAAAGACCCCGCGCCCTGCTGCGACTCGCCCATTGCTAAACTGGTTCAAGCCTGCCCGATTAAAAGCCGTACCGTTATCGGCCATATCCGGCAGGCTAATCGGGGCCCTGTCGCCTTGAAAAACACCCATCCCTTCACCCGCGAGCAATGGGGCTGTTTTTGGAGTTTCGCCCATAACGGGCAATTAACCGACTATCAAGCCTTGCAACAGTCCGGGAAACATCTGCCGGTCGGAGATACCGACAGCGAAACGGCATTTTGCTGGCTGCTCAACGAACTGGATCGAAAGTACCCTCATAAACCCGCCGACATGCAAGCCATGTTTCGTTACCTGGGCGAACTGTGTCTTCAATTGCAGCAGTTCGGCATCGTCAACATCCTGCTTTCCGATGGCGACTATTTGTTCAGTTTTTGCAGCAGCACCTTGCACTGGCTTACCCGGCGCGCGCCATTCGGGGTGGCGCGGCTGATTGACGAAGATGTCGCGATTGATTTTAATCAGGAAACCACGGCCAATGATGTGGTCACCGTTATCGCCACGCTGCCGCTAACCAGTAATGAACAGTGGCATAAAATGGAGGCCGGTTTTTATCGGGTGTTTAAGAACGGCGAATACGTTGCCGGTCAATAACTCAGCTTGCAGACGGCGAGTAAATTCTCATGAGTGAAAGTCTTTACCCGCCAGCACGGCTTTGACATAACCGGCCTTGATCACAAAATCGCCGAATCGTTCGCCCGCTTCCCGCTCTTGGGCATACCGCTGAATAATAGGCGTCAGCTCGGCAAGAATCTGTTCCTCGTTGATATTCTCGCGGTACAGCTTATTCAGGCGTTGACCGTAAAAACCCGCGCCCAAATACAGGTTGTACTTGCCCGGCGCTTTGCCGATAAAACCGATTTCCGCTAGCGATGAACGCGCGCAGCCGTTCGGGCAACCGGTCATGCGGATCAGGATCGGGTCGTGTTCAAGCCCGGCTTGTCTGATGAGCTTATCGAGCTTATCGAGCAGCGACGGCAAGTAGCGTTCGCTTTCAGCCATAGCCAGACCGCAAGTCGGAAAAGCCACGCAAGCCATCGAATTCAGTCGTAGTCCGGTTTGGTGATGAGTGTTTGCCAGCCGGTATTTTTCCAGCAGCTCATCAATGACCGGTTTTCGTTTGCTGCTGACCTGGCCGATAAGCAAATTCTGGTTGGCGGTGAGCCTGAAATCGCCGTCATGCACTTTGGCAATCTCGCGCAGCCCGGTCATCATCGGGTAATCCTCGGTGTCGAGTATGCGCCCGTTCGGGATAAATACCGTGTGATGCCAAGCGTCGTTAGCGCCCTCGACCCAGCCGTAGCGGTCGCCGGAATGTTCGAATACGAAAGGTTTGGGCGGCTCCATAGCCCAGCCCAGGCGCCGGTTGAGCTCGAACTTTAACCAGTCGAGACCCCGGTCCTCGATGGTATATTTAAAGCGCGCGTGTTTGCGATTGCTTCGATCGCCGAAATCGCGCTGAATCTTGACGATTTCCTCGGCGACCTGCAACGCCTTATTCTTGGGGCAATAGCCGATCACATCGGCCAGGCGCGGGTAGGTCGACGTCTCGCCGTGGGTCATGCTCAGTCCGCCGCCGACGCTGACGTTAAAGCCAAGCAGATGATCGTCCTCGGCGATTGCGATAAAACCGAGATCGTTGGCAAACAGATCGACATCGTTGCTCGGCGGAATGGCCAGCGCTATCTTGAATTTACGCGGCAGGTAATGTTTGCCGTAGATCGGTTCTTCGTCCTGCCGGCTTGAGGACAGCAGTTCCTCGTCCAGCCAGATTTCATGGTAGGCGGTGGTCCGCGGCGTTAGATGCTCGCTGAGGCGGCGCGCGTATTCGTAGACTTCCCCATGCAGCCGCGATTGATAAGGGTTGGGATTGCACATGACGTTGCGGTTCACGTCCCCGCAGGCGGCAATGGTATCCAGCAATGCGGCGTTGATTTCGGCAATGGTTCTTTTCAGGTCGCGCTTGACGATGCCGTGCAACTGGTAAGCCTGTCGCGTGGTCAGCCGGATGGTATTATTGCAGTAAGTATTGGCGATGCGGTCCACTTCCAGCCATTGGGTCGGCGTACACGCCCCGCCGGGTACGCGGATGCGCACCAGAAACTGGTAGTGCGGCTCCAGTTTTTGTCGGCGGCGTTCGTCCCGCAGGTCGCGGTCATCCTGCTGGTAAATGCCGTGATACTTGGACAGTTGGGTGTCGTCTTCGGCCAGCGCGCCGGTCAGCGGGTCTTGCAGGCTCTTGACCAGCGTGCCGCGCAGGTAATTGCTGGTATCCTTGATGCGCTCGATTTCAGTCCGCTTGTTTAATTTTTCTTCCAACTCTTCCGGCGTTACATAGGCCATCGTTTAATCCTCATTGAATACACATCCCATTGATAACGTTTATGCTGTAGCGCCGCGCGCCTTGACTGCATTACGCTTGGTTCCCAAGCTCCTGAGGCTGTGAAAGTATTCGTTTTTAGAAAAAATTAAAGAATTCACCACGAAGACACGAAGGACACGAAGAAAAACAATCGTTTAAATTCAATACATTGAAAACTTCGTGTTCTTCGTGCCTTCGTGGTAAAAAATGTTTTTAGCCTAATTTGGATAATACTTTCACAGTCCGCGAGCGGGACGGGGGGTTGCACCCCCGTCCCTACCGTTTTCGATAACTACTGCCATATCTTCATCCGTCAAACGTTTCGGACGGGGTTGCAAACCCCGTCCGGCCACAGTACTTATGTATAACGACGAGCGCAGCGCGTGGGAGAAATTCTTCCCGCGTTACATAGCTCATCACTCAATACACATCCCGCTGATAGCGTTTTGCCTTTTGTAGATTCGCCACATAGTCTTGCGCATTGTCCGAGCCTATTTCTGCCGCCACAATCCTGAGCAACGCCTGATGCACGTCGTGCGCCATGCGTTTTTCGTCGCCGCAGACGTAAAGATGAGCGCCCTCCTGCAACCACGCATACAGTTCCTTACCGTGCTCAGCCATCAAATGCTGAACGTAGATTTTTTGTTCCTGATCGCGGGAAAAGGCGACATTCATACGGGTCAACACCCCGTTTTTCAAATAACGCTGCCATTCGGTTTGATACAAAAAATCGGTTTCGAAATGCTGGTCGCCGAAAAACAGCCAGCTCTTACCCGTTGCGGCCGCCGCTTCGCGTTCTTCGACAAACGCGCGGAAAGGCGCGATACCGGTGCCGGGGCCGATCATGACGATCGGCGTGGCAGGATCGGCCGGAAGCTTGAAATTAGCGTTGCGATCGATATAAACGGGGATGGTCGCATCCTCGTCAATGCGCTCGGCCAGAAACGTCGAGCCAACCCCTTTGCGATCCCGTCCATGCGACTGGTAACGCACGGCCGCCACGGTGATATGCACTTCATCGGGATGCTGTTTCAGGCTGGACGCAATCGAGTACAAACGCGGCGGCAGTTTGCGCAGGCAATCGACAAACGCCTGCGGCGACAGATTGTCAACTGGGAAATCGGTTACCAGATCAATGATGTCACGTCCATGCAGATAGTCGTTCAGTTGATGCTTGTCGTCCAGCAACTGATGTAGCTTGCGGTTGTCCGCCAACAAGGCGTATTTTTGCATCACCGGTCGGGTGATGGCGGTGATTTCATAATGACTAAACAGCGCGTCGTAAAGAAAGCCGTCCTTGCCATCAAGCATAATCCATTCGGTGCCGCCAAAGTGCAGGGTCTGCAACAGGGCATCGATCACGTCGGGGGCATTGGTCGGATAAACGCCGAGCACATCGCCCGGCTCGTAAGTCAGGCCGGAACCTTCCAGCGACAATTCCAGATGATGGGTTTCCTTGATCGAGCCTCGTCCATTCAGTACGATATTTTCCAGCAACAGCGCAGGAAACGGATTCTTGCGCGAATAAGCCAAGACGATTGCAGCAGATGGCGACGACAAGTCTGCCGCTTGGGGTTTTATATCCAGACGGATGGACAGCTCATTCAATACCGCATCCATCCAGGCTTCGGCGTCAGCCTCGTAGTCCACATCGCAATCAATCCGAGGATGAATCCGCGTCGCCCCCAACGCTTCCAGACGGCGATCAAAATCAACGCCGGTTTTGCAGAAAAACTCATAGCCGGAATCGCCCAAGCCCAGTACGGCGAACTGCACCTCCTTGAGCGACGGAGCGCGCTTGCTGAATAAATACTCGACCAATTCCCTGGCATTGTCGGGCGGTTCGCCTTCACCGTAAGTACTGACAATGACCAGCAGGTTTTTTTCGGCCTTCAATTGCGGAAGTTTATAGTCGCCCATTTTTTTGATGACCGTTTTTAATCCGCGACCGGCGGCCAAGTTGTGCATTTGTTCGGCCAACGCATCACTGTTGCCGGTTTGCGAGCCGACCAGAATGGTAATATCGGCAATATCATCGGCGCTTGGGGCCGATGTTAAATGGCTTGTCGATAATCCTGACAAATACCCCCCAACCCAGGCGGCTTGCTCCGGCGATAAAGCGGCCAGGAGCTGTTGAATAAGATGATGCTGATCGTCGCTTAACGGCGTCCGGTTGCGCTCAGGTAATGATATATGCATAGAAATACCCAGGTTCTTAAGGACATAGTTCGAATTAACGCCCGACATGTTGCAATGTTGCTTGGCAGGTTACGCTACGCCAAGCAGACCTACAATTGCGGCTAATACGTAGATTTCGGCCAAAAAAAAGCCGGTGAGTCTTTAAAGACTCACCGGCTTCCGGTGATCCGGTCAGCTTGCTTTTTTAAAAAATACTTTAAGTCGTCAGGCGCTGTCAAGATACTTGTAATTTTATGATAAAAAATGCCGCTTCATCTATTTATTAGATATTTGTATCTGATTATGTTGCTTTATTAAAGGTGTGCAAGCTTTGCTTGTCCGATGGCAATGTACTGTATAAGCGGCTGGCAAAGTTCTGCTTAAGTTCGTGGTGATATGTCTTAAGTATGGTCGGTAATCATTCCTCACGCAGAACGCTAGTCTTTATGCGCAAGTGTCTGCGGGCTGTCGTTAGGCGAGAAACATGCGATAGTCAGACCTTCCAGGTTTTTAAAACCTGGAAGGTCTGACGTGCAACGTTTTGAACTGAGCAACATGTTCCATCCTGCTTGATTCGAAAGTTACCCGTTCGGATGCCCTAAGCGGAAGTTATTGTTGATGGAGTCCTTAGTTTGATGCATAGCGTCTTTACGCCTTTTTTACACCCCATTCATTACAATCCGTTGCGGTTTTGAATGCCTGGGAACTGATTTTTCGACAGGCTAAGCGCTTAATTTATACAGATACAGGGGAACATTGTGCATTGTAGTTTACGCCTACTTGGAATAGCGGCTTTACTGTTGCCGACATTGGGCGTTGCCGGGGTAGAAACGGCAGCACCGGTATTGCAGAAGCTTGACCTGACACATCATTGGACGGGGTATTTTTCACTGGCGGTGATGGTGGCGGCATACGTGGCGGCGACCTTCGAAGAGGTTACCGAGTTGCGTAAATCCAAGCCGATGCTGCTGGCGGCGACGTTGATTTGGTTTGTCATCGTTTACGCCTATCAACAGCAAGGCCTCGACCGGCTTGCGATAACGGCCTTTAAGAGCAATTTACAGTCTTATATTGAACTGCTGCTGTTTATTATGGTGTCGATGACTTATTTGAATGCGATGGAAGACATGCGGATTTTTGACGCTTTAAAAGTCTGGCTGGTCGGCAAACACTTCAGTTACCGGCAATTGTTCTGGATTACCGGGTGGCTGGTATTTTCCATTTCCAGCGTCATCAACGGCCTCACCGCGGGTTTGTTGATGGGCGCGGTGGTGGTCGCCGTTGGCAAAGACAGTCCGCGCTTTGTGTCTTTGGCCTGCATCAATATTGTTGTCGCCACCAATGCAGGAGGTTCTTTCAGCCCGCTGGGCGGCATATCTACGTTATTCGTCTGGCAGCACGGCATGCTGGCGTTTACCGAGTTTTTCAAGCTATTCATTCCCTGTCTGGTGAACTTTTTAGTTCCGGCTATGGCGATGCATTTTGCGCTGCCCAAAGACAAACCGACTATCGAAGCAGGACAAGTGTTGCCGCTGCGCGGCGCCAAACGCATCGTTTTCCTGTTCGGGGCAACTATCGCCCTGGCGGTTACGTTCGATACGGCCCTGCATTTGCCGGCTGCTGCGGGCATGATGGGCGGCTTGTCGTTATTACAGTTCTTTTATTATTATCTGCAAAAAAGCACCGATTCACATCCCCAAAAAGCATCGGAACTTGATGCGTCTTTGAATAGCGACGCAATCAGTTCCTCAATGATTGAAGCCAACAGGCTTGAAGTGATCAGGCTTGATATTTTCGAAAAAGTAGGGCGACTGGAATGGGATACCCTGCTGTTTTTCTACGGTGCGATGATGGGAATCGGCGGTTTGGGCTACATCGGTTATCTGGACGCTATTTCCCAATTACTGTACGGACAATTAAGCCCAACCCTGGCCAACATTTCAATTGGTTTGTCGTCTGCATTTGTCGATAATGGCACTCTGATGTTCGCCATCCTGACCATGCACCCCGATATTCCGCAAGGCCAATGGCTGCTGTTAACCTTGACTCTGGGCGTCGGCGGCAGCTTGCTGGCGATAGGCTCGGCGCCGGGCATCGGCTTGCTGGGCCAGGCCAAAGGCCAATACACCTTCAGCAGCCATCTGAAGTGGTTTCCGGTGATTCTGCTAAGCTACTTTGTCAGCATCGGCGTGCATTTTCTGGTAAACGCTCACTCTTTTTGAAAGTACCGGAACACCAACGGCTTCGGAGGAAAATTTTGCGCAACAACGCCCAGCACCCGGAAGGCGAACAAGATCAGCAGTCACCTGCGATGGCGCTAAACCGTGGCCGTCGTTCGGAGTGCTTGCCGGGCTACCTGTGGGGCATAGCGGCCCCCGTTATGTGTACATTGATCGATTGGCCGTTACGGCATGTGTTGGGGACGGCCAGCATTTTGATGACCTATCTGCTGGGGATATTCCTGGTGGCGAGCCGTTATGGCCGCGGTGCGTCGATGACGGCTTCGTTGCTGAGCATACCGGTGTTCGCCTTTTTTTTCGGTCCCCCGACTTTTTCATTCGCTATCTCCGATATTGAGAACATCGTCGGCCTGGCGGTGATGATCGTCGTCGCCAATGTCACCAGTAATTTGTTGGAAAAGGCGCGCTTGCAAGCGGAAATTGCCCGGCAACGCGAAAATCGCACTAATGCCCTGTACCGCTTAAGCCAAGCATTGTCCGACGCCCAAAATAGCCAAGCCGTCGCGCGTATTGTCGTGCAACATATTCACGACGATTTTGCCGCGGCGGCGGTATTGCTGTTTCCCGGTGCTAACAATCATCTGCATTACCCCAGCGCCGAACCGCTCAGGCAATCCCTGCGCGGCGTTAACCTGGCCGCCGCGCAACGAGCTTTTGAGCAGCGTACCATCGCACGCGATTACGATCGGAATACGCTGATTTATTTTCCGCTTGAATATTCGCAAACCCTGCATGGAGTGCTCGCCATACAATTCGTAACAATGCCTGAATTGTCCAATCCGGAATTAACCGCTTTTTTCGATACTTTTCGGAACTTGATTGCGCAAACTCTGGAGCGCCTACGCTTAACCGAACAGGCCAACAACGCCAGTCTTAAAGCCGAGACGGAATCGCTGCGCAATGAGTTGCTGAGCGCGATATCGCATGATTTGCGCACTCCATTGACTCGTATCATCGGTGCCAGCACCGCCCTGATCGAGAACAGCGCCGGTTTTTCTGAGGAAGAAAAGCTTGATTTTAACAAAGTCATTCTCGAAGAGGCGCAGCGTACCTCGGAGCTGACCAATAAAATCCTGGACATGGCAAGACTGAGTAGCGGAGAAATTATTCTCCATCAGGAATGGAACACCATTGAAGAAATTGTCGGCAGCGCGCTGCACCGCTTGGAAAAAAATCTGGGCGCTCGTCCGGTCAGGACGCTGTTGCCCGACAACTTGCCGCTGCTCTGGATAGACGCGGTGCTGATCGAACAGGTGCTGACCAATCTGATCGAAAACGCGATCAAATACACGCCAACCGGCAGCCCTATCGACATCAGCGCGGAACGTTTGCCGACCGTTTTAAAAATCACCGTATCCGATTACGGCCTGGGTATTGCGAAAGGTATGGAAGAAAAAATATTCGATAAATTCTACCGCCTTGAATCCGAAACCCATCAAAACGGCGTGGGAGTCGGATTGACCTTATGTCGGACGATCATCGAAACGCATGGCGGAACGATTCATGCCGTTAATTGTCCTGAAAAAGGCGCGTCGTTTATCATTCATTTACCGCTCCATGAGCCGCCTCGGATCGATTGGCATGAGGGGATGGGGACATGATGATCGAAACCGATCCATTGATATTAATCATTGAAGACGATCCGCAAACCCGGCGATTTCTGAAAACCACCCTCAGCAACCGGGGATGGCGCATCATCGAGGCCGAAAACGGCAAGACCGGGCTTGCGATGATCAAAAGCGAAAGCCCCGATCTGGTGATACTCGATTTAGGCTTGCCGGATATAGACGGCATTTCAGTCACCCAACGTTTGCGCCAGCTATCCGATTTGCCGGTGCTGATATTGTCGGCCCGCAGCCAGGAGCAAAACAAGATTATGGCGCTGGATGCCGGCGCCGACGATTACATGACCAAACCGTTCGGCAGCGGCGAGCTGCATGCCCGCCTGCAAGCCTTGCTGCGCCGCGTCACCCGCAGCATCGGCGGCAGCGAAACCTTTGAAACCGGCCAATTAAAGGTCGATCTGGTGCGACGTAAAGTGTTTAACGCCGGTAATGAAGTACATATAACGCCTATCGAATACCGATTGTTAAGCATACTGATTCGTCATGCAGGACTGGTGGTAACCCAGCGCCAACTGCTCAAGGAAGTCTGGGGCGTCGAGCATATCCACGACCAGCATTATCTGCGGATTTACATGGGGCAGTTGCGGCATAAGCTGGAAGTCAACCCGGCGCGCCCCCGTTACCTGATAACCGAAGTCGGCGTGGGCTATCGATTAGTCGACGACGTAAGCTGACCGGCTCTTAGGATAGGGTCGGTAATAACTTCCCGAAACATAAACTCATCGTTCCACCCGTTCAGAACGTTGCAAGTTAGACATTCCAGGTTTTAAAAACCTGGAATGTCTGCCTATTGGTGATCAGACCGGATTGTTTTTTTAAAACGCCTTAAGCCGTCAGGCGCTGTCAAGACTCCGGTAATTTTTACAAAAATAAACGCCATGTCATCTATTTATTAGATATTTATATCTAATAATGTTGTTTTATTAAACGGGACACGCGCATTAAGCTGTAACTGAAAAATCGCGTCGGATTATGCTACGCTCTTATGTCCTTGCGGATAATTTCGGCCTGCAAGACTTTTATTACCGCGTATTACATTCCACTCATCAGGAGTCAAATCATGCTAATCGGACTACCCAAAGAAATTAAGGACAACGAGAATCGAGTCGGTCTGACGCCGGGCTCAGTCAAGACCTTAACGCGCCGGGGCCATCAGGTGCTGGTGCAAAGCGGCGCGGGCGAAGGCAGTTCGTTGTCGGACCAGGAATATCAAGCTGCCGGCGCCCAAATCGTCCCCTTCGCTGAAGATGCATGGGCAGCGGACATGGTGGTCAAAGTAAAAGAGCCGATTGCATCGGAATATCGTTATCTGCGTCAGGACTTGCTACTGTTTACTTACCTGCATTTGGCTTCGGACAAACCGTTGACCGACGCGCTGCTAGCCAGCGGCGCCACCGGCATCGCTTACGAAACCGTACAAACCGAAGACGGCAGTTTGCCGTTATTGATACCGATGAGCGAGGTTGCAGGGCGCATGGCGACGCAAGCCGGCGCAACCTATTTGCAAAAATCGCATGGCGGCCGCGGCGTATTAATCGGCGGCGTGCCGGGCGTCGCTCCGGCCAATGTCGTGATTCTGGGCGGCGGCATCGTCGGCACCAACGCCGCGCGGGTTGCGGTCGGCTTAGGCGCGCAAGTTACGGTGTTGGACATCAGCCATGCCCGCTTGAAATATCTGGATGACATTTATCGTGGGCAACTGCAAACGCGCATCAGTAATGAATCGACTATCGAAGAGCTCATCGACACCGCCGATCTGGTCATCGGCGCGATTTTAATTCACGGCGGACGAGCGCCCTGGCTGATTACCCGCAACATGCTGCCGACCATGCGCAAAGGCTCGGTGATCGTTGACGTGGCTGTCGACCAGGGCGGCTGCGTGGAAACCACGCGTCCTACAACCCATAGCAACCCGACTTATGAAATCGACGGCGTGGTGCATTATTGCGTCGCCAACATGCCGGGGGCGGTGCCGCGCACCAGCACCTTTGCGTTGAATAACCAAACGGCCGGCTACGCCTTGCGTCTGGCCAACGAAGGCCTGGACGCGGTGCGTAAAGATAAGGCCTTGCAATACGGACTCAACACCTATCGCGGGGCCGTGACTTATCCCGCAGTGGCGGAAGCGTTCGGCTTGAAACATACCGATCCGCTACAGGCCATTGGGTAGTAAAACTACCCCGGCAGGAGCGCTTAAGCCGATCTTGCCGGGAATCCTCTTAAGTAGCCGACGCATGCAGAAAACCGATCAGTAAGGTGGCTCATGAATAAACTTGCAACGCTTGATAACGCCTTCCAATATGCCGACACCAACAATCCCGAGGTAAAACTTGATCGACTGGCGCATTTACTGTCGCAAGCTCCCGTCACGATTTACACCTGCAAGCCTACCGGTGTTTTCGGCATTACTTTTTTATCCGATAACATCAAGGATCTGTTGGGATACAAAGCCGAAGAGTTTTTGCACAACCCGAATTTCTGGATAAACAATATTCACCCGGACGACTGGACCTCGGTTATTTCCGGCATGAACGATCTTCTGGCCGGTAAATCGTTATTGCGTAAATACCGTTTCAAGATGAAAAACGGTCATTGGAAATGGATCAGGGACCGCGCCAGACTCGTTACTGATCCATTCGGCAAGCCTGTAGAAATTATTGGCGGATGGACCGACATATCCGAACTTATCCACACCGAAGACGCTCTACGGCAAAGCGAAGAAAAACATCGATTCCTGCTTGAGCAAATCAATGCGGGCATAATGATTCATGCTCCTGATACCCGCGTTGTTTCTTGCAACCGGCAAACCTGCAACCTGCTGGGACTGAATGAGCAACAAATATTGGGCAGGGTTGCCGCCGATTTCGAATGTACTTTTATTTGCGAAGACGAAACCCCGATGCGTTTCGATCAATTCCCGGCGAATCAGGTTATCCGTCAGAGCAAGGCGGTAAAAAACCTGGTCATCGGCATAGTCCGATCCGACCCGGACGACAAGAGATGGGTCATGGCGAACGCTTTTCCTGAATTTAACAATGAAGGAGGAATTCTTAACATCACCGTTACGCTTATCGATATTACCGAACACATCAAGTCGCGGGAAGAAATTCACCGTTTGGCCCATTACGACTCCCTTACCCAGTTGCCCAACCGCTTCCTGATCCACGAACGCATCGACCAAGCTATCCATGTTTCCCGTCGTGAGAATCAAAGCTTCGCCTTGCTGTTTCTCGACCTGGACAACTTCAAGATCGTCAACGATTCGCTAGGCCATCATCGCGGCGATTTATTGCTGCAACAAGTCAGCGACAGACTAAAGGATTGTTTGCGCAAAGGCGATATGGCAGGCCGGTTGGGCGGCGACGAATTTGTCGTACTGCTGCCCAATACAGGCGCCGACGGAGCCGCCCATGTATCGAGCAAGATCATTGAAGCCATCAATGCACCGTTCGACGTTGAGGAATATTTGCTGAACATCGGCACCAGCATAGGCATCAGCATCTACCCGAACGACGGACGGGTCAGCGATACCCTGACCCGGCATGCGGACATCGCCATGTACCACGCCAAGGCATCGGGCGGCGGCAGGAATTGTTTTTTCGACGTCGAGATGAACGCCAGAATCGAGTATCGCCTGGTCATGGAAAGAGATATGCATTTGGCGCTGGAACAGCATCAATTCCAGCTGCACTACCAGCCGCAGATCGATCTTTCCAGCGGCCAAATGGTCGCCGTGGAAGCGTTGATCAGGTGGCCGCATTCCCAGCGCGGCATGATCTCTCCTGCCGAATTCATCCCCATTGCCGAAGACTCCGGACTGATAATGCAAATAGGCTTGTGGGTGCTACAGCAAGCCTGTCGCGACATTAAAACCTGGTTGGCGGAAGGACTCCCCAGCATCAAGGTGGCGATCAACCTGTCGTTGCGGCAATTGCAAAATCCGCAGCTGTTCGCTCAGATTATCGACATTATCAACACAACGGGCATTCCTCCTACGTGCCTGGAGTTGGAGCTTACCGAAAGCGTGATGATGGAAAATCATGAGGTGACGCTCGATTTCATGGCGCAATGCAGAAATTTCGGCATCAATTTTTCGATAGACGATTTCGGCACCGGCTATTCGTCGCTCAGCTACCTGACCAAACTGCCGCTGGATAAAATTAAAATCGACCGGGCCTTTGTAAAAGACATCGCTAAAGACAGCGACGCCAATACCATCGTTAGCGCCATTGTCAGCATGGCAAAAAGCCTGCGCTTGAAAGTCGTGGCCGAGGGCGTGGAAACCGAGGAACAATTGAATTACCTTAAAGAATGCGGCTGCGATACCGTTCAAGGGTTTTATTTCAGTCCGGCCGTCAGTTACGGAATGCTCAGCCAAATGACAAAGCAATCGTCCTGACGACATTTACGCTGACGGCAAATATTTTCCTTTTTGAGTTTAACAATATCAGCCGGGTTGCTTGGGCCGGTCTTTTGCAAACCGCAACAGAAAATCCGTCAAATAAAATTCACTGTCCGGGCTGTAAACGTTGCGGGCTTCATAGATTGTCAACAATCCAGTCGTAAACTCGGTCGCTGCGCGGCCAAACGTCAGTGCCGATACTTTGGCCTCGTTGTGCGCATAGCCGCGAAAATCGGTTTGCCCGATCAAATAAAATCCCGACGTCAGGGCTTGGGCGGAAAACGTTGCTAGCGCATGCGCGGGCAGCAGCAGATAAAGCAAACCCTGTGGTGATAATAATTGTTCGGCGCTACGGATCAAATCGATAAAGGGCAGTTGATCGGTGTGCCGGGCGGTATTTCTAAGGGCATCGACGGTTTTAAGGTGGTTTTCAAAAAACGGCGGGTTGCTGATGATCAGGTCGTATTGCCGGTCGGCGCTTAAGGCGAAGCTTTGAATATCCTGGTGTACGGCTTCGAGGCGTGTTGCCCAGCGGCTGTTATTGAAGTTGAGGTCGGCTTCTTTAAAAGCGTCTTCGGTTAACTCCACGGCGGTGACTTTCGCCGCGCCGAGCTGGGCGGCCATCAGCGCAAGCACGCCGGTGCCGGCGCCTATGTCGAGTACGCGGTCGCCCGGTTTGACCGGAGACATTGCGCCGAATAACACGGCATCGGTGCATATTTTCATGCCGGAGCGTTGTTGCAATACGGAAAACTGCTGGAAGTGGAAGGTTGACATGGTTTTGGTGAATCAAAAAAATGTAAGCGGATTGGGTAATGCATCGCGAAGATACGAAGGACTCGAAGTTTTTACGATGGCTTCCTCCGCGCTCTTCGTGGTTAGGAGTATGCATGAAATAACGTGAATAACTCGCGCCGATAAATTTTCAGCGGGAATACATGCTTCGCTTGCAGGCGAAGCATGCACTCGTGCGCCCACAAGGGCAATTTATCAACAGGTAGCGAAAGAGCGGTCCGTAGGATAACGAATCCGATTCGGCAGGGCAAGGCGGCGAGTCTGCGAGTACATGATGAAGCCTGAAAAGCGTCAGTCACCATCAAGCTGATTAGATATAATGCTATAGTACAGAAAAATAATGTTTTTTTGAGGGGGTGACAATGACTGATAAGAATAATGAAAAACACAAGATAGTGATTGTTGGCGGAGGGGCGGCGGGTCTTGAGCTTGCTAGCAGTCTGGGTAAAAAATTAGGCAAAAAAGGCTTGGCGGAGGTCATGTTGCTGGACGCTTCGCCGACGCATATCTGGAAGCCGTTGTTGCATGAGGTTGCGGCGGGTACCTTGGACGAAGCCGAGCAGATTGAATATCTGGCTCAGGCGCATCGCAATCATTTTCGCTACCGGCTGGGTAAGATGGAAGGCCTGAATAGGCGGAAAAAAGAGATTTATGTCAGTCCGACGCTGAGCGATAGCGGCGAGGAATTAATCCCCAGGCGCACCTTCAGTTACGATACGCTGGTGATGTCGGTCGGCAGTATCAGCAACACGTTTAATATTAAAGGCGTGGCGGAACACTGTCTGTTCCTGGACACCACCGCACAGGCGTTCAAGTTTCAAAAACAGCTGGTTGAATCGTACATCAAAAGCCATGCCGGTAAAGCCGCCGACAAGACCTTGTCTATCGTTATCATCGGCGCGGGAGCCACCGGCGTTGAGTTGTCGGCGCAATTGCACGAGGTGACCGATCTGCTGGCGGTTTACGGCCTGGATGAATCCAGCGATGTGAAATTGACCATTATTGAAGCGGCTAATCAATTGCTGCCCGCATTGCCCGTAAGATTAGCCAACGCGACGCAGCAGCAGCTGGTCAAGTTGGGCATTGATCTTAAACTTGGGCGTCGAGTGACCGAAGTGACCAAGGAAGGCGTTCATACCCACGATGGCGAGATGATACCGGCGGATCTTAAAGTCTGGTCGGCGGGCATTAAAGCGCCGGATTGGATGAAGGACCTGGACGGCCTGGAAGTTAACCGGATCAATCAATTGGTGGTCGATGAAACGTTAAAAACCAGTGACGATGACATTTTTGCCATAGGCGATTGCGCGGCCTGTCCCTGGCCGGGGCATGACGGCAATGTGCCGCCGCGGGCTCAGGCTGCGCATCAGCAGGCATCGACGTTAAGCAAATCGATAGTCAACCGCTTGCAGGGCGGTAAATTGGTGAAATATGCTTATCTCGATTACGGATCGCTGGTTGCGCTCGGCAAATACACTACGGTCGGCAACCTGATGGGCAATTTGATGGGTTCGGTCAGCATCGGCGGTTTTATCGCCAGAGTGGTATATCTGTCCCTGTATAAAATGCACCAAGTGGCTATTCACGGTTATTTCAGGACGGCCATGTTGACGCTTTCCAATCTGTTCAGACGTAGCGCTCATGCAAAAATAAAAATGCATTAGACTTTTTTATGTATCTACAACGATGTAGCTACTTTTTATAATTATTTACAAAGATCAAAAACATGTTTGAAATTGAATACGAATTCCGCGAAGAAGATTTAATCCATTTTAATGAAATACAATTCATGAGAAATGAAGATATACAAAATAATATAAGAAAAAACCGCTGGATAGTGCCGGGCATCATGGGGCTTATCGGTTCGTTTTATTACTTCTATTACGGCGATATGAAGTCGTCGGGCTATATCGTCGTTATTGCGATACTTTGGGCGTTGTTGTCGCCCAAAATTATGATGCTGGATTTGCGCAGGCAGATCCTTAAAAGTTACACCCCTAAAGAAAAGATCAATATGTTCGGCACTTACACGCTGAGCATCGATCCCGCCAATCCCACTTACCTGCTGGAAAAATCGCCCAGCGGCAAACATAAAATGGCCTGGAGCGAGCTGGTCAGGGTGGAATACGGCAAACGCTATGTTTATATTTACATTAGTTTGAATACCGCATTGGTTATTCCGGTAGAAACGGTAAAAAAAGGCAATCTTGAACAGTTTTCCGAACAGGCGGAAAAGATGATTGAGCGGTTTGCTTAAGCGCAAGTCATTGGCTGGCAGGGTGATGGATTCTCATCCTGCTGAAATTTATCGAGTCGTCCTTAGGGGTTAAAAAACCATGGTTACGTCAATATATGCAGCACTTTTGGCCTTGTTAATAGCGAAGCTTTCTCTTGCGGTAATTAAGCTTCGTAGAAAAAACCGGGTCAGCGTGGGTGACGGAGGCTATGAAGAGCTGCAATTGGCAATCCGCACCCATGCCAATGCAGTGGAATACATTCCGATAACACTCATGCTGTTATTAACGTTGGAATTAAACGGAGCGCCGAAAATACTGATCCATATACTTGGCGTCACGCTGCTGGTTGGACGCATACTTCATGCTATGGGGCTTTCGTCCAAGGATTTGAGGAAAAGAGTGCTGGGCATGCAGATAACGATTTATTTGTTAATCGGCTTGGCAATATTGAACATATCATTTCTGGCGTTTACCGGATCGCTCAAACTTTAGCACCGTGGAGGCGGCATGTATTCAATCGCACTTAAAGAAGCTAAAAACCAGCTTGAAGAACTAACCGCAAAAGTCGTAACAGCCGGGTAACCGGGTTAGCGATAGCGTACCCGACATTTTGGCGCGAATGCGTTGGGTTGCGGCTAACGCCCAACCTACGAAACTACGAATTAAAATAAATTTTTGATCTTGAACCTTAATGCTAAATTTTAGAAATATAACCCTACGCCGTGGCGCGCGGATATTGTTCGCCAACTCTTCTTTCACTATTCACAAAGGCCAAAAAGCAGGTTTTACCGGCGCGAACGGCGCGGGTAAATCCAGTTTTTTTGCCTTGGTCAGAGGCGAGCTGCATTTGGATGAGGGCGATTTTTCGATGCCGCCAGGGTTGGAAATCGCTCATGTGGCGCAGGAAACTCCGGCTGTTGTCCGCTCTGCGATTGATTACGTCATCGACGGCGATCAGCAATTAAGACAATTGCAGAATCAATTGCTTGCCGCCGAGCAGGCCGATGACGGCTTGAAACAGGCCGAATTGCATGCCGCCCTGGATACCATCGGCGGCTATACCGCGCAAGCCAGAGCCTCGCGGTTAATGAACGGTTTGGGTTTTAGCGCCGACCAGGAAAACAACGCGGTCAATTCGTTTTCCGGCGGCTGGCGGATGCGGCTTAATCTGGCTCAGGCCTTGATGTGCCGTTCGGACGTATTATTGCTTGACGAGCCTACCAACCATTTGGATCTGGATGCGGTGATCTGGTTACAGGACTGGTTATGCAAGTATCCCGGCACCTTATTGCTGATTTCCCATGACCGGGATTTCCTCGACACCATTACCGATCATATCGTGCATATCGAGCAGAATAAGGCCGAAATTTATACCGGTAATTATTCGGCTTTTGAACGGATGCGCGCAGAAAAGCTCGCCCAACAACAATCGTCTTATTTAAAGCAGCAACGCGAAATCGCCCATATGCAGAGCTTTGTCGACCGCTTTAAGGCGCAAGCCACTAAGGCCCGGCAAGCGCAAAGCAGGATTAAAGCGCTGGAGCGCATGGAGCTGATTGCCCAGGCGCATGTCGATTCGCCGTTCGACTTCAGCTTCGCCAAGCCGGGCAAAATGCCCAATCCGCTGTTAACGCTGGATAAGGTCGATATTGGCTACGGGCAAAGCTGCGTGATCAAACAGGCCGGGCTGTCCATATCGCCGGGCGACCGTATCGGTTTGCTCGGGCCGAACGGCGCGGGAAAATCCAGCTTGATTAAGGTGCTGGCAGGCGATATGCAGCCGTTATCCGGCAGCAGGAATGAAGCTGAAGCGTTAAAAATCGGCTATTTCGCCCAGCATCAACTGGAACAACTGCGGGTTGATGAAAGTCCCTTGTGGCATTTACAGCAACTGGACAAACAGGCGGCCGAGAAGGATTTACGCAATTTTCTGGGCGGTTTCGATTTTTGCGGCGACAAGGTGCTGGAAGCCGTCAAACCCTTTTCCGGCGGCGAAAAAGCGAGGCTGGTTTTGGCGCTGCTGGTTTATCAAAATCCCAATCTTTTATTATTGGATGAGCCGACCAACCATCTGGATCTGGAAATGCGCCATGCCTTGAGCGTGGCCTTGCAGGATTATCAAGGCGCAATAGTAGTGGTCTCGCATGACCGGCATTTATTGCGCTCGGTGACCGACCAGTTATTATTGGTGTCGGGCGGCAAGGTGCAGCCCTTCGACGGCGACCTCGACGATTACCGGCTGTGGCTGGCGGAACAGAAAAAAGGCGAAGAAAAAACCGTTGTTGACAGTGTGCAGACCGTATCGCGGAAAGATCAAAGAAAGTTGGATGCAGAGCGCAGACAAAAACATAAGCCCTTATTCGACGCGCTGAAAAAAGCTGAAATCGCTGTTGAAAAATATCATAATGAACAGCGTCAACTGGAGCATCAATTGGCCGATCCTGCCATTTATGCGGAATCGGAAAAGGAACAGTTAAAAAAGCTGATGGAACGGAAAGTAAAGGTCGATAAGGCGCTGGATGACGCCGAAGCAGCCTGGATGGAGGCCGAGGAAAAGATCGAAGCGGTTAAATAGGTGTAGGGGCGACCGGCGGCCGGTCGCCCGTTAACAGGAAAAATCATGTTTGAAGTCGTAACACTATTATTTGATATATGCCTGTTTAAAAAAGGCCCACAGGATTTACCGCCTTCCGTATGGTTGTTGCGGCTGTTGGTCGTTATTGATGTCCTTGTCAGTTTTTTAATGGTAAGTATCCGCACCGACTGGTTTAACGCGCTGTTGCAGGCTATTGTCGGCGCTTTGTTGATCGTCGGGTTCAGTTGGTTGATGCTATATCTGGCTCGAAAGCCGGAGCGGTTTTATCAAACGGGCGGCGCTTTATTGGGCGCCGATGCGATGATTAGTTTTTTTGCTTTGCCGGGCATGGCCTCAATGATGATCGGAAGAGGCGCTCTACTGGCCTTTATTTTAACGATAGCGTTAATGATTTGGCATTGGGCGGTTACCGGACATATTTTTCGCAATGCACTGGGACAAACCTGGACTTTTAGTTTAGGCTTGGCGTTTTTATACGTACTGGGATCTTATCAGGTGATGGCTTTATTGTTTCCTGAAGTTGCCGGTGTTAAATAGGAGGCATCATGGAAAGCTATAAACATATATTACTGGCGGCCGACTTTTCCGAACACGGTGAGGCCGTTGCCGATAGAGCGAAAGATTTGGCCGAGAGGTATCAGGCAAAACTGAGCATTGTGCATGTGATGGACAATTTGCTGATTACCGATGCGGCTTACGGATCGACGATTCCTTTTGATCTCGATTTAACGGCTGAATTAATGGCAGTGGCAAAAAAGAGACTGGCCCATTTGGCCGACAAACTCAATATTGCTGAAGACTGCCGGTGGATGGAAACGGGTAGCCCTAAATTGGAAATCATCAGGGTTGCCGAGGAAAACGAGGTAGATTTAATCGTAGTCGGCTCCCATGGCCGGCATGGATTCGCCCTGTTGCTGGGTTCGACCGCAAACGGCGTGTTGCATCACGCGCTGTGCGATGTTTTAGCGGTACGTTTGCATGATGAGTGATCTGTAATGTTTTCAGGGTACTTGTGATCCTGGCGGTTATAAATGGCGGCCAATAGGGCGTCCTAATTTTAAAGGTAGATGGTAAATGATTGGACAGATTGAAAGTTATGATCCCGATTCGCAAACCGGGGTGATAAAAGCCGAAGGAGCGTTGTTTACGTTTCATTTAGAGGGCTGGGTTGCGGACGTGTCGCCGGATGAAGGCGATGACGTTAACTTTGACGCCGAAGGCACTATTGCGAGCAACATAAATTTGGTGGGCGCGTATTTGGAGCCGCCTAAAGCCGTTAAATATAAATATCTGGCGGCTGTGCTGGCGTTATTTTTAGGGTGGACAGGGGCGCATAGGTTTTACCTGGGCTTTTACCGGTTGGGCTTTATACAGTTAACGCTGACGGTGGTGCTATACGTGACCGGACTGCCCGGATTTGCGGCGCTCTGGGGATTTGTAGAAGGCGTTTTGCTGTTTGGCGGGCAAATCAACCAAGATGCTAAAGGTCGTCCGTTTAAATAATTTTAAAAACAGCAAGACAAAAAAAAGCCCTTGCGATTCGCATCGCAAGGGCTTTTTTTAAAGCTGTTTATTCCTTATTTGGAATAAACATTAGCAGCAGTTAAGCCTTTTGGACCTGATTCGATGTCAAAAGTGACTGTGTCGCCTTCAGTCAAAGTTTTGAAGCCTTCGCCCTGAATAACTGAATGGTGGACAAAAACGTCTTCGCCGCCATCAGCAGGTGCAATAAAACCAAAACCCTTCGTGTTGTTAAACCACTTTACAGTGCCTGTTGCCATTTTGAAACTCCTAAAATAAAAACTTACGGTTAACACAGAACTACAACATTGATAACCGGACAACCTAACAATTTAGGAATCCCTTAACTCAACATCTGTTTTCTGACGCAGGGTATTGTACTGTTTTTTTGATGATACTGTCATCAGCAGATTTTATAAAAAGCGGTCCGGGGTTAAAGATTCGGGACTGTTTGGCAGGCGATTGTTACTTGCCGGTGCGATACTGTTATTTTTAAACCGGCAACAATGCAAGCATGGGTTGGACGCCTGAGTCTGCAAATTTTTCCAAGCGCTTACGCCTCGGCATGTATCTTAATTACTCGTCTTCTTGCCGTTCAATTTTATCCGGACGAGCTTCCATTTCGGCACCATCGGGTGTGTGATAATCGCTATCAGGCTTGGGTACGAAAAGCCGGGAACAGACCAAGCCCAGCTCAAACAGCATCCACATCGGCACCGCTAACAATGTTTGCGAGACGGCATCGGGAGGCGTTAAAACAGCCCCTACGATAAACGCGCCGACGATCACATAAGGGCGTTTGTCGGCGAGGTCGGCAGGCGATACAAGTCCGGTCCAGACCAAAAGAATAGTGAATACCGGCACTTCAAAACAAACGCCGAACGCAAAAAACAGGGCCAGAACAAAATCCAGATATTTGGCAATATCGGTCATTACCGCTACGCCTTCGGGTGCTGCGGCGGTCAAAAAGCCGAAAACCAGCGGAAAAACCACGAAATAGGCAAAGGCCACGCCCATATAAAACAACAGGGTGCTGGCAATCAGCAACGGCAAAATCATGCGCCGCTCCCGCTTGTACAAGCCTGGCGCGACGAATGCCCAGAACTGGTAAAGGATATAGGGAACGGAAATAAAGACCGAAACGACTAACGCCAGTTTAAACGGCGTGAAAAACGGCGAGGCCACATCAATAGCAATCATGGTGCTATTTTTCGGCATGTGCTGTAGCAGGGGGCCGGCCAGGAAGCTGTAGATTTCATTGGAGAATGAAGCAAGCCCCAAAAATACCACTAATACGCATAAAACCATTCGCAACAAGCGATTGCGTAATTCAATCAGATGGCTGATAAAGGGCTGCTCCCCCGTATCGTTAAAATTATTGTGGCTCATGCGGCTCGGTTTTATCTGTCGGCAACGGCTCTTTGCGTTGCTCCGGTTCGGAAACAGCTACGGCATCCAGGCCGGTATCAGTCTGCGGCAAGGGCTCAATCGCGGATTTAAGCGTGTTGGAGGTTTCATCAAGTATTTGTTGAACATCTTGCAGGCCGGACTGCTCTTTAAAGATTTGGCGCAACTCTTCGGCTTGCAGTTCCAGCTTGATTTCTTCTTTGACGGAAGCCACCATGCTGCGCGTTTTACCCAACCAGAACCCTGCAAGCCTAGCTACCTTGGGCAATCTTTCAGGACCTATCACCAATAAGCTGACCAGGGCGATCAGACAAAGTTCCGAAAATCCTACATCAAACATGGGCCTTAATCTTTATCGGTTTTTTTTGAAGTGACTTCGCCCTCAATGGCTTCATCTTTATCGGCGGCAGGCTTGTCTTCCTCGCCTTCTTTCATGGCGGTGCGAAAACCTTTGATGGCTCCGCCCAGATCGGCGCCGATATTGCGCAGGCGTTTGGTGCCGAACACAACAATGACGATGGCTAATACGACTAATAAGTGAGTAACGCTGAGACCCATTTCTAACTCCAATGGAGACCTTGCAAGGCAAAGTCTTTACTTGTTACGTTGCGCCTTTTCTTCCAGACCGGACAAGCCGAAACGACGTTGCAGTTCCTGCAATACATCATTCGGCCCCAGTCCCTGATCGGCCAGCAACACCATGCAATGAAACCACAAATCGGCAGTTTCATAAATAATCTGTTTTTTATCGCCGCCTTTGGCTGCGATGACGGTTTCCGTCGCTTCTTCGCCGATTTTCTTCAGGATGCTGTCCAGGCCTTTGGCATACAAACCGGCGACGTAGGATTTATCGGCAGATTCCTGTTTGCGCTGTTCGAGAATTTGCGCCAGTTGTTCTAATACGTCGTTCATGATTTTTTATAAATAGCTTCAGGATCTTTCAAAACCGGCTCGACGGCTTGCCATTGCCCGTCAACCAGACAGCGGTAAAAGCAGCTCTCGCGACCGGTATGGCAGGCAATGCCGCCTTCTTGTTCAATTTTAAGCAGAATGACATCTTCGTCGCAATCCTGGAATATACCTAATATTTTCTGCCTGTTTCCGGATTCTTCGCCTTTGCGCCATAACCTGCCGCGCGACCTCGACCAGTAAACCGCATAACCTTCGGCGACGGTTAGCGCTAATGACTCGCGATTCATCCAGGCGAACATCAATACTTTTCCGGTTTCCGCCTGTTGCGCAATAACCGGCACCAAGCCGTCTTCGGTCCAGCGTATCTGATCCAGCCAGGGTGCGCTCACAAGCGCACCTCTATGCCGCGCGAGGCCATGTGTTGCTTGGCTTGCTCAATGGTGTGTTCGGCGAAATGAAAAATGCTGGCGGCCAACACCGCATCGGCTTTGCCGTCAATAATGCCGTCGGCAAGGTGATCGAGATTGCCGACGCCGCCGGAGGCAATCACCGGCACCGTTACCGCCTCGCTGATGGCGCGGGTTAACGGCAAGTCGAAACCTTCGCGGGTGCCGTCCCTGTCCATGCTGGTCAGCAGGATTTCACCGGCGCCGTAGTCGACCATTTTTTTTGCCCAGGCAATCGCGTCGATACCGGTCGGTTTGCGACCGCCGTGGGTGAAAATCTCCCAGCGATTGGGTTCGCCGGGCAGGCTGGTTTTTTTTGCGTCGATGGCGACCACGATGCACTGCGAGCCGAAACGCTCCGCCGCTTCGCGGACAAATTCCGGGTTTGCAACCGCCGCGCTGTTAATGCCGACTTTGTCGGCCCCCGCATTCAGCATGCGGCGAATATCGTCCAATGTCCTGATGCCGCCGCCGACCGTCAGCGGAATGAAAACTTCGCCGGCGACCTGCTCAACGACATGGACAATGGTGTCCCGATTGTCATGGGTGGCGGTAATGTCCAGGAACGTGATTTCATCGGCGCCTTCGCGGTCATAGCGTCGGGCGATTTCTACCGGGTCGCCGGCATCGCGAATATCGACAAATTTTACGCCTTTAACGACGCGGCCATTATCGACATCCAGACAGGGGATAATGCGTTTGGCTAAGCTCATGGTTATTCAAATGATTCCGCTAATTTTTCGGCCGCTTCAAAATCCAGCGTGCCTTCGTAAATCGCCCGTCCGGTAATCGCACCCATAATGCCGTCGCCTGCGACAGCGCCCAAAGCTTTGATGTCATCTATATTAGTGATGCCGCCGGACGCGATCACCGGGATCCGGATCGCGCGCGCCAATTTTGCAGTCGCTTCGACATTGACGCCGGACATCATGCCGTCTCTGGAAATATCGGTGTAGATAATGGCTTCGACGCCGTCTTCCTCAAAATGCTGGGCCAGATCGATCACGTCATGTTTGGACAGCTTGGACCAGCCGTCAATAGCCACTTTGCCGTCTTTTGCATCCAGCCCGACGATGATGTGACGCGGATATTCCAGCGCCATATCCCTGACAAAATGCGGTTCATTCACCGCCTTGGTGCCGATAATGACGTATTCCACGCCGGCGTTAAGATAAGCCTGAATCGTTTCTTCATCGCGGATGCCGCCGCCTATCTGTATCGGCACATTGGGGTAGGCTTCGACGATGGCATGAATCACATCGGCATTTCTCGGCTTTCCGGCAAACGCGCCATCCAGGTCAACCAAATGGATTCTTTTTGCGCCCGCGGCAACCCACTTGCCTGCTACGGCGACCGGATCGTCGGAAAAAATCGTATTATCGTCCATTCGTCCCTGACGCAAACGAACACATTTTCCTTCTTTTAAATCGATTGCAGGTATTAACAACATAACTTATAAAGTCCTCAGCGGCGTGTAATTATTATAGGGGCGGATTTATCTGCCCGAAGACGAAATACCCAGCGGGTACACGTGGATTCATCCCTATGCTTGCCCATCCCAATGCATAAAATTCTCCAACAGTTGCAAACCAACTGCCTGGCTTTTTTCGGGGTGAAATTGTACGGCAAAAACATTATCGTGCGCCAAAGCGCAAGTAAATGCATCCGGGTATTGCGTAGTCGCCGCCGTTATCGCGGCGGCATCGGGCTGCGCATAATAACTATGCACAAAATAAAAGCGGCTGTCTTGGGGAATGTTTTTCCAGAGCGGATGTTGGCGCAGCTGATGAACCTCATTCCAGCCCATGTGCGGGATTTTGAGAGAATTGCCGCCGCTATCTTTTAACGATTCGGGAAAATGTACGACGTGCCCGGAAAAAATGTCCAGACAAGGCGTGCCGCCGTTTTCTTCGCTGTCGGTCAATAAGGCCTGCATGCCCAGGCAAATGCCCAGTAAAGGTTTGCTTTGGGCAACCTGTCGGATAACATCGGCTAAGCCCGATTGATTGAGCGCCTGCATGCAATCCCGTATTGCCCCGACGCCGGGGAAAACCACCCGGTCGGCACGGAGGATCGAATCGGCATCGGATACGCAAATGACATCCACTTCAGGCGCTGCATGTTGCAGGGCCTTTACGATGGAATGCAGATTACCCATTCCATAATCAATTACAGCGACAGAAGACATAAGGAATACAGACTAAAGGTTAAGGGGCAAAATTAAAGTTAAAGGCTGCCCTTGGTTGACGGCATCATGCCCGCCATGCGCGGGTCGAGGGTAATCGCCATGCGGATGGCCCGGCCCATGGCTTTGAAAATGGTTTCGGCGACGTGATGGGCATTTGCGCCCTTCAGGTTGTCGATATGCAACGTTACGCCGGCATGATTGACAAAGCCTTGAAAAAATTCGCGGAATAAATCAACGTCAAAACGGCCGATCATGGCTTTCGGGTATTTAACCTCATAAAACAAGCCGGGGCGTCCGGAAAAATCAATCACGACTCGCGACAACGCTTCATCCAAAGGCACGTAGGCATGCCCGTAGCGATAAATGCCTTTTTTGTCGTGCATGGCTTTGGCAAAAGCCTGACCCAGGGTAATGCCGATGTCTTCAACCGTGTGGTGATCATCAATAGCCAAATCGCCTTTGGCAACAATGTCCATGTCAATCAAACCGTGCCTGGCAATCTGATCGAGCATGTGTTCAAGAAAAGGTACGCCGGTCGAAAATGAGCTTTTACCCGACCCATCCAGATTAATTTTAATGTTGATTTGAGTTTCAAGCGTATTTCGCTCTACTTCCGCAGTACGTTGATCCATGATGACATGATTTATATTGGAGATTGGCGGCATTCTACTATGACAAGCAAGATTTTGCAGTGTTTGTTATTCATTGTAAACGATGGGAATGCGCCATTTATAAAATATAGATGTCGGCTTTATGGGTATAGAACAAGTTATGAGAAGGCGATGTTTTTGATAGGTAATTGAACATGCCCGGCGCAATGTCGAGTCTGCTCAGCACTGTAGTTCTGCGCGTACACTATGTTCAGCTTTAGCTGGCTTTTTTTATGGCTATTATTTGAGACAATGCCACGTCGCCAAGAGGGGAAGACGGATTTTAAGAAAGCCCAATATGATATTGCCAAGGATGGAACGAAATGCCAACCAAGCCGGCGATCTTTAGTCCCAGCACATTCACTGTTCCGGGACTTTTTTTTGACATCAGAAACTTGCGCCAGCCGCGTAATCTATCATTCGCACGCCCCGATACGGATAAACGTTCTACCATTAAAAATGGTTTCCTTATAATGTGCTACCCTTCAAACCGGTTATCTTGTTAATTTAAACATTGCTGCCGTTTTGCGCCCACTGCGGCTGATTTCTCAATATTTTTATTCTTGATAGGCCGCAATAATTCTTCAAGGAGCAAGCTGTGAATGATGCGCCACCTACAGACATACTGACATTTAAGCTGAGCGATGACGGCAAGTTGCTGGCAACATTCGAAGCGAGTGAATGCAGCAAACCCCCGTTGGATGAAGCGGCGATTAAAGGCGCGCTGGCTAAGCAAGGCTTGTCCGGCCTGTTTCTATATGAAAACGCGCTCGCAACATTGCTAAAAAAGTACAGCAGTCCCTGCGAGAGCTTTGTATCGGAAATTGGCGAACGCCGGGATGGCGGATGTACGATCAAAATCGATGACGAGAAAATGACCGCCAAGCTTACTTTAACCCCTCCATACGGCGGCGCTCCAGTCACGCTATTACAAGTCCAGCTGGCTTTGCAGGAAAGAGGGGTAGTCAAAGGCATCATGACCCATGAAATCGAAACCGCCTTAACAGAAGGCTACGCCGCAGAACGCATCATCGCGCAAGGGCAGCGTCCTGTGAAGGGCATTGATGCGCGCTTTCAAAGTCTGATACCGCAAATAAGAGAACGGAAACCCCAGATAGATAAGCGAGGCATCGCCAACTACCGCGATCTTGGGCAGCTTATTGTGGTAAGGCCCGGCGACCCGCTGATGTGCCGCACGCCGCCCACCGAAGGCCAGCAAGGTTGGGATATTACCGGGCGGGCGATTATGCCTCAACCGGGGCAGGACATACAGTTTGCTTCGGGATTGCAAGGCGTAGAGCTGGATCCGGAGGCCGAGCTGGACCCGGATAATAACAGCCTACTGTTGGCTGCGATTACCGGCCAACCCAAGTTGGTGCCTAATGGCGTTGTAGTGGAACCCACCCTCGCGCTGCCGCAGGTGGATATGTCAACCGGAAATATGAGTTTCGACGGCACCATTAACATTAAAGGCGACGTCAAGGACGGGATGAAAATTCGCGTGACCGGCGACGTGTTCGTAGGGGGGACTGTCGAAGCGGCGGAAATTGAAGCGGATGGGAATATCGTTATAAAAGGCGGGGTGATCGGTCATAGCGAACACAGCGGCGATCCAAACGAAGTGCCTACCTTTAACGCGATAATTATCAGCAAAGGTTCAATCAGCGCGCACTTTGCCGAAAATGCTTCTATGGAGGCCGGTATAGATATCATTATTGAAGAATTCTCCATGCATAACCATTTGACCGCGCTCAATCGGGTCTTAGTGGGCAAATCCGGCGGAAGAAAAGGCCGCATTATCGGCGGAATGGCTAGCGCATCGGTTCTGGTAAAAACAGCCGTCATCGGTTCCAGCGCCGGATTTATAACCAAGATCAGGGCTGGCTTCAACCCTTACCTTCAGGCGGAGCAGGACCGGCTTAAGCTTGAGATCGACGCCCTTGAAAAGGAGCAGGAAGATCTCAAGAAGATTATTGCCTTTGTCCTGGCGCATCCTGAAAAAGACAAAAACGCTTTGTTAAACAAAGCGCTCCATACCAGGGATCAAATTGAAATTGATTGCACCCGGCTTCATGCCGAACGAACCCACCTGCTGTCGGAAATGACCCTTGCCGAGCATGTCCAGGTGATTGTGGAACACGCCATCCATGCAGGCGCCGAAATCCAGATTGGAAATGCCGTTTGGAAGAATAATGAAGAACGGGGTAAAGGTGTTTTTCAACTCGTCGAGAATGAAGTTGTTTTTGGAAACTTCATGTTGAGCGTCAATTAAACGCGCTGCTGGAACAGAAAAACGCAGACTCCCGGTTTACTTATCGACCAGGATAGATGTGCTAAAATCCCCGCCGGGATAACGCTATTGCCCGCTATCTTCGGCTATGCCAAAACTTCCGCTCATTATAGTCGCTTTAAAAATGAACCGGATTTTAAAGAACATTAAATAAACACCGAGAAAACATTATGAAATTTAATCCATGTACTGATAACTGCACTTATGAAGGCGCTCGTTGCGAAGGCTGCGGCCGAACGCACGAAGAAATAGCCGCAACTAAAAAGCTGGTCATGGCGGCAGTGGATTTTTCCCAGACGCAGGGCTATGAAAATATTGAGGATTTTGCAAACGCTATCGGACAGAGCATCCTTAAAAAACTAAAGAAATCCGCCGCAAAAAAATAGTGGATTTAGCCAAAACGCCTATGACAATCGCCCCTGAAATTATCGGCTATATAGCCGCGACACTCACTACCGCCTCATTTGTGCCCCAGGCAATATTGACCATAAAAACCAGGGACACCGAATCCCTTTCGCTGGGCATGTACAGCGCCTTTACTCTGGGTGTGTTGTGTTGGCTTATTTATGGGATTTATCTTGACGATAAGGCCATTATTTTTGCCAACGCAATAACACTGCTGCTGGCTGCATCGATACTTTGCTTTAAGATCTACAACTTAGTGCATAACAAAAAAGCATAAGCGGATTTATGCGCGCTGGAGAATCTCCAGCGCATTGCCGTCAGGGTCACGGCAAAACAGCGCTTGCCTCCCGGATTTACTTAAGCTGTAAGTAACGCCGTTTTTATCCAGCACCTCCCGAACCGGCGCCAGTTCCTGCACGCTTAAGGCGATATGCCGATCGCGCCCGCCATGGTCGGGGCGGCCGGTGACCGGATCGGGGTTTGCCAGTTCCAGCAAATGAATCTGCTGCGCGCCCAACTGCAACCATGCGCCCGGAAAGCCCAGATCGGGCCGGTCGGTTTGTTGCATGCCGAGCACATCGCAATAAAATGCCAGCGAAGCGACGGTATCGGAAACAATAAGGCTGGCATGATGCAGGGTGAAATTAAAGTTTGGCATTAGGCTATCTGCATTACAAATGGGTTACTTTGTCTAATACGTCCTGAGCATGCCCCTCGGGCGTGACGCCATAAGCGGCCTCGACCAATACGCCTTGCTTATCAATAATGAAGGTGGAACGAAGAATAGCCATGCTTTTAACGCCGTTTTTTTCGCGTTCCTGCCAGACGCCGTAGCTTTCGCAGAGTTCGCCATCGACATCGGCCAGTAAATCCACTTTCAAGTCGAACTTGTTAATGAAATCGACATGGCTGGCGCAAGAATCCTTGCTCACACCGATAACCACGGTATCGGCCTTGGCAAATTCCCCGGCCAGCTGAGTGAACTGGTTTGCTTCGATAGTGCAGCCCGGCGTGTCGTCCTTGGGATAAAAATACAACACGACATTTTTTTTCCCTAAGTAGTCGGACAAATTAACCGTTTCATTAAATTGATTTTTTGAGCTGAACAGGGGGGCTTTTTGGTGTTTTTCTAACATGGGAATCTCCTTGAGAGTTCACGGATTGTTAAAACCTGAAACCGCAGTGTAAGCGCAATCAAAGTTTCGCTGCAAGCCCTATAAAACCCGGAGATATGTGCGTTAATTGGTCTGGGACGTGAAAAAACTTCTTTTACTCGCCACGAACGACTGCAAGGACAGATATTTGCTCCTGCAATATCTGCATTCCCCACTTCCGTGTGGGTTATGCAGGAGGTAGAGCAATGCAGGAGCAATTGCCGAGGCACGAAGGACACGAAGAAATAAAACTTCGTGTCTTCGTGGTGATAATCTTTTAATTGTTAATCGGAAGTTACGATTACGCTTTGTTCTCGCCGCCGAACAGCTCCAGCAAACGCGGCAGGAAATTGGCCAGTTCCAGCGACATAATCGAAAAATCCACATCGAACTGTTCCGCTTCGGAATCGGTATCAATATCGGACACCTGATCCTGAATCAGATCAAGAAACTTAAGGCGTTTAACGGCCAGATTTTCATCGATAATGAAAGCAATGCGGTCGGCCCAATTCACCGCCAGCTTGATGACTTCCTTGCCGGTATCCAGATGGTTCTTGATTTCCGGCAGGCTCAGATCATGGCGTTTGCAACGGATAATGCCGCCTTCCTCTTCAGGCGCGCGCAGTTCGCATTCGTCTTCGATGGTGATGTCGTCCGGCGGCTGATTGTTGACCAGCCACTCGGTCATGACTTTGACCGGTTTTTCGATGGTATTGAGCGGGACGGCCGGCAACGAACCCAGGCATTTGCGCAAACTGCTCAGCAAATCTTCGGCTTTTTTGGCCGAAGCCGCATCGACAACCAGAAAACCGCCTTTAGGGTCGATATAAGCGTAAGTCTTGTTCGAGAAGGTGAAGGCTCTGGGCAGCAATTCAAAGATTAGCTCATCCTTGATTGCAGTGCGTTCTTTTTTTGATAACTTGCGGCCTTGCTGTTCCTCGGTTTCAAGAATCTTTTCCTGCATCATTTCATTGACGACGGACGCGGGCAGGACGCGTTCCTCTTTCTTTCCGCAGACCATCAAAAAGCCGTTCGCGCTATGCACCAGCTGTTCAGACGATTTGCCCACCGGCGAGGTCCAACCGAAAGTGAATTCCTCATGACTGCCGCAAGGGCGGAACGCCATTTGTTGAAGTTTTTCTTCCAGCTCCGCCGGAGTCAAAGTGAAATCTTCAGTAAGACGAAAAATGCTCAGATTTTTAAACCACATGTGCAACGGAACCCTTGTAAATAAAATGACTGAGCATTATCGCAAATTTGGCGACGTAAAAATAAATTTTGTAACTGTATCAGTAGATGCCAGCTTTAATAACAGAACGCGGATGCCACGGATTAGACGGATTCAAACGGATTTTTTAAAAAGCTTAAAACCATAGCAGCTAACCTTTGTCTTTTCCGATTAGTGTTGATTGCACTTAAATGACTGATGTTACGCATTGTCCACGAAAAGCACGAAAGGCACGAAAAAAACATCCGCTGTAGGTTTCTCGCTGACGGCGTCATAGCCGGCATTCATTCACAGACTCCCAAGACAAGCTCCTTACGACATACACTCAGGTCTGTGGGATGACGTCGTTCTGGCAGGGATGCCGGAACCCAGGCACAGGGAGGTGAAACTTCGTGTTACACACGTATTTACGGGATGTGTCGTCATTCCGATAGTCCCTGGCCTGGCGTTGGGCAAGAAGCAGGTCTGCCTGGCAACGTTCTGATGTGTTTTAACTATTTTCGTGTTTTTCGTGGACTACGCTTTTTATTATGAGCATGCGTAACATCAGTTAAATGAGTTGAATCTAAGAAACAATTCAATCGCTCCGGACTATAACGTCTCTGTTTTTAGGATAATCGGACCTAATAAAAATACAATAAAATTATGGAAACTGAGTTAGTTCTGTTAGCCTTGCAAAAAAATAATCATTCAATATGTTAGGTTGGGCATTTATGAACATAGTGCAGTTTCCACGCAAATCCAACAGCCTATGCAATAAAACCGCGATTTTTCGCCACCGCTTATTGCCATATACGCTTTCATCATTGTTCATCCTGGCTTTATTTGTAGGCCGCCCAGTTTGGGCGGAGGATGTCGGGGTCTACGGTCCTGTGCAATTTACCCGCAGTACCGGCAAACCGGTGCAGGTGCAACAAACCATCGCCGTTACCAATCCTGCCGTATCTTACCGTCTCCATATCGTCAATGGCGGTTTGCAAGGATCTACTCAAACCGGCAGCTATGTCAGTTCCGGCACTATCTATTGGAACGGCAGTTTGGTGGCGGGTACTTCCAATTTTAACCAGCAAATAACGGCACTGACCCTTCCTGTTACCGCCCATCTATCCAATACCCTAACGGTTGAATTGCAAGGCAAGCCCGGCAGCAGTATTACCGTGCAATTGTTACGCGGCAATCAAGTACCTGTAGCCCATGCCGGGGCCGATCAAACCCTTTACGTCGGCGACGTGGCGATTCTTGACGGCATTGCTTCGACAGACAGCGACGGCGACGCCTTAAGCTACCGCTGGCGAATCACCGACGCGCCAGCAAACAGTCTCACCCAACTGAGCAACAATGCTGCCATACGTACTGAATTTCCGATTGACCGTTACGGCCATTATCAGGCTGAGCTTATCGTAAACGATGGCTTTCTCGACAGCGTTCCCGATCAGGTTATCATCGACACCCGTAATTCTGCGCCGGTCGCGAGCGGTGGAGCAGACCAAAGCGCTTTCGTCGGCAGTATCGTCGGTCTTGATGGCGGCTTATCCCATGATGTCGACGGCAATACCTTGAGCTATCGCTGGAGCCTGATTGAAAAACCCAATGCCAGCAGCGCTGTTATTATCGACGACCATTTCCAGCAATGCAGCATTGCTATCGATAAGCAGGGCCATTATGTCGCTAAACTGATTGTTAATGACGGCGAACTGGACAGCGAAGCCGACCTTGTCGCCATCGACACCCAAAACTCCAAGCCGGTCGCCGATGCAGGGCCGAATCAAATCAATAAAACCGTCGGTATTCCGGTCGAGCTGGATGGCAGCCTATCCTCAGATGTCGATGGCGATGCCCTGACTTATATCTGGTCCTTACTGCATCAGCCGGTGGGCAGTAGCGCTGTGATCCAGCAAGCCGATCAAACAAAAGCCGCCTTTACGCCCGACCAAACCGGTGATTATGTTGGTCAGCTGATCGTTAATGACGGTCAGGCGAGTAGCGATCCCGCGACTTCGCTGGTTACCGTATCCGTAGTCATGCCGGTCAACAATCCCCCGCAAATCACTACCAGCCCGATACTGACGGCAACGGTGGACAGTCTCTATAGCCATGACGTAGACGCCAGCGATCTGGATAACGATAGGCTAGGTTATAGCCTTAGCGTATATCCTTCCGGCATGACCATTAACGCACAAAGCGGCCTGATAAACTGGACTCCAGAGGCCAATCAAACCGGCTCCCAGTCCGTTAACGTCTCTGTTACCGATGGCAAAGGCGGCAATGATAGCCAAAGTTTCATAGTAACAGTGGCGCCATCGGGACTTATAACCGTCCCGAATTTGGTCAATCTAAGCCGGACTGCCGCCGAAACAGCCATTGTCAATGCCAAATTAACCGTCGGTACGCCCAGCTTCATCAATAACCCAGCCAGTTCCGGCAGCGTTATTTCACAAAGTCCAGGTGCAGGCGCATCGGTAGCAAAAGGCACAGCAGTTGCTCTGACTGTATCTCTAGGCCCTGATCAAGGCTTGCCTCCCGATCCGTCAATTATCGCACCTAAAATCGATCCAACAGTGGCGACTACAGTTTCTGCCTCGACCGAATTTCTCTATTCCGGCAGTAACCCTATCCAGACCGGCGTTGCTCCCGGCACCATAGATGCCAAGCGCGTTGCGGTCATTCGCGGCAAAGTGCTGGACAAGGACAACAACCCGCTGTCCGGCGTGACCGTCACCATCAAGGATCACCCGGAGCTAGGACAGACTTTGAGCCGAGCGGACGGCATGTTCGATATGGCCGTTAATGGCGGTGGTTTGTTGACCATCAACTATAAAAAAACCGGTTACTTGCCGGTTCAACGTCAAGTAACCGCCCCTTGGCAAAATTACGTCTTTGCCGACACCGCAATATTGGTCCAACAGGATGCCAAAGTCACCACTATCGATCTAAACGACACTACTCAGAATTTTCAGGTGGCGCAGGGCAGCCAGATCACCGACCAGGATGGCGTCCGGCAAGCTACGCTATTGATTCCGAAAGGCACTCAAGCTCAAATTTACAACCCGGACGGTACAACAAAGTCCATTACTACGCTCAATCTTCGCCTGACCGAATACACCGTTGGCGCAAACGGTGCAGAATCCATGCCAGGACCTTTGCCGCCCAGCAGCGCCTATACTTATGCCTTCGAAATGAAAGCCGATGAGACCGATGTCAAAGTCGACGGCAAGGACGTGTTATTCGACAGGGCGGTGCCGTTCTACATCGATAACTTCCTGAGTTTTCCGGTCGGCACCGTTGTCCCTGTGGGGTACTATGATCGAGCCAAAGCGGCCTGGATACCTTCAGAAAACGGCAAAGTCATCAAAATCTTCGCCATCAATAACGGTATCGCCGACATCGATAGCGACAATGATAACCTAGCGGACGATGCCGCCAAATTGCTGGCTTTGGGTATTACCGCCGAAGAAAGAGCTCAACTCTCCAGTCTTTATCAGGCCGGTAAAACGTTATGGCGGGTACAGGTGACTCATTTGTCCACCTGGGATTGCAACTGGCCATACAAAATGCCGGACGATGCGGTTCAAGCGAAAAATCCACCGCCCGTGACTGACAAAAAAGAGGACGATCCTTGTTTAGCAGGTGGTTCCATCATCGAATGCGAAAACCAAGTGCTGGGCGAAACCTTGCCGATTACCGGTACGTCGAATAGCCTCAATTATCGTAGCGCCAGAGTACCGGGAAGAAAGACTAATACCTTGCAGATTCCGGTGAGCGGGGCCACGCTTCCAAGCTCGTTAAAGCGGATCGACCTGGTTGTGGAAGTCGCGGGCCGCCGCTTTGAACAAAGTTTTCAGCCTACACCGAATCAAACCGTTCCGTTTGAATGGAATGGAGTCGATGCGTTTGGCCGTTCGGTTCAGGGCTTTCAACCAGTATCGATCAAGATTGGCTACGCTTACGCCCCGGTCTATGCCACTCCGGATGCGCTGTCAACCGCTTTTGCACGCTTCTCGGGCGTACCGCTTGAGGGTAATCGCGCACGCAACGAAGTGCGGATATGGCAGGAACAGACTGCACTGTTGGGAGGATGGACTAACCATAGCGATAACTTGGGTGCATGGAGTCTGAGTGCGCACCACGCTTATGATCCGATTGGGCAAACACTCTATCAAGGCGATGGCATTCAACGTAGTGTTCAGGGCACGATTGCACACAATGTCATCACCTCGGTGGCGGGTAAATACTCCGGATTCAGTGGCGATGGCGGCCCAGCGATTAAGGCCTCATTACGGCAGCCTAACATTAGCTCAGTTGGAGCAGATGGCAGCTTCTATATTACTGATCGGGGTAACCAGAGAATTCGCCGGGTAGGTCCAGAGGGTATCATTACCACAGTGGCCGGTAATGGAATACTCGGATTCAGTGGCGATGGCGGGCCAGCGCTACAGGCTTCGCTTTATAGCCCTTACGATACCGCAGTTGCAACAGATGGTAGCTTATACATTATTGATAGTGTGAACTTTAGAATTCGTCGAGTAAGCCCTGACGGTATCATCACCACGGTGGCCGGTAACGGAACAGAAGGATTCAGCGGCGATGGCGGGCCAGCGTTACAAGCTTCGTTTAATAGAATTATGAATATTGCAGTTGGAGCAGATGGCAGCTTCTATATTACTGATCAGGGTAACCAGAGAATTCGCCGGGTAGGTCCAGACGGTATCATTACCACAGTGGCCGGTAACGGAACAGGAGGATTTAGCGGCGATGGTGGGCCAGCGCTACAGGCTTCGCTTTTTTATCCTTCTGATATCGCAGTTGCAGCAGATGGTAGCTTGTACATCTGTGATGATTATAATAATAGAATTCGACGAGTAGGCCCGGACGGTATCATCACCACGGTAGCTGGTAACGGAAAAGTAGGATTCAGCGGCGATGGCGGGCCAGCGCTACAGGCTAGGCTTAATGGGGCTAACGGTATCACAGTTGGAGCAGATGGCAGCTTCTACATTGCTGATCTGGGTAACCAGAGAATTCGCCGGGTAGGTCCGGATGGTATCATTACCACAGTGGCCGGTAACGGAACAAGAGTAGTTAGCGGCGATGGCGGGCCAGCGCTACAGGCTTCGTTTTATAAACCTAGCGGTAGTGCAATTGCTTCTGATGGTAGTCTGTATATCAGTGATTATTTTCAAATTCGCCGGGTTTCTCCAGTGTTACCCGGCTTTAATGCGAGCGAAATCGCCATCACCTCGGAAGACGGCACAGAATTCTACCGTTTTGATGCAACAGGACGGCATCTTGCCACCCTAAACACCCTGACCGGTGGAACCCTGCTGAGTTTTAGCTACGATGATCAAGGTCGCTTAAGTCGGATCACTGACGGCGACGGTTTGATCACCCAAATCGAACGCGATGCCTTGGGCAATCCCACCGCCATCGTCGCACCGTTCGGCCAGCGCACCACCTTCGCATTGGACAGCCACAGCTATCTTGCCAAAGCCACCAATCCCGCAGGCGAAAGCCACGAAATGACCTACACCGCCGACGGCTTGCTGACTTCTTTTAAAGACCCTAACGGCCATGCCTCCACCTTTACTTATGATGTGCTGGGCCGGTTGTTGAATGATAGCAATGCCGGTGGCGGAGGCCTATCTTTGGCCCGCACCGAACTGGCCGATGGCCATATCGCTACGGTGACCAGCGCACTCAACCGGATCACCACCCATGCCGTGCATAACCTCAGCACAGGTGACCGGGAGCGTAAACATACCCAGCCCGACAACACCACCTCGACCACGCTGGAAAAAACCGACGGCACGATGATGACCACCGAAGCCGACGGCACCGTTACCACCTTGCTCAAAGGTCCCGATCCGCGCTTTTCGATGCTGTCGCCAATCGCCAAAAGCCTGCAAACCAGTACCGGCGGCCTGACCTCCAGCCTGACTAGCCAGCGCAGCGCGGTTCTTGCCGACGCCAACAACCCGCTGAGCCTGACGACGCTAACTGACTCCGTCACCCTAAACGGCCGTACCCAGACGACCGTGTACGATGCGGCGAGCAAGACTTTCACAGCCACCAGCGCCGCAGCCCGGCAAAGCAAGGCGGTAATCGACATCCTGGGCCGCGTCACCCAAAGCCAAACGCCCGGCATCCTGCCTGTCAATAACACCTACGATGCCCAAGGCCGCCCGGCCACCATCGCCCAGGGCAGCGGCGCGGACGAACGCCTAGTCAGCTTCGCCTACAACCCGGAAGGCTACCTCGACAGCGTCACCGACCCGGTCGGGCGGCAAGTCAAATACCAATACGACCTGGCCGGCCGGGTAACCCGGCAAATCCTGCCGGACAACCGCGAAATCCTGTTCAGTTACGATGCCAACGGCAACCTGGCCGAACTATTGCCGCCCGGACGGCCCGGACACCGCTTTACCTATACGCCGGTTAACCTGACCGAGTCCACCGTACCGCCGGATGTGGCGGCGGGTACTAATAGCACCGTCTACCGTTACAACCTCGACAAACAACTGACCCAGGTACAGCGTCCTGACGGCCAGACAGTGGACTACAGCTACGACACCGCCGGACGCACCGGTAGCGTCACCGTTCCCGAAGGCAACGTCAGCTATGGCTATAACCCCACCACCGGCAAACTCGCCAGCGTCGCCACACCGAACGGACAAATACTGGGCTACACCTACAGCGGAGCCTTGCTAACCCAGATCGATTGGTCTGGTAGCATAACCGGCAGCGTCGGCAAAAGCTACGACAACGACTTCCGCGTCAGTACGATCAGCGTCAACGGCGCCAACCCGTTCACCTACCAGTACGACAACGACAGCTTGCTGACAGCGGTTAAAAACACCGCCCTGGGCATCAACCTGACCCTGACGCGAGACACCCAGAACGGCCAGCTCACCGGCACCGCGCTTGGCAGCTTGACCGATAGCACCACCTACAACGGCTTCGGCGAAGTAACCGGTTATCTGGCGAAGTTCGGAACGGCAGACCTGTACAAGACCGATGTCATCCGCGACAAACTGGGCCGTATTACCCAGAAAATAGAAACCATAGGCGGCAGCACCCGCACCATCGATTACGCTTACGATGTGGCAGGGCGGCTGGTCGAAGTGAAACTGAATGGAGCAATACAGTCCAGCTACGGCTACGATGACAACGGCAACCGCACCGACCTGAACGGAATACCCATTGCCCACTACGACGCCCAAGACCGGCTGCTCGACTACAACAACGCGACCTATGACTATACCGCCAACGGCGAACTGAAAACCAAGACCATAGGCAATGCAACGACCAGCTACCACTACGATGTATTGGGCAACCTGAGGCAGGTCACCTTGCCCGGCGGCACTGCCATCGACTATGTAATCGACGGCCAAAACCGTCGGATCGGCAAAAAGCGCAACAACGTGCTGGAACAGGGCTTCCTGTATCAGGATCAGTTCAAACCGATTGCCGAACTCGACGGCAACGGCGCTGTCGTCAGCCGCTTCGTCTACGCTACCGATGCCAACGTGCCGGACTTCATGATCAAAGGCGGTGTTACCTACCGTATCATCAAAGATCATCTTGGTAGCCCAAGGCTCGTCGTCGACATCGCCACCAACACCGTGATTCAACAAATGAGTTACGATGTCTGGGGCAAAGTCATTCAGGATAGCAACCCCGGCTTCCAGCCGTTCGGTTTTGCCGGTGGACTTTATGACCGCGACACCCAGCTTGTGCGGTTTGGTGCTAGGGATTATGATGCTGAAACCGGGCGGTGGTCGGCTAAAGATCCTATCCTGTTTGCGGGCGGGGACACTAATTTGTACGGGTACGTGGTTAATGATCCGGTAAATTGGGTTGATCCCAATGGATTACTTACTGCTACCGTTGGCGGAACGATAAGGATTCCTGGATGGGTAGGTAGGCTGATTCCTGGATATATTGGGCAAGGAGCAAGCGCTGGAGTTGCCCTGCAATTTACGGATCCTTGTGGCAATTTTTCTCCTGATTTGGGCGTATATTGGAGCGGTCAAGCAGGGGGCGAAGATTACGGAATTGGTCGGGGCACCTTAGACTTTGGTCTACAAGCGGGTAGCATTGCTGATTTGGCAGGACGAGGAGCAGATATTAGTGCTCATTGGGGGGCATATGGGGGAACGGTAAATTTCAACGAGAACGGTGAAATTAGTGGCGGGTCATTTAATATCGGGGCAGGTTATAACATTGGTGGCGCTGGATCGATTGGAGGCAGTTTGAGTATAGGCGGGGGAGTTCAGTAAGCAAATGTTAACTATCAAGTATCTTGTTGGAGTTATTCTCGGAGAGGAGGATTTGCAGTTTTCGTTGGATTCAGATATCTCAAAGAGCAGTTCCAGTTATGTTAAGACAGGTTATGGCGCTGGCTATAAAGTGGATATCAATGGGCTATCTGTCATAATCCGTCGTGAGAATAAGTTAGCAGTAGGCTTCGGTTGGTCACCGTTCTACTATTTCAAAGGAGCGGTACAGCAATGTAGTGAAGAAAAAATGGCAACCGGACGGATCACAATGGTATGGTATCCAAAATATTTTATTTTGGCATGGGTTACTATTGTATTCATGGCCTTGATTGCAAGTGTCGCTAGGATAATATTTTTGTCAATCGAGTTTATGCTATCGTCTTCACTGACGATTGAAAAACACCTCATAACAGCAGGATTGATGTTTGGAATTGGAGCTTTGCTTTTTGTATTTGGGGTTATTATGATTAGTTTTATAAAGCGGATTTCACGAAATCAAAAAGAGAGTCTTAAACAATTTTGCAAATCACTCTGTAAAACCGGGTAGATACTCCAATACCAAAATCAATGGGGTCACGTGAAGAACGGAAGACGAATAACTGGGAATAACTGGGGTCAGAGTCTGAGGTATCCCCACAAATTATTCTTTCTCCAATTTTTCAAAATAGCCGACTAACAGCGCCTGCGCCAGCTCTAAATAATCATCCGGCACTTCAAACACAACATAACGGCAGGCGATTTTACCGAGAAAAATCACCGAATACGGCGAACGTTTTGTGCCGCTATTAACCTTGATCTGCCGTTCGGTAGCAGAGCCTTTTAGGCTGAGGCCAACTAACCAAAGTGCAAAAATGATAAGCGCGGCGATCAGCAACAGGTTTGCCCTGCGGTCGGCTTGAATTCTGGTTTCACGGGTTAAATCCAAGCCATAACGGGTACTTTTGGTGTCGCGAAAACCTTCTTCGATTTGCATACGAGCCCGGTAATAATTCGCTGGTTCCCAAGCTCCAGCTTGGGAACCCAGTGTCGGAAGCTCCAGCTTCCCGTCTACTCTCACCACATTAGAGCACAACCATGCCCAGAAGCCGCTACCGCGTCCAATGCGACCCGTGCCCATACTTCCTGACTGCAACGGTAAACCACTGGCTGCCGTTATTTACCCGCCCTGAAACCGTAAACATCATTCTGGATTCCTGGCGTTTTTTACAGCGGGCCAGCGATTCAGGCTTCGTTTAATTACCCTCACAGTATTGCAGTAGGCGCAGATGGCAGCTTGTATGTCAGTGACTTTTTAAACCATAGAATTCGCCGGGTAGGGCCAAATGGACTTATCTCTACGGTAGCAGGCAACGGACACGCGGATTCAGTGGCGATGGCGGGCCAGCGACCTTAGCTTCGCTTAATGCCCCTGTCGGTATCGCAGTTAACGCTGATGGCAGCTTATATATCAGCGATAATGAGAATACCAGAATCCGCCGGGTAGGGCCGGATGGTATTATCACGACGGTAGCGGGTAACGGAACAATAGGCTTTAGCGGCGATGGCGGACCGGCAAATTTGGCCTTGCTCAATTCCCCTGCCGGTATTGCCGTTGATGCAGGCGGCAACTTGTATATCGCAGATATTGGCAACCATAGAATTCGCCGGATAGGCTCAGATGGCATCATCACTACGGTAGCGGGTAACGGAGCAGCAGGGTTCAGTGGCGATGGCGGGGCAGCGGTTCAGGCTTCGTTTAACTATCCTTACGCTATCGCAGTTGGCGCAGATAGCAGTTTGTATGTCACTGATAATAAAAACAATAGAGTTCGTCGGGTAGGTCCGGATGGCATCATCACCACAGTGACAGGTAACGGAGCACGCGGATTCAGCGGAAATGGTGGGCCGGCGACTCAGGCTTCGCTTACTTCCCCTCCCGGTATCGCCGTTGACGTAAATGGCGGCTGGTATGTCAGCAATAATCAAAACCATATGATTAGCCACGTTTCTCCGGTACTACCCGGTTTTAACGCGAGCGAAATCGCCATCCCCTCGGAAGACGGCACAGAACTCTACCGTTTCGATTCCAAAGGGCGACATCTAACAACACTAAATGCCCTCACCGGCGCGACCCTACTTAGCTTTGCCTACGATAGCCAAGGCCGCCTAAACCGGATCACCGACGGCGACGGCTTGATGACCCAAATAGAACGTGACGCCTTGGGTAATCCCGCCACTATCGTGGCTCCTTTCGGTCAACGTACCACGCTCGGATTGGACAGCAACGGCTATCTCGCCAAAGTCACCAACCCCGCAGGCGAAAGCCACGAAATGACCTACAGCGCAGACGGCTTGCTGACTTCTTTAAAGATCCTAACGGCCATGCCTCCACCTTTACCTATGATGCACTGGGCCGGTTGTTGACCGATACCAACGCCATCGGCGGAGGCCTGTCCCTGTCCCGCACCGAACTGGCCGACGGCCATATCGCGACAGTGACCAGCGCATTGGGCCGAATCACCAGCCATACCGTTCGCAACCTCAGCACCGGCGACCGGGAACGCAAACACACCCCGCCCGACAATACCACCTCGACCACGCTGGAAAAAACCGACGGCACGATGATAACCACCGAAGCCGACGGCACCTTGACTACGCTGGTCAAAGGTCCCGACCCGCGCTTTTCAATGCTGTCGCCGATCAGCAAAAGCCTGCAAACCAGCACCGGCGGCCTGACCGCCAACCTGATCGGTCAGCGCACCGCAGTTCTCGCCACCCTCGGCAATCCGTTGAGCCTGACTAAACTCACCGACACCGTCACCCTAAACGGTCGCACCCAAACTACCGTGTACGATGCCGCCAGCAAGACCTTCACCGCTACCAGCGCGGCAGCTAGGCAAACCAAAGCCACCATCGACAGCCAAGGCCGGGTCATCCAAAGCCAGACCACCGGCATCCTGCCAGTCAACAACAGCTACGACCCCCAGGGCCGTCCGGCCACCATCGCCCAGGGTAGCGGGGTAGACGAACGCTTAGTCAGCTTTAACTACAACCCGCAAGGCTATCTTAATAGCGTCACCGATCCTGTCGGACGGCAAGTCAAGTATGAATACGACTTGGCCGGTCGGATAACCCGGCAAATCCTGCCGGACAACCGCGAGATACAGTTCAGTTACGATGCCAACGGCAACCTTGCTTCGTTGTTGCCGCCCGGTAGGCCAGGACACCGCTTTACCTATACAGCGATCAACCTGACCGAATCCATCGTGCCGCCGGATGTCGCAGCAGGCAGCAACAGCACCCTGTACCGTTACAACCTCGACAAACAGCTGACCCAAGTACAACGCCCGGACGGACAGACAGTGGACTACAGCTACGACACCGCCGGACGCACCGGCAGCGTCACCGTTCCCGAAGGCAACTACAGCTATGGCTACGATCCCACCACCGGCAAACTCGCCGGCATCACCACGCCGGATGGATTGGGCCTGAATTACACCTTCAGCGGAGCCTTACCGACCCAGACCAGCTGGACGGGAAGCGTAACCGGCAATGTCGGTAAAACCTACGACAACGACTTTCGCGTCAGCACGATCAGCGTCAACGGAGCCAATCCGTTCACCTACCAGTACGACAACGACAGCCTGCTGACTGCCGTTAAAAGCACCGCCTTGGGTATCAACCTGACCCTGACGCGTAACACCCAGAACGGCTTGCTGACCGGCACCGCGCTCGGCAGCTTGACCGATAGCTACAGTTACAATGGCTTCGGCGAAGTCATCGGTTATCTGGCCAAGTACGCAACGGCAGACCTGTACAAGACCGACGTCACTAGCGACAAACTGGGCCGGATTATCCAGAAAATAGAAACCGTAGGCGGCAGCACCAGTACCTTCGACTATGCCTACGATGTTGCAGGGCGGTTAGTTGAAGTGAAGCTGAATGGCGCCATACAGTCCAGCTACGGCTATGACGACAACGGCAACCGCAACGACCTGAACGGTGTACCCATTGCCCACTACGACGCCCAAGACAGGCTGCTCGACTACAACAACGCGACCTATGACTACACCGCCAACGGCGAACTGAAAACCAAAACCGTCGGCAATGCAACGACCAGCTACCACTACGATGTGCTTGGCAACCTCAGACAGGTCACCTTGCCCAATGGCACCGCCATCGACTACGTCATCGACTACGTCATCGACGGACAAAACCGCCGGATCGGCAAAAAGCGCAACAACGTGCTGGAGCAAGGCTTTTTGTACCAGGATCAACTCAAACCCGTTGCCGAATTCGACGGCAACGGCGCTGTCCTGAGTCGCTTCATCTACGCCATCGGTGCCAACGTACCGGACTTCATGATCAAAGGCGGCGCGATTTACCGCATTATCAAGGATCACCTCGGCTCTCCTCGATTAGTCGTTGACATTGCGACCAATACCGTCGTGCAGCAGATGGATTACGATGTCTGGGGTAATGTGATTCAGGACAGCAATCCCGGCTTCCAGCCATTCGGCTTTGCCGGTGGGCTGTATGACCGGGACACCCAACTTGTGCGCTTTGGGGCCAGGGATTATGATGCGGAAACCGGGCGGTGGACGGCTAAAGACCCGATTGGGTTTGAGGGTGGGGATACCAATTTGTATGGCTATGTGGTCAATGATCCGGTTAATTGGGTTGATCCGTTAGGACTATATGGAAATGCAGCAGAAGGTGGCGTAAGTTGCCTTGGTTGTCATGAACTACCCTCTTGTGGGTCAGCTGCTGATGCAGTAAAAGATTTACTTGGCCCTTACCTTAGTTCTCAGGATAAGAAACTTACAAATGGTGAAATAGATAAATTAATCAAAGGAGGAATTCATCCACATGATTTAAAAGATAACTCAAGACAAGATCTTTTTAAAGATAACGATGGAAATATTGTAGTTAAGCCAAAAAGCGGTATTGGCCCTGGTGATTCTACTGGAATCAATATCAATAACTATTAGGTTTTTTAGATGAAAATATTTGTTAGGCTTAAAATTCTTTTTGAAAAAGATAATGTTAGTCAACTTGAAAAGTTAACCCATTTTAAATTTGATCGAATTTGGAAGAAAGGCGATAAAAGACCAAATTCAAACATAATTGAAAAATCTGATGGTTGTATTTTAAATTCAGGGCTCAATGTGGACGAGCCATTAGAACAACATTTAAATGTGTTGTTACTTAATTTGCATGATGCTGTTTCTATAATTAAGAATTTATCTGAAAACAATGCTGTAGAAATCTCATGCGCAATATATGCTGATGATATTCCAGCATTTTACTTTGATCGTAAAGTAATAGAGGGAATAGCTAGTCTTGGTGCCAGTTTAGATATTGATTTTTATTTATTGCCTCCAATAGCCGTAACCCACACATTCGCTAAAGCTGAAGGATTAAATAAAGTCGAGTAGGGTGCGCACACGCCTCTTTTCAATGTCTAATCGTGCTGTGGAACAAGGTAACCGTGGTCTGTCCCTGAGGTACAGTCCCGCTACGGTTACGACAGTAACGGCAACCGGGCCGACCTGAGCTCAGGCAGGCTGCGCTCATCGCGACGCCCAAGATCGGCTGCTCGACTACCACAACGCGACCTATGACTACACCGCCAATGGCGAACTGAAAACCAAGACCGTCGGCAGCGCGACGACCAGCTACCACTACGATGTGCTGGGCAACCTGAGACAGGTCACGGTGCCCGGCGGCACTGCCATCGACGGACAAAACCGGCGGATCGGCAAGTAGTGCAACAACGTGCTGGAACAGGGCTACCTGTACCTGGACCTGCTTAAACCGATTGCCGAACTCGACGGCAATAACGCCATCGTCAGTGCTTCGTCTACGCCACCGGTGCCAACGTGCCCGGACTTTATGATCAAAGGCGGCGTCACTACCGGCTCATCAAGGAGCCCGAAGCTGGTTGTCGACATCGCCACCAACACCGTCATGCAACAGCTGGATTACGATGTTTAGGGCAAGGTTATCCAGGACAGCAACCCTGGTTTTCAGCCGTTCGGTTATGCAGGAGGGTTGTATGACCGCGATACCGGACTGAGCAGGTTTGGCGCAAGGGATTATGATGCGGAAACCGGATGGTGGACGGCCAAAGACCCGATTGGGTTTGAGGGCGGGGATATGGGTATGTGGTCAATGATTCGGTTAATAGGATTGATCCGGCTGGTCAGATCTTCTTTGTACCAGTGCTTTGGTTATACTGCGGCTAATGCACTTGCTGATTTAGCACTTATGGGCGGCACAGCTATGCGATTAACAATGCTTATCATCACAGCCGGACTGAATAAAGATGATGATATTGTTCCCTTACAAAAATCTAAAGCCCAGCCAAGACCTAAACCTAAACCGAAAAATTGTCCTTCTGGTACAAAACCAATAGATCAAATGGGTTGGTCTAAAGATAAGACTCATGAAACTTAAGGTGCTCCCCATTGTCAATAAAATGACTGCACATTATCGCAAATTTGGCGACGTAAAAATAAATTTTGTATTTGTATAAACAGGGGCAGTAAAGAAAAAATATCCCGTGGGCTGTTTGAAGAATAATTTACTCTGTTACGACGCAGTCTTTATCAAAGCGAGAATTGCGTCTACAGAACCTGATCTTGAGCGACATAACGCACCACGCGGTCTCGTCCCCCCTCTTTGGCCTGATACAGCGCCATGTCAGCGAGTTCTAAACAGCCGGTAAGGCTGTCGGCATCATCAGGAAATACGGCGATCCCGATAGAGACGGTCTTGCTGAATTCAGCGGATGCAGCGTGAAATACCTGTCTTGCAAGCATTTGGCGGATCCGCTCAGCCGTGATCCGCGCCACTTCGTCGGAGGGTTCCTGAATAAGGATAGCGAACTCTTCGCCCCCGATACGGATCACGTAGTCGGATTCCCGTACGCACTTCATCATGATGGCAGCCACTTCCTTCAACACCATGTCACCCACAGCGTGACCATAGGTATCGTTGGTCGCCTTAAAATGGTCCACATCGCAAGCGAGAACAGCGGTCTTCTTGTCAAAGCCTAGATTGCGCTGAAATTCGTCAAAAAAGCGACGATTATAGAGACCTGTCATCGGGTCCTTAAGCGAGGCATCGCGAGCCTCATGGAGGTCCTGCTCGCGAACCATCATCCGTCGCCTGAGCAGGGCCTCGACAAAAGAGAGGGACAGAAGCTCGATGCACTTCACATCCTCTTCGTCATAGCCGCCCTCCTTATTGGCAAGCGCAAACATCCCGATAACCTGTCCATTGTGCTTCATCGGAACACCGAGAAAAGCCGTTAACGGCGGGTGGCCTTCCGGCCGTCCAACGCTCTGTGGGTGTTGATCCGGCGCATTGACGATAATCGATTCTCCGGTAGTAACCGGCATTCCCCAGAACCCCCGGAAGACCATGTTCATGATAAGCCTTGTCTTATTGGTGCCGGGAATCCTGCAAGCGTCCCAACCGGGATCGCTTAGCGCCAGGGCATCGTACTTTCCTTCTTCGTTGATTTCTCCGACAAAGCCATACTTGCTGCCCGTCATGTCCTCGGCCATCTTGAGCCATAGCTCGCCAATCTCGTTGTCCGTCTGAGGGTTGATAGTGTCTTGCAATACCTGATTGATGGCATTAGCCACCAGGGTCTTGCGATTATCGGCAGTCTCGACGTTGGGCCGTTTTAAAAGGCTGGAGGCCATGATGAGAGCAAACGTCCCGATCTCGTGCCGGACCAGGGTTATCCGCCACTCCGCCAAATAGTCATGCTCATTCGCGCCTCGGCGTTGGGTCTCCAGGCGCAAAAAGCCTACTCGAACAAGATCTGCCCAGAGGGGAGTCCAGTCCATAGGCGCGGCGTTCGCTTTCAGATGTGCAATTTGTTGGCCTACAAGCTGCGTCTCATTAAAGCCCATCGACGTCACGGCGGCGTTGTTGGCGTAGTGAATAAAGCCATGCCGGTCAACAAGATATATTTCATCGCTAGCGCCATCTAAAGCGCTTTTCCAGAGACTTGCAGGGAGTTGAACCATAGGGATGGGAGATCGTAGTCGTGTGTCAAATCGCGCTACTATAGCAAATCAGGCCGCGTTTTGCAGTGGCTACAATCCGCCAACGGCGGTTAGAGCCTTTTCGATCCCGGCTTGCTGCATGCTTAAGCCACCTCCGACAAAGCGGGCAACAACTGCGGAGCGATTTGCGCCAACCAGATTTTAAGCCGCTCTTCGGTTAAAAATGGCTGCGTACGCTGATCCAGCACCAAGCCGACAAACCGGTTATCGATGATCGCGTCGGAGTGTTCAAACTGATAACCATCGGTGCTCCAAGGCCCGATAATGTCGGCGCCGTAACCGTAAAATACCCGGTAAAGCTGGATCAACGAACTGGCGAAGCGCGAGGCGTAACGTTCCTGGTTACCCAATCCGAACAAAGCTACCCGTTTACCGGTCAAGTCAACACCGTCGAGATGAGGCACGAACTCTTGCCAATTGCTTTCTATACAGCCGACCGCCAGTCCCGGCAAATCGCCGACGCCGTAACTCGGCGTGCCGAGTATCAACGCATCGTACTGCAACAATTCAGCCACAGGGGTGCGGTTGATGTTTTTGGGTTTGTCGGCCAGTTCCTCGCCCAATAAACTGTAAATCTTTTTAGCCACCAAACGGGTGCTACCGGTATCGGTTCCGAAAAAAATGCCTATTTTGTTCATAAATCACCTGTGCTTGAGATTGCGGGATGTTGTTACGCAACATAAGCAAATTTCGCTCCAGCTTTAGGTGGGATATTTTTCGTTTAATATTAGATAGATAGCTTGGTTGAGCCTGAAACCGGATCTGGATTGGTGAAATTATTACGACAATCGAGGTATAGAATGGGGAATTTGCGACATAGGCGCGGGCGGTTCTTCGTTGTTTGCACGTCGAATTCAGTTTTTCCTCGTTCCCGCGGGCTCCGTGGGAACGAGTGAACCCATTGTTAATCCCTATAAATTGCTACTTATAGTCTGTCGCCTTATAGTCATCATTCGCCGACAATCTTGGTCTGATTAGTTAGGGCTTAAGAATGGTCAGAAAATCGAGCGACTCTCTCCGCGCTATACTGGCTGAGAACATGAAAATTTTTCGTAGAGAAAAGGGTTTTTCTCAAGAAGAACTGGCCGAACTATGCGGTTTGCACCGCACCTACATTGGTTCGGTAGAGCGCCACGAACGAAATGTTACACTCAGTACGCTTGAGGTCTTAGCCTCAACTCTGGATGTGACAGTTCCCGAGTTGCTTACCAAGCACAAAAGCCCATCAAACAACGAACAGATGGAAAACTTGAGTGACCTTCTCAGAAAAAGAAATTAATGAAATCGTTGAGGCGTTGCATCGCCTAACTCCAGCGCAACAGGAATGGGTAAAGTCCGCTATTCATGCGTTCGGAGCTTCTTGCCAATTTTACCGCGCCACCGACTCCGATGTGGTAACAGATGATGTTCTTTACGCCTTTGGAGATCGACTATTGAGTCACCATGCCGGAAGCCGTCAGGCCCTGAGCAAAGATCGATTCGAGTTTGCGTTTGAGGCTGCGCTAAACGCTGCTGGTATTTCGGCCCAGCTTGTGAAGAGCCGGACGAACCGGGGGCACGACATTAACATTCGGGACGTCCCTGTTAGCCTCAAGACGGAAGCAGCGGCCAATATCAAGGACGACTTTATCCATGTCAGCAAGTGGATGGAGCTTGGCCGAGGCGAATGGGAGCTGTCTCTGCTACGGGACTTGTTTCTTGAGCATATGCAAAGCTACGATCGCATCTTTACTTTGCGTCGCCTGAAAGACATAGGCTTGAAGATCCGCTATGAACTCGTCGAGATTCCCAAAGCGTTGCTACTTGAGGTGACGGACTGCGAATTAGAGGTTTGCACCAACAGCAGGCAGAATCCGCAGCCGGGCTATGGTCACGTCAAGAATGCAGCGGGGCAACTTAAGTACTCGCTGTATTTCGATGGTGGCACCGAGCGAAAGCTCCAGATCAAGCACCTGCGAAAAGACCTCTGCAAGGTGCATGCGACCTGGACGTTTGGTTCAGCGCCCGCGTAACAACCGCTCGCGCGCTAGCTCAGCGTATTCGGCGTTTAGCTCTATCCCGACGCATTCCCGGCTTAGCTCATTGCAGACGACGCCGGTAGTCCCAGACCCGAAGAAAGGGTCCAGAACCCGGCCATTCTCACGGGAGCCTGCCACTACACAGAGGCGAACAAGTGCCTTCGGGTAGACTGCAAAATGGCTGCCGGGGTACGGTTCAGTGTTGATGTTCCACACCGTGCGACGGTTCTTCGACTTCTGCTTCGGGTCCGCCGCTGGCTCCATGATTGCTTGGCAGTCGTAATAATATCTCTCCGACTTTGAGAACAAAAACACGTATTCATGAGCGCGAGTCGGGCGATCCTTCACGCTTTCTGGTTGACAATTGGGTTTGTTCCAGATGATATCCGTTCGCAAGTACCATCCATCGGCTTGCAGGGCAAAGGCCAATCTCCACGGAACCCCAATTAAATCCTTAGGCTTTAGCCCTTCGGGCGTGGGTGCCCGGTAGTCCATCGCACGACCTTTGTTCTTTGCATCTGCTCCACGCCAGGTTCGGCCTCCTGATGTATAACTGTCGCCGATGTTTAGCCAAAGGGTGCCATTGTCAGCGAGTGTGCGCCGCGCCTCACGAAATAAGTACACTAGATCGGCTATGTAATCATCGACTGTTGCTTCTGCACCGATTTGACCTGGGACTCCATAATCCCTTAGCCCCCAATATGGAGGAGAAGTTACAATGCAGTCGAAATGTCCATCAGGTATTTGTGAAAGAAGTTGGCGTGCATCGCCTACCATCAACTCGCAGCGATTCGTCTTTTTTCGAGCGAGTTGAGGAGCTAAAGCTGTACTTTCAGTCTCAAATAAGTCGAATACTCGGGCTGTTTTATTCATACTTGATACTCTGTGGTTCTGCATTGAGCGTGACACGGCATTGTGCTTAAAAGATATTTGCTACTCATAGTATTCATTATTCTAGGTCCCGTCAAGGCTGCTTAGGCAGCCAGGGGACTAGAAATTCCAAACAACTCATCCTCCGTGTGCCCGACAGAGCGCCACTAAAGTCAACGTTAAACGACAGATTTCGGTTTTAATGCTGATATACGATTAAATTATTGAATGTCATAAAATGGCCGCCAAGCAACCCTCAAGATTGATCAAAAATTGAATTGAGTTGACCACATGCTGCTAATACATCATCGCCTTTGGCACTTCTTATTAAAGTCGGGATTTTAAAAGTATCTAAAACTTGTTTAAACTTTTCAATTTTATCCAAATCCGGACTCTGATAATGCGATCCTGGGAATGCGTTAAAAGGAATTAAGTTTATATAAGCCCTTTTACCAGCCAGTATCTCTCCCAATTTATTAGCATCATCCGGAGAATCATTAAAATCTTTTATCAGAATATATTCATAAGTAATAAATTGCTTTTTATTTAAAGGTATCTGGTCAATAGTTGCCAATACCTCATTTAGCGGATATTTTCTATTAATGGGAATAAGTTCATTCCTCTTTTCTTCAAAGGGTGAATGAAGAGATAACGCAAGGTTAACTCCAGGAATTTCCCGGCTCCATCTTTTAAGTCCAGGAATATAACCAGCCGTTGAAATAGTAATTTTTTGAACGCCAATTGAAGTCCCATGTTGCGATAAAAATATTTCGCACGCTTTTTTGACGGCATCAAAATTATGTAAAGGTTCGCCTTGTCCCATAAATACGATATTTAAAATCCTCTCTTCTCCAGGTCTATTTTTCGCTAACCAACGCCAAGCCTGTAGAAACTGACCAACAATTTCACTGGTAGTCAAATCTCTTTTAAGTCCTTGTTTTCCGGTAAAACAAAAAGAACAATTCATTGCACAGCCAACCTGCGATGAAAGACAAATTGAATATTTATTATTAAACGGAATAAGGACGGTTTCGACTTTATGATTGTCTTTAAGTTTAAAAAGAAACTTTACTGTTCGATCTTTTGACTCTTGGACCGTATCGATTTCGGGTAGAGAAAAGTCGAAATTATTTTGAAAAAAGGCCAATGAACTTTTGGCGATTTTATCATGGCATTGAGTATTTTCTTTTTTCTTATAATGCCAATTAAAAAGAACTGCCGCTGCGGAGTGGTTTAAGTTATTCTGATTTATAACTGTTTCTAAATCAGAATAATTTAGGTCATAAAAGGATTGTTTCAGAAAATTTCTCCTAATAATATTAATATGTTACCAATACCAAATAGTCTGAAATATTGGATTTGATATTGCATATTGAACCTGTTTATAAGGTTTGATTTTTGTCATATGCAGAGGATAATGTTTTTTATCATATATAGGTATTCGGACTTTCGCCTATCCTCCGAAAGTAAAGTTTTTCGCTCAAGCTTTACCGTACTTCATTCTGCCATATTCATCGTCATAAAGCCTGTACAAGGCGTTGTCAGGCGAGGGCAATCCCCGTTTCGGCACGATTCTAAAAGTGATTAAAGCGTTAGGACTCAAACTGCATGTTCAGGCTGCCGGTAAGGAAAGTACCCGTAAACTGACCGCAATGATTTATTGAGCGGCGGTCAAAACCAAATCAACTTCCCCGCCATCACAAACAACAGCAGCGAGAAATAACGCTTTAATTTCTCCGCAGGCAGTTTATGGGCCAGTTTTGCGCCTATCGGAGCGGTATAAATACTGGTCAATACGATGCCCAGAAAAGACGGCACATAAATATAACCTAAACTCCACTCAGGCAACTGCGACACATCCTTGCCCAGCAGGGCATAGCCCAGCGTGCCCACTAAGGCTATCGGCAAACCGCAGGCGCTGGCAATGGCTACTGCATTGCGCATCGGCGTTTGAAAATGGACTAAAAAAGGCACCGTGAGCGTGCCGCCGCCTATTCCCAGTAGTGACGACAGCAGGCCCATGACGGCTGCCACACCAAAATCCAATATTTTGGAGGGTTGCTTTTGTCCGGGTTTCGGCTTGAGTTGCAAAGCCATTTGCACGCCTACGGCTAACAAATAGATGATAAAAATAAAACGTAATATGTCGCCGGCTACATGGTCTGCGACCACGGCTCCGGCAGCCGCGCCGATCATAATCCCCGGCCCCATGGCCCGTACTCTGTCCCATAACACGGAGTTCAAGCGATGATGCGCCAGCACCGAAGAGATCGAGGTGAAAATAATGGTCGCCAGCGAGGTCGCCACCGACATGATCATGACCAGTTCTGCGGGAAATCCCTGCCCGGCAAACAATATCGCTAAAACCGGCACGATAACCAGACCGCCGCCTATCCCGAAAAGTCCCGCCATTAATCCTGAAACTACGCCTAATAAAAGACTGGCTAAAAAAATCGCTATCACTATTATTCTCCTGATGAGGTGTCGGCCCGCCGTACCGCCATTATGCCTTTTTTTGAATGCGGCTGTGCTATTCTAGGCGCATTATTAAACGGCTTGAGTAACTGTGTGGAAATATACCTTGTTGGCGGCGCGGTGCGCGATAAATTGCTTGGGTTTCCGGTCAAGGAACGGGACTGGGTGGTGATCGGCGAAACTCCGGAGTCCATGACGCGCCAAGGTTTCAGGCCGGTAGGCAAGGATTTTCCGGTGTTTTTGCATCCGCAAAGCCATGAAGAATATGCGCTGGCCAGAACCGAAAGAAAAACCGCGCCCGGTTATAAAGGCTTTACCCTGCATGCATCGCCCGATGTCAGTCTGGAACAGGATTTGATTCGCCGCGACCTGACCATCAATGCGATGGCAATGAGGCCGGAAGGTCAGCTTATTGATCCGTACAACGGACAGCGCGATCTTGAACAACGCATTTTCCGGCATGTTTCTCCGGCCTTTGCCGAAGACCCGGTGCGCATATTGCGCGTCGCCCGTTTTGCCGCCCGATACCGTCATCTCGGCTTTACGCTGGCTGAAGAAACCCGGTTTTTGATGCAGTCGATGGTGACTGCGGGGGAAGTCGATCATCTGGTTCCCGAACGGGTTTGGGCGGAGTTGTTCAAGGCGCTTAACGAAAAATCGCCCAGCGCTTTTTTCTATACCTTAAAGGATTGCGCGGCGCTGGATAAAATTTTCCCTGAAATCAGCTGCTTATTCGGCGTACCGCAGCCGGAAAAATATCATCCGGAAATCGACACCGGCATTCATGCCATGCTCTGTTTGGAGCAGGCGGCGCTGTTGTCGGCGAGTCCCGAAGTCCGGTTTGCGGCATTAGTCCACGATTTGGGCAAGGGCGTATCGCCTAAAGAACACTGGCCGCATCATCATGGCCATGAAACTAAAGGCTTGCCTATTTTAGAACAAATGTGCGAGCGCTTGCGGGTGCCCAACTCGTTTAAAGCGTTGGCCTTGCAAGTCATGCAATACCATACCCATTGCCACCGGGTTTTTGAGTTACGCGCTTCAACAATAACCGATATGCTGGCCGCTTTGGGAGCCTTTAAACCGGGTAATAAATTATCCGGGTTTTTGCTGGCTTGCGAGGCGGATGCCAAAGGCAGGACCGGGCTTGAACAGTGTCCGTATCCTCAAGCCGAGCTGCTGCGCGGTGTAGCGGGGGCGGCGGCGGCCGTTGATACGTCGACTATCCTGAATGGCGAACTTAAAGGCGCGCATATCGGCGAGGCGATTCGACGCTTGCGGATCAAGGCCGTCGCCGAGTTTGGCAAATCGCCATAAAAGCCCGCGGCAGCGGCCAAAGTGTGTTGAATAATGCGCTAAAGATCATTATAGTTAAATTCCTTTTGTTATCCTGAATCATAAGCCATGCCCTCATTCGACATCATTTCCGAATTCGACAAACACGAAATTAAAAACGCCGTTGACCAAGCCAACAAAGAGGTTACCACGCGCTTTGATTTTAAAGGCACCGACTCCAGCTTTGAATTGACTGACGATAAATTGATTATGACGTCTCAATCGACGTTTCAGTTGCAACAAATGTTCAGTGTCGTTTGCTCGAAACTCAGTCGGCGCGGCGTCGATATAGCCTGCATGGAGGTTGGCGACCCCAAGCCCGGCGGCAAATCGGTACGTCAGGAAATCATCATGAAGCAGGGCCTCGATTCGGTATTAGCCAAAAAAATCGTTAAATTGATTAAGGATAAAAAACTGAAAGTCCAGGCTGCCATTCAGGGCGACCAAGTCAGGGTGACCGGCAAAAACCGGGATGATCTACAGGATGTGATTAAGATGCTGAGAGAGGAAAAACTGGAAATGCCGTTGCAGTTTGAGAATTTCAGGGATTAAAGCAATGCTGTGGCGGGACGTGGCTGGACGGGGTTTGCAACCCCGTCCGAAACGTTTGAAGGATGAAGATATGGCAGTCGTTATCGAAAACGGTAGGGACGGGGGTGCAACCCCCGTCCCGCTCGGGCAAAGCAGGATGCGGATCGAGCTAGGCGGCTCAGGTCTACCCGTATACTTGTTCGCCGATGCCGGGCATGGCGATATAACCGGGTAAGTTTGCCACTCTTGTTAACCATGCGCGAACCGACGGATAGGGTTCCAGAGCGACTCCGCCTTCCGGCGCCAGCGCTACATAGGGATAACAGGCAATGTCGGCAATGGTCGCCTGTTCGCCGGCCAGCCAGAAATGGCCGGATAAACGCTGCTCTAATACCGTCAAGCCTTGTTTGCCCAGCGCTTGGCATTGCTCAATGTCCCAGGGTCTGCCGAGTTTTTTTACTGCCCGAGCCCTGGCGAGTCCGTAGAGAATTTCGTTTTGCGACAGACTCAGCCACTGCATGACTTCGGCCATGGCTTTGGCGTCAAGCGGAAGCCAGCGTTGGTCGCCATAGCGGCGCGCCAGATACAGCAAAATGGCAGATGAGTCCCAGATAATCGTGCCTTCGTCATCCAGTACCGGCAACTGGCCGCGCGGATTCAGTTGTAAGAACGCGGCGGTTTTATGTTCGCCTTGCAATAAATCGACCGGTGTCGATTCGTAAGTCAATCCGAGCAATGCGCACAACAATCTGACTTTGTAGCAGTTGCCGGACAGTTCCATGTTGTAAAGTTTCATCGTTTAATCCTTGATCGTAGTGGTTATTTCGTATCCGGGGGCCGGGATGTTAACGGTGTAACCCGCTGGACAGCCAGAAGTATCAAAATGACATGAGTTTTCCTGATTAGCAAGCTGCTTCAGCCAACTGTAGAGACGCGATTTATCGCGTCTCTACAGGTCGCATTTTTTGGAATTAGCTGTTGGTATATCGAATATTTATTTCCGGCTGAAGCATTTTGCTAGTCAGGTGAGTTTTGATACCCGCCTGTCGGAAAGCATGGCGTTCTGTCGGACTTTACAACAAGCCAAGCAGCGCAGCCTTGACCGCGGCTGACGTTTTGTTGGCGGCGTTCAACTTGGTGATGACATTACGGATATGAAAGTTGACGGTACGCTCTGAGATATTGAGGATGCTCGAAATCTCGCCAGCCGTTTTGCCGTCGGCAGTCCAGCGAAGTACCGCGATCTCGCGATTTGATAATTTAACGTCGGCTTCCGGCATCAACTTCGGCGTCAGGCATCGCGACATGCCTAAGTGTACTGTTTGGGTCAGCCAAGCCATTTTGAATTGCGTGGCGTTAAGTTCGGTATCGGAGATCGGCTCATTCGAGCGCGCCAGCGTTAACATGCCTGTAATCCCGTTGAAATCACGACTGGACTGCGCCCAGCCATGACGCAAGCCGAACGATTGCGCTTCCTCCCATAGTTCGCGGGCGGGACTGAATAGATTGTCGGTCCAGAGAAGAGGGAGGGGAGAACGCAAACCGTGTTGTACGGTAGGATCAATCGCCAGATAATTTTTGGCTTGATATTGCGCTTGCCAGGCTATTGGGTAATTGCTGAATATTAAGGTCTTTGGCGTTGCCGCAGGTAGCGGCGCACGCAAGCCGTAAGTGCAATAGTCAAAGCCAAGTTCCCGTCCAAGCGAAACGATGGTTTGGAACAGCTGCTGCTCGGATTCAATGGACTGCAATGCTTGAAGTTGATTTTCTTGCCACGTGTTCATGAATTTTTTCGCTTACATATATCGGGTGTTGTCAGTGGCTATATTATGACGCTTAAGTTTGGAGTAGGCTTGATTAAAAGCGGCAAAACCTGTCAATAGTGACAGTTGTTACCGGTAATGAATTCCAGTCTAATAGTTATGAAATAGCAGACCTTCTGGAGCCCGCACACTATGAACGCATTCAGAATATCGCCAAGGCCGCCCAAGATTGGAATGGCCAAGAGCCGAGCAGAGAAGTTAAGGCATAACCGATTGGGATGAGCAATATGACCGCAAAAGAACATTACGAGCAGCATCTTGGCGATTTTTATTCATGGATGGTCGGCGATTTTGATGCCAGGCAGCAAGAGCATCAACAGTTCCTGGAAGCTAACGGCCTCTTTCCGCATGCCAATGCAATCGCCCTGGATTTAGGCGCGGGACATGGCATACAAAGCGTTTCTCTGGCCAAGTTGGGCTATACGGTCACAGCCATTGATTTTAACAAACAACTGTTAGCCGAATTAAAAAGCAATGCGCTGCAACTCCCGATTACGGGGATTGAGGATGATATTCGCCAAGTCACAAAATATGCCAATTCAAAACCCGAGCTGATCATGTGCTGGGGCGACACACTGACGCATCTTGGCAGTTTGGATGAGATAAGGCGGTTCATTGTTGATTGTTGCGAGTCATTAACCGAAGGGGGAAAGCTGATCTTGTCTTTCCGGGATTATTCAGCCGCACTGTTGGGCGATCTACGCTTCATCCCGGTAAAAAGCGACGACACTAAAATACTGACCTGTTGTCTTGATTATGAAACAGATAAAGTGCGTGTGACAGACCTGTTGCAGGTTAGGACGGAAAACGGCTGGCAGCAAAAAGCGAGTTCGTATTATAAAGTCCGTCTTCCGCCAGATGACATCGTGGAAACCATTGCAGGCTGCGGCTTGGATATAACGTTTAACGAAGTCGTCAACCGAATGACGACCCTAATATCAACTAAGACATAGCGAGGATGCATATCATGAGTGAATTTAAAGGCGGTTGCCTTTGCGGCGCTGTCCGTTATGAATGTTCTGCCGAACCCGTTTTTTCAGGCAACTGTCATTGCCGCGACTGTCAGCGCATCAGCGGTAGCGGCTATGTTTCCACTTTCTTTGTTCCGGAGAGTGCGGTCACCGTCACCGGCGAAGTGAAGTATTACGACAAAAACGGCGATAGCGGTCATCGGGTCCGGCGCGGTTTTTGTCCAACGTGTGGTTCTCAAGTCTTTGGGAAACCGGAAATAATCCCCGGCGTGTTGGGAATCAGGGCCGGGAGCCTCGATAATCCGGAGTTATATCGTCCTGCTATGGATATTTACACTGCAAGCGCGCAACCCTGGGATTTTATGAATCCTGATTTGCCCAAGTTTCCTCAATTGCCGACTACTAAATAACCTATTTCTTAAAATAGCCATGAAACCCATTTCAAATACGGCTTTTTACTGCTGCGGCGTACGTGTGAAGGATGCTGAAAACGAAAAATCCGTTTGCCAAGATGTTTATGCTAAGGAGTTCATGGATGCGAGAGGCTTGGATATTCTTGTGGTTTTCAAGACGGAACCCGATTAGCAATATTTCAGCTAACCAATTGTAGAGACGCGATTTATCGCGTCTCTACGGGGCGCATTTTTTGGAACTCGCTGTCGGTATATCGAATCGTGTCTCTCCGGCTGAAGCAGTTTACTCATCAGGAAAATAAATAAAGACATTATGTCCAAGCGGGGCGTCCATTGAATTTTAGTCAATTCGGTTCCGATAATGGCACAACCGTTATCTATTTTCATGGCGCGCCCGGCGCGCCGGAAGAATGCGCAATTTTCGATTTTTATGCTAAAGAACATGGGTTGAGGCTTATTTGTTTCGACCGGTTTTCCGGCGATGATTCGATAGTGGGGGAAATGTATTATCAGTTGTTGGCCCAAGAGATTTCAAAGCAAGCCGCCGGGAAACAAGTAGATATTATCGGTTTTTCAATCGGTGCGTTTGTCGCGCTACAGACCTGCCGCTATCTAGGCAACGGAGTTCGAAATTTGCATTTAATCTCGGCTGCCGCACCGCTGGATGCGGGCGGTTTTCTTGAAAACATGGCAGGGAAGCGGGTTTTTCAGTTGGCAAAGACAGCCCCGGTCTTATTTATCCTGTTATCTTATTGGCAAGGGCTGCTCGCTTTGCTTTTTCCGAATGTTTTAGTTCGCTTGTTGTTTGCCGGCGCTGCCGGTGGCGATAAAGCCTTGTCCGTCGACCCAGCGTTTCAATCCGGCATCATCAAGGTATTGAGATCGTGCTTTATTGGCCGGGTCCAAGGCTACGTTAGAGACATCAGGGCTTACGTCCAACCCTGGAAAGAAACGCTTTCCGGCATCAATGTTAATACGCACATCTGGCACGGCGCGGATGACAACTGGTCGCCGGTCGCTATGGCGGAGTATTTGGCATCGGCGATACCCGGCTGCGTCTCGATTGAAATATTTAACGGCCTGTCGCATTACTCATGTCTTTATCGGGCCGCGCCTGAAATATGCCGCCGGTTGGGCGCGGCCTAGGGTAATTCGAGCAAGTATTTAGGCGGTATTGATGCGGAAAATTAATTTTAAGAAAACGTTAAAATACTTCTATCTGTTATTGCCGGGTAAAGCGCCGCGGCTTTTATTTTTACTTTGAACATAACAAGCCGCAGGAGCGACAGTGCGTTTACATCATATGACGTTGGCAATAATGGTCGTTGCAATTTGGGGAGTCAACTTTGTTGTTATCAAAGTCGGGCTTAAAGAAATTCCGCCCATTCTGCTTTGCGCGCTCAGGTTTTTTCTGGCCGCGTTTCCGGCGGTCTTTTTCATCAAGCGCCCGGCGGCTCCGTTGCGCATGGTGATCGGCTTCGGCTTGGTGATGTTCTCGCTACAGTTCGCATTGCTGTTCTCCGGCATGTACGCAGGGACAACCGCAGGTCTGGCGTCTTTGTTGCTTCAGGTGCAGGTGTTTTTCACGGTCTTGCTGGCTGTTTTATTCCTGGCCGAAAAACCATCCGTTTGGCAAGTTGTCGGGGCCTTGGTTTCATTTTCCGGAATCGGGCTGGTTGCGGCAAATCTGGGCGGCGAAATTTCGACGTATGGCCTGATGTTGATTATCGCCGCCGCTGCATCGTGGGGGGTAGGCAGCCTGATTTCCAAGAAGATCGGCAAAGTCGATATGCTGGCGCTGGTCGTGTGGGGCAGCCTCGTTGCTTGGCCGCCGCTATTGGTGCTATCGTTTTTTCTGGAACAAAGCAGCTGGAATGTTGACGTTATTTCGCATATTTCATGGCTTACTATCGGCGCGATCGGCTATATGGTGTATCCGGTGACCCTGCTTGGCTTTGCCGCATGGAGTTGGCTATTTAGCCGCTATCCGGCTGCGACAGTGGCCCCGTTTACGTTGCTGGTGCCGATATTCGGCTTTGGGACTTCGACGTTAGTATTGGGCGAGTCTCTTTCCCAGTGGAAAATAAACGCCGCCGCGCTGGTTATTGCGGGTTTGTGCATCAACCTGTTTGGTTCCCGCATTGCGATTCGCATTCGGCCAGCTTAAGCCTCATGCGGATCTACTTTGAAAGGTAGGGAAACGCATAAATGGAGCCGCGACTTTAGTCGCGCATGTGGCTTCATACCTAGATGGTGACGATAACAACCATCAGCGCGACTCAAGTCGCGGCTCCAAACTTCAGCGGATATCCTTATACGTTACAAAACTATCTTGGAGAAATATGAACACTATCACCGTTCGCCAAGCCGTCCTGTCCGATCTTGAGGCCTTAGCGCCGCTGTTTGACGGCTATCGCCAGTTTTACGGTCGCGTCAACGATTTACCTGCGGCAACAGAGTTTTTGTCGTCACGTTTTAATCATGGCGATTCGGTCTTGTTTATTGCGCATGAGGGCGATAAACCTATTGGCTTCACCCAGCTCTATCCGAGTTTTTCATCGGTATCGCTGGCCCGGATATTCGTGCTCAACGACCTGTTCGTTTGTGAGCATGCACGCAGAAAGGGCGTGGCCTCAACGCTGATGACTGCGGCCGTTGATTACGCAAGCGCCTTAGGCGCTGTCCGTGTATCGCTGTCAACCGCGACAAGCAACGAAGCCGCCCAAAGGCTTTATCAAGCCGCCGGTTGGCAGCGCGATGAGCAGTTCCTTGTTTATCATTTTGCAATTCCTTAAACAGGAAAATAAACACCATGACTAAAGCTATAGCGTTGCTCGGCGAATACACGCCGACATTCCCGCCGCACGTTTCGACTGAGGCTGCCGTCAACCACGCTCAACAGCTGTTGGATGTCGATATAACGGCGAACTGGGTTTCAACGGAAGACATTGATTCAAGGTTGTTTGAGCATTATTCAGGCATATGGGTTGCGCCGGGAAGTCCGTATAAAAATATGGATAAAACGCTGTGGGCGATTCGCTATGCCAGGGAAAACAAAATTCCCTGTTTCGGCACCTGCGGCGGTTTTCAGCATATGGTGATCGAGTATGCCAGGAACGTCTTGGGGTTTAAGAGCGCGCAACATGCCGAGTACGATCCGTCCGCTTCAAGCCTGTTTATTTCGCAATTGGCTTGTTCGCTGGCCGGGCGCGAGATGCAGCTTAGTTTTGAGCCGGGGTCTCGGGTAGCCGCAATCTACGGCGGCTTGTCAGCGAAAGAGCGCTATTACTGCAATTTCGGAGTCAATCCGGATTGCATTGATGAATTGAAGCAAGGGCCGCTGAAGGTTTCGGGTTCCGATGCCGAGGGCGAGATTCGCGTCATTGAGCATCCGGATCATCCGTTTTTTATCGGGACGCTGTTCGTGCCGCAAATGCGCTCTATTCCTGAACGGCCGCATCCGTTGGTTACTGCTTTTTTGCTGGCTGCGGTGTTGTAAAGGGCGGTATTAATTTGTTGTATGCGTAACTTCAAGCCCGGCACATTAGCCGAACAATTTGGCTAATGTGTTATCCGTGATTGAAAGCCGTGAATGTTTACGCCCGGATTTTTTTGTAAACAAAATAGCCGATGATGACGAGGCTGAGCCAAACGGTAACCAATGGCCCGACGACATAATTGTAGCTGCTGACCAGGTAAAGATATTCGGCGTTATAGTCGGTATTGAACAAGCTGCCGTTCATTTTTATTTGCCATACCCAACCGGCATGACAGCCCATGCAGAGACCTAAGCTTTCTTTCACCTGTGTTCTGAGCACGGCGAGAAAAGCGCCGACCGTCAGCAATGAAAGGAATGCCGAGGCGTTTTTCGGATTCAGCACATTGGCAAAGGCTTCGCCTAACAGGATAAAGCCGCTTGATAGATGAAAATCCTGTTGCGCTATTTCGGTTTTGCTATCCAGAAAATGCAAGGCCGCAAAGTAAGCCGAGCTGATCAAAATTGCCGCAGCAACCGGCATGTGCTTTTTTAAGCCGGCCAGCAGCATGCCTCGAAACACCGATTCCTCAACGACGGCAATCAGCAGCGACAACAATAAGGAAAGTATCGTTTTTTCAGCGATGAAACCAACAGTCCACGGTTGCGAGTTATCAACAATATCGATGCCGATGACATACAAAGCAATAAATACCGGCATCAGGGTAAGCAATCCGATGCCGAATCCTTGCGCTATTTGCTTCAAAAATGTCGGTGTTGCGCTAAATCCCAAATCTTCTTTGTTAAATTTCAGGTAAGCCATTGCCGGGAAAATACTCAGCAGCAGGAATGCCTGGGTTAAGCGGGTGATCAGCTTTCGTAATGCGGACGGATCGTCCAGTCCCCATGCGATTAAATAAGCTAACAGGCAGGCCGTTGAGGTGAGTATCAGCAAGACCAGCAAGGGCGCTATTGAATAAGCAAGGTATCGTTTCATCGTTGACTCCCGGCATCCGGATGAGTAACCGGGCCAAAGTCGCCCCACAACATCTGGACTGCGGCCAAGGCGGCAAGCGATGCGGTTTCGGTTCTTAATATGCGGCTGCCTAAACGGACTGGAATAAAGCCGGAGGCTTTGGCCGCATCTCGTTCCTGATTGGAAAATCCGCCTTCGGGGCCGGTGAGCAGGGTCACTTTCATGGTTTCAGGTTTTAACTCCGATAATGTCGTTTCTGCGTATGGGTCGAGAAACACTTTCAGGCCTTGTTGGTTGCCTAGCCAGTTTTGCAACTGTTCAACTTCCAGCAACGCGGGCAAGCTGGTTCTACCGCTTTGTTCGGCGGCATGTTGCACTATTTTTTGCCAATGCAATAAGCGCTGCGGTTTTTTTTCGCCTTTGAATTGCACCACGCAACGTTCGGTTAATAACGGTGTAATGTGATTAACGCCTAATTCTACGGCTTTTTGCACCGTCAAATCCATTCGGTCGCCCCGCGAGATGCCCAGGCCCAAAGTGACCTGCAACGGCGATTCGACACTGCGGTCGCTCCATTGCCCGACAGCAATTAGCGCGGCTTTTCGGCTGACTTCGGCAACGGTGCATAAATATTCTCCGCCGCGGCCGTTAAATAAAACGAGTTCGGCGTCTTTTTTTAACCGCAATACCGTTCTGACATAATGGCCGTTGTCATCGTCCAGTTCGATAAGCTTGCCTGCAGCCAGCGGGGCCGATGTATATAATCTGGAGACTCGCATAATCAGTCCTTAACTGCTTGTTGTATGCCTTGCCAAGCGACCTCGGCGATTAACCTTAGCTCATCCTCGGTCGCAATGTAGGGCGGCATGAAGTAAATGACGTTGCCCAAGGGCCGCAACAAGACACCTTTGGACAGCGCGTATTGATAGACTTTAAGCCCGCGCCGTTCCTGCCAGGGATAAGGTTCGCGGGTATGCTTGTTTTTGACCAACTCAATCGCCAGGATCATGCCGGTTTGCCGGACTTCGGCGACATGCGGATGGTCATGGAAACGCAGCGCCGCTTTCGCCATCATAGCAGCCAAAGAGCGGTTTTTTTCGATGATGTTGTGTTGCCGGAAAATATTGATGGTGGCAAGTGCGGCCCGGCACGCCAGCGCATTGCCGGTATAGCTGTGCGAATGCAAAAATGCGTTCAACGATTGATAATCGGCATAGAATGCTTGGTACACCTGATCGGTGGTCAACACCGCCGACAACGGCAAATAGCCGCCGGTCAAGCCTTTGGACAGGCACATGAAGTCGGGGCTGATTGTTGCCTGCTCGCAGGCGAATAACGTCCCGGTGCGCCCGAAACCGACCGCGATTTCATCGGCGATTAAATGCACATGGTATTTATCGCAGGCGGCGCGCAGTAATTTCAAATAGACCGGATCATACATGCGCATATTGCCGGCGCATTGCACCAAGGGCTCGATGATGACCGCGCAAACCGTGTCGCTGTGTTGTTGCAGCGTCTGTTCCATCAGCGTGAAGCGGCGGGTCGAATAATCCGCCCATGATTCGCCGGATTCGCGGTGATAACAGTCCGGGCCGGGCACGGTGATGACGTCCATTAATAACGGCGCGTAGGTTTCTTTATACAGCGGCACATTGCCGACCGCCAGCGCGCCTAAGGTTTCGCCGTGATAACTGTTTTCCAGGGTGATGAATTTGGTTTTTTGAGTTTGTCCGAGGTTGCGCCAATAGTGAAAACTCATTTTGAGCGCGACTTCTACCGCAGAGGAGCCATTGTCGGCATAAAAACAACGGTTCAACCCTTGCGGCGTAATTTCAACCAGTTGTTCCGCCAGTTTGACGGCGGACTCATGGGTGAATCCGGCAAATATCACATGTTCCAGGGTATCGAGTTGGTCTTTTAATGCCGCATTGATGGCAGGATTGGCATGTCCGAATAGGTTTACCCACCAGGAGCTGATCGCATCGAGATAGCGGTTGCCGTCAAAATCTTCCAGCCAAATGCCTTGGCCTTTTTTGATCGGGATAACCGGGAAGGTCTCGTGATCTTTCATTTGCGTGCAGGGATGCCACAAAACGGAAAGATCTCGATTGGAAAGGGATTGGTTGGACGACATAAGCTAAAGGCTCAGGTTGATAGTCGTTCCCAATAGGGCTTGGGAACGAGTGTAATACGTATTGCAAATGCGGATGTGGAACGGCCCTGTCTGATTGATACTTTTAGTCTTGAGGCCTGATTTGCAAATTCTCCAAAATCGCCAAGGTAGGCGCGGCCTGATTCATGGTGTAAAAATGCAGCCCCGGCGCACCGCCTTCCAGCAAACGTTGACAAAGGTTGCTGACCACATCCAGGCCGAATGCTTGTACGGATTCTCTATCATCGCCGAAACTTTCCAGGCGTTTTCTGAGCCAACGAGGAATATCCGCGCCGCACATTTCCGAAAAGCGGAATAGCTGCGTATATTGGGTGATCGGCATAATGCCGGGTACGATGGGGATTGTTATACCGTTTTTCTCGCAAGCATCGACAAAATGAAAATACGCTTCGGCATTGTAAAAATATTGGGTAATGACCGCATTGGCGCCCGCCGCCACTTTACGCTTAAAGTTTTTAAAATCTTCCACGCCGCTGGCGGCTTGCGGATGCACTTCGGGGTAGGCGGCAACATGAATCTGGAAATGGTCGCCGGTTTCCTGGCGAATAAACTCGACCAGTTCATTGGCATAGCGGAATTCTCCCGCCGACATCATGCCGGAAGGCAAATCGCCTCTTAACGCGACAATTTTAGTGATGCCGTGATCCTGATAGTCTTTCAGAATCGCGCGAATATTGGCTTTGGTCGAGGCAACGCAAGATAAATGCGGGGCGGCGGAGATGCCTTTGGCTTGAATATCGACGACCGTCGTGAAGGTAAGATCGCGGGTCGAGCCGCCTGCGCCAAAGGTAACGGAAAAAAAATCGGGATTGAGTTTTGCCAGTTTGCTATGGACAACTTGCAGGCTTGCCGCGCCTTCTTCGGTTTTTGGCGGGTAAAATTCGAAACTGAATAGTTTGGGGTGTGTTTTTTGTGATTGCATTTTATGATCTCACTGACGGGAATCTGACGACTGCATGGCCGTAGGAGGTGCAGCAATACAGGAGCAGCGTAGCGTCCCGTGCCGCAACAGCGGCACGGACTGCATTCCCACGGAGAGCGTGGGAACGATGATTAATCAATAACGATAATGATCAGCTTTGAATGGCCCTTCAACCGGAACGTTGATGTATTTGGCTTGTGCTTCAGTCAGCACGGTCAAATTTACGCCCAATTGCTTAAGGTGAGATCTTGCGACCTTTTCGTCCAGTTTTTTAGGCAGAATGTAAACCTTGTTTTCATACTGTGCCGCATTTTTCCAAAGTTCCATTTGCGCAAGAACTTGGTTGCAGAATGAGTTAGACATCACAAAGCTAGGGTGGCCGGTGGCGCAACCCAGATTCACCAAACGGCCTTCCGCCAGAATGATCAGGCGTTTGCCGTCAGGGAAAATCACATGATCCACTTGAGGTTTGATGTTTTCCCAAGTGTATTGACGCAATGAAGAAATTTCGATTTCCGCATCGAAATGGCCGATATTGCAAACAATCGCCTGATCTCTCATCGCCAGCATGTGTTGATGGGTGATGATATTAAAGTTGCCGGTTGCGGTAACAAAAATATTAGCCAGCGGTGCAGCTTCTTCCATCGTTACAACACGATAACCTTCCATAGCCGCTTGCAGTGCGCAAATCGGGTCGATTTCAGTGATTAATACTGTCGCTCCGAGTCCGCGTAGCGATTGCGCACAGCCTTTGCCGACATCGCCGTAACCGCAGACTACTGCAATCTTGCCGGCAATCATCACGTCGGTGGCGCGCTTGATGCCGTCAACCAGCGATTCGCGGCAGCCGTACAGGTTGTCGAATTTTGATTTTGTGACTGAATCGTTAACGTTGAACGCAGGCACTTTTAACGTGCCTTTGGCGACCATTTCATACAGACGCAATACGCCTGTAGTGGTTTCTTCGGACAAGCCTTTAATGTCGGCCATTAATTCGGGATATTTTTCATGCATCATGACGGTTAAGTCGCCGCCGTCATCCAGAATCATGTTCGGACGCCAGCCGTCAAGACCGTCGATTGTTTGCGCGATACACCATTCGGCTTCTTTTTCGGTTTCGCCTTTCCAGGCAAAAACAGGGATGCCTGCCGCCGCTATTGCCGCTGCGGCATGATCTTGGGTAGAAAAAATATTGCAAGAAGACCAGCGCACGGTTGCGCCTAATGTCGTCAGGGTTTCAATCAAGACCGCTGTCTGAATGGTCATGTGCAAACAACCGGCGATACGCGCGCCTTTTAAGGGTTGTTCCGCACCGAATTCTTCGCGTAGGGCCATTAAGCCCGGCATTTCAGTTTCAGCGATATTGATTTCCTTGCGTCCCCATTCCGCCAAGGAAATGTCGGCAATTTTATAATCTGGTTGACTCATTATTTTTCCTTTGATGGTATATTTAGTTAAGACCGGCCGCATCTTTTAATGCGTCAACTTTGTCGGTTTTTTCCCAGCTAAAGGAATCTTCGGTGCGACCGAAGTGACCATACGCAGCGGTAGTTTGGTAGATAGGCTTTAACAAGCCCAGCATTGCGATCAAGCCTTTAGGTCTTAAGTCAAAGTTGTCTCTGACGATTTGAACCAATCTGTCTTCGCTGATTTTGCCAGTGCCAAAGGTTTCAACTGTAATAGAGGTAGGTTCTGCAACACCGATTGCGTAAGAAACCTGAATTTCACAACGCTCGGCTAATCCTGCTGCGACAATGTTTTTTGCCACATAACGGGCCATGTAGGCTGCGGAACGGTCAACTTTTGAAGGGTCTTTGCCTGAAAACGCGCCGCCGCCATGTCTTGCCATGCCGCCGTAAGTATCAACAATGATTTTACGTCCGGTTAGGCCGCAGTCGCCGACGGGGCCGCCGATAACGAATTGACCGGTTGGGTTAATGAAATATTTGGTATCTTTATGCAGCCATTCTTTAGGCAGAACCGGAAGGATAATTTCGTCCATCACCGCTTCATGCAATGCTTTGGTAGCAATTTCAGGCGAATGCTGGGTAGACAAAACAACCGCGTCAATCGCTACGGGCTTGTTATTTTCGTAGCGGAAAGTAATCTGGCTTTTCGCATCGGGACGCAGCCAAGGCAAGGTTTTATTTTTGCGTATTTCCGCCTGACGTTTAACCAGCAGGTGAGAATAGGTAATAGGGGCCGGCATCAGGACATCGGTTTCATTGCTGGCATAACCAAACATTAAACCTTGATCGCCTGCGCCTTGCTCGTGGTCGTCGCCCTCGTCGACACCCATCGCAATATCAGCCGACTGTTTGCCGATAGCGTTTAAAACCGCGCAACTTTGGCCGTCGAAGCCTATGTCGCCGTGATCATAGCCGATGTCACAAACGACTTTCCGCACCAGGGCTTCAAGATCAACCCAGGCATCGGTGGTTACTTCGCCCGCCAAAACGACCATGCCGGTTTTTACCAGCGTCTCGCAAGCGACACGTGAGCGAGGGTCTTGCGCCAATAAGGCGTCAAGTACCGCATCCGAAATTTGATCCGCAACCTTATCGGGATGCCCTTCTGAAACTGATTCTGATGTGAAAGTATAATTATTGCTCACGATACCACCTTTAAAATGTAAAACCCAGATGTACAAAAGGCTGCGTAAGGCAGCCTTCTTGTGTGTGGTGGGCCCTGTAGGACTTGAACCTACGACCTGCCGATTATGAGTCGGACGCTCTAACCAACTGAGCTAAGGGCCCTTAACTATTATTTACTCGCCATCCAAAAAGCACCTTAATTGCTCTGATCTTGATGGATGTCTGAGTTTCCTCAACGCCTTGGCTTCAATTTGACGGATTCTTTCGCGCGTCACGTCGAACTGCTTGCCTACTTCTTCCAGTGTATGGTCGGTATTCATGTTAATGCCAAAACGCATACGCAGAACTTTCGCTTCCCTTGCGGTTAATCCCGCCAATACGTTTTGTGTCGACTCTCTTAATCCGGCAATCGTTGCCGCCTCAACCGGGGACAATACTTTAGCATCTTCTATGAAATCTCCCAAATGAGAATCTTCATCGTCGCCGATAGGTGTCTCCATTGAAATGGGTTCTTTGGCGATTTTCAACACCTTGCGAACTTTATCTTCCGGCATTTCCATGCGTTCCGCCAATTCTTCCGGCGTTGCTTCCCGCCCCAATTCCTGAAGTATCTGCCTGGAAATTCGATTCAGTTTATTGATTGTTTCGATCATATGCACCGGTATGCGAATAGTTCTGGCCTGATCCGCAATGGATCGGGTGATAGCCTGTCTGATCCACCAGGTCGCGTAGGTTGAAAATTTGTAGCCGCGACGATATTCAAATTTATCGACTGCTTTCATTAAGCCGATATTGCCTTCCTGAATTAAGTCGAGGAATTGTAATCCGCGATTAGTATATTTTTTAGCGATTGAAATAACCAGCCTTAAATTGGCCTCGATCATTTCTTTTTTCGCTCGTCTCGCTTTGGCTTCGCCGATAGACATGCGTCGGTTAATGTCTTTTAGACCGCTAATGGTCAATCCGTACTCGGCCTCTATATCTGCCAATATTTTTTGGGCTTTCCTGACTTCTTTTTCGCGTTCTTTCAATGTTTCCGAGTACTTGCTTCCGGTATTCAAATACTGGTCAAACCATTCTGAACTGGCCTCGTGCTCAGGAAAAGAAGCAATAAACTCCTTGCGCGGCATCTTTGCGTAATTGACGCAAATCTCCATAATGAGCTTTTCTTGTTCGCGCACAGCAGTAACGCCATTAGGAATAATGGCTGTTAATTTCTTTAAATATTGTGGAGTCCATTTAAACTCCATGAACAAGTCAGCTAACGCCTCGAACTCTTTTTCCGTTTTGTCGCTTGAATAACCGTGCTTTTTGATTGCTGTGGCAGCTGTTTTTAGCTGTTTTCTTAGCGCTTCAACTTTTTCTTTGACCTCTTCGTAATTCAGTCCTTTCGGTTCTTCTTCGGCGGCAGCGGCGGTTTCTTCAATGTCGTCGCTCACGGGCAAGGTACTGACAAAATCCTCGGGTTCGCTTAAGTCAACAAAGCCGGAGATTAAATCGGTAAGGCGAATGCCGCCTTCTTCGCCGGAAATATTGTCAAATGATTGCAGGAAATCTTCAACAACGATACAAGAGCGCGCAATGGCTTTAACCAGTTGTTGCTGTCCTTCTTCGATGCGTTTGGCAATTTTCAATTCGTCTGCGCGAGTCAGCAATTCCACTGAGCCCATTTCCCGCATGTACATGCGCACCGGGTCCGTAGTTCTGCCGAATTCACTGTCGACAGAAGCTAGAGCGGCGACTTCTTCGGCATCTTCATCGTCCGTAGTAACGGCCGCTGAGTCAGTAATAAGGGAGTCTTCATCCGGGGCAACTTCGTAAACCTGAATTCCCATATCATTGATCATGCCAATAATATCTTCAATTTGTTCAGGATCAACAATGTCGCTGGGCAAGTGGTCATTAACCTCTGCATAAGTCAGGTAACCCTGGACTTTGCCTTTGGCTATCAATTGTTTAAGTTGGGACTGCTGTTGTTCTTGATTCATCATGCGCTCACGGAAGACTCTGCTCGACCTGACTTCGTCGAACCGAAAATTATACTACAAATTCCTGTTGTTTGGCACCAAAATTTTGGCTGTCAGCATTTTTCGCAACAGCTCTTTTTCCTGTGCATCCAGTCCTGCTGTCTTGCCTTTATTTAGTAATCCGGTTAAAGCTGTCTCCCTGGCTTGGGTTAATAGTCTGTCCAGAGAGTCGCAAAACACGGCCTCAATTTTGTCGTCTGAAACCTGTGAATCCAATAAAGCCAATGCCTTTATTGGCTTTTCTTCAGCGGTGTCTCGATAACACTCCATTAAAACGGCTGCATTGGCCGGATTCTTGTCTGCAATCATTTGCAGGATATTTTTAAACAGGGCTGCGCCTGAAAATTCCAGGCCGCTCCAGTCAATCTCTCGCTGCTCAATCAGTTCCGCCAGTCTGGGGTTCTGAACCAGCAGGGCGATTGCAACCCGTGCCGACGATAACCTGCCGCCATCCTGAGGCCGATTTCTGGCTATCTTCCGATCTTGTTTAGCAACAAGTGTAGTTCCATTCTCCGAAACATCCAGATTGGCCCAGCCGGATAATTCTCTTAGTCGTGCAAACATCATCTCTTTAAAAACGCTTTCCGGCAATTTGTCCAAATACGGTTTGGCTTTGTTTACCAGTTGCGCTCGCCCTTCCATTTCGGACAGATTCAGCTCGTTCGAGAAATGTCCGAAAAAATACTCCGACAGGGTTTCAGCAGTCTGCATGCGACCAACAAATCCATCAAGCCCTTCCTCGCGTACCAGCGAATCAGGGTCATGATTTTGCGGTAACAGCATGATGCGAATCTGTCGTCCGTCTTTTAAGCTGGAAAAAGCCGATTCCATGGCTCTCCATGCTGCTTCTCGCCCCGCCTTGTCGCCATCAAAACAAAGCACCAGTTCAGATGAGAACCGGAATAATAAATCAAGGTGCGCTTGCGATGCCGCTGTTCCCAGGGCTGCAACGGCATAATGAATGCCAAACTGTGCCAAGGCGATAACATCCATATAACCTTCAACGATCAGAATTCGTTGCGGCTTGGGATTTTTTTCCAGAAGTTCATATAAGCCGTAAACCTCCTTGCCTTTGTGAAATAGGGGCGTTTCCGGAGAATTCAAGTATTTGGGTAAAGAATCGTCAAGAACTCTTCCGCCAAAGCCTATGATACGGGCGCGCTTGTCCCTGATCGGGAACATGAGTCGGCCGCGGAAACGGTTGTAGGGTTGTCCTCCGTCTTCTTTACTAACCAGTAATCCTGCTTCGAGCAATAATTTGGGATTAAATCGAGATGTCAGGGATTTCCATTCGTTAGGCGCATAGCCCAGCATGAAATCGCCGGCACAATCGCCGCTGACCCCCCTGTTTTTTAAATACTCAACCGCCTTTTTTCCTTCGTCGCCAGTTCGCAGTTGTTCAGCATAAAAGGCGGCTACCTGGTCCATCAGTGCATAAAGACTGTTTAGGTCATTCTTCTTTTGCTTGGGTTGATATTCGGTTGACTCCCTGGGAACGTCGACTCCGACAAAGCCTGCCAGATCTTCAATCGCCTCGACAAAGTCAAGGTGGCTAAAATCCATCAGAAAGCTAATTGCGTTGCCGCTAGCGCCGCAGCCAAAGCAATGAAAGAATTGTTTCTTCCGGTTTACGGAAAAGCTGGGGGTTTTTTCGGTGTGAAAAGGACAGCGGGCGACAAAGTTGTTACCCGTTTTTTTTAGAGGGACGTGCGAATCGATTAAATCGACAATATCAACCCGCACTAACAGCTCATCAATAAATTCGCGAGGGATTCTACCGGACACGCAGTGCTCCGACGACTGCACGGATGCAGGAGATAGGGCAATGCGAAAGCAATTGCCAGGGAAAACCAGTAAAAAAACTATCCAGCTAGTGCAGCCTTGATTTTGATACTTACAACCGACATGTCGGCGCGCCCTTGCATTTTCGCTTTAAGTAAAGCCATGACCTTGCCCATATCCTTAACCGATTCTGCGCCGGATTCCGCAACAGCGTCTTTAACCATTAAATCAATTTCGGTTTCGGTCAGGGCCTGGGGGAGGAAATCCTGAATCACCGGAATTTCAGCCTCTTCAATGGCTACCAAGTCATGTCGACCGGCGTCTGCAAACTGTCTGATAGATTCGCGGCGCTGCTTGAGCATCTTGTCGAGAACTTGGATAACGCGTTCGTTATCCAAAACAATGCGTTCATCGACTTCTACTTGCTTAATGGCGGCCAAAATCAAGCGAATTACGCCTAGCCTTGCCTTGTCGCCGCCTTTCATGGCGGCTTTCATATCGTCCTTGATACGATCTGTTAACAAATCCATCGTATTAACCTTGGTTTTACAGTGCAGGGCGTCCGCGACGTAAGTTTTTCAGCGCATAACGTTCGCGCGCTAATTTCTTCAAGTGGCGCTTAACAGCAGCCGCGCCTTTGCGTTTGCGCTCTGCAGTTGGTTTTTCATAAAATTCGCGACGACGTACTTCTGCCAATACACCCGCTTTTTCACAAGCGCGTTTAAAACGGCGAATCGCAATATCAAATGGTTCGTTTTCTTTGATTTTTACTGACGGCATTATAATGACCCGAATATGTTAATATTTAAAAAGTTAGGATTTTTAATCCACTGAACAAACAGAACCCTTAATTATACCTTTACTTTTATAAATTTCAAAAATCAATGTACGTTTTAGGCATAGAAACCTCTTGCGACGAAACCGGCGTCGCGATTTATCACTCCGAACACGGCCTGTGCAGCCATCTTTTATACAGCCAGGTTGACATGCATAGCGAATATGGCGGCGTTGTTCCCGAGCTGGCATCGCGCGACCACATTCGGAAACTGGTGCCGTTGATCAAGCAATGTTTAAAGGAAAGCGGCTTGATCGGCAGCGATATTAACGGTATTGCCTATACTGCTGGGCCCGGCCTGATGGGTGCATTACTGGTCGGCGCTGCAACGGCCAGAAGCCTAGCTTGGGCATGGCAAGTTCCGGCGATTGCCGTTCATCATATGGAAGGGCATCTGTTGGCGCCGATGCTGGAAGAAAATCCGCCGGAATTTCCTTTTGTCGCGTTGCTGGTTTCCGGGGGGCATACCCTGCTGGTGCAGGTCGAGGGTATCGGCCGCTATCAACTATTAGGCGAATCCCTTGACGATGCCGCCGGTGAAGCGTTTGATAAGACCGCAAAAATGCTGGGCTTGGGTTATCCCGGCGGGCCTAAACTGTCCGCATTGGCAGAACAGGGTACGCCGCAGGTTAAATTTCCCCGCCCGATGACCGATCGCCCCGGCTTGGATTTTAGTTTTAGCGGCTTAAAAACATTCACCATGAATACCATCAACGCCTCCGGCAAAACCGATCAGGATAAAGCCGACGTCGCCGCCGCATTCCAGCAGGCGGTTGCGGAGACGCTGAGTATTAAATGCAAACGGGCTTTGCAGCAAACCGGATTGAAAAGATTGGTTATTGCCGGAGGCGTCAGTGCCAACAAGCAAATTCGCGCAAGCCTGACCCAAATGGTTGCCAAGGAAAACGCCCAGCTTTATTTTCCCAGGCTCGAATTTTGTACCGATAACGGCGCGATGATCGCCTATGCCGGTTGCCAGAGGTTAATGGCGGGCCAGCAACAAGGGCTGGAGATTTATGCTCGGCCTCGCTGGCCGATTAGTGAATTATCGAGCTGCTGATTTTTTAACCTTGCCGCCAAATAAAATGTAAGCGGATTAATTCACCACGAAGACACGAAGAAAAAGAACCTCGTGTCTTTGTGGTGACATGTTGTATTAGCCTTCTTGCCCTGCCAACAACCGCTGGATATTACTTTTATGCCGCCACAACAAGAATACCGTCATCACCACGGAAGCCGCAACGACGGCCTTGTCGCCGACGATAAACCAGGCAAAAACCGGCGACAGGGTCGAGGCGATTAATGCAGACAGGGATGAAATCTTGCCCAGCTTGTAAACCAAGTACCAGGTTGCCATGAACGCAAGGCCGAGCGCCCAGAAAAAACCGAGCAATACGCCGACCGATGTCGCAACACCCTTGCCGCCTTTAAAACCGAAAAACACCGGATAAAGGTGACCTATAAAAGCGGCCAATCCGGTCGCCGCAACTAACTCGGCGGGCAGTCCCAATACATTAGCGGCATAGACCGGAATTAATCCTTTCAGCGAATCGCCCAGCAGGGTAATCGCCGCCGCTTTTTTCCCGCCGATGCGCATTACGTTGGTCGCACCGGGATTGCCCGAACCCTGCTCTCTGGGGTCCGGCAAGCCCATCAGGCGGCAAATAATAATTGCACTGGAAATTGAGCCTATCAGGTAGGCGGCCGGAACAAACAACCATTCAACCATTGAGTAACCTTTTCATCATCAGAACTTGTAAGCAAAGGGCGTTTCCCTGATACTTACCGCTTTTAAAAAAACACGCATCATAACCGGAAAACACAATGGACATCATATTTTTAGGCGGGCTGGAAATTGAAACTATCATCGGTATTTATGACTGGGAAAGAGTGACCAAACAAACCGTCATTCTTGATATTGAGATGGCTTTCGATATTCAAAAAGCCGCGGAAACAGATGATATTCAACACACGCTTGATTACAAAACCGTTTCTCACCGCATTATTTCTTTTGTCGAAGCCAGCCAGTTTTTGCTGGTTGAGAAATTAATTTCAGAAATAGCCGACATTATCCGTAACGAATTTAATGTGCCTTGGGTGAAAATAACCCTGAATAAAAAAGGCGCGATCCGCGGAGCCAGTGATGTCGGCATTATCATTGAGCGTGGAGAAAGAACATCGTGACCAGAGGCTACATCAGCATCGGTAGCAACATAAACAAGGATGAACACATCCCCGCCAGCCTGCGGGCGCTTGAGCAAATTTTTGGCGAACTGACGGTTTCAAGTATTTATGAATCCGAACCGGTCGGCTTTACCGGCGATGTTTTCTACAATCTGGTGGTCGGTTTCGATTCCGATTTGGGGGTGAAAGCGGTTGCCAAGCAACTCAGGCAAATTGAGCTGGATAATGGCCGCACGCGCGACAGCCGGAAATTTGCGGCGCGCACCCTCGATCTGGACCTGATTCTATACGGCGACCTGATCGTCAATGATGGCCGCTTGCAAATACCAAGGGATGAAATTGAACATTACGCCTTTGTGCTTGAGCCTTTGGCGGAAATTGCCCCGAGTTTGCAACATCCTGTCAGTCACATCAGCTACGGCGAGCTTTGGGAACAATTCGACAAGGCCGATCTTAAGCAAAAGCGCGTCGCACCGTCCTGGGCATCAACAAAATAGGGTGCGGCCGCCATCGACGGTCAGTATCTGGCCGGTGATGTAACCGGCATCCTTAATCAAAAAAAGCACGGCTTTGGCAATATCAAGCGGTTCGCCGCTACGCTTTAAAGCCACCCGTTGCAGTATTTCCAGTTTGGCCTGTTCGGATAGATCGTTATCAGGCCAGAGTATCGCTCCCGGAGCCACGCCATTGACCCTGACCGCCGGTCCCAGCTCTTTGGCTAAAACCTTGGTCATGGCGGCCAGTCCGGCTTTTGAAATACTGTACACGGGATAACCGCTTAAGCCCCGTTCGGCATGGATGTCGATAATATTGACGATGCAGCCCTTATTGTCGGCCAAAGTTTTCGCCAGGGCTTTCGCCAGGAAAAACGGCGCTTTTAAATTACCCCCCAATAATTCATCCCATTGTCGTTCGGTCACATCAGCCATAGCCGTTGGATAAAAGGAGGAGGCATTGTTGACCAGCACATCGATTCCGCCCCAGGCCAGACACGCTTCCCTGGCAACAGCTTCCAGCTCGGCCATGTTCAGCAAATCGGCCTGCATGATTTTTGCCGAGCCGGGGCGCTGTTGATTCAGTTCATCGCAAAGCTGCTGTGCTTCCACTGCCGAAGACCGGTAATGCAGAAAAACATTACAGCCCTCGCTATGCAGTAGCCGCGCACAAGCAGCGCCTATGCGTTTAGAGGCGCCGGTAATCAACACATTTTTGGTATGTCCTGTCATGCTAAAAACCGCGATTTGTCCACGAAAAACACGAAAAGCGCGAAAGCTGCCCTGTCCGAAACGTTTTAGGTGTAACGACTTTACTTAGGAGGCGCGCAAACGTTAGGGGCAGGGTTGCAAACCCCGCCCCGCTTGCCATTAATGTATTTTTGACGGCGATTTTCATTGTGCTTGCTGGGCCAAGCTTTTACTCGCCACTTCGTAAACATCTTTGGAAATCGCTTCGGTGGTTATAATCCGTTCCAGTTGCGCTTTCATCAGTGCTTGCCTGCCTTCGTCATATCTTCGCCACGCAGTTAACGCGCCGACCATGCGCGAGGCAATCTGCGGGTTCAAGGTGTTCAGCGCGATAATCTGGTCGGCGAGAAATTGATAGCCTTGTCCGTTGGCCGCGTGAAAATGCAGCGGATTGGATTGGCTGAATGCGCCGATCAATGACCTGACCCGGTTTGGATTTTTTAAATCGAACGCAGGATGCAGCATTAACGCCTGCACGGTCGCAAAGGTGTCGGGCATGCTGCCGGAGGCTTGCAGCGTAAACCATTTGTCGATAACCAGCGCTTCTGCTTGCCATTGGCGGTAAAAACTGTCCAAACACTGCTGTTTGGCGGGATGCGGGTTGTTGACAATAACCGTCAGCGCCGCCATTTGATCGGTCATGTTCTTGGCGGTGTTGAATTGCTGCTGGGACAAATGATGAATGTCTTTGTTTTCCAGCTTGCTTAGATAGCTTAAGCAGGTGTTTTTGATGCGTCTGCGACCGATTGCGCCGGCGTCGAATTTTCCGGACTCATCCCGATGATTATTCAGGTATAAAGCCAGGAACTGCGTTTGCAGCTGCTCGGCCAAAGCCAGCGTGACACATTCGCGGGCGGCATGGATGGCTTCCACATCGACAACCTGCATTTGTTCGGCCAGATAGGTTTCCGAAGGCAGGTTTAACAGCAAAGAAAAATACGACAAGTCGTCCCACGGTTGCTCCAGCACCTGCTTGAAGGCATTAATCATAATGGGGTTGACCTGCATGTCCCTGCCGTTTTGCAGATCGGCAATCAGTCCGGTAATGATTTGTCCGGCCAATTGCTGCCCGGCTTCCCAGCGATTGAAGGTGTCGCTGTCGTAGCTTAACAAGAACGCCGACTCTTCCAGGCTGCGTTCCATCGCCAGTTTAACCGGCGCTGAAAAGCTTCTCAGGATGGAAACCACCGGCTGCTCGGCTAAGCCTTCAAAGATAAAGGCTTGTTCTGACTGGGTGAGTTGCAGGATGACTTCGTCTGTTTTGGGGCTTTGTAGGGGCGGATTTATCCGCCCTGGGCGACTGAAGTCGCCCCTACCGTCGCTCCCGTAATCTTGCAAACTGCAAAGCGCGACGCTGCCGTCTTTATTAAGCAAGCCCACAGTGACCGGAATGTGCAGTGCTTCTTTAACCGCTTGTCCTGGCGTCGGCGGGCAGCTTTGGCTTAGGGTTAAGCTCAGGGTTTGTGCGGATGTATCATAGTGTTGCCGGACGGTTAACACCGGCGTTCCGGCCTGGGCGTACCAGCGGCGGAATTGGGTCAAATCGATGCCGTTAGCGGCTTCCATGGCGCTGACGAAGTCATCGCAAGTCACTGCCTGTCCGTCATGACGCTCAAAATACAAATCGCTGCCTTTGCGAAAGCCTTCCGCGCCGACCAGCGTACGGATCATGCGCACCACTTCCGCGCCTTTTTCATACACGGTCACGGTGTAGAAGTTGTTGATTTCAATATAGGCGTCAGGGCGTATCGGATGCGCCAACGGCCCGGCGTCTTCGGGAAACTGGCGGGTGCGCAGCGTGTTGACATCTTCGATGCGTTTGACGGCTTTGGAAGTGCGGTCGCCGGTAAACTCCTGATCGCGGAACACTGTAAAGCCCTCTTTCAGGCTGAGCTGGAACCAGTCCCTGCAGGTGATGCGGTTGCCGGTCCAGTTATGGAAATATTCGTGGGCGATGACGGCTTCGATATGTTCATAATCGAAGTCAGTCGCGGTATCGGGCCGGGCCAGTACGAATTTGGTGTTGAATACGTTAAGCCCTTTGTTTTCCATCGCACCCATGTTGAAGTGGCTGACGGCGACGATCATGTATAAATCCAGGTCGTATTCGCGGCCGTACACCTGTTCATCCCAGCGCATGGCGTTTTTCAGCGATTCCATGGCATGGCCGCATTTATCGATGTTGTGTTTTTCGACAAAGATTTGCAAATCGATGTCGCGGCCGGATTGCGTGGTAAAGCGGTCTGCGATGCATTCGAGTTGTCCTGCAACCAGTGCGAACAAATAGCACGGCTTGTTGAACGGGTCTTCCCAAGTTACCCAGTGGCGATTATCCGATAATTCCCCCTGAGCGATTTTGTTGCCGTTGGATAATAAAACCGGGTAACGGTCCTTGTCGCCTACCAAGGTGGTGGTGAACAGCGTCATCACATCGGGGCGATCCAGAAAATAGGTGATTTTCCTGAAGCCTTCCGCCTCGCACTGGGTGCAGAGCATGCCGTTGGACAGATACAGACCTTCAAGGGCGGTGTTGGCTTTCGGGTTAATCGCGTTTTCGATGCTCAGCACAAAACGTTGCTGCTGAGGGACTTCATGAATGATTAACGAGTCCTGGGTTTGCAGGTATTGAGCTTTGCTTAAGTCGCCATCATCCAGGTTAACACTGATCAGTTTCAGGTTTTCACCCGCTAAGGTCAGTGATGTGTCGCGCGACTGGCTGGCCGGATTGCGGCTCAGGGTGAGCCGCGAGCTGACCAGGGTGTTTTCGTCATCCAGGGTGAAATTCAAGGCGACGCTGTGAATCAGGTATTCGGGGACGGTGTAGTCTTTTAGATAGATGGTTTGGGGATTAGGGTCGCGCATTATTGTTACCTGCTGTTGTGATCGGAAGATCTGATGTTTGGAGTGGCGAACAGCGTGATTAACAGCCAGGCTGCTAAAAAGCAAACGCCGCCGAAAGGAGTGATCATGCCTAGCCAGGTATGATTGAGTAGTGCCAGAGCGTACAGGCTGCCGGAAAATAGCACTATGCCGGCGAACATCAACCATCCCGCCCAGTGTAATAATTTGGAGTCGGGCGCTTGCCGGCGGATCAGGGCAATGCCGATCAGGCCCAGTGCGTGGTACATTTGATAGCTTACACCGGTCTGGTAGACGGCCAGCATCTCCGGGCTGATGACGGCTTTTAAGCTGTGAGCGCCGAATGCGCCCATGCCGACGCCGATGAATGCGCTTAACGCGCCGAGCGATAAAAAGAGCGATTTCATCATTTTTCCATCAGTCTGGGCATCAGCTGCACCAGATTACAGGGGCGGGTGCGGTGATCCAGTTGTTCCTTGATCAGCGCATCCCAAGCGGTGCGGCAGGCTCCGGATGAGCCGGGCAGGCAGAAGATATAGGTCGCGTTGGCGACGCCGGCAATCGCTCGGGACTGGATGGTTGAGGTTTTAATATCCTGATAGGACAGCATCCTGAAGATCTCGCCGAAACCGTCCAGCAGCTTGTCCAGCAACGGTGCAACCGCCTCAGGCGTGCCGTCCCTGCCGGTGACGCCGGTGCCGCCGGTGCTGATCACGACATTAACATCATCTGCGGCAATCCAGTTTGAAACGGCCGCCCTGATTTGATAAATGTCGTCAGGCACTATTTTCTTTTCGATAACCTGATGACCTGCCTCGGTTGCGCGTTCCGCCAGGGTTTTGCCGGATACGTCGTCGGCATCGGTGCGGCTGTCGGAAACGACCAGTATCGCGATGTTAAGGGGGATGAAGTTTCTATCTGTAGTCATGTTTTTTAAAAGGCGAAGGACAAAGGGCTAAAGGCGAAGGCGCAAGGTTCGAAAGTATGCCTCTTTCTCCCTTTGCCTTGCGCCTTTCATCTGATTACTTTAACACAACAAAGAATCCTTCCTGTCCCCGCTGGATGTTAATTAGCAAAGCGCCGTTCGGATCGATCACTTGTTGTAACTCATCAAGATTGCGAACGCGATAACGATTTGCCGATACGATGACGTCGCCGGGACGCAAGCCTGTGCGCCAAGCATTAGACGCTGTGTCGATTTTTTCTATCAAAACGCCTTCAACCTGGTTTTTTAGCGGCGAGCTTAACAGCGTGCCTTGCAAGGTACGATGCAGCTTTTCTCCAGCTAGTCGCGGCAATTCCTGCTTGCCGATGGTTGCGGTAACCTGTTTCTTTTCATTGTCGCGAAAATATTCCAGCTCAACCTTATCGCCAATTTGCATCAGGCCGACGATATTGCGTATGTCATGGCTGTTTTTAATGGAGCGGCCATTGGCTGCAACAATGATGTCGCCCGGTTCAAGTCCCGCTTTTGCGGCGGGTGAATTGCTTTCAATCCGGCTGATCGCGGCTCCCTGTTTGTTTTTTAAATTAAACGCATTGACCAGTTCGGGCGTCAGGTCCTGAGTAGTGACGCCCAGCAAGCCGCGCCGAACTTCGCCGTGTTTGATCAGCGATTCCTTGATGGTCATGACCATATTGGAGGGAATTGCAAAACCGATACCGACATTACCGCCGGTGGGGGCGAGGATGGCGGTATTCATGCCGACCAATTCTCCGCGCAGGTTAACCAGCGCGCCGCCTGAATTGCCGGGGTTGATTGAGGCGTCGGTCTGGATAAAATCTTCGTAGCCTTCTATGCCCAGGCCGGAACGTCCCAAGGCGCTGACAATGCCTGAGGTTACGGTCTGTCCCAAACCGAACGGATTGCCGATAGCGACAACAAAATCGCCGACTTTCAGTTGGCTGGAATCGGCAATCGGCAGCATGGTTAGGTTCTCGGCAGGAATCCGGATGATGGCGACATCCGCCTCGGGGTCGGTGCCGACCAGCGTAGCGGAAAGCTGGCGACCGTCGTTCAAGGTCACCATGATTTTATCGGCTTTATCGATAACATGGTTGTTGGTCAGAACCAAGCCTTGGCTGCTGTCGATAATGACGCCTGACCCTAAGCTGTTTTTTTGTTGTTGGCGCTGTTGCTGGTTGGGAACATTAAAAAACTGGCGAAAAACCGGGTCCTGCATCAGCGGATTCTCGCTGACCAGAATATTGGTCGAGGTTGAAATGTTGACCACCGCCGGCATGCTGCGTTCCAGCATGGGGGCTAGAGACGGCAATGCCTGTCCTTCTGCATAGAGCGGTAAGCCTGCTTGTGCCGTTGGGGCTATGCACAAGTAAACGGGTAATAAAGTTATCAAGAATAGCTGTTTTGCTGATTGAGTATTCATCATGGTTTTCCGGTGTTTGTGAAACATGCACGATCTATAATATATGAGTAAAAATGTTTAATACAAGGTATGTTAAAGTAGATTTTTTACACAATCAGCCCTGTCATTTAACTGTTATCTTGCTTAAAATATTCAAATGACCGTAGATGTCGATTCCGAAGATGGGCTGATTATTCGTAAGCTAATTCCGCTCGCAACATTGCCGGGCGCGCGGTTTAATGCGCTATGCGCCGACATGACAGTCGAACAAATACAAGACGGTTTTTTGTTTAAAAAAGGCGATGTATCCCCCCAGCTTGTTTATCTGATAAGCGGCGAGGTTACTCTTCAGGCGGCTGGGCTGGTTGTTGAAGTCATTGCTGCCGGCAGTGATTCCGCCAAGTTTGCGCTGGCGCACCAGATCCCAAGAAAAATCGATGCAGTCGCGAACGGAAGTGTGCGTTTTTTGCGGCTGAATGCGGATATTGTTAATAATCCACTCTCCCTTGCTTATAAAGAGGACAACAGTTACATGGTCATTGACGAGACTGAGGGCGATCCGGACGACTGGATGACAGCGTTATTGAGGTCGCCTATTTTTCAACGTCTTCCCCCCGCTAATTTACAAAAAATCTTAATGAGTCTGGAAGTCGTCCATTTTAAGGCGGGCGAAATCATACTCGAACAGGGTGGCGCCGGGGATTATTATTATCTGATTAAACAGGGGCAATGCTTGTTGACGCGTAAGCCGTCGCCCAACGCAAAAGAAATTAAATTAGCCCAGCTGGCAAACGGCGATACGTTTGGCGAAGATGCGTTGCTTTCCGGTGCGACCAGAAACGTAACCATTACGGCGTTGACGGATATTGTTTTATTACGCTTGGGCAAACAGCAATTCATATCCTTAATAAAAGAACCTTCTTTAAAGTTTGTCGATGAAGCGGGCATGCAGGAGGCTGTGTCACGGGGGGCGCTGCTGCTGGATGTTCGTTCGCAGGATGAATATGAGAACCAGCGTCTTGATGGCAGTATCAATGCGCCTTTTTTCTCCTTAAGGATGCAGCTTAAGGCAATAAGCCATGAAAGGCCTGTCGTGGTCGTTTGTCAGGATGGCAGGACCAGTGAGGCCGCCGCATTTTTATTGCTCAGGCATAAAATTGATGCAATGATTTTGAGCGGCGGGATGGACAGTCTTGCGGCATTCGCACCATCATCTTCCCCGGAGGGAAGGTCGAATATTGCGCCTGAATCGGAAAATGAAGCGCCTCTTTCCGGCGACGGTCGCGTTGAAAGTAATGACGGGAAGCCTGTCTTGGAGAATCAGGTAAGTGCGCTTAAGCTTGAAAATGACGCGCTTAAAAGCGCCAATCAGCAGCTCAATGAGCAGTGCATGCAGTTGGAATGCGACAAGCAAAATGCTGAAAAGCAATGTCGAATACTGCGCAAGCAGATGGAGAAGTTAACCCAGGTGCTGGATAGGTTAAAAGGAGTGTAGAACGAGTCGCCTGTCGGGCATAAAAGCGGCAGAGTAACCCGGCGGTCATAATTGCAGTTGCCGGGTTACGATATGCTGGGTTTGTGCCTAGGGGCAGTTGCCGGGAGCGCCAAAAGCAGGCGCTTCAGGAATGCAAACCGAAAAGAAGTTGTTAAAGCCAAATAATTATTTGATTTTTGCTTCTTTGTAAATAACGTGTTTACGAACAACAGGATCAAATTTTTTGATCTCCATTTTTTCGGGCATAGTCCGTTTGTTTTTTGTTGTTGTATAAAAGTGTCCGGTTCCTTCGGTCGAAATCAGTTTAATTTTATCGCGCATTTTTTTATCCTCTTAAGAGATGGCGCCGGCTTTACGTAAATCAGCAAGAACGGCATCAATACCTTTCTTGTCGATGATACGCATGCCTTTGGTGGAAATTCTGAGGCGAACCCAGCGGTTTTCGCTCTCTACCCAGAATCTGTGGTGTTGCAGATTTGGACAAAAGCGTCTTTTAGTTCTGTTGTTAGCGTGTGAAACGTTGTTACCTGTAACCGGGCGTTTGCCTGTTACTTGACATACTCTGGACATGATTAACCCCTAATGCGTGCCTAAATTCAAAAGTTAGCCGAGCTTTATACCAAAAAATCTTTTCAAGGTAAATAACAATCTATAAAATAAGATGAAAGGTGAGGGGCGAAAGGCAAAAGAAGCGGCCTTTCGCCTTGAATCTTTTGCCTTTCGCCTAAAGTACTTATCAGGAAAAAATAATGCCCATTAAGCTCGGCATGGTCATGGATTCCATCGACCATATCAACATCAAGAAAGATACCAGTTTTGCCATGTTACTCGAAGCGCAATCCAGAGGTTGGGAGCTGCATTACATGGAGCTGAACGACTTGTTCCTCCGAAACGGCAGGGCGTATGCCAGAACGCGGACGATTAAAGTTCAGCGCGATGAAAAAAGCTGGCACGAGTTTACGGCGGAGCAGGACATTCCTCTGGACGAGCTGGATGTGATCATGATGCGCAAGGATCCGCCTTTCGATCAGGAATATATTTACGCAACCTACTTGCTGGAACGCGCGGAAAGCATGGGCGTTTATGTGGTCAACAAACCGCAGTCGTTGCGGGATGCCAACGAAAAGCTTTTTACCGCCTGGTTCCCGCAATGCTGCGCGGAGACGTTGGTGGCCAGGGAGCCTCACAGAATCAGGGATTTTTTGCTGGAGCAGGGCGAAATCATTTTAAAACCGTTGGACGGCATGGGCGGTACCTCGATTTTCCATCTGCGCCAGGGCGACCCCAATCTTAGCGTGATTCTGGAAACCATGACCCAGTACAACAGCCGCTACGTGATGGCGCAAAAATACCTGCCGCAAATTGTCGACGGCGATAAGCGTATCTTGCTGGTTAACGGCGAAGTCATACCCTATGCGCTGGCCCGCATTCCCGCCCAAGGCGAAACCCGCGGCAATCTGGCTGCGGGCGGACGCGCCGAAGGCCGACCACTGACCGATCGGGATCGCTGGATTGCCGAGCAGGTCGGGCCTACATTACGTGACAAAGGTCTGGTTTTTGTCGGCATTGATGTGATTGGCGACACGCTCACCGAAATTAATGTCACCAGCCCCACCTGCGTTCAGGAATTGGATCGCCAATTTGGCTTGAATATTTGCGGTCAATTAATGGATCATATTGAAACGACCCTGCAATGAGAGAAAATCAGGTAATGTTTGATCCGCCTGCGCCGCTGTCTAATAACGACTCGTTATTGATAGCCTTATTTTTAGCGGCTGTCGTTCATGTTGTGATCGGATTGGGGATAAATTTCACCGCGCCGCATCCGGAGCAAGTCAGCCGGTCTATTGATATTACTTTGGTTAACATGCCGACCCAAAAAGCGCCTGAACAGGCGCAATTGTTGGCTCAGGAAAATCAGATCGGTGCGGAGGAGCAAAGCAGGAAGCAGGAACCGCCTCCGCAACAACTGTCCAGCCAAGACGATAGTCATGCCAAGCCGATACAAAAGAACGCGTCCGAACCCAGCGAACCCAGCGCGGCGAAAAAACTGATCACCCAGAAAAAGGCGGAAAAAAAGATCGTTACCGCAAACAAAAAACCGGAGACTGGACAGCATACTGAAAAGCGGCCGCAATTGACGGCGGAGATGCTACAGCAACAAATTGCCCAATTGGGCACTGAAATCAGGCTCAACCAGCAAACTGCCGAGCAAACCAAGATAAAATTTGTTGATTCGGTGAGCACCCATAAATACGTCGCCGCTCAATATATGAAAGACTGGGAGGACAAAGTGGAGCGTACCGGCAACCTTAACTATCCGGAAGTGGCGGCCAAGAAAAACTTTTCCGGCACCTTAACCATGGATGTCGGCATTAAAGCGGACGGCAGCATTTACAGCATACGCATCAACCAGTCTTCGGGAAATCCGGAATTGGATGAAGCCGCTAAAAAAATTGTCAGGATGAGTGCGCCTTTTGCGCCATTACCCGGAGACTTGCGAAAAGAGCTTGATGTGCTGGTGATCACCCGGGTTTGGAAATTTTCCGATGAATCAGGCATGTCTGCGCGGTAAACAGTAAATAAGACCTGCCAAGCCTGTCCTGGGTTTGTCGACGGGCGGAAGCACTTGTTTTCGCTTCGCCAAACAGGCTTATTTGGGGCTGCGAGACTGGTAATGCCGGGGTTTATAACATTTCGGACGCATCAGTCATGACCGCACGATAAACATTTGCTTAAGTCATCATAAACTTTGATACTAATACCCATGAACCAAGCTACCTACTTAACCGACCAGTTTATTATCGCCATGCCCAATCTGGCGGACCCCAATTTTTTCCATACGGTTGCCTATTTGTGCCAGCACAATAAGGACGGTGCATTAGGCATTGTCATCAACAGGCCGACCGACATGAAGTTGGGTGAAATTTTCAAACAGATGGATATAAACGTCACAGTGCCCGCTACGGCTGAAACGCCGGTTTTTGCAGGGGGACCGGTGCAACAGGAGCGCGGCTTCGTGGTACATACCTCCGGTGGCGACTGGCATGCGACCATGGCCGTTTCGGAGACTATTTCCCTGACCACATCCCGTGATGTGCTTGAAGCCATTGCTGCAGGCGAGGGCCCGGAGCAGTATCTGGTGGCCTTAGGTTATGCCGGTTGGGGCGCAGGACAATTGGAAAAAGAAATCATGGACAACTCATGGCTTAACACGCCTCCCGGTAAACAGGTATTGTTCGATACGCCGGTTAACTTGCGTTGGAGCGCGGCAGCCGACCAGATCGGCATTGATATTAATCTGTTGACCGCTCCGGCAGGACATGGCTGATGCCGGGCAATATTCGTTTGAGCACTCGCCGGAGGCCGCATCTGCTCCTGGCAGGTTTGCGGCAGGCACACCATCTTTGGTGATATAAACTATGCACGATCCCTTATTAGCCCAAAGCAACGCCGATACCTATTTAGGTTTCGATTTCGGCACTAAAAAAATAGGCACAGCCGTCGGCCAAACCACCACGACTACCGCAAGCCCGCTGCAAACCATTCGTTCGATCAATCAAAACCCCAATTGGGACATAATCGGCAAGCTGATACAGGAATGGCGCCCGGCCGGTTTGGTGGTCGGCATCTCAAAGCAGGCCGACGGTTCGGACAATCCGGTAACGCCGCGCATGCTAAAATTTTGCAGACAGTTGGAAGGGCGTTATCAACTGCCGGTTTTTCAGCAGGACGAGACCCTGTCGACATTCGAAGCCAAACAACTGTTGTTTGATGAAGTCAGCGTCAGCGCAAGCAAGCTTTGGGAAGTGCAAGACCAACTCGCCGCCCAGCTTATTCTGCAAACCTGGCTAAACGACCGTACAAAAAAGGACCATTAAGTGTTAAAAATTCCCGAATTATTAAATAACCTGGAAGCCGAGCTAAAGCGGGTTATCGACGAGCGGCAGCTGGTTAATCCGTTGATGATAGGCATTCGTACCGGCGGCGTGTGGATTGCCGAGCACATGCACCGGCGTTTAAATATCAGCGAACCGTTGGGGCTGCTGGATATTTCATTTTACCGGGACGACTTTTCGCAAATCGGCGTCAATCCGAATGTAAAGCCCAGCCAGTTGCCGCCTCATATTGAAGGCCGCGACATTATCCTGATCGATGATGTTTTTTATACCGGCAGAACGATACGCGCCGCAATGAACGAAATTTTCGATTACGGCAGGCCGAACCAGATCGTTTTGGCGGTGTTGATAGAGCGCGACGGCAGGCAAATCCCGCTTAATCCTGATTGCGTCGGCGCTAGGATCACTTTAAATGCCGATCAGCGGATCAAACTGACCGGGCCGGAACCTTTGGCCGTTCACCTGGAAACTATTGACGCGGTGGCATAAGCAATGACGGATAACCTGCAATTAAATGCGGAAGGCAAGCTTAAGCACTTTCTGACCATTGAAGGCCTGAGCAAGAGCTTATTGACGGAAATTCTCGATACCGCCGAGTCGTTCGCCGGCATGTCCGAGCATCAGGTTAAAAAAGTGCCTCTGTTGCGCGGCAAAACCATCGTCAACCTGTTTTTTGAAAATAGCACCCGCACCCGCACGACCTTCGAACTGGCCGCCACGCGCCTGTCCGCCGACGTGATCAACATGAATATCGCGACCTCGGCCACTTCAAAAGGCGAAAGCCTGCTCGACACCATACGCAACCTGGAAGCCATGTTTGTCGACATGTTTGTGGTGCGTCATGCGCTTAGCGGCGCGGCGCACTTTATCGCCCAACAGACCGCAGCGCATATCAGCGTCATCAACGCCGGAGACGGACAACACGCCCATCCGACCCAGGCGATGCTGGACATGTTTACCATACGCCAGCTCAAGCCGGATTTTTCCAGCCTGAGAGTGGCTATTATCGGCGACATATTGCATTCCAGAGTGGCGCGCTCGGAGATTCAGGCCTTAAACACCTTGGGCGCGGCCGAAGTCCGGGTGATTGCGCCTAAAACCTTGCTGCCTGCACATGTAGAAAGTCTAGGGGTGAGCGTGTCGCATAATTTGACCGAAGGATTGAAAGATATTGATGTGGTGATGATGTTGCGCTTGCAGAAAGAACGCATGACTTCGGCGCTACTGCCCAGCGAGAGCGAATATTTCAAATGCTTCGGGCTCACCGAAGAGAAACTGAAAATCGCCAAACCCGATGCCATCGTCATGCATCCCGGCCCGATCAACCGGGGCGTGGAAATCGATTCCAAAGTCGCGGACGGTCCGCAGTCGGTGATACTCAAGCAAGTCAGCAACGGCATTGCCGTGCGCATGGCGGTCATGGCGATGGCGATGCAAAAGCAGGGAGCGACAGCATGATGTTACGTATAGACAAGGGAAGAATCATCGACCCTGCAAACAACATAGACCGCATCGGTTCTGTTTATATCGCAGACGGAAAAATTGTTTCCGTGACTGACGAACCTGTTGGTTTCAAGCCGGATACTGTCATCGATGCCGAAAATCAAATCGTATGCCCCGGTTTTATCGATTTAAGCACCCGCTTGCGGGACATGGGCCACAGCCGCAAAGCGACCTTTAAAAGCGAAGTGATTGCCGCAGCCGCAGCCGGTATCACCACCTTGTGCCTGCAACCGGATACCGTGCCGGTCATCGATACGCCCGCCGTTGTCGAATTGATCAAGGAACTGGCGGAAAAAGCCGATTATCCGCAAATTTATGCAGTCGGCGGACTCACCCAGAAACTGGAAGGCGCGGAACTGAGTTCCATGTTGTCGCTTAAACAGGCGGGCTGCATTGCCGTCGGTAATGCCAATCAGCCGGTCAAAAACCTGTTGATATTAAGACGAGCCATGGAATATGCGGCCAGTCATGATTTATTGCTGATGTTCCGATCCAATGATTTTTGGCTGAGTAATAACGGTTGCGCGCATGAAGGCGCAGTCGCCACCCGCTACGGTTTGCCCAGCATGCCTGAAGCTGCCGAAACCATTGCACTGGCGCAATGTTTGGAATTGGCCGAACTGACCGGTTGTCGGGTGCATTTCGGCCAGTTAAGCTGCAAGCGTTCGGTGATTAAAATCCACCAAGCCAAAAAATACGGCTTGAAGGTCAGTGCCGATGTCGCCATTCATCAGCTGCACCTGACCGAAAACGACATGACGCCTTTCGACAGCGCCTATCATGTATTGCCGCCATTACGCACCGAGGCGGATAAACAGTATTTAAGAAAAGGCCTGGCTGGAAGCACCCTGAACAGCATTTGCTCCGATCATCAGCCGCATGACCTGGACGCCAAGCTGGGTGCGTTCCCGGAGACCGAGCCGGGCATGTCATCGCTGGAAACCCTGTTGCCGTTAATGCTCAAACTGGTCACGCAAAACTCGATAACACTGGAACAAGGCATCGCTTGCTTAAGCGCGAATCCGGCGCGGGTGCTGCGATTAGAAAGCGGCGCGTTAACGCCGGGCTTTTCGGCAGACGTGTGTATTTTCGACTCGGAACTCGACTGGCAGGTTAATGCGGAAAACTGGAAAAGCCAGGGCGTCAACACGCCGTTTTGGGGGCAAACCTTGAAAGGGCGGGTAACCCATACCTTGCAGGCCGGCAGGATTATTCACCGGTTATAACTTCAGGTGATTAACAATTTTTTATTCACCACGAAGGCACGAAGAGCACGAAGTTTTATTTCTTCGTGCTCTTCGTGCCTTCGTGGTGATAATCTTTTTTAAGTAACGGAAAGACCACAACATGATGCAAAAAAGAACAGCTCACCAGATCGCCGATGTGCTGATTGAGGCTCTGCCCTATATCCAGCGCTTTAAAGGCAAAACCATCGTGGTTAAATTCGGCGGCAACGCGATGGTTGATGAAGAACTCAAACACAGCTTCGCACGGGACATCGTGCTGATGAAACTGGTCGGCTTAAACCCGATCGTGGTTCACGGCGGCGGGCCGCAAATCGGCCAGTTGCTGGAAAAGCTCGGCAAAACCACAGGCTTTGTCGACGGCATGCGCATCACCGACAGCGAAACCATGGACGTGGTCGAGATGGTGTTGGGTGGACTGGTGAACAAGGAGATCGTCAATTTAATCAATATGCACGGCGGCAAAGCGGTCGGCTTGACCGGCAAGGACGGCAATTTCATCCGCGCCAAAAAGCTGCATCTCACCCCCCGCGACAAGCTTGCTCCGGAGATCATCGATCTGGGCCATGTCGGCGAAGTGAGCAGCATAGATCCGGCGGTTCTCGATATGCTCGGCGGCAGCGATTTTATCCCGGTTATAGCTCCTATTGGCGTTGGCGAGGATGGACATTCCTACAACATCAATGCCGACTTGGTTGCCGGAAAAATCGCCGAACAGTTGAAAGCCGAAAAATTGATTTTACTGACCAACATACCGGGCATTCTGGACAAGCAAGGCGCGCTGCTGACCGGCTTGTCGATCAAAAAGACCGAAGAACTTATTGCCGACGGCACCATTTCCGGCGGCATGATCCCCAAAACCCGCTGCGCGACCGATGCGATAAAAGGTGGGGTCACCAGCGTGCATATTATTGACGGCCGCGTCGATCATGCGGTGTTGCTGGAGCTGTTTACCGATCAGGGGGTTGGTACTTTGCTGCTTAAGGGTTAGTTTTTAAGGTTTTTTTCACCACGAAGACATGAAGAGCACGAAGGGAAAGTGCAGTAGGATGGGTAGAGGCGGTAGCCGAAACCCATCTTAATCAATAGCGTCTATGTGATGGGTTTCGGCTACCGCCTCTACCCATCCTACTCGCTGTCCACAGCAATCCATTCATTTCAATCGTAAGCGCAACAAATAGCATGTCTTTTGGATCAACGTCTTTCACCAGTTCCCAAGATTTTTGTAGCGCGTCAACGGAAATTGTATTTTCATCAAAAAAATCGATATGTCTGATAAGTTCATAGAGAACTTCCAAAATTTCATCATGCGAGTGTTTGCTGATTTTGCAGATTTTTTCTTTATGCTTAAAAAGTTCGACAAAGCCGAATTTCGGCATTAATAAAGTCTGTTGGGGTTCTAACAAAAACGAGGCGATTGGCGAGTTTTTATTCACCAATGCCGAAAACACGATATTGGTATCGACAATAATCGGCTTCATTGAATTTTTGCTAAAAAACGGGCCTGGTTTTCATGCCACCATTTTTCTTTTAATTCATCATCAAGCGCCATAGCGTTATCTGTGGTCATTTGACTTTTCGAGAGTAATTCTTTAACGCGCAATATTTCGATGAGCCGCAATAATTCCCGAGAATTTAGATATTCTTTAGAAAAGGTTAAATTTACAGTATTTTCAGTGGCTTGATAGTTCAACATAATTGTTCCCATTTTAAATGGTTATAGCCAAGTAGAAGGGCTAGGCTTTGTTGCGGCTCCACCCTTTCCCTGCATTTGCGGTGTTTTGCACATTCATTGTAACCAAGTAGGCAGGGCGACGAGTACATTTATTGAGCTTGGGGTCGTGTTTGGGAAATGGTGCGCGATGCGAACCTTAATAATATAATTTCGTGTCAGGGGGGCTGTAACATTCGTTAAGTGCCTGAATATAAGTTTCCAGCTCTTGTTTAAAGCCGGAGTGCAGGCTTTGCCTGCTTTGCAAGCAGAGCTTGCACTCCAATATACCCGAAAACTTTAGCTCGATTACTTACTTACCGCCCCCTCAATAAACGGCCTGAACGCCGACCTAATATCACGCACCTTTTGACTGGCGCAAAGCTCAGTACCCAGCGATGATTCCCGGCAGTGAATATCGAGAAAAAGCTGCTGCTTTTTATTTTCATCTTCTATTTTTGAAACCGACAAGCTCAGGTCGTTGTCGCTTGCTGGAGCCCGGCCCATAATCAGCTTGTCGGTATCGGTGTCAATCGGTGTCGTGGCGTTGGCTTTGATAAAGTCATGCGCGCTTGCCCAAGCCTTGGCGCATAGCGCATCGGTTTCGCAGGCATACAGGCCGATCTCGTCGGCGATATTCGTTTGTGCTGTATCGGCCGCTTTCGATGGATCTGCATTGTCTTGCGTTAAGAATTTAAAGCGCTCAATGTTGGCTTCAAACTCGGCTTTGCTCCGATTCTTTTTTTCGATTTGCTTGTTTATTTCGGCATAAGCGACTTGTATCTGTTCTTCTGTTTGCTTGATTTCGTCCAACAAGTTTTTTGGCACTTTTTTGCCGTTTCGTTCGAGTTCTGCGGCTTTCTTTTGTTGGGAGGCCAGCTGATCTTCCACGCGCTTTAAATTGCCTTGAGCTACATTCCGTTGGGCATCCAGAGACTGTAAAGTTGCGTAAAGGCTCGCTTCCATGTCCTTCACATTACGAAAAGTGCTGAGCAGCACTTTGTCGTTGGCCGCTTGCTGGGCGATGATTTTTTCCTGGGCTTTTTTCAGGGCGTTCAGCCGGTTATCGATAGCTTGCTGTTCTTTGGTTTTTTCCTTTTCGGTGACTTCGACAACCCGGCCTTTTTCGTTTAGCGATTCCCGGCGTAATTGAGACTGTTCCGGCGGCACCTGGTCGGAGAAAATGGTTTCGCCGTTCTCATTGACCCAGCGGTACATCTTTTTAGCAAATGCCGATTGGCTGCTCAGGCAAAGGAAACAAACTAGAAAAAAACTGACTGAAAATGTGCGTGCTTGCATGGCTGAGGTGTGATTCTTTTTAGGAAAAATAAATTATAAAGATAGCAGATACTGAAGGGTAGGCGAAGGGCAAAAGGCGCAAGGCGAAAAAACAAGCTGTTCTTTAGTCTTGAACCTTCTCGTATTCATGCAAAACGCAACCGTTACAAAGAAATATCGAAGTGCAGCGAGTCGGGCAGGGAAGGGAGTTTTTTCGGCGAACTGATGGCGATACGCTTTTCCCGCCCGGATTCGCCCGTTATGAGCTTGCAGGCCGATTTGCTGACGCCAAACGCATCGGCTATGAAGGCAATCAGGTGCTGGTTGGCTTTGCCGTCGATCGGTGCGGCTTTGATTCTGAGCTTCAATCGGTCGCCGTGCAGTCCCGCCCATTCATCCTTGCTGGCTTTGGGTTGAACATGGAGATTCAGCGTCAAAACTCCATGTTCCCAGTGATACCAGTTCAACCGATCAAACTGGCGAGTTGATGCAGCGGCGGCAGGATGACCATTTTCGCCAGTTGCAACAGCATCAACGCGGCCAACGGCGACAAGTCTATGCCGCCCAGATCGGGAATGAAGCGGCGGCAGAGACCCAGCACAGGCTCGGTCAGGCTGTACAAGATAGACGATGCGGCGTTAAACGAGCCGGGATTCATCCAGCTGAGAATGGCCCTGGCGAATACTGCATAGATGAAGATGTTGATCAGCAATGAAACCAGCTGGGTCAGCGATAAAATGGTCAATGCGCCGACACTGATCGCGACGCCTTTCAGCAGCAGTATCGAAAAATCGGCCAGCATTTGCAGGGCGAGCACCAGTACCAGCGAGGAAGTGTCAATCTTGCCGATGGACGGTACAAAGCGGCGCAGCAGCTTTAACGGCGGATGCGTCGCTTTGACCAGAAACTGGGAGATAGGATTGTAAAAATCGGCGCCGCTCCATTGCAATAAAAAGCGTAGCAGCACCGCCAGGATGTACAGTGAAAACAGCGAGTCGATGATAAAAATAGCCGGGTCGGTCATGTAGCTGGAATCCATTATGAATTCTCCATTTGTTTAGACATTTCAATTGAGCGGTCTCGTGCCGCGTGTAATGCTTTTGAAACCAGCTCGGTAAAGCCGCCCTGCTCAAAAGTTTCTATAGCTTGTTGCGTAGTGCCGCCGGGCGATGTGACGCGCCTGCGCAATTGTTCCGGCGATTCGGCCGACTCCAGCGCTATTTTGGCCGCGCCCAATGCGGTTTGTTGCACCAGTAAACGCGCGGTTTCTTGATTCAAGCCCAGTTCCAGCGCGGCTTTTTCCATGGCTTCCATCAGCAGGAAATAATAGGCGGGACCGCTGCCGGAAACGGCGGTCACCGCATCCAGCTCGGCTTCATCCTCAACCCACAGCGCAATGCCGACCGCACGTAAAATGTTTTCCGCCAAGTCGCGTTGTTCGCCTGTCACCTTGTCGTTGGCATGCAATGCGGTAGCGCTGGTCAACACCAGCGCCGGGGTGTTGGGCATGCAGCGCACGATGGCGGTATCCGCGCCCAGCCAGCGGCTCAAACTGTTCTGGTTAATGCCGGCGGCGATCGAGACTACCAGCGATTTTTTCTGCTGGACCAGCGCGGCGATGCTTTGCGTCAGCGCGCTTAACGTTTGCGGCTTGACCGCCAGCACCACGACATCGACCGCATTAATGATGTCGTCATTGTTTGCCGAAGTGTTTACGTTTAGCTGTTCTTTCAGGGCGCTCAGCGTGTCCGGGTTAATGTCCGACACCCAAATCTGTTCCGGGGCATGGCCGCTGGCAATCAATCCGCTGATCAGGCTGGATGCCATATTGCCGCCGCCGATAAAACCTATCTTGTTTGTTTTCATGATTGTTAATGTGTTTGTTGAGTTGAAAGTATTTTACCCTATATAAGGTCGGCATGATAAATCACAAGCCTTTTGATGGGACAAGCTGTGCTACATTACGCGCTTCAAACGATAAAGCTAAAAACCGCAGTCCACGAAAAGCACGAAAGCCAAAAGTAGGCGCCTCTAGGCGACACGAACAAGTCAGTACGTTTAGTTGATTTAGCCATTCATTCTTTGGGCAACGGGCTACAGTTTGGTATTTCTTTGAAAATTTTCGTGCTTTTCGTGCTTTTCGTGGACGAAATGATTTTTTAGACAGAGCTTATGATCGAAACCATTTATATAGAAGAAGCCGTCCTGCAACACCCGCGGGTGTTAGACATCGTGGCGCGCTTCCCGCAAGCCAGGAAAATAATCTGCGGCCGTTACGGCGAAGTGTTTAACCCCAAAGCGCAAAACTTCCGCCTGCAAAAGCAACAGCCCGCCTTGATATTGGCGGAAAAATATAAAAACTTTGCGCTGCCTGCGCCCGTAGGTTACGGCATCGGGGCGACAAGGAACTACTACTTCTCGCACATGCTTAACTGCCTGTACGATTGCCGTTACTGTTTTTTGCAAGGCATGTACCAGTCGGCCAACTACGTGCTGTTTGTCAATTACGAGGATTTTCAGCAGGACATCCGGCAACTGTGCCTGGAGTCGCCTGACGAACCCCTGCATTTTTTTTCCGGCTACGATTGCGACAGCCTCGCCTTGGAGCCGGTAACCGGCTTTGCCGAACAGTTTTTGCCGTTTTTTGCAACGTTGCCCAACGCTTGGCTGGAGCTAAGAACCAAAAGCACCCAGGTCAGAAGCCTGCTAAACCGCGAGCCGCTGCCCCGCTGCGTCGTGGCATTCAGCCTGTCGCCGGATGAAATCGCCGCAAAAGTCGAGGATAAAGCGCCGTCGCTTGAGCGCCGTTTGGATGCATTGTGCAAATTGCAGGAACAGGGCTGGCAAATCGGGTTGCGCTTCGATCCGCTGATTTATCAATCCGGCTACCGGGAGCAGTATCGGCAGTTGTTCGAGCAGGTTTTTTCCCGTATCGATTTGGATCGGCTGCATTCGGTCAGTCTCGGCGTGTTCAGGTTGCCGGAAAATTTTTTCAAAAAAGTGCATAAATTGTATCCTGAAGAAAAACTCTTTGCCGGGCCTTTGGTCAGTCAGCAAGGCATGGTTTCCTACAAGCAGGAACTGGAGCAGGAGATGATGCACTACTGCACCGAACAACTCTTAAGTTACATTCCAGCCGATAAATTTTTTCCATGCACGTAACTTTGTTCGGTAGGATGGTAAAGAGACGACTAACAAAGCTTTTATTCACCACGAAGACACGAAGACACGAAGAACACGAAGAACACGAAGAACACGAAGAACACGAAGAACACGAAGAACACGAAGAACACGAAGAACACGAAGAACACGAAGAACACGAAGAACACGAAGAACACGAAGAAATAAAACTTCGTGTTCTTCGTGCCTTCGTGGTGAACATTTTGTACTGAGAAGTGACTTATGAACGCTATTAAACGCACGATTTTGGTGACCGGAGCCAGTTCCGGCATAGGCCGCGCCATCGCCAGGAATTTATTGCAACAAGGCCATCATGTCATCGGCGTGTCCCGCGATAGCGGCAAGTTTATCCGGCAGATGGATAACTTCAGTCCCGTGCAACTGGATTTAAGCCGGTTAAACGAACTGCCGCAAAAAATCCGCGAACTGGAGCAAGCCTTCCCCGGAATCGATGCCGTGGTTTTTTGTGCAGGGCGGGGCCAGTTCGGCTCGGTCGAAGAGTTTTCCTATGCGCAAATCGAAGACCTGATGAGCCTGAACTTTACCAGCCAAGCTTTTATGGTTAAGGCGCTGCTGCCCGCCTTAAAGCGCAAAGCTCACGGCGATTTGATTTTTATCGGTTCGGAAGCCGGATTAAAAGGCAGCCGCAAAGGCGCGATGTATTGCGCCGCTAAGTTTGCGGTGCGCGGCTTTACCCAAGCCTTGCGCGAAGAGTGCGGCAAAAGCAACGTGCGGGTCTGCCTGATCAATCCGGGCATGGTCAAAACCCCGTTTTTTGAGCAACTGTCTTTCGAGCCGGGCGATGAGCCCGGCAATTTCATCGAGCCGGAAGATGTCGCCGAGGCGGTATCCTACGTGCTGAATTCACGGGCGCAGATAGTGATCGATGAAATTAATCTGAGTCCTCTAAACAAGGTCGTGAGGTTTAAAAAGCCATGATTAACCAAACAAAAGCGTTATCGCGGGTATTTTGTAATCGCATCAACCTTAGTTAGTGTTTGAATGAAAAAGCCGCAAGCCACGAGGCCGGATATAAGGCGGCAACTACGTTGACGGACTGTGGCGATCGCAGTGAACCGCATCATTCGAAATCAGGCGTTAGGGACGGGGTTGCAACCCCTGTCCTGCTCGATCTTTTAAATAAAGATTAGGAGCCGGTTAGCGAATCCTCACACATAGGGCGTTCCGTCTCTGTGAACAAACTTCCACTTTCCTTCCAGCAACTCGGCCTTGAGGTCGTCATCAGGGTAGCGGCCTTCGTCTCCCGGCGTTCTGTCGCCGACTTCGAGGTACACGACTTCCTCAGCGGTTTCGTTTATGAGGCGATGTCCGTTGCCAGTGCCCGCCTTGAAACCTGCGCACATTCCTGGAGAGAGCTGTCTCCGGCCTTCGTCTGTGTGTAGCGTAGGCCGCCCTTGAAGTATGTAGACGAACTCGTCTTGCTTGGTGTGGGCGTGGCGAAGCGCCGAAACCGCATTGGGAGCCAGACGGGTTAGATTTACGCCGAAGTTTGTAAGGCCGAAGACTTCGCCAAGCTGGCGCTTCTCTCTGCCCAACATGCGTGACGCGAAGGGTTCGGGGTAGACGGATGGCTTGCTGCGCGCAGGTACTTCAGCAGCGGTGACAGCGATTGGATTCGGCTTTTCTGACATGAGGCCTCGCGAGACTGATTGATGAGGGTTAACGTAAAGCTAACCGAGTACGGCACGGAAAGCTGGAAAATAAAACCGCATTATAACCGCGCTCCGGTTGAGCGCCATGTTGGACGAAGCCGCTATCGCGGAGAACACACTGCCGAACAGCCACCCGATAAAACAATTAAAATTTAACCTTAAGCTCTCGAAACATGTTGCAGCAATTAAATGTAGTCAGGTAGGGTACGCGGCGCGTACCTTGAAGCCTAACGTATCACATCATGATCTAAAAACCTGTGCCGTGTTAGAATCAACCTCGTCCACAATGCGGTACGCGCAGCGTACCCTACAATCTTGATACTTTTCGGTGTTCTGCTTATGTCCCATTTTCGGCGCGCTTATGTTCCCGGCGGTTCCTTCTTCTTTACTGTGGTAACGGAACGACGCGCACCGATTCTTTGTACTGATACCTCCCGTGTTTTTCTACGCACAGCTATCCGCGAATGCCGCCAACGTTGGCCGTTTCGGATTGATGCAATAGTTTTGCTCGATAATCATCTTCATGCCATTTTGACAATGCCGGAAGGTGACACACGCTACTCGGCGCGTTTGGGATGGATCAAAAAGGAATTCACCAAAGCCTATCTGGCTGCCGGTGGCAACGAACAAGCACGTAGCGATTCACGGATTCGGCAAAGGCGGCGCGGAGTTTTGCAACGCCGGTTCTGGGAACATGCTCTGCGAGATGAGGAAGATTATGCCCGGCATTTCGATTATATCCACTATAACCCTGTTAAACATGGTCATGTGGAATCTGTGCAGGATTGGCCTTATTCAACTTTTCACCGCTGGGTCAAACAAGGTGTTTACCCTGCTGATTGGGGCAGTAAAGCTCATGGGATCATGGAATTCGATGATTTGGATACTTCTGCTATGGAATGAAAATGTGTAGGGTACGCTGTGCGTACCAAATTCATTTATGCGTAAAAAGGTACGCACAGCGTACCCTACATTCCTTCGCGGTCGAACCCGAGATTAAAACCAACCATCATCCTCGCTCATCCCAAGCCTTATCCATCCTTTTTTCAGAAACCGGATAGGCAGTTTTAAGCTGCTGGGCGAATAGCGACACCCTGAATTCCTCCAGCATCCAGCGGAACGGGTCTTGTTCCGGGATAACCTTGTCTTTTTTGGCTTTCTTTTCCACGTCCTTCCAATAGCGCGTCGCATAACGGCTGGCTTCTTGGACTTTTTGCAGTGTGTTATCCCGCTTTTCCAGCCGGTATTGCACGGCTTTCAAATAACGCGGGATGGCTTTGAGCTGCTGGTACGGCGTGTTGCGGATGAACCCGGCATAAATCATAAAATCCAGCTGTTCGTTAATGTCTTTAGCCAGCGGGTCATTCGCATTCAGGCGGTTCAGCTGCGTTTTGATAGCACCGTAAAGATCCATGATTTCCAGCGCGATTTTACCGGCTTCGTTGGCGGCGCTGATCAGCCCGGCTTTGTTTTGCTGTAAAGCTTGTTCAAAAGCCTGCTGGGTGCGAATGGTTCGGCCTTCAACAAACACGCCGTACAGGACTAAATAAAGCACGTCGTCTTTATATGAAACCACTGCGTCGCCGCCGATCAGCGGGTGCTTCGGCAAGCGGTTATAGGTCAGTTCCGCCGCCGCAGACTTCGGCATGTTTTTGCTCACATAGGTGCATTCCTTGCGGAGTTGCAGCTGGAACAAGCGCATTAATCCGGCCTGATGCTGTAGCGCGGCTTTCTGCTCGGTGTCGAAAATACGCACGCCGACCGCATCGCCTTCATCGATAATTGCAGGGTAACCGACAAAGGCTTGCCCCTTCTGGATAAACTGGTAAGTCTCAGGTAAATCGTCGAACGCCCAGCCGATGCAGCCGGTGTAGTTCAGCTCATCGGCGGCAATCTGGTCGAAACTGTCCCCGGCTTTGGCGGTATGCTTGAGCTGCAATTTTTTCAGGTCGCGGCCGTAATCCAGCAGCTGGCCTTGATCGTCTACCACCCGGAAATTCATCCTCAAGTGATCGGTCAAGGTTTCGGTATTCCAGGCATTTAATGGAATCGCTTCGCCGGTCAGTTTTTTTAAACGATTGCCCAGCCATTCCGGCAACGCGCCTTTAAAGTCCGGCTCGATTTCAAGACATTGTTTGACGGTCTCAGGCACCGGCACGAAATGTTTCCTGATGTTCTTTGGCAAAGCTTTAATCAGCGCGATGCATTTTTCTTCCAGCAAACCCGGCACCAGCCAGTCGAACGCCGTTTGCGACACTTGGTTTAGTTGATGCACCGGGATGATCGCGGTCACGCCGTCTTCATCATGGCCCGGCTCAAACCGGTATTGCAGCGGAATGGTCAGGTTGCCGATCTTCTTGCTGTCAGGGAAATCCCACTCGTTGACATAATCTTGTTCCTGCTCCCGCGTTAAATCCTCCTTGGTTAAAAACAGGATCTTCGGATTGGCGCGTTCGGCCGTTTTTCGCCAGGTATCCAGCGTAACGCCGCTGACGACTTCGGGCGGCAGCTTGCTGTCGTAGAATTCATAAAGCCACTGCTCATCTTCGACCAAATCGACCCGGCGGCCTTTATGTTGGATCATGCCCACTTCTTCGAGCAGCTTTTGATTGGCGACATAAAACCGCGCGTTGCTGTGGTAATCATAATCGACCAGCGCCGAGCGGATAAAAATCTCCCGTGCGGCTTTGGCATCGACATGGTCGTAAGGAATCTTGCGCCCGGCTTGCAACGTTAAGCCGTACAGCAAAGTCCGCGAAGACACCATGCAACGCGCGCCTTTCTTTTCCCAATGCGGGTCGTAATAGTTGAGCTTGACCAGATGCTCGGCGCATTGCTCTATCCATTCCGGCTCGATCCGGGCGACATTGCGCGCATAAACCTTGCTGGTTTCGACCTGCTCCGCGGCCATGATCCACTTCGGTTTGAGCTTATGCAGGCCGGAACCGGGGAATATGAAGAACTTCAGGCCGCGCGCGCCCAGGTATTCGTATTGCTCATGGCGAAAACCGATATTGGACAGCAAGCCCGGCAGTAAGGCGCGGTGAACTTTTTCATAGCCGGCCTCGTCGGTATTCGGGTGCATTTTCAGCTCGCCTTTAACCACCTGCATGATTTGCGCGTGGATGTCGAACCACTCGCGCATCCGCATATAAGACAGGAAATTGTCGGTGCAATATTTACGCAGCTTGTTGTTAGACAACTGTTTTTTCTTCTCCTCGTAGGTATTCCAGACATTTAACAACGTTAAAAAATCGGACTCGGGATGACGAAACGCCGCGTGTTTTTGATCGGCCTGCGCCATTTTGTCGGCCGGTTTTTCGCGCGGGTCTTGCACGCTCAAGGCGGAAACGATAATCGCGACTTCGGTCAGGCAATGCTCGTGCGCGGCAGCGATCAGCATCCTGGCAAGCTTGGGATCGGTCGGAAATTTGGCCAGCTGCTTGCCGACTTCAGTCAGCTTGCCCGATTTATCCAGCGCGTTGACTTCATGCAACACGGTCTTGCCGTCGCGGATCATCTTGTCTTCAGGCGGCTCGATGAACGGGAAGTCTTCAATATCGCCAAGCTTTAACGAGATCATCTGCAAAATAACCGCAGACAAGTTGGTGCGCATGATTTCCGGTTCGGTAAACTCCGGCCGGGCTAAATAATCATCATGCGAATACAACCGTATGCAAATACCATCGGCGACACGTCCGCACCGTCCGGCCCTTTGATTGGCGGAAGATTGCGAGATGCGTTCGATCGGCAGACGCTGGATTTTACTGCGATGGCTGTAGCGGCTGATCCGCGCGTGACCGGTGTCGATTACGCAACGGATGCCCGGCACCGTCAATGAGGTTTCCGCGACGTTGGTCGCCAGCACGATACGGATTTTGCCGCCCTTGGGTTTGAACACCCGCTCCTGCTCGCTGACGCTGAGTTTCGAATACAGCGGCAGGATTTCATATTGGGTCGGGTGGTGTTTTTTTAAGGAATCGGTCGTTTCCCTGATTTCCCGCTCGCCGCTGAGAAAAATCAGGATGTCGCCGCGCAAATCCCTATACAGCTCGTCAACCGCATCGAGTATCGCGTTTTGCAGTTCGTCACCGGTCTCGTCCGTTGCTTTTTCGCCGTCCGCTTCCTCTTTCGGAACGATAGGCCGATAACGCACGTCCACCGGATAAGTACGCCCTGAAACCTCGATAATCGGCGCCTTGTTGAAATGATCGGAAAAGCGCTGCGTATCGATCGTCGCCGAGGTGATGATCAGCTTTAAATCGGGCCGCTTGGGCAGCAGCCACTTCATGTAACCGATCAAAAAATCGATGTTCAAACTGCGCTCATGCGCCTCATCGATAATGATGGTGTCATATTGATTCAGGTAAGGATCGTTTTGCGACTCGGCCAGCAAAATACCGTCGGTCATCAGCTTAACCAATGAGTCGGCGTGGGTTTTGTCGTTAAAGCGGATCTTGTAACCGACCGACTTGCCGATCGGCTCGCCAAGCTCTTCGGCGATGCGATCCGCAACGGTGCGCGCGGCAATTCTCCTGGGCTGGGTGTGGCCGATAAAACCCGCCGCGCCCCGGCCTATCGACAGGCAAATCTTCGGCAACTGCGTGGTCTTGCCGGAACCGGTTTCGCCGCAAACAATCAGCACCTGATTATCTTGTATCAGCTTGGCAATGTCGTCTTTTTTACCGGTGACCGGCAAATCGGGAAAAGTCAGCGTCGGGAATCTGGCGAGGCGTTTGTTCTTGGCCGCAACCGATCTTTCGATACGGCTCGCCAGCTTGTTCAATTCTTCCGCTGATTTTTTGCTGCGACAGCGATCTAATTGCCGCTTTAAAACATGCCGGTCCTGATTAAGACAATGAGATAACTGCTGGGTAAGTTGGGTGATAAGATCGGGGGTAGACATCAAAAACAGCCGGATAAATCAAAATATTATACGTTAATTTAACGGGTTAATTGATGTTACGGAATGTCCAGGAAAAATAGCGGCGAATGCCAAGCGCAGGCGCCCGAATGAGATGGATAGGACAGATTTAAACGACCTACTCGCATTTTTCGTTTTTCGTGGACAACAATTTCCGCTAGACTTTAAATTATCCATTTGATGTAAAGGTGCATCATGATTTCTTCCGTATCCGGCAATAGATTCGCTACCCCGCAAACTGATTGCTCCCGGCGGCAATCGGCCGCCTTTCCTACAGCCGACTCCAATCAAGCGGCTCAACAAGACCCCGTATTAAAAACCGGTAGTCCCGCATCAACAGGCGCTAAAAAAACCGGGGAACTGTCCGAGTCCGACCTGAAAGTCGTCAGCGAGCTGAAACAAAGAGACGCTGAAGTCAAGGCTCATGAGGCCGCGCATCTGGCGGCGGCCGGAGGCATTGCCACAGGCGGCGCCAGTTTTGATTATCAGCGAGGCCCGGACGGGGTCCAGTACGCAATTGGCGGCGAGGTCAACATCGACACGTCTGCGGTTGCAGGCGACCCGGCCGCAACACTACGAAAAGCCGACACGATCAGGAGAGCCGCCCTGGCTCCGGCCGAACCTTCCGGCCCGGATATGCAAGCGGCAGCAAGCGCAACGGCACTGGCCGCCCAGGCGCAGGCCGAGTTATTGCAAAAAAATCAAGATACCGGAAACGGTAACAAAGACCATCTTGGAACGAAAATCAACCTATCGGCATAAGCCCATCCCTTTTATGGGCTATTCGGCGCCGCAAAATAAGGAGTTGATGCGGGTTTTTCGGGATCTGGACATGGTTGAGCAACTCGGCTCGGGCGTACCGCGCATTCTTGAGTATTACCCTCGTAGCATTACCGATTCAGCCCCAATTTTATCCGGCTTGTGTTACCGTATGCGGAGGGCTTCTATTAGGCCGTCGGACAAGCCAGTGACCAGGCTGACACGTTATTGCAGTTTTGCGCAATTTCGCGATCTATCACGGAAATCATGCAGCATCTGGGCTTGAGTCACCGCACGTATTTTCGCAATACGCCGTTACACCCGCTGATGGCATCCGGCAAAATTGGCTCTAACCATTCCCGACAAACCTTCCAGTCCTAAACAGCGTTATATTACCGTCAAGCCGGAGACCCGTAATCCTGATGAATAAATTACATTTGCAAGATATTCCCTTTTTACGGGATGGCTTGAGCGGCAAGAAAGCCAATACCGCCACGCAATCGTTAACCCTTGAACAAGGCTTGTCGGCAGAAATATGCTCACACGACTGATTGTTTATTTTGCTTACTTCCTGAAAGCATCGAAGCACTACCAACGCGCCAAGCTGTTTTTCTATGACCTGTTGGAAAATGCCAACAGCCCGCTTAAATCGTATTTTGATGTGTTTATGATTTGCTTGGTGATGCTCAGTGTTTTTCTGCTGATTTACGAGGTGGATCATGAATTAGGCGAAAGCGAGGTGCTGTTCGAGCACTGCGTAATCAGTATCTTTATCGCCGAGTACCTGTTGCGCGGCTGGCTGTACAGCGACAATCACAAAATCGTTCTCGAACATTATGAAAAGGCCGAATATCTGAATGTCCCTTTTCGTCTGGGCAAGGTTGCCAAAATCATGCTGGCCAAGAAAATAAAGTATGTTTTCACGCCTCTGGCCTTGATCGATTTGCTCGCTATTTTGCCGACTTACAGGCCGTTGCGGGTTATGCGGATATTTCTTTTGTTTCGCTTGTTCAAGCTGTTCCGTTACTTTAACAGCATCAAAGTATTTGCCAGGGTCCTGGTCAGTCGGCGTTTCGAGCTGATTACGCTGGGCGTTTTTCTGGGTTTTCTGGTGTTTATCGGCAGCACCGCCATTTATTTGTTTGAAAATCCCGCTAACGGCGGACAGGTTAACAACCTGTTCGAGGGTTTTTACTGGGCGATAGTGACGGTTGCAACGGTCGGCTATGGCGATATATCGCCGCAGACGACCGGCGGACGCATCATTGCAATGGTATTGATTTTTGTAGGTCTGGGGGTATTGTCCTTTCTGGTCTCCATCATTGTCACGGCATTTAACGAGGAGATGGACGAGTTGCGCGAAAACAGCACCTATGCCGAGCTGAACCGCTTCGATGATTTTATTATCATTTGCGGATTCGGTCGGGTAGGGCAGCATATCGCCAGACAGCTTGAAAAAGACCGGCTGCACTTTGTTATCATCGATACGAGAGAGGCTAATGTCTTGAAAGCAAAGCGCTTGGGTTATCTGATTATCCACGAGGATGCCAGCAAAAACGGCGTGATCCGGAATGCGGGCATTAATAACGGCGCAACGGCGGTTATCTGTACCACCGGCGATGATGTGATCAATGTTTATATCACCCTGACCAGTCGGCATTTAAACCCGGATATCCGGATTATTTCCCGAGCCAACAACCAGGATAATGTAAAGAAACTCTATCAGGCCGGTGCAAGCAACGTTATTCAGCCGTTTGAAATCGCCGGCATGGTGGTCGCCGAATATATCGGCCAGCCGGTGGCTTTCGAGGCGATTTTGGGCATCATTCGTGAGGAAAGCCACATCATCATGGAAACCTTATGCGTGCATCCCGGCTCCTTCATTGCGGGGATGAATATTGCCGGAATTGACTTTGAACAAAGGAAACTGATGTTGCTGGGTATTATCAGCGCCAACCCGGTGCATCAAAAACATAAGAACAGTTATCCGATAAAAAACCAGCATTTTTATTTTAATCCGGAGTCCTATTTTGTCTTGCGCGAGGGTGACCTGCTGGTCGTGATAGGCCGCGAATACGCTATCGACTATTTTCGCGACCAGATTGAAAAAAGCCGGTTAAAGAACGGGAGGCAACGATGAAGCGCATTGCCGTATTCGGCTACAGTGTCATGTCCTTGGAAGCGATGAGCCGGTTGAATAAGGAACAATGCAGCATTATTTTTATCGGGAAAGACGATGCCGAAGCCGCGTTGGTGGCAGAAAAAGGCTTTGACACCAAAGTCATTGATTTTCGCAATGACGATGCGCTCAGATCCATCGGCATAGGCAGCGATGTCGATACCTTGTTTTGTTTTTATCCCAGGGATTTCGACAATGTATTTTTAACTATTTCGGCCCGGGCGATTGATAAAAATATCACCATCGTCGCCATTGTCGACGATCCGGAATCGGCCGAAAAATTACTGGCCGCAGGGGCGGATAAAATCATCGACCCGTATGAAATTTGCGGACGGAAAACCCACGAAATGCTAACCAAGCCGGACATCAGCAATATTCTGGACCATACTGTTTTCGGTCGCTATGACTTGAATATGGCGCAAATAGAAATTCCTAAAGGTTCCTGTCTGGAAAATACCAAAACCAGCGACTTAAAGTTGAATGAAAGGCATAACCTGATTCTGATCGGCGTTGTCGACAGGGAATTAGGCGATCAATTGCATTTTGCGATCGGCGAGAAAGAGCATCGCCTGGATGCGGGCGATGTGCTGGTGGTGATGGGGCCGGCAAGAGAAATAAAAGCCTTTAAAAAAGAAGTCGAGCGCTGTTGATAACCGTGACGGCGCTCGGGTTGTTCGCATCGGAAACGTTAATATCAAGTCGAAATCATCATGGCAGCTTGCTGATAGCGGTTTCGCATAGACGGCGCAAATGGCGGGTTATTAGCATTACTGTTGGACACCTTTAACAGGGCAATCTATGTTTGATCCGATCCTTCAAAGAGTCGCAACTTTCGTTAAATTGCGATAAACTCGGAACCGTATAAAAATTATGAACATAGAGTACAAGGTTGAGTAAAACTGTCTGCCGATGGCAGGCAGTATGAAATCTTGAACATGTGTTTCCGGCGACTATAAAAAATAAGAAGAATAATAACTCAATCGTCCCTCGTTACCGGCCTGAATGAAAACGTAACCCTTGGCAACAAGACTTGGTTCGCCTATTGAGTTCCACGCTTATTCCGTCATATTGGGAACCTGCACAGCACTCATTATTATCGGATTTCCCATACAAAATATGCCTGTCACGTTAAGCCATGAATTCATACTCCGGAAATGATCCCAAAGTGCGGCAAGACGATCCGGATGCTTTGTCCGGCGCCAAGCAGGAGCTGCTGACGAGTGAAAGCATTCTTCGTTTAATTACGGAAAATGTCGATGATTTGATCGTGTTGCTGGATACGCAAGGCAACCGTCTTTATACCAGTCCGTCTTATCAACGCATTCTTGGCGATAGAGGCCCGCCGGAAGATTCGTTTCAGCATGTTCACCCTGACGACCGCGAGAAAATTAAGCGCATTTTCCAGGAAGTTATTTCTTCCGGTTGCGGCCAGCGCACCGAGTATCGCTATCAATTGCAGGACGGCAGTGTTCGGCATATCGAATCCCAGTCCAGCGCCATTCTCGATCAAAACGGAGCGATTCAGAATGTGCTGGTAGTCTCCCGCGACATCAGTGAGCGCAAAAGCACCTCGCAGGCGCTACGCGACAGCGAAGTACAGCTGATGCATATTCTGGATACCGCGCTGGATGCCGTGGTCGGCATGGATCAGTCAGGGCGAGTGGTGCATTGGAATCCTGAAGCCGAACGTATGTTCGGCTATAGCGCAAGCGAGGCTATTGGCAGCGAGATGGCCGATTTGATTGTGCCGCCCGCCTATCGCAACCGGCATCGGGAGGGTTTGCAGCGTTTTTTGCAGACCGGTTCCGGACCGGTAGTGGGTGTTCGCGTCGAAATTACCGCAGTGCGCGCCGATGGCAGCGAGTTCGAGATTGAACTGGCCATTGCCACGCCGACGCTCAGGGACAAGAATTATTTCTTTAGCGCCTTCATCCGCGACATCAGCGAGCGCAAGCGCGCCGAGGAAGCGCGCTTGGCTAGCGAGCAACGCTACCGCGTGCTGTATGAATCTTCGCGCGATGCGATATTGACGCTGAGTCCGGCCACCGGATTTCTGGGCGGTAATCCGGCAGCGCTCGCCCTGTTCGGCTGTCGCGACGAACGGCAATTTATGGCCTTGTCGCCCGCCACCACTTCGCCGGAATTTCAACCGGACGGAGCCCGATCCGACGGGAAAGCGGCGACCATGATGCAAACAGCGCTGGAAAACGGCACGCATATTTTCGAATGGATGCACCAGAGCCTTGATGGCGCTAAATTTTGGGCCGAAGTGCTGTTGACACGCATGGAAATGGACGGAGAAGTCGTATTGCAGGCCAATGTTCGCGACATCAGCGAACGTAAGCAGGCCGAAGCCAACATCCGTTTGCTCAACCAGAATCTTGAATGGCGGATTGAGACGCGAACCGAGCAGCTGCGTTTTCAGCGCGATGTCCTGGTTGAATTGGCCCAGAGCGACAAAAGCGATTTCGATACCGCTCTACTCGATATTCTGCGCGCGGCAGCCGTTACGCTGAAAGTGGAGCGCGCCGGTTACTGGAGTTTGGAACAAAGCGGCGATTGGATCGAATGTCGGCAATTGTTTATCCATTCCGGCTTTGTCGTCGATGCCGATGCCTTGGGCATGCGCTTGTTCCGAAGCGACTATCCCGACTACTTTGCCGCGATACAGCAAAACCAGACTTTGGCGGCGGACGATGCTCATGCGCATCCGGCGACCTCGGGTTTTACCGAGTCTTATTTCAAGCCGTTGGGCATTAGCTCGATGCTGGATGCGGCAGTCTGGTTTCACGGGAGTGCGGTAGGCGTCGCCTGCTTTGAGCATGTCGGCGAAATGCGCAGCTGGTCGCCGGAAGAAGTAGACTTTGCCGCGTCCATTGCCACCATGATTGCGTTGGCGCTGGAAGCCTCCAATCGCGCCCGGACCGAAGTGGAGCTGGCCCTGATGCGGGACCGCGCCTTGGAAGCGTCCAAGCTCAAATCGGAGTTTCTTGCCAATATGAGTCATGAAATCCGCACGCCGATGAACGCCATCATCGGTTTGTCGCATCTTGCGTTAAAAACTGAAATGACTGTTAAGCAGCGCGATTATGTGTCTAAAATCCACCGGGCGGGCACCGCTTTGCTGGGCATCATCAACGACATCCTGGATTTTTCCAAAATCGAAGCCGACAAGCTGGAGGTGGAATCGCTGGATTTCGATTTAGAGGAAGTGCTGGACAATGTTTCAATCCTCGTCGGTCATAAGGCCGGCGACAAAGGCCTGGAGTTGCTGTACAGAATTCCTGCCGACATCCCGCGCCACCTGGTCGGCGATCCGTTGCGGCTGTGGCAGATCTTGGTCAATTTGCTCAATAACGCGGTCAAGTTTACCGAGCAGGGGGAAATCGAAATAGCCGCCGAACTGCTGGAGCAAGCCGATAACCGGGTTAAGCTGCGTTTTACCGTGCGCGACACCGGCATAGGCCTGACGCCGGAGCAGTCGGAGCGGTTATTCCAGGCATTTTCCCAGGCGGACGGTTCGACCACGCGCAAATACGGCGGCACCGGCTTGGGCTTGAGCATTTCCAAGCGCCTCGTCGAACTGATGGACGGCGAGATTTTCGCGGAAAGCGAGGCCGGGCAAGGCAGCCGCTTCATCTTTACCGCATGCTTCGGATTATCCGCCGAAACAGTCGGCAAGCAGCGCGTTTTACCGCAAAACCAGGCGGGGTTGCGGGTGTTGGTGGCGGACGATAATGCCACCGCGCGGGCGATAATACAGGAAATGCTGTTACGCTTTCCTTGTGAAGTGGCTACGGCGAGTTCCGGTCAGGCCGCGGTCGCTGCGGTCAAAGGCTGCGACGGCATCGCTCCCTACGATTTAATACTGATGGACTTGAATATGCCGGGTATTAGCGGCATTGACGCCGCCAAACTGATCAAGCGCGATGCCGGGCTTATTACCATGCCGCGGGTGGTGATGATGACCGCTTTCGACAACGATGACGAGAGACGGCAAGCAGAAGAGCTGTGGATAGACGGATTTCTGAGCAAACCGGTTAGCGAATCGGCGTTGTTTGACACGGTTGTCAATTATTGTTCTGTCGGCGCATCCGGCGAGGTAATGCCGACAGGCATCGACTCGCTGCGCCAAAGCGGCCTGGAAGGGGTGCATATCCTGTTGGTCGAGGATAACGAAATCAATCAGCAAATCGTGGTCGAATTGCTGCAAAGCGTCGGCGTCATTATCGATGTCGCCAATAACGGCCGCGAAGCGGTCGACAAGGTATTAGCCGTGCCGCACAGCTACGATGCGATACTGATGGATTTGCAAATGCCGGAAATGGGCGGTTTTGAAGCGACCCGGATTATCCGCGCCGATGTCCGCTTTGCCGATATACCGATACTGGCGATGACCGCGCATGCCATGGACGAAGAACGCGAGCGTTGCCTTGCCGTAGGCATGAACGATCACATCACCAAGCCGGTGGATCCCGAGCTCCTGTTTCAGGTGCTGGGGCATTGGCTCAAGAGGGATAGGCAGCCGATTAAACACAATGCCGTATTTAGCCAATCCGCCTTACAGATTCCCGGTATCGATAGCGACGCGGGATTACGGCGCGTGGCCGGTAATCAAAAACTTTATGTGAGCCTGCTGCGCCAGTTTTGCCAAAGCCAGGGCGATGCGGTCGAGCGCATTGGCGTAGCCCTGGCGGAACAGGATTTCACCGGTGCAGGGCGTATCATGCATACCATAAAAGGCGTCTCCGGCAATATCGGCGCGGTGGCCGCGCAAGAGCAGGCGGCGCGGTTGGAAACGCTGGTTCGGGATAACGAAAGCCTGGCCGCCCTACAGCAGGCGCTACAAGAGTTCGATGTTATCATTGCCACGCTGATCGGCTATATCAAGCTGATTCCCGGCATCATAGAAACGGAAACACCGGTCAAGACAACGGCGCTTGATCGGGATGCGTTCAGGCTGGTTTTGGCAAAACTCATCGATTACCTGGTCGACGACGACAGCGAAGCGATCGATTATTTCGACAGCGTACGCGATCAGTTCAGAATCGTCTGCAATGCGGCCGATTTTGCGTTGCTTGACAAGGCCGTCCACGAGTTCGAATTCAGTCAGGCGCTACAGCAGTTATCCGCCCTATCAGGCGATGCCGACTGAGTTTTGTTACCGCTGATTATGGGGTTTGGGGGGATGCAGGAAGAATATGAAACCATTTAAATTAAGCAACGCGCTTTGTAGCGCCATCGTTTGGTTATTACAAAGCACAGCCTTTGCCGACGACGGGCTTTCGACAATAGAGCCGTCCTTAAGCAGCGCCGATGAATTGCTGTTTCAAGAGATTCCTTCCGTTTACAGCGCTTCCAAATACGAGCAAAAAGTCACCAAGGCGCCCGCGTCGATCAGCATTGTCAGCGCCGACGACATCAAAAAATACGGTTACCGCACCTTTGGCGACATTTTAGCCAGCCTCAAAGGCTTCTATCATACCTATGATCGCGGCTACGGTTTTGCAGGAACGCGAGGTTTCGGTTTGCCGTCGGATTTTAATACCCGGTTGTTATTGTTGATCGACGGCCATCGCTACAACGAAAATATTTTCGATTCGTTCGATAGCGCCGAATCCTTTCCGCTCGATATTGATGCGATTGAACGGGTGGAAGTGGTGCGCGGCCCGAGTTCATCGCTGTACGGCAGCAATGCGGTTTTCGGCGTGATCAATGTGATCAGCAAACGCGGCAGGGATCTGCAAGGGGGCAACGTCAAGACCTCTTACGGCAGTTTCGATGCGTATAAAACCAGCCTGAGTTACGGTAAGCGCTTTAACAACGGCGTCGAAGCATCCTTAACCGGCACTTTTTACGATAGCCAAGGCAACAGTCGGCTTTATTACCCGGAATTTGATCATCCTGCTACCAACAACGGCATCTCGGCCAATAATGATGAGGATCAGTCGAAAAAAATGATGGGTAAAATTTCTTTCGCTGATTTCACTTTGCAAGGCTTGTATGCAAAACGCAATAAAGATATTCCCACCGCGTCTTTCGGCACGGTGTTTAACGATCCCAATGAAAGCACCGCGGACGAGCAAGGCTTTTTGGACCTGAAATACGATCATACCTTCGATAATCAACTGAATTTGCAATCGCGCGTCTCGTACAATAAATATACTTACCGGGGCGATTACCCTTACGCTACGGTCGTCAACAAGGATTTTTCCCGCGGGCAATGGTGGCGCGCCGAATTGGAGGCAAGCAAGGTGGTTTGGGATGAGCACCGGCTTACCGCAGGCGGTGAGTTTCAGAGTAATTTCGACCAGTTTCAAACCAATTATGACGTTGCAACCTATCTTGATTCCCAAACCGGCACCTATAAATGGGCGGTTTTTGTTCAAGACGAATACAGCATCACCAAAAAACTGACCTTCAATGCCGGCGTGCGCCTGGATTATTTCAGCATTTTCGGCGAAACCGTTAATCCCCGCCTCGGCTTGATTTACGACCTGTGGGACAGCACCTCGGTGAAGCTTCTGTACGGCACTGCGTTTCGTGCGCCTAACCAATTCGAGCTGAACTATTTCGGCACCGGCGTCATTCCGAACCCGGGTTTAAAGCCGGAGAAATTCGAAACGGTGGAATTGATACTGGAACATTATTTCAATGACCATCTGCACGGCGAATTCAACGTCTTTCATTCCGATATAACCGACATTATCGAGTACTCGTCGGTCGGCGCTAATTTGCAAAACCGCAATACCGGCGATGTCGAATCGAAAGGCATGGAAATTCAACTGGAAGACGGTTGGGCCGACGGCTTTAAAGGCCGCGTCAGTTATTCCTGGCAGGAAACCATCAATAAAATTACCCGGCAACGCTTGAGCAATTCGCCGGAACACATGATCAAATTAAACCTGATAGCGCCGCTATGGAAAGACAAGATCTTCGTCGGCTTTGAGACGCAGTATATGAGCAGCCGCAAAACCCTGAGCAACGCAAGCGTCAATGATCACGTGATCAATAATTTGACCCTATTCAGCCAAAATTGGCTTAAAGGCCTGGAGCTGTCCGGCGGCGTTTACAACATGTTCAATCAGCGTTATTTCGATCCCGGTTCCGCCAAACACCGTCAAGACCGTATTGAACAGGATGGTTTAACATTTCGCGTAAAAGCCAGTCTCGATTTTTAACACGCCTCATGCCGCATCCATTGTTAAAATTCAGGCTATTGCTGTCGGTTTTGCTGCTGTTTTCCGGCAGTCCTGACGGCCTGGGCGCCGAAAAGCGCGTGCTGATTGTTGCGAATGCCGCAGCAGAGCCTTACTCGCAGGTCATTGCCGGATTTAAAGAACAGTTGGCTGAGCGACACGTCGAGGCGGCGTTTACCGAGCTGGCGGTGCCGCAGCTTAGCGCCGGCAGTTCTGCGTTAGCGGCTGAAATAACGGCCAATAAGCCGGACCTGATTTTAGCGGTGGGCGGCGAAGCAAGCGAGTTGGCGGCGCATAGTTCCACGACTGTCCCGATCGTCGCGACGCTGATTTTAAAAAACACCTTGTTCGAAACCGCCAATATGACCGGCGTAAGTTTGACCTACCCGTTGGCAACGCAAATTCAATGGTTAAAAAAGTTTTTTCCCGAGCAAAAAAGAATCGCTATTTTATTTAATCCCGCCGAAAATACTAAAACGATACAAGACCTTAACAAGGAAACCGAACGCGCCGGACTGGAGCTGACGGCGATACCCGTTGAAACGCCCAAGCAATTGCCTTATGCGTTGGAGCAATTGGCGAAAGAGGTTGAAATACTGCTATCCATACCCGATGAGGTGGCGATGTCGCCCAAAACCGCCAAGGAAGTGCTGCTCGCTTCGTTTAGAAATCGAGTGCCGTTGATCGGGCTGTCCGACAATTGGGTTAAATCAGGGGCGCTATATGCCTTGTCTTGGGATTACGCCGATTTAGGGCGGCAGTGCGGCTTGCAAGCGCAACAACTGTTAAACGGCGTGTCCGTGCAGAAAGTCCCTTATGAAACACCGCGCAAAGTCGTCTACACGATTAATAGCAAAATAGCCGAGCATATGAATATAGCCATCCCTGACAGTTTGTTGAAAAATGCCAAGCTGATATTCGAATAAAACCAGCAACGACCATGAAATCCATAGCCGCTAAATTTAACCTGTTAAGTATTTTTCTGATCATACTGACTGCCGTTGTGACAGGCGGTTATATTATTTGGCAGCATCAGCTCAACGCATTAAAAAACTTTAGCCAACAGGGTGAAGAAAGCGCGGCAAGGCTGGCAAAGAGCATCGAATACGGCGTGTATACCGAGAACCGGCAAGCTATCGAACGCGCGTTGCAAGGATTGGAAGGTAATCCTGATGCGGCTTACGTGGCGGTCTTTAACAAACAACACCAAATATTGGTGCAGCTTAACTATCGGCGTCTGCCAAGCGCTCCGCCGTCGTTAATAACGGGCGACGATAACAAAATATCCAGCCGTATTTACGACGATGCCGAGCACGGCAACGCCTATATCGATATTGTCGCGCCGGTTTACATGCAAGGGGAGAGCGCAAGCGCGGATTTCGGGGATTTCGGTCAGCAAAGCAAAGCCCCGGAATTGATCGGCGCGATGCAATTAGGCATCAGCCAGGCGCGTATTTATCGGGATTCCCTGCAATTTATGCTGACCACGCTGATCGTTGTGCCGCTGACCATACTGGTAGGGATTGCGTTAACGTTTTTTCAAACGCAACGTATTATCCGGCCGATCAAAAAATTGCTGCTGGCAACGCAAACCATTGCCAAAGGCAACTTCGGCGCCGCATTAGTGCCTTCTTCAAACGATGAAATCGGCGCATTGACCCACGCCTTTAATGCGATGTCGCGCGATCTCGCCGACTACCAGGCCGCCGCGCTAAAACAGCGGGAAACCCTGGAAGAATTGGTTACGCAACGCACCCTTGATTTACAGCAGAAAACCGACGAGGCCTGTCAGCTCGCGGATAAAGCCGAAGCCGCCAGCAAGGCCAAGAGCGAGTTTATCGCCACGATGAGTCATGAGATCCGCACCCCGATGAACGGCGTGCTCGGCATGACTGAATTATTGCTGCATACCGAATTGACGGCGCACCAAAAACGGCTGGCTGAGACCGCCTATCATTCGGCGGAAACTTTGCTGGATATTATTAATAACATTCTGGATTTTTCCAAAATCGAATCCGGAAAGTTCCAAATGTGCATCACCGATTTCGACTTGCGCCACTTATTGGAAGACACCACGGAAATGCTCGCTACCCAAGCGCACAACAAAGGCCTGGAGTTAGTCCTGAATTTGCCGGTTAATTTGCACGACGTGGTGCGCGGCGATTCGGAAAGACTGAGACAAGTCTTGGTCAACCTGTTGGGCAACGCCATTAAGTTTACTCAGCAGGGCGAAGTGCAGCTTAAGGTCAGTCGGCTGGAACCGCTAAGCGCAGAAGAGTCTACGCGCTTGTTGTTTGAAGTCATCGATACCGGCCCAGGCATCGCGCCTGAGCAGCAGCAATCGATTTTTGAAAGCTTCACCCAAGCGGACGGCTCTATTACCCGTCGTTACGGCGGCACAGGCTTGGGGCTGACCATTTCCAGAAAACTGGTGGCGTTGATGGGCGGGCAGCTGGAGCTGTCCAGCAATCCGGGTTTGGGATCGCGTTTTTATTTTAGCGTCGGCTTTGCGCAAAGCCTGCAAGCGCCGGTCAAAAAAACCGACCTTAGCGGTTTGCAGGGCGTTAATATTTTGGTGGTGGACGACAACGCCACCAACCGTGAAATCCTGCATAATCAACTCAGTCATTGGGGCGTTCAGTGCCATTGCGAGGCCGGCGGCGCTGAAGCCATCGCGCATTTGCTGGCCGCCGCCCGGGAACATAAACCTTATCAAGCCATACTGCTGGATTGGCACATGCCCGATATGGACGGTTTAACCTTAGCCGCGGCTATTAACAACGACCGACGCATAGCGCCGATACCGTTGGTGATGCTCAGCTCGGACACGGTCACCTTTGACGAGCAGCAAAACCATCATGGCATTCGGTATTTTTTGAACAAGCCGGTGTTACAGCGCAAATTGCTGGATTGTTTATTAGAACTGCTGGGACGTTCGCCGGAGCCGGCGCAACAGCAGACGATAGCGGCGCTCAATGCCAAGCCTGAAATAACCGCCAATATCTTGCTGGTTGAAGACAACCTTGTTAACCAGGAAGTCGGCATGGGCATGTTGAATGCGATAGGGTGTCGGGCGGATGTCGCCAACAACGGCTTGGAAGCCGTTGAAGCGGCTGCCAATAAGCAGTACGACTTAATTCTGATGGATTACCACATGCCGGAAATGGACGGTTTCCAGGCCAGCTTAATCATTCGCCAACGCGAGCAACAAAACGGCGGCGGGCGTCGAGTGCCGATTGTCGCTTTAACCGCCGATATCCAAAAGGGCATTATTGACCAATGCCTGGATTGCGGAATGGACGATTATCTCAGCAAGCCCTTCAATAAAAATCAATTGCAGAAAATGTTGGGCAAATGGCTGGCGCTTAATATCGACGAGTCGGCAACGCTTAAAGCCATGCCCGATAAAGCTGTCCCGCCGCAGGACATAAGCCTGAATGTCGACGCCCTTGAAAACTTGCGCCGTGTCCGCACGGCAAGCGGCGAAACCTTACTCAATCGGGTCATTAACTTATTTCTATGCGCCGCCCCCGGCGATATTCTGGCGTTGCGCGAGGCATTCAACAATCAGGACAGTCGTGCATTGCAACAGCTTGCGCACAGCTTGAAATCGGTATGCGGCAATCTTGGCGCGCGTTCTTTGCAGGCCCATGCCGCAAGCATTGAAGCAAGCGCCAGCCAAGGCCGGATCGACGATGTCGAACCCTTAGTGGCGCAAATGGAGGCCGATTTACCGAAAGTGCTGGAGGCGTTGCGAAAAGAGCTGGATATGACGCCTGCCGAGGAAATCGACGCGCAAGCGGAGGCGGCAAAGCCGCAACGCGTTTTGCTGGTGGAAGATAACGAACTCAATCAGGAAGTCGCAACCGCATTGCTTAACCATGCGGGTTATGTCGTCGATCTGGCCGCGGACGGTTCGGTTGCGCTGAATCGGGTGCAGCAGACCGGTTACGATGCCGTGCTGATGGACATGCAAATGCCGGTAATGGACGGAGTCACCGCGACGCGCGAAATTCGCAAGCATGCGCGTTTTAAAGACCTGCCGATCATCGCCATGACGGCCGGCACGCTGGCGAGCGATCGTGAGCTGTGCATCGAAGTCGGGATGAACGATTATGTCGTCAAGCCTATCGATCCCGAGGTCTTGTTTGCAATGCTGGCCAAGTGGATTAAGCCGCGCGGCCCGGATGGCGCTGTCGGCCTCATGCGTTTCGAACAGGGCGAAATTCATGGTTTCGAGGCTATTGAAGGGCTGAACGTCGCGCTGGGTTTAACAAGGGCGCTGGGCAGGCAGTCTCTGTACCTTTCCATGTTAAAAAAATTCATTGCCGGTCAGAAAAATGCGCCCGCGCAAATAACCGAGGCTTTAAATGGCGATGACCGGCATGCCGCCGAACGCTACGCGCATACTTTGAAAGGCGTGGCCGGTAACATAGGCGCCGGGCAATTGCAGGCGGAAGCGGAGCAACTGGAAGCGGCGATCAAGGGGGAATATGCCCGCGAGTCGATCGATCAGCGATTGGCATCGGTAAGCGCCTTATTGTCGGCGCTGATCGGGCCGCTGGAAGCGAGGCTGCCTGAGGAAGAAAACGCCGCAATCGCTGTCGATAGCGAACAGTTACGCGCAGCGTGCGTAAAACTGGCAAGGTTGTTGGACGATGACGATGCCGAAGCCGGGGATGTACTGGATGAACAGGCCGATTTGCTCCGGAGCGCTTTCGGCAATTCATTTCAAGCTATCGAGGGCGGGATTCGAAACTACGAGTTCGAATCGGCGCTGGGTCATCTCAAAGAAGCCGCCGCCGACTGGGATATTGGACTGTAATGCCGCAACATTACGCATTGCTGAGCAGTTACGAATATGCAGACCTTCCAGGTTTTAAAAACCTGGAAGGTCTAACCGGTTGCCGACAAATTAAACAAACTGCAATGGGCAATCCGACAAAATCGCATCGTCGGTTAAGTTATGATAAGTTTATAACTCAAAATAATTATGAATAAATACCTAATGCCATTCAAATGCTTACGCGCGTTAACCGGACTTGAAACGGGCGGGATCGCGCTGCGAGTGGCACACTTTACGCTGTTGTGGGCCGTGATGCTAAGCGTTATCGGGATGACCCTATGGCTAACCTTACCGGAAGCAAGTAAATCATTTGCTCCTGACATAGCGGCGCAGATGAATGAGTATTCATTCCGGATATTTTTTTGTTTAGCCGTTTTTTCCAGTATTACCACTGGCTGGGTGGTGCTGGTTAATGAGCGCCGCAATCGGGCCGAACAGGAATTGCGCACCGCCAAGGAGCAAGCGGAAGCGGTAACCGATGAACTGTTGGTGACCATAGAGCGCACCCGCAAGTTGATCGACACCGCCAACGATGCGGTGGTGACTATTGATGCGGATAGCGTGATTATCGATTGGAACAGCGCCGCGGAACGCATTTTCGGTTGGAGCCGCGATGAAGCGATGGGGCGGCAAATACACTACATGATAGTGCCGGAGCAATTCAGGGAAATGCATGAAGCCGGATTGCGCCGATATCTTAAAACAGGCCAAGGCAAGGTTGTTAATCGGCGCGTTGAAATTTGCGCGCTGCATCGGGACGGCTATGAATTCGATATAGAACTGTCCATCTGGCCGGTGAAAACCAGCAACAGCTATACCTTCAGCGCCTTTGTGCATGATATTTCCAACCGTAAAAAGGCCGAAGCCGAGCTGGCTTTGATGCGCGACCGCGCTCTGGAGGCCACCCAATTGAAGTCGGATTTTCTTGCCAATATGAGCCATGAAATCCGCACCCCGATGAACGCCATCATCGGCATGTCGCATCTGGCCTTAAAAACTGAATTAACGCCGCGGCAAAGCGATTATGTGAAAAAAATACAGCAATCGGGCCGGCATTTGCTGGGCATCATTAACGACATCCTGGATTTTTCTAAAATCGAGGCAGGCATGCTGACGGTTGAGCACATTCATTTCGAGCTGGAAAGCGTGCTTGAAAACATGGCGGGCCTCACGGCCGAAAAGGCCGCCGCCAAAGGCCTGGAACTGCTTTTCGATATAGATGCCAGGGTGCCGCTGTATTTGGTCGGCGATGCCTTGCGCTTGGGACAGATACTCATCAATTACACCAACAATGCCGTGAAATTTACCGACACCGGCGCAATCATCCTGGGCGTGAAAGTCATTGAGGATAGCGGGCAGCAGGTATTGTTGCGTTTCGAGGTTAAAGACACCGGCATCGGTTTGACCAAGAGACAAATTGCCGGACTGTTCCAGTCTTTCCAGCAAGCGGATGCCACCACCACGCGCAAATACGGCGGCACCGGCCTCGGTCTGGCCATTTCCAAAAACCTGGCTGAATTAATGGGCGGAAGCGTCGGCGTGGAAAGCGAACCGAGCAAAGGCTCAACCTTTTGGTTCACTGCGCGTCTCGGCAAAGGTTACACCCCGGCGCATGAATTAGCCGTTAACCCCTATTGGCGGGATCGACGCCTATTGGTGGCGGACGATTACCGCATAGCCCGGAAAATACTGAAAAACATGCTGGAAGGCATGGGTTTTAGCGTCGATGAAGCAGACTCCGGGGCGGAGGCGCTTGATAAAATACAGGCCGCGCAACGCGCCGGACAGCCTTACGAAATCGTTTTTGTCGATTGCAACATGCCCGGCGTGGACGGCATCGAGGCGATTCGCCGAATCCGGCGGATGGATTTGGCGTTCCCGCCGTACACAGCCTTGCTTACCGCCTATGGCTGCGAGGAGGCGCTGAAAGAAGCGGCCGATCTAGGACTGGAATATATTTTTATCAAACCGGTGCTAAAGTCCCTGCTGCATGACGGCATAACGGCGATGATGGAAGGGGCGCAACGAAAAGAGCGCCGTATCGAGCCGGAACGCACGGCGCATGAGAATGAGTTGGCGGGCATTCAAGGCGCTCGCGTTCTGTTGGTGGAAGATAACGAACTCAATCAGGAAGTCGCGACAGAATTGCTTAATCATGCCGGTTTGGTTGTTGACTTGGCGGCGGACGGTTCGATTGCGGTAAACAGGGTGCAGGAGACCGACTACGATGTGGTCTTGATGGATATGCAAATGCCGGTGATGGACGGATTGACCGCGACCCGCGAAATCCGCAAAGACGCGCGCTTTAAAAACCTGCCGATCATCGCGATGACCGCCAATGCGATGACCAGCGATTGCGATTTGTGTATCGAAGCCGGAATGAACGATTATGTCGCCAAGCCTATCGATCCCGAGCTGTTATTTGCTGCGTTGCTTAAATGGATTAAGCCGGATGAGCTTGCGGTCTTGGCGGAACAACGGCCCGGCGCTATCGATGAAGCCGAAGCGCTGCAACTGCACGGCATTGAACATATTGCAGGCTTGGATGTCCGGTTGGGATTAATGCGGGTATTAGGCAAGCAGCCTTTGTATGTTTCGATGTTGAAAAAATTTGTTGCCGGCCAGAAAAATGCCACGGCTCAAATGACCGAGGCTTTGGATGCCCAAGACTGGAATGCGGCCGAACTTTATGCGCATACCTTGAAAGGCGTGGCCGGGAACATCGGCGCCGGGCCATTGCAGGAGCAAGCGGAATGCCTGGAAACGGCGATCATGGAAAAACATCCCCGCGAATCGATAGACCGGCAGGTTGCTTTGCTAAGCGCATTATTGTCGGCGCTGATCGGTCAACTGGAAGCGAACTTGCCCGAGGAACAAGCCGCCCATGTGGCAGTCGTTATCGACCGGGCGCAGTTAGGCAAGGTCTGCGCAAAACTGTTGCAACTGCTGAACGATGACGACGCAGAAGCCGGAGATGTGCTGGATGAACACAGCGCGCTGTTCCGGAGCGCTTTGGGTGACTCATATCAGCTCATCGACAGCGCGATTCGGAATTTTGATTTCGGACCGGCGCTGGCGCTACTTAAAACAACAGTCGCCCAGTTGAACATTGAAACTTAAATACACAGGAACGCTATGGACAACAACATTACAGAAAAATCAACGATATTGGTGATCGACGATACGCCGGATAATTTGTCGCTGATGTCGGCGTTACTCAAGGATAGTTATAAAGTCAAAGTGGCTAATCACGGCGACAAAGGCCTTAAAATCGCCACCTCCGAAAATCCGCCCGACTTGATATTGCTGGATGTGATGATGCCGGATATCGACGGCTACCAGGTTTGCCGCCAACTCAAGGTAAATGCCGCTACCCGCGACATTCCGGTGATTTTCCTTACCGCAAAATCCGAAGAGGATGAAGAGCAAAAAGGCCTGGAACTCGGCGCAGTCGATTACATTACCAAACCCATCAACCCATCCATTGTTCTGGCGCGTATCAAGACCCAGCTTCAGCTTAAGGCGGCAGCCGATTTCCTAAAAGACAAAGCGGCTTATCTTGAGGGAGAGGTGGCAAAGCGCACTCAGGAAGTGTCGGCGATTCAGGATGTGACCATATTGGCAATGGCTTCCCTGGCGGAAACCCGAGATTCCGATACCGGTAATCACATCCGTCGCACCCAGTATTACGTCAAGGCATTGGCGGAAAAGCTAAGACCCAATCCGCGGTTTACCGCGTTTTTGACCGACCAGAACATCAACACCCTGTTCAAGTCGGCCCCCCTGCATGATATAGGCAAAGTCGGCATTCCCGATTGTATCCTGCTTAAGCCGGGGCGTTTCGAGCCGCACGAAATGGAGATTATGAAGACCCATACCACGCTGGGCCGGGATGCCATTCAGCAGGCTGAAAATGCGCTGGGCATTGAGGTCGAGTTTCTGACCGTAGCCAAAGAAATTGCCTTTTGCCATCAGGAAAAATGGAATGGCAGCGGTTATCCCAGCGGGCTTTCCGGCGACGATATTCCCATATCGGCGCGGCTCATGGCGGTCGCCGATGTGTACGATGCGCTGGTCAGCAGACGGGTATACAAGGAAGGCATGCCGCATGAAAAAGCCGTGCAAATCATTATTGACGGCAAGGGAAGTCATTTCGATCCCGACATGGTCGATGCTTTTATAGAAATTCAGGGGGAATTTCTGGCCATTGCGCAACGCTATGCCGACACCGACATCGATATGCAAAAGAAAAGGGATTATTTGTCGCAGTCGATGATTAACAAAGGCTGAGTTCTTAGCCCAAAGGAATGTTGCATGATTAAAGAACAGCTCACCTTTCTGATTGTCGACGATGTCGTCAGCATGCGCAACGCAATCAATTCCCTGTTGCGATCGTTAGGCTACAGACATATATTTGCCGCGAAAGATGGGGCGGAAGCGCTACAGATACTGCGATCAAGACCGATTAACGTCGTGGTGTCCGATTGGGAAATGCCGGTCATGGACGGGCTGGCATTACTGAAAGCGGTTCGGGCCGATCCGCGCTTACAGAAGCTGCCTTTTTTGATGGTCAGCGACGGCACCAATAGACAGCGGATAAAGGAAGTTATTAGCAGCGGCGCCAGCGATTTTCTGCTTAAGCCCTATACGGGCAGGGATATGATAAGCCGAATAGAACGAGTCATTTATTGGCGGCCGCGGGAGACAGGCGCCGTTCTTCAGCATCCTGATCAAAACAAATCCGGTCGCCCGACCATATTGGTAGTGGATGACATACCCGACAATCTCTTTCTGCTATCTAATCTGTTTAAGGATGAGTACCGGGTGCGCGCGGCCAACAACGGTGAAACGGCATTGGCGATCTGCCAGTCGGACGACCCGCCGGACCTGGTTTTACTGGATGTCATGATGCCGAGCATGAACGGCTTCGAAGTGGCAAAGCGGATGCGTGGGCATCCGGTTTCGGAACACATTCCGATCATCTTCGTCACGGCAATGGGCAATAACGACGCACGGCTCAAGGGGTTTGAACTGGGTGCGATAGATTTTGTCGCTAAACCGATTAATCCCGAGGTGTTAAAACCGCGGGTGCGCAATTTTATGCATTATGTGGAGGCGCATAAGCAGTTGCAGGACGACTACGACGCCATGCAGGAGTTGTCGAGACTGCGGGAAGATGTAAAAAATCTGCTGCGTTACGATATGAAGCAGCCCTTAACCGAGGCTATAGGCCTGATCCAGGCTTTGGCCGACGATGCGTCTTTGGATGCGACGCAAGTCGGCAAACTGCAAGCGATCGAAGGCATGTCTTTGCAAACGCTGAATATGATCAACCTGTCTTCGGAACTCTACAAAATCGAGACAGGCGTTTTTCAGCTGAACGCCCAAGCAGTCAATATCGACGGTATTTTGCGCTGTGTCGCCGAAATTTCCCGGCATCGCTTCGCCGCCAAGCAACTCACGGTGACGGTATCCGAGGCGGACGGGCAACTGCCCAAAAGCCTGGGCGATGCGATGCTCTGCTATACCCTGTTCGACAATTTGGTGAAAAATGCCTGCGTGGCGGCGCCGGAAAACAGCACCGTGCTTATCTTTGTAGTGAATGAAAATCCCATCCGGATCAAAATTCGTCGCAAGGGAACGGTTCCTGACACTCTCAGGGACGGTTTCTTCGACAAGTTTGGCGATCAGGATTCATCGGCTGATGCCGGAATTGATGTTTACGCGGCCCGGCTGTTCAGCGAGGCTCAGAACGGAAATATTACCCTGGAGGTTTCAGAGGAGCAAAACCTGACGACGGTTTCGGTCAGCTTGCCGGCGTTTTCCGGGGAAACGCCGTAGTGAAAATCGGCAAGCGTTTCATGGTTTCGACCGGTTAGCCGAGCCGGGTTTTATAGCGGTATGACCAAGCCGGCAGATGCAATGCGCATGTTTGAGTATGTTTATCATTAAGTATTTGTTGCGCGGCCGGATTTACAGCGATAATTGCAATCATTAATTCATAAATCCGGATAAAGCCCCTGAATGTTTAACAACCCTTTTATCAAGCAACTGTTCAGTAGCTTTCTGGATTTGGCGCCTATCCTCGCGGTTGTTTTGGTATTCCAGGTGTTGATTATTCGCCAACCCGTTCCCGACGTCGGCAGTTTAATCGCCGGTACGCTGTTTGTTATTCTCGGCCTTACCCTGTTTATTCAGGGACTTGAGCAAAGCTTGTTTCCGATTGGCGAGTCGATGGCTTATGCGTTCGCCCGCAAAGGCAGTTTGTTCTGGCTGTTGACCTTTGCCTTTTGTCTGGGCTTTGGCGCTGCGGTCGCCGAACCGGCGCTGATCGCGGTTGCCGAAAAAGCCGCAAACATTGCCGCTAACGGCAAGCTGATAGAACCCAGCGCTGCGGCAAAGGCCGGCTATGCGCTGGGTTTGCGCATTACCGTCGCGTTGTCTATCGGTCTTGCCATTCTGATCGGCGTATTGAGAATTCTCCGCGGCTGGCCGGTGTATTATCCGGTTTTGTTCAGTTATGTGTGCATCGCCGTCATGACGCCTTTCGCGCCAGTCGAGATCATCGGCATCGCTTACGATTCCGGCGGCATTGCCACGTCCAGCATTACCGTTCCGCTGGTGACTGCGTTGGGCGTCGGCTTGGCGACTTCAATCAAAGGCCGTAATCCGATGACCGATGGGTTTGGGCTGGTGGTCTTTGCTTCATTGACGCCGACGATTTTTGTGATGGCTTACGGGATGGCTATATGACCGATTGGCCGAAGCTGTTGGAAATCAGCAGCGATATTTTTCCGGTTGTCGTCATTTTGATCGATTGGCTAATGCATTTTGCGCTGAAGCTGTTGGAAACCTGTCGCGATATTTTACCGATTGTCGGCACCATCATCGGATTTCAGCTGCTGGTTATTCGTAAGCCCCTGCCTCATCCCAGGAAAACCGTGATCGGCTTCTTTTATGTTTTGCTGGGTATTGTTTTCTTTCTGGAAGGGCTGGAATTGGCGTTGTTTCCGCTGGGGAGTTTGATGGCGTCGCAATTGACCACTCCCGTATTTCTGGGTCTTAACCCTGCCGATCAGATCGTGTCCTGGCAAGCGTATTTTTGGGTCTATATTTTCGCCGCAAGCATCGGCTTTACTACCGCGTTGGCCGAACCTTCGCTGCTCGCCGTCGCCCTTAAAGCCGAACAAATTTCAGGCGGCACGATCCGAGCCTGGGGTTTAAGGATTTCCGTCGCCATCGGCGTGGGTTTCGGTCTCGCCCTCGGCACTTTTCGGATAGTGAGCGGTTCGGAACTGTATTTATATATTATCGCGGGCTATATCATCGTCATGATGCAAACCCGGTTCGCCCCTAAGCTGATTATCGGTCTGGCCTACGATTCGGGCGGGGTCACGACGTCAATGGTTACCGTGCCGTTGGTTACCGCATTGGGTCTGGGACTGGCCTCCGCCGTGCCCGGCCGCAACCCGTTACTGGATGGCTTCGGCTTGATTGCCTTTGCCAGTTTATTTCCCGTCATTGCCGTTTTGGGTTACGCGCAAATCGCCCAATGGCGCAACAAAGACAGTCTTCCACCCAAACCCTGAGGAACACCATGCATTTCAAATTAATAATCGTATTTGTCGAAGACGACAAGACTGACCTGGTGCTTGATACCGCGCGTGAAAACGGCGCCAAAGGCGCAACCGTTGTCAATAATGCGCGGGGCGAAGGCATGAAGCAGTCGAAAACCTTTTTCGGCCTGACCCTGGAAACCCAGCGCGATGTGCTGTTATTTCTGGTCGAAGAGCATCTCAGCCGACACATTCTGGAAGCCATCGCCAAGGTTGCGGAATTCGACAGCAAGCCCGGCACCGGCATCGCCATCCAGATTGATGTCGAAGATGCCGTTGGCGTCATGCAACAGGTTGAACAATTAACCCATGAACTTGAGGACAAAATATGATTGCGCCACGCAGTGTAATTCGCGTCAAAGATGTAATGAAAACCGACTTCGCCACCATCGACGGCATTGCCACTATAGAAGACGCCCTGAAAAAGATGAAAGCGCTTAAAACCTCGGTGCTGGTCGTTAATAAACGCCATGACGATGACGAATACGGCATGATTAATTCCGGCGACATTGCCCGCCATGTGTTGGCCAAAGACCGTGCGCCGGATCGGGTTAACGTCTACGAGATCATGAGCAAGCCGGTGATTTCGGTGCATCCCGATATGGACATCCGTTATTGTTCGCGTTTATTCGCCAACTATGACCTGGTCAGGGCGCCGGTCATTGAAAACAATAAGATTATCGGCGTAGTCAGTCCGAATTCACTGGTACTGGATGGGATGTACAATTTATTGTAAATAAACCGGTGATACAATGCGCCCTCGCTTCGATGCTGGAAGCGATAAATAAACCCTTTAAAAAAGGCAGATGATCATGTTGAAATTGATAAGATTTAATTCCAGAATCTGGTTCTTTCTGGGTTTTCTCGGTTGTGTTTTTTTGCTGTCGATGGGCGCTTATTTCCAATTTGTCCAAGGCCTGGACCCTTGCCCTTTGTGCATTTCCCAACGCATTGCCATTTTGCTGACCGGCCTGGTTTTTTTAAGCGCTGCTATCCATAATCCGGGACGGACCGGTGTCAGCGCGTACGCCATATCAGGCGCGGTAACCGCGTTGTGCGGCGCGGCGATCTCAACCCGGCATGTCTGGATACAGCACTTGCCTGCCGATAAGGTGCCGGAATGCGGTCCCGGTCTGGAGTACGTGCTGCAAAACTTCCCTTTATTCGAAACGGTCAAGTTAATGCTCAGCGGCACCGGAGATTGCGCCAAGGTGGATTGGACCATGCTCGGTTTCAGCATGCCTGCCTGGACATTACTGGCTTTTTTGATGTTGGCAACCTTGAGTCTTTTGCAAATCTGGAATTATAAACAGGCGGATCGGTAGCGCTGGAAATCTAATGGCCCGAGTTCGCGCTTAGTCGACGTTGATGTCCTGCATCATGAACGCAGGCGATGGCCGGCTTTTGCAGTTTATATAGGCACATCATTTGCACACTCACTTTTTGATAAATTGATGGAAAAATTGCCGCATATCATTTTATTCATCCGCACCTTGCCTGTGTTGGTTTGTCTGTCCGGCATCGCATTGCCGCTTTCCCTGGCCTATGGCGGCGAGCCGGTCAGGATTGGCGTGCTCGCTTATCGGCCCAAGCCGCAAACGCTTAAGCAATGGCAACCGTTGGCCTCTATATTGAAACAAGCCATGCCGGAGCGCGATTTCGTGGTGGAAGCGTTTACTTTTCCCGAGCTGGATACGGCAGTCGCCAGCCGTCAATTGGATTTCGTAATGACCAATCCCGGACATTATGTGCTGCTGAGCAAGCGTAGCGGATTGTCTGCGCCACTCGCTACCGTGGCGGTTAATGATAATGGCCTGCCAACCACGGTATTCGGCGGCGTTATTTTCAGTCGCGCGGGACAAGCCAATATCAACACGCTGAGCGACATCAAGGGAAAAACTATCGCAGTGACCAGCACTGATTCTTTCGGCGGTTATCAAATGGAGGCGTATGAGTTGAAGCAAGCGGGGGTTCGTCTTCCTCAAGATGCCAAGCTGATCGTCACCGGCATGCCTCATGACAACGCTGTCGAGACCGTGCTGGCCGGCCGTGCCGATGCCGGTTTTGTGCGTAGCGGCGTACTGGAAGGCATGGCGCGCGAAGGGAGGCTGGATATGGCGCAGCTCAAAATTTTAAATCATCAGAACCGGCCTGATTTTCCGGCGCAAATTTCCACCCGGCTTTACCCGGAGTGGCCGTTTGCCTCTCTTCCTCATATCGACGGAGATCTCGCCAGACATGTTGCCGCGGCTCTTTTCCTGTTAGAACGCGACACCGCGGTTACGCGGGCGATGAATATCTACGGCTTTGCGGTGCCCGCCGATTACACGCCGGTAGCCGATTTGCTTAAAGAACTGCGCTTGCCGCCTTTCGACGCTGAATCCGAATTTAGTTTGGCCGATCTGTGGCGGCAGTACAAAGGCTGGATCGTGGCGATATCCGCGTTGCTGCTGTTGCTGACTGGCGGGGGAGCGAACCTGATGGTCCAGAGCCGAAAGGTGAGGCAAGGCGAACAGCGTTTTGCCACCTTGTTCTCGCTGTCGCCGGAACCGATGTGGATCATTGCTGATAGGCGTTTTATAGATTGCAACCTTGCCGCAATAAGGATGCTGGGCTTTTCCGATAAGTCGTCGGCGCTGGGTCTCCATCCTGCCGATATTTCACCTAGGCGTCAAGCGGACGGGGAATATTCGCAGGCTAAGGCCGACCGGCTGATACAGGCGGCTGAAGATGGCGCAACACAGAGTTTCGAATGGGTGCATCTAAGGACGGACGGCGGCAAAATCATCTGCATGATTAGTCTGGCCCGGATTATGTTGGATGGTAAGCCAGTGGTGTTATGCAGCGGGCATGACATTACTGAGCGCAAGCGGATGGAAGAAGCGGGGACAGAGGCATTGAGCCGCCTTCAGAAAATCGCTAGCCGGGTGCCGGGCGTTGTCTATCAATATCGTTTGCACCCTGATGGCAGATCTTGCTTTCCTTTCGCCAGTGAAGCTATCCATGATATATACCGGGTCAGTCCGGAGGAAGTCCGCGAGGATGCGTCCAAAGCGCTTGCCATTCTTCACCCGGAGGACTGCGACGGCATTGATATCTCCATCCGGCAATCGGCGCGGGACTTGACTCCGTGGTGCTATGAGTATCGGGTGAAGTTCGGCGATGGCACGGTGCGCTGGCTGTTCGGTAATGCGCTGCCGGAGCGGGAAGCGGACGGCTCGACGCTCTGGCACGGGTTCATTACCGACATCACAGAGCGCAAAATGATGGAAGGGGCGTTACGGGAAAGCGAAAATAAACTCGCCACCATTCTCGACAATGTCGACGCCTTTATTTATATCAAGGATTGCAACTATCAATACCAGTACGCTAATAAGGCGGTGCGGCAAGTGCTCGGCAGATCTCTGGAAAACATCATCGGCAAAGTGGACAATGTGTTTTTTGATGAAACGACAGCGGCCAAATTGCGCAAAAATGATCGTAGCGTTCTTGAGTTGGGCGAGAGAATCGCGGCTGAAGATACTTATATTCAAAAAGGCAGCGCTATTGCCAGCACCTATCTTACCGTTAAGCAGCCGTTACGCCGGGAAGACGGCAGTATTTACGGTTTATGCGGTGTTTCTACCGACATCACCGAGCGCAAGCAGATGGAGAACGCGCTTCGTGATAGCGAATTTCGCTGGAAATTCGCTATTGAGGGCTCAGGCGATGGCCTTTGGGATTGGGACGTAGCCAATGGCACGGTATTTTTTACCAAACGCTGGAAAGAAATGCTGGGCTTTGCTGAAAACGAGATTGGCAATGGCTTGGATGAGTGGTCGAACCGCATTCACCCTGACGATAAAGCAGATGCTTTGGCTGTAGTACAGGCGTATTTTGACGGCAAGATTCCGGTTTACACCACGGAGCACCGCGTTAGTTGCAAGGACGGCAGCTACAAATGGATACTCGACCGCGGCATAGTCGTCAGTCGCGATGTCGACGGCAAACCCTTACGCATGATTGGCACGCATACCGACATCAACGAGTATAAGCAAATGGAGGCAAAACTGCGTGACAGCGATGCTTTCAATGTCAGCATATTGAACTCGCTGATTTCGCATATTGCCGTGCTGGATGCCAAGGGCGTTATTGTTGCCGTCAACAACGCATGGCGTCGTTTTGCCCATGAAAATGGTTTGTTGGAATCCGGTCAGGATATGGTCGGGGCAAATTATTTGCACGCTTGCAAGAATGCGTTTAATCAATTTTATGGCGATGAGGCAAATGTAGCTCGGGCCGGTATTGAGGCTGTGCTCGCGGGTGAGCTGGAAACATTTTGTTTCGAGTATCCTTGCCACTCGCCGACCGAGCAACGCTGGTTTTACTTGAACGTGTCGCCATTGCAAGGATCGCAGCACGGGGTTGTGGTTAGTCATAAAAACGTCACCGAGCGCAAAAAAGCGGAGGAAATTGCCCAAGCCGCTTCTCAATACGCCCGCAGTCTGATTGAAGCGAGTTTGGACCCGTTGGTAACGATCAGCGCGGAGGGCAAGGTCACCGATGTCAATACCGCCACCGAGCAGGTGACCGGCGTGTATCGGGACACGCTGATCGGCAGCGATTTTGCGGACTATTTTACCGATCCCGATAAAGCGCGCGTGGGCTATCAGCAGGTTTTTTCCCAGGGCTTTGTGACCGATTATCCGCTGGCTATCCGGCATGTGTCCGGCAAGGTCACCGACGTGCTTTATAACGCCGGCCTGTATCATGACGGCAATGGCAACGTATTGGGCGTATTCGCCGCAGCGCGCGACATCACCGAGCGCAAACAAATTGAAGCCGAACTGACCCGATCCAATGCCGAGTTGGAGCAATTCGCTTATGCGGTATCCCACGATATGCGCCAGCCGTTGCGCATGGTGAGCAGCTATTTATCCCTGATTGAAAAGGCATTGGCCGGTCAGCTGAATGAAGAAACGCAACAGTTTATCGATTTTGCGGTGAACGGCGCAAAACGCATGGATGCGATGATTTTGTCGTTGCTGGATTATTCGCGGATAGGCCGGGTATTTGTAGCGAAAACAAGTCTTAGCAGCAAGGCCTCTTTAGATGAAGCGCTGGCTTTCCTTAATCCCGAACTCAGCGCTTGCGGCGGCGAAATCAAGGTGACCGGCGATTGGCCGGAACTGGTTGCCAGTCGCGATGAGTTAACGCGGCTGCTGCAAAACCTGATCGGCAATGCGCTTAAATATCACGACGAAAATCAAGCGCCGCAGGTTCATGTGCATGGCGCGGTTTGCGCCGGATCGTTTCGGGTGGAAGTGCGCGACCAGGGCATCGGTATCGATCCGGGCCAAAGGGATCGGTTGTTTAAGGTGTTTTCCCGTCTACAGGCGCGCAGCCGCTTTGACGGTAGCGGGGTCGGCTTGGCCTTGTGCCGCAAAATCGTCGAACATCACGGAGGCACTATTGGCGTAGAGTCAGAAGGCGAAGGACAAGGTTGTATGTTCTGGTTTGAATTGCCCATTGTGAATACTGTAAATTCGGTTTAGAAATGCGCCCATCATGTTTCTACGCCCTAATGGGCGGTCAAATTTTTAGAATAGGAAGATACTAATGATTTTTTTCGTTTGGAGTTTTCGAGCACGGTTCAAACAACAAAAATGCGTCATTTGGACAATCCCCATGATCTTAGTGCTCAACGCGGCATTGATGGGTTGCCAAGAGTCATCGCCCGAAAACCAAGAGCAACGGGAGGCAAAGCCGCTACAGAAAATTACGGTTGCTTATACCTATCAGCCGCAAAGCACCCTGGTTCATGTTGCTGAGGCTAAAGGCTATTTCGTAGCGGAGGGGCTCGATGTCCAGCCGTTGATGCGCTCCTTTGGCAAAGCAGCGCTGGAAACGGTTATCGGGAACCAAGCCGATTTTGCTACGGTCGCGGAAACGCCGATCATGTTCAATGTGCTCAAAGGCGAAAAAATTTTCGTGCTTGCCAATATAGAAGCCAGCTCAATGAATAATGCCGTTGTCGCAAGAAAGGGCGCCGGTATTTCTGCGGCCGGCGACTTGAAAGGCAAACGCATAGGCTTCACGCCCGGCACCTCGGGGGATTTTTTCCTGGATTCGCTATTGACGGCAAACGGGTTGACCCGGAGCGAAGTCCAGCCGGTCGCCATGAAACCTGATGAAATGCAGGATGCCGTCATGGCGAAGAAGGTCGATGCGGTGTCCACCTGGAACTATCCACTGACGCAAATCAGTTGGCAACTGGGGGATGACGGAACGATCTTTTATGACCGGGAAATCTATACCGAAACTTTCAACATTGCCGCACGGCAGGAATTCGTTAAAAACAATCCCGAGACTGTCGAACGCTTTCTCCGTGCCCTGATTAAGGCGGAGGATTTCGTTGCCAAGAACCCGGATGAAGCGCAAGGCATCATGTCTGTAGCGACAAAAATAGACAAGGATCTCATCCGCGATGTCTGGAAGGACTTTAATTATCACGTCGTGCTCGATCAAACGCTGCTGCTCACGCTGGAGGATGAAACAAGGTGGGCGATTAAGAACAAGCTGACCGACCAGACCGAGATGCCCGACTACCTGAGCTACATTCATCTTGATAGCCTCAAGGCCGTAAAACCCGAAGCCATCAGGATGAACCGGTAAACAATGCGCATTACTACCCGATTAAGGATCACGTCAACTGTTACGGTAGTTGCTCTCGTCATACTGGCGCCGATACTTATTTGGTCGCTCAGCGAATTCAAAAACGCAAAAAACGACTACTTTCTTGCCGACACGATCAAGGTTAATTTTTTTGAACGGGCCTCATTCAGGGATCAGTATTTCCTATACCGGGAGGACCGAGCGCGGATGCTGTGGGAAAAAAACAAAGAAACAGCAGATCAGCTATTGCATCAGGCCAACAGCCAATTCCATCGTGAACAAGACCGGCTTAATTTAGAACGGTTGTGCAAAAGCATTGAAGATACCGCCGTTATTTTCCACCGCATCGTCAATAACACCGAGATATTGAAAACAGCCGCCGGCAATCGCCAGGTTTATCAAGAACTCGATAAAAGGCTCTACAGCCAATTGCTGATGAAGGCTGGCGCGGTCCGAGATATGGCGACCGCTTTGCAGGATGCAAGCGCGCGGCGTATTCAGTTGAGTTATGAATATATGACTATCATTGTCGGTGTGTTTGCATTCACGCTGGCGCTGACGACTATTCTGACCTCAATACAACTCGACAAGTTGATACGCAGACGTTTGGAGCCGTTGCATGATGGTGTAAAAATTGTTGCCGACGGCGACCTGGATTACAGGATCCGGTGTGGAGGCACTGATGAGTTTGCCGAACTCGCCTTGTCCATCAATTATATGACGGAAAGCCTGCAAGCTTCCGCCAACCGGCTTGAGGCGGAAATCACCGAGCGTAAGCAAGTTGACGATAAGCTGACGCGCGCCCATGCCGAATTGGAACAGTTTACGCGCATTGCCGCACATCATTTACAGGAACCGGCGCGGCGGCTGGTGAGTTTTGCGCAACGCTTGCAAGTCCACTTGTCCGCAGAACAGCTAAGCGCGGACGCTATCGCCTCGCTGCATTTTATTGAACAAGGCGCAGCACGGCAAAGCGCGCTGGTGCATGATATTCAATTGTATCTTGCCGCCGATCAGCCGCGCAGCAGGACGGAAACGGTTAACGTTACCGCCGTTATTGCCGGCCTGCTGGAGCATAAGGCGATGCTGATGCGTGAAACGGCTGCGCAGGTCGATTACAATGACCTGCCTTCCGTTTATATTGACCCTCCCCGCCTGAAAGATATTTTCAGTATTTTGCTGGACAATGCCCTGTGCTATCGTCATCCTAAGCTTACGCCGCATATACGGATAACTGGCGAAGTGAAAGCGGGCCGGGTCATTTATCGCGTTGCCGATAATGGCGTCGGCATTCCGATGGAGTATCGGGAGCGCGTTTTCGGCGTATTCGAGCGTTTGCAGGTGAATGACAATCAAAATTCCACCGGCATCGGCTTGGCTATTGTCCGGCGCATTATTGAAAGCTGCGGCGGCTCGGTAAGGATAGAGGAAACGCCGGGCGGCGGCACTAGCGTGTTATTTGATTTACCTGCGTAAATGTCGGTTTATGCTAACCCAACCTAGACAAGAGATTTTATGATAAGCGAAACCGGGAGTCCTCACTTCGTTGAAATTTTACTGTTGGAAGATGAACCCTCTGATGCCTATTTAGTAAAAATGGCGTTAAAAGAAGGCAAAGTACTGGCGCATCTGCATCATGTGGTTGATGGGCGAGAGGGATTGGATTTTTTAAACCGGACGGAAAAATATGCCGATGCGCCGCGTCCTGATTTGATTTTTCTGGATCTTAATATGCCGCGTATGAACGGCAGCGAATTTCTAGCCGTTATCAAGGCGGATGAGCGTTTTAAAGGCATTCCGGTGGTGGTGTTGACGACTTCCGATGTTGAAAAAGACGTGATCTGTTCTTATCAGCTCGGCGCTACCAGCTATATCACCAAGCCTATGGATATGTCGCAGTTCATTACGGCAATTCAGCAGATCGGCGAATATTGGTTTAGTCTGGTGCGTTTGCCGCAAGGTTATAAGCTATGAGCCGAGCCAAAGCGATTCGGGTATTACTGGTCGAAGACGAAGACGGGGATGCCTATCTGGTAAAAATGAAATTGGGGCAAACGCAGAGCGGGCATTTTGACGTAACCTGGACTCAATCGCTTGCTGAAGCGCAACGCTGTTTGGCGGCGTCTCCTTTTGATGTGTTGCTGCTGGACTTGTCATTACCCGACTCGGAAGGCTTGGCGACCGTTCACAGCGCGCGAGTCATGGCGATCGATATGCCCATTGTGGTGCTCAGCGGACGCGGCGATACCGATTTTGCCCTGACCACTCTGGAAGCGGGAGCCGTAGATTACATGGTCAAGGGGGATTACGGCTATGACGGCTTGGCGCGGGTGATTCGTTACGCACTGTTGCGAGCCGAAATGGAGGCGCGCAACAATTTGTTGATCGCGGCGCTGGAGGCGGCGGCAAATGGCGTTGTTATCACCGATAAAGATGCGATTATCATATGGGCTAATTCGGCTTTCGGTCGATTAACCGGTTACGGTCCGGAAGAAGCGGTGGGGAAAAATCCGAATCAATTGACCAAATCCGGCTTACAGAATGCAGACTTTTACAAGGATATGTGGACAGAGCTTCTGGCCGGTCAAAATTGGCGTGGCGAGCTTGTGAATAAGCGCAAAAATGGCAGCCTTTATCACGAAGAACTAAGCATTGCCCCGGTAAAAAGCGGCGCAGGCGAAATCACCCATTTTGTCGGCATTAAAGAAGATATTACCGAACGCAAGGAGATGGAAGCGCAATTGCAAAAATTGGCCAGCACCGATCCCTTGACCGGATTATTTAATCGCCGCGTGTTTTTGGAGCAACTGGAGCTGGAAAGAGCGAAAGTGGCGCGATTGCCTCATTATTCGGCGGTGTTGTTAATGCTGGATTTGGATTTTTTTAAACGCGTCAATGACGCTTACGGCCATGCCACCGGGGATATAGTGTTAAAGACGTTTGCCGAAATAGCCCGTAATAGCTCGCGCTCCATCGATATACCGGCTCGTCTGGGCGGCGAGGAGTTTGCTATTTTGCTGTCCGGGGCAGACAAGAACGATGCCTTGATCATGGCGGAACGCTTGCGCGAGCAAGTTGCGGAGGCCGTTATCGCCCATGAAGCAGGCCCGGTGCGGATTACCGTCAGCATCGGCGCCGCCACGTTGTCGGTTGACGATATTAATGGCGAGGCGGTGTTGCACCGCGCCGATGTGGCTTTGTATGAAGCTAAAGACCGGGGCCGTAATCAAATCTGCTGGTTCGGTTTTTAGCAGGACAGGCTGGAAACGATTTTATTGCTCGCGCCGCGCTCTCAGTCAGGAATGATCTCCCCTACAAAAAAATACTTATTGGAATAAATTGCATGAAAAATATTTTATTGGCGCTGTTGCTGACAAGCGCTTTTTCAGTGTCGCACGCCGCCGAAAAACCAAGCGCTTTACAGCAGGCAATTGCCGGTAAGCAGCGTTCAGCAGAGCATAAGCAGCGGGATAAATACCGGCATCCGCAGCAAACGTTGGCGTTTTTTGACGTAAAGGACAACATGACCGTGGTCGAAGTCTGGCCGGGCGAAGGCTGGTACACGGAAATTCTTGCGCCTTATCTAAAAGATCGCGGCAAACTGTATGCCGCGCATTTTTCAGCCGATGCCGAGGAACCTTATTTTAAAAAGAACCTGCATGCCTTTGTTAACAAGATAAAAAGCCGGCCGAAAGTTTACGGCAAAGTCGAGTTAAGCGTATTGCAGCCGCCGAAATTTTTGCAAATAGCCCCTGAGGCTTCAGTTGACCGGGTTTTAACGTTTCGCAATGTGCATAATTGGATGAAAAGCGATCAGGCCGCGGCGGTATTTAATGCGATGTACAAGGCATTAAAGCCCGGCGGCATTTTAGGCGTCGTGGAGCATAGAAATTCAACGTTAAAACCGCAGGATACCAAAGCGCTATCCGGCTACGTCACTGAAGACTATGTGATTGCACTGGCCAGAAATGCGGGCTTTGAGTTTCTGGATAAATCCGAAATCAATGCCAATAGTAAAGATACCAAGGATTATCCCGAAGGCGTTTGGACTTTGCCGCCCGCTTTAAAGCTTAAGGATAAAGACAGGAAGAAATATCAGGCTATCGGCGAAAGCGACCGGATGACGATTAAATTCATCAAGCCCAAGTAAAGAGCGACCGCCGGTTTTTGTCGGCTGTCACGCTAAAACTGGCGAAGAAATCCACACCGTGGACGAGGGCTAAGCGAAACCGAAATGCATTCCGAAAAATAGCCGGCATTTACGACATAAAAAACAATAAGTAGCTGAAAAATAATGGAAACTTAATAATGCATAAAAAGTGTTCAAATTAACAAAACTGTAATAAAAACCGCTACTAAGCGTTGTTAAAAACTATTTTTACACAGAGTTATCCACAGATTCTGTGGGTAACTCAAATAGTCTAAATCGTATAGAGACTTAGCCTTAAAACATCAAAAATAATTCAAACATTATGGCCAAGTTGCAAAACGGGAATGAGCTGATTTTCAGGGTTGCCATTGCCGTTCCTGTTTATCGATTATTTGACTATCTCGCTCCGGAACAGTTTGAGCCGACTCATATCAAACCGGGCATTCGCCTGGAAGTGCCGTTTGGGAAAGCTAAAAAAATCGCTTTTCTGGTCGAGTGCGTTCAGCATAGCGATGTAGCAATCGGTAAATTAAAACGCGTCGAACGGATACTGGACGAAAAACCGCTATTATCGACAAAAGACTTGGCGCTGCTGCATTGGGCCAGCCGGTATTACCATCATCCGTTAGGCGAGGTTTTCAGCGCGGCTTTCCCGGTGGCGCTACGCCAAGGAAAATCAGTCGTCATTCAAGCAGAAAAACGCTATGCCTTGACTGATGCGGGCAACGCTATCGATAGCGAGCTGTTGAAGCGGACGCCTAAACAAAAAAGCGTACTGGAAAAATTTCAGGCACACCAACACAGTTTGTCCGAAGCGGAACTGTCCGCATGGAATGAAAACTGGCGCACGTCGGTAAAGCAGCTGGTAGACAAGTCTTTGTTACAGCGGGTCGCATCGTCAGCGTTCGGGGCAAGTGCTTCGGAATCAATCATCAGAAACACGGCTTTGCAGTGCAACCCGCAGCAGCAAGCGGCGATAACTGCGGTATGCGATAGTCTGGGGCAATTCGGCGTTTTTTTACTGGAGGGCGTGACCGGCAGCGGAAAAACCGAAGTGTACATGCAGATTATCCGGACCGTGCTGGAACGGGGGCAGCAGGTGTTGGTGCTGCTGCCGGAAATTACCCTGACGCCCCAGCTTGAGGAACGGTTCAGGCAACGGTTTACCGTCAGCATTGCTATTTCGCATTCCAAATTGACCGACCGGCAGCGAGCTTACGCCTGGCTTAAAATGCAGCGGGGTGAATGTTCCATTTTATTGGGGACCCGATCGGCCTTGTTTACGCCGTTAAAAAAGCCCGGCTTGATCATTCTCGATGAGGAGCACGATGCCTCGTTCAAACAACAGGAGGGCTTTCGCTTTTCCGCCCGCGATGTCGCCGTGGTGCGCGGCAAGCTGTTGAATATTCCGGTGTTGCTGGGGTCCGCGACGCCTGCGCTGGAAAGCCTGCATAACGTCGATAACAAGCGTTACCGCTTGCTGCACCTGCCGGAACGGGCGGGAAATGCAACTGCGCCGGTTTTGCAGCTGCTGGACATCCGGAACAAAAAAATGCAGGAGGGCTTGTCCGAAGCGCTGGTTGCGGAGATGCGCCTTACCCTGGCAAAAAACGAACAGGTGTTATTGTTTCTAAACCGGCGCGGCTTTGCGCCGACCCTGATATGTCACGGTTGCGGCTGGGTGGCGCGGTGTCGGCGTTGCGACGCCAATATGGTGATTCATTACGATGAAGGGGTGTTGCGTTGCCATCATTGCGGGCAGGAGCAGCGTCTGATCAGGCTGTGTCCCGACTGCAAAACCGGGGAACTGACACCGCTGGGACTGGGTACCGAGCGGGTGGAGAAAGTGTTGGCGGAGTTATTCGCCGATAAAACGATTGTGCGTCTGGATCGCGATTCGACCCAGCGTAAAGGCTCGCTGGAAAATTATTTGCAGCAAATCAATCAGGGCGCGGTGGATATTATTCTGGGTACGCAAATGCTGGCGAAAGGCCATCATTTTCCCAATGTGACGTTGGTGGCGATACTGGATGTGGACAGCGGCCTGTTCAGCATTGATTTTCATGCCCCGGAAAAACTGGCGCAAATGATCGTGCAGGTCTCAGGTCGCGCCGGACGAGCCGAGAAACCGGGTCGAGTCATTATGCAAACCCGGCAGCCGGAACATCCCTTATTAATAACGCTGATCAGGCAGGGTTATAACAGTTTTGCCAAGACCGCGTTGGCGGAGCGCAAAGAGGCGTCATTGCCGCCGTTCAGTTATCAAGCCTTATTAAGAGTACAGGCTACAGATGCTGAAATGCCGAAGCTATTTTTGGGGGCGGTTGTTGAATTGGCGAACCGGCACAGCACAGGACATATCAGTATTTTAGGCCCGGTTGCTGCGCCAATGGCCAGGCGTGCGGGGCTTTACCGTTATCAATTACTGTTTCAGAGCGGTAAGCGTCCGGAGTTGCACGCGTTGCTGGATGTATTGATGCCGCTTATTGAAAAGCTCAAGCAGGCAAAAAAAGTGCGCTGGTCGCTGGATGTCGATCCGGTGGATTTGTATTGAAATTTAAGGTGAAAGGCAAAAAACTTGCATTGAGGTTTAAAGAAGTTTTCCAATTTTTAGCCTTTAGCCCTTCCTATTTTTCCAAACCGATAAAATCCCAAACCTTGTGCGAAAAGGTCGACTCTTTATGTTCGGGCACCGGCGGACCGTTCGGGTAATTTAACTCATAGACGCGGGCGGCATCTTTGGCAAGATCCGGCAGTTCAAGTTTAGCGTAGGCTTCCTGCATGATTTGCAATGCATAAGGAACGGCAGGCGTGCGCTGGTATTTGTCAACGACGGTAGAGGCCCTGTTGACGGCGGCAACATAAGCCTTGCGTTTCATGTAAAAACGGGCGACATGGACTTCATACATCGCCAGGTTGTTTTTAAGCGCAATCATGCGTAGCTGAGCATCGGCTACGTATTTGCTTTGTGGAAATCTGCGAGTCAGTTCGGCAAAGTTGTCATAGGCATCGCGGGCGGTTCCAGGGTCGCGTTGCGACGTATCGGTAGGCAGGAAGCGATCGATAAAACCGATGCCGCGATTGTAATTAACCAGGCCTTTTAAATAATAAGCATAATCGACGCTGGAGCTGCGCGGATTGATTTTGATAAAGCGGTCGGCGGCGGCGATGGCGGCCTCAGGGTCGCTGTTTTTGTAATAGGCATAAGCAATATCCAGCTGAGTCTGGGCGGATTCATCGCCAAAAGGATAGCGGGATTCAAGCGCTTCGTAGAGTTTGATGGCTTTGTCATAATTGCCGGCATCCAGCGCTGTTTTGGCCTGGCCTCGAAATTTTTCGGCATTCCAGTCGGCATATTCGTCTTCGGTGTCGGAATCGCCGGAACCCAGGCTTTTAAGCGTCTCGCAACCCTGAACAGACAGGCCTAAACAACAGATAAATAAAAATTTAATTAAAATTAATCGCATAGTGCTAACGACACGCTGTAATATAAGGGGTTTTTCTCGCTGGATATAACTGCGATACTTGAGATGGCTTGAGTATCCGGCGAGTATAACTTAACAATGGGTTAATCAGAAGAACTTGTTATGACAAGATTAACGGAAGAAGTGCCATTTGAAATGGCCGGCATGCGATTGGATCAGGTGCTTGCGGAACTGTTTACGGATTATTCGCGCAGTAAACTGCAAAGCTGGGTTAAATCCGGACGAGTGCAGGTCAACGGCTTAACGCTAAAGCCCAAGGACAAACTTGAGGGCGGCGAAACGATAGCGTTGGATGCCGAGGCGGAAATAGTAATAACCGCCGAACCGGAACCTATTCCGCTGGAAATCATTTTTGAAGATGACAGCATCCTGATTGTGAATAAACCGGCAGGTCTGGTGGTGCATCCGGCGGTAGGAAACTGGAACGGTACGCTGTTAAACGCCCTGCTGAATCATGATGCCAATCTGGAAACTTTGCCAAGAGCGGGCATTGTGCATCGAATCGATAAGGAAACCAGCGGGCTGTTGATGATTGCGAAAACGTTGCAAGCCCATAACAGTCTGACGCAGCAGCTACAGGACCGGGACATCACCCGCGAATACTTGGCGATTACCCGTGGCCGCATGACCGCAGGCGGGACGGTGGATGAGCCGATCGGCAGGCATCCTACCGATCGTAAGCGCTATGCGGTCAGAGAAAACGGCAAGCATGCGGTGACCCATTACCGAGTCGGTCAGCGCTTTACCCGTCATACCCTGGTTCAGGTTAAGCTGGAAACCGGCCGTACCCACCAGATCCGGGTGCATATGGCGCATATCCGTTTTCCGCTGTTGGGCGATCAGGTTTATGGCGGACGCTTTCAAATGCCGCCCGATTGCAGCGAACAGTTGGAAAAAGAATTGCGCAGTTTCAAGCGGCAGGCCTTGCATGCGGCAAAATTGGGCTTGCAGCATCCGGTTACTGATGAATATCTTGAATGGGAACAACCGCTGCCGGAGGATATGATTCGGCTGCTCGACGCGTTGGCGGACAATGAGCGGGACTAAACACCGGCTGATTCCCAATTGGCCTGCGCCGGCCAATATTCACGCAGCGACTACGCTACGTACCGGCGGGGTCAGCTGCGGCCCTTACGCCAGCCTTAATCCGGCCATGCATGTGGGCGATGAAGCTGACTTGGTTAAGCAAAACCGGGAACTGATTAAACAATGGTTAGATTTGCCCTGCGATCCGGTCTGGCTGGATCAAGTCCACAGCAATCGGGCGGTGCCGGCGGTAAAAACCGAACCTTTGCAGCAAGCCGATGCCTGTTATACGGCCGAGTCGGGGGTTGTCTGTGCGGTGCTGACGGCGGACTGTTTGCCGCTGCTGGTGTGCGCGGTTGACGGCAGCCAAGTTGCCGCCATTCATGCCGGTTGGCGGGGCTTGCTGGCCGGGGTTGTCGCTAATACGCTAAGCGCAATGCAAGACAACGAGCTGCTGGTTTGGCTGGGACCTGCAATCGGCCCGGATTGCTTTGAAGTAGGCACTGAAGTGCGGGATGCCTTTGTGCAGAAATCGGCCGCATTCATGACTGCTTTTAAACAGAAAAACCACGGAAAGTGGCTGGCGGATATTTATCAGCTGGCCCGGATTGAGCTGGCTATGCTGGGCATCGATAAGGTTTACGGCGGCGGCTTTTGCACGGTCATCGAACAGGAACGGTTTTATTCCTACCGCCGGGATAAACAAACAGGGCGTATGGCTACGCTGATTTGGAGAGAATAAAGAGTGAGTTTACTGATATTAATTATCATCTTTACGGCGGTCGGCGGCGTATTAAGCGTCATGGCGGCCGCCGTTTTTTTATTGTTGCCGGATCATCGCAGGAATGCGGTATTGCCGCACGGGATCAGTTTTGCGATAGGCGCGTTATTGGCGGTCGCCTTTTGGGGCTTGATTCCCGAGGCCTTTGCACAAATTAAGCCTGAGCAGTTTCAATCGTTATCCGGAACCATTTTAGCGGGCGTGCTCGGTTTTTTTGTGCTGGAAAAGTTGCTGATCTGGCGGCATTGCCATTCCGGCGATTGCGAGGCGCACGGCGATGAAGATGAGCACGCACATAACCACGGCCATAGTCACAGTCATGGCATGGCGAAGTCAGCCGGTGCGTTGATTATTCTCGGTGACGGCATCCATAATTTTGTCGACGGGGTTTTAATCGCTGCGGCGTTTTTGACCGATGTGCATTTGGGGATAGTTACCAGTCTGGCTGTTGCAGCGCATGAAATTCCCCAGGAAGTCGGCGATTTTGCGATTTTGCTGCACAGCGGTTATTCCAAAAGAAAAGCGCTTTTTTACAATATGCTCGCCAGTTTAACAACGGTTTTGGGCGGCGTGTTGGCGTACTTTGGCTTGGAAAATTTGCATGACAGCTTGCCGTACTTTCTGGCGCTGGCGGCCTCAAGCTTTATTTATATCGCGGTAGCCGATTTGATACCGTCGTTGCATAAAAAGACCGACATGAAGACATCGTTGCAGCAGATTGCGTTGATTGCTATGGGTGTGTTGCTGATCTGCTCGTTGCACGGCATTGCGCATAATATGGAAGTTTAGGGCGAAAGGCATGTAGCTTGTAGGGCGGTTTCGCGTAGCAAACCGCCAATCATTGCACAATGCCGATGTCAGCCTTGCGTAGTCGTGGTGGATTGCCTGCGGCGAATCCACCTTAGAGCATTATCCGCGAATCCAACCATTTCGTATATGTCGGCAAAGGCCGTCTAAATCGGGAAACACTGTCGAATGATTAACCCCTAACGTTTCAATCGTAACGCTAAAATCAATTAGAAACGTTGGAGCAATTTCCCATCGTTGAAGGGATGGGTGCTCGAATATTTCTTTAGGATTCTTCTGAACCGTGAATAATCCCTGTTGAGCCATGGACGCGGTGTGACATCTGGCGAGGAAGGTAGATAACATCCTCAGAGAGTGAGAATGGGTCTTGGCTCTCCTCAGCATTAGGGAGATCGTAACGCTGAAAGACGTAAATAACCGCACCGTCATCATCTTGGCTCGATCATTGCGAAATGCGCTGCAATGAGTGGGTTGAGCGTCCAATCAAGCAATCGTGTTGGAAGGCCGTGATGCTGCGCAATTGCAAGGAGCTCCCAATCATTTGCGAACCTAGCATCAAGGTGAGGCACTGATAAGCGAGCGAACTCTTTAAGAATTCCCTTCTCAATTTCTTGGTTGTTGGCAGGGTTCTTTGTTTGTAATCTGCCGAACTTTGATCGGAGTCGGTATTTTAAAGAATTCTCTCCGCGAAAGACTGGATGTCCATCCCATGTAGCTCGGAGAGCCTCATGAAAATCATCTATAGACGTGATCTTAATCAGTTTCATTGGGCGCTCAGTCCGGTAGGGTACGCTGTGCGTGCCTTTATTGAAGTTTCGTGGTAATGAAAAGGTACGCACAGCGTACCCTACGCTACTTGGTCTACTTTTAAGTCTTGTAGGCTACGCACCCGCATTACTCAGTCTTATCAGTGCCGTGGACATCATTTCTTTCATCATCGGCATTTTTAAGAATATCGGGCAATCTTTCCAGCAGTTTCGGCAATGCCGTCTGCACCGTATCCCAAACTACATCGAGGTTAATTTCGAAATAGCCATGCGCGATGCGGTTACGCATGCCCTTCATGCTTCGCTAAGGTATGTCGGTATGCAGATCGAGGAATTGCTCGTAGTCTTTGAGCAATTTGGTGGCAGCCTCGCCAATGATGACGAGATTTAAAATCACCGCTTGTTGAGTCCGCTTATCGGCAAGGAAGTCATTCTTATCCAGTCCTTCTGTATACTCGCATGCCTGCTGTGTGGCTTCGAGCATATGCTCTAGATAGTCGGGAAGACGGTTTTCACTCATATCAAGCGGGCTTCGGCAAGCACCTGATCGCGGAACTTCGGCGGCAGATCGCCGGGCGTCCGCAAATCGACCGTAACGCCAAGCAGTTCTTCCAGTTCAATCTGTAAGCCGCCAAGGTCGAATAAGGTGGTGCCGGGTAATGCATCTACCAACAAATCAAGGTCGCTGCCGTCCCGGTCGTCTCCATGCAGGACAGAACCAAACACGCGAGGGTTTGCCGTGTGGAAGCGGTTCGCCGCCTCGCGCACTGCATTTCGTTTTAAGTCAAGCGCAATGGAGGGTTTCATAGGTTAAACATGTCAGCCTTAGATACAAGTGCGCAAACAATTTGCGGTTATGTTAAAAAACACTGCCTTTAAGTCACCACATCCGGTTCAGTCCTACCCGTACGTTTTTTAACTTCGCAAAACTGCTCGGCAAGGCTGATCAACTCTGCCAAGGCCACTTGGGCATCCTGGTCATGTTTTGATGCATCCGCTTCAAAACGTTCCAGATAGATTCTTAATGTTGCGCCGACGGTTCCTGTTCCCGATAAACGGAAAATTATGCGGGAGCCGTTGTCAAAGCCAATGCGTATGCCTTGTTTGCTGCTGACGCTGCCGTCTACCGAGTCCTCATAACTGAATTCGTCGGCATATTTAACCGTGTACTCGCCGAAGGTTTGTCCCGGCAATGCAGGCAACTGGGACCGTAAGTGCTCAACAATGCCGCTGGCTATATCCATTTCAACGGCTTCGTAGTCGTGCCTGCAATAAATATCCCGGCCGAATTTTTGCCAGTGTTCATGCACGATGTCGGCAACGGACTGGCGTCTTCTGGCGATCAAGTTCAGCCAGAACAGGACTGCCCATAAACCATCTTTTTCTCGTACATGGTCCGAGCCGGTGCCGAAACTTTCCTCGCCGCACAGGGTGATTTTTCCTGCGTCCAGCAGGTTGCCGAAAAATTTCCAGCCGGTCGGGGTTTCGTAGCAGGGGATGTCGTAACAGGCGGCGACGCGGTCGACCGCTTGGCTGGTGGGCATGGAACGAGCCACGCCGCGCAGTCCTTGAGAATAAGCCGGAATTAAGTGTGCATTGGCCGCCATAATGGCCAAGCTGTCGCTGGGGGTTACGAAAATATTACTGCCGGTAATCATGTTGCGGTCGCCGTCGCCGTCGGATGCTGCGCCGAAAACCGGGGCTGCCGGGCTGAACATGCGCTCGGCCAGTTCCTGGGCATGCGCTAAATTGGGATCGGGGTGATGGCCGCCAAAATCTTCCAGTGGCTCGGCGTTAATGACCGAATCCGGCGTTGCGCCCAGCATGTCTACCAGTATTCTTTTGGCATAAGGGCCTGTAATGGCATGCATTGCATCAAACAGCAGCGTGATATAGCCGGAACCGATGCTTTGTTTGAGCAGGTTGAAGTCGAAAATGGACTGCATCAGTTCCGCATAATCAGCCACCGGATCGATGACGGTGATGCTCAGGTTGTCTATTTGGCAGGTGCCGATGCGATCCAGGTCTATGTCGCCGATATGGGCTGTTTTGTAGCTGTCGATAGTCAGACTGCGCTGATAAAACGCGTTGGTGTCCTTTTCGGTTGCGGGACCGCCATTGCCTGCATTGTATTTAATGCCGAAGTCTTCGTCAGGGCCACCCGGATTGTGGCTGGCGGAAAGAATCAGTCCGCCGAATGCGTTGTTTTTTCTGATGACATGTGATGCCGCCGGGGTAGACAGCAGTCCGCCTTGACCTATAATGAGTTCACCGAAACCGTTGGCTGCGGCCATTTTGATGATGATTTGTATGGCCGGTCTGTTAAAATACCGTCCGTCCCCGCCTAGTACCAGCGTTTTTCCGGTAAAGTCGTGCAATGAATCGAAAATTGACTGGACAAAATTTTCCAGGTAACCGGGTTGCTGAAAGACTTTAACTTTTTTTCTAAGCCCCGATGTGCCTGGATTTTGGTCGTTGTATGGATGCGTTGTGACGATTTCTATTTGCATGTTGGGTCCTTAATTCGACAATTAACCTGGTGACTAAAGTACACCAAAATTCTTATCTAGTGTAGATCATTTATGTTGCGAGTTTATTTATTGCTGTGCTGTAGTTTTTTTTCTTTTGCTGTCATTGCGGATGATGATGTTTGGCTTTTAGTGGATACCAAAGCGCTCACCATTGAGGTGAAAAAAGGTAAGCAGACGCTTGAAACTATAAATGATATTGCCATTGGCCGCGGCGGTGCCGGCTTTAAAAGTCATCGGGGCGATAACATAACGCCTTTTGGGAGTTACAGAATAGGCTGGGTTGGCGAGAGTAGTTCTTTTCGAAAGTTTTTCGGTTTAACTTATCCGTCCGCAGAAGATGCCCAAAAAGCCCTGGAAGAGGGGGTTATTAATCAAGTGGCTTACAACAGTATTATAAACGCTCATCGGTCTCATCAAGTGCCGCCTCAGAACACACCTTTAGGGGGGAGAATCGGCATTCACGGCTTGGGGCGAGCCGATGAAAAAATTCATAAATCGATGAATTGGACGCATGGATGTATTGCATTAACTAACGGGCAGATTGATCATTTAAGTCAATGGCTGGACAAGGGAACAGTTGTTAAAATAAAATAAAACTGGAAAATAATTTAAAAACAGTGCAAAATTAGTAAGCGTTTTTTTGTTGTAATAACTTTATGAAGGGAAAATAATATGAAAAAAGTAATGAAATTATCAATGGTTGCTATGGTTGCTAGCTTGGTTGTTGCTTGTGCAAGCACTTCAGACATCGAAAACTTACAATCACAAGTTGATGGTTTGAAAACTTCAGTTGCTCAAGCATCTGCTGATGCAGCTAGCGCAAAAAGCGCAGCTGATTCAGCTTCTTCACAAGCTGCTTCTGCTGAAGCTGCTGCTAACCGCGCAGCTCAGTATGCTCAAGACACAAACAGCAAACTGGACAGCATGTTCAAAAAATCAATGATGAAATAAATCATTGCTGATTTGAAAACAAAAAGCCCGGTGGGATTCCACCGGGCTTTTTTTTTGAGTATAAGATTCAGCTACGATGATTTGAGTTCAAGCAATGCCCGCACATGGTAGAATAAAACTTTTTTTCAGTTCATCACATTCATGCGTTTAGTTAGAGGATTATCTCATTTAGAGCCGTTAAAAAACGGTTGCGTACTGACGATTGGCAATTTTGACGGCCTGCATTTAGGGCATAGAGCCGTGATAAAAAAATTGGCGGAGCGTGGCAAGGCATTAGCATTGCCTGTTGTTGCGATGACTTTTGAACCGCAGCCGTTGGAATATTTTCTCGGGGAAAATGCGCCGTCGCGGCTGATGCGCTTGCGCGAAAAAGTGATCCGGTTTTCTGAATTGCCCGTTGATGATTTATTGATATTGCGATTTAATCAACACTTCGCCGACTGCGATGCCGAGCAGTTTATTGAAGATGTTTTAGTAAAAAAACTGAATGTGAAGCACTTGGTCGTCGGGGATGATTTTCATTTTGGCAAGGCTAGGCGCGGAAATTTCGCCATGCTCAAGGACAAGGGCAGGCTATTCGGTTTTGATGTGGAAGATACCGGTTCTTATCAAGTAGCGGGTCTTCGAGTCAGCAGTACCCTGATCAGGGATGCGTTGGGTGGTGGCGATTTGTCCCTGGCTGAACAATTGCTCGGTTGCTGTTATTCCGTTTGCGGACGTGTGGCGCATGGCGACAAACGGGGAAGAACCATCGGCTATCCGACCGCCAATATACAGATGTTTAGAAAAAATGCCCCTGTTAACGGCGTGTTTGCCGTGACTATGACTGGTATTGATGGTCGCGAAATTGAAGGCGTTGCGAATGTCGGCACTCGGCCTACGGTTGATGGCGGATCAAAAGTTATATTGGAAGCGCATTTATTCGATTTTAATAGAGAAATTTACGGGCGTTATGTGGAAGTGCATTTCAAACAAAAGATCAGGGATGAAATGCGTTTTCAGTCATTGGATGAGCTTAAAGCCCAGATTGTAAAAGATGTGGCTGAGGCCAAAGCCGCGCTTAGCTCCCTGTACATTTGCAGCATACATACCCTCCCTGGTGATCGCCGCGCCGGTTCCTGACCGGCTAGCGGCATACATACCGTCCCTGGTAATAAAGATTTTTGCCGAGTTTAATTGTTATGACGATGGATTATAAAAAAACACTGAATTTACCCAACACTACATTTCCTATGAAAGGCAATCTGGCCCAACGCGAGCCGGAACGTCTTAAAAAATGGAACGAAGCGGACTTGTATAACAAAATCAGGCAGGAATTTGCCGGAAGGCCCAAGTTTATCCTGCATGACGGTCCTCCCTATGCCAATGGCGAAATTCATATCGGCCATGCGGTCAACAAGGTGTTAAAAGACATCATCGTTAAATCGAAATCGTTAAGCGGTTTCGATGCGCCTTACGTGCCGGGCTGGGATTGTCACGGTTTGCCGATTGAATTACAGGTAGAGAAAAAAATTGGCAAAGCGGGCGTTAAAGTGTCTCCTGCCGTGTTCCGTAAAGCCTGCCGCGAATATGCCGGAAAGCAGGTCAATATTCAAAAAGAGGCCTTTATCCGGCTGGGTATTTTAGGCGATTGGGAACATCCGTATTTAACGATGGATTTTGCCTTCGAAGCCGACATCGTTCGTTCGTTGGGCAAGATCAGTCAAAACGGTCACATCGCAAAAGGCGCCAAGCCCGTACACTGGTGTACCGATTGCGGGTCGGCGCTGGCCGAGGCGGAAGTCGAATACGAAGACAAGCATTCCCCAGCGGTCGATGTGCGCTTTCAGGTCGTTGATGAAGCCGGATTTTTGAGCCAGTGCCATCACGTGCCTGATCATGACGGTTCCGGGCCGCTATCGGTAGTGATCTGGACAACTACGCCGTGGACCTTGCCGGCAAACCAAGGGGTTGCATTAAACCCCGACCTTGAATACGCGGTGGTGCAATGCGAAAAGGACGGCAACAAAGAGCGGTTGGTCGTTGCGGAAGCCCTGCTTAAAGATGCGATGCTGCGTTACGACATCGAAAACTATCATGTCATCGCTTACTGCAAAGGCGCAGCCTTAGAGCATCAATTATTGCAACATCCGTTTTATGACCGGCAAGTGCCTATCGTTCTGGGCGATCATGTCACTACCGAGGCCGGTACCGGTGCGGTGCATACAGCGCCGGGTCACGGTCAGGACGATTACGTGGTCGGTTTAAAATACGGTTTGCCGGTTGACAACCCGGTCGGCAACGACGGCGTTTTTCTACCAAACACCGAAATCTTTGCCGGTGAGCACGTCTTTAATGCCAATGCCCATGTCTTGGAAGTGTTAGAACAACAAGGCAAATTGCTGCATCACGTAGCAATATTGCATAGCTACCCGCATTGCTGGCGACACAAAACTCCGATTATTTTCCGGGCCACGCCGCAGTGGTTTATCTCGATGGATAAAAACAAGCTGCGCGAGCAGGCGCTTAATGAAGTCAAGCGCGTCGCCTGGATTCCCGAATGGGGTCAGGCGCGTATTGAAAGCATGATGGAGGGCCGTCCTGATTGGTGTATCTCCCGTCAGCGCACCTGGGGCGTACCGATCACGTTTTTTGTCCATAAAGAAACCGGCGAATTGCATCCGCGCACGGCTGAATTGGTTGAGCAGGTGGCTAAGCGCATCGAACAACAAGGCATAGAAGCCTGGTTTGAACTGGAAGCGGCCGAATTGTTGGGCGATGAAGCCGAGCATTACGAAAAAATGACCGATACCTTGGATGTCTGGTTCGACTCCGGCGTTACTCACGCCTGCGTATTGGAAAAACGCGAACAGCTGCGCTTTCCGGCCGACTTATACCTGGAAGGCTCTGACCAGCATCGCGGCTGGTTCCAGTCTTCATTGCTGGCCTCGGTCGCGATGAACGAGGTTGCACCTTACAAGGCTGTTTTGACGCATGGCTTTACCGTCGATGCCGACGGCAAGAAAATGTCCAAATCAAAAGGCAATGTGGTTGCGCCGCAATCGGTCATGAAGAATTTGGGCGCGGACGTGCTGCGTTTATGGGTTGCGGGAACCGATTATCGCGGCGAGATGAGCGTGTCTGATGAAATTCTTAACCGCACCTCCGACGGCTACAGACGCCTTAGAAATACCGCGCGGTTTTTGCTGTCCAACCTGGATGATTTCGATCCGGCTCAACATGCGGTCGCAGATAAAGATTTGCTGGCGCTGGATCGCTGGGTTTTGGACAGGGCGTACACCTTGCAGGAAGAAGTCAAAACTGCTTACGAAACGTATCAATTCCAGCATATCTATCAGAAAGTGCATCATTTTTGCGTGATTGACCTGGGCGGATTTTATCTCGATATTATCAAAGACCGTCAATACACAGCAAAAGCCGACGGTTTGGCTCGGCGCTCAGCGCAAACAGCCATGTACCATGTGCTTGAAGCGCTGACCCGTTGGTTGGCCCCAATCATCAGCTACACCGCCGATGAAATCTGGCAATTCCTGCCGGGCGAGCGCAGTGAGTCGGTGTTTTTGGAAACTTGGTATCAGGGCTTAGTCAAACTGGATGACGATTCTGCTTTGAGCCGCGAGTTCTGGCAAAAAATCATGACTGTTCGAGCCGCTGTCGGTAAGGAGCTGGAAAAAAGCCGAGCCAAAGGCGATATAGGTTCTTCGCTGAATGCGGAAATTGAACTGTACTGCAATACCGAGTTTTTAGATGACTTAAACCGGTTGTCGGACGAGCTGCGGTTTATCTTCATTACTTCTAATGCCTTGGTCATGGCTGAAAACAATGCTCCTGAAGAGGCTATTCAGACAGAAATTGAAGGCGTTAAATTAAAAGTCGTGGTTTCCGAGCATGAAAAATGCGTGCGCTGTTGGCATCAGCGGCCTGACGTCGGTAAACAATCGGAACACCCCGAGCTGTGCGGGCGTTGCGTGGAAAACGTAGCGGGCGAAGGTGAGCGTAGGCAATATGCGTGATAAGGTTATGTTGAAATGGTTATGGCTGTCGTTACTGGCGATAATCCTGGATCAAGCGAGTAAGCTTACGATTGCAAGTTCCATGCAACTGTATGAATCTATCGAGATCATGCCGTTTTTTAAGCTGACCTATGTGCATAATACCGGTGCGGCGTTCAGTTTCTTAAGTGAAGCGGGCGGCTGGCAACGCTGGTTCTTTGCCGGGTTGGCGTTGGCGATCAGCGCGGTCATAGCGGTTTGGCTAACGCGTTTGAAAAAACACGAGACTTTGCTGGCAGTGGCTTTGGCGTTGGTTCTCGGCGGAGCTGTCGGCAATTTGATCGATCGGCTGGCTTACGGTTATGTAATCGATTTTCTTGATGTCTATTACGAGTCCTGGCACTGGCCCGCTTTTAATATCGCAGACTCTGCTATTACCTTGGGCGTGATGCTAATGCTGGCGGAATCGTTCGGCGTGGGACAATCGAAACAGTCTGTTTAAAAAATTAGCACCACGAACGACTGCAAAGGCGGATTTTTGCGCCATGTAAAATCTGCATTCCCCACATCCTTGTGGGGAATGCAGAAGGTAGAGCAATGCAGGAGCAATTGCCGAGACACGAAGGACGCGAAGTTTATTTCTTCGCGCCCTTCGTGGCGAATAAAAAATGCCTGAGGGTTATGCCAGTAAGCCAAAAAGTCTCTGCCAGTCAAAAGATGGGCCCGGATCGGTTTTTCGCCCGGGCGCAATATCGCTATGTCCGGTAATGCGTTGCGTCGACAGCTTAGGGTAAGTTGCAAGCAATGTGCGAATTATCGTCGCGAGTTGCGCATATTGCCGGTCGGTATAATCGACAAGTTCGGCGCCTTCAAGTTCTATGCCGATAGAAAAATCATTACACCGTTCCCGGCCTTCATATACAGACTTCCCTGCATGCCACGCGCGTTTGTCAAACGGGACATACTGAATGCATACGCCATCGCGCTTAATCAGCAGATGTGCCGATACGGTGAGTTGATAAATATCGTTAAAATAAGGGTGGTCATCAGGATTAAGCTGATTGCAAAACAGCCGGTCTATATAATGATTGTCGAATTCGCCGGGCGGAAGGCTGATGCAGTGGATAACCAACAATGAAATATCCGCGGGGTCAGGCCTTTCATCAACGTTGGGCGAAGGCGTTCGGGTAATGTCGGTTAGCCAGTGCCGGTCTATTTTCATGGGTTGGTTGAGAAGTAAAAAACGGAAATAAAACACAGTATTCGGGATCAATACGCATATTATTAGTCAAAACACTATTGGGGGCCAGGTGATGACTAATTTATTTTTAAATGGCAATAGAGCTATTGCTATGGATAATCGGCAGCAAATAAATCCAGGTTTGAATAAGGTGAATAAGATCGAGATATTAGGCAAGATTAAGCCGATTTTTTTTCAGCATTTTGAGCCGGCGGTTGAAGATTTTTGTATGCGAATCGATCTTGAATTCGGCCTACAATTAGGCAAAAATCGTGAAAAAATGGCTAAAGAACACTATATAAAGTTGCTGGAATATCTTCGTTTAATTCGAGGAGATATTAAGCAAAATTATTTGTCTAAAGTTAACGATATTTTTGATGGCAATCAGCAAAACACTGAAGATGGCGAGAGTGGACCGTTGGATTTTTCTAAAGTTTCGCTAATCGGCGATGATGCAGTAAAAGAAAATTATGCAATTACCCTGATAATCCGGCAGTGCGAACACTTATTTTATGAGGAACTGGTAGGTATAAATAGGCTTCTTGCCTTTCAACAGGGTCAGCAAACGATTGCGGACGGCCATAATCCGATGGTCCCGGAAAAGTTGATTCGCGCTTTGGTTGAGGTCGTTAAGCCTCTGAAGCTAAATACAGGGGCGCGGATTACGCTGTATAAAGCATTTGAAGCGAATGTCTTCAGCCAGTTGGGATTTATTTATAGTGAGCTAATGACTTGCTGCGAAACCGTTACGCCTGCACGGATGAAGGTAGAGCAATACAGGGACCAGTGTGGCAGTGTGCCGAACCCGGTGCCGCTATACGCAGTGGATGAGATTAGGGAAGCGATTGAGTCGCTTCCTGCAAAAATTGAACAGCCAAGCGTAGCGTTTAGGCTATTGCAGAAAAAACTGGAGCTGTGGCGGTTGGCTCATTTTCCTTCAGCTTACGATCTGATTTCAGCTACCGGAAACGCATTTTATGAGCAGTTTGAAATAAAAAATGCGTTGCAAGTTATGCAGCAGGTTAATGACGATACATATCCGGGTGAAAATAAGCAGGCGCTAAAACGGCGAGTTCTAAGAAAACTGGAGGAGCTGAGTTTTAGTGTCGATGTCAGAATGTTGGCTAGGCACGATGAAGACATGCTGGATTTGGCGGCTTTAATCTTTAACGAAATAGAGCGGGATAAATTGCTCGAAGACGCTGTAAAAGCAGCTATTTTGAGATTGGAAATTCCGCTGGCAGCGGCCTCATTGGGACAATACAGTATTCTTGCAAGCCAAGATAATCCTATCAGGCGCTTACTTGACGATTTGTTTGATGCGGGGATGTTTTTAAATGCGGATGAAGATGACGATCGGTTAATTCAGGCGCGTATTGCCAACGCGGTTAGCAAAATGACTCTGGATAGCGGATTTGAACTTTCCGCTTGGGTGGCGGAGGCGGGAGAGTTTTCCGATTACCTGAACAAGAAAAAACAGCGCAGTCGGAATATCGAACAGAACGCCAGGCAGTTGATGATAAGCAAGCAAGCATTGGCGTCAAGCAGGAAAATAATCCTTACAACCATTGAACACAGCATGAAGGGCAACAAGCTGCCGACAGCGATAGTCGAATTTCTACGGGGTGTTTGGGCGGATGTTTTACTGGACGCTTATACGCATAAAGATGAGCGACCGGAACAGTGGGAAAAATCGGTGCGGGCCATGGATGATCTGATTGTAAGCGTCATTGCTCCGGCAGACGATAACGAAAGAAAGCAGATATTAAAATTGTTGCCGGGACTGATTGCGGAATTAAGGCGCGGCTTGAAGCAAATTTCATACGATAAATCCGCGCAGTCGCGTTTTTTTAAAGATCTGGCCGTTTGGCATATTATCTTAATGGATAAAAAGGAAGCTAAAAAAACGCTGGATGCTAGTGACAAAGCCGCTGCGTTATCCGTTGAAGGCGAGCAAATAAAAGCCGAAACGATAACGAACCCTTGTTCGGAGCAGGCCGACATTCTTGCCGAGGGAAGTTGGGTTGAATTCACGTCGGAATCGGGGCGAAAATGGGGCAAGTTGCTTTGGAAAAATGCCGATAATATGCTGTTTGTTGGAAAAAACGGGGCAAAAATAGCTGAAATTCAAGTGACCGAGTTGGCGGAAAAGCTGCGCTTAGGGCAGGCCGCCCTTGTTAAGGTTAGTGAAGAAAAAATCACCGAAAGAGTGCTTTCAAAATTAATGAGCTTATGACAGAACAAACGAAAATGGTAGACATAAAACGCTTCCTCGAAGAAGACATCGGTTCCGGCGATATAACCGCAGCCATCATTCCTGAAGCGATGACGGCTGAAGTCGAAGTCGTTACCCGTGAAGACATGGTGCTTTGCGGCCAGGCGTGGTTTGATGCGGTATTTAAATCTCTGGATGCAAGCGTTAAGATTAACTGGCTGGTCGCTGAAGGCGAGTCGGTCGGTAAAAATACGCTTTTATGCACACTCAGCGGAGCGGCGCGAGGCTTGCTGACCGGCGAACGCACCGCGCTGAACCTGTTGCAAACCTTGTCGGCAACGGCAACGGTTGCCAGACAATATGCCGACGAGGTTTCCGGCACGGGCTGCAAAGTGCTGGATACCCGAAAAACCATTCCGGGCCTCCGCAATGCGCAAAAATATGCGGTCGCTTGCGGCGGTTGTTATAACCATCGGATCGGTTTGTATGACGGGGTCCTGATCAAGGAAAACCACATCATAGCGGCAGGTTCGATAGCCCAGGCAATCCGGTCGGCGCGTGAATTGACCTCGGTTCCGGTGGAGGTGGAGGTTGAAACCATGCAGGAGTTTCTGGAAGCTGTCGCGGCAAAGCCTGACCGGATCATGCTCGATAATTTCAGCTTCGAGGATATGGTCGCGGCGGTAAAATTAAATGCCGGGGCCATAGAACTTGAGGCTTCCGGCAATATCGACCTGGACAATATCAGGGTAGTTGCCGAAACAGGCGTCGATTATATTTCGATCGGCGCATTAACCAAGCATGTCAGGGCGGTCGATTTGTCCATGCGCATTAAGCTGGTGCATTAACATGATTGAAAATGTGGAGACATTGGTTAAACAGATCAGCCACGGTGTCTATGTGATCGGTGTCGGTAAAGACGGCCGTCAAAACGCCTTTACTGCGGCCTGGGTGATGCAGGTGTCTTTCGATCCTTTGTTGCTGGCGATCAGCATTAATCCCGAGCATTACTCCTATCAATTGATGCAGGAAAGCGGCGTTTGCACGGTGAATGTGCTGGGGCGGGATCAGTATGCGCTAGCGGAACATTTTGGCCGATCAGCCCCGGATAAGATGGCAGGGTTTCAATGGCAACAAGCCGAAACCGGTGCGCCGGTTTTATCCGAAAGTTTGGCTTATTTTGATTGCCGGGTCAGCCATTATGCCGATGCGGGCGATCATAAAATCGCCGTTTGTAAAGTGGTTGCAGCGGCAACGCTTAATCAGGGACGGCCATTGCTGTACAGCCAGACCGGCGACATGGACGGCAGTAGCGAGTTATTCTAAAAAGATTGTGTGATCCGCGAAAAGCATGAAAATGTTTTATTGCATATCAGTCAGATAGGCCGTTACCCAAAAGGCAATGGCCATCCCGCACCTACTAATTTATTTCGTGTTTTTTGTGTCTTTCGTAGACAAATAGCCTAAACCAGCGGAAACATCTTATCGGGATTGAGGATGCCGTTCGGATCGAATTGGCGCTTGATGTTGCGCATCAGTTCCAGAGAATTCGCATCCAGTTCCCGATCGACAAAATCCCGTTTTTCCAGGCCCACGCCATGCTCGCCGGACAGTGTGCCGTTTAGCGCCAGCACCAACGAAAAGATCTCATCCAGACAAGCATGGGCTTTTTTGCCTTGTTCGGGTTGATCGGGATCGAGCAATAAATTGACATGGATATTGCCGTTGCCCGCGTGACCAAAGTTGATAATGGGCAGGTCATATTTTTGCGATAGTTCCCCCAGTCCTGCAATCAAGGCAGGCATTTCGGTAACCGGAACCACCACATCTTCATTGATCTTTTTCGGAGCCACCTTGCGTAAGGCCGGAGACAGCGCTTTCCGGGTTTGCCAGAGCGCTTTGACTTCGGCGTCAGTCTGAGCCAGTCTAATATCCAACAGCCCGTCATTTTTGGCCGCAGCGGCCACTTTTTCCGCGGCCCTGTCCAAGCCTTCCAGCTGTCCATCGACTTCAATCATTAACATCGCGCCCGCATGTTCGGGCAGATCGGATTCCGAATATTGCCGGATCATGTTGATCGCATTGCCGTCGATAAATTCCAGTGCGCAGGGAATCACCGGCTGCGACATGATAGCGGAAACCGCTTTGGCGGCATCGAAAACCGAATTGTAGATGGCCCTGAGCGTTTTGGTGGCTTCCGGCAGCGGCGTCAGTTTTAAGGTGGCTTGGGTGATAATTGCCAGCGTTCCTTCCGAACCGAGGATCAGCCGGGTCAGGTCATAGCCGACCACGCCTTTGCTGGTATGGACGCCGACGCGGATTTCCTTGCCCGAGCCGGTCACAGCGCGTAGCCCCAAGGTGTTTTCCCTGGGCGTGCCGTATTTTACCGCCCTGGGGCCTGCGGAGTTGTAGGCCAGGTTGCCGCCGACGCTACAGAAAGCGGCGCTGGTCGGATCGGGCGGCCAGAAAAAGCCCCGCTCTTTGGCGATGTCCTGCACCTGCTGGTTGGTCATGCCCGGTTCCACGATGATGTAGCGATTATCGGGAGAAAATTCGACCAGTTTGTTCATGCGTTCCAGCGACACAATCAGCCCGCCTTTAAGCGGCGTGGTCGCGCCGGTGGTGCCGGTGCCGCGTCCCCTGACGGTCAGCGCAACATGGAACCGGTTGCAGGCGTTAACGACGCTGACGACTTGTTCATGCGTGGTCGGGAAAACCACGGCTTGAGGCAGGGCATGGCGGCGGCTGTTGTCGTAGCCGTAAGTCCAGCAGTCTTCAGGGGCGGTCAGAATATCTTCGGCAGCAAAAATCTCAGCTAACAGATTTAAGAAACCGGCAGGTAAGGGGGTAATATTAGTCAATGTATTCAAAAACCGTGATGATTTGATTTACGTCGGATTGGTGTCGGGTTGCGTCGATGGCTGCGGAGCCTTCGTTTCTATGCACCAGGCCCATCAGGTAAACAGTGCTTTTTTCGGTAACGACTTTTACCCAGGAGGCATCGAATCCGGGTATCTGAGTCAGTGCGGTTTTTACTTTTCCGGTAATCAGCGTGTCGTTGGCGCGGAAATTAAAAGGGCTGGGCTTGGCGATAGTCAGCTTGTCGTGGACCAGTTTTACGTTGGGAATGACGCGAACGACGTCGATAATCCGGCTGCGGAATTCTTCTTTGGGCGTCTCGCCGGTGACCAGCACCGCGCCGTTGTAGGCGGTGATATTAAAGTGGCATTTGTCGCGGAAGTCGTAATAGGCATTCAGCTTGGCGGCGGCATTATCTTCGATAGCTTCGTCAGCCAAAATGGCAGCGCGGCTGCGGCGGTCGTTTAATAATGACAAGCCGGTTATTTCCGCTCCGCCCGCCGCAACCGTCGAACAGCCGGTCATAAAAAAGCTTTGCGCCAGCAGCAGCAATAAAAGTTTTTTCATGATTCAGCCGCCAAATAATTGATGGTCGATTAAGTCGCACAGGCAATGGGTAATCAATGTATGTGCTTCCTGAATGTGTGCGCCGGAGTTTGATGGTACGCGAATTTCTATATCGGTCTCATTGAGCAACGGCGCGATCATGCCGCCGTTATTGCCGGTCAGCGCGATGACGGTGATGTCTTTATCGTGGGCTGTGCTAATGGTTTTGGCGATATTGGCCGAATTGTTGCCGTCGGTGTAAGCGACCAATATGTCGCCGCTTTGCCCTAAAGCCCTGAGTTGCTTGGCGAACACATCGTCAAAATGATAGTCGTTGGCTATCGCGGTGAGGGTGGCGGTGTCGGTGGTTAAGGCAATGGCGGGTAATGAAGGCCGGTCGCGTTCGTATTGGTTAAGCATTGCCGATGACAGCAACTGGGCAACGGTCGCCGAACGGCCATTGCCGCAAGTGATTATTTTTTTATCGTTAAGTAAGGTTGCGACCAGCCGTTGCGAGGCAAACTCGATCAGTTCGCCGAGATTGTTCATCGTATCCTGCTGGGTTTGGACGCTGTTGGTGAAGTGGTTGATTATGCGATTTTGTAGGCTCATGGCGAACGATTATAAAGGCTATCAACTGAGCCTGCGACACTTTATTAAGGTTGGCAGGTTAAAGCTGTGGATCGTTCATGGCCGTATTTTCGGCAACGCGGAATGCCGAATGCGCCGATTAATCAGGTGTGGCGATTTAAAAGGCATTTTGTATCCAGTCGATGTTGCCATTGCCGGAAATGGCAACCACGTCAAAGCGGATAGGGCTGTCTGTTTTGTGGGATGTCAGGTAAATGTGCGTTGCTGCGATGATACGGGATTGTTTGGCGTGGGTGACGCTTTCAGCGGCGCTGCCGTATTTATCGGTTTTGCGGAACCGGACTTCGATGATAACCAGTGTCAGCTTGTCGGTCATTATTAAATCGAGTTCGCCTTGTTTGCAGCGGAAGTTCCGGCATACCGGCTTGAGTCCTTTATCGATCAGGAAGCTGTGGGCTTGCTCTTCGGCGCTTTCGCCGCGAAGCAAATGTGCCGCTTTGGTCTTGAGTTTAGTAAACAGCATGGTTGATCTGAGTTGTTGGCTCAGCGATTGCGCCGGTGTTTTCGCCGCTAAAGCCGCTTATTTCAGGTTGTCCGTCCATGAACGTGGCACAGGTCAGTTTGCGTTTGATGCGTTGGTCGGCGGTCAACGATAGATTTCCGGTGGCGCCGGGATAGGGATCAATCTCCAGGTTATCCAATCGTGTCGCCAGGTTATAGGCATCGATGCCCATTGCAATCAGGCGGAAATAAGCGCTGGGAAATTGCTTCCAGGTTTCTTTGAGTGCGTCCATGGTGAGTTCTCCCTGATAGGCTTTATTGAATAACCAAGGGGTGTCGCAAAAAGTTATTTTATTGAGGTCGGCATCCAGCGATGCGTTGACTTGTCCGGTATAAACGGTAGGCATTGCATAAACGGGGATGTCGCCCGCCTGATAAAATTGGAGTTGGGGGTTGATGGAGCGCGCTTCTGCGCTATAGGCGCTTAACAGTATGGCATCGGCGTCTTGCCGCCTTCTCGGCGTATATTTTGCGCCCGGCATCAGCGTAAGGATTTTGTTGTAACGTTGTTCGCTTTCGTCCAGGTTGAGCAGCTTTTGAATAGGCGTTGAAAAGTCGCTTTCCTTAGGATTGTAGGTTTGTGTTTCCAGGACAGTGCCGCCCTGGTTTTGCCAGTCTTCTGTGAGATAGTTGGCGGTACGTTTACCCGGCGCGTTTTCGGGAACAAGCAGCAGCGCTCTTTGATGGCCGTCTTCCCAGGCTTTATGGGTGATTTGATCGGCATCGTCCAGTGGGCTGAGGCTGAACTGGTAGAGCCGGTTTTTTTGCAGCCCCGGAATATGATTTAATGCCAGCACGGGAATGTTAAAGGTAACGGTTTCGGCCAGGCTTTGGATCTGCTCTTTAGCCAGCGGGCCGATGATCAGTTGGGCGCCTTCTGCGGCCGCTTGGTTATATAAGGTTTGCGGCGACGATTGTTCGCTGTCGTAAAAGCGAAGGGTGGCTTTGGCTGAGTTGTCCGCATGGTTGTAAGCGGCCATAAAGCCTGCGCGGATGGCTTTGCCGGCTTGAGCAAAAGTTCCCGATTCGGGCAACAAGAGCGCGATTGTTTTGGTTTGGGGTGAATTTTCCGTTGCGTCCTGATTGGGATACAGGAAGCTTAAGTCGGCAGGATGTGTCGGAAAGTTTGCCCGCCATTGGCTTATTTGAGCGTTAAAATCAGGCTGGTTTATGTTTTTTAAAACAATGGTTAAAGACATCCAGCCGGCTAGGGCGTCTGTTTGGCTGCTCTGTAAAGCGGAGTCAGGCAGCAGGCGCAATGTTTCAAGAATGGATGCCTGATTTTTTTCAAGTTCATCGGGAGCGGTTATTAGTTGGTGTAGCTCGATTCTGGCTTTGACGCTGTCCAGCAGGTTGCCGGTTAATGAGTAGGCAAAGGCCTGCGATTGAAAGTATTTAACCTGATTGTCCCGGTTCAGCTGTTGCGGTTGAATCAGCGCCAAGCTTTCAATGGCTTGTTCAGCTTCGCCGAAACTGAGCAGGATCTGGGCATAAAGAAGGCGCAGTTGGGCATGCTGTTCGGGGGATAGTTCGGCAGGGTTAATGGTGTCGGCAGCCTGTTTTGCGGACTTGCCGTCCCCGGCCTGGATTAATGATTCTACGGACTGTAAGCGCTGCTGATTTTGTTCCTGAGGCGATGACGTTGAGGGATGCTGGTATAATTCAACCATTTGACTCGGCTGGTCGTTCCTTATTAAAGGGTGTGTTATCAGCGCTGCTTGCTCAGGCAAGGAACTGTCCGGCAATTGTTTCTGTATTGCCTCTCCTGCATTTGCGGTATTCGTGGCTGTGCAACCGGAAAAAAACAATAGGCCGGGCAGCAGGGCGCATAATAATGGCGGCTTATATTTTGGTCGCATCTTTTTAGAGATTTTCAAGTGAGTGTATCGAATGTCAAGTGAATGCGGCAAATTATACGTTGTTGCTACTCCGATAGGTAATTTAGCGGATATTAGTTTCAGGGCGATTGAAATATTAAAACAGGTTGATTTGATTGCCGCGGAAGACACTCGGCATGTAAAAATGCTGTTACAGCATTACGGCATCAGCAATAAGCTGATTGCGTTGCATCAACATAATGAAGATAAGGCTTCAGCCGGATTGTTGGAAAAGCTGCGCGAGGGTTTGTCCATTGCGTTGGTTTCCGATGCGGGAACGCCGCTGTTAAGCGATCCGGGTATGCCGCTGGTGAAAATGGTCAAGGATGCGGGGGTTGATGTTGTGCCTGTGCCGGGCGCCTGCGCGTTGATTGCTGCATTGTCCGCTGCGGGTTTGCCGGTTACGCGGTTTGTATTTGAAGGTTTTTCTCCGCGTACCTCGTCGGCGCGAAAAGCGTTTTTTAGCGAACGCTTAATGTGTCCGATAACCTGGGTATTTTATGAGTCCAGTCATCGCATCCTGGCTTCATTACAGGATATGGCGGAGATATTGCCGTTGGATCGGCAGGTTGTTATTGCCAGGGAATTGACCAAGTTGCACGAAACTATCGTGAAAACCAGCTTGGGAGAAGCGCTTGCGTTGGTTGAAGACGATGCCAATATGAGGAAAGGTGAGTTTGTGGTGATTGTCGATGGCGCCACTGTCGATAAAGCAGAGCAAGTCATTACGCCTGAACAGCAGAAGATATTGGGAGTGTTAATGGGCGAATGTTCGATTAAGACCGCAGTTGCGCTGGCCGTGGAGATTACCGGGGTTAGGAAGAAGTTGTTGTATCAAGCGGCATTGGACATGGAGAAGGCGAAGAAGGCGTAGTCGTTCCGTTAATGTCAGCTGAAGTGTGTTTCTGGTCTGTTTTTTGCTTGTTAATATGTCTGTTACATGTCGCATTAATAGAGATCTGTGATACACTAAGCGCTGAAAGAGTTGGCTGGACAGTCGCTGTTTTATCGCAAGATAAGATGGAGGAAAGTCCGGGCTCCATTGGGCAGGGTGCCAGGTAACGCCTGGGAGGCGTGAGCCTACGGAAAGTGCCGCAGAAAATATACCGCCTGTCACTTGTGACCGGTAAGGGTGAAAAGGTGCGGTAAGAGCGCACCGCGCAACTGGTAACAGGAGTGGCATGGTAAACCCCACCCGGAGCAAGATCAAATAGAGGGACAGACGCGTGGCCCGCGCGGTTCCTGGGTAGATTGCTTGAGCTGCAGGGTGACTTGCAGCCTAGATGAATGACTGTTCTCGACAGAACCCGGCTTATAGGCCGACTCTTTCTTCCTTTTCCGGGCTTCGGTTCGGTATTCATGGCGCCGCTAAAGGTGCAAAAACTGCCCGATAATTATTGCGGCAGCATCTTTGCTTCAATCCTCATTTTTATCAAAAAAGCTGGAAATTTTCGCTAGCCTTATACTTAAAGTACTTTCTCACTAAGATTGTATATTTTGTTGATAAAAAATGGGAATTGTTTTTCCATTTTTTACGTAGTTATATCCCATTCTGATTGCGATGTAAGTCATTGTCGAAAAAGAAAGAATCCAACATGAAATCGTCCTTGACTAGGGGTTATTTGAAATCTATAGTGGACACAAGTGGAGAAAAATGGGAAAAAATGGTTTTTTTTGGGTATCCGGGGTAAATCTTGTTTCGAGGCATTAGTACAATCAACTTAGACGGCAAAGGTCGTCTTGCTATTCCTACCCGTTATCGGGAGGAGTTACAGGATTGTTGCGAATGCCAAATGGTTGTGACGGTCGCTGTAAATGAACGATGCGTCGGAGAGAATGGTTGCTTGTGGCTTTATCCGATGCCTGAGTGGGAAAAGCTTGAGCAAACCATCAGTAAATTGCCTACCTTAAATAAAATGGCCGGTAAGTTAAGACGGTTTGTTATCGGTAATGCATCCGAATGTGAAATGGATGGACAGGGTCGTTTGCTGCTGCCGGAAAAGTTGAGAACATTTGCCAATGTAGACAAGAAAGTTGTCTTGGTTGGCCAACTCAATAAATTTGAACTCTGGAATGAAGAAGCCTGGAGTGCAAAGGAAAGTGAATGGCTGGATGGTGACGATAATGAAGGATTGGAAGACTTAGGTTCATTATCATTTTAATGCGGGAGATTTGTTAGTGGAACATTTGCCCGTTATGTTTGCAGAAGCTTTGCAGCAGTTGGCTATTAAAGAAGACGGCGTTTATCTGGATTGTACTTTTGGTCGGGGCGGTCATAGTCAGGGAGTTTTAAATTTACTGGGGCCGTCGGGGCGATTGCTGGCTTTTGATCGGGACTTGGATGCAATTAACTCCGATTATGCGCAGGCCATGCTGGAAGATAAACGCTTTAAGCTGAAACATACACATTTTTCCGCGCTGGAAAATATAGTTGCAAGTGAAGATTTAGTCGGGAAAGTTGAAGGTATATTGATGGATTTGGGCGTGTCATCGCCCCAATTGGACAATCCTGAAAGAGGTTTTAGTTTTTTGCGCGACGGGCCCTTGGATATGCGGATGGATGGCAATTCAGGCGTTACGGCGGAACAGTGGCTGGCCGGCGTTGACGAAAAAGAGCTGGTTAAGGTTTTATTCGAATATGGCGAGGAACGGTTCGCACGGCGCATCGCTCGTGCCATTGTTGAAAAAAGAGCGGTATCGCCAATTGCAACAACCAGAGAATTGGCAAAGTTAATTGAAGACGTCGTGCCGGGCAAAGAGAAACACAAGCATCCGGCAACTCGCAGTTTTCAGGCAATCCGTATCGAAATCAATAGCGAACTGGATGAGTTAAAGGCTGTTTTGCAACAGTCCGCCCGGATTTTGAAACCCGGTGGGCGCTTGGTGGTTATCTCGTTCCATTCGTTGGAAGACCGAATCGTCAAACGCTTTATCAGGGCTGAGTCCGGAGCCAAATATAACCCCGGCAAACTACCTATTAAAGAAATCGATATAGCTAAGGGTATATTGAAGATAACAGGTAAAGCTTTGAAAGCAGGCGCGCCGGAAATTGCCCAAAATCCAAGGGCGCGAAGCGCAGTCATGCGAGTAGCCGAGAGAGTCTAAGTGGCAACAGCTCGTTATATAGGGATGGCTGGGTTGATTTTGGCGTTGTTGGTATCCGCTTTGGCCGTAATTTACAGTAAATACCAGTCGCGATTAATTTTTATCGAGATCCAGAAGCAGGAAAGAGCGCTGGATCAATATGAAGTGGAATGGGGGCAGCTGCAATTGGAGCTGACAACCTTGGCAGAACAGAATCGGGTAGAGCAAGTGGCGCGGGAACAATTGAAGCTGGTTATGCCGTTGCGGGAAAAAATCATTTATATAAAACCGTAAATGATACATTTTCAAGGCAGAAACCGGGCAAATAAGCCGGGCGGTAAATTTGCAGGACGGTTGCATCGGTTTTCTAGCGATGGCGACGCTTTGGCCATCCAAGGCCGCCGCCGGAAAATAGTAGTCGTTTTTATAATGGCTTGTATGGCAGTACTGGTTGGTCGAGCCGTCGATTTGCAGGTGTTGAATAAACAGTTTCTTAAAGATCAGGGCGATATGCGCCATGTCAGTGATGTGCCTGTTTCGGCATACAGGGGCATGATAAAGGATAGAAATGGCGCGCCGTTGGCAATCAGTACGCCTGTGGAGTCTATTTGGACGAATCCGCAAGAGCTTGAACCGGCAAAAGAAAACGAAATCGGGCAAATCGAAAAGTTGCTAAATTTGCCGAAAGGAAAAATTAGCGAGCTGGTTAAGGGCGATACGCACAGGCAGTTTGCTTATATTGCTCGCCAAGTGAGCCCGGTAGTCGCTGACCAAGTCAAGGCATTGAAACTTGCGGGCATTTATTTCGAGCGGGAATTCAAGCGCTTTTATCCTGCCGGAGAGGTTTCCGCGCACTTAGTCGGTTTTACCGATATTGACGATGTGGGTCAGGCGGGACTTGAATCGGGATATGAAAAATCATTAAAGGGAATTCCAGGCAGCAAGCGGGTTATCAGGGATGGTCAGCGTCGAATTATTGAAGATGTAGAAAATATAAAAGAGCCGGTTGCAGGCAGGAGTCTGGAGCTAAGCATCGACCAGCGCATCCAATATCTGGCATATCGTGAGTTGCAGTTGGCCGTTAACCTTAACAAGGCAAAATCTGCGGCGTTAGTGGTATTGGATGCAAAGAGCGGGGAAATTCTGGCGGCAGTGAATCAACCGTCATTTAACCCGAATAGCAGGAAGAGTTTAAAGGAAAGCCTATACAGAAACAGATCGTTAACCGATGTTTTCGAACCTGGATCGACGGTCAAGCCGTTTGTTGTCGCGGCCGCTTTGGACGGTGGGTACGTCAAGCCGAATGATGTTTTTGAAACCCATGGTTTTTTTCAGATCGGAAGGCACGTGGTTAAAGACGTGCATAATTATGGAACGCTGGATTTGACGCATGTGCTGAAAAAATCCAGCAATGTTGCGGTTAGTCAGATGGCATTGCAAATGCCTCCGGAATATTTTTGGGGAATTTACAATAAGCTGGGTTTTGGTATTGCACCGGGCTCCGGCTTTCCGGGGGAAGCGAGTGGAAGCTTGCTCGATTACCAAAGTTGGCACGAATTCGACCGGGCGACGTTGTCATTCGGCTACGGTGTAAGCACCTCGGCGCTCCAGTTGGCAAGAGCTTATACGGCATTGGCAGACGACGGCATCTTGCATTCGGTTAGCTTGTTAAGGCGGGATGAAGATGTCGATCAGCAGCGGGTGTTTTCAGCCAAGACGGCCAAGAGAGTCAGAGCCATGCTGGAAACGGTGCTTATGAAAGACGGCACCGCTTACGAAGGCAGAGTCGACGGCTACAGCGCAGCCGGTAAAACCGGGACGGTAAAAAAAGCCGGTGCGGGCGGATATGTCGAGAACAGTTATTTTTCGGTTTTTGCGGGCATGGCACCGGCCAAGAATCCGCGCTTGATTATCGTGGTCATGGTTGATGAGCCTTCTGCCGGCCAATACTACGGGGGGATCGTTTCAGCCCCGGTGTTTTCAAAAGTGATGGCGGGGGCCTTGAGGGTGTTGGAAGTCGCTCCCGATCAACAGGATAATATGCCCGTCTTATTGACGCGAGAAGTCCAATAATATGACTATGGGGCCGAAGGATCAGCGTAGCGGTGTGCTGCGGCTGAAAGATTTATTAAGCGGGTTGAGCGCATTTTCAGATCAGGACGATATGCCGGTCGCAGGCTTGGTGTTGGATAGTCGGGAATTGGTTTGCGGCGATGTATTCGTTGCGCTGGCTGGAGCCAAACAGCATGGCTTGGCGCATATCGAACAAGCTATTAATAATGACGCCGTTGCGGTAATTTTTGATCCTGCCGGAAATGGTCGGCAACTGGCGGAGGCTTTTCGGGGCAATAGCGCTACGCTGATACCGATGATTGCCGTGGAAAATCTGGGTTTAAAGTTGGGTGAACTGGCCGCGCGTTTTTACCGCGATCCATCCCGGTTTATGACCGTTATCGGCATAACCGGCACCAATGGCAAAACGTCTTGCAGTCAGTTTTTAAGTCAAATGCTGGATGACTGCGGGATTATAGGCACGCTCGGCTGGGGCGAGTGGGGCAAGCTTAACAAGACGCTGAATACCACGCCCGACGCCTTGGCAATTCAGAAAATACTGGCTGAATTATTAAAAGATAAAAAACGCACCGTGGCGATGGAAGTTTCCTCGCATGGCTTGGAGCAAGGCAGGGTCAATGGTGTGACGTTTAAAGGCGCGGTATTTACCAATATCAGCCGCGATCATCTGGATTACCACGGCACGATGGAAGCTTACGTACAGGCCAAGTTGGCGTTGTTAAATAAGCCGGGCTTGGCTTTCGCTGCGGTGAGTTTGGATGACGATTACAGCGAGCGGATTATCGCCGCAGTACCTGAATCGGCGCAGCTATGGCAATTTAGCGCTAAGGGAAAAACAGCGGATTCAGGCGAGTGTGTTAGTGCGGAAAATATACGGCACAAAACGGACGGCATCGAATTTGATGTGCGTTTTCGGGATGAGCTTCAGCGGGTGCAAGTGCCTCTGTTCGGCGATTTTAATGTAGAGAATGTCCTGGCCGTTTTGACCGTCATGCTGGCCCTGGAGATTTCGTTGCAGGAAGCCGTTAAAAAACTGAGCGGTATAAAGCCGGTTGATGGTCGCATGGAGCGTTTTGGGGCCGAGACCGATCCATTGGTTTTTGTCGATTATGCCCATACCCCGGATGCCCTGGACAAGGTTTTATCCAGTTTGCGCAAGCATTGCAAACAGGCATTGTGGGTGGTTTTCGGTTGTGGCGGAAACAGGGATACGGGTAAACGTCCGCAAATGGGAAAGATTGCCGAACAATGGGCGGATCATGTGGTGATTACCGATGACAACCCGCGTTACGAAAACGGACTGGATATAGTCAATGACATTTTGGCCGGTTGCGGATCGACTGCCAAGGATGGCTGGAGTGTCGCAACCGGTATGGACCCGGTGCGACCAGCGAAGGTTGAAGTTATTCAAAACAGAGAACAGGCGATACAAAAAGTGGTAGCGAGTGCGGCTAAAAACGATTGCATAGTCATTGCCGGTAAAGGCCATGAGCAATACCAGGAAAGCAATGGCGTGTGCGTACCTTTTAGCGACAGACAAGTTGTGATTGATGCATTGAGTCGACGTAATGCTCTCGGTGAACAAAACAAATGAATATGATGCTGAGTGAGATTGAGGCATGTGTGCGGGGACAGTTGATCGGGGAGGATGTTGCCATCTCATCGGTCAGTATCGACACAAGAGCGATAAAACCGGGACAGCTCTATGTGGCGATTAAAGGCCATAACTTCGACGGCAATGAGTTTGTGGACGAAGCTCAACAAGCAGGGGCTGTGGCGGCCATCGTACATCCGGGTATTATCCCGACCGACATGGATGGAGGAAATGCCGCAAGCAGTAAGGAACTGATGCGACCAACGATACCGCATATTGTTGTTGACGATACGCGTCTGGCCTTGGCTGAGTTGGCCGGAGCCTGGCGACGAAAAACATCAGTCGCGGTTGTCGGCATTACCGGCAGCAACGGCAAAACCACTGTCAAGGAAATGGTGGCGGCAATATTGAGTGTGAATGCCAATACGCTGTTTACCCAGGGCAATTTGAATAACGACATCGGCGTACCCTTAACCTTGCTGCGCTTGAACGAACAACACCGGTATGCCGTCATTGAGATGGGCGCAAATCATCCCGGCGAAATTGAGTACACCAGTCAGTATGCACAGGCTGATGTGGCGATCATTACCAATGTGGGAGCCGCGCATATAGAAGGTTTTGGCAGCGTCGACGGTGTCGCCAAAGCAAAGGGGGAAATAATCCAAACGCTTAAGCAGGACGGGGTAGCGGTGCTTAATCGCGACGATGCCTATTTCGACTATTGGAAGTCGGTAGCCGGAACAAGAAAGGTCGTGTCGTTTGGGATGGATGAACGGGTCGAAGCTCACGCCCATCGCCTAAGTCCTGTCGGCGGCGTGACGGTGCGTTCCGTTAAAACGGAAATTATAAATCATGCTTTCGCCACGACTTTCGACTTAGTGACTGCAAAAGGCGAGTTGACGATAAAACTAAAGCTGGCGGGTCGGCATAACGTCGTCAACGCCTTGGCGGCCGCTGCGGCATGCCTGGCGCTGGGTACGGATCTGCAACAGATTAAACAGGGCCTGGAAAGTGTAAACCCGGTCACAGGACGATTGCAGCCGCTGGTCGGCCGCTTAGGTAATATCGTTATCGATGATACTTATAACGCCAATTCTGCATCGCTTAAAGCGGCGTTGGATGTGCTGGCGAACTGTGAAGGGAAAAGCTGGCTGGTTTTAGGGGCTTTTGGCGAGTTGGGTCCTGAAAGCGCAAAAATACATGAACAAATGGGCGAACTCATTAAATCGAGCGGTGTCGTGCGTCTCCTGGCTGTAGGTGCCGATACCCGCAATACGGTAAAGATTTTTGGCGAAGGCGCCACTTTTTTTGACAGCCAAAATGATTTAATTGAAGTGTTAAAGCAAGAACTCAAAGGTGATGAAGCGATTTTGATCAAGGGGTCAAGGGCTCAGCGCATGGAGAATGTAGCGGCCGCACTGGTTGAGAACTTCAGGATATAAATAATGTTACTTTATTTTGCAGATTATTTGATGACCTTTGATGGCGGCTTCAGGGTATTTCATTACCTGACCTTTCGCGCCATTCTTGGCGCTCTGACCTCGCTGGTGATTTCTTTTATTATCGGGCCGATCATGATCAGGAAATTAAGCCGCAACAAGATTGGGCAAAGTATCCGCGAGCTGGGTCCGGAGTCGCATTATGAGAAAAAAGGCACGCCGACTATGGGCGGAACCTTGATACTGGTCGCCATTGCTTTCAGCACGCTGTTGTGGGCTGATCTGAGCAACCGCTATATATGGGTTATTTTGTTGGTGACTCTGGGTTACGGCGTTATCGGCTTTGTCGATGATTATAGAAAAGTTATCAAGGGCAACAGTGACGGTTTGTCGGCTAAAGCCAAATATTCCTGGCAATCCGTTATCGGTCTAATGGCGGCTGTTTTTCTATACAAAACCGCAATACTGCCGGTAGAAACGCAATTGATTGTTCCGTTCTTTAAAGACGTCATGCTGGATATGGGCTGGATATATATAGTCCTGACCTATTTTGTGATCGTCGGGACCAGCAACGCAGTCAACTTGACCGACGGCTTGGACGGGCTGGCGATTATGCCGACCGTGATGGTCGCTACCGGCCTGGGGATTTTTGCCTATTTATCCGGGCATGTAACTTTTTCGCAATATCTGGCAATACCCTATTTGCCTAATGCCGGGGAACTCATCGTATTTTGTGCCGCTTTGGTCGGCGCCGGATTGGGTTTTTTGTGGTTTAACGCTTATCCTGCGATGGTATTCATGGGCGATGTCGGTGCGCTGGCGCTGGGCGCGGCTTTAGGCGTGTTGGCGGTACTGGTCAGGCAGGAAATCGTACTGGTGATTATGGGCGGTGTATTCGTCATGGAAACGGTATCGGTGATTATTCAGGTAGCCTCTTTCAAAATGACCGGAAAGCGCGTTTTTCGCATGGCGCCGATACATCATCATTTTGAATTGAAAGGCTGGCCGGAGCCTCGGGTTATCGTGCGATTCTGGATTATTACCGTCATTCTGGTGTTGATCGGTTTGGCGACCTTGAAGTTGAGATAAGTAATGAATAAAGCCAGCGCCCCTGCCCGGAATTCTGTAAGCAATGCCGCCATTATCGCATTGTTAAAAAAGAATTTTGCTTTGGACCCGGAAACGGCCAAGGTTTTGGTTGTGGGTCTTGGCGATACGGGAATTTCGGTTGCGCATTATTTGCAAGGCTTAAGCTTTAACTTTGCGATCATCGATAGCCGCAGCAAACCGCCGATGATGGACGAATTTTTTCAACAAATGCCCGATACGCCGGTGTTTACCGGGGGCTTTGACGAGGCTGCGTTTAAAGTGGCGACCCATCTGGTGGTCAGTCCCGGCGTGTCGCTGAATGAACAAGCGATAATGAAAGCCATTGCCAATGGTTCGAAAATAGTTAGCGATATTGACCTGTTTGCCTGTTCTGTCGAGGCGCCCATCGTCGCCATCAGCGGTTCCAACGGCAAAAGCACAGTGACCACCATGTTGGGCGAGATGGCAAAAGCGGCCGGGATGAAAGTGGGCGTGGGCGGAAATCTGGGTACGCCGGCCTTGGATTTACTGGCGTTAAACGCCCAGCTCTATGTGTTGGAACTATCGAGCTTTCAACTGGAGCGAACCTCGGCCTTGAATGCCGTTGCCTCGACAGTGCTCAATGTCAGTGCCGATCATCTGGACAGGCATGTTGATATGGATGAATACGCACGGGAAAAACAAAGAGTTTTCAGGGGCGATGGCGTAATGGTCATCAATGCCGATGATCCAGTCGTCTATGCCATGCGCGACGACAGTAGAACGGTATCTACCTTCTCGATTAACAAAAAAGCCGATTTCCACCTTGCCTGTCAGGGTGACGCGGAATATCTGATGTACAACGAATCGCGCCTGATGCCGCTGGCCGAATTGCCGCTTGAAGGCAGGCATAACGCGGCTAATGCCTTGGCGGCCTTGGCCTTGGGCGTGGCCGTGGGCTTGGATGAACAGTCTATGTGCGATGCCTTGCGCAAATTTAAAGGCTTAAGTCACCGGATGCAGCGTGTTGCGGAAATACGCGGCGTGACCTGGGTTAATGATTCGAAAGCGACCAACATCGGCGCCTGCGTTGCCGCTTTGCAAGGCTATGCGCGCAAGGTGATTCTGATTGCCGGCGGTGACGCGAAAGGTGCCGACATGAGCGAATTGACGCCGGCAATCAAAGAAAAAGCCAAAAGCGTGGTATTGATGGGTAAGGATGCAGGCCTGATCAAGCAGGCCCTGAATGGTTGCGTCCCTGTTTATTCGGCAGACAATATGGCGCAAGCGGTACAAATTGCCGCGGGCCTTGCCGATGTCGGCGAGAGCGTTTTGCTCTCTCCAGCCTGCGCCAGTCTTGATCAATATAAAAATTATCAGGACAGGGGCGAGAAATTTACTAAAGCAGTATTGGCGTTGGTTGACCGCTCCGGCGGTTTTCCGCCATCCGTGGCGGCCATATGAGCAGCCGGCTACTGCGGGGTTGGTCGCATCGGTTCTTTACCGGTTGCGACACTTCCGCTTTCCCTGGAGATCGGTTGCGTCGGTTTCTGACAGATGGCGACACTTCTTCTGTTCATGGAGGTCGGTCGCATTTGTTCCAGACAAATTGCGACACTCCCTCCATCCATGGAGGTCGTAAATGAGATTATCTCGGGCACGGGGCGGTCGATTTCATTTTGATCCGGTGTTGCTGATCGTGACTACCAGCTTATTGTTGATCGGCTATGTGATGGTGGCATCCGCATCATTGCATCTGGGTATCAAAATGACCGGCAACGGTTTGTATTATCCTGTCAGACAGTTGTTGCACATAGGTTTGGGACTGGTTTTCGGCGGGATCGTGGCGGCAGTTCCAATGCGGATCTGGGAAGAGAATGGCCCCCGGTTGTTTCTAGCGGGATTGCTGCTGCTGGTTATTGTGCTGATCCCCGGTCTCGGCGTAAAGGTTAACGGCAGCGTGCGTTGGCTGTCGATAGGCGGAATGAGGATACAAGTATCCGAAGTGGTCAAGTTTTTTTCCGTTATCTATATGGCCGGATATGTCACTCGATATCAGGAGTCGGTGCAGAACGCGGCTTTCGGGCTGGTTAAGCCGCTGGGACTGTTTTCGGTGGCCAGCTTCTTGTTGTTGCTGGAGCCGGATTTCGGTTCAGCCGTCGTTATTATCATGATCGCCATGGGCATCATGTTTTTAGCCGGAGCCCGATTATCCCAATTCATAGTGCTGTTGTCGGTCATTGGCGTATTGGCAATGTTGCTGGTTTATTTTTCGCCTTATCGTCTGGTGCGGGTCACCAGTTTTATGGATCCTTGGGCTGATCCTTTGAAAACCGGATTTCAATTAGTCCAGGCGCTTATTTCGTTCGGGCGCGGGGAATGGTTGGGCGTGGGCTTAGGTAGCGGCGTACAAAAGCTATTTTATTTACCCGAAGCACATACTGATTTTTTATTTTCAGTGATAGCGGAAGAATTGGGTTTGTTGGGCGTGGTTACGGTGATTGGTTTATTTTCGGTGTTGGTATGGCGCACTTTTACAATAGCTGCGGCTGCGGAACAGGCGGGGCAGCGCTTTTCCGCATTTATTGCCTATGGCTTGGGGATTTGGTTCGGTTTCCAGTCGTTCGTTAACATGGGTGTCAATATGGGTATTTTGCCGACTAAGGGTTTGACATTGCCGTTGATGAGTTATGGCGGCGGTAGCATGATGATCATGTGCTGTGCGGTTGCATTGTTATTCCGGGTGCAAAGCGAAGTCGCGGAAATAAAGGCCGGTACGCCAAAGAGAAGCCGACATGGCTAAACGCATCGTAATTATGGCTGGAGGAACCGGCGGACATGTGTTTCCAGCGTTGGCGGTGGCGCAAACCTTGATTGAAAAAGGTTGGCAGGTCAGTTGGCTGGGTACCCGGAAGGGGCTGGAAGGCCGAGTGATTCCTGAGCAAGGTATAGAGATCGATTGGCTGTCGGTTGCCGGAGTACGCGGCAAAGGCGGGCTGTCGAAAATTACAGCCGTACTGTTGTTGATAAAGGCCTGCATCCAGGCATTGAAAATATTGCGTAAGCGCAAACCCGATGTGGTGTTGGGGATGGGCGGATTTGTAGCGGGGCCTGGCGGACTCATGGCAAAACTATTGGGTATCCCGCTGATCATTCATGAGCAGAACCGGGTGCCCGGCACCACCAACCGGTTGTTGGCACGCATGGCCAGGCAAGTATTGGAAGCCTTTCCGGACAGCTTTAATAAAAAGCTGAATGCCACATTTACCGGCAATCCGTTAAGAAAGCAGTTCATAGGATGCGCCGAACGCAAAGAAGCGCATCAGGGCATTAATATATTAGTTGTAGGCGGCAGCCAGGGAGCCCAAATATTGAATGAAGTTGTACCTGACGCGTTGGCCGAATTAGCCCATGTCAAGGTAAGGCATCAAACCGGTGCGGCTATGCAGAAGCAAGTCGAGAGCCGTTATAAAGAATTAGGCGTAACGGCGGAAGCGAGCGCCTTTATCGACGATATGGTGTCGGCCTATCAATGGGCGGATTTGGTGATTTGCAGGTCCGGCGCAATGACGGTCAGTGAAGTGGCCGCAGCAGGCATTCCGGCTATATTTATACCCTTGCCTAGCGCAATTGACGATCATCAAACGGCAAATGCCCGGTATTTAACCGATGCCGGGGCGGGTCTGATATTGCTGCAAAAAGATTTGAATGCAGCATCGTTGGTAGAACATATAACAACAGTAGTCAAGCAATTGGATGTCATGAGTAAAACAGCAAAACAATATGCACGCTTGGATGCGACCGACGTCGTTGCCGGCGTATGCATGGCCGAGGCGGGGCTATGAATATTCCTAACAGTCAAATGCCGAGTAAAGCATTAGGCGGTATCGACCGGATACATTTTGTCGGTATAGGCGGAACCGGGATGAGCGGCATTGCCGAGGTGTTGTCGAATCTCGGTTATCAAGTCTCCGGTTCGGACATCAAGGCAAGCGCGGTGACAGAAAGGCTGGCCGGTCTGGGCGTAACCATTAACATCGGCCATAAACGGGAAAATATAGCCAAGGTTGATGTGGTGGTGGCTTCCAGCGCGATCGACCGCAGCAATGAAGAAATTGACGAAGCTTATATTCAAAGAGTGCCGGTTATCCCGCGCGCGGAAATGTTGGCCGAATTGATGCGTTTCAGGTTCGGAATTGCCGTTGCCGGAACCCACGGCAAAACCACAACGACCAGTTTGACCGCAAGTATTCTGGCTGAAGGCGGGCTTGATCCGACCTTTGTGATCGGCGGACGCTTAAACAGCTCAGGCAGTAATGCCAAATTAGGTTTAGGCCATTATCTGGTCGCCGAAGCTGATGAGAGCGACGCGTCATTTTTATATTTACAGCCGATGATGGCGATAGTCACCAATATTGACCAAGATCATATGGCGACTTATGAAGGCAGTTTTCAACGCTTAAAAGACACGTTTAGAGAGTTCTTGCACCATCTTCCTTTTTACGGACTGGCGGTGTTGTGTCTGGATGACGAAGGCGTCAGGGCGATCTTGCCGGAAATATCCAAGCCGGTCACCACTTACGGTGTTCATGAAGACGCCGATGTACGGGCCGTTAATATTAAACAAGAAGGTATGCATACCTGTTTTGAAGTTATACGAAGAGGCGATTATCCGCCGTTACAGGTTACCTTGAATATGCCCGGCTGGCATAACATGCTTAATGCGCTGGCGGCTATTAGCGTAGCAACCAAGCTGGCTGTCGACGATCAAGCCATTATCAGGAGTTTGGGCGCATTTAAAGGCGTAGGCAGACGGTTTCAACTTAACGGCGACGTGCCGGTGGACGGGGGCAAACTGACACTGGTTGATGACTACGGACATCATCCGCGCGAGATTGCCGCGACGCTTGAAGCCTTGCGTCAGGCTTGGCCGGATCGACGTAAAGTCATTGTTTTCCAACCGCATCGGTATACGCGTACCCGTGATTTATTTGAAGATTTCGTGCAGGTGTTGTCAACCGTTGACGTGCTGATCCTGATGGACGTTTATTCGGCGGGTGAAACGACGATTCCCGGTGCGGACGGACGGGCATTAAGCCGGGCAATCCGGGTACGCGGACAGGTTGATCCTGTGTTTGTCGAAAACTGGGAGGAGCTGCCGCACATATTAGCGAGCATCGTAAATGCCGAGGATGTGATTTTGACCATGGGCGCAGGCAATGTCGGGCAGATAGCGGCTCAATTGCCGCAGTTGCTGGCGGGAGCCCTTGCTATGGAGTTATCGTAAGTTATTTATTCGCGTTGGCATGTCAGCATGGTCTAGGTGGTTTTGCGTATGTATTTCCATCGATTAATACCGTACATTGTAATCGCTGAATTATTAAAATGGGGGAATGCCGTGCATTATTGGCACTGTCCTTAAAATAGACGGATCACACTAATATTTTGTTGATATTTGCCAATTAAATCGATTACTTAATAAATTACGCAAGTGCCAACACATTATTGTTTTGAAATTATTTTTTATGGAATACCAACTGTGTCTTGTAAAGACGTTGTAGAGCAGGAGCTTTACAAGAAATGACAATTGAAATGGCGACTTCATGGGCAGATATTTTGCTCCATGCACAATCTGCATTCCCCACATCCTTGTGGGGAATGCAGGAGGTAGAGTAATGCAGGAGCACTTTACCGACGACTGCATGGAGCCGTTGCCGAAAGGCCGCTTGCTAACGCATGAAATGCTGTCCAAGTATACCAGTTGGCGCGTTGGCGGCCCTGCGGACCGGTTGTATATCCCGGAAGACCGGCAAGACTTGGTCGAATTTATCAAGGCTGTGCCTGGATCCGAGCCGCTGTTTTGGATGGGGCTGGGCAGTAATTTATTAGTCAGGGATGGCGGCATACGCGGTACGGTGATTAACACCAAAGGACGTTTAAAAGAGATGCGCTTGACCGATGACGGCTCGGTTTATGTTGAGGCTGGCGTACCCTGCGCGCATGTGGCGCGCTTTTGCGGGGAACGGGGCTTAACCGGAGCGGAATTTTTAGCAGGCATACCGGGCACCATGGGCGGGGCCTTAAAGATGAATGCCGGCGCCTTTGGCGGGGAAACCTGGGCTATCGTTAAAAGCGTGGAAATGCTGGATGGGTCGGGTAATGTAACGCACAGAAAGCCTGGGGACTTTACCGTGAGTTACCGGTCGGTGAAAGGTTTTGAAAACGAGTGGTTTCTGGCTTGCCTGTTGACTTTGCAGTCGGGCGATACGGTAGCCAGTCAGCAGAAGATAAAGGGTTTGTTGGAAAAACGTGGGGCGACCCAGCCGACCAATCAGCCCAGTTGCGGGTCGGTATTTAAAAACCCGGAAGGCGATTATGCGGCAAGGTTGATAGAGCAGACTGGTTTAAAAGGCTACGCAATTGGCGGTGCTTGTGTGTCGGAAAAACATGCCAATTTCATCGTCAATACCGGCAATGCAACGGCAGCGGACATCGAAGCCCTCATTCATTATGTACAGGATAAAGTGGAACAGCAGCAGGGGGTAATCTTGCAGACTGAGGTTTGTATGGTAGGTGAAGCAATATGAAAGCATTGATGTTAAGCAAGCCTGAGCAATTCGGCCGTGTTGCGGTAATGATGGGCGGCTCGGCGGCGGAACGGGAAGTCTCGTTAAGAAGTGGGGCAGCCGTTTACGACGCTTTAAAAAATAAAGGCGTAGATGCGATTGCCATTGATGTAACGGGCAGCCCGATTGACGCGTTGGCAGGACAGCAGTTTGACCGGGTATTTAACATTATCCACGGTCGCGGCGGCGAAGACGGCGTGCTGCAAGGGGTTCTGCAAGTATTGGGGATTCCTTATACCGGTAGCGGCGTGATGGCATCGGCATTGAGTATGGATAAACTCCGAACCAAGCTATGCTGGCAGGGTTACGGCCTGATTACGCCAAAATGGTGTTTATTGAAAGACGAATCCGATCTTGACGGCTGCATTGAAAAGTTGGGTTTCCCGGTTATCGTCAAACCGGCTCAAGAAGGTTCCAGTATCGGCATGAGCAAGGCAAGCAATCGGGATGAGTTGTTGGCGGCTCTGAGCGTGGCGGCGAAATACCGTTGCGATGTTTATGCGGAGGCCTGGGTTAACGGTAAGGAATATACCGTTGCGGTGCTGGACGGCGAGGCATTGCCGGTCATTCGCCTGGAAACGCCCAATACATTTTACGATTACGAAGCAAAATATCAGGCAACGACGACGCAATACCATTGTCCTTGCGGACTGAGTCAGGAACAGGAACGATTGTTAATGGACTTGGCGGTAACGGCTTGCAAGGTCGTTGGCGTTAAAGGCTGGGGCAGGGTTGATGTATTTATCGATGATTCGGGGCAGTACCAGTTGATTGAGGTTAATACCGTTCCCGGCATGACCGATCACAGTTTGGTGCCGATGGCGGCCAGGCAGGCGGGTATGGATTTTGAGGAATTGGTTTGGCGTATTTTGGAAACCAGCTGCGGGTAATGCTCATGCATAGCTATCCCTGCCATGCCCGCTTACGGGCAAGTACAGGCCGGTTCCAGGCAAGTTTATGATGGTTGCTGTAAAAATCATGATGACCGTATTGCTGTTGACGGGTTTAGTCTGGATGACGGGTTACGGTGTTAAGCGCATTCCGATTAAATATGTGCGTACCGAAGGGGTTTTTCAATATCTCAGTAAGGACGAGATAAAGACGGCTTTGCAGCCTTTGGTGATGACCAGTTTTTTCGATGCCGATATGCAGGCCATCCATCAAGCTGTTTCGCAATTGACCTGGGTCGATACCGTTACGGTTAAACGAGTTTGGCCCGATGCGATAGACATAAAGATACGCGAAAAGAAGCCTTATGTACGGTGGGGGCAGCAAAGTCTGGTCAGTACGCGGGGCGAGATTATTACGCCGAAGAACATAGAGCAATTTCAGGCCTTGCCCATATTGCAAGGGCCTGAGCAGCAACAGCTGAAGACGCTGGAAATAATGAAGGGTGTTAACACGGCATTAGCGGATCAGTCGATGAAAATGGCGGAGTTTACGATTAACGATCGATGGGCATGGAAGATTAAATTAACAACGGGCTTGGAAATACTGTTGGGACGAAATGAACAGTTAAAAAAATTACAACGGTTTTTGAAAACGCTGGAAGTAATAGGGCAAGAACAGGTTGAGAAAATAGCAATAGTCGATCTGAGGTATCCCAATGGATATGCGGTTTCATGGAAGCCCGAAACTGAAGAAATTGACTGGTCGCACCGGTTCCCTTCCGGTGCGACACTTCTGCCCCCCAGGGATGGGGGAAATGCCGCAAGACTGCCGGGAGCAGTCGCGGTCGCCATCCTTGGCGGTCGGAAGAAAATTGCCAATCCGCAACATGAAATAGATGGATAATCTTATATAAAGTGACACAGAGTAAACAAAATGGCGAAAAAAACAGAGCGTAATTTAATAGTCGGACTGGACATCGGTACGTCAAAGGTCGCGGCTATTGTTGGTGAACTTACCAGTGATGGCAATATAGAAATAATAGGCATTGGGTCAACACCATCGCGCGGTCTGAAAAAAGGAGTTGTGGTAAATCTTGAATCGACTGTGCAATCGATACAGCGCGCTATTGAGGAAGCTGAATTAATGGCCGGATGCCAGATCAGGTCGGTTTATGCAGGCATTGCCGGCAGTCATATCAGAAGTCTCAATTCTCACGGCATCGTGGCCATTAAAGATAAGGAAGTGACCCAGTACGATATTGACAGAGTGATAGATTCGGCCCGCGCCGTGGCAATTCCTGCCGATCAGAAAATCCTGCATATTTTGCCTCAGGAATTTGTGATCGATCTTCAGGAAGGTATCAAAGAGCCTATCGGAATGTCGGGCATTCGTTTGGAAGCCAAGGTTCATATGGTCACCGGCAGCGTCAGCGCCTCGCAAAATATCGTCAAATGCATTCGGCGTTGCGGCCTGGAAGTCGATGACATCGTGCTGGAGCAATTGGCCTCCTGCAATTCGGTGCTGACCGATGATGAAAAGGAATTGGGCGTTTGCCTGATCGATATTGGCGGCGGCACCACGGATATTGCGATTTTTGTAGAAGGCGCGATAAAGCACACCGCAGTGATCCCCATCGCGGGCGATCAGGTGACCAATGATATTGCGGTCGCGCTACGTACGCCGACGCTTAATGCCGAGGATATTAAACGAAAATATGCTTGCGCCTTAACGCAGTTGGCGAATGTAGATGAAATTATCGAGGTGCCCAGTATCGGCGATAGGGCGCCGCGCAAGATTTCAACGCAAAATCTGGCGGAGATTATTGAACCCCGCTATGAAGAATTAATGCTGCTGGTTCAGTCGGAACTAAGGCGTAGCGGCTATGAAGAATTAATTGCCGCCGGTGTAGTGTTAACCGGCGGCAGTTCAAAAGTAATGGGATTGATCGATTTGGCGGAAGAAATTTTCCATATGCCGGTGCGTATGGGGGGGCCGCAAAATGTTACAGGGCTAACCGAGGTGGTAAAAAATCCGATTCACTCTACCGGAGTCGGATTATTAATGTACGGAAAAGAACACCAGGGTGTTGGCAGGGGCATTGATGCTGACGGTCCCAGTGTGTTCGCGAGAATGAAAAATTGGTTTCAGGGTAATTTCTAATAGTTTTGTAAATAATTAAGGGGCAGCGGCAATGGCAATGAAATATGAGTTAATGGATATGAGCAATGAACATGCGGTCATCAAGGTGATTGGCGTCGGCGGCGGCGGCGGCAATGCGGTTAGCCACATGGTCGGCAGTCTTGTGGAGGGTGTTGAGTTTATCTGTGCAAATACCGATGCGCAGGCATTAAGAAAGTTGAATATTGATACGATTATCCAGTTAGGCGTTGAATTAACCAAGGGTCTGGGCGCAGGCACCAATCCGGAAGTTGGAAGAATGGCCGCGGACGAAAACAAAGAGCGTATCAGAGAAGTTTTACAGGGCGCCGACATGGTTTTCCTGACCGCAGGCATGGGCGGCGGCACCGGTACCGGTGCGATTCCTGTGATTGCCGAAATTGCCAGAAGCATGGGCATTTTGACGGTTGCCGTGGTGACTAAGCCGTTTTCATTTGAAGGCAAAAAGAAATTGGCAACGGCGGAGCTGGGTATAGCGGAACTGGAAAGGTTTGTTGATTCATTGATCATCATTCCGAACCAAAAATTATTGCCGGTATTGGGTAACGATGTATCGCTGGTCAATGCATTTAAAGCGGCTAACGATGTGTTATTGGATGCTGTGCAAGGCATTACCGAGCTGATCGTTCATCCCGGCATGATTAACGTCGATTTCGCCGATGTCAGAACGGTCATGTCCGGCATGGGCGCGGCGATTATGGGCACAGGGGCGGCAAAAGGAGAATATCGGGCGCGCGAAGCGGCTGAGAAAGCCATTGCCTGTCCATTGCTGGAGGACATTAATTTACAAGGCGCGCGCGGCATTTTGGTGAATATTTCCGCCGCCGATATGGGCATTGCCGAGTTCGACGAGGTCGGTAATATTGTTCACGAATTCGCTTCGGAGGATGCTGTAATAAAAATCGGCATGTCGATTAATCCCGAGTTAGGCGACGAGATTAAAGTGACTGTTGTCGCGACCGGCATGGGATTACCGTCCAAGGTGGTTAAGCTTGCGCCGAAAGCGACTGCCGGCTACGTTAATCAAAATGTGGCCGGTGAAGTCAGTTACGAAGGCCTGGATAAGCCCACGGTCATGCGTCAAAACAAAACCGAAGGCAGGGAAACCCGCTTTGGGGCTCAACCTAAAAAAGACATCGATTTAGATTATCTGGATATTCCGGCTTTTTTAAGACGTCAAGCTGACTAACGAGTGCGCTTAACAAGACAATCAGTCTCCATTTTGGAGGCTGATTGTGATAAAATTTTCGCTTTTTGCCCTCTTTACTTAGCGTTATTGATTTTATGATTAAACAACGAACTTTAAAAAACACAATCAGGGCAACAGGTGTAGGGCTACACACGGGGGATAAAGTCTATTTAACTTTACGCCCGGCCGAAGCGAATACGGGCATCCGGTTTCGCAGAGTCGATCTGGAAAACCCGGTGACCATTGAGGCGACGCCGGAAAATGTTGGCGAAACGGTACTGTCGACAACACTGGTTGCGGGTGATGTGAAAATATCAACCATAGAACATTTGCTTTCGGCTTTTGCCGGATTAGGCATAGACAATGCGATTATCGATGTCAGCGCCGCAGAGGTCCCGATTATGGATGGCAGTGCCGGGCCTTTTGTGTTTCTGCTCCAGTCAGCCGGGGTTGAAGAACAGGACAGTCCGAAGCAGTATATTCGTATAAAACGTAGCATCAGGGTTGAAGACGGCGATAAATGGGCTGCTTTTGAGCCGTTTGAAGGATTCAAGGTCACTTTTACCATCGATTTCGAACACCCGGCTTTTGAAGAGCATGTCAAAACCGCGACCATGGATTTTTCATCGACTACCTTTGTTAAGGAAGTGAGTCGAGCCAGAACTTTCGGCTTCATGAAAGATATTGAGATGCTGCGGCAAAATAATCTGGCTTTGGGCGGAAGCCTTGATAATGCTATCGTGGTTGACGATGATAAAGTCATCAATGAAGACGGCCTGCGCTATGCTGATGAATTTGTTAAGCATAAAATTCTTGATGCGATAGGCGATTTATACCTTTTAGGGCATAGCTTGATTGGCGAATTTACCGGTTATAAATCGGGCCACGGTTTGAACAATAAATTGCTGCGCGCTTTATTAAACGATAAAGATGCCTGGGAAATGGTTACCTTTGACGATGAAGAAAACGCGCCGATTTCTTTCATGCGTTCTGCCGAATCCCCTAGACCTGCTGCATAAGGCGGTTGCGAGCGCCAAGCGCCTGGCTGACTTATCCGGCCGGGGCTTGATGCTTCGATAGTTTTGCCAGCGTTGTACTTAATCTCAGCAACGCCAGCTTCAATTGCTCATCCGAAACAGAGAGGCTGTGGTTATGGATGATCTCTATTTTTTCTGCCGAAGGAATGTTCGGCTTCCTGTTCGGAGACGCTGTCTGCAACGTTTCTACTCTAACTTTAATCTGCATAATCGAGACCGAACCCCGGGTTACCGGAGCGATAGCGGCGAGAATCGCACTGTTATAAAAGCGCAGTTGCGACGCCCAGGCCGCAGTATCGGTATAAACCAGCAGTTTCTTGCCATTAACAACACAGTGTATTGCATGCAGGGCTATCGTTGCCGGCAATACAGCGTGAATACGTTGTAGCACCTGTTTTTGCTGCTCAATTTGGCTGTAAAAATGAGCGATAGTGCGGTTTGGGAATGATAATGCCGCTTTAAAAGAAGTCGGTTTTTTGGCCATGAGTATTTGTCTGTCAATCAGCGTCGAAAAGTCTTCACCGAGTTATTGGTTTATCCAGAATAGTGGGATATAGTTAGTTTATGTAAGGGAATAGCAACCTTAGTGTAATAATCAACTCGTATCATATCCACAAACATCCAGAAAGATAAGGCCAGGGAGATAAAGTGAGACAGTTTATTCAGGGTATCGCAGAAAACAGCCATTATCAGGCAACGCATTTATTGCAGATTCTAAGACAGGTCCAATCGCAATATCATTATATACCGGAGGCAGCAATAGAACAGCTGTCCGGCTTGCTAAACATCCCCCGGACGCAAATCATCGGCGTCGTTGAATTCTACAGTTTCTTTCATCTGGTCCCCAGAGGGCAATATGAGCTGTTGATCAGCGATTCAATAACGGATCATATGCTGGGCAAGAAAGACGTGCTCGATTATCTGGCAAAGAAGTTGGATGTTGCCGTTGGCGAGGTCCGGGCAGATGGCGTGGTCAGCCTGGATAATACCTCATGTACCGGCATGTGCGATCAGGGGCCGGCCGGTTTGGTTAACGGCCTTGCCTTGACCCGCTTGGACCGGCCCGGAATTGATAAAATCGCAGAGCTGATTAATCAACAAAAACCCTTGGACGAATGGCCTGAGGAATTATTTCAGGTCGATGACAATATTTATAAATCCGGCTTACTGCTGAATCAACAGATTGAACAAGGCTCGGCGCTTAGATCGGCTTTTAAACGAGGCCTCAGGGAAACGCTGAAAGAAATTGACTACTCGGGGTTGCGAGGTCGGGGCGGCGCCGGATTTAAAACGGCGATCAAGTGGCAATTTTGTTCGGAAGAGCGGCAGGCTGAGCGCTACGTGGTTTGCAATGCCGATGAGGGCGAGCCCGGCACGTTTAAGGACAGGGTGTTGCTAAACGCTTATGCGGATCAGGTTTTTGAAGGCATGACGGTGTGCGCCGCGATTATCGGAGCCAAACAGGGCTTTTTGTATTTGCGCGGCGAGTATTTACATCTTTACGACAAGCTGCAACGTATTTTGGAGCAACGTCGTCAGAACAGATTGCTAGGCAACAATATTATGGACACAGGCCTGGATTTCGATATTGAAATCTGCTTGGGCGCGGGTGCTTATATTTGCGGTGAAGAATCGGCGTTGATCGAGTCGCTGGAAGGCAAAGCCGGTATTCCGCGTAATCGCCCGCCTTATCCCGTCACTCAGGGCTATTTGGGTAAACCGACCGTAGTCAATAACGTGGAAACGTTTCTGGCGGCGGCAAGCATTGCGGTCAACGGCGGCGACTGGTTTGCCAGCATCGGCACCGAAAAATCTAAAGGCACGAAGATACTCAGCATCAGCGGCGATTGTGATCGTCCCGGCATCTATGAATATCCTTTCGGCACAACCGTCCAAACTATTTTAAACGACTGCGGAGCAGGCGATGTGCTGGGCATTCAGGTCGGCGGCCCGTCGGGAACCTTTATTTCCAATCAGGAGTTCGATCGCAAACTGGCCTTTGAAGATTTGGCCACCGGCGGATCATTCATTATTTTCAACTCCAGTCGTAACATTCTCGACATGGTTCATAACTTCACGCATTTTTTCGCGCATGAAAGCTGCGGATTTTGTACGCCTTGCCGGGTAGGCACTTCGTTACTGCAAAAACAGATCGACAAGATAGTCGAAGGTCACGGTTCTGCGGGTGACGTGGTAGCGCTTGAAGAATTGTGTCAGCTGGTCAAAAACTATAGTCATTGCGGTCTCGGTCAAACGGCTGCGAATCCGATATTAACAACACTGGAGCGCTACCCTGATTTGTACCAAAGCCGGTTAAAAGAAATCAGTTATGAACCGGGGTTCGATTTGGACGGCGCGCTGGAAACGGCGCGGCGCATGGCGAAGCGGGATGATGCCGGCGCGCATTTGGTTCAGACTCAGATGGAGAGCGAACATGAGTAAGACGATTACCATCGACGGAAATGTCATTCCTTTCGAAGACGGACAGACCATTATGGACGCCGCGATGGCGGCCGGGTTCTATATACCGCACTTATGCCATCAGCCGGAATTTACCCCGCACGGCAGTTGCAAGCTGTGTACGGTACAAGTAAACGGGCGCAACTGTTCGGCTTGCACCTATCCGGCAATGGACGGTCAGGAGGTGCTGAGTGAGACCCAGGAGCTGATCGACGACCGGAAAAAAATTACCCAGATGCTGTTTGTGGAAGGCAATCATCTGTGCCCTGGCTGCGAAAAAACCGGTAACTGCCAGCTGCAAGCTGTCGCCTATCATTTGAATATGCTCGATAACCATTTCCCGTTGTTTTACCCGGAGCGGGAAGTGGACGCCTCTCACCCCGAGGTGATGATCGACCATAACCGCTGCATTTTTTGCACGCTGTGTGTCCGCGCCAGCCACGAAAAAGACGGCAAGGACGTGTTTGCGATCAGCGGGCGAGGCATCCATAAGCATTTAATCTTTAATGCTGAAAGCGGGTTACTGAAAGATACTGATTTAGAAGCGACGGATCAGGCTGCGCACATTTGCCCTACCGGCGCGATTCTGATTAAGCGCACCGGTTATCAGGTGCCGATTGGCGAACGTATGTACGATCATAAACAAATCGATCAAGTAAGTTTAGAAACGGAGCATCCTAAACATGGCGAATAAAATTAGAGTAGCGACAACATCGCTGGCGGGTTGCTTCGGTTGTCACATGTCTTTTTTAGATATAGACGAGCGGATGCTGCAACTGGTTGAAGTTGTCGAGTTCGACCGCTCGCCGATTACCGATATAGAACACTGCACGAACTGTGACATAGGTCTGATTGAAGGCGGCGTATGCAATTCCGAAAACGTGCATGTCTTACGGGAATTTCGTAATAACTGCAAAATCCTGGTTGCGGTGGGGGCCTGCGCGATTAACGGCGGACTGCCCGCAATGCGTAACCATATTCCGCTCGAAGAATGTCTGAATGAGGCCTATTTGGACGGTATTGGCGTGGAAAATCCGCAGATTCCCAGCGATATAGAATTACCGTTGCTGTTGCATCAGGTACACCCGATACATGAAATCGTCAAAATCGATTATTACCTGCCCGGCTGTCCGCCATCAGCGGACGTGTTCTGGAAATTCCTGACCGATTTGATTGAAGGGCGCGAACCAGTCTTGCCTTATGAGTTGGTTCATTACGATTGAGCGATTTTGATAGCGAGAACCGGCGTTTCCGGCAAATACCGTTCGGATTCGCCGGAAACGCCACCGCGCGCTACTCGCCTGGAGGGTCTTACGGCTTACCAGGCCGTGTTTCCATAAAGCCAGCATCTATACAAATACGAGAAAAATCATGTACGAACATTTAGAAACAGCTGAAAACCGGGACAGTTTAAAACGCGTTGTCGTCGATCCGGTCTCGCGCGTTGAAGGACACGGCAAAGTTACTTTACTGCTGGACGAAAATAACAAAGTCCAGCAAGCCAGGTTGCATATCGTTGAGTTTCGCGGCTTTGAGCGATTCATTCAAGGCCGCCCCTATTGGGAACTGCCGGTTTTGGTGCAGCGTTTGTGCGGCATCTGCCCGGTCAGTCATCATTTAGCCGCCGCCAAAGCCATAGACCAATTGGTCGGCATTGATCCTGCTTACCTGCCCGTCTCAGCGGACAAATTAAGACGCTTGCTGCATTTCGGGCAAGTGCTGCAATCCCACGCCCTGCATTTCTTTCATCTATCCAGCCCGGATTTATTGTTCGGTTTTGAAAGCGACATCAGCAAGCGCTCGATTGTTGCAGTATTGAGCGAATATCCCGAAATCGGCGTACAGGGCGTAAAACTGCGCAAATACGGACAGGAAGTGATTCGCATGGTGTCGGGCAAACGTATTCACGGCACCGGTGCGATTGCCGGGGGCATGAATAAATCGCTGACTAAAGCCGAACGCGACTACCTGCTCGAAGACATCGACCAGATGATAACCTGGGCGGAAGGTTCGGTCGCGTTGATAAAAAAAGTGCATTGCTCAAACCTGCCTTATTACGATGATTTTGCCACGATACGCAGCAATTATCTGGGCCTGACTAAGCCTGACGGCGCGCTGGAGCTTTATCATGGCGGCATCCGCGCCAAGAATGAGCACGGCGAAACCATTATGGATCATATCGACTATTGCAAATATAACGATTATATCCATGAAGAAGTCCGCTCATGGACCTACATGAAATTTCCGTACCTGCTGTCGCTGGGGCAGGAACAAGGCTGGTACCGGGTCGGACCCTTGGCGCGGGTCAATAACTGCGACTATATCGACACGCCGTTGGCGGAAGCCGCCCGCGTCGAGTTTAAAGCGCACAGCGGCGAAGCGATGGTGCATAGCACCTTGGCATTTCACTGGACGCGGCTGATTGAAGTTCTGCATTGCGCCGAAAGCATTAAGGTGTTGTTGAATGACCCGGACATCATGGGCTCTGATCTGGTCGCGCAAGGCGAAAAGCGTTATGAAGGCGTGGGTGTGATTGAAGCGCCGCGCGGCACCTTGTTCCATCACTATCAAGTCGACGAAAACGACATTGTCACCAAAGCTAACCTGATCGTCTCGACCACCAGCAACAATATGGCGATGAACGAATCGGTGCGGCAAGTGGCGGCGGAATACTTGTCCGGCCGGGAACTGACCGAACCGTTGTTGAATAACCTCGAAGTGGCGATTCGGGCTTACGATCCCTGTTTGTCCTGCGCGACCCATGCTGTCGGTAAAATGCCGCTGCAACTTGAGCTGATCGATGCCGAAGGCAAACTGATCGATAAGTTGGTTAAACACAGCGACGGACAAATCGAGCGGGATAATGCCTAAACCTGTATTGCTGTTCGGCTACGGTAATCTCAGCCGCGGCGACGATGCGCTGGGGCCGTTGCTGCTGGAATATGCCGAAAGCCATTGCGGTTTGGACGAGGTTGAAGTCTTGACCGACTTCCAGCTGCAAATCGAACATGCGCTGGATCTCGAAAGCCGGCGCTTGGTGTTGTTTGTCGATGCCTCGGTAGCCTGTGTCGACGCGTTTGATTTTACCGTGCTGGAACCCGCCAGGGATAAAAGCTACACAACTCACGCGATGAGTCCGGCAGCGGTTTTAGACGTGTATCAATCGATAAAAAAGCAAACGCCGCCGCCGTGTTTTCTGTTGAGCATCAAAGCCGAGCAATTTGAACTGGGCGATGGGTTGAGCGTAAATGCCGAAACTAATTTAGTTGAAGCGTGCTCATTTGCAGGGCGGTTATTAAGCAATCCCGACCTTGGTTTCTGGCTGAAACAGGTGAATGCAGTATGATGGCGGATTCATGCCCGCACGAAGGGTACATGTCATACGAACGAATGATTGATTGAATATAGGGGCTTTTTGCTGAGATCGATGGGTGGCTGGCTGGTGAGCAATTTTACTGCAAGATGCCTAATTATTAAGATCGTAGGGGCGAATTGCATCCGCCCCGAAAAGAGAGTCAGAGTAAAATATTATTTTCTTTCCTTGAGCAAATCCCTGATTTCGGTCAATAGCAGTTCTTCTCTGGATGGTTCTGTCGGTGCAGCAGGAACTGCGGCTTCTTTTTTCTTAAGACTGTTGATGAACTTCACCGCCATAAAAATAACAAAGGCGATAATCGTGAAATCGACCATAGCCTGAATGAAATTGCCATAATTAAGCGTCACAGCAGGCGCGTTTCCAACTGCTTCTTTTAGGGTGAATGCCAGCTTGGTAAAATCTACGCCACCGATTAATACGCCAATCGGCGGCATGAATACGTCGGCAACAAGGGATGAAATAATTTTGCCGAAAGCGGCGCCGATTATGATGCCCACGGCCATGTCAATAGCGTTGCCCTTGATGGCGAATTCTTTAAATTCTTGTAACATGCTCATAATCGGTACCCTTCATTTTTTGGGTGTATAAACGAGGTGGCGCTTTGCTCGCCCCTGGCAGAAAGCTTAGGGCAAGTGGGCGGATGGACGATTTCGGGTTGAAACCCCAGTGTTTTCTCCTTCCTGATACATTTACTTTTTATGTTCTTGTATCTTTTGGTGGCGATGCTCCATCATTTGAGCATGATGTGCCTTCATAAGCTCTAGTTGCTGTTTTTTTAACGCTTCTTTTTTAGTGGCATCTTTTTCCGACAAAATCTGATTTGACAGGTCATGCATCTGTAGCATGTGTTCCTGCATGGAGCGCATATGTTCATTTTTTTGTTCTTCAGACTGGCAACACTGCATGTCCATGCCTCCCATGCCCTGATGCGCGCCCATTTCTTTCATTGGCTCGTCGGCTTTTTGCGGTTCAGCCGCGGAACTGACCATGCTGATGGGTAACAACAAGAGTAGGACGGCGGTTGATTTATATAAATGTTTCATCGGAAATACCTTTTGGCGTTGGGTGGATGGGGAGTCAATTGTATGTAAAATCAGAATCCTGAAGAAGTAAAAAATTTGCTAGGGGAGGACGGATAAACAACACCGGTCATTTTAGATTTATTTAACGGTACTTCAATAAGTTAAAACACCTAGGAAAGCTGTCTCAATAGAATTTTATGACTGAGCAATGTTCATTTTTTTACAAGAAAGCGCTTTGCCAAAATCCATCATAGCCAGTGAATCAAGCTGAAAAACAGTGAGGTGTCATCGCGGTCAAAATCGTGTTGCACCCTAAAGCTGGATTCAATGTTGTCGATGCGTTTGTGATAGCCCAACAGGCCGCTGACGCCGTTTTGCCCCGGATTCGGGCTGGTTATGCCGACTCCCACAAACAGGGCGCTGACCAGGCTGTCAGTGCCGAGCAATTGGCCGGGATAAAGGGCCGTTTCCAGCGTCTCTTCACGGATGCTGTTAGGCAGGGTTTTATGAATAAAGCGGAAATTGACAAAATCGCCGACCTCCCACGCGGTAAGGCGACGGTTGAAATTGGGATTCAGGAAGCCCAGCGGATTGGCAAACTCCACACCGGTCGGCCCCATGGCGCGGCCCAGCCGGGCTTCATGTCCCAAAAAACCTTTGCGAAACCCCAGGCTGCCGGTCACCATCATATCTTTGGAACCGTTAATTTTGCCAATCGTGTTATCGACATAAAATATCTCGATTGCCGGGCGCAGTTCATGCACTCCCCGGTCGGGCGCAACATAACCCACGGTGCTGCGCCATTGTTCGCCATCGCTGCCCCAGCTCGCCATCAATTGCTTGTTGTACAGGGCAAGGTAGCCGCCGGGGGAATCTTGTCCTTGAAAGCTCTGCCATTGCGTGGACGCAATATATTTAATGGACTGCCATTCGTTCCGGTAAGAAATTTTGGCGAATTTAATGTCTTGATTGCTGAGATTCCTATCGACAAATCCGCCGCCAAAGCCCAAGCCGGACGGTAAGCGGTATTCGCCTTGTACCTCGGTTTGTTTGCTATCGCCCTGTAGAACTTCCTGTGCGCCCAGAATTAAATCGCCGAGTTCGGGGCGGGTCAGCAAGGGGCGAGCAAAGCCGCCGAAGTAGTTAATGTCCTGCCCGCCTGTTTCGGATATCTGTACTCCGTGACCGCCTTTAAAAATCGGCGTCCATAAGATACTGTTGACCTGAAAATCGCCGTTATCCTTGCGGTCGTAGAAAGCGTCAAGCTTGCCGCCTTTGAAGTAGGGAGAATCGGCGACGCCTGCGTAAAGGCAAGGCGGAACGGCGGACAACAAGACAAAAAATAGGATATTGAGCGGCACGGCAAGGTTTTTCCTTGTGCTGATAGAATAAAGTTAGGCGTCTGCAGGTCTTATCCGGACAAGACATTCGCCCTTTGAATGGTGCTTGGCTATCCTGCTACACGCCATTCATGGCGTTATGCAATGGCGAACTTTGCGTCTCTCCCGTCAACAGTTGCAGTTTGAAGGTGTCCGCAGGAACCGGTCGGCCGAATAAATATCCCTGGAATTTCAGGCAGCCGTAGCGGGTCAGAAGCTCGCGTTGAATCTCCGTTTCCACTCCTTCGGCAATGACGTTAATATCAAGGTTTTTTCCCAGTGACAGAATGGTCCGGATAATAGCGGAGTCATGGTTGTTAAAAGCCATGTTTTTGACGAAGGATTGGTCTATCTTTAATTGCTCCAAAGGTAGTTTTTGCAGATAAGACAGCGAGGAATAACCGGTGCCGAAATCATCCATGGAGAAATTGACGCCTAAATCCCTGACTGCGTGCATTTTAGCAATCGTGTCTTCGACGTTATCCAGAATCACCGATTCGGTAATTTCCAATTTGAGCAAAGCGGGGTTGGCACCGGTTTCCGTTAACATAGCGCATATTTGCTCAACAAAATCAGCCTGACTAAGCTGTCGGCTGCTGATATTTACCGCCAATTTCAGCTCGCGGGTTTCAGGATATTTTGCCCAGTCAACCAAGGTCTCGCAGCCTTGCTTCAATATCCAATATCCGATAGGTAGAATTAGTCCGGTTTCTTCGGCGAGCGGAATAAATTCGGCGGGAGAAATCATGCCGCGCTCGGCCTGATGCCAGCGAATCAGCGCTTCCGCACCCACCGGCTGAGCCGATGCATCGACCTGTACCTGGTAATGCAAGCTCAATTCGTTACGATCCAAGGCATTGCGCAAATCGGTTTCTAAAGAGGCCCGTAGATTTAAAGCTTCCTGCATTTCAGGAACAAAAGCGCGTATCACATTTCTCCCGGCCTGCTTGGCCTGGTACATGGCCAGATCGGCGCGTTTAAGCAGTTCTTCGCTGCTGGTTTGGTGGCCTAAAAACAACACAAAACCAATGCTGCCGGTGGAATAATGTTCGACAAAAGGATGTAGATTATTGTCGATATTACTTTTCAACAGGTAGAATTCAGCCAGATTACTGCGAATTTTTTCGGCAACGGTGTGGGCCTGAACGGCCGCCTCAATCTCCTGTTCGTCGAGGCACTCCAACATGACCACAAACTCATCGCCGCCTAGTCTGGCCACCGTATCGACATCGCGCACGCAACTTTGCAAACGCCGCCCCACCTCAATCAGCAATTGATCGCCGCGATCATGGCCCAGTGTATCGTTAAGCGTTTTGAAGTTGTCGAGATCGAGAAACATCAACGCGCCGTGAGTCTTGTTGCGGTTGCTGGCGTTAAGCGCCAGATTGAGTCGGTCGAACAGTAAAGTGCGGTTGGGGAGTTTGGTCAGGGAGTCGTAGTAAGCCAGATCCTTGATGCGCTCTTCATCGGCTTTGCGCTGACTAATGTCGGTGAAGGTGCCGACATAGTTGGTAACCTGGCCTTCCGGATTGGTGATGGCGGTTATGCACAGCCATTCCGGATAGATGACGCCGTTTTTTCTTTTATTCCAGATTTCGCCTTGCCAGTATTTATCGCGATTGATGCTTGCCCACATGGACGCATAGAATTCGCTGTCCTGGCGGCCGGATTTGAGGATGCCGGCGGGTTTGCCGATAATCTCATCGGCACTGTAACCGGTTAGCTCGGTAAACGACTTGTTGACGCGCAAGATAATGTTGTCGGCATCGGTAACGAGTATGCCTTCCTGAGATTCGAACGCTGCGGCGGCAATGCGTAGTTCATGCTCGGCTTTGAGTCGCAGCTTTTCGCGGTCGAAATTATCCAGCGCGTAGGAAAGGTCGTCGGTCAGTCCGCGCATCAGGTCAATCAGGTCGGGGGTGAAATAGTCCTGTTCAGCCGAGTAGACGGCAATTGCTCCGATGCAGCGGCCGCCACGCATCAGCGGGAATGCCGCCGATGCGTTAATGTTTTCCGCTGCGGCCATCGGTTGCCATGGCAGGGTGCTGGGTTCATTGAGAAAGTTGTTGAAAATTTTCGGTGTGCCTTCCCGGATTGCGGTTCCCATCGGGCCGCGCCCCTCCGGCAATGACTCATCCACCGAGACCTTGATATTCCTGAGCAGGGAAGAGTCGGGGTGGCTGGCGGCTATGGTGCGCACCCAGCCATCCGGTTCATGCATGCCCACCCAAACCAGCTTAAAAGCAACGTGATTGACGATAATCCGGCATACCTGGGTCAATAACTTAACCTCGTCCGACTCGCGCACAATAATATCGGCGCTTTCAGTCCATGCTGCGTACAAATGGTTGATTCGCTCTCGCTGCCGTTCGGAATTGGACAGGGTATCCAGCATTTGATTAAAACTGTGCGCCAGTATGCCGACCTCATCCTTGCCCGAGATATGCGCTCGCACGTCAAGGCTGCCCTTCTCGACTTCGGCGGCTACCCGCATCAGGTGATGCAATCTTCTGGTAAGCCGCCGTGCCAGAAGTATTGCCGCGGTCACAACGGTCAGCGTCGCGAACGCTATAAAGTTTACGCCCATGAGCACAACGGAGCGAAGGTTGGCATTGACCCCGTTCATGGACATTTCTATCCGCGCCCATCCGACATGGCGCTGTCCTGCCATTACCGGTGCGGCAATATCGATTTGCCGGTCATTGGCCAGCAATACTTGTGTTTTGGGCGGGGAACTTAATAATTTTTGATTTTGCTCATCGGTCACGAATAGCCCGGCCTCGTCAGACCGTGTGGAACTCAGCACTTCGCCGCGCAACGATAAGATATAAGCGCGCTCAAGATCAGGTAGGCCGACAAAACCCTGTAGCACTTCTTTTAATCCTGCAATATCGTTAGCTAGCACCCATGATGTACTGCTGCCGGCCAACGACGAGGTCAGCGATTTACTCTGCTGCATGGCGGCGCTATAAAGAAAATTACGCTGCCGCTCGAATAACAGGCTTGCAAGTCCTATCATCATGATCAGTGCCACGCCGCCAAATGACCACGCCAATTGATGCCGAATGGAGCGGTTAAAAAAAGTCCGTTGCGTTTTACTTCGATTACGATCAGTTGTCATTATGTCCCTTTACTCTAAAGGCCGTACTGTTTTGATAAAGGTTGCAATAAAGGCCTCCACCGGTGCATAACTGTAATCATTAGCCGGTTCAAAACGGGTAACAGGAATCCGTGCCAACATCGCCCGGCCTTGCTCATGGTCGCCAAGAGCGAACAGCAGAGCGGCAAATTTGTCTGCCACCGTTGCCGGTATGTCTTTACGCACTACCCAGCCGTTGTTTTGCAAGGATTCGGTTTGCCATTTGACTTCGAGCTGAGCGGCTAATTGGGGATTCTCCTTACTGAATGTTTTCCACGGCACCGGCCAGGTTGCTCCGGCCGCGACATGGCCGCGCAAGACGTTGATGATGGACGATTCCTGCGAACCGACATAGCGGTTTTCGATATCGCGGTTAATATCGATGCCGTGGGTATGCAGATAATATTGGGGCATCATGGTCGCCGCCAGCGCAGTCTTCGCAGGGTAGGATACGGCTTTGCCCTTGAGGTCGGCGACGCTGTGAATGCCGCTGTCGCGACGTACCAGAATGATGCCGCGAAAATCATCGTCATCGGCCATCTTGCCGAACACGCGATAGCCATGCTTAAGCGAGTTAACGGTTTGATAAGGATTGGGCATGGCAAAATCAAAGTGTCCGCTGTAAAGTTTCCGGTCGAATTCTTCATAATTGCGCGACGCTTCAAGGGTAAAACCCGCTTCAGGCATGTTTGCGTTAAGAAAATCGACGATGGGACCGTAAACTTCAAATAGCCGTTTCGGATTATGCAATGGATGGATGCCTATTATATATTTGGGAGCTTTGGATTTGCTTTGCGTACTGAAACTGGGTTCGTAAATATCATCGGACTGCTTGTTCCAGCCCGCGAGTAGGGGCAAATCCAATAATGATTTCCACCATTTAATAATGACGGATTCTTGATTTTGTTCGGAAGCTTGTTCTGATATTTGTGTAGTCTTGGCTTTGTCCGGTACCGATTCCAAGGGGAAGACGTCGGCAGACACAGTGAAGTTAAAGAGCAACAGCAGCGTTATGAGACTATATCGGCGTAAAATTTCAGTCATTATAAGGTCGAAGCTCTGCGGCAGCGGTCATCGAGTTACGCTACGTTAACCTGCAAAATAGGTATTATTACGTAGGCTAGGTGAATGGCATGATACTCGGAATGCATAAGTTTTGGAATTTTTTTGAACCGTCCTTTACCATGTAAATCTTGGCTTTATCCTGACAATAAGCAAATCCTGATTGTCATAAAAGGGTAATATGTAGTTTGCTAAAATGTTCCATTTATTCTTATCCCAATTTAATTATGCCCAATTTAAATATTCTCGTTGTTGAAGATGAAGACGCTATCCGGGAGATGTTGATGATGGTGCTTGAGCAGGCCGGCTTTAGGTCGATTGCATCCGCGGATGCTGAAGATGCGCAAAAAGCCCTTGATGAGGCCTTGCCGGACTTGATTCTGCTGGACTGGATGTTGCCGGGCGTCAGCGGCGTCGAATGGGCAAGGCGTTTAAAGAAAGATCCCATGTATCGAGAGCTGCCTATTATTCTGCTGACGGCTCGAGGCGAGGAAGAGGATAAGGTTCGAGGCCTTGAGATCGGCGCTGACGATTATATGACCAAGCCGTTTTCACCCAAAGAATTAGTGGCGCGCATCCGCGCCGTTTTACGTCGAAGCGGAAAAATAAACGACCTGGCGCAGATCACCTTGGGCGACTTGGTGCTGGATACCGAGCAGCACCGGCTCAGCATCGGCGATAAACAACTGGAAGTCAGCCCGACCGAGTTTCGCTTAATGCTGTTTTTTATGACTCATCCGGATAAAGTATTCAATCGCACCCAATTACTGGATCAGGTCTGGGGGCGTAGCGTATACATTGAAGAACGCACCGTCGACGTGCATATACGCAGGTTGCGAAAAATTCTGGGCGAACACGGACGGGAGGATTTGGTTCAAACCGTGCGCGGTTTCGGTTATCGGTTTTCAGTAACGGATTCGTCAAGCGCGCCTGCATCGCTGTCGTCGTAATCAATATGGATGTTTGGCAAAAAGAACTCATTAGCGCAGTGCTGCTGTTTTTAGCAGTGTCGATAATAGGAGGCATGACCGGGCTTTTTATGCCCCTGGCGCTGTTGCTGACGCTGGGCATTTTAATGCGTCAGCTCTTCCAGATTAGCCGGTTTGAAAAATGGATACGTAGCGGCGGCGGAGCTAAATACCCCAAGACCAGCGGCATCTGGGAAGAAATTTATTACCACGTATACCGCATCAAAAAGAACGAAAAAAAACGCAAAAAGAAACTGGGTAAAATGGTCGACCAGTTTCGCCAGTCCACCGAAGCGCTACCGGATGCCGCCGTTGTTTTGGGCGCCAATGACGAAATTGAATGGGCGAATAAAGCGGCCAGAGAAGTGTTCGGCTTACAGCAATCGGACAAAGGCCAGCGAATTCCCAACCTGATCCGTTTTCCTGAGTTCATCCGCTACCTTAAATCCGAAAATTATAACGAACCGGTTATATTGCCTTCACCGGTAAACCATCGCATAACCCTGGCGGTGCGGATTATCACTTATGGTGCAGGCTTGCGCCTGTTACTGGCTCAGGACGTTACCGAGCTGAAAAAGATGGAAAGGATGCGCAAGGATTTTGTCGCCAATGTATCGCATGAACTTAGAACGCCTTTGACCGTATTAAAAGGTTACCTGGAGACCTTGCAGGACATGGATGACGGAGAGTCGCCGTTGTTGACCGCCTCGTTTCAGCAAATGCAGGGACAGACTGAGCGTATGCAGCATCTGGTCGATGATCTGCTGTTGCTGACACGATTGGAAACCCGGCAGAAGAAAACCGAGTGCGTTAATATTCCGGCTTTATTAATTCAGATTTGCAAGGAAGCGGAGCGGTTGCACGGCAACGATTGTTCCCGGATCGAATTAACCCTGGAAACGGATAAACACATCGCCGGCGAAGAGCAGGAGTTGCGCAGCGCTTTCACCAATCTGCTAGGCAATGCGCTTAAATATTCGCCGGAAGATTCCGTAGTAAAAGTGCGCTGGCATCAAGCCAACGACAGCATCGTGCTGGATGTTGAGGATCAGGGCGAAGGTATTGCGGCGACCGATATTCCCCGCGTGACAGAACGCTTTTACCGGTCTGAAGTCAAGCGCGTTAAGAAGGTGGGCGGCACCGGACTGGGTTTGGCTATCGTCAAGCATGTGCTGATGCGGCATGACGCCAAGTTGAGCATAATCAGCGAGTTGGGCAAGGGCAGTTGCTTTGGCTGTTATTTTCCGATTAATCGGGTTTGCAATTAGGCAAGCGGCGCATGCGGCGAATTGAGTAGCCAATCCGGGTGGCTCTGACGCAGTTGGTCAAGGGTTGAGTCGTCCAGGTTCAATCCGCGATCTCCGGTTCGCAGCACGCTTGATCGATGCCGGGGCGTGCGTCATTTAGCCGGATAAATAGGCTATTTACTTTGATGATGGAAGAAGCTCCGTATGTTTAATCAGGATGGGAAGCCGCTTGGCGGCAGCGATACAACAATTGCGTCTTGTTAGCGGGATTATTGTTATGGGCTTTTCTTTGTTAAGCAAGCCGAAGGCGCGGACTTGGCATTTTAGTTTGCCCGAATTGTAAGGCGTGGGGAACTTGAGTGGGTTTTAATTTTGAACCATGAACAACATGAAAGGCATGATCATGCTCTATGGCAATTGCCTAAATTAATTATGCAGGTTCATTAGGCATTCTCTTGACAGTGGCGTACTCGGTATCTTATTTTGAGTTCGCCTAAGTTTTGTTGTTAGGCATTTGCTCTCTCATATCAATAACTAACAATTGGAGTTCCCACCGTGCGTATATTTTTTAAAAGCAGTTACGCGTATCTTGCATTGGCTTTAATTGCAGGCTGCGCCAATATTTCTCCGTCTACTCAGGACAATCTTGCCGTCGGCATAGACGGCCAGGCCTGTGTCGGCGCTATTATGACTCCGCCGGTCGGGCTTGTTGAGGCCAACGATGCGACATTATTGCAAGCGGCACAAGGTCCGTCGGGACAAGGCAAGCTCTGCACCGGCAAAGTATTTGTCGCCGAAAAGCCGGTGACTGTGTATCGCGTTTGGGACAGCTCGCGTCCTTACACGGTTTACGGGAGCTGGTGGTCGCTTTCCGACCCTAAGGGACCCAGGGATGATTACCGCAAGGAAGAAGACATCTGCCCCGAATGGAGCGCATTGGACCGCATGAGCGCCTGTACGATAAAAGTGGGGACTCAAGTCGTGATAGGGCCGGGACAAAGCGTCAAATGCAACGGCGATCTCAGCTATCCTCCGTCGGCGGCGAATCAGGTTTATATTCCAAACGACAGTAAAAACAACCAGGTTTTTGTCGAAAATTGCACCGCAGCAGCCGAATGGCCTAAGCCACAGCCAATAGCTTCACAAAACTGAGCACCTTAGCTTTTTTACGCCGGTTTCCACGTTCCGGAGACTGTGAAAGTATTCGTTTTAAAACAAAATCAAAGAATTCACCACGAAGGCACGAACGGCTGCATGGGCTATTTGCTCCTGCAATAACGGCATTCCCCGCTTCCCTGCGGGTTATGCAGGAGGTAGAGCAAGAGCCGAGGATGCGAAGTTTTCAATGCATCGAATTAAAAGCAATGGTTTTTTCTCTGCGCCCTTCGTGCCTTCGTGGTGAACATGCTTTTATACTGATTTGGATAATACTTTTACAAGCTTCGGCACTCAATCCGCGTTCCATTTTTCTATGCGCTAAATGGTTTTATGCCTTAGGAATGCGTACGAAATAATGTGGGCAAGTTGCTAATAGCCTGCACTCGTGCTGACAATATTTCATGCACACTCCTTAGCTTGAAGGGTAGGACGTCGTTATGCTCAACGATTTGTTCTTTGCCCTCGCTCAGTCGGCTGCTTGAAAACAGTCGCACTACCCCCCATGTTAGCAGTAACTTAAAAACTCTTAATATGAGGCAAATATTATGCGTATGGACAAATTAACCAGCATGTTTCAAACGGCATTGGCCGATGCACAAAGCATGGCCTTGGGCAAAGACCATCAATTCATCGAACCGATTCATTTAATGTTGGCCTTGCTCGACCAGCAGGGCGGCAGCATCAGGCCGATGCTGACCCAAATGGGCATCAACACGCAGCTGCTGCGCACCGAGCTGGTTAGAGAGCTGGATCGTCTGGCAACGGTTAGCGGTTCCGGCGGCGACGTGCAAATCTCCAATGAATTATCAAGGCTGCTGAACTTAACCGACAAACTGGCGCAAAAGCGCAACGATAAATTCATCTCCAGCGAGCTGTTCTTGTTGGCGGCTTTTGAAGAAAAAGGCCTGCTTCAGGACCTGCTTAAAAAAGCCGGAGTCACCAAACAGGCGGTAGAAAAGGCTATTGATGTGATGCGCGGCGGCCAGCCGGTCGACGATGCCAATGCCGAAGAGCAGCGCCAGGCTTTAAAAAAATACACCATCAATCTGACCGAGCGTGCAGAACTTGGCAAGCTGGACCCGGTGATCGGGCGCGATGACGAGATACGCCGCACCATTCAGGTTTTACAGCGGCGCACCAAAAACAACCCGGTGCTGATCGGTGAGCCGGGCGTGGGTAAGACCGCGATTGTCGAAGGTCTGGCGCAGCGCATCGTCAACGGCGAAGTGCCGGAAGGCATCAAGGGCAAGCAGGTGTTGGCGCTGGATATGGCCGCACTGATTGCCGGAGCCAAGTTTCGCGGCGAATTCGAGGAGCGTTTAAAAGCGGTATTAAACGATCTTGCCAAACAGGAAGGGCAGGTGATCTTGTTTATCGACGAACTGCATACCATGGTCGGCGCGGGCAAGGCCGAAGGCGCAATGGATGCGGGCAATATGCTAAAACCGGCCCTAGCGCGCGGCGAACTGCATTGCGTGGGCGCTACGACGCTGGACGAATACCGCAAATATGTCGAAAAAGACGCGGCCCTGGAGCGTCGTTTCCAAAAAGTGCTGGTCGATGAGCCGTCGGTCGAGGATACGGTGGCGATATTGCGCGGCCTGAAGGAGAAGTACGAGGTGCATCACGGCGTCGATATTACCGATCCGGCCATCATCGCGGCGGCCAACCTGTCCTATCGTTATATTGCCGATCGGCAGTTGCCGGACAAGGCCATCGACCTGATCGACGAAGCGGCCAGCCGTATCCGTATGGAAATCGACTCCAAGCCGGAAGAAATGGACAAATTGTACCGGCGTTTGATCCAGCTGAAAATCGAGCAGGTCGCGCTGAAGAAAGAATCCGATGCGGCGTCCAAAAAACGCCTGGAAATTCTGGAAGAGGAAATCGCCGATCTGGAAAAAGAATATTCCGACCTGGAAGAAATCTGGAAAGCGGAAAAAGCTTCGTTGCAGGGTTCTGCATCGATCAAGGAAAAACTGGAACAGGCTAAAACCGAACTGGATGCGGCCAGCCGCGCCGGTGATCTGGCGAAGATGTCCGAGTTGCAGTACGGTATTATTCCGGCACTGGAAAAGCAGCTGCATTCAGCCGCACCGGCTGAAGCCCAGAAAATGACCTTGTTGCGCAACAAGGTCACCGAAGAGGAAATCGCCGAAGTGGTGTCTAAATGGACCGGCATTCCGGTGTCGAAAATGATGGAAGGCGAGCGCGACAAGTTGTTGCATATGGAAGAGCAGCTCAGCAAACGGGTGGTCGGCCAGGAAGAAGCATTGAAAGCGGTCAGCAACGCGATCCGCCGTTCCAGAGCCGGGTTGTCCGACCCGAACCGTCCGAACGGTTCGTTCCTGTTTCTGGGGCCGACCGGCGTCGGCAAGACCGAGCTGTGCAAGGCGCTGGCCGAGTTCATGTTCGACACGTCCGATGCGATGGTGCGCATCGATATGTCCGAATTTATGGAAAAGCATTCGGTGGCGCGCCTGATTGGTGCGCCTCCGGGTTATGTCGGCTATGAAGAGGGCGGCTACCTGACCGAACTGGTCCGGCGCAAACCGTATTCGGTCATCTTGATGGACGAAATCGAAAAAGCCCATCCCGATGTGTTCAATATCCTGTTACAGGTGTTGGACGACGGCCGCTTGACCGACGGGCAGGGCAGAACTGTCGATTTCAGGAACACGATCGTCGTGATGACCTCGAATCTGGGCTCGGATGTGATTCAATCGTTGTCCGGCGAAGCGCTGTATTCGGTCATGAAAACGGCGGTTATGGACATCGTCAGCACCAAGTTCCGCCCCGAATTCATCAACCGGATCGATGAAGCGGTGGTTTTCCATTCCTTGGGGCGCGGACAGATTAGGGCTATTTCCGGCATTCAAATCGATTACTTGCGTAAACGCTTGCAGGATCGCGAAATCGGCTTTGAAATTTCAGAAGAAGCGCTGGATTTATTGGGCGAGGCGGGATTCGATCCGGTTTACGGCGCAAGACCGATGAAACGGGCGATTCAGCAACAGCTTGAAAACCCGCTGGCTCAGCAGATATTGGCCGGTAATTTTGTCGCGGGGGATACCATTAAAGTCGATGTTGAGCATGAGACGTTGAGGTTTTTGAAAGGCTAATGCCTGATGCCTTGATGCGGCAAATAAATCCGCCACGTGGGATGGGTGCGGTTGCATGGATGCAGCAATGTAGGATGGGTAGAGCGGCAGCGAAACCCATCAAATACAACCGACGATAATCATGACTGATTATCGTCGCTACCGTATTAATGGCGGTACCTATTTTTTCACGGTTAACTTGGCAGACCGTAACCGAGCATTATTGACAGAACGCATAGACACTTTGCGTGAGTCTTTTCGGGTTGTCAAAGAGGCTCATCCCTTCGAAATCGACGCCATCGTTATTATGCCCGAGCATCTCCACACAATATGGACGTTGCCGGACGACGATGATGATTTTAGCCAACGTTGGCGGCAAGTTAAATCGGCATTTTCCCGAGAAATAGCAAAAGAAGAGCCAATTTCAAAAAGTCGTCTTCGCAAACAGGAGCGCGGAATATGGCAACGACGGTTTTGGGAACATACAATCCGTGATGAGGAAGACTTTAGGCGGCATGTAGATTACATTCACTTCAATCCCGTGAAACACGGTTATGTACAGAAAGTATCCGATTGGCCGCATTCATCTTTTCATCGGTATGTTTGCTTGGGCATTTTGCCGGAGGATTGGGCGGGGAGTGATGATGAGTTTGGAGTTGATCTGGAATAGGTGTTCTTTTAAGAAATGATGGGTTTCGCTACCGCTCTACCCATCCTACGCGCTTTTTGTTTGGAATGATGGGGGACCCAATGACGAAAATGCATAATAACTCCCAAGCCGGATGGGGCATGTTGCCCCGTCCGAAACGTTTTGCGTTGATAGCGTAATCACTTTGCTTAGATATTGCAGAAACGTCAGAAGCGGGGTTGAAAACCCCGCCCCGCTTGGAGTTATTAGCTTATTGTAAATAAAAATATTTGTTGTTTTTACTTAATATGGCTGGCTAGTTAACAGGCGCATTAATTGCCGATATTTGTGTGTATTTGAGTGCGGTAGGATGGGTAGAGGCATAGCCGAAACCCATCGCCGATGCGATGGGTTAAACCAACATCAACCCCTGCAACACCTTAATCTCATCCCTGATCTTTGCTGCCTGCTCAAATTCAAGATTTTTCGCATGCTGGTACATCGCGTCTTCCAGTTGCTTCAGTTTCTTGCTGGCCTGTTTGGGCGTCATGGCCGCTTTGTAGTCGGCCGGGAATTCAGCTACCTTGTCCAGCAGCTTATTGCCGCTGGTCATGCCTGCGCCGGGTATCGAGACTTGCATAATATCGGTGACCGACTTGAAAATGGTCTTCGGCTCGATATGATGCTCGATATTGAACTGGTGCTGTTTTTCGCGGCGGCGTTCGGTTTCGTCTATCGCCTGCTGCATCGATTTGGTGATTTTATCGCCGTACAGAATCGCCTTGCCGTTGACGTTTCTCGCTGCCCGGCCAATGGTCTGCACTAGCGACACGACCGAGCGCAGGAAGCCTTCCTTGTCGGCATCCAGTATCGCAACCAACGACACTTCGGGTATATCCAGCCCTTCGCGCAACAGGTTGATGCCGACCAGTACGTCGAACTGACCGAGCCGCAAATCGCGGATGATCTCGACCCGTTCCACGGTATCGATGTCGGAATGCAGGTAGCGCACCCGCACACCGTGTTCCATCAAATATTCGGTCAAATCTTCGGACATTCGTTTGGTCAGCGTAGTCACCAGCACTCGTTCTTTTACGACAACGCGCTTGTTGATTTCCGACAGCAAATCATCGACCTGGGTGGTGGCCGGGCGCACTTCCACGACCGGATCTAGCAAGCCGGTCGGCCTGACCACCTGCTCGGCAAATACGCCGGAATGCTCCCGTTCGTAGGGCCCCGGCGTTGCCGACACATAAATCCGTTGCGGCGCTTTCAACTCGAATTCATCGAACATCAGCGGGCGGTTATCCAGCGCGGAAGGCAGCCTGAAGCCGTATTCGACCAGCGTTTCCTTGCGCGACCGGTCGCCCTTGTACATCGCGCCGATCTGCGGCACGGCGACGTGGCTTTCGTCGATAATCACCAAGGCGTTGTCGCGCAAGTAATCGAACATGGTCGGCGGCGACTCGCCAGCGCTTCTGCCGGACAGGTAGCGGGAATAGTTTTCGATGCCTGAGCAATAGCCGACTTCCAGTATCATCTCAATATCGAACAGCGTCCGTTGCTCCAGCCGCTGTGCTTCGACCAGTTTATCCAGCGAGCGTAATTGCTCCAGGCGTTCCTTGAGTTCCACCTTGATGGCTTCAACCGCCTCCAATAGCTGCTCGCGCGGCGTGACGTAATGGCTTTTCGGGTAAATTGTATAGCGCGCCAGTCGCCGGATGATTTCGCCGGTCAGCGGGTCGAATAACGACAAGCGTTCCACCTCATCATCGAACAGCTCTATCCGTAACGCTTCGCTGTCCGACTCGGCCGGGAACACGTCGATCACTTCGCCGCGCACCCGGTAGGTCGCGCGGCGTAGGTCGATGTCGTTGCGGGTGTATTGCATTTCCGCCAGCCGCCGCAGGATGTCGCGCTGGTTAATCATGTCGCCCTTGACCAGATGCAGCACCATTTTGAAGTACGATTCCGGCTCGCCCAAGCCGTAAATCGCCGAAACCGTGGCGACGACTATCGTATCTTCCCGTTCGATTAAGGCCTTGGTCGCCGACAAACGCATCTGCTCGATATGCTCGTTGATCGCCGCATCCTTGTCGATGAAGGTGTCTGAGGCCGGGACATAGGCTTCCGGCTGGTAATAGTCGTAATACGAGACGAAATACTCGACGCTGTTTTCCGGGAAGAACTCCTTCATCTCCCCGTACAGTTGCGCGGCCAGGGTTTTATTGGGCGCCATGATCATCGCCGGGCGCTGCACCTGATTGATTACATTGGCGATAGTGAAGGTTTTGCCGGAACCGGTCACGCCCAGCAAAGTCTGATGCACTTCGCCGTCGCTCAAGCCCTCGACTAAGGCTTGTATTGCGGTAGGCTGGTCACCGGCAGGCTGGAAACGGCTGTGGATTTTAAACTTCTTTTTCACTTCGATTTCTCAATCAACATAACTACTTTAATTGTTTCCATGCCTTACGAGCCACATTATCACTGCGGGCCGTGGACCGAGGTAATTCACAAAAAACGGGTTAAAAACTTAAGAGATTATCACCACGAAGACACGAAGGACACGAAGTTTTATTTCTTCGTGTCCTTCGTGTCTTCGTGGTGAATAAAAAACTTTAACGCTGGATTGTTAGTAAGCCATTATACATAGGGTATAATCCCTCCATCTTTGACATTGATTTTACACGGGGAAACATGAGCATCAAACTTTCAAACAGAGTCCAGGCAGTTAAACCATCACCGACTTTGGCGATTACCGCCAGAGCCGCGCAAATGCGTGCTGCGGGCAAAGACATTATCGGCCTTGGCGCAGGCGAGCCGGATTTCGACACCCCGGATCATATCAAAGCCGCGGCGGTTAAGGCGATTGAAAGCGGCCAGACCAAATACACCGCAGTCGACGGCATAGCCAGCCTGAAAAAAGCCATTATCGCCAAGTACAAGAACGATAACGGTCTTGATTATGAAGCCAAGCAGATTCTGGTTTCCTGCGGCGGCAAGCAAAGCTCATTCAATCTGACCCAGGCCCTGCTTAACGCAGGCGACGAAGTTATCATTCCTGCGCCGTTCTGGGTTTCCTATCCCGACATGGTGTTATTGGCCGACGGCGTGCCGGTTATTATCGAAACCACCCAAGCGCAGAACTTTAAAATATCGGCCGAACAATTGCGCGCGGCGATTACCGATAAAACCAGGCTGATCTTTATCAACAGCCCGTCCAATCCGTCCGGCGTCGCCTATAGCCTGGAAGAGCTTAAAGCCTTGGGCGACGTGCTTAAGGATTTCCCGAACATCATCATCGCCACCGATGATATGTACGAGCACATCCTGTGGAAGAAAGGCACGTTTGTTAATATCTTAAACGCGCATCCCGATCTTTATGACCGCACTGTGGTCATGAACGGCGTATCCAAAGCTTATTCGATGACCGGCTGGCGTATCGGCTATGCCGCAGGCCCAGCGGATTTGATTGAGGCGATGACCACTATCCAATCACAAAGCACATCGAACCCGACTTCGATTTCACAACACGCCGCCGAAGCCGCGTTAACCGGCGATCAAAGCTTTATCGACGACATGTGCGTTGAGTTTAAAAAGCGCCACGATTATGTCGTTAGCGAACTGAACAGCATTGACGGCGTTGAATGTTTGGAAACTGATGGTACGTTTTACGTGTTCCCCAACGTGGAAAAACTGATTGCCAGATTGGATAACATTGATGACGATCTAGGCTTTTCCGAATATTTGATCGAAGAAGCAGGCGTTGCGTTGGTGCCGGGCTCAGCGTTTGGTACGCCAGGGCATATCAGGATTTCGATAGCCACTAGCATGGCGAATCTGCAAAAAGCCATGGAACGGATTAAGAAAGCGATTTAATTTAAGTAGGGTACGCGTCGCGTACCCTACATGACTTTTGGGTAGGATGGGTAGAGGCGTTAGCCGAAACCCATCATATCAATCGGCAATGCGATGGGTTTCGCGTTGCTCTACCCATCCTACGCGCTCGATGCGTATCCTACATGACTTGAGGTGCCGAAAAATGAAATATACCGTTATCTTTCACCGTACCGAAGAAGGAATTAGCGTGTCGGTTCCAGGGCTTCCTGGGTGCTGGTCTGAAGGCGATACCGATGAAGAAGCTTTGGAGAACATTCAGGATGCTATTCAAGAATATCTGGCTGCGGTGGCAGACATGAGCCGGGATCAGGAAACGCACGAAATTGAAATAGCGGCTTAGTCGTGTCGAAACTTCCAGGGGTTAACCATCTTGACGCAGTACGCGCCCTTGAAAAAGCCGGTTTTCGGATAGTCAGGCAGGGTAAACACATTGTCATGAGTAACGGGGAACGGCTGTTGACCATCCCGCGTCATAATCCCGTCAAGGCGTTCACTATGGGCGGTATTGTGAAAGATGCCGGTCTTTCGATTGAACAGTTTAAGGCATTGCTTTGAGGAC